>Ga0160434_100006_pt1 | contig 403207 bp, 346 predicted proteins | sample HID1973I_E0MG_FD_108273 | JGI IMG/M metagenome (GOLD analysis project Ga0160434, IMG submission 108273) | Enriched mosquito-associated microbial communities from UW Madison campus, WI, USA - HID1973I_E0 MG | ecosystem: Host-associated > Arthropoda: Insects > Digestive system > Unclassified ... | reverse complement strand
TCCCGTAGGAGTCTGGACCGTGTCTCAGTTCCAGTGTGGCTGATCATCCTCTCAGACCAGCTACGGATCGTCGCCTTGGTGGGCCTTTACCCCGCCAACTAGCTAATCCGACATCGGCTCATTCAATCGCGTGAGGCCTTGCGGTCCCCCACTTTCACCCGTAGGTCGTATGCGGTATTAGCGTAAGTTTCCCTACGTTATCCCCCACGACAGAGTAGATTCCGATGTATTCCTCACCCGTCCGCCACTCGCCACCCAGAGAGCAAGCTCTCCTGTGCTGCCGTTCGACTTGCATGTGTTAGGCCTACCGCCAGCGTTCACTCTGAGCCAGGATCAAACTCTTCACTTAAAATTACAGACCCGAAGGTCAATACTTTCAGATGCAGAAGTTCTACCCAGCTACGTATCGCTTGCTATAAAGCATTTGACTTGTTGCTGTTAAAACGTCTGCAAGATGGACAGTCATCCTTCCTGCAGGCGTCCGCACAAGTTACCTGCGCACACTTTCAAAGAGCAGCGGAATCGGCCTCAGCGCCTTCATCCGTGTCCCGACGTTTCCGTCGAGGTGAGCCGCACATTCTGGCAGCTCGTTTTGGAAGTGTCAACACCGCGTTGCGGGGCTTTCATCTTCCCCTCAGCTTGGCGGCGAACCGCTTCCGTCGAGGTGAGCCGCACATTCTGGCAGCTCGTTTCGGATTCGTCAACACCCTGTGAAGGATCTTTTCGTTTCCGCCCTTCGTTGGTCGCGAATCTTTCGATTCGATTCCGCCGTAGGGAGCCGCCCATTATAGGGGGCTTCCGGAGAACTGCAACACCTTTTTTCGAGGGTTTTTGTTTCCGGCCCCGCCGCTGCTGCTTCCCGAAGGAGGTCAGTCGTTGGCGGGGCGCGCATTGTGCACGCCCTGCCCGAGGATGGGAAGCCCTTTGCGCAAAATTTTTCGCTCAGGCCACCGCGGGAACGGCGCGACAGGCGATTTTCGCCTGAAAACAAGCCATTTGGATGCGCTCGCGTGTTGGCGCATCGACAGTCATGTGATGCAGAAAGACCACGCGGGCACCTGCGGCGGCGTGTTCGAGCACGCTAACGGCCGCATCCGCGTCCGGGCGGACACGCTGCGCGTCGCGACGCGCGGGTTCCAGCACCGATTCGTCGATGCCCTGGGCCAGCACGATCACATCGGCCTCGTTGAGCGCGCGCAGCGCACGCAATGTATAGAGGTCCGGCGCCGGGCTGGCCTCGACCAACGCTACGGAGCCGGCCATCGTTCCCCCTGGCGACGCGCGCTCGATCTCGCTAGTGAAAGCCGCTTCGACCGCTGCGGTTCCACCCTTTTCATAGGCATGATCCAGGCGGCCATCCAACATGCGCTCGAACCAGCGCCGGCGGGCCGCCAGATCGGGCAGCTGGGTGCGGATCCTCTCGCGGTGCGCGGCGAACTGCTCCGCCAGCACGCCCAGCGCAGGCCCGAGCAGGGTTTCCAGCTGCTCGCGGACCCGGCGGGCCAGCATCGGCGCCGCGCCGCCGGAGGAAATGGCCACCACCAGGGGCGCGCGATCGACCACGGCCGGAACCTGGAAGCTGGACAGCACCGCGTCGTCGACCACATTCACCAGGCGCCGGCGCCGGCCGGCCTCGGCGGCCAGGCCGGCATTGAAGGCAGGGTCGTCGGTGGCGGCGACCACCAGCCACACCGCATCGAGCCAGGCCGGGTCGAAATCGCCACCCAGGCGCAGGATCCGGCCTGCGGCCAACGCCGCGTCGATGTCTGGATGCAGCACCGCATGTGCATGCAGGCGCACGAGCGCGTCGGCCTTGAGCAGGGCGGCGATCTTGCGCGCAGCCACTTCGCCGCCGCCGACCACCAGCACCTCGCGACCGGCCAGGTCGGCGAACAGCGGATACAGCGCCATGCCTGAAGTCCCCAACAATGCGTCTGCCCGCATCGTCCCTGCTGGCGCGTGGCTTGTCGATGGCGCGGGCGCGCCGGGCTCAACCGCCGAGGAATTCCCTATATAGAGTCGCGACCGCGCCGGGTTGGTCCATATGAAGGTGGTGGCCGCCCGGCAACACGGTCAGCTCGGCCTGGGGCAGCGCGGCCAGGCGCGCATGGCGGACCGGGTCGGGGAAATAGGACTGGGCCGGATCGGCATAAATCAGGCGGACAGGGCAGGTCACCGCCCCCAGCAGCGACTCCACCTGCGCTTCGGTCAGGCGGGTGGCGGCCGGGCGGGTCAGGCGCGCATCGCTGCTCCAGACATGGCCGCCGTCCACCGCGCGGGTGCCGCGCTCGACCAGCAAGCGCGCATTGGCCTCGTCCAGCTGGCTGGCCTGCATGCGGGCGCGCACCGCCACGGCCAGGTCCGGGAACACGCGCAGCCCGGCGCCGGCAGGCCGGGCGCGGGCCGCGGCCACCGCCTGCTGCAGGCGAACGGCGGTGTTGTCGACCGACTCGGCCAGCGGACCGAGGGTCTCGATGAGTGCCAGCCGCTCCACCCGGGGTGGCACAGCTGCGGCGACCAGGGCGGCGATCGCCGCGCCCATCGAGTGGCCGAGCAGGGCGAAGCGGTCCCAGCCCAACGCATCGGCCGCATCCAGCACCGCATGCAGATGGGTCGTCAGGCCGTACTCGGCGCCGACCGGCAGGTGGGCGCTGCGGCCATGGCCGGGCAGGTCGAGCAGCAGCAGGTCCAGCTCGGGCAGATGCGGAAGCAAGGGCAGGAAGCTGGCCGCGTTGTCGAGCCAGCCGTGCAGGGCGATGACCCGTGGCCGGCCCGGGCGCTCCAGCCGCAGCCCGGCCAGTTCTCCCCAGGCGACCGGCAGGCCGATCTCGCGTGGCCTCACGCGTCGCTGCCGGCGGCGCAGCGCGCCAGGTTCGCCAGCGCATCGGCGTGCGCGGGCGTGTCATTGAGGCAGGGAATGTAGGCCAGGCGTCCGCCCTTGGCGTGGAAATGCTCGGCCAGCCCCAGCGCGACTTCCTCCAGGGTCTCCAGGCAATCCACCGCGAAGCCCGGGCAGACCACATCGACTTCGCGCACACCATCGGCGGCGAGCCGGTCCAGCGCGCTGACAGTGGCCGGCTCCAGCCAGCGCTCGCGTCCGAAGCGGGACTGGTAGGAGAGCGACCACTGCTCCGGCGCCAACCCGAGCGCCGCCGCGACCGCCGCGGCGCTGTCCTGGCAGCGCTGCGGATACGGATCGCCCGCATCGGCCACCCGCTGCGGCAGGCCATGGAATGAGAACAGCAGGTGCCGACCGGCGCCGTGCTGGTGCCGGTAGCGCTCGATCGAGGCAGCCACGGCCGCGACCCAGCCCGGATCGACGGAGTAGTCCTCGATCAGGGTGACGTCCATGCCCTGGGTTTCCTCGGCGACCACGTCGGCCACCGAGGCGGTGGTGGTGGTGGAGTACTGCGGATACAGCGGCAGCACCACCAGCCGACGTACGCCGGAGGCACGCAGTTCGCGCAGGATCGAGCGCAGGGCAGGGTTGCCGTAGCGCATCGCCGGCAACACGCGCCATTGCGGCAACCGCTCCTGCAAGGCCTCGGCCAGACGCCGGGTATGGACCAGCAGCGGCGAGCCGCCCTCCATCCACACCTTGGCGTAATTGGCCGCCGAACGCGGTCCGCGCAGGGGCAGGATCAAGCCGTACAGCAGCGGCTTCCAAAGCAGCGGCGGAATCGAAACGACCCGCGTATCGCCGAGGAATTCGGCCAGGTAACGACGCACGGCCGACGCGGTCGGCGCATCGGGAGTGCCCAGGTTGACCGCGAGCAGCGCGGTATCGGAGTCGTCGGACATGGCGCCATTCTGACAGAGCCGCCGCATCGGTCGCGCCGTGTGCCACCGTGCATGGCCGCCATGCTGGCGGCTGCCGGTCGGCCTCAGGCACGATTCATTGCCCTTTCATTAAGTTCAAGACCGTCCGCGGCCCCGGCCGCACGTGTCCCTATCGGAGTCACCCGCATGTCGCGTCTGCCGAGCATCCTGCTTTCGCTGGCTGTCCTCCTGCCCGTCGCAGGCCAGGCCGTCGCCGCACCCACCGAAGAAGAGCGCGCACGCAACGCGGTCCGAGTGCTGTCGGAAATCCAGCAGATCCCCGAACAGTCGATCCCGGACAAGCTGCTGGACGAGGCCCGTGGCATCGTCGTCATCCCCGACACCATCAAGGCCGGCCTGGTCATCGGCGGCCGTCGCGGCCATGGCCTGATGTCGGTCAAGGGCGCAGACGGCACCTGGACCAACCCGGTTTTCGTGACCCTGACCGGCGGCAGCATCGGCTTCCAGGCCGGCGTGCAGTCGGCCGACGTGGTGCTGGTGTTCCGCAACGACCGCAGCCTGGACGACATCGTCAACGGCAAGTTCACCCTGGGCGCCGATGCCGGCGTGGCCGCCGGTCCGGTCGGGCGCAATGCCGCCGCCGCCACCGACGGCCAGCTCAAGGCCGAGATCTGGTCGTGGTCCCGCGCCCGTGGCCTGTTTGCAGGCGTCTCGCTGGACGGTGCGGTGCTGCAGGTCGATCGCGACTCGCAGGCGGCCGTGTATGGCGCCACCACCACGCCGCGGATGGTGTTCGAGGACCGCTCGCAGGTGACGCCGCCTTCGGCGGTGGTGGCTTTCCGCGACCAGCTGGAGGAAGCCACGCACAGCGCGCGCGTGGCCCGCGGCACCGGTTCGGGCGCCAAACCGGCGACCAACGGCCAGGTCGCGCCGGCCGTCCAGACCCATTCCACCCAGACGCAGGGCACGCAGGTGCCCGCGCCGGTTGCCGGCCAGGCCGCCAGCGGCCCGGCCCCGACCCAGGGCTTCGAGCCGGTTGGCGAAGAGGCCACCCGCACCGAACCGCTGCCCTGACGCTTCTCATATAGCGCGGCCACGGACGGTGGGCTGCGCTATCCTGTGTTCCTGTTTCCTCTGATTACAGCGAGCGTGTCATGGGCGGTCTGAGCATCTGGCATTGGATCATCGTGCTGGTGGTGGTGCTGCTGGTGTTCGGCACCAAGCGCTTGCGCAATGCCGGCAAGGATCTGGGCGAAGCGGTCAAAGGCTTCAAGGAAGGCATGCGCGACCCGGACGACAAGCCGGCCGGCCAGCTCGGCAACGAGCGCAGTGCCGAGTCGAAGGAACAGTCCGAGCGCGATCGCGCCGAACGCTGATCCCGCGTCGGTCGTACGCGGATGTTCGATATCGGCTTTGGCGAACTGCTGCTGATCGCGGTGGTCGCCCTCGTGGTACTCGGCCCCGAGCGGCTGCCCAAGGCAGCCCGCTTCGCCGGGCTGTGGGTGCGGCGCGCGCGCGCACAGTGGTATTCGGTCAAGTCCGAGCTGGAGCGCGAGTTGGAAGCCGAGGAGCTCAAGCGCAGCATGCAGGAGACCCAGGCCGCGCTTAAGCAGGCCCAGGCCAAGCTGCAGGACGAGATGGGCGCCGCTGGCCGCGAGCTGGATGCGGTGCGTCGCCAGGTCGAGGACACCGCGCCTGCCGCCGATACGACCGCCGCAGATCCGGCTCCTGCTCCGGAGCACACCATCGGCAATGACGTCGCCCGACAGGAGGGTCCGGACGATGAACAACGCCGGCCCTGATTCGGACGCCGAAAGCAGCCTGATGGAGCACCTGCTCGAGCTGCGCTCGCGGCTGCTGCGCGCGCTGACCGGGCTGGTGATCGTGCTGCTGGCTCTGCTGCCGTTCGCCAACAAGCTGTACGCATGGCTGGCCGCGCCGCTGCTGGACAAGCTGCCCGCCGGCGGCCAGCTGATCGCCGTGCAGGTCGCTTCGCCGTTTTTCACTCCGATCAAGCTGGCATTCTTCGTCGCCCTGCTGGTATCGGCGCCGTGGCTGCTCTACCAGGCCTGGGCCTTCGTCGCGCCGGGGCTGTACCAGCGCGAGAAGAAGCTGGCGCTGCCGCTGCTGGCCTCGGCGGTGATCCTGTTCTACGTCGGCTGCGCGTTCGCGTATTTCATCGTGCTGCCGTCGGTGTTCGGCTTCCTCACCGCGATCAAGCCCGATGGCGTGGCGATGATGACCGACATCAACGCCTACCTGGATTTCGTGCTGGTGATCTTCCTGGCGTTCGGCGCGAGCTTCCAGCTGCCGGTGGCGCTGGTGATCCTGGTGCTGCTGGGCTGGGTCACGCCCGAGCAGCTCAAGGCCGGCCGCGGCTATGCGGTCGTGGGCATCTTCATCCTGGCCGCGCTGATCACCCCGCCGGACGTGATCTCCCAGCTGCTGCTGGCGATCCCGATGTGCCTGCTGTACGAGGCCGGCATCCTGGCCTCGAAGCTGGTGGCGCCCAAGCCGTCCGACGCGCCGTCCTCGTCTTCCTGACGGCGTAGCGCTCTGGTCGGGTGAGCGAGGTCGGTCAGGCCTCGAACTGTCCGGGCTGCGCCGACATCGACGGCGTCGCGGCGGCTTCATCGCCGAAGAAGCGGGTCCACGCGGTGTAGGTCGCGCCGGCCAGCAGCGGCATCAGCACCGCCATCAGCAGCAGCTGCGCCACCCACATCGCCACCCACGGCCCGGCCAGCAGCTGCAACACCAGGGTGACCATCAGCAAACCGAAGTAGATGGCGAAGATCGCCACCATGGTCAGCAGCAGGAACACACCCAGCGCCGGCAGGTTGTGCAGGCAGGCGCGCAGGCTGTCGCCCATCGCCTGCAGGCCTTCGCGCCGGTCGAACAGGATCCGCGGCACCGACACGAACACGGTCAGGGCCACCGCCACCAGGGCCACCAGGCCCAGCAGCAGCCACAGCAGGATGCGGCCGGCCGGCAGGCCGGCGACCAGCGCCTCGACCTGTTCCGGGCTCGGTTGCTGGCCGGACTGGGCCAGCGCGTTGAGTTCGTTGCTCACCCGCGCCAGCTCCTGCAACTGCTCGGTGCCAACCAGCACCAGCAGCAGCACGCCCAGCAGCAGGCCGGCAGCCAGCTGCGGCAGCAGGGTGGTCAGCAGCGGACCGACCCGGCCTTCGCGCACGCCCTGGAGCAGGTGCGCCGGCAGCGCCGGGCGGCCATGGGCCACCTCGCGCACTGCAAACAGCAGGCCGGCGAACAGCACCGGACCGGCCAGGGCGACCAGCAATTGCAGGGGCGTGGCCAGCGCCGGCACGGCCATGCCGACCGTCATCACCAGCGAAGCCAGCAGGCCCCACAGCGCGCCGAGCGTGCCCAGCGCCAGCGGCGCCTGCCGCAGCAGGGCGAATCCGCCCAGCAACCATTCCGCGCCGTCCGAAGCCGGCAGCTTGCGTATCGTGTCCATCGTGTTCCCGTGGCCGCGCCCCGACGTCGGTGGCGCGTGTGCATTATCGGTCAAGCGCGAACGGCTGAGCAGTCCGTCGGCGCGCATGTTCAGGCGCGCCCACGCCGTGCCGGTGTGCGGCGCCTGTGTTCAGGCGCAACTGAAGGCGTCAGGCATGCCCGGGCCGCGCCGGCGTGCCGCGCGCATGCTGGACGAAGCGGCGCAGCAGCTGGCGCGCCTGCGGAGCGGCGCTGACTTCGCGGGCGACCGTGCGCGGGCAACGGCCGTGATTGCGCAGGCAGTCGGCGCGCGCGTTGACGTAGCCGCGCATGTGGTGGGTGGCGAACTCGGGATGGAATTGCACGCCCCAGGCCTGCTCGCCCCAGCGGAAGGCATGGCAGCCGTCCTGTTCGGATTTGGCCAGGACCGTGGCGCCTTCCGGCGGCCGCAGCACCGTCTGCAGGTGCGTGGCATGGGCGGCAAAGCGCGCCGGCATGGCCGCGAACAGCGGATCCTCGAACGCCGGCGGATGCAGGTCGATGAACACCGTGCCCGACTCGCGCCCGGCCGGGTTGTAGTCGACCTGGCCGCCCAGCGCGTGGGCCAGCAACTGGTGCCCGTAACAGATGCCCAGCAGCGGCGTGCCTGTCTGGACCGCGTCGCGCATCCAGCCGGCAGTGCGTTCGCTCCACTCGGCGCGGTCGGTGACGAAGGCGGCCGAGCCGCTGACGATCACGCCCGCCAGGCCCTGCGCCGACGGCAGCGGATCGCCGCGCTCGGCGTTGACCTCCACCACCTCGTGCGCAGCCAGGCCGGCGGCGACCCGGATCCAGTGCGGAAAGCGGCCATAGCGCTTGAGGCTGTCCACCGGCTGGCCGGTTTCGACTATCAGGAAGGGCGCGCGGCGGGCAGCGTTCACGAGGCAGGCGGACCAGCGTAAAAGTAGCAGTGGAAACAGTGGAAACCCGCATGGCGCGGGGCTCGGCCCTATACTAGCCCGCTTTTCCGCAGCGCAATAAACGCCGATGACAGGTCCGACCTTCCAGGGATTGATCCAGGCACTGAACGCCTACTGGGCCGAGCAGGGCTGCGTGCTGATCCAGCCGCTGGACCTGGAGGTCGGCGCTGGCACGTTCCACCCGGCCACCTTCCTGCGCGCGCTGGGCCCGGAGCCGTGGAACGCGGCCTACGTGCAGCCCTCGCGCCGTCCCACCGACGGCCGCTACGGCGAGAACCCCAACCGCCTGCAGCGTTACTACCAGTACCAGGTGGTGATGAAGCCCAACCCGGACAACATCCAGGAGCTGTACCTGGGTTCGTTGAAGGCGCTGGGCATCGATCCGCGCGTGCATGACCTGCGCTTCGTCGAGGACAACTGGGAATCGCCGACGCTCGGCGCCTGGGGCCTGGGCTGGGAGGTGTGGCTCAACGGCATGGAGGTGACCCAGTTCACCTACTTCCAGCAGGCCGGCGGCCTGGAGTGCCGCCCGGTGCTGGGCGAGATCACCTACGGCCTGGAACGGCTGTGCATGTACCTGCAGAACGTGGACAACGTCTACGACCTGGTGTGGACGGTCGGTCCGCAGGGCGTGGTGACCTACGGCGACGTGTACCACCAGAGCGAAGTCGAGCAGAGCACCTACAACTTCGAATACGCCGACGTGGCCGAGCTGTTCCACCGCTTCGACGCCTGCGAGGCCGAGGCGCTGAAGCTGGTCGAAGCCGGCCTGCCGCTGCCGGCCTACGAGCAGGTGACCAAGGCCAGCCACAGCTTCAACCTGCTCGATGCGCGTCGCGCGATCTCGGTCACCGAGCGCCAGCGCTACATCCTGCGCGTGCGCAAGCTGGCCCAGGCCGTGGCCGAGGCCTACCACGCGCAGCGCGAGAAGCTGGGCTTCCCGGGCCTGAAGCGCGAGGCCGCGATCTGATGCCCGGCGGTACGATGATCCTGATCGGCATGTACGACTCGCCGTTCACCCGGCGCGTGGCGATCGTGCTGGCGCTGATGGGTCGCAGCTTCGAGCATCGCGACTGGTCGGTCGGCGCCGATTTCGACCGCATCCGCCAGTACAGCCCGCTCGGCCGCGTGCCGGTGCTGGTGCTGGAGGACGGACAGGTGCTGACCGAATCGGCCGCCATCCTGGACTGGCTGGAACACGAGCCGGGCGGGGCGATGCTGCTGCCGGCCGGCGGCGTCGAACGACGCGAGGCGATGCGCCTGATCGGCCTGGCCAGCGGTGCGGCCGACCGCTGCGTGGCCAGCGTGCTCGAACGCATCTTCCATCCGCCGCAGCACCGCTCCGAGGCGTTCATGGAACGCGGACGCATCCAGGTCGAAGGCGCGCTCGCCGCGCTGGATGTCGCCTGCGCGACCCGCGCCGGGCGCTGGCTGGTCGGCGAGGCGATGTCGCTGGCCGACATCACCATCGCCTGCCACGCGACCTACGCCTCGCAGGCGCTGCCGGTCGAGCTGGCGCAATGGCCGGCCCTGGCTGCACACGTCGCCCGCTGCGAGGCGATCGACGTATTCGCCGCCCACTACATGCCGTTCTTCACCCCGCAACCCAAGGGCATCAAGGAATCCATCGCATGAAGCCGTTGCTGATCGAACTGGGTACCGAGGAGCTGCCGGTCAAGGCGCTTCCGGGACTGGCACAGGCCTTCTTCGACGGCGTGGTCGCGGCGCTGGAAAAGCGCGGCGTCGGCTTCGAGACCGGCGATGCGCGGCCGCTGTACACCCCGCGCCGGCTGGCGGTGCTGCTGCCGGCGGTCGACGCCGAACAGCCTGAGCAGCGCAGCGAAGTGCTGGGGCCGTACCTGAACATCGCGCTGGACGCCGAAGGCAAGCCGACCAAGGCGCTGGAAGGCTTCGCCGCCAAGGCGGGCATCGAGTGGACCGCGCTGGAGCGCACCAGCGACGCCAAGGGCGAGCGCTTCGTGCATCGTGCCGTTAAGCCGGGCGCGCAGACCGCCACGCTGCTGCCGGAGATCGTCGCCGAGGCGATCGCGGCGATGCCGATCCCCAAGCCGATGCGCTGGGGCGACCACGATTACGCATTCGCACGGCCGGTGCACTGGCTGGTGTTGCTGCTGGGTGGCGAGGTAGTCGAGGCGCAGGTGCTGGGCGTGAAGTCCGACCGGATGAGCCGCGGCCACCGTTTCGAACATGACAAGCCGGTGTGGATCGGCCAGCCGCAGGACTACGTCGATGCGCTGCGCGCCGCGCACGTACTGGTCGATCCGGTCGAACGCCGCGCCCGCATCGTGTCCGAGGTCGAGGCCGCGGCCCGCCAGGCCGGCGGCAGCGCGCGGGTGACCGACGACAACCTCGAACAGGTGGTGTGCCTGACCGAGTGGCCGGCGGCGGTGCTGTGCAGTTTCGAATCCGCGTTCCTGGCCGTGCCGCAGGAAGCGCTGATCGAGACCATGGAGATCAACCAGAAGTTCTTCCCCGTGCTCAGCGACGGCGGCAAGCTGACCGAGCATTTCATCGGCATCGCCAACATCCAGTCGCGCGACGTGTCCGAAGTGCGCAAGGGCTACGAGCGGGTGATCCGTCCGCGCTTCGCCGATGCCAAGTTCTTCTTCGACGAGGACCTCAAGCAGGGCCTGGTGTCGATGGGCGAGGGCCTGAAGACCGTCACCTACCAGGCCAAGCTGGGCTCGGTGGCCGACAAGGTCGCGCGCGTGGCCGCGCTGGCCGAGGCGATCGCCGCGCAGGTCGGTGCCGCTCCGGCGCAGGCACGGCGGGCCGCGACCCTGGCCAAGAACGACCTGCAGTCGCGCATGGTCAATGAATTCCCGGAGCTGCAGGGCATTGCCGGCCGCCACTACGCGCTGGCCGCGGGCGAGCCGTCCGAGGTCGCCCTGGCGATCGACGAGGCCTACCAGCCGCGCTTCGCCGGCGACGACATTGCCCTGTCTCCGCTGGGCAAGGTGCTGGCCATCGCCGAGCGCCTGGATACGCTGGCCGGCGGTTTTGCCGCAGGCCTGAAGCCGACCGGCAACAAGGATCCGTTCGCCCTGCGCCGCAATGCGCTGGGCCTGGCGCGCACGGTGATCGAGAGCGGGTTTGGTGTTTCGCTCAAGGCGCTGATCGAGCAGGCGATCGCCGGCATCGGCCCGCTGGCGGCCGGCAAGGATGGCGCCACCACCACGGCCGACGCCGGCGAGCTCTACGACTTCATCATCGACCGCCTGCGCGGCTACTACGCCGACAAGGGCGTACCGGCGGCGCACTTCAACGCGGTGGCCGAGCTCAAGCCGGCGTCCCTGTACGACTTCGACACGCGCATCGATGCGATCGGCACGTTCGCCTCGCTGCCGGAAGCCGAAGCGCTGGCCGCGGCCAACAAGCGCATCGGCAACATCCTGAAGAAGGCCGACACCGCCATCCCGGCGATGGAAGACCCGTCGCTGTTCGTCGAGCCGGCCGAGCGCGCGCTGGGCGAGGCGGTGGAAGCGGCGCTGGACGACACCACCGCGGCCCTGCACCAGCACGACTACGTGCGCGTGCTGAACCGGCTGGCGCTGGTGCGCCCGCAGGTCGATGCGTTCTTCGATCAGGTCATGGTCAACGCCGAGGATCCGGCGATCCGCGCCAACCGCCTGGCCCTGCTCAAGCGCCTGGCCGACCGCTTCGGCGCGGTGGCGGCCATCGGGCACCTGTCCACCTGAACGACGCGGTCGTGAGGGTGGGCTAACGGGGTCGGTGCCGGCCCCGTTATCCTGCCCCCATGCGACCCCGCCTGATCCTCATGTTGCTCCTGGCCTCGGCGGCCTTGCCCGCCTGGGCCCGCGGCACCATCGAACGGGTCCAGATCGTCGGCCTGGAGAACGAGCAGGCCATGGAAAACAACGTGCGCCTGGCCCTGTCGGTGAACGACGAGATCGGCAAGGTGCAGGGCGAGTCGCGGCTGGAATTCCTGTTGCTCAATGCCGAGCGCGAGGCGCGACAAGCGCTGGAGCCGTTCGGTTACTACTCGCCGACGATTACCGTGGATTCGCCGCGCGATGCCAACGACAGCATCGTGATCACCGTGCGCGTGGACAAGGGCGAGCCTGTGCGGGTGCGCGAGTCGAACGTGGCCATCGCCGGTCCCGGCGGCGAGGACCAGTACCTGGCCCGCGACCTGGCCGCGTTCCGGCCGCGGGTGGGCGAGGTGTTCAACCACGGCACCTACGACGGCAGCCGCGACGGGATCAGCCGCCGGCTGGCCGAGCGCGGCTATTTCGACGCCGATTTCATGGACCGCGAAGTGCGGATCACCCGCGCCGACTTCGCCGCCGACATCGACCTGGTCTGGGACAGCGGCTTCCGCTACGACATGGGGCCGACCACCTTCCACCAGGATTTCTTCCGGCCCGGCCTGCTGGAAAAGCTGGTGACCTGGGAGGAGGGCAGCTACTTCCACCAGGGCAAGCTGGACCGGCTGCGCCAGTCGCTGGTCAAGCTCGACTACTTCAGTGCGATCGACATCCAGCCGCTCACCGACCAGGCCACCGACGACCTGCGCGTGCCGATCGACGTCAACCTGGTCCTGGCCCGGCGCACCGTCTACACCGCCGGCCTGAGCTATGGCACCGAGAGCGGCGTGGGTGTGCGCTTCGGCATGGAGCGGCGCTACGTCAACGACCGCGGCCACAAGCTGGTCACCGACCTGGACTACGCGCAGAACCGCAAGAACCTGCTGGTCCAGTACCGCGTGCCCGCATTCGCCTGGCTCGACGGCTGGTACACCGGCGCGTTCAGCGCCTACGACGAACAGACCGACTACATCGACCTGCGCAACATCCGCCTGATCGGCAGCCGCAGCGGCGAGCTCACCGAACGCTGGACCGCAGTCGGGTCCATCATCGGCCTGCGCGAGCGCTGGAGCTACGACATGGACATCGACACAGGCCAGCGCCTGTACACGTACGCGACGCTGTTCTACCCGGAAGTCACCGCGACCTATACCGGCGTGGACAACCGCCTGTTCCCGCGCCACGGCCTGAGCCTGAGCCTGTCCACGCGCGCCGGCGCCGAGGCGCTGGGTTCGGACACCAACTTCGTGCAGGGCTGGGCCAACGCGACCTGGTTCCAGGGCATTGGCGAGGCCGACCGGCTGATCCTGCGCGGCGAAGCCGGCGCCACCTGGACCAGCGACCTGATCGCGATGCCGCCGAGCCTGCGCTTCTTCGCCGGCGGCGATCGCAGCATCCGCGGCTACGCCTGGCGCGAAGTCGGCCCGCGCACGCCGCCGCCGGACAACTTCGCCCTCGGCGGCCGCTACGTGATCACCGGCTCGGTCGAATACGAGCACTACTTCAACGCCGGCCCGTGGGGCATGGCCGGCTTCGTCGACGCAGGCGATGCGTTCGATGACGAGTTCGACACGCACGTGGGCATCGGCGTCGGTGCGCGCTGGCGCTCGCCGATCGGTGGCGTGCGTATCGACATCGCGCACGGCCTGAACGATCCCGACTCCAGCTTCCAGATCTACCTGAGCCTGGGAGCGAACCTGTGAACGCGCCCGCGCCGACGCCGACTCTTCCCGCGCCACGCCCCCGCTTCTATCGGCGGCGGCGCTTCTGGGCATGGTCGGGGCTGGGCGTGCTGGCGCTGGTGATCGGCGCGGTGGTGCTGCTGTACTGGCTGTTGCAGACGGTGGCCGGTCGCGACGTGCTGCTGGCGCAGATCATCTCGCGCCTGCCGGTGGGCGCGACGCTGACCTGGGAAAAGGTCGAAGGTCCGATCGTCGGGCCGCTGACCATCCACGGCCTGGATTTCCGCTACGACGACTACCGCTTCACCGCCAGGCGCGCGTATCTGGATCCGGATATCCGCCCGCTGCTGGGCCGGCGCCTGCGCCTGGATGCATTCGAGATCGAAGGCGCCACGCTCAACCTGATGCCCAGCGACGAGCCGTTCGAACTGCCGCGCTGGCCCGAGTCGCTGCCGCCGATCGAGATGCCGCTCGCGATCCAGGCCGACCGCATCGTCATCGACGGTCTCAACATCACCTCCGGCGGCGAGCACGTGATCGACATCCGCTCGCTGCGCGGCGGCATCGACATCGCCAACGGTTCGCTGCATGCCGAACAGCTGAAGATCGACAGCGATCTGGGACTGTTCAGCGTGCACGGCAATTACGAGCCGATCCACGACTACCGCAGCGACATCCTGGTGACCGCGGTGCTGCCGGCCCCGCGCGGACACAGCCCGGCGCGGCTGGGACTGATCGCACGCGGCGACCTGTCGAAGATGGAAGTGGGCATCGGCGGCCGCGCGCCCGAGCCGCTGCGCGCCACGCTCACCCTCGGCGGCAACGAGGACGCGCCGACATGGCGGTTGCAGGCGCGCAGTGAAGGCCTGGACCCGGCGCTGCTCACCGGCGGCGAGCCGGCGCCTGAGGCGTTCACCTTCGACGTCGCCGCCAGCGGCATCGGCGGCAATGCGGACCTGTCCGGCAAGGTCGGTCGCGGCGCGCAGCAGCTGACCATCGCGCCCTCGCAGGTACGCCTGGAAGAGCAGGTGCTGACCGTCGCGCCGCTGGCGCTGGAGCTGCAGGGCGGGCAGGTCGTGCTCAAGGGCCGCGCCGATTTCACCAATCCGGAGGACGGGCGCTTCCGCTTCTCCGCTGTTGCCAACGACCTGACCTTCGAGGCCGAAGACCCGGCGACACCGGCGATCGGCGTCGACGCCGCACTGGGCCTGGCCGGCTCGATCAACCAGTGGGCCGCCTACGGCGATGCGACCCTGCGTCGCGGCGACCAGCAGGCCGACCTGGTGCTGGACGTGCGTGGCGACACCACGCGCGCGACGATCCATTCGCTGCAGGCGACCATGCCCACCGGCACGCTGCGGGCCACCGGCCAGGCCGGCTGGGACCCGGTGCTGGACTGGGACCTGGCGCTGGTGCTGGACGGCTTCGATCCGGGTTATTTCGCGCCCGGCTGGGACGGCAACGTCAACGGCCGCATCGCCACCACCGGCCGCGCGCGCGATGGCGGCGGCTTCGATGCGCAGGCCGATGTGCAATCGCTGGGCGGCCGCCTGCGCGGGCGCCCGCTGTCGGGCAACGGTCGCTTCGTGCTGCGCGGCGATGAAGGCCAGGGCGAACTCGCGCTGAGCCTGGGCAACAGCCGGGTTCGCGCCAACGGCCGCGTCGGCAACCGCATCGACATCAGCGCGCAGTTGCAGCCATTGCAGCTGGACGACCTGCTGCCGGAAACCGCCGGCACCGTGCAGGGCAACCTGCGCATCACCGGCACGCGGCAGGCGCCTGACATCCAGGCCGACCTGCAGGGCCGCGGACTGCGCTGGGACGAGTGGAGCGCCGACACCGTCGAACTGCAGGGCCGCCTGCCATGGCGCGGCCGCGATGGCGACCTCGTGCTGCAGGCGACCTCGCTGCAGGCCGGCATTCCGCTGGAACGATTGCAGGTGCATGCGCGGGGCGCGGTCGAGAACCTGAGCCTGCAGGTGCAGGCCGACAGCACCCAGGCCGCCGGCATGACGCTGAGCGGTCAGGTGCAGCGCCGCGGCGCGAACTGGCAAGGCTCGCTGGACCAGCTCCGGCTGGAGCCGGCGCGCGGCAACGCCTGGGCATTGCAGGCGCCGGCCGCGTTCACCGTGGCCGGCCAGCGCATCCAACTGCAGCCGGCATGTCTGGGCACCACCGGCGACACCGGCAACGCCTCGCTGTGCGCGCAGGCCGACTGGCCGCGCGAGGGCCTGACGGTCAAGAGCGAAAGCCTGCCGCTGACGCTGTTGCAGCCCTGGCTGCCCGAGAACGGCGGACGCGCGGTGATCCTGCGCGGCGAGCTGACCCTGGATGCGCAGATCCGTCCGCAGGGCAACCGCTGGGTCGGCGGCGTGCACATGGCCTCGGCCGAAGGCGGCCTGCGCCTGGGCAACAACAGCCGCCGCGAGATCGCCCGCTACGACAACTTCAGCTTCGATCTCACCTTCGATCCGCAGAAAATCCAGGGCCGCCTGGGTACCGGCTTCCAGGGCAACGGCTACGTCGATGCGACCTTCAACACCGGCTGGGATCCGTATTCGCCGCTGCACGGCGAGCTGTACACCTACATCTCCCAGCTGTTCTGGCTGGAACTGTTCTCGCCGGACCTGGTGCGCCCACGCGGCATCGTCCGCGGCCACATGAGCGTGCGCGGCACGCGCAGCGAACCGCTGATGGCCGGCCAGCTGTTGCTGGAGGATTTCCAGGGCGAACTGCCGGCGCTGGGATTGAGCCTGACCGACGGCAAGGGCAGCCTGGATGCGCAACCGGACGGCTCGGCGCGGCTGTCGGCGTCGGTCAATACCGGGCGCAGCCCGCTGAATGTCGATGGCAGCCTGTCCTGGTTCGGCCAGGCCACGCCGCTGCAGCTGAACATCCACGGCCGCGACGTGCTGATCGCCGACACGCCGATGCTGCGCGCGATCGCCAATCCGGACCTGCAGTTCGGCATGGAAGGCACCACGATGGTCCTGCGCGGCCAGGTCGAGGTACCCACCGCACAGGTCAACCTGGAGCGGCTGGAACAGGGCGCGACCGTTTCGGAGGACGTGGTGGTGCTCGATCCGGTCGATCCGGACGAACAGGCGCGCTCGCCGCTGGACATGGACCTGGCGCTGATCCTGGGCGATGAGGTCACCATCACCGGCTACGGACTGCAGGGCACGATGGGCGGGCGCTTGCAGGTGCGCGCGCGGCCGGGCCACGAGATGGTCGCCAGCGGCGCACTGGAAGTCGGCGGCCGTTACAAGGCCTACGGCCAGGACCTGACCGTCACCCGCGGCCAGCTGACCTGGAGCAACAACCTCATCGCCGATCCGCGCATCAACGTACGCGCCGAGCGCCGCGTCGGCGACGTCACCGCCGGCATCGACGTCACCGGTCACGCGATGGCGCCACAGCTCAATGTCTGGTCGAGTCCGGCGATGCCGCAATCCGAAGCGCTGGCCTACCTGATGCTCGGCCGCAGCCTGGAAGGCGCCACGCGCGACCAGGCCCAGCAGGTCACCGCGACTTCGGCGGCGATGTCGGCCGGCACCGGCCTGCTGGCCGCGCAGCTGGGTACGCGGTTGGGGTTCGACGATGCCGGCGTCATGCAGTCGCGCGCACTCGGCGGCGCGGTGGTGGGCGTGGGCAAATATCTGTCGCCTCGCCTGTACGTGGGCTACGGCGTGTCGATGGTCGGCGCCGGCCAGGTGGTGATCCTGAAATACCTGCTGCGCAAGGGCTTCGATGTGGAGCTGGAATCGAGCACGGTGGAAACGCGCACCTCGATCAACTGGCGTACCGAGCGCTGATCCGTCCCGCGCATGACCTGCGGCGGTTGTCCCCGCCGCAGGCGGCCGCTAACGTCACCGGTCCGCTTGCACCGATGGACCTGCCGATGACCCCGAACAACAAGGCCATGAAGGCCGCGCCGCTGCCGCGCCACCGCCTCGCCCGCACCGCCCTGGCGTGCCTGGCCGCGCTGGCCGCCCACGCGCACGCCGACGAAGGCATGTGGATGCCCTCGCAGCTCCCGCAGATCGCCAGCCAGCTGCGCCAGGCCGGTTACGCCGGCGATCCGGCCGCGCTGGCCGACCTCACAACCGCGCCGCTCAACGCCGTGGTCCGCGCCGGCGGCGGCACCGGTGCCTTCGTCTCGGCCGACGGACTGGTGCTGACCAACCACCATGTCGCTTTCGGCGTGATCCAGTACAACAGCACGCCGCAGCGCAACCTGATCGACGGCGGATATGTCGCCGCCGACCGCGCCGCCGAACTGCCGGCCAATCCCGACTTCCGCGTGCTGGTCACCGTCGGCTTCGACCGCGTCACCGACCAGGTGCTCGGCGCGGCGCGCGGCACGACCGGTCGCGCCTACTTCGATGCGGTCGATGCAGCCAGCAAGCGGGTCGTCGCCGAGTGCGAACGCGAGGCGGGCATTCGCTGCAGCGTGGCCAACATGTACAACGGCACCGACTTCTACCGGATCCGCCAGCTTGAGCTGCGCGACCTGCGCCTGGTCTACGCGCCACCGCGCAGCATCGGCAACTTCGGCGACGAGATCGACAACTTCATGTGGCCTCGCCACACCGGCGACTTCACCCTGCTGCGCGCCTATGTCGGCAAGGACGGCAAGCCGGCCGCGTTCTCGGCGGACAACGTCCCCTACCAGCCGCCGTCGCACCTGCAGGTCGCCAGCGAAGGCCCGCACGAGGGCAGCTTCGCCATGCTCGCCGGCTATCCGGGCGTCACCTTCCGGCATCGCACCGCGGGCGAGTTCGCCGAGCAGGTCGAGTGGACGCTGCCGGCGCGCGTGGAAGTGTTCGATGCGCTGATCGCGGCGATCGAAGCGGCCGGCCGCAGCGACGCGCAGGCCAAGACCCTCTATGCCTCGCAACTGCAATCGCTGAAGAACAACCGCAAGCGCGCCGCCGGTGAACTCGATGGCCTGCGCCGCAGCGATGCGGTGCGCCAGCGTGGTGCCGACGAGCAGGCCATGCTGAAGGCCACCGCCAGCGGCCAGCGCAAAGACCTCAAGGCAATGGACCGCGTCCTGGCGCAGACATCGGCCGTGCGCGAGCGCGACCTGCTGCTGGGGCTGGTGGTATCGCAGAGCCAGCTGATGCGCTCGGCGCTCACGCTCGAACGCCTGCGCATCGAATCGGCCAAGGCCGACGAGGCGCGCGAGACCGGCTACCAGGCACGCGACCTTGCGTTGATCGAAGGCACCTTGAAGCAGGTGCAGCGACGCTACGACCCGAAGGTGGAAAAAGCCCTGCTCGCCGACCTGCTCGGCCGCTACCAGCGCCTGCCCGATGCGCAGCGCGTGCCCGAGTTCGATGCAGCCTTCGGTCGCACGCCCGCCGAGCTGGCCACCGCGCTGGACGCGTTGTACGCCGGCACCAGGCTCGGCGACGAGCAAGCGCGGCTGGCGGCCTTCACCGCCGCGCGCGCGGCCCAGCCGCTTCCCGCCGATCCGCTGCTGACGCTTGCGGCGGCGCTCGTTCCGGCGCAGCTGCGCCTGGAAGACGAGCGCAAGGCCCGCGATGGCGAGCTGCTGCGCCTGCGCCCGGCGTACATGGCCGCGCTCGCTGCGTGGCGCAAGCAGCAGGGTCGCCCGTTGTATCCCGACGCCAACGGCACGCTCCGGGTCAGCTATGGCCGGCTCGAATCGTTGAGCCCGCGCGACGCGGTGACCTATGCACCACTGACCAGCGTGGCCGGCATCGTCGAGAAGAACACCGGACAGGTGCCATTCGACGCACCCCAGCCGCTGCTGGATGCGATCGCCCGGGGCGATTTCGGCGACACCGCCGACGCAACGCTGGGCAGCCAGCCGGTGAACTTCCTCACCAATCTGGACACCACCGGCGGCAACTCCGGCTCGCCGGTGCTCGACGCGCAGGGACGGCTGATCGGCCTGAACTTCGACAGCAACTGGGAAGCGGTAAGTGCCAGCTGGTGGTTCGATCCGCGCTACAAGCGTGCCGTCCACGTCGACATGCGCTACATGCGCTGGCTGATGGACAAGGTCTACCCGGCGCCGCACCTGCTGCGGGAGATGGGGCTGTAGCACCGCCCCTTTCCGGCTGCATTCGCGACCGCACTTCCCTGGCGGTCGCCACGCGCTCCCGGACCGCTTGTCAACGGGTTACATCACGGCGGTCCGGTTGCCACAATCGGGTTTCCGCTTTCCGCCGTAGAAACCGCAGTCCATGACCCAGATTTCCGCCGCGCTCGCGCGCAAGATCGCCCTGACCATCGCCGAAGAGATTGGCGCGCAGACCGCCCAGGTCGTCTCCGCGGTCGGCCTGCTCGACGAAGGCGCGACCGTGCCGTTCATCGCCCGCTACCGCAAGGAAGTCACCGGCGGCCTGGACGACACCCAGCTGCGCAACCTGGAAGTGCGCCTGGGATACCTGCGCGAGATGGAGGAACGCCGCGCCGCGATCCTGGCCAGCGTCGACGAGCAGGGCAAGCTGACCGACGAACTGCGCGCGGAGATCGAAGCGGCCGACAGCAAGTCGCGACTGGAAGACCTGTACCTGCCATACAAGCCCAAGCGCCGCACCCGCGCCCAGATCGCGCGCGAGGCCGGGCTGGAGCCGCTGGCCGACGGCCTGCTCGCCGATCCGACGCAGGTGCCGGAAGAATTCGCCGCGCAGTTCGTCGACGCCGACAAGGGCGTGGCCGATGCGAAGGCCGCGCTGGAAGGCGCGCGCGCGATCCTGATCGAGCGCTGGGGCGAGGATGCCTCACTGCTGGGCGAACTGCGCCAGTGGCTGGACAGCAACGGCGTGATCCGCGCCAAGGTCGTGGAAGGCAAGCAAGCGGCCGGCGAGAAATTCCGCGACTACTTCGACCATGCCGAACCGCTGGCCAAGATTCCCTCGCACCGCCTGCTGGCGCTGTTCCGCGGCCGCCGCGAGGAATTCCTGCAGCTGGAACTGGATCCGGGCAGCGATGTCGATTCGGGCAATGCCTATGCCGAAGGCCGCATCGCCCGCCATGCCGGCATCGATGAGCGTGGCCGCGCGGCCGATGCCTGGCTGCGCAACGCCTGCCGACTGGCCTGGCGCGCCAAGATCCACCTGCACCTGTTGCTGGACCTGTTCAACCAGGCGCGCGAGAAGGCCGAGGCCGAAGCGATCGCCGTGTTCGGCGACAACTTGAAGGATCTGCTGCTGGCCGCGCCGGCCGGACCGAAGGCCGTGCTCGGCCTGGACCCGGGACTGCGTACCGGCGTGAAGGTCGCCATTGTCGATGCCACCGGCAAGCTCGTCGCCACCGACACCATCTACCCGCACGAACCCCGTCGTCAGTGGGACGCTTCGCTGGCCTCGCTGCGCAAGCTGTGCACGGCCCACGGCGTGCAGCTGGTGGCGATCGGCAACGGCACCGCATCGCGCGAGACCGACAAGCTTGCCGGCGACCTGCTCAAGCTGCTGCCCGAGCAGAAGATGCAGAAGATCGTGGTCAGCGAAGCCGGCGCGTCGGTGTACTCGGCGTCCGAACTGGCGGCCAAGGAATTCCCGGGCCTGGACGTGTCGCTGCGCGGTGCGGTCTCCATTGCCCGGCGCCTGCAGGATCCGCTGGCCGAGCTGGTCAAGATCGAGCCCAAGGCCATTGGCGTCGGCCAGTACCAGCACGATGTGGACCAGTACCGTCTCGCCCGTGCACTTGATGCCAGGGTCGAAGACTGCGTGAACGCAGTCGGCGTGGACGTGAACACCGCCTCGGCGGCGCTGCTGGCGCGCGTGTCGGGCCTGTCCTCGACGGTGGCCGAGAACATCGTCGCCTTCCGCGACCAGAACGGCGCCTTCGCCTCGCGCAAGGGCCTGCTGAAGGTGCCGCGCCTGGGCGACAAGACGTTCGAGCAGTGCGCCGGCTTCCTGCGCATCGCCGATGGTGACCAGCCGCTGGATTCGTCTTCGGTGCATCCGGAGGCCTATCCGGTGGTCGAGCGCATCCTTGCCGGCAGCGGCCGTGCGGTGAAGCAGATCATCGGCGACAGCGCCTTCCTGCGCGCGCTCAAGGCCGAGCAGTACACCGACGAGCGCTTCGGCCTGCCGACCGTGCGCGACATCCTCAAGGAACTGGAAAAGCCCGGCCGCGATCCGCGCCCGGAGTTCAAGGCCGCGCAGTTTGCCGACGGCGTGGAGGACATCAAGGACCTGCGCCCGGGCATGATCCTGGAAGGCGTGGTCAGCAACGTCGCCGCGTTCGGCGCATTCGTCGACATCGGCGTGCACCAGGACGGGCTGGTCCATATCTCCGCGCTGTCGGACCGCTTCGTGAAGGATCCGCGCGAGGTGGTGAAGGCCGGCGACATCGTCAAGGTGAAGGTGCTGGAGGTCGACGTGGCGCGCAAGCGCATCGCCCTGACCCGTCGCCTGGACGACGAGCCCGGCCAGGCCGCGCCGCGCCCCGGCGATCGCGATGGCGCGCGGCGCGATGCGGGCCGTCCCGGCGCGCCGCGCGATGCGCGCGGCAACGATCGCAATCGCGGTGGTGGCGGTGGCAATGCGAAGCCGGCGCAGCAGGCCGCGCCGTTCAACAGCGCCATGGCCGACGCGCTCAAGGGCCTGCGCCGCAGCTGATGCCACTCGTCCGCCGGGACGCTGACGCGTCCCGGCGCCTGGCTCTCGCTCAGGCCGCGGGCTTGCTGAATTCGTCGTAGGCCGCCTGAGCGTTGGCCGCGTACATCAGCGACGGCCCGCCGCCCATGTAGACGGCCACGCCCAGCATCTCGCGGAACTCCTCGGGCGTGGCGCCCAGGCGCACCAGCGCCTTGGCGTGGAAACCCAGGCAGCCGTCGCAACGGTTGGCCACCCCGATCGCCATCGCGATCAGTTCCTTGGTCTTCTCGTCCAGCACCCCAGGCGCCATCGCCGCCTTGCTCAGCGCGCCAAAACCCTGCATCACGTCGGCGTTGTGGGTGCGCAGAGCAGTCAGGTTCCGTGAAATGCCACGGGTCAGCTCCTGATAGGACAGGTCGTTCATGAGTCGTCTCCGGATTCCGGAAGTTGTCGGTGTCGGCATAATATTAGTATTTGCTAATTTAGCAAGTGCTGATATAGTGCTGGCATGCGCCCAACCCGCCAAGACCGCAAGTTCATGCAGCACGGGGCCCAGCAGGCCGCGGCGATGCTGCGCACGCTAGGCAACGAACAGCGCCTGCTGCTGTTATGCCTGCTGATCGAACATGGCGAGATGAGCGTGGGCCAGATGCAGGCGCAGGTGGACCTGAGCCAGTCCGCCCTGTCGCAGCACCTGGCCCGGATGCGCGAAGACGGACTGGTGGCCGCCCGTCGCGAGGCGCAGTCTGTGTACTACCGCATCGACGATCCGCGCGTAGAAGCCCTGGTCGCCGCGCTCAAATCGGTGTTCTGCCCATGAACCACGAGCCACTTCCGATGCAGACGGTCTCCCCGATCCAAGCCCGTGCACTGCTCGACCAGGGCGCGCTGCTGGTCGACATCCGCGAAACGGACGAGCACGCGCGCGAACGCATCGAAGGGGCCAGGTGCATTCCACTGGCCCGGTTGGCGGACGCATCGCCGTTGTCGGCCGGCGCGAACGGCATCGTGCTGTTCCACTGCCGCTCCGGGATGCGCACGCAGGCCAACGCCGCCTCCCTGCAGGCCGCTGCCGCGGGCAGTGCCGCCTATGTCCTCGAAGGCGGCATCGAAGCGTGGAAGCAGGCCGGACTGCCGGTGGCACGCGATGCGGGCGCTCCGCTGGAGATCATGCGTCAGGTGCAGATCGCCGCCGGCAGCCTGGTGCTGCTGGGGATCGTGCTGGCGGCAACGGTGTCGCCGTGGTTCGCGCTGCTGAGCGGCTTTGTCGGCGCGGGCCTGGTGTTCGCCGGAGTGTCCGGCTTCTGCGGCATGGCGCTGCTGCTGGCGCGCATGCCCTGGAACCGCGCGATGCGCCGCTGAGCGGCGCATGCTACGCGGCGACTACTCGGCCCACTCGCGGTCGGTGGTGAAAGCAATCGTCAGCCAGCGGTCCGGCGAGTCGTCGCCGATCGCCTCGCCGATCTCGTCGCGCAGCGCATCCCATTCCTCCAGCGTCCGCGCCGGCCAACCCGCCGGGGCGATGAAGTACAGCTCGATCTGGCGGCCGCGCCCTACCTTGGCCACGTAGGCGCGATGCGACAGGAAGCCGTGTCGCGCAACGACCTGCCGCGCCACTTCGTCCACGCGCTGCTTCAACGCGACCGGGGTGACCAGCAGGATCTCCTCCAGCGCATGGCGCACGGCCACCAGCGGGATCGGAAAGATCACCAGGCATACCAGCGCCAGCACCGCCGGATCGACATAGGGCGACATCCATTCCAGCGAGGTGCCCTGGATCGCCAGGCCGACGATGAAGGCGACCAGCAGCGCGGCGGTGATCGCTGCCGACATCAGCCAGCCCTTCACGTCCATGGCGATGAAATCCGAGCGCAGCCGGCGGTTGGCGCGTCGCCCGTACAGCGCCATCGCAATGCTGATCAGCACCGTGACCACCGCATAGACGATCGCTTGCCCGAACTGCAGCGGACGGCCGCCGCTGAGGAAGCTGCCGATCGCATTGATGAAGGCGTAGACCGCCGCGCCGGACAGCAGCAGGCCGGTGGCACCGAGCACCATAGGTTCCAGGTGCCAGAAGCCCATGGTGAATTTCTCCACCAGGCGCCGGTTGGAGGCATCGCTGGCGTTGTAGCTGGCGATCAGGTTGGCCACGAGCAACGCCACCATGCTGGTGGCACCATCGGCCAGCGAATAGATGCCGTCGAAGACGATCGCGTAGGAACCGGACAGCAGGCCGAAGGTGATGCCCAGCGCGGCGACCACCGCGGTGGCGATGATCGACACGCGCAGCACGCCCTGTTCGGTGGGTGCGTGCCACGGTGCTTTGCCGGAGGTATCCGGTGGTTGGCCCGGTTCGCTCATGGGCCTAGCGTGCCCGAGCGGCGGCGGCGATGCCACCGCAGTGCATGCGCGGGGCCGCTCAGGCGACCCGGCTGCGCCGCAGGCGTTCCAGGTGGACCAGCAGCAGCGAGATCGCCGCCGGGGTCATGCCGGGGATGCGTTGCGCCTGGCCGATGGTCTGCGGGCGCACGCGCTCGAGCTTCTGCTGCACCTCGGCCGACAGGCCGCGCACGGCGGCATAGTCGAACGCTGCCGGGATCGCGGTCTCTTCGTGCCGCTGCTGGCGCGCGATCTCCTCGCGCTGGCGCTCGACATACCCGGCGTACTTGACCCCGATCTCGACCTGCTCGGCCACCTGCGCATCGTCCACGCCCGGACCCAGCGACGGCACCCGCATCAGCGCCGCATAGCCCAGCTCAGGACGGCGGATCAGGTCCAGCGCATTGGTCTCGCGGCTCACGGCCACGCCCAGCACCGCCTCCACCTCGCGCCCGAGCGCATTGGCCGGCGCGGCCCACAGCGCGCGCAGGCGCTGGGTTTCAAGCTCGATCGCCTCGCGCTTGGACGAGAAGCGCGACCAGCGCGCGTCGTCGACCACGCCCAGTTCGCGGCCCTTTTCGGTCAGGCGCAGGTCGGCGTTGTCCTCGCGCAGCTGCAGCCGGTATTCGGCGCGGCTGGTGAACATGCGGTACGGCTCGGTCGTGCCGTGTGTGATCAGGTCATCTACCAGCACGCCCAGGTAGGCCTCGTCGCGTCGCGGCGACCAGCCCTCGTGGCCGCGCACGAAACGCGCCGCGTTGAGCCCGGCCAGCAAGCCCTGCGCGGCCGCCTCCTCGTAACCGGTGGTGCCGTTGATCTGGCCGGCGAAGAACAGCCCGGCGACCAGCTTGGTCTCCAGCGTGGCTTTCAATCCGCGCGGATCGAAGAAGTCGTACTCGATCGCATAGCCCGGCCGGGTGATGTGCGCCTGCTCGAAGCCGCGGATCGAGCGCACCAGCGCCAGCTGCACGTCGAACGGCAGCGAGGTGGAGATGCCGTTGGGATAGATCTCGGCCACATCCAGCCCTTCGGGCTCGACGAAGATCTGGTGGCTGGCCTTCTCGGCGAAGCGCACCACCTTGTCCTCGATCGACGGGCAGTAGCGCGGACCGATGCCCTCGATCTGGCCGGTATACAGCGGCGAACGATCCAGCGCGCCGCGGATGATCTCGTGCGTGCGCTCGGAGGTATGGGTGATCCAGCACGACACCTGGCGCGGATGCTCGGCAACGTTGCCCAGGAACGACATCACCGGCATCGGGTCATCGCCCGGCTGCTCGTCCATCACCGAATAATCGAGCGTGCGCCCGTCAATGCGCGGCGGCGTGCCGGTCTTGAGCCGGTCGATGGCGAAGGGACGCTCGCGCAGGCGAGCGGCCAGGGTGGTCGCCGGCGGGTCGCCCATGCGCCCGGCGGTGTACTGGGTTTCGCCGATATGGATCTTGCCGGCGAGGAAGGTGCCAGCGGTCAGCACCACGGCAGGCGCATGGAAGCGCAGGCCGGTCTGGGTGATCGCGCCGCGCACCGCATCACCATCGATCACGAGATCATCGACCGCCGCCTGGAACACGGTCAGGTTCGGCTGGTTCTCCACGATGCGCCGGATCGCGCTGCGGTACAGCGAGCGGTCGGCCTGGCAGCGCGTCGCACGCACCGCCGGACCCTTGCTGGCGTTGAGCGTGCGCCACTGGATGCCGGCCAGGTCGGCCGCATGCGCCATCGCCCCGCCCAGCGCGTCGATTTCCTTGACCAGGTGTCCCTTGCCGATGCCGCCGATGGCCGGGTTGCAGCTCATCGCGCCCACGGTCTCGATGTTGTGGGTCAGCAGCAGCGTGCGCGCACCGGCGCGCGCGGACGCGAGCGCGGCCTCGGTGCCGGCGTGGCCGCCGCCGATCACGATCACGTCGTAGTGGTGGAAGGACTGGGTCATGGGATGCGTAGGTACCGCCCGGAACGCCGGCGGTGACGGGGTGGCGATTCTACCGCCGCTCCGCGCACCGGGCTGGGAAAGGTTGGCACGCTTCCTGCGGTAACCATATCGTGCACCCATCGCGGCAATGCGTCGGGGGCGCGGGCTGGAATTGGAACAGGGGCCAGCCACGCGCGCGATGGGGAAGCCGAGGGGCCGGTAGTCGGGGGACTACCGGCCCCATTTTTTTGTCTGTCGCCCGCCAAGCGTGACGACGTCCACAAAAACAAGCAGCCCGGCCGGAGCCGGGCTGCTGAAGAGGCGTCGACGTCCGACAGGGCCGGAACAGGGGGGATCCAGATTTCCCTGCCGGACATCGACATAGACGTGGCCGAGCGGGTCACAACATGACGCACCCGGTCACCTGCCGCGCTAGCTTGCGACCAGAAACTGGCCAAAGCAAGCGCTTTATCAGGGCTCGATCGTGTCCGGCGTCCCACTCCGCCGCGAGTCGTCGCGACGCGATTCCGAGGCCCGCGATTCGCTGCGCTGCGGGGCGCGTTCGGCCCGCTCTGCGCGCACTTCGGAAGCCATCCGCCGACCACCGGAAATGTCGTTGCCGCCACCGGCCATCCCGCTGGGCGGACGTGCACCCGAGACCCGGTAACCCGGCGGCGGCACCGGCCGCGCGCCGCCACCCGGACGCAGGCCCGGCTCGACCATTCCCGGCGCCGGATCCGGCCCCATGCCGCCGTATCCCAGGGTACCCGGGCCCGGCTGCCGCCGCGGCGTGCCGTCGTCGCCCTGTTGCGCGCGACGCAGGCGCTCGATGTCGCGCCAGGGGCCGCGGTTCAACGGGGGTGGATTGCCGTCGGCCACCGGCGGCCGGTCCGGCCGACCGCCATGGTCGGGGCGGTCGGGGCGGCCGTGGTCGTCATGGTCCGGACGCACATGGGAGTAGTACGGCGGCCTCGGGTAGTACACCCCGCCACCGTAGTACGGCCGGTACGGACCGCCCCGGTAGTAGCCGTAGGGATAGCCGCCATAGGACAGGCCGAACGACACGCCCGGGCTGTAGTAGTACCCCGACCCGTAACCGTAGGGGCCGTAGCTGTCCCCGTAATAGCGGTACTGCGTCTGCGGCGCCCCGGTGTAATAGCCGCCGCCGTCGCCCACGTAGCCGTAGGTCGTGCAGCCACCCAGTGCCAGCGCGCACGCCAGGCCGGTGAACAGTCGAAGTTTCATGGCGGATCCCCCCGCGATATGTGACTGCAGCTTCAAGGTGACGCATTGAATACCTGCTTAACCCGTCCGGGCGCCTGGACAACGGTTCATGCGCGACGAAGGACAGCGCCGATACGTTAACCTTCACGCATGCCTGCCGCACTGCCCGTCGCCGACGACGTCCTCGCCGCCGCCACCCGCATCGCCGGCCATGCCGACCTGACTCCCGTCCTGCGCGCACGCACGCTGGACGCGATGGCCGGCTGCCAGCTGCTGTTCAAGGCCGAACACCTGCAACGCAGCGGAGCGTTCAAGTTCCGCGGCGCCTGCAACGCGGTGTGGTCGTTGCCGGAAGCAGAAGCCGCCCGCGGCGTGGTCACCCACTCCTCCGGCAACCATGGCGCCGCATTGGCGCTGGCCGCCCGCACCCGCGGCATCCCCTGCCACGTGGTCGTGCCCGACGGCGCGGTCGCCGCCAAGCTGGCCAACATCCAGCGGCACGGCGCCACCCTGTGGCGCTGCGAGGCCACCCAGGCGGCACGCGAGGCGACCTGCGCCCAGGTGCAGGAAAGCACCGGCGCCGAACTGGTCCACCCCTATGCCGATGCCCGGGTCATCACCGGTCAGGGCACCGCCACGCTGGAGCTGGTCGGCCAGGCCGGCGCGCCGGACGTGATGGTCGTGCCGGTCGGCGGCGGCGGCCTGGCGTCGGGCACCGCCCTGGCACTGGCCGCCGTGGCGCCGGGTTGCCGGCTGGTGCTGGCCGAGCCGGCCGGCGCCGCCGATACCGCCCGCTCGCTGGCGGCCGGGGAGCGGCGCATCGATTTCGTGCCCGACACCGTCTGCGATGGGCTGCGCGGCGCACTGGGCGCGCCCAACTTCGAACTGCTGCGGGCCGCCGGCGCGGACGTCGTGGTCGTCGACGACCAGGCCACCATCGCGGCGATGCGGCTGGTCTGGCAGGTGCTCAAGCAGGTGGTCGAACCGTCTTCGGCGATCGCGCTGGCGGCCGTGCTGGCCCAGCCGGAGCGTTTCGCCGGCCAGCGCGTGGGCGTGGTCCTGTCCGGCGGCAATGTCGACCTGGAGGCGCTGCCGTGGCGCGCGTGAGCGGATCGGGCAAGCGCAAGCGGCGCGGCTGGTTCGGCTGGCTGTGGCGCCTGTTGTTGCTGGCCCTGCTGTGGCTGGCCGGCGTGGCCAGCTGGATCGTGTGGGTCGGCCAGCGCGACCAGGCGGCGCCCGCCGACGCGATCATCGTCCTGGGTGCGGCCGCGTACCACAAGAATCCCTCGCCGGTGTTCAAGGAACGCATCAACCACGGCCTGGACCTGTACCGCCGCAGTTATGCGCCGGTGCTGCTGTTCACCGGCGGCTACGGCAACGGCGCGCCGTTCGCCGAGTCGCAGGTCGCGCGCAAGTACGCGCTGGAGCAGGGCATCCCCGAGTCGGCGATCCTGATCGAATCGGTCTCGCGCAATACCCGCGAGAACCTGCTGCAGGCGCGCGCGCTGATGCAGGAGCACAACCTGCATCGGGCCATCGTGGTCAGCGATCCGCTGCACATGGCGCGCGCATTGCGACTGTCGCGCGAAGTGGGCATCGATGCGGTCGGTTCGCCCACGCCCAGCACGCGCTTCCGCACTGTGCACACGCAGTGGCGCTTCCTGTTGCAGGAGGTCTACTTCTTCCACCGCGACCTGGTGGCGCGTTCCAGCTGATCGGCCTGGCCACGCCGATGCATGCCGGCTCGGGCGATTCGCACCGGGGGTATCATGGCGTCCCCCACGCATTGCGGACATTCCCATGAAGATCGACGGCACCCGCCGCCAGGACCGCGCCATCGAACTCGTACTTGCCTACTACGCCGCCTTCAATCGCGGTGACCGCGAGGCGATGCTGGCGCTGCTGCACGACGAGGTGGTCCACGACCTCAACCAGGGCGCGCGCGAAGCCGGCAAGCCGGCGTTCGTCGCCTTCATGCAGCGCATGGATGCCAGCTACCGCGAACAGCTGCAGGACATCGTGGTGCTGGCCTCGCAGGACGGCGACCGTGCCGCTGCCGAGTACGTGGTCCATGGCCAATACCTGCGCGACGACGAAGGCTTGCCGCCGGCGCGCGGGCAGCAGTACGTGCTGCCGGGCGGGGCGTTCTTCGACATCCGCGACGATCGCATCGCGCGGGTGAGCAACTACTACAACCTGCAGGACTGGATCGCGCAGGTTTCGGCGTAATCGCGGGTTCGCTCGCGCGCTACGGCGCGCGGCGGCGAATCGGAATCTGCGACAGCGGCACCGCGGCGATCTCGTGGTCGCCTTCGCGGATCGGCATGCCCGGCGGCGGCGCCCAGGCCTGGGCGTAGATCACGTCCCAGCTGCTGGGCAGGCGTCCCTGGCCATCACGCATCGACTCGTAGGCCTGCGCGGCGGCGGCGAAACGCGCACGACCGGTCAGGCTGCGGCGGCGCGAGGACAGCGCATTGGTCGCACCGATCGCGCGCAGCTCGCGCATCATCGCCGGCAGGTCCGGATAGGTCAGGGTGAACACGTCGCGATCGAGCACCGGATCGCGGAAGCCGGCCGACACCAGCGCATCGCCGAACTGGGCGATGGTCGCGAACGGGCTCACGTGCGGCGCCGCGTCGGCCTGCGAGAACGCCTCGCGCATTTCCACCAGCGTGTCCGGCCCGAAGCTGGAACACAGCAGCAACCCGCCGGGCTTGAGCACGCGGCGGAAACCGGCGAACACCGCCGGCAGGTCCTCGACCCACTGCAGGCACAGGTTGCTGAAGATCACATCGACGCTGCCCTCGGCCAGCGGCAGCGCGCGCGCATCGGCGCCGACGCGATGGAAGGGCTTCCACCAGCCGGCCTGCTTGCGCGCCTGGCGCAGCATCGGCAAGGCCAGATCCACGGCGATCACCTGCGCCTTGGGCCAGCGCTTCTTCATCGCCGCGGCGGCGTGGCCGGTGCCGCTGCCGACGTCGAGCACCACCGAAGGCACGCGGTCCTCCAGGTAGGCCAGCGACTCGAGCAGGCGCGTGCGCACCTCGGCCTGCAACGCGGCGGCGGCGTCATAGCCGGAGGCCGCGCGCGAGAAAGCGCGTCGCACGTGGCGGGAGTCGAACAGGGGATCCATTGCGGAGGAATCGTGCAGCGTCAGGGCACGATATTGTCGGCGAAAGCGATCAGTTCCGCCTCCACCAGGCCGGCATGGCCCAGGAACGGCGCGTGCGCGGCGCCAGCCACTTCGACGAATCGCGCTCGCGGGGCCAATGCCGCCGCCTCGGCCATTCCGCGCGGATCCACCAGCCGGTCGCGGCGTCCGCCCAGCCACAGGCTCGGCACCTGCAGGCCGGGCAGGGCGCGGCGCATGTCGCTGGCGTCGAGCAGGCGCAGGCCTTCCTGCAACGCAGCCGGGTCCGGTTCGCCGCGCTCGTTCAGCAGCGCGCGCAGGACCTTCAGCTCGGCGCGGCCGTGCTCGGAACCGAGCGTGTCCAGGGCGATGAAGCGGTCCAGGGTACCGGCGTAATCGCGGGCCAACTCCTCCCCGAAGCGGCCGAACACTTCCGGCTCGACCGCGTGCGGCCAGTCCGGGCCACGCACGAACCGCGGCGTGGCCGCGACCATCACCAGGCCACGCACGGTCGGCAGGGTCGCCGCCGCGCGCAGCGCGAACAGGCCGCCCAGCGACCAGCCCAGCCAGACCGCCGGCGGCGTGCGCGCGGCAATCGCGCTGGCCACGCCGGCCAGGTCCAGCGGCTCCTCCGGATCACGGCTGTAGCCATGACCGGGCAGGTCGACCAGATGCAGGCGGAAGCGCGGCGCCAGGCGCTCGGCGAGCGGCGCGAACACTCCGCCGTGCAGCGCCCAGCCGTGGATCAGGACCAGATCCGGGCCGCTGCCCAGGGTTTGGATATGCATGGCGCCATTGTCGCCGACGGCGCCAGCCGCCGGGAACGACAAGGGGATGGGTCAGGCGGCCGCTTCGCGCGCCAGGCGGTCGCGGGCTTCGGCCAGCGCGCCCAACAGCGCGTTGACCTGCTGCGGGGTGTGCAGCGAGGTGAGGGTGACGCGCAGGCGCGAGCGCCCTTCGGCCACGGTCGGCGGGCGGATCGCGGTGACCAGGAAACCGCGCCGCTCCAGCGCCGCCGACATCGCCGTGGCCGTGCCCTCGCCGCCGCACAGCACCGGCTGGATCGGCGTAGCCGAGGGCATCAGTTCCAGGCCGAAGCGGCTGGCGCCGGTGCGGAACTGGCCGATCAGCTCCTGCAGGCGCGTGCGCCGCCAGTCGTCGCGTCGCGCCAGCTTCAGCGCAGCCAGCGAAGCGGCGGCCAGCGCCGGCGGTAGCGCGGTGGTGTAGATGTACGGGCGGGCGGTGCCGGCCAGGTGTTCGATCAGATCCGCATCGCCGGCAACCACGGCGCCGTAGCCACCCAGCGCCTTGCCCAGCGTGGCCAGCTGCAATGGCACGTCGGCCACGCCCAATCCGGCTTCAGCGACGGTGCCGCGCCCCTGCGGGCCGATCACGCCGACGCCATGCGCATCGTCGACATACAGCAAGGCTTCCTGCGTGCGCGCGACCAGCGACAGCGCGCGCAGCGGGGCGATGTCGCCGTCCATGCTGAAGATGCCATCGGTGGCGAGCATCGCCGCGCCGCCCGGCGCGTTGCGCAGCTGGCGCATCGCCCCTTCCGGGTCCAGGTGCGGATAACGGCGCAGGCGCGCGCCGGCCAGGCGGGTGGCGTCGATCAGGCTGGCGTGATTGAGCCGGTCCTGGACGCAGACATCGTCGTCTTCCAGCAGCGCCTGCTGCACGGCCAGGTTGGCGGCGAAGCCGCTGCCGAACAGCAGAGCGCGCGGCACGCCGAGCCAGTCGGCCATCTCGCGCTCGAGCTGCTCGTGCAGCGCGTGGTGTCCGCAGACCAGGTGCGAGGCGGTCGAACCGGTGCCCTCGCGCGACACCGCGTCCTGCAGGGCGGCGCCGACCTCGAACTGCGAGGCCAGGCCCAGGTAGTCATTGCTGCAGAAGCCGGTCAGCCACTGGCCGCCGACTTCCACGCGGACGCCATCGCGACGGGTAACCGTGCGCCGCTCGCGCAGGCGCCCTTGCGCCGTGCGTTGACGGCGCTGGGCCAGGATGCGTTCGTGGATATCGGTACGGGCCATCGGTGCCCCTCCCCCCGGAGAGCGTTGCGCGGCTGGATCAGGCCGCGCGCTCGCAGGCGGGCGCCGGTCCGGTGATGTCGGCATGCACGGTAGCGCCTGCCGTCGTCGCGATTCCGTGATCGGTTTCACAATGAACGAGTGGCATGGGCCGCAGACCGAGCCGGGCGAACAGCGCCTGGTCCCGCTCCACGTCCGGGTTGCCGGTGGTCAGCAGCTTCTCGCCATAGAAGATCGAGTTGGCGCCGGCGGCAAAACACAGCGCCTGCAGCTCGTCGGACATGGCTTCGCGGCCGGCCGACAGCCGCACCATCGAGCGCGGCATGATGATCCGGGCCACGGCAATGGTGCGCACGAACTCGAACGGATCCAGCTCGGCGGTACCGGCCAGCGGCGTGCCGGCGACCTGCACCAGCCGGTTGATCGGCACCGAATCCGGGTGCGCCGGCAGGTTGGCCAGGGCCTGCAGCAGGCCGGCGCGCTGGCCGCGACTCTCGCCCATGCCGACGATGCCGCCGCAGCAGGTCTTCAGACCCACGTCGCGGACGTGGCCGAGCGTGTCCAGGCGGTCCTGGTACTCGCGGGTCTGGATCACCTCGCCGTAGAACTCCGGCGCGGTGTCCAGGTTGTGGTTGTAGTAGTCCAGGCCGGCGTCCTTCAGCGCGACCGCCTGGGTCGGCGAGAGCATGCCCAGGGTCGCGCAGGTTTCCAGGCCCAGTGCCTTCACCCCGGCGATCATTTCGGCCACCTTCGGGATGTCGCGGTCCTTCGGGCTGCGCCAGGCCGCGCCCATGCAGAAGCGCGAAGCACCGGCAGCCTTGGCCTGGCGCGCCTTCTCCAGCACGTCGGCGGCGTCCATCAGCTTCGTGGCGTCCACGCCGGTGTGGTAACGCTGGGCCTGCGGGCAGTAGCCGCAGTCCTCCGGGCAGCCGCCGGTCTTGACCGACAGCAGGGTCGAGACCTGGACCTCAGACGGGTCGAAATGCTCGCGGTGGACGGTCGCGGCCCGGAACAGCAGCTCGGGCAGGGGCAGGTCGAGCAGGGCAAGCAGTTCCTCGCGTTGCCAGTCGTGGCGGATTTCCGAAGGCATGGCTGGGGGTTTCCTGACAGCGGCGGCAGCCGAAGCCGGGCAGTCTGGAAATCCGCCCCCGGCCTGTCAACCCGGATCCAAGGCAAATGGTTTACCAGCCGCCTCCGCGCCTGCGGCGCCTGCTCCAGCGCCTGGCCGGATTGGCCACGCAGGCCTTGCCGCTGCGCTGCCTGGTCTGTGCCGAGCCGGGAGACGATGGGCTGGACCTGTGCCCGGACTGCCGGCGGTCCCTGCCTGTCCCGCCGCACGCCTGCCTGCGCTGCGCGCTGCCGCTACGCACGCCCGGCACCTGCGGCCGCTGCCTGCAGCATCCGCCGCCGGTACAGGCGACCCGGGCGGCGTTCGTCTACCGGCCACCGCTGGACCGGTTGCTGCCGCGGCACAAGTTCCACCGCGACCTGGCCGCCGGGCGCCTGCTCGCCCGGCTGATGGCCGAGGCAGCCGCCGGCTGGGAGCGGCCGCAAGCGCTGGTCCCGATCCCCCTGCATCACAGCCGCTTGCGCGAACGCGGCTACGACCAGGCGCTGGAACTGGCGCGTCCGCTGGCCAACGCCCTGCGATTGCCGGTGCGGGCCGACCTGCTGCAACGGATCCGGGCCACCTCGCCGCAGTCGGAGCTGGACGCGGCGGCGCGGCGGCGCAACCTGCGCGGCGCCTTCCGCGCCAGCGGCGGGTCGGTGCCGGACCACGTGGCCCTGGTCGACGACGTCATGACAACCGGTGCGACCCTGCATGCCGCCGCCCGTGCGCTAAAGCGTGCGGGCGTGGCGCGGGTGGATGCCTGGATCTGCGCGCGGGTGCCTTGAGCCGCTGCGCCCGGGAATGCTCCGAAGCGCCCGCGTCGATGCGGGCTGTCATTTGACAGTCGCCGGCGCACAGGAGTATCCCGGGCAGGCCGGCGGGCCATCGCGGCTCCCCTCATGACGCAGGAGGCAGCATGCAAGCAGGTACAGCGGAAGAAGTACGACGCAGCTGGTGGGTCTCGGTGGTGTTCGGCCTGATCGGAATCGCCTTCGGCCTGATCACCCTGGCCAAGCCGTTCCAGGCGCTGGTGGCGATGGCCTGGGCCTTCGGCATCCTGGCCCTGGCCGACGGCATCGCCAGCCTGCTGGCACTGTTCGACAAGCGCGTGGCCATCCCCAAGGTCTGGCTGCTTTTCTACGCGATCGCTTCGATCGCCTTCGGCGTCATCGCCATCTCCAACCCGAAGGCCACCGCCGGGATCCTGTTCCTGATGCTCTCGTTCTGGCTGATCATCGCCGGGATATTCCGGATCATCTTCGCCATCCGCGTGCGCAAGGAGATCGTCGGCGAATGGCTCATCGCACTCAGCGGCGTGCTGGCGATCGTGCTGGGCATCGTGTTCCTGCGCAATCCGGCGATCGGCCTGTTCACCACCGCGATCTGGATCGGCGCCGGCGCGCTGGCCTATGGCGTGCTGCAGATCTTCGCCGGCTTCCGTTTCCGCAAGCACAAGCCGCTGAAAGCCTGATCGGGCCGCCACGTCCTACCGCCGGCGGCTGGGGCCGCCGGCTCCAACTCTTGCCTAGGAGTCCGTCATGTCCCGAGCCTGGTGGGTGTTCCTCCTGTATGGACTGTTTGCGATCGCGTTCGGCCTGTTTGCGCTGTTCAAGCCGCAATCCACGGTGTGGGTGCTGATCATGGCCTTCGGCCTGCTGGCACTGGCCGACGGTGTGGTCAGCCTGCTCAGCGTGTTCCGCAAGGACGTGGCGCTGCCCAACTGGCTGCTGTTGCTGTATGCGGCCGCGTCGATCGGCTTCGGCCTGCTGGCGGTCTTCCAGGCGCAGATGGTGGCGACCGTGCTGATCTGGCTGCTGGCGATCTGGCTGATCATCGCCGGCATCGCCCGCATCGTCTTCTCGGTGCAGATGCGGCGCCTGATCGAAGGCAACTGGCTGCTGACGCTCAGCGGCGTACTGGCACTGTTGCTGGGCCTGTTGTTCATCGCGCGCCCGAACATCGGCGTGGCCACCCTGGCCGTGTGGCTGGGTATCGGCGCATTGTTGTATGGCGTGCTGCAGGTGGCGCTGGCGTTCTACATGCGCAAGCGGGTGGTGCTGTAGTTGCCCGCGGCCCCTTCTCCTGCCGCACGGCCGGCGGGGAAGGGGTCGCAGTCGATGCGATGCGCCTTCGCAGACGTTTGATAGGCAAGCCCGGCCGGGGGTGAGAAAATGCCTGCCCCCGCATGCCGCCCCGCGCGACATGCCCCGCGACGCGACGCGTCCGCGCCCTTTCCCGCATCGAACCGAGGCCGCCCCATGACTCCCCAGCCCGTCGCCGTGAAGATCAATGACGCGGTCACCGTCACCAACGACGCGCCGTTCGTGCTGTTCGGCGGCCTCAACGTGCTCGAGGACCTGGACTCGACCCTGTTCGCGGCCGAACGCTACGTCAAGGTGACCGGCAAGCTCGGCATCCCGTACGTGTTCAAGGCCTCGTTCGACAAGGCCAACCGCTCCTCGATCCACTCCTATCGCGGCGTCGGCCTGGACGAAGGCCTGCGCATCTTCCAGGAGATCAAGAAGCAGCTGGGCGTGCCGGTCATCACCGACGTGCATGAAGTCGCGCAGGCCGAACCGGTGGCCGAGGTCGTGGACGTGCTGCAGATCCCCGCGTTCCTGGCGCGGCAGACCGACCTGGTCGATGCGATCGCCCGCACCGGGCGCGCGGTCAACATCAAGAAGCCGCAGTTCCTCAGCCCGCCGCAGATGAAGAACATCGTCAGCAAGATCCGCGAGGCCGGCAACGAACGCATCATCCTGTGCGAGCGCGGCGCGCAGTTCGGTTACGACAACCTGGTCGTGGACATGCTCGGCTTCCGCGAGATGATCGAATCCACCGGCGGCCTGCCGGCGATATTCGACGTCACCCACAGCCTGCAGCGTCGCGAGTCCGGCGCAGCGGCGTCCGGCGGTCGTCGCCGCCAGGTGCTGGAGCTGGCGCGCGCGGGCATGGCGGTCGGACTGGCTGGCCTGTTCCTGGAAGCGCATCCGGATCCGGACAACGCGCGCTGCGACGGCCCCAGCGCGCTGCCGCTGGACAAGCTCGAGCCGTTCCTGGCGCAGATCAAGGCGATCGACGACCTGGTGAAGGGCTTCGCGCCGCTGGATATCCGCTGAGGCCTGCGTAGAGCCGGGCTTGCCCGGCTGGATGCGACGCCACGCGCAACATGCGTGGCGAGCGCGGTTTTAAGCCGCGGCGGCAGGCAAGGCGTAGTGCACGGCGATGCCGGCAAAGATCGCCGCGCCGATCCAGTTGTTGTGCAGGAACGCGCGGAAGCACGGACCGCGCTCGCGATGCCGCGCGATCCAGAATTCCCAGACCACCAGCACCGCAGCGACCCCCAGCGCAGCCCAGTACACCGTGCCCAGCTGCGCCTGGCGGCCAACCAGGGCCAGCGCCAGCAGCGTCAACGCGTAGAGGATGCCCTGCGCGACCAGGTCCAGGTCGCCGAACAGGATCGCGGTGGACTTGGAACCTGCACGCAGGTCGTCCTCGCGATCGACCATCGCGTACCAGGTGTCGTACGCGGTGGCCCACAGGATGTTGGCGCAATACAGCAGCCAGGCCAGCGCCGGCACCGTGCCCTGGACGGCGGCGAACGCCATCGGGATGCCCCAGCCGAAGGCCATGCCCAGGTACACCTGCGGCAGGTAGGTGTGGCGCTTGAGGTAGGGATAGGTCGAAGCCAGGAACAGGCCGGCGAAGCTCAGCCACACCGTCAGCCGGTTCAACGTGAGCACCAGCGCGAACGCGGCCAGCATCAGCACCGCGAACACCGCCAGCGCCTCGCGTCCTGACACCGCGCCGGTAGCCAATGGCCGTTCCCGGGTGCGCTCGACCTGCGGGTCCAGCCAGCGGTCGGCATAGTCGTTGATCACGCAGCCGGCCGAGCGGGTCAGCCACACGCCGGCGGTGAACACGAACAGGGTCCACAACGGCGGCACGCCGCCTGCGGCCAGCCACAGCGCCCACCACGTCGGCCACAACAGCAGCAGCACGCCGATCGGGCGGTCGCCGCGGACCAGCTTCCAGTACTGCGACAGGCGCTCGCGCCACCAGGGCGGTGGCACGTGGACCGGGTTCTCGAAGCGTTCGTAGGCCATGGCGGAAGGGTAGCAGCCGGCGCGTGGCGCCGGGCCTGCCACCCACGGGTCGTCAGGCCTTGTCGGAGGCGTACTCGTAATAGCCGTAGCTGTAGTAGCCGGTCGCGCGCTTTTCCACGCCGTTGAAGATCGCGCCCTTGACCTGCACGCCGTTTTGCTCGAAGCGCTTCATGGTCAGCAGGATCTCCCGCGGCTGGTTCACGCCGAACCGGGTGACCAGCAGGTTCGAACCGGCGTGCGCGCCGACCAGTGCCGCGTCGGTGACCGCCAGGATCGGCGGGGTATCGACGATGATCAGGTCGTAGCGCGGCGCCAGCGTCTCCAGCAAGCGGCCGAAGCGCGGATGCATCAGCAGCTCGGACGGGTTCGGCGGGAAGTCGCCGCGCAGCATGAAGTGCATGTTCTCCAGGCCGCCGACCGTGTGGATGGCCGCGTCCGCGTCGAGCTTGCCGACCAGCACGTCCGACAGGCCGCCGTCCGGCTTCATGCCCAGCACCTTGTGCAAGGTGCCCTTGCGCATGTCCGCGTCGATCAGCAGGACCTTCTGCCCACCCTGGGCGATCACCGCGGCCAGGTTGGCCGAAACGAAAGTCTTGCCCACGCCGGGGCGCGGGCCGGAGATGGCGAGGATGTTGTTCTTGGCCTCGAGCATGGCGAAGTGCAGGCTGGTGCGCAGGCTGCGCAGCGCCTCCACCGCCAGATCGGCCGGCTCGCCGATCGCCAGCAGGTGCTGTCGGCCGTCGGCGATGATCTTGCGCTCGCCACCGCGCGCGCGACGCACCGTCGGCAGCGCCTTGGAGCTGCTGAGCGGGATTGCCGCGTAGACCGGCAGGCCGAGTTCCTCGATCTGGGTCGGATCCTCGATGCCCGGGTTGAGCATGCGCTGCAGGAACACCGCGCCCACCGCGAGGAAGCCGCCGAACAATGTCGCGACCAGGACGACCAGCGCCTTGCGCGGCTTGACCGGATTGGCCGTGTCGGCCACGGCCGGATCGACGATGCGCACGTTGCCGACGGCGCCGGCACGGGCCACGTCCAGCTGCTGGGCCTGGTTGAGCAGGGCGGTGTAGAGCTCGTTGCTGACCTGCAGATCGCGGGTCAGGCGCAGCAGTTCCTGCTGGGTGTCGGGCAGTTCGCTCACCTGCTGGCGGAAGCCGGCCTTGCGCGATTCCAGGTCGCCGATCTGCTTGAGCAGCGCGCGGTAGGCCGGATGCTCGCGGGTGAAGCTGCGATCCATCTCGGCCTGCTTCAGGCGCAACTGCTGGATGCTGCCTTCGACCGCCACTTCCTGTTCCAGCAGGCCCTTGGTCTGCATGGTGATGTCGACCGAGTTGGCGCGCGACTGGTAAGCGCTCATCGCCGCCTGCGCGTCCTCGACCTGCTTGCGCACGGTCGGCAGCTGGTCCTTGACGAACTGCAGCTGCGAGGCCGCCTCGGCCGAGCTGCGGTCCACGTTCTGGCGCACGTAGGCTTCGGCGATCTTCTGCACGACCGCTTCGGCGCGCAGTGCATCGCTGTCCTCGTAGGTCACCTGCAGGATGCCGGATTCCTTGCCCTGTTCGGCGGCCTTGATGTCCTGCTGCAGGGTGGAAATGACATCCAGGCGGCGAAGGCCGGTCACGCGGAAGCGTGTTTCCGGACGGGCGTTCAGCACCGCCACGTCGATGGTCGCGCCCCGGCCTTGCGCAGTCTGCCCGGCCTGGCCGCGCAGCATCTCTTCGCCATCGGGGTCATACAGCACAAAGCTGCCGCCTTCGTTGGCCTGCAGGGTCAATTCCTGGCCGACCCAGATCGACGGCAGCTCCAGGCGCTGGATCTCCAGCACTTCACCGCCCCAGCCATAGCTCGAGAAACCGAGCCAGGGCGAGGCGACCGCATCGGGCGCATCGGGCTGGAAGCGCCGCGCGAGGAAGCCGCCCACCAGCGGGAACCGGTAGGGTTCCACCTGCACGTCCAGGTGCAGCTGGTCCACCGCGCTGCCGACGACCGTGCGCGAGGTCATGAGCGCCACTTCGGTCGTAGCCGCGGTGCTGCCGCCGCCGCCCAGCGAGGTCAGGTCGGCCAGGCCCGGAATGGACGGCATCTTCGACTCGACCTGGACCATGGCCTGGGCGCGGTAGACCGGCGCAGCCAGCATCGCGTAGACCACGCTGCCGGCGAAGAACAGCGCCGTGATCGCCACGATCCACCATTTCCGGTCGACCAGGATCCCCAGCAGTTCGCGCAGATCGATCTCGTCGGCGTCCTGCGCCGGGTGTACCCCTGTTGCCTTGCTCATCTCTTGTACTTGTTCCGCTCGATGTCCGCGACGTCGCGGCTCTTGTCTTATTTGATGTAGGGCGCCCAGCCGTCGACGCATTCGCCGATCAGGCCATAGACGTGTTCGAAAGCCACCCGCTGCTGGCGGTACGGGTCAGGAATTTCCCGCTGCCCGTGCCACTTGCCCAGCAGGAATACCTTCCCGCTGACCTGCGGCACCTCGCGGACGATCCGTGCCTGATGGCTCTGCTCCATCACCAGGATCAGGTCCGCCGCGGCCAGGACCGACGGGCTTGCCTGCCTGGCCTGGTGTCCACCGGGGTCATGTCCACCCTCGCGCAGCAGCTCGGCGGCCGTGGCATCTATCGGCCGGCCGACCAGGGCCTGCAGCCCCGCAGACGCAACTTCGACGCCATCCCGCCCTTGCAGGCGGTGGCGCATCAGGATTTCAGCGGTGGGACTGCGGCAGATATTGCCGACACAAACAAACAGCAACTTCCTGAACACGTGTATCCGAACCCTTCCTGACGCCCCCTGTGGGCCGGATTCCAGCCGGCGACAGCTTACCCGATGAGACACGGGAGACGGACATTCCGCAAAAAGCTTTTCTTTCAATGTCTTGTATTTTGACAAATTTGTGACATGGGTCGTTAAACGCAATTGACACCCACATGAATGGCCACGTAATGTCCCCCGCTGCACCAGCACCAGCTGTCATCAACACAGGGGATCCCAATGACGTCGAAACTCCTTCCGCTCGGCCTGGCCATCGTGGTCGCGCTTTCCGGCCAGCCGTATGCCGCCTTCGCCCAGACCGCTCCGGACGCCGACAGCGGCGCGCCCGCCGGCACGGAAGAGGCAGTGCAGGGCGGCGTCAGCACCACCACCCTGGTGGTCGGTACGGCCCTTGTGGTTGGCGCAGCGCTTGCCGCGGGCAGCGGCGGCGGCGGCAGCAGCACCCCGACCCCCGTGAATCCCGATCCGGGCACCCCGCCGGGCCCTGGCCCGGGCGGTGGTGACGGTGGAGATGGCGGCGACGGCGGCGACGGCGGCGGTCCGGGCCCGGGCGGCACGACTGGTACCACCGGTACGACGGGAACCACGGGCACGACCGGCACGACCGGCACGACCCCGTAATCCAGCCCAAATCCTTGCAGTGACCTCAAGCCCGGCGCGGATACCCCGCCGGGCTTTCAAGCGACTCGTGCCCATCCCGGGTCGCCTTTCGACTGGAAAGCAGTAAATGAACCTGTACCGCCCCTTCGCCATCGCCATGCTGGCGATGTCCTGCCTGTCCGGCTGCCTCTGGTCTCCCGGCCAGCACCTGGGCAGGACCGACCCGGGGCCGGCACAGATCCGCACCGCCGGCAACGACCAGCTCGACCTGGTCGCCATCACGCCCAAGCTCATCGCGATGGACCGCGCCGCACGCCCGGCGAACGGCGCGCCGCAGGCGCTGGCGGAATTCCAGCCCGAGACCTACCGGATCGGCGCCGGCGACGTGCTCTACATCACCGTGTGGGAGCACCCGGAACTGACCGTTCCCGCCGGTGCGCAGCAGCAGCTCAATGCCGCCGGCCGCCTGGTTCAGGCCGACGGCACGCTGTTCTACCCCTATGTCGGCAAGATCGCTGCCGCCGGCATGACGCCCACCGAACTGCGCGACGAGCTGACCGGCAAGCTGGCCCGCTATGTCGAATCCCCTCAGGTCGACGTGTCGATCCTCACCTACGCCAGCCAGCGCGTTTGGGTCACCGGCGCGACCGCGCGCCCGGCGGTGGTACCGCTGACCGTGGTGCCGCTGACCCTGCACGACGCGGTCAGCAATGCCGGCTTCAATCCGGCCGAGGCCGACCTGTCCGGCGTGCGCATGACCCGCGACGGCGTCACATACACGCTCGACATGGCCTCCCTGCGCGGCAGTCCGATCTACCTCAAGGCCAACGACCACATCTACATCCCGTTCCTGGATGCGAAGGAAGTGTTCGTGGTCGGCGAGGTCAACCTGCCCGGCGCACAGAACTTCAAGACCGGCAGCATCAGCCTGAGCCAGGCGCTGGGCCGTTCGCGCGGACTGGCCCAGGCCACCTCCAACGGCAACGCCGTGTACGTGATCCGCGGCTCGCATGACCTGGAAACCAGGCCGTCGGTGGTCTACCAGCTTGAAGCATCCAATCCGGCAGCGTTCGCCGTGGCCAGCCAGTTCGAGCTGTTGCCGGGCGACGTGGTGTTCGTCGGCGCGGCTGGCATCACCCGCTGGAGCCGCTTCGTCAGCCAGCTGGTCCCGTTCTCGGGCGTCCTCAGCAACGCAGCCAGCGTGAGCTCGGATCTGTCGAACTGAGGCGGGCGGTTGTGCAGTACGCAAGCAATCCAGTGCCGGACAACGCGCGCGCGCCTGAAGAACCCGACAGGTCAGGCGCGCGTTGGCCGGTGCTTGCGTTGCTGGCCTTGTCGATGGTCCTGGCCGGTTGCAGCGGCACGAGCCGCGACATCGTCCGCGATGTCACCCGCAGCCGTGCGGACGTAAAACCCGACCACGACGCCATCGCCGCCAGTCCCTACGCCCGCATCCAGATCAAGGGCGCCGGCACCAGCGCGGTGATGGTGCTGGGCAACGACGACGCCGGCCGCCTGTCCTGGTACAGCGACCGCCAGCACATCGTGTTCCTGCGCGACGGCCTGCTGGTCGGCAGCGCCGGCCTGCGCGAGAACGTCGACGCGATCGGCATCGAAGGCGACAACCCGTTCCGGAATCTGGCTGACGTGGGCGAGAGCGCCGTGGTCATCCATCGCACCTACGACTGGCGCGAGGGTTACCGCTATGGCGTCCCCGTGACGGGCGAGCTCAAGCGTGGCGGCATGGAATCCATCCAGATCCTCGGCACCACGCGCACGCTGGTTCGCTTCGACGAAACGCTGCGCGGCCCGGGCGTGGACGCGCGCAACCAGTACTGGGCCGACCCGGACACCGGCTTCATCTGGAAGAGCCGGCAGTTGCTGGCACCCGGAGTGAGCCTGGAAATCGTGCAGCTCAAGCCTTACCGGCCGAAGGCCCGCTGAGATGCGCGCCTGCCTGTCGATCGCCGTTGTCGTCGCCGCGCTCCTGGCCGCAATGCCCGCTGCGCGTGCACAGGAAGTACGCGTGGAGGTCTCCGGCGAAGTGCGCCAGCCCGGCGCGCGTCAGTTGCCCAACGGCAGTCGCCTGGCTGCGGCAGCTGTGGCCGCCGGCCCGACCATGGAAGCCTATCCGCTGGGTGCGGCGCTGTTGCGCGCGGACGCGGAAGTCGAACAGCGCCGCCTCAAGGCCGGCCTGTTGTACGAGCTTGAAGTGCTGGCAACCTTCCCGGAGATCTCGGCGGAAGTGGCTGCGCGGGCTGTCGTACTGCGCGACTGGCTGGACGCGTTGCCGGTTACCGGTCGCGTGCATGTGGAACTCGATCCACGCCGGCTGGAACTGGACCTGGCTTCCAACCGTCGACTCGCCAGTGGCGACCGATTCGTCTATCCGCCGCGACCGACCACCATCCAGGTCGTCGGTGCCGTGAGCGAGCCGTGCACGCTCGCCCATGTGCCGCTTCGCAGCGCGATCGACTACCTGCGCGAGTGCCTCCCGGTCGCTGGCGCAGACCGCGAATTGCTGTTCGCGATCCAGCCCGACGGAACGGTGCAGCGCCTGGGCACGGCGCTGTGGAATCGCAGCGCGCCGCAAGCGCTCGCGCCCGGCGCGGTGCTGTACGTGCCGCTGGATGAGCGCGAAGTGAGCGAGCGCGTGCCGGAGTTCAATGACGAACTGGCCCGCTTCATCGCCACCCAGCTGCTGCCGGGAGTGACGCCATGACCCCGCGTCGCCATGCCCGGGCGCATGTCCCACTGATCAGCCTGCTCGCGCTGGCGGTCAGCGGCAGCCTGCATGCGCAGGTGCCGGTCACGCAGAGCGACTGGGGCGGCGCGGGCTTGTTGCAGACGCCGACCGCGCGCATGGCCGACGACGGCGAGTTCAGCTTCGTCGCCAGTCATACCTCGCCCTATAGCCGTTACAACTTCTCGTTGCAGCCGTTTCCGTGGCTGGAGGGCTCGTTCCGGTACGTCAATGTGGCCGGCGCGCCCTACGGCCCGGAATGGCTGAGCGGCGACCAGAACTACAAGGACAAGTCGATCGACTTCAAGCTGCGGCTGTGGGAGGAATCGCGCTGGTTGCCACAAGTTGCATTCGGCATGCGCGACCTCGGCGGCACCGGCTTCTTCTCGAGCGAATATGTTGTTGCCAACAAACGCCTGGGCGCATTCGACGGCAGCATCGGACTGGCCACCGGATACCTTGGCAGCAACGGCGATTTCGAGAACCCGCTCCGATGGATCGACGATCGCTTTTCTTATCGCCCTCCGATCCGGGGCGCCGGCAAGTTCCAGACCAACGCGATGTTTCGTGGCCCGGTCGGGATCTTCGGTGGTGTCGCCTGGCAGACGCCGTGGGAGCCCCTGCTGGTCAAGGTCGAGTACGACGGCCATGACTACAGTGCAGAACGCCGCATCGGTAGCCTGCCCCAGGATTCGCGCTTCAACTTCGGCCTCCATTACAGCGCCAGCCCCGGTGTGAAGCTGAGCCTGGGCTGGCAGCGCGGCAACGAGCTGGCAGCGGCGCTCACCCTGCGCGGCAACCTCGCGCAAGCCCGAAGCCAGACGCGCTGGATGGACCCGCCCAAGGTGCCGCTTTACGCGGACAACAAGGCGTTGAACCCGGAAGCCACGGGCGCAGCGGCCGGCACTCTGCCCGCCGGGTCGGAGACCACCGCCGCGACCGTTACCCCTGCAGGATCGGTGGCTGAGACCGGCACCGTGCTGCGCCCCGGTCGCAGCTGGGAAGAGGTCGCGCGCTGGCTTTACGTCAATGCCGGCATCGCCGTGCAGGACATCAGCATCAGCGGCAGCGAGCTGGTCGTGCGTGGCGCACAGCGGCGCTACTTCTATCCGGCCGAGGGCCTGGGCCGCGCGGCGCGCGTGCTCGACAACTCGGTCGGGCCGGAGATCGAGTGGTTCACTCTTGAGCACACCCGGCACGGCCTGCCCCTGGCGCAGAGCAGCATCTCGCGACAGGCGCTGATCGACTTTGCGCGGCGCGACATCGATCTGGCGACGCTGGCGCGACATGTCGAGCTCAATCCTCCCGGCAGCTCGCGCGAAGGGACGAAGGTCTACGAAGCGCCACTGAACCGCGACAACTGGAGCATCGCCCCCGGCTACAGCCAGATCATGGGCGGCCCGGATGCGTTCCTGCTCTACCAGGTCGCGATCAACGCCGACGCTGGATGGCGCCTGACGCGCCATACCTGGCTGTCGGGTACCGTCAGCGTCAACGTCCTGGACAACTACGACCAGTTCAAATACGACGCGCCGAGCAACTTGCCGCGCGTGCGCACCGACATGCGCCAGTACGTGACCACCTCCACGGTCACGATGCCCAACCTGCAGCTGACGACCGCCCAGGCACTGAGCCGGGACCTGTACGGCATGGCCTATGCCGGCATGCTTGAGTCCATGTTCGGCGGCGTCGGCGGTGAGCTGCTTTACCGGCCGTTCGGCGAACGCTGGGCCATCGGCATGGACGCCAACTGGGTGCAGCAGCGCGACTACGACCAGCACCTGGGCTTCCGCGATTACCGCGTCGCCACGGGCCACGGCACGCTGTATTACTCGTTCGGCCACCAGCAGCGCGTGGTCAGTTCGCTGGCCGCCGGCCGTTACCTGGCCGGCGACTGGGGCGCGACGCTCAATGTCGCCCGCTCTTTCCGCAACGGCGTGCTGATGGGCGCCTGGGCGACCAAGACCGATGTCTCCTCGGCAGATTTCGGCGAGGGCAGCTTCGACAAGGGCATCTACGTCAGCGTGCCGATGGACTTCCTGCTGCCGCGCTCCACCCGCGGCCGCGCCAACCTGGTCTGGAATCCGCTGCTGCGCGACGGCGGCGCGCGCCTGATCCGCCGCTTCGGTCTGTACACGTTGACCGACGAGCGCGACGGCGACCTGATGTTCGACAACCTCCGATACATCGACCCATGACCGGATCCTTCCATCAGGCGGTGTTAGCGCTCCCGCAGGTTTTGTTATGCTCGTCACAATATTGCCTGCAATGCAGCGATAGCCGGGACGCGTCGTGGGGACGACGCGAAGGGGCCCGGGGATAGGAACAGGGGGATATCGCCATGCTCTACACACCACTTCGGCCTTATGCCGAGGTCAGGTCCGGTTCGGTCAGCAGGTTCGCCGCAGCGCTTGGCGCGGTCTTGCGCCTGGGCGACCCGGCCATGCTCGTCGCCGGTGCGCTGGCGGCCCATGCACTTCGCTTTGGCAGCCTGACGTTGCCGCTCGAGTACGTGCGCATCGTCGTGCTCACCGTCTTGTTCGCCGTGCTGGTGTTCGGCGCCTCGCCGCTGTATCGCAGCTGGCGAGGTCGCGGGATGTTCGCCGAACTCTTCCAGGCCATCGTGCAGTGGACGGTCGTGTTCACCTGCCTTGCGCTGTATGCCGCCGCCTTGCAACTGACCGAGCAGTTCTCCCGAATCTGGGTGGGAGCCTGGTTCGGGCTCAGCCTGGCCGCCGCAATTGCGATGCGCATCGCCGTGCGGACGGTCGCCGCCTGGATCCGCGCGCGCGGCATGGACCTGCGCACTGCGGTGATCATCGGCGCCAACCCCGATGCCCAGCGCATCGTCGACACCATGCGCAAGGAAGCCTGGCTCGGGATCCGCGTCGAAGGCTGGTTCACCACCCTGGCCGATCGCGGCGCACTGGTGGGCGTTGAGCCTTTGGGCCGCCTCGATGGCCTGGCCGGCTATGTCGAATCGCGCCATATCGACCAGGTCTGGATATCGCTGCCCATGCGCGAGCAGGCCCAGATTTCCTACGTGTTGCGCCAGCTCGAGCATTCCACCGCCGAAGTCAAATTGCTGCCGGATCTGTTCGGCATGCAACTGCTCAACCACTCCGTCGAGCAGATCGGTGGTCTGCCGGTGCTCAACCTGCGCTCGAGCCCGCTCGACGGACCGGCGCACGCCATCAAATCGGTAATGGACCGCGTACTCGGCGCCCTGATCCTGTTGCTCATCGCACCGGTGCTGGTGGCTGTCGCGATCGGCGTGAAACTCAGCTCGCCCGGGCCGGTGCTGTTCCGGCAGCTGCGTCATGGAATGGGCGGCAAGCCGATCGAGGTCTGGAAATTCCGCAGCATGCGTATGCACGAAGAACACGACGGCCAGGTCACCCAGGCCCGTCGCGGCGACTCGCGCATCACGCCTTTTGGCGCCTTTCTGCGCCGTACCAGCCTCGACGAGCTTCCCCAGTTCATCAACGTACTGCAGGGCACCATGTCGATCGTCGGGCCGCGGCCGCACGCGATGGCACACAACGAGCAGTACAAGACCTTGGTCGACCGCTACATGCAGCGGCATCGGGTCAAGCCGGGCATCACCGGCTGGGCGCAGGTCAATGGTCTGCGTGGCGAGACGGACACCGTGTCCAAGATGGCCCGACGCGTGGAGTACGACCTGTACTACCTGCAGAACTGGTCGCCCTGGTTCGACTTGCGGATCATCGTTATGACGGTGTTCAAGGGCTTCGTCGGCAAGAATGCGTACTGAACAGGGAAGTGGAATGAAGATCGCTGTCGTCGGCACTGGTTATGTCGGCCTCTCCAATGCAGTCCTCCTGGCCCAGCGCCACACGGTCGTTGCGCTTGATATCGATCCGGTGCGCGTCGATGCGATCAACGCCCGCCGCTCGACAATCGAGGATCGGGAGATCCAGGACTACCTTTCAAATCGTCCACTGGACCTGATTGCCACGCTTGACCCGAAACGCGCCTACGACGGTGCAGATTTCGTCATCATCGCCACACCTACCGACTACGACCCGCAGAACAACTACTTCAACACCGAGTCGGTCGAGTCCGTCATCCGCGATGTGATGGCGATCAATCCGTCGGCCACGATGGTGATCAAATCGACTGTGCCGGTCGGCTTTACCGCCCGACTCGCTCAGGAGCTGGGCACGTCAAACCTGATCTTCTCTCCCGAGTTCCTGCGCGAGGGCAGGGCGCTGCATGACAATCTGCATCCAAGCCGGATCGTGGTCGGTGAGCGCTCTGAGCGCGCCGCGGCGTTCGCCGGTGCGCTGCAGGAGGGGGCGATCCGTCGCGACGTGCCGGTCTTGTTCACGGACCCGACCGAGGCCGAGGCAATCAAGCTGTTCGCCAACACCTTTCTCGCGATGCGCGTGGCCTACTTCAACGAGCTGGACACCTACGCCGCGACCCACGGCCTGGACACCCGCCAGATCATCGATGGCGTTTGCCTGGATCCACGCATTGGCAACCACTACAACAATCCGTCTTTCGGCTACGGTGGCTATTGCCTGCCCAAGGACACCAAACAGCTGCTGGCCAACTACCGCGACGTACCACAGCACCTGATCGGCGCGATCGTCGACTCCAATACAACCCGCAAGGACTTCATTGCCGACGAGATCGTACGGCGCAGCCCAAAAGTGGTCGGCATCTACCGCCTGATCATGAAGGCCGGATCCGACAACTTTCGCGCTTCAAGCATCCAGGGTGTCATGAAGCGGATCAAGGCCAAGGGAATCGAAGTGATCGTGTATGAGCCGACCCTAAGAAGTACAGAATTCTTCAGATCGCGTGTCGTCAACGATCTCGCGGAGTTCAAGGATAAGGCTGATGTGATCATCGCCAACCGCTTGACCGACGAAATCCGTGACATGGCTGACAGGGTCTATACGCGCGACCTTTTCGGTGGTGACTGAAGTGGCGAGACAGTACAACCATCGCATTGTCGTCGTTGGCATCAACTATGCGCCGGAGAACGTGGGGACTGGCAAGTACACCAGCGAGATGGGCGCCTGGCTTGCTGGGCGCGGTCATGGAGTGCGCGTCATCACCGCACCTCCCTACTATCCCGCGTGGCAAGTATGGCCTGGCTATCGATCCGCGCTCTTCAAGCGCGAGCGCATCGATGGCGTTGAGGTCATCCGCTGCCCGCTCTGGGTGCCAAAGAAGCCGAGTGGCCTGAAGCGGCTTCTGCATCTTGGAAGTTTCGCCGTCAGCTCCGCTTTGGCATTGTCGGCATCGCTTGTCTGGCGACCGACCCATGTCATCTCCATCGCACCCACTCTCGCGAGCGCACCGATGGCCTGGCTACTGGCGCGTCTCGCCGGCGCGCGATGTCAGCTCCATATCCAGGATTTCGAACTGGACGCGGCTCTGGACATGGGCATCGTCGATGCCGGTCGGCTCAAACGACTGGCTATGGCTTGTGAGCGATTCTTGCTGCGCCGCTTCGACCGCGTCTCCACCATCTCCGAGAAGATGGTCGAACGCCTGGCGGCAAAGGGGGTCGATGAATCCAAGCGTTTCCTGTTCCCTAACTGGGCAGACATCGACGCCATCCAGCCCTTGGATCGACCCAGTACCTATCGAAGCGAGCTGAGTATCCCCGCAGGCGCCGTCGTTGCCTTGTACTCGGGCAATATGGGCCTGAAGCAGGGACTAGAGCTCCTCGGCGATACTGCGAAGAGGCTACGCGACAAGCCTGATCTGTACTTTGTATTCGGCGGCCAGGGCCCCGGCCGGGAAGCATTGGAAGTCCAATGTGGCTCCCTCCCCAACGTGCGTTTCCTCGACCTGCAGCCAACCGAGCGCCTGAACGAGTGGCTCGGCTTGGCGGACATCCATCTCCTGCCACAGCGCGCCGATGTAGCCGACCTCGTCATGCCCTCCAAGCTGACCGGCATGCTGGCAAGCGGACGCCCCATACTGGCGACCGCACTGCCCGGCACGGGAGTGGCACTCGCCATACGGGATAGTGGCCGTACGGTGGCTCCGGGCGATCCGGATGCCTTCATGCAGGCACTTCGGAGCCTTGCGGAAGATGCGGACATGCGTCGCTCCCTGGGGCAGGCGGCGCGGCAACAGGCGCTGAGCACATTAGCGCGCGCCAATATTCTTCAGCGCTTCGAACAGACGCTGCTTGCCACGAGCTGACCCCTTCTCTCTATTCGCTTCAAAGGATTCTTCGTATGACAAAGCGCGCACTCATTACTGGCGTAACCGGGCAGGATGGCTCGTACCTGGCCGAGTTGCTTCTGGAGAAGGGCTACGAAGTTCATGGCATCAAACGCCGCGCCTCGTCGTTCAATACCCAGCGTGTGGACCATATCTATCAGGATCCACATGAAGCCGGTGCACGGTTCCATCTTCACTACGGTGACCTTACCGATACCAGCAACCTGACCCGGATCATCGCTGAGGTGCAGCCGGACGAGGTCTATAACCTTGGCGCGCAAAGCCATGTCGCAGTCAGCTTCGAGGCACCGGAGTACACCGCCGACGTCGATGCCATCGGTGCACTGCGCCTTCTCGAAGCGATCCGCTTTCTGAAGATGAGCGACAAGACGCGTTTCTACCAGGCGTCGACGTCAGAGCTGTATGGACTCGTCCAGGAAACCCCGCAGAAGGAGTCGACCCCTTTCTATCCGCGCAGTCCGTACGGCGTTGCCAAGCTCTACGCATACTGGATAACGGTCAACTACCGCGAGAGCTACGGGCTATACGCCTGCAACGGCATACTTTTCAATCATGAGAGTCCCCGCCGCGGTGAAACCTTCGTTACGCGAAAGATCACGCGTGGCTTGTGCAACATCGCCCAAGGACTCGACCCATGTCTGTACATGGGCAACTTGGATGCCCTTCGCGACTGGGGACACGCCAAGGATTACGTCCGTATGCAGTGGATGATGTTGCAGCAGGACAAGGCTTGTGACTATGTCATCGCTACCGGCGTTCAGTACAGCGTGCGCGATTTCATCGTCATGGCCGCAAAGCAGCTTGGCATCACCCTGTCGTTTGAGGGTAGCGGGGTCAATGAACGTGCGGTCGTAAGCGCGGTCGCAGGAGATATGGCGCCGGCCGTGAAGCCCGGTGACACCATTGTTCGCGTTGATCCCCGGTACTTCCGGCCAGCCGAGGTCGAGACCCTTCTTGGGGATCCGTCACGGGCGAAGAACGAACTAGGCTGGGTACCGCAGATCACTCTGCAAGACATGGTGGCCGAAATGGTCGCCAGCGACCTGTCCATCGCGCGCCGTGACGCTCTTCTTGGCAGCCATGGCTATGCGATCCCGGTAGCCAAGGAATAGCCTCGCGGCCTGCTGTCTTGAAAACGAACCTTACTCATCGAACCGTACACGCGCTGTTCTGGAGCTTCTCCGGAACAGGCGTGCAGATGATCTCTCAGGTCGTCGTCCTGCTGGTGCTGGCTCGATTCCTCGATGCTGCACAGTTTGGGCTTGCCTCATTGGCCCTGGTCATCATCGGGTTCTCGGAGATCTTCACCCAGATGGGTGTCGGCCCCGCGCTCGTGCAGCGCGCCGATCTGACGCGAGCACACATAGCATCCGGAAGATCGCTGGCCGTCATGACCGGCGTCATCTTCGGCGGGATCCTGTGGCTGATCGCACCGGCAATCGAACAGTTCTTCTCGTCGGCAGGCTTGGGTGAGCTTCTCAGGATGCTTGCGCCTGTCTTTGTCGTACAGGGCCTGGCAGTCGCTTCGGAGTCCCTGCTGCAACGGGACCTCGAGTTCAGAAGGATCGCCAAGATCACTGCAGCAAGCCAGGTGCTTGGATACGGACTGGTAGCGATCGTTTGTGCCTACCTGGGCCTCGGCGCCTGGTCGATCATCTTCGCGCACCTTGCCAAATGCATCGTTCGCAGCACGCTGATGATCCTCTTCTCCCAGAGAATCGGTTTTGCACTCAGCTATCGCGCCTCTCTGGATCTGCTCAGGTTCGGCGCCGGCTTCAGCATCGCCAAGATTTTCAACTTCATCGCGGTGCAAGGCGACAATCTAGTTGTCGCAAAGCTGCTGGGCGCGGCTCCTCTCGGGTACTACGGGCGGGCGTACTACTTTGTCGAGACTAGCGCTTCGTTCGTAGGAAACTCAGTCGACCAGGTCCTGTTTCCGGCGCTGGCACAGGTCCAGGACGACAAGGCAAGGGCGGAGCGGGCCTACCGCAGAGCGGTAATGCTCATATCCATCGTGTTTCTTCCCCTCAGCGCGTTCATGACGGTCAATGCCCATGACGTCGTAGTGGTTCTGCTGGGCAAGGGCTGGGAACCCGTCGTCGTCCCCCTGCAGATTCTCGCGATCGGTATAGCGATGCGCGCTGGCTACAGAATCAGCGATTCGCTCGCACGGGCGATGGGCGCGGTCTATCGCCGCGCGTGGCGACAAGCCATCTATGCTGCGCTGGTCGTCTTCGGCGCCTGGATTGGTCACTTCTGGGGAATTGTGGGAGTCGCTGCGGCCGTTTCCCTGGCCCTGGTTGTGAACTACCTGATGATGCTCCAGCTCGGACGCGAACTGGTGGGTGGAGCATGGTCGCGCTTGTTGGGGGCGCATGCCCCGGGCATTGCCATCGGCGTCCTCGTAGCGATCCTGGGAGCCCCCTTGTCCTGGTCGCTTACCAATCATGGCGTCGCGCCGGTGTTCGTGCTGGCGTCTGCATGCCTGGTGTTTGGTGTGACCTATCTCTCTTCTATCGTGATCGTGCTACGCCTGCTCCCGATGGATGATCGCGAATGGCTGATCCATCTGGTCGCGCAGAGGTTCACCAAGCTCCGAGAAAAGATCTCGCGGAGGAAGGGTCAGTCGTGAGAAAGCTTGGTCGCTCGGCATTCCTCCTCGAAAACGAGGGGGTTTTCTATATCCTCAAGAAGCAGCCGGATGCGCCGCCGTCGGCGTGGCGTCGCGTTCTCCGGCGCGTGACCAACGGCAGTCTGCCCTTCCAGAATGAGATCAAGACGACAGCGCACATCGGGGGCATGGATTTGGGCGCGCTTAGCGTTCCCCAGCTGGTACGCCTTGACGCTGACGGCAGCATGATTCTCAGCCGCCTGGCCGGCATCGACAGCCGCAGCATGTCGGCAGCTCAGCGCGGCACTCTTCTGGACGGCCTGTTCAAGATCAATACTTGCGCGGCACCCCCGATGTTCCCGTGGTGGAAAGAAGGCCTCTTTCGCCTACTTGACTCGCCGTTTCCGCTTTCCGTGCGACGTCTCTGGCGGTCCGGTCTGGGTTTGAGGGATCGGCTCAAGGCAATCCGCCTTCTTTCGCGGTTCGTGCTGACGACCAGGTTCTCCCGCTCGGTCCTGCTGCACAACGATCTCGTGATCGGCAACGTGATGATAGATGGCGAGGCCTCGGTCGGGCTGATCGACTTCGAAGATGCAATCTATGACAGGCATTTTCTTCTAGCGGATGCGATTGATGTCTCATTCGACAGCCAAACGTTCCACCTGGATATGCGCAGCATCGATTACTTCTCTCATCGAATGATTGATGCTGGATTCTCCGAACTCTCCAGCAGGTCAGCATTGACTGCCTGCATCAGATGTTGCTTGCTCAGGCATTGTGCCCATCGAATGGTTTCCGTGAAGACCTCAGGTACGCAGCGAATGGCCGTCGAGAGCTTCGTCACCGGCACTCTTATGAATCCCCGCAATTTCTCGATTTGGCTAGAGCAGCAGAATGTCTGAAAACAAAATCATGACTCGACACGAGCTAATCCAGTCCATTCTGGATCGTCTAGATCGGCAGGGCATAGGCCATGTCGTGCTCCGGAATCATGCCGAGATTGGAGCTGGGTCGGAGAAGGACATCGACCTTTTGCTGAGCGCTGACAACTTTCGCGCGGCGCGTGCAGCAATTGCCGAATCGGCAAGAGCACACTTCGCATCGATCGTCGTACAGAGAATTGTCCTGGGAGGCTTCTATCTCACTCTGGCATCCAAGCAAGACCCCCAGATGAGACCTATCCGATTTCACCTGAATCCCCACATTTCGCTTCCGACAAGCTCCTTGGGAAGGAAGGTGAAAGGACTGTCCACGCGCATACGCTATCACCAAATTGAGCGAAGGAAGATAGACGCCGCTGGCATGGCCCTGTGGGCGCCATCCGGAGATTGGAACCTCCTATTCCTATTGGCTCGATTGTCCAGCAGGAAGAAGACGACTTACGTCCAAAGCGTGCGCGAGAGCTTGTCTACGACCACACGCATAGGAAATGATGCGCTCGATCTCGCTTCCAAAGCTTCGGATACCCAAGCGCCCGTCGATATTGAACAGGCAACTCGCGCGATACTTTCGGACCTCGCACCTGCACGGCGCTGGCACACTTCCGCAGTAGAATGGATGTACCTTGTTAAGCTGACCCTAGCCTCTCTTACTCGCAGGCATGGTCTGATCATAATCTTCTCTGGACCCGATGGTGCGGGGAAGAGTACGACTACCGGTATCTGCTTGGATCTCTTGCGAGATCGAATCGGGTTCGACGTCCGCTTTGTAAAGGGGCTCGCGCCCGTCAACAATGCGTTCTCCAGGCAACTGATGGCCTTCCATGGCCGAGCGCGTGGCGTTCCCTCCGACCTATCGAGCGCCGAAGTCGACCTCAAGCATCGCGATCGCGCGCCATCCACCGGCCTGGCCGCCTGGAAAGCAAGAAGGTTTCTTGGGCTGATTTTCTACATCGCCCAGTACTGGCCCGCGTATTTCTTCGCCAGGGTTCGTAACCACCTCGGTCAATGCACCATTGTGGATACTTCCGTGCACGATCGATTCGTTAAGGCTCACAGGCCCAGATTTCCCTTGCTAGAACGTTTCATAGCTCCGACGCTACCGCTCGGCGATATCTTCGTCCAACTTCGAGCTCCTGCCGAGCTCATCAATGCGAGAAAGCCCGAGTTGACTGTTCAAGAGATTCAAGACTACTACGCCGCAATGGACACGATTCTCCCGGAGTCAAGTAAGGTCAGGCGAATCAATACCGATGCCGGCACAGACCTGGTCGCCCAGCGACTTGGACGAGAGATCATCGAAGCATTGGCCAGCTCCGCTAGTTCGTGATCCAGATATAGCTTTCGCACTCCGCTTTTCTTACCGCGAACTGGAACTCCCATGGCGACGATATTCGCTATTGTCTACTTGATAGCGCTATGTATAGCGTCCTATCGCCGACCTATCCTTGGACTCGTGCTTGCCGCTGGCTCTTACCTTGTAGGCGCCTTGGTTGGTGGAAACGAAGAGGGCTCGTGGCTCAGCGTTGTCGGTCCGCTACTGTGCTTTGCGCTCTGTGCTTCGAGGGCAGCCGCATCCGGGGCATTCCGTAGATACCGCATCGAAACTCTTGACGTAGTTATGGCGCTGATATTCCTCGCGCTGTTCTGGTCCACGATGTACTCAGAGTACCCGGAAGTGTCGATTGGCTACGCTCTTCGCTACCTTCTACTAGGGTCATCGTTCTATTACTTTGCCAAGCTTTCCAGTTTTAGCTACTCGGACAAAGAGCGGCTTCTTTCCGATTACCTGTGGGGATCAGTGCTAGGCGGGCTGGTTTTCGCTGTTACGTCGTTGGCCATGAATGCCAGCGCATCCCAGTACTTCATGCGCCTGACGCTGGGTGAGTCGAGCGCGATCCCTCTCGCTGTCTATCTTGGCCAGGCTCTTGTGGCCATTTTCGCACTGCTCGTTCGAGGCCAACCGCGCGGGGCTGCGATCTTCCTTGCCTGTGCGATACCACCTGTAGGGTTCGCGTTCCTCGCTACCAACACCCGTAGCGTGGTAATCGGGCTGTGTCTGTCTGTAATCGTCCTTTTTGCATCTGCAATCTCCAAGCTGAGCAAGCGATCGATGTGGATGGTGGTCGCGATCGCCGCTTTCGGTCTCGGCGGCTTTGCCTACCTTTACGAGAGCCATCCGGAGACGATCTCCCGACTTGTCAGCGCAAGCACTCGAATCAGCACCGGTTCACTGGGAGAATCGGAAGGAGAGCGCGTTACAGCCTGGTTGGCCGCCTGGGATACGTTTACTCAGTCGCCGCTTCTCGGAATCGGTGCCGGTTCTTTCATGGAAAAGTACGGCCTTTATCCGCATAACTCGCTGCTCGAGCTTAGCGCCGAGATTGGAGTTCTCGGCGCCGTACTCTTCTTGTTCTTCTTGGTGAACTGCTTGCTTTCGGCGATTTCGCAGATCAGGCGAGGTGATGGAGCCCTGCCCGCAATGTTCATGTTTCATCTCATTGTGGCCATGGTGAGCATGGCTTTTTGGATGCATAAGTTGTTATTCCTCTCGGCTGCCACGCTCATTGCGTATGGATCTACCCATCTCAACCGGGCAGACAGAGCCGCTTCGTCAATCAAGCCATAGCACTATCACTCATGCGAACCACCAGCCGCTCGGTCCTTACGCAGGTCGCCATTGCCGACTACCGCGACTCGTTCGTCAGACTTCTTACGGAAACCGAGCCAGGTTTACAGATTCAGGTAGGCGAGTGCTACTTCGAAGCCTCCGTAAGGACGAGCGCTGCGGTCAGAGTTTCGCCCGCGACCCGAACGGTGAGGAACCACTTCTTCGCCGGGAGGCGCCTTTGTTGGCAGAGTCTCAACTGGCGAGCAGTCTTTGGAAGTGACGTACTCGTCGGCGAGCTGAATCCACGGATTCTTTCGACATGGGTCGCGCTCGCAGTTCGACGGCTACTTGGGAAACGCAGCGTGCTGTGGGGGCACGCCTGGGCACGTTCCGGTCCCGATAGTCGGACAGAACCGGTCCGACATTTGATGCGGCGTATGGCGAATGGCCTGCTCCTCTATACCCACCAGCAACGCGCAGAACTGGTCGACCGATATCCCGACCTTGGACCTTCGTGCTTTGTTGCCCCGAATTCGCTTTATCTTGAAAGCGACATGTCTCCTTTTGAGAACCTCCCCGCCCCCAGCGATTTCATCTACGTCGGCAGGCTGGTCAAGAGCAAGAAGGTGGAACTTCTCATCAGGGCGTTCTCGCTTTTTAGCGCCAAAACACCTCTATCCACCCTGCACCTGGTGGGGGATGGAGAGGAGTCTGAAGCCTTGCGAGATCTCGCCAGCTCTCTTGGATGCAACGCTATCTTCCATGGGCATGTTTCTGATCGAAGCCGGCTTCGCGAGCTTTACTCCCGCTCGGTATCCTCGGTCTCTCCTGGCTATGTTGGCCTATCCATCACTCAGAGCTTTTCCTTCGGCGTCCCAATGATCATCTCGCGCGACGAGCCGCACTCCCCGGAGATCGAGGCCTTCAAGGATGGAATGAACGGTTCGTTCTTTTCTACCGACGATGCCGAAGATCTGAGGTTGAAGATGACCCATTGGTACGATCAAAGAGCGATTCTTGGATCGCTGTCTCCCAGCATCGTCGAGCACTGCAAACGAACATACTCTGTCGAACGCATGGTCGAGGGTTTCAGAGAGGCGATGGGAGCATGAGCGCATCGCCAGACAAGCCGATTTCTCGCCCGCTCGCACTGGTTCGAAGCTTGGTCCGACAAGCGCGAATGGCTTTGATCCGCCTACGTACGGGATCTCGCCTTGAGTATGGGCATAACGCCTATATTGCCAAGGGTTCTGATGTGTACATTCCTGAGCGCGGCGAGATTGGAAGTAACGTCTCGATCGGCGCAAACTTCTTCTCACAGACGAATTTCTTCATTGGCGACGAATGCCTAATCTCTTCGAATGTGAGCTTTGTCGGCAACGACCACGACCTTTATGGTGGACGCTCCGCTTACTTCAGCGGAAGACTTCCAGCGTCAACCGTCACCTTGGAGGGTGATGTTTTTATCGGCTTTGGCGCAACACTAGTTGGCAACGTGCGTATCGGAAGAGGCGCCATTGTCGCAGCGGGGGCCTTGGTTGTTGGCGACGTGGCGCCGGGCGATGTGGTCGCCGGTGTTCCTGCCAAACGAATCAAGTCCCGCCTGGATCGCCGGGACTGATAGTGCTGGACTTCCGTGGAAGCCCATGGAATCGCATGCGTCAGAGACTTGTAGGAAGAGTGATTGACGCCTCATCGGTGCCCCCGTCACGCGCCCACGAGGAACACATCGCGGCGATGATGCACCCGACGTTGGCCCCGATCACCAGTCCAGCAAGAAATAGCAGCATGGGCGTGTCTCATGCGCACAGTTGCCAGCCATACTCGGGAAGCCAAATGACATGCCGATGTCATTCTCATGGCATGCCGGGAATTCTGCGACGCAATGACTCTGCTACGGACCTACGCACTCCGGCGTGGAATGCGAGCGCGTCCTCTCAGACCGTCCGGACAGATTCCCGGTTCTCCAAGAACCAGCGATAGGTCTGCGCGACACCCTCACGCAGGCCGATCTGTGCCCGCCAGCCCAGGCCGTGCAGACGAGCAACGTCCAGCAGCTTTCGCGGGGTGCCGTCCGGCTTGGTAGTGTCGTTGACGATCTCGCCCTGGAAGCCGGTGACTTCCTTCACCAGCTCGGCGAGCTCACGGATGCTCACATCATCGCCCACGCCGACATTTACGATCTCGGCGCCGTCGTAGGTTTCCGTGAGGAAAACGGTGGCGGCGGCCATATCGTCGACATGGAGGAATTCGCGCCTCGGCGTGCCGGTGCCCCACATCACCACTTCGCGATCGCCGCGCAGCTTGGCTTCATGGAACTTGCGGATCAGCGCCGGCATCACGTGCGAGTTGTTCAGATCGAAGTTGTCGCCCGGGCCGTACAGATTGGTCGGCATCAGGCTGATGGCGTTGAAGCCGTACTGCTTCCGATAGGCCTGGCACATCTTGATGCCGGCGATCTTGGCAATGGCATACCACTCGTTCGTCGGCTCCAGCGCACCCGTCAGCAAGGAATCTTCCTTGATCGGCTGTTCCGCGAACTTGGGGTAGATGCAGGACGAGCCCAGGAAGGTCAGCTTTTCGGTGCCGTGACGGTAAGCGGCATCGATGACGTTGTTCTGAATCTGAAGATTCTCGAACAGGAACTGCGCCGGATAGGTGTCGTTGGCATGAATGCCGCCAACTTTGGCCGCCGCCAGTATGACCACCTGCGGCTTTTCGCTGGAGAAGAATGCCTCCACCGAGTCCGCATCACGCAGGTCCAGTTCGCCTCGTCCCGCGAGAAGCAGGTTGTCGTAGCCCAAGGTTTGCAGCCGCCTGACAACGGCACTGCCCACCAGGCCCCGATGACCCGCAACGAAAACTCGGTCCTGCTTCTGCATGGCTTTTCCGGAATCTGTACAGGAGTCGAATTCTAGCCGATCGACGGCAGCCGGCCGGCGTCGACGAGGTATGCAAGCCATGGAATAGGCGTGGCTGCCGCAGCATTGGTATCCTTCGCACACCCGACCGACGTTGAAATTCCATGATCCCCGTCATCCTCTCCGGTGGTTCCGGCACTCGCCTCTGGCCGCTCTCGCGCGAGGCCTATCCGAAGCAGTTCCTGCCCCTGTCCGGCAGCGACACCATGCTGCAGGCGACCTGGAAGCGGGTCGCGGCGCTGGCGTCCTCGGCGCCGCTGGTGGTGGCCAACGAGGATCACCGGTTCATGGTGGCCGAGCAGCTGCGCGAAGTCGGCAGCACGCCGGCGGCGATCCTGCTGGAGCCTGTGGGCCGCAATACCGCACCGGCCATCGCGGTCGCCGCGCTGCAGGCCACGGCCGGTGGCGAGGATCCGCTGCTGCTGGTCCTGCCTTCGGACCATGTGGTTGCCGACGCGGCGGCGTTCCGCGCGGCGGTGAGCCAGGCCGTGCCGGCCGCCGACGCCGGCAGGCTGGTCACGTTCGGCATCGTTCCCACCGCGGCCGAGACCGGCTACGGCTATATCAAGGCGTCCGCGGGCGAGGGCGTGCGCGCGGTCGAGCGCTTCGTCGAGAAGCCCGATGCGGCCACCGCCGCCCAGTACGTGGCCTCCGGCGACTATTTCTGGAACAGCGGCATGTTCCTGTTCCGGGCATCGCGCTACCTGGCCGAGCTGGAACGGCATGCGCCGGCCATGCTCGCTGCCTGCAAGGAAGCCTTCGCCGGCGCGCGACGCGATGAGGACTTCGTGCGCCTGGACAAGGCCGTCTTCGCTGCCTGCCCGTCGGATTCGATCGACTATGCGGTGATGGAGAAGACCGCCGATGCGGCGGTGCTGCCGATCGCGGTGGGCTGGAACGACGTGGGCAGCTGGTCGGCATTGTGGGAAGTAGCCGAGCAGGACGGCGACGGCAACGCCCACCACGGCGACGTGGTCGCGCTCGATTGCCGCAACACGCTGGCCTGGGCGGACCGTCGGCTGGTGGCGATGATCGGCCTGCAGGATGTGGTCGTGGTCGATACCGACGACTCGGTGCTGGTCGCGCACAAGGACCACGTGCAGGACGTCAAGGCCGTTGTGGCGCAGCTCAAGGCCGCCGGCCGCTCCGAGCCGACCCTGCACCGCAAGGTCTACCGGCCGTGGGGCGCATACGACTCCATCGACCTGGGCGAGCGCTTCCAGGTCAAGCGGATCACGGTCAAACCCGGCGCCGCGCTGAGCCTGCAGATGCACCACCATCGCGCCGAGCACTGGATCGTGGTCAGCGGCACCGCCGAGGTGACCCGCGGCGACGACGTATTGCTGCTGTCGGAAAACCAGAGCACCTACATCCCGCTGGGCGTGACCCATCGCCTGCGTAATCCGGGCAAGGTGCCGCTGGAGCTGATCGAGGTGCAGTCGGGCAGCTACCTGGGCGAGGACGACATCGTGCGTTTCGAGGACGTGTACGGACGCGGGTGAGCCAGCGGGGCAGGCGCTTGCGACCAGTCGCGACGGTGCGATCCCGGCCCCGCCGCCACGCCGTGGATTCGCCGTGCGTGCGGGCATTGCCATGACACCGGTACTGCGCCGGGGCATGCCCCTGTTGCTGGTCTTTGCCGTGCTGCTCGTCGCGGGCCTGTCGCCGCGGCCCGTGCCGGAGTTCTTCCATCAGCAGGACAAGCTGCATCACGCGCTCGGCTTCCTCGCGTTCGGCTGGGCGCTGTTGTGGGCATTCCCGCGTCTGGGTTTCATGGGCCTGACGGCCGTCGGCCTGCTGCTTGCCGGCGCGATCGAAGTCGGCCAGGCGATGTGGCTGCCTGCGCGTACGGCCTCGCTGTGGGATGCGCTGGCCGGGCTGGGGGGCGTATGGCTGGGGTGGGCGTGCTGGTGGCTGGCCAGCCGACGAAGCGCTCCGCGTTGACCGCCGCCGCTGGGCACAGGCCCCTGGCCAGCCCCCGGCAGGTCCGGAATCGGCGTTTTCCGCTACAATGCCCGGCCACGCGCCCGTAGCTCAGCCGGATAGAGTAGTGGCTTCCGAAGCCATTGGTCGGGGGTTCGAATCCCTCCGGGCGCGCCATCTCTTCCTCCGTCGCGACCCTTGCGCCGTTCGCGGTCCGCATCCCCGACGCAGCAATGCCGGGGCCGCCCATCCGGCATAGCCGGTATACGCATCGACCATAAGCCCTCCGCGCGAACGGCGGGTACGCTTGCGCGTGCGCCGCAGTCCGGCGCCCGGCCCGACCCACGCGAGCGCCCTGCATGACTCCAGCCGATTCCGCCGCCACACCCGACTTCCGCTCGCGCCGGTTCCTGCTCGCGCACGTGCGCGACACGATGGGCTTCTACCATCCGCGCTGCATCGATCCGGCCGGCGGCTTCTTCCAGTTCTTCAAGGACGACGGCACCGTCTACGACCCGCACACCCGGCACCTGGTCAGCAGCACGCGCTTCGTCTTCAACTATTCGATGGCCTGGCAGGCGTTCGGCGATCCGGCCTACCAGCAGGCGGTGGCCCACGGCATCGCTTTCCTGCGGAAGGCGCATCGCAATCCCGACACCGGCGGCTACGCATGGGTGCTGCACGACGGCCAGGTCCAGGACGCGACCAACCACTGCTACGGCCTGGCCTTCGTGGTGCTGGCCTACGCCAAGGCGCTGGAAGCGGGAATGGAGGATGCGCGCGGCTGGCTGGAGGAAACCTGGCAGCTGATGGAGCAGCGCTTCTGGGAGCCGGAACACGGCCTGTATGCAGACGAGGCGAGTGCCGACTGGCAGCTGTCGCCGTACCGCGGCCAGAACGCCAACATGCACGCGTGCGAAGCGTGGCTGGCTGCCTTTGAGGCCAGTGGCGAGCCGCGTTACCTGCAGCGCGCGCAGCTATTGGCCGCGAACATGACCGGTCGCCAGGCCGCGCTTGCCGATGGCCTGGTCTGGGAGCACTACCGCCCCGACTGGTCGGTGGACTGGGACTACAACCGCGGCGACCGCAGCAACATCTTCCGCCCATGGGGCTTCCAGCCCGGCCACCAGGTCGAATGGGCGAAGCTGTTGCTGATCCTCGACCGTCATGCGCCGGATGCCGGCCACCTGCCGCGCGCACGCGAGCTGTTCGATCGTGCCGTGGCGATGGCCTGGGATCGGCGCCACGGCGGCCTGGTCTACGGCAACGATGTCGACGGCGGCTTCTACGACGAGGACAAGTATTTCTGGGTGCAGGCCGAAGCACTGGCTACCGCCGCACTGCTCGCCGACCGCACCGGCGAGGCAGGCTACTGGCAGTGGTACGAGCGCATCTGGGACTACAGCTGGACGCACTTCGTCGACCACACGCACGGCGCCTGGTATCGCATCCTCGCCCCGGACAACGGCAAGGTCACCGACGAGAAGAGCCCGGCCGGCAAGACCGATTACCACACCATGGGCGCGTGCTACGAAGTGTTGAAGGTGGTTTGAGCGCGGCGCGGCGATGCGTCCGCTTGCTCGTTACCGCCGCGTATCTGCCAGCAGCGATTCGACTTCCGCAGGTGTTGGCGCATGCGCGCCCGGGCGCGTGCATGCGGCGGCCGCGGTCGCCGCGGCAAAGCCCACGTGCGCTTCGATGTCTGCACCCGGACGCTGCAGCAGGCTGGCAAGGAAGCCGCCGATGCACGCATCGCCCGCACCGACCGTGTCGGCGACGTCCACCGCGAAGGCGGGCTGCTCGATCCGCTTGCCGTCGGCCAGCAAGGCGACCATGCCGTCCGCGCCGCGGGTGTAGAGCACCGTCGCGCGTGGCGCCAGCGAGCGCACGCGCGCCAATGCGTCATCGACCGACAGCGCCGGATAGATCTGGCGCAGGTCCTCGTCGGAGATCTTGATCGTGTCGGCGAGCGTGGCCATGCGCTCGAACAGCGGCGGATAGTCCGCGCCCATCAGGTTGCGGCAATTCGGATCGAAGCTGACCGGCACGCCCGCGGCGTGCAGCGCCTGCGCGATCTCGACCAGGCGCGCACCCAGCGGTTGGCGGACCAGGCTGATACAGCCGAAGTGCGCATACTCGCAGGCGCGCTCCCAGCCCTCGGGCAGGCGCGCCGGATCGAACGCCAGGTCGGCCGAACCGGTGAAGAAATATTGCGGCGGCGACAATTCGTGGACCATCGCCAGCAATGGCGGCGCATCGACCACCTGTGCGAATCGAAGATCCAGGCCGGCTTCGCGCGACTTCGCCACGATCTGCCGGCCGAACAGGTCATCGCTGATCGATCCGCCCCAACCGGTGCGCACGCCCAGCGTCGCCGCCACGCGTGCCACGTTCCAGCAGGCACCACCGGCGATGCTGCGCCAGTGGTCGTCACCGCTGCGGACGAAGTCGGTCAGCGCCTCGCCGAACACCACCAGCCGCGGCAAGGCACCGTCCGTTGCGATCGCCATCGCTCAGGCGTCCGACGGCACCGCCGATACGGGCGCGCGGCTGGCACCGATCACGCCGGCCTTCACCAGCAATCCGTACGCGGCGATCCACAGGTAGCAAACAGCCGGAACCAGCAGCGCCAGCGCCAGGCCGATGCGGTCGGCAGCCAGGCCGGTCAGCAGCGGCACGATCGCGCCACCGACGATGGCCAGGCACAGGATGCCCGACGCGCCCGGCGTGTCTTCGCCCAGGCCGTCGATCGACAGGGTGAAGATGGTCGGGAACATCACCGAGTTGAACAGGCCGATCGACAGGATCGCCACGGCCGCGGCCGTGCCTTCGAGCACGGTGCCGGCCAGCACCGCCAGCGTCGCCGCGCCGATCGCGCACACCGCCAGGACCAGGCCGGGCGAGACGAAACGCAGCACCCACGAACCGATGAAGCGGCCGACCATCGCCAGGCCCCAGTACACCGCGATCAGGTTGCCGGCGGCGTGTTCGGAGCTGGTCGCGCCGACCATGATCAGGTAGTTGACCAGCGCGCTGCCGATGGCCACTTCGGCGCCGACGTACAGGAAGATCGACAACGCGCCCAGGCTCACCCGCGGCATGCCCAGCAGGCGGCGGTAATCGGCCTGCCCGACCGGACGCACCGCCGGCACGGGCGAACGGCGCACCCACCAGCACAGCGCGGCCAGTCCGACCAGCACGGCGGCGATGATCATGTAGGGCAGACGCACGTGGCCGGCCTGCTCGACGCGGAACGCGGCCAGAGCGGCGGCATCCATGCCCGGCGTGGGCTCGGACACGCCGGCGGCCAGGATAAGCGCCGAGCCGAACAGCGGACCGATCATCGTGCCGAACGAGTTGAACGCCTGGGCCAGGGTCAGCCGGCTGTGCGCGCGCGCCGGATCACCAAGACCGGCGACGAGCGGATTGGCCGCGACCTGGACCAGGGTGATGCCGCCGGCCAGCACGAACAGCGCGGCCAGGAACGCCGGGTACCAGCCGGTCGAAGCCGCCGGCGAGAACATCAGGCAGCCGCCGGCCATCACCAGCAGTCCGAGCACGATGCCGCGCAGGTAACCGATGCGGCTGACCAGCAGGCCGGCCGGGATCGACACCACGAAATAGGCGAGGAAGAAGCAGAACTGGGTCAGCATCGCCTCGGCGTAGTTCAGGGAGAACGTCGCCTTGAGCTTGGGGATCAGCACGTCCACCAGCACCGTGCAGAAGCCCCAGGCGAAGAACAGCGTGATCACCAGCGGCAGCAGCCGCGAAGATGGCGCGGCCGCGGTGCCGGTGGCTGCGGAATCCTGTGAGTGGTTGATGTGCATCGACGCTTTCCTCCCCGGTCTGTCGAAGGTGCCGATAATGGCCTATCCGGATCGGATGCGCCGCATATTCCCCATGTGCCGCAACGCCATCGCGGCGCGGAATACCGTCTTCATCCGGCGCCAACGCGACGCGCGACAGGCTGGACACCCATCTCCCCCGGAGCCTGCGCCATGTCCCGCCTCCTGCCCTGCACCCTCGCCCTGTCCACCGTCCTGCTCGCCGCCTGTGCCGGGCCGCAGATCGCCGGCGTCGCGCCGATCGACGGCACGATCTCCGGCCAATGCCACACCGAGATGGTCCGCGGCGCGGTCGGCCTGGCCGCCTCCGACGCCACCATCGATCGCGCCCGCGTGGACAGCGACAGCACCGAGGTGCAAGTCGTGCGCGGTCCCGACGAGCGTCCGGGCGGTGCCAACGCACCGGTCGACGTGACCTCGGGCGGATCGCGCCTGACCGTGGAAACCGGCCGCAACAACGCGATCACCGGCATGTCCTGCAGCTGAGGCGGTCGCCTCAACGCACGCGGCTGCGCCCGGGCGCCCTATGCGCCCGGCGCAGGAAGGTGAGCGCCGCCTGCTCCCATTGGCGCTGCCCGCGGCAGCGCGCGGCCACGCCATGCAGCGCGCCCTGGCGCCAGCCCTCGAACACCGCCGGATCAATGTAGGCGCTGCGGCAGACCGCCGGCGTATTGCCCAGCTCGTCGGCCACACCGCGTATCACCTCGGTCTGCAGGCGCACGCATTCGCGCTCGACATCGGGCGCATCGCCCGCCGCGGCCAGTCCGCGCATCGCCGCCAGCGTGCCTCCCCAGGTGCGGAAGTCCTTGGCGGTGAACGACTCGCCCATGGCCTGGCGCAGGTAATCGTTGACCTCGCTGGACTGCACCGGCACCAGCTCACCGGCGTCGTCGCGGTACTGGAACAGCGACTGGCCGGGCAGGTCGCGGCAGCGGCGCACCAACCGGACCAGGCGACGATCGTCCAGCACCGATTCCTGGGCCTGCCCGCCCTTGCCGCGGAATGCGATCCGCGCGCGGCCGCCGGCGAGGAATTCGACATGGCGGTTGCGCAGGGTGGTCAGCCCGTAGGAGCGATTCTGCTTGCGGTAGGCATCGTTGCCGATCCGCAGCAGGGTGTCGTCCATCACCGCCACGACGATGGCCAGCACCTTCTCGCGCGGATGGCCTTCGCGCGCCAGGTCGCGGCGCAGGTGCCGGCGCAGTGACGGCAAGGCCTGGCCGAAGGCGACGATCCGCTCGAACTTGCCGGTGCCGCGATGTCGGGCCCAATCGGGGTGGTAGCGGTACTGCTTGCGCCCGCGCGCATCGCGGCCGGTGGCCTGCAGGTGGCCGCGCGGATCGGCGCAGATCCACACGTCCTGCCAGGCCGGGGGAATGGCCAGCGCGCGGATGCGGGCCAGCACCCGGGGGTCGCGGACCGCCGCGCCACGGGCCTGGCGGTAGGCGAAACCACGGCCGTGCCGCTGCCGGCGGATCCCGGCCTGGCCATCGGCCACGTGCACCAGGCCGGCGCGGTCGGCATCGTGGGCATCGTGGGCATTGTCGGCGACTGGCGTGCTGGGGTCGGGTGTGGACACGGTCGAGGCGGACTGCGACGGGGCGCCCAGTCTCGACAACCCGGCGCGGTGGCCGCGTCAAAGCGCGGGCCTGCGCCTTAACGGTTAACGCATCGCGAATGTTCGCTGCGGCAAGCTTGGGTCGTCATTTAATAAGTACGGAGCTACCCATGACCCTGCGCACGACCCGCCTGCTGCTGCCGCTCGCCCTGATCACCGCGCTGGCCGCCTGTTCGGCCGACACTCCGCCCGCCGACGACGGCGCCGAGCAGGAGCAGGCGCTCACCGCCGCCCAGCAGGCCGCCGAATCCGCCGCCACGCCGCCGGCCACCGGCACCATCGACGCCGCCGCATCGCCGGAACCGGAGTGCGACGCCAGCCAGGTGCAGGGTCTGGTCGGCCAGGCACTGGAAGACGCCACCGCCGAGCAGGCCCGTACCGACGCCAACGCCAAGAGCGTGCGCGTGCTCGAACCCGGCGCCATGGTCACGATGGAATTCGACAGCAAGCGGCTGAACATCGAGGTCGACGCGGCCCGCAAGATCACCGCACTGCGCTGCGGCTGAGTCGTTTCCCGCAACGCGGGCAGGCAACCGTCGGCGCCATCGGCCGACGGTTGCAGATGCATGTATCGAACCGGCGCGCGGTGCTGTTGCGGCACCGCAACACTTGTGCTTTAGTCGGGAATCCGGCGGCATTCAGGTAGCGCAAGTTTCGAGGGAAACTGTGTGCGGTGTCGCCTTCGCTCGCGTCCGGGCATCAGCACCCCGCACGCCTGTTTTCGAGGCAGCACCAGATGGCCCCCCGCAACCGCCAAGGGCTCCAGGGAGAGCACGGGCTCTACGACCCCAATTCCGAGCGCGACGCCTGTGGTTTCGGCATGATCGCCCAGCTCGACGACCAGCCTTCGCGTGCGCTCGTGGACACCGCGATCGCCGCGCTTTCGCGCATGACCCACCGCGGCGGCGTGGCCGCCGACGGACTGACCGGCGACGGTTGCGGCCTGCTGATCCGCAAACCGGCCGCGTTCCTGCGCGCCATCGCCCACGAATCCAACATCGCGTTGTCGGCCAACGGCCGCTTCGCCGCCGGCCTGGTGTTCCTGCCGCACGACGAGGCCCAGGCCGCGCAGTGCCGCGAAGTGCTGGAAGGCGAACTCCATCGCGTCGGCGTGGTGGTGAAGGGTTGGCGCGTGGTGCCCACCGACGACAGCGTTTGCGGCCAGCTCGCGCGCGACACGCTGCCGGCGATCCAGCAGTTGTTCGTCGAGGCCGGCAACGGCCAGGACGACGATGCGTTCGCGCTGGCGCTGTTCCTGGCGCGCCGCCGTAGCGAGCAGCAGCTGCGCGACACCGCCGACTATTACATCGTGACCCTGTCGCCGCATTCGATCGGCTACAAGGGCATGATCCTGCCGGACAAGCTGGCCCGCTTCTATCCGGACCTGCAGCGCGCGGACCTGGCGTCCAGCGCGATTGTTTTCCACCAGCGGTTCTCGACCAACACGCTGCCGCGCTGGCCGCTGGCCCATCCGTTCCGGATGCTGGCCCACAACGGCGAGATCAACACCATCGAGGGCAACCGCCGTTGGGCGCAGGCCCGCGGCAAGGTGTGGAAGACGCCGAAGTTCGACGTCGCCGAACTCGAACCGATCGTGTCGATGCACGGTTCGGACTCCCAGAGCCTGGACAACATGCTCGAGCTGCTGGTCTCCGGCGGCATGGAGCTGATCCAGGCGTTGCGCATCCTGGTCCCGCCGGCGACCCAGTCGCTGGAGTTCAAGGATCCGGACCTGGCCGCGTTCTACGAGTTCTACGGCCTGAACACCGAGCCGTGGGACGGCCCGGCGGGCATCGTCTCGCTCGACGCGCGCTATGCGGCATGCACGCTGGACCGCAACGGCCTGCGCCCCTCGCGCTGGCTGCTGACCTCCGATCGCCACTTCATCGTCGCCAGCGAGGCCGGCGTGTGGGAAGTGCCGACCGAGCGGGTGGTGCGCAAGGGCAAGCTGGGTCCGGGCGAGATGGTCGCCATCGACCTCAAGCGCGGCGACCTGCTCGACAGCGAGGCGGTGGATCGGATCAACCGCGGTCGCGCGCCGTACAAGCAGTGGCTGCAGCATGGGGTGACCTACCTGCAGACCGAGCTGATCGACCCGTCGCTGGCCGAGGAGCCGTTCGACGAGAAGACCCTGCGCAGCTACCACAAGCTGTTCCAGCTCAGCACCGAGGAAGTGGAGCTGGTGCTGCGGCCGATGGCCGAGACCGAACAGGAAGCGACCGGCTCGATGGGCGACGACACGCCGATGGCCGTGCTCAGCCAGCGCAACCGTCCGCTGTACGACTACTTCCGCCAGGCGTTCGCGCAGGTCACCAACCCGCCGATCGATCCGCTGCGCGAAGACTGCGTGATGTCGCTGGCCACCCAGCTGGGCCGGGAGACCAACATCTTCCACGCCGGCCCGGAGACGGTGAACCACATCATCCTCAACTCGCCGGTGCTCAGCCAGCGCAAGCTGCGCCAGCTGATGGTGATGCCGCAGTACAAGGACAAGAACCGGCTGATCGACCTGTCCTACGGCGTCGAGGAAGGCCTGCAGGCCGGCATCGAGCGGATCTGCCGCGAAGCCGAACAGGCCGTGCGCGACGGTATCGTCCTGCTGCTGCTGTCCGACCGCTATCCGGTGCCGGAACGGCCGATGGTGCATGCGCTGCTGGCCACCGGCGCGGTCCACCACCACCTGTGCAAGGTCGGCCTGCGCTGCGACGCCAACCTGGTGATCGAGACCGGCACCGCGCGCGATGCGCACCACATGGCCTGCCTGCTCGGCAACGGCGCCACCGCGGTGTATCCGTACCTGTCGTACCAGACCCTGTTCGACATGGGCCGGCGCGGCATCCTGCAGCTGAAGAAGGGCGGCGAGACCGCGCAGGTCGGCCGCAGCTACCGCAAGGGCGTCTACAAGGGCCTGTCCAAGATCATCTCGAAGATGGGCATCGCCACCATCGCCAGTTACCGCGGTGCGCAGCTGTTCGAGATCGTCGGCCTGGAAAAGGAAGTCGTCGACCTGTGCTTCGGCGGCACGCCCTCGCGCGTTGGCGGCGCAGGTTTCGAGCGACTGGACCGCGATGCGCGCGAGCTGCAGGCCGCGGCCTGGAACGAGTTGAAGAAGCCGGAAGTGGGCGGCCTGATCAAGTACGTCCACGGCGGCGAGTACCACATGTACAACCCGGACGTGGTCATGACCCTGCAGCGCGCCACGCGCACGGGCGATGCCAGCGACTGGGCCGCGTACACCGAGGCGGTGCATTCGCGTCCGCCGTCGGCGTTGCGCGACCTGCTGGAACTGAAGAAGGCCGACGTGCCGCTGCCGCTGGATGAAGTGGCGCCGGCCTCGGACCTGCTGCGCCGCTTCGACACCGCCGCGATCTCGCTCGGCGCGCTGTCGCCGGAAGCGCACGAAGCGCTGGCCATCGCCATGAACCGCCTCGGCGGTCGCTCCAACTCCGGCGAAGGCGGCGAAGACCCGGCCCGCTACGGCACCGAGAAGCGCAGCAAGATCAAGCAGGTCGCCTCCGGCCGCTTCGGCGTCACGCCCGAGTACCTGGTCAATGCCGAAGTGCTGCAGATCAAGGTCGCGCAGGGCGCCAAGCCAGGCGAAGGCGGCCAGCTGCCCGGCCACAAGGTCAACGAGCTGATCGCTCGTCTGCGCTATGCGCGTCCGGGCATCGGCCTGATCAGCCCGCCGCCGCACCACGACATCTATTCGATCGAAGACCTGGCCCAGCTGATCTACGACCTCAAGCAGGTCAATCCGCAGGCGCTGGTGTCGGTGAAGCTGGTCTCGCACGCAGGCGTGGGCACGATTGCCGCCGGCGTGGTCAAGGCCGGCGCCGACCTGATCACCGTGTCCGGCCATGACGGCGGCACCGGTGCCAGCCCGATCAGCTCGATCCGCTATGCCGGCGGGCCCTGGGAACTGGGCCTGGCCGAATCGCACCAGGCGCTGGTCGCCAACGACCTGCGCGACCGCACCATCCTGCAGACCGATGGCGGCTTCAAGACCGGCCTGGACGTGATCAAGGCCGCGCTGCTGGGCGCCGACAGCTTCGGCTTCGGCACCGCGCCGATGATCGTGCTGGGCTGCAAGTACCTGCGCATCTGTCACCTCAACAACTGCGCCACCGGCGTGGCCACCCAGGACGAGCGACTGCGCGAGCAGCACTTCACCGGCCTGCCCGAGCGCGTGGAAAACTTCTTCCATCTGCTGTCCGAAGAAGTGCGGCAGTGGCTGGCGGTGCTGGGCGCACGCTCGCTGGACGAGATCGTCGGCCGCACCGACCTGCTGCGCCAGCTCGACGTGTCCCCGCGCGAAGGCGTGCGCGTGGACCTGTCGCGCCTGCTGCATCCGGCCCCGCGCGACGAGGACCGCTGCGCGGCCGCGCGCCTGTACGAGGCGCCCGACAGCCTGGCGACCCAGCTGGACATCCAGCTGGCCGACGCGATCGCCAACAAGTCCGGCGGCGAGCATCGCTACCTGATCCACAACACCGATCGCAGCATCGGCGCGCGCCTGTCCGGCGCCATCGCCAAGGCGCACGGCAACCACGGCATGGACGCCTCGCCGATCACGCTGCACTTCCGCGGCACGTCCGGGCAGAGCTTCGGCGCGTTCAACGCCGGCGGCCTGAACCTGGAGCTGGAAGGCGAAGCCAACGACTACGTCGGCAAGGGCATGGCCGGCGGCCGCCTGGTGGTGCGTCCGCCGCGCGGCGCGCGCTACGAGGCGCGCAGCACGCCGATCCTGGGCAACACCTGCCTGTACGGTGCCACCGGCGGCGAGCTGTTCGCCGCAGGCCGCGCCGGCGAGCGCTTCGCGGTACGCAACTCCGGCGCGCTGGCGGTCGTGGAAGGCGCCGGCGACCACTGCTGCGAATACATGACCGGCGGCGTGGTGCTGGTGCTGGGCAAGGTCGGCCTGAATTTCGGCGCCGGCTTCACCGGTGGCCTGGCCTACGTGCTCGACCAGGATCGCGACTTCGTCGACCGCTACAACCACGAGCTGATCGACATCCACCGGATCAGCCCGGAAGGTTTCGAGAACTACCGCCAGCACCTGCACCGCCTGGTCAGCCGCCACCGCGAACTGACCGGCAGCATCTGGGCGCAGCAGATCCTGGACGAGTTCCGCGATTACGTCGGCAAGTTCTGGCTGGTCAAGCCGAAGGCGGCGAGCATCGAGTCGCTGGCTGATACGCTCAGGAGGGCCGCCTGATGGGTGCCTTCCGAATTACGTCGCTCCCGCGCAGGCGGGAGCCCAGCGACTGCAGCACGGCCGCACGAAAACACGTGGCCGCCTGAAGCCAACGACAAGCCAAGTCACTGGGTCCCCGCCTACGCGGGGACGACGAGCGAGATTCCCATGAGCCGCAAGCAAGTTTTCCAATTCCTCGACCTGCCGCGCGAGATGCCCCGACGCATTCCGCTGGAACTGCGCACCTCCGGCGACTGGGGCGAGCTGTACGGCAAGTTCGGCCAGGCCGAAGCCTCGCACCAGTCCGGGCGCTGCCTGGACTGCGGCAACCCGTACTGCAGCTGGAAGTGCCCGGTGCACAACGCCATCCCGCAGTGGCTGCAGCTGGTGCAGGAGAACCGCATCCTCGAGGCGGCCGAGCTGTGCCACAGCACCAATCCGCTGCCGGAAGTGTGCGGCCGCGTCTGCCCGCAGGACCGCCTGTGCGAGGGCAGCTGCACGCTCAACGACGGCTTCGGCGCGGTCACCATCGGCGCGGTCGAGAAGTACATCGTCGACACCGCCTTCGCCCAGGGCTGGCGCCCGGACCTGTCCGAGGTGGTGGCCACCGGCAAGCGCGTGGCGGTGATCGGTGCCGGACCGGCCGGCATCGGCTGCGCCGACCGATTGGCGCGCGCCGGCATCCAGGCGGTGGTCTATGACCGCTACGAACAGATCGGCGGCCTGCTCCAGTTCGGCATTCCCACCTTCAAGCTCGACAAGGCGGTGATCGCCAAGCGCCGCGAGGTGCTGGAAGGCATGGGCATCGAGTTCCGCCTGGGCGTGGAAATCGGCAAGGACGTCAGCATCGAGCAGCTGCTGGAGGAATACGACGCGGTGTTCCTGGGCACCGGCGCGTATCGCTACACCGATGGCGGCCTGGAAGGCCAGGACGGCGAGGGCGTGCTGCCGGCGCTGCCGTTCCTGGTGCAGAACGGCCGCATCGTCGCCGGCAACGATCCCTGGGGCCGGCCGATCGCCGGCTGGGAAGACAAGATCAAGCTGCCCGACCTGGCCGGCAAGCGCGTGGTCGTGCTCGGCGGCGGCGACACCGGCATGGACTGCGTGCGCAGTGCGATCCGCCTGGGCGCCGGCAAGGTCACCTGTGCGTACCGTCGCGACGAGGCCTCCATGCCAGGCTCGGCGCGCGAAGTCGGCAATGCGCGCGAGGAAGGCGTGCGTTTCCTGTTCAACCGCCAGCCGCTGGCGATCGAGACCGACGCCGACAACCGCGTCACCGGCGTACGCGTGGTGGAGACGCTGCTCGGCGAACCGGACGCGCGCGGCCGCCGCAATGCGGTGGCGATCGAAGGCAGCGAGTCGGTGCTGGAGGCCGACGTGGTGGTGATCGCGTTCGGCTTCTCGCCGCAGGTACCGGAGTGGATGTCGGCGCTGGGCATCGAAGGCACGCCCAACGGCCGGATCGTGGCCGGCGGCAGCGATCGCCTGCCGTACCAGACCACCCATCCGCGCGTGTTCGCCGGCGGCGATGCCGTGCGCGGCGCCGACCTGGTGGTCACCGCGGTGGCCGAAGGCCGCGACGCGGCGCAGAGCATCGCCGAACTGCTGGCGGTGTCGGCGGCCGTGGCCGCGCCTGCGGCGGCGTGAGTGGTTTGTAGTGTGGGATCAGAGAGGCCCCGGGAAACCGGGGCTTTTTCTTTGCGCTTGGGGTGGCGGCGGTGGAGCGGCGATCAGTAGCGCCGCAGGCAACCCAGCCCTCTCCCCAAACCCTCCCCCGGAGGGAGAGGGGCTTCAAGCAATGCTTCCGTCCCTCCGCCGCCCGGCGCCGGGGAGAGAGTCCGGCGCCAGGAGCGGAGGACGGAATCCGGTCAGGCCGCCATGTCCAGGACGATGCGGCCTTCGATCTCGCCCTTGTGCATGCGGGCGAAGATCTCGTTGATGTTTTCCAGGCGGTCGGCGGCCACGGTTGCGGCGACCTTGCCTTGCGCTGCGAATTCCAGCGATTCCTGCAGGTCCAGCCGGGTGCCGACGATCGAGCCGCGCACGGTGATCCCGTTGAGCACCATGCCGAAGATGTCGAGGGGGAAGCTGCCCGGCGGCAGGCCGACCAGCGTGACCGTGCCACCGCGGCGCATCATGCCCTGCGCCTGTTCGAAGGCCTTCGGCGACACCGCGGTGACCAGCGCGCCGTGCGCGCCGCCGATCTCCCTCTTCAGGAACGCCGCCGGATCGCTCGTGCGTGCATTGACCGCGACCGTCGCGCCCAGCCGCTTGGCCAGCGCGAGCTTCTCGTCGTCCACGTCCACCGCGGCCACATTCATTCCCATCGCCTTGGCGTACTGCACGGCCATGTGGCCCAGGCCACCGATACCGGAGATGACCACCCATTCGCCGGGGCGGGCATCGGTCATCTTCAGGCCCTTGTAGACGGTCACGCCCGCGCACAGCACCGGTGCGATCTCGACAAAACCAATGCCCTTGGGCAGGTGGCCGACATAGCCGGCATTGGCCAGCGCGTACTGGGCGAAGCCGCCGTTGACCGAGTAGCCGGTGTTCTGCTGCGTCTCGCACAGCGTTTCCCAGCCGCCCAGGCAGTGTTCGCAATGGCCGCAGGCCGAGTACAGCCACGGCACGCCGACCCGGTCGCCTTCGCGGACATGGTCGACGCCGGCGCCCACGGCGGCCACGTGGCCCACGCCCTCATGGCCGGGGATGAATGGGGGATTGGGCTTGACCGGCCAGTCGCCTTCGGCGGCATGCAGGTCAGTATGGCAGACGCCGCAGGCTTCGATCCTGACCAGCACCTCGCCCGGGCCCGGGCGCGGAACGGTCACTTCCTCGATCACCAGCGGCTGGCCGAAGCCGCGCACCACTGCGGCCTTCATCGTCTTGTCCATGGTCGGTCCTCGGCAGAGGGTGGGGATTCCACCCTACACCCGCCTCGTTACCGCTCCGTTGATCGTGGTCAATCCCGCAGCAGATCGTGCCCGGCACGGTCGCGCCGCTCTGTTACGATCCGGGCACGTTCCACTCGAAGGGGAGTTGTGCGATGGATCATGCATTCCTCTGGGGCGTCATCGCCCTGGCCTGCGGCACGGTAATGATCGTCTACGGTTCCACGATGTTCCGGGTGGTGCTGGCCTTCGCCGGCTTCTACATCGGTTTCGGCCTGGTCTCGGCGGTGCTCGGTTCGATCGGTGGCGGGCCCAGCCCGGCGATACAGACCATCATCGCGATCATCCTCGGCGCCGCACTGGGCGGGGTGCTGTACTCCTTCGCTTCCCTGGCCATCTACGCGGCCGGCGCGATCCTGGGCCTGGTGGTGGCGTTGTTCTTCGCCTCGCTGATCGGCATCGGTGGCAGCTGGCTGCTGACCGTGCTCGCCCTTGCCGGCGTGGGTGCCGGCGCGTTCGGCGGACGCTACCTCGGCGCCTGGCTGACGATCCTGTCCTCGGCGGTCGCCGGCGCCTACTTCAGCGTCACCGGCCTGGCCCTGATCTTCGGTTCGCAGGCCGCCAACGGGATGATGCCGGTCAACTCGCGCACGCTGGTGGTGTTCGTGCTGCTGGCGGTGATCAGCTTCCTGGCCCAGGCGCGCACCCGCAACCTGCGCCGCAGCGGGGCTTTCATCCGCTGATGCACGGGCGGCCCGGCCACGTGCCGGGCCGTTGCCTGCTGTCCGTGGTGACATCCCGGTGCCGGCACGCTGCGTCGCGTGCGATGGCTTACGCATGCGATCGATGCACGCGACAATCGGCGCGATGAGCGAATCGACCTTCCAGCGCCTGCTGCGCGACCAGTCCCTGTCGGCCGTCGCCGCCGGCTTCGTCACCGTGCTGGTCGGCTTCGCCAGTTCGGTGGCGATCGTGTTCCAGGCCGCGCAGACGCTGGGCGCCACGCCGGCGCAGATGGCCTCGTGGATGTGGGCGCTGGGCATCGGCATGGGCCTGACCTGTATTGCGCTCTCGCTGCGCTGGAAGATGCCGGTGGTCACCGCCTGGTCCACGCCGGGCGCGGCGATGCTGGTGGCCAGCGCGGCCGGCGTGCCGATGGATCAGGCGGTCGCCGGCTTCCTGCTGGCGGCGCTGCTGGTCGTGATCGCCGGCTTCTCCGGGATCTTCGAACGCATGCTCGGGCGGATTCCGTTGTCGCTGGCCTCGGGCATGCTCGCCGGCGTGCTGCTGCGCTTCGGCCTGGACGCGTTCGGCGCGATCCAGGCCCAGCCGCTGCTGGTGCTGGCGATGCTGGCCGTCTATCTGGTCGCGCGACGGTGGTGGCCGCGCTATGCGGTGATCGCGACCTTGCTGGTCGGCGTGGCGATCGCCTCGGGCAGCGGGCTGATGAAGACCGGCGGCCTGACGCTGGAACTGGCGCGTCCGGTCTGGACCACGCCGCACTTCAGCCTGGCCGCTGTGCTGAGCGTGGCGCTGCCATTGTTCGTGGTGACCATGGCCTCGCAGAACGTGCCGGGCATCGCGGTGATCCGCGCCTCCGGCTATCCGGTGCCGGTGTCGTCGGCGATCGGCTGGACGGGCGTGGCGACGCTGCTGCTGGCACCGTTCGGCGCGTTCTCGCTGAACCTGGCGGCGATCACCGCGGCGATATGCATGGGTCCGGAAGCACACCCGGAGCCGTCGCGGCGCTACATGGCCGCGGTCTGGGCTGGCCTGTTCTACCTGCTCATCGGCGTGTTCGGCGCGACCGTGGCCACGTTGCTGGCGGCGTTCCCGCATGAACTCGTCGTGGCGATCGCCGGCATCGCATTGCTGGGCACGCTCGGCGGCAGCCTGGCCACCGCGTTGCGCGAGGACGACGAGCGCGAAGCGGCGCTGGTCACCTTCCTGGTCACCGCCTCGGGCCTTAGCCTGCTCGGCATCGGCGCCGCGTTCTGGGGCCTGGTGGCCGGCGTGATCGTGCGCCTGCTGCTCAAGCGTCGCGCGACGCGAAGCTGACGCCACCAGCGGGGCCAGCCCCGCTCTACGAAATGCGACGCAGCGACGCAGGTCATCGCGCTGTCATCGGCCACCGCCACACTCCCCGCGCTTTGCGACAGGGCGCTTTGCGACAGGGGATTGGCATGACAGGTTTGATCGCACGCGCGGCTTTCGCGCTGCTGGCACTGGCCGCGACCGCGGCGACCGCACACGCGCAGGACGACGTCGAGCGCCTGCGCATCCATGGTTCGAACTCGATCGGCGACGCGCTCATGCCCGCGCTGGTGGAAGACTGGCTGCAGTCGATCGAGTACGTGAAGCTGCAGCGTGTGCCACGTTCGCCGGCGGTGATGGAGATCCACGCCGAGCGTGACGGCATGCCGCTGGTGGTGGAGATCGGCAAGCGCGGCGCTTCGGCCGGCTTCGCCGCGCTGGTCAACGGCGATGCCGAGCTGGCGATGCTGGCGCGGCAGCCGAATGCACGCGAGCGCGACGACGGCTGGCAGCTCGGCGACCTGGCCTCGCCCGATCAGGAATACGTGCTCGCGCTGACCGGCGCGGCGGTGGTCGTGCATCGCGACAACCCGGTGCGGCGGATCGATATGGCCCAGCTGCGCGCGCTGCTGGCCGGGCAGGTCGGCGACTGGTCGCAACTGGGCGGTCGCAAGGCGCCGGTGCGCGTGCACACCGGCCCGGCCCGCAGCGGACTGGACGACTTCCTGCGCGAGCGGGTGACCGGCAACCAGGCGCCGCGGGTGGCGCTGCAACGCCATGCCGACCTGCGCGCTGCCGCACGCGCGGTGACCCGCGATGCCGGCGCCATCGCCATCGTCGAGCTGACCACGCCGCTGCCGCCCGAACTGCGCGCGCTGTCGGTGTCCGATGGCGGTGTCGCGGTCGCCGCCGATGCGGCCGGCGTGCGCAGCCGCGACTATCCGCTGGTGCGCCCGTTCACGCTTTACGGCGGGCAGATGATGTCGGCCCTGGGCCGCAGCTTCGCCCTCTACACGCTCACCCCGCGCGCCCAGCAGGTGGTCCGCCGCCAGGGCCTGGTCGCGCTGGACCTGCCGGCGCCGCAGACGCCCGCCGAAACCGCCGCCGCACTGCCGCCGGAGTACCAGGAGGCGGTCGCCGGCGCGCAGCGCATGCCTCTGGCGCTGCGCTTCAACCTCAAGTCGATGACCACGATCTACGACAGTTACTCGGCCCAGCAGCTGGAGCGCGTGGTGGCCTGGATGAAGCGCCCGGAGAACCGCGGCCGCAGCCTGAGCGTGGTCGGTTTCGCCAGCGCCGATCCCACCGCCCGGCTGTTCGCGACCATGACCAGCACCAACCGCGCCGACATCGTCGCCGCCTACCTGATCGAGAACGGCATCAGCGTGCAGCGCACCCGCGGCCTTGGCGCGGCGCAGCCGCTGGCGATCGGCGACAGCGAAGCGGCGCGCCTGCGCAACGAACGCGTGGAGCTCTGGCTGCTGTAGCGCGCGGCGAGGTTAGACTGGCGCTCCCGCCGCACACCACGGAGCGCCACCCCATGCGCCTGGGCCTCGCCGCCAACCGCCTGCACCACGCCACCGAGGACGCCGCGCTGTTCCGCTGGCTGCGCGCCAGCCAGGCGGGCATCCGCGAACTGGGCCTGGAGCTGCACGCGGTCGGCCGCACCCACGACGCGATCGCCGCGGCCGGCATGCTCGCCGGCCATGCCGGGCTCAAACGCTATCCGTACGGCCGCGAAGGCGGGCTGATGAAGCTGGTCGCCGAGGTGGTGGGCATGGAAGGCGATGCGCGCACGCTGGATGGCGCGATCTACCTGATCGATCCGGTCGACCCGTCTTCGATCTTCCCCGAGGCGATCGCGCTCAAGCGCCAGTGCGTGATCCACGGCAAGCCCTTCATTTCCACAGTGGCCAGTGCGCGCGACTGGATCGAGAACGAGCGCATCCGCGCCGGCATGGCGCCGGACCCGGGCGCGGACCGCCTGCACGCGTTCGAATCGCAAACCCTGGCGATGATCGCCCACGACGCGATGAAGCCGCAGATGCTGGCCTTCGCCTCCGAGCACTACGAGCTGCTGTCGCGCTTCCAGCGGCGCGTGGCCACCGGCACCACCGGCCAACGCCTGAACGAGATGGCCTGGAGCAAGGGATGGCCGCAGGACACGCCCTGGGTGCACCGCTTCCTCAGCGGCCCGATGGGCGGCGACGCGCAGATCGCTGACCTTGTGCTCGAACACCGCTGCCAGCGCGCGGTGTTCTTCGAGGATCCGCACGTTGCACGACAGCACGAAGCGGACATCCAGCTGCTCGAGCGCGCGGTGACCACGGTGACCGACGAGGCGGTGTGTATCACCTCGCCGGCAGTGGCCGCACGCTGGGTGGCGGCCGCGCATCGGCGTGCGCAGTTGCGCGCCGGCTGATCGCGAAGGCAGGCGTCCCACCATGTGCGTGGTCACCTTTGCCTGGCAAGCGCACCCGCGCTGGCGATTGCTATTGGCCGGCAACCGCGACGAGTTCCACGCACGCCCGACCGCGCCGCTGGCGACGTGGGACGACGGTTCCGGGATCATTGCCGGCCGCGACCTGGAGGCCGGCGGCACCTGGCTGGGCGTGGATGGCCGCGGCCGCTGCGCGCTGGTCACCAACGTGCGCGACCTGAGCCGGCCGCAGGATGGGTTGTCGCGCGGCCTGCTCGCCAGCGACTACCTGCGCGGCGATCAAGGCGCGGCCGCACGCGCGCAGGCCCTGCAATCCACCGCATCGGACTATCGGCCGTTCAACCTGCTGCTGGCCGATGCGCAGGGCTGCGCCTGGGTCGGCAACCTGCCCCAGGTGCGCACCGAGATGACCACGGCGGGCGTGCACATCCTGTCCAACGCGCAGCTCGACACACCGTGGCCCAAGGCGGTGGCACTCGGCCAGGCGCTGCGCGACTGGATCGATACCGGCGGCGACGATGACTTCGCGCCGCTGTTCGCCGCGTTGGCCGATGAAACGCGCTGGCCCGATGCGCAGTTGCCCGACACCGGCATCGGCCTGGAGCGCGAACGCTGGCTGTCGTCGGCATTCATCCGCGGCGAGGACTACGGCACGCGCGCCAGCACCGTGGTCGCGCTGGACCACGCGGGTAATGGAATCATCATCGAGCGTCGCTGGGGACCGATGGGCGCTTTGCTGGGACAGGCGCAGATCGAGATCGTGGCAGCCAGCTGATCGCGTGCGTGCCGACGCTCGCGCCTCTTTCACCACACTGAACCATCGCCGCGCTGCAACACCCGCGTTCACTTGAGGCTGAAGTCGCGCACGGCAAGGTGGCCTTCCGTCATGAACAGGAGCCACCGATGAACCTGCGACCCCTCGCCATTGCGCTGCTCGCTTCGTTCGCCATCGCCCCGGCGTTCGCCGCCGACAAACCGGCTTCGCTGACCGAACCGCAGGTGCGCGAACTGCTCACCAAGCAGGGCTACACCCGCATCGACGACCTGGAGTTCGAGGACGGCATGTGGGAAACCGATGCGACCAGCGCCGACGGCAACCGCATCGACGTGCGCGTGGACGCCAGCGGCAAGGTCCATGCCGAAGAAGTGGTATCCAACCTCACCGCCGAGGACGTCAAGGCCAAGGTCACCGCCGCCGGCTACTCAAAGGTGCACGATGTCGACTACGACGACGGCGTGTGGAAGGCCGACGCCGAGCGCGACGACGGCAAGAACATCGAAGTCCGCGTGGACGCCAAGGATGGCCGCATCCTGGCCGTGGACAACGACTGACGCATGGATCGTCCCACCTCCGTTCCGGCACTCGCCGGGACGGAGGTCGCGATCACGCCGGATGCGTTACTGCTCGACGGCTTCTTCGGACACCTTGTCCGGCGCGGGCCGCGCGTAACGCCAGCCCACGACCCACGCACCGGCGAGCAGCAAAGCCGCCAGGAACCACGGCGCGCCCGGCAGTTGCGCAGGTGCATGGTCGCCGACGAACACCGCGAACACATTGGCGAACAGCAGCGGCCCGGCGATACCCGCCAGGCTCACCAGGCTCATCAATGCGCCCTGGATGCGGCCCTGCACTTCCGGTCCGACCTGGCGGGTGATCAACGACTGGGTGGTCGGCGCGGCCAGCGCCCACAACGCACTCACCGGCAGGCCGACGATGAACAGCCAGCCGTGATCGGCCAGTCCGTAGATCACGAAGCCGGCCACGCCGCAGGCCAGGCCCAGCAGCAGCGTGCGCCGCTCACCGAGCGCCTTGACCGTGCGCCCGACCAGGCCGACGTTGACGATGATGCTGAGTACCCCGACGATCGCCAGCACCCAGCTCACCTCGCGCGGCCCCCACTGGTAACGGTAATCGGCGAACAGCACGAAGATGCTCGGGTACACGTAGTGCGCCAGGTTGGCCAGGAACACCACCGCGGCCAGGCCGAACACCTGCGGATAGCTGCGCAGCAGCACCAGCGCGCCGAACGGATTGGCGTGCGAGGTGTCGAAACGCGGCGTGCGACGCTCGACCGGCAGCGATTCGGGCAGGACGAACCAGCCGTACAGGAAATTCAGCAGCGCCAGTCCGGATGCGAACCAGAACGGCAGGCGCAGGTCGATCCCGCCCAGCCAGCCGCCGATCAGCGGCCCGATGACGAAGCCCAGGCCGAACGCCGCGCCGATCATGCCGTAGCTCTTGGCGCGCTTGTCCGGCGCGGTGACGTCGGCGATGTAGGCATTGGCCGTGGTGAAGCTGGCCGAGAAGATGCCGGAGATGATCCGCCCGATCAGCAGCATCGGCAGCGAGTTGGCCAGGGCCATGAACACGAAGTCCAGGCCCAGGCCCAGGCACGACAGCAGGATCACCGGACGGCGGCCGTAGCGGTCCGACAGCGCGCCCTGCACCGGCGTGGAGACGAACTGCACCGCCGCGAAGACCATGCCGAACACGCCAACCCAGCGCGCGGCGCTGGCGATGTCGCCGCCGGTGAACTGTTCGACCAGGTGCGGCAGCACCGGAATGATCACGCCGAAGGCCAGCACGTCGATCAGGACGGTGATGAAGATGAATGCCAGGGCCGCGCGTCGCACGCCGGGCCGGTGCAGCGAAGGATCCACAGGTCAGCCTTGTCTTGAAGAGCGTTGCAGGTCGGACCCGCGCTGGAGGCGAGCACCGACCGATGCCGGAAGCGGCGAAGTGTAGCCGTTGCGGACTGCAGTGAAGCCGCAAACGTGCGCTGGGAGGCGCAGCCAGGTCAGTCGAGCGGCGCCACCGAGATCGCCTGCACCAGCGTGTGGGTCGCGCCGGGCGCCAGCTCGACCACGTCCGGGCCGGCATTGGCCGCCTCCATGCAGACAAACTGGCGCCAGTGCGCGCCGACATCGGCCATGCGTGCGGCGGCGGCCTCGCCCGGGTTCCACACCACCACGGTGCGGCCGTCGGTCACCTGCAGGTCGATGCGACGACGCAGGCCGGGATCGACCAGCCGATAGCTGCCGCCGGCGCCGGGGAACAGGCGGTCGGCGCGACCTGGATCGCGCGGATCGTGCAGGTCCCAGTGGCCCTGTTGCACATGGGCGTTGCCGTTGTCGTTCTTGTCCAGGAAGGTCCGCCCGTCCAGGCCTTCGATGCGCACCGCCGTCGCGTCGCTGACGCTGAAATAGTTGTGCAGCGCCTCGGTGAAGCGCACCGGCTGCGGGCCGGTGTTGGTGGTGGACAGGCGCTGTTCCAGCGAGCGGCCGATGCGCAGCTGCATGCGCACGCGCAGCGACAGGTCGGTGAGCGCGGGCGGTTCGAGTTCGAGCACCACGGTGCCGTCGGCTTCGCGGCGCGCGGCGGTCAGCTGCCACGACAGCGTGCGCACGAAACCGTGTGCCGGCACCTCGTTGGTCTGGCCCTGGCGGCCGAAGTACGGCCAGCACACCGGCGTGCCGCCGCGGATCGGTGTCGGCAATTCCGCGCGCAGCGGCGACAGCCAGAACACATCCTTCTGCCCGGTTGGCGCGAACGAGACGACCTGGCCGCCGAACAGCGACACCGCCGCCTTGGCCAACGGCGTATCGACCAGCAGCGCATCCAGGCCTTCGTGCTTGCCCAGGCTCAGGCCGGGAACGTCCTGCATCTTCACTGTCCTTCGAGTGGTGGGCGAGGGCGACTGCAACAGCGTCGCGTACGCCGGGGGAAGTTTGAACGCGGTGGTGGGCGCCACTGCCGGCGCGACGGGCGTCGAGGCGCGCAGGGCGGCAAGCACGCGCTGGCTGGCACGACCGTCGGCCGGTTGCAGGCCCAGGCCCTGCTGTTCGACCGCGATCGCCTTGCGCGTCGCATTGCCGACCATGCCATCGGCCTGGCCGATATCGTGGCCGCGGGCGAGCAGCAACGTCTGCAGCTCGCGACGCTGCGCGCGCGACAGGCCCGGATCGTCGGTGGGCCAGGCCGCGACGATACCCGGACCGCCGCGCAGGCGATCGGACAGCGTGGCGATCGCCAGTGCGTAGCTCTCGGCGGCGTTGTAGGCGTAGATCGCGTCGTAATTGCCGGACGCCAGGAACGCAGGGCCATTCGCGCCGGCCGGCAGCAGCAGCGCCATCGGCGCCTGCGACGACGCGATCGCGCTGCCGTCCGCGCGCACGACGCCGCGCGCGATCCAGTCGCTCAATGGGCGCTTGGCCTTGCGTCCGGCCAGCCCGGCATCGAAGCCGGTGGGCAGATTGACCTCATACCCCCACGGACTGCCCTCGCTCCAGCCGGCACGCTTGAGGTAGTTGGCGGTGGAAGCCAGCGCATCGTCGATGCTGGCGACCAGGTCGCGGCGGCCATCGCCATCGCCGTCGACCGCGATGCGTGCGTAGGTGGTCGGGATGAACTGGGTCTGCCCGAACGCGCCCGCCCACGAGCCGGTGATGGCCGGATCGGAGAGATCGCCCGATTGCAGCAGCGAGAGCAGGGCGAGGAATTCGCCGCGGAAGAAATCCTGGCGCCGGCCTTCGCAGGCCAGCGTGGCCAGCGACACGCGCAGCGGGCGCTTGCCGGTGATGCGGCCGTAGTCGCTCTCCACGCCCCACACCGCCACCACCGTTTCCGCATCGACGCCGTACTGGCCCTGCAATCGCGTCAGCAGTTCACGATGGGTGGCCAGCATCGCCCGGCCGTCGGCCACGCGCTGGTCGTCGACCAGGCCGGCCAGGTAGTCCCAGATCGGCGTGGTGAATTCCGGCTGCGCGTCCAGCAGCGGCAGCACGGTCGGATCGGGCTGCAGGTCAGCGGTGTAGCGCGCGAAGGCGGCCGCATCGATGCCGCGCGCGGCGGCCTGCGGCTGCATGGCGGCCAGGCAGCGCGCGAACGCGGCGTCCTGCGCCAGCGCCGGTGCGGAAAATGCGGCCAGCGATGCCAGCAGCGCGGTGCGGATTGTCGATGCGGGGGAATGCATGGCCGTCTCCGTGGCGTGCATCCGCATTGTAGGCCGGTGGCCGCACCGCAGCGCCTTCACGCCAGGCCTGCGACCCCACGCGCGCTCAGGCGTGGTCGCCGTCGCGGTAGTACCAGCGGCCATCGATGCGATCGAAGCGGCTGTGCTCGACCAGGCGTTGCGCTCGACCTCCGCCGACGCGGAAGCGGGCGACGAATTCGACCTCCGCCGTGTCCGCGCCGGTGGCCCGGTGCGATTTCACTTCCAGCCCCAGCCACGCGGTGCGTGCGCCGGGCGCCTCGTCCAGGCCCAGCTCTTCGGCCGACGGCCGCGTATCCGGATGCCAGGTGGCCAGCAGGTAGTCGCGCAGCTTCAGCACATAGGCGCTGTAGCGCGAGCGCATCAGCGCCTGCGCTTCGGGCGCCGGTTCGCCGGCGTGCCAGCGGCCGCAGCACTGCGCATACGCGTGGCCGCTGCCGCAGGGACAGGCCCCCGTCGCCGCCATGGGCGACTCAGCGCCGCCCGGCTTCGATGAAGCGCAGGAACTCCGCGCGGGTGCGTGCGTCCTCGCGGAAATTGCCGAGCATCTTGGAGGTGATCATGCTCACCCCGCGCTTGTGGATGCCGCGGGTGGTCATGCACTCGTGCGCGCCTTCGACCACCACGCCCACGCCCAGCGGATGCAGCACTTCCTGGATGCACTGGGCGATCTGCGCGGTCATCTTCTCCTGCACCTGGAAGCGGCGCGCATAGGCCTCCACCACGCGCGCCAGCTTGCTGATGCCCACCACCTTGCCGTCGGGCAGGTAGCCCACGTGCACGCGGCCGATGATCGGCGCCATGTGGTGCTCGCAGTGGCTTTCGTACTCGATGTCGCGCAGCACGATCATCTCGTCGTAGCCGGCGACCTCCTCGAAGGTGCGCTCAAGATAGCCGCGCGGATCCTCGCGGTAGCCGCTGAACCAGTCGCCGTAGGCCTCGGCCACGCGCTTGGGCGTGTCCAGCAGGCCCTCGCGGGTGGGGTCTTCGCCGGCCCAGCGCAGCAGGGTGCGCACGGCATCTTCGGCCTGGTCCCGGGTGACGGGGGCGGACGTGTCCTGGTCGGTCATGGCAGGGGCACCGATGGCGGGGCGTGCATCGTACCCGAGTCGCGCCGGGCCGCCGGCATGGGCAGGCCGCCCGGCCCGGTCCAGGGCATGGCACGCGGCGCGCTGGGCGACCGGGTCAGATCAGCGAAGAGGCGTTCTTCAGCACCTGGTCGCAGGCCTGGTCCTTGAGCTTGTCCGGGACCGAGTCGAAGTTGAACGACTTGCCGTCGCTGCCCTGCAGCAGGCCCTTGGCCCCGCTCTGGTAGCCGGCGTCCTTCTCGGCCTTGGCCGGCGAGGAAAGTCCCTTGCTGGCCAGCAGCTTGTCGCTGACCGAGGACACCGCGTCGCCACCCAGGTATTTGCGCTTGACGCAGTACTGCAGGACGCCGGCGGCATTGCTGGCGGTGTCGGCGCCCATCCCCGGCAGGGACAGGCCCGGCACGCTGGACATGCCCGGCACGCCCAGGCCGCTGGCCTTGCTGGCGGCGCTGGTGTCCTTGCCGGTGGGCAGCGCCTTTTCGACGCCCTTGAGGTCGACGGCCGACGCGGTCACGGCCAGCGCCAGCAGCGCCAGGCCGGGGAGGATGCGCAGGGACATGTCCTTCTCCTCGATGCGGGGGTCGGCGAGGGCCGGCCCGGGCGATGGAGACTAGCGGCCGGGCACTTACGCCGGCGTCAACGCCGCCCTCGCCGCCACCGCTCCTGTCCGTGCCCGGACCATGACCATTCGCATGGTCCAGGACGGACGCTTGGGCGCAGAATCGGCTGTCCATTCAGCCGAGACTCCGCCGTGCGCCCAGCTTCCGCCCTGACCCCCCTGGCCCTCGCCCTGTCGCTGGCCCTGTTCCTGCCCGCGTGCTCCAAGCCCGCCGGCGATGCCGGCTCCTCCTCGGTTGCCACCGAGGCGACCGCCGCGCCCACGCCCGAGCAGATCAAGGCCGAGTCCGAACGCCTCAACGCCTGGTTCGACACCAAGTACGAGGAGCAGCTGCAGTTCAGCCCGATCCAGCTGTCGTTCCTGGGCCGCAAGGAGCTCAACGACCAGATCGACGACATGTCCGAAGCCGGCGTGCGCAAGCAGCTGGCCTGGCTGGAAGCGTCGGTCAAGGAAATGGAATCGACCTTCGACTACGCCAAGCTCGATCCGGAAACCCAGCTGTCCTGGGACCTGTGGAAGCGCCAGTACGAAGGCCTGCGCGACGGCATGCCGTTCCTGGTCGACAGCTATCCGTTCGACCAGATGAGCGGCATGCAGAACCTGGTTCCGACCTTCCTGATCAACTTCCACAAGGTCGACGACGAGAAGGATTACCTGGCCTACGTCTCGCGCCTGCAGAAGGTGCCGGTGGTGTTCGACCAGCTGCTCGAGCGCACCGCCGCCTCGACCGCGCAGAACATCCGTCCGCCCAAGTTCGCCTATGAAGGCGTGATCGACCAGTCCAAGAAGGTCGTCACCGGCGCGCCGTTCACCGACGGCCCGGACAGCGCGCTGTGGGCCGACGCCCAGGCCAAGGCCGACGCGCTGGCCAAGGACGGCAAGATCACCGCCGAACGCGCGGCCGAGCTGAAGGAGCAGGCGAAGAAGGCGCTGCTTGAGAGCGTGGCCCCGGGCTATGCCAAGGTCATCGCCTTCGCAGAAGCCGAACTGCCCAAGGCACCGGTCAACGCCAGCGGCGTGGGCACCACCCACCCCAACGGCAAGGCCTACTACGAGTACCAGCTCAAGCAGAACACCACCACCGACATGACCGCCGAGCAGATCCACGAGCTCGGCCTGAGTGAAGTGGCGCGCCTGCGCGGCGAGCTGGAAGCGCTGCAGAAGAAGATGGGCATCCAGGGCGACCTGCAGGCGTTCTTCGAGCACGTGCGCAACGACCCGGCCCGCGTCTATCCGAACACCGATGCCGGCCGCCAGGCCTACATCGACCAGGCCACCGCCGACATCGCCAACATCAAGACGCACCTGCCGGAGTACTTCGGCCTGCTGCCGAAGGCCGACCTGGTGGTCAAGCGCGTGGAAGCGTTCCGCGAGCAGCCCGGCGCCGCCCAGCACTACTACCCGGGCACGCCCGATGGTTCGCGTCCGGGCGTGTACTACGCGCACCTGTCGGACATGAACGCGATGCCCAAGACCGAGCTTGAGGTGATCGCGTACCACGAGGGCCTGCCGGGCCATCACATGCAGATCTCCATCGCCCAGGAGCTGACCGGCATTCCGAAGTTCCGCACCCAGTACAACACCACCGCCTATGCCGAAGGCTGGGGCCTGTACGCGGAGTGGCTGGCCAAGGAAATGCCCGAGACCTACAAGACCGACTACGCCGAGTACGGCCGCCTGATGTCGGAGATGTGGCGCGCGATCCGCCTGGTGGTCGACACCGGCCTGCATGCCAAGGGCTGGACCGAGCAGCAGGCGATCGACTACTTCACCGCCAACAGCTCGGTGCCGGCGGCGGCGGTCAAGTCCGAAGTGCAGCGCTACCTGGTCAACCCGGGCCAGGCCACCGCCTACAAGATCGGCATGATCAAGATCCAGGACCTGCGCAAGAAGGCCGAGGCCGAGCTGGGCGACAAGTTCGACATCCGCGGCTTCCACGACGCGGTGCTCGGCGGCGGCGCAATGCCGCTGGACCTGCTGGAGAAGCGCGTGGACCTGTGGATCGCGCAGAAGAAGGCGGCCGCGTAAGCCTTCACTGCTCCATCCGCGTCACGGGAAAGGCCAGGCATTGCCTGGCCTTTTCTTTTGCGGGAAAGGTGCGATGCCATTCCACCCGCGCATGGCTGGCATGCCGGTGCCGCCACTCGCTAGGCTCGCCCTGTCTTCCACCGGAGCGGCCCATGGCCACGCGCAGGGACCTGTTCAAGACCATGGCCGCCGGTGCGGTGGCCGCACCGCTGGTGGCGCTGGCCGGCAATGGCACCCAACCCGCCGCGGCCGCCTGCGTACCGGCGGCGCCGCGCTGGCGCCTGGGCGTGGAGGATCAGCGCCGCGCCGACCTGGGCGACGGCACCTATCTCAATCCGATAGTGGCCGGCGACCGCCCGGACCCGACCATCCTCAAGGATGGCGACGACTACTACATGACGTTCTCCTCGTTCCGCGACGTGCCGGGCATCGTCATCTGGCACTCGACCGACCTGGTGAACTGGGCGCCGCTGGGCCCGGCCTTGCGCCAGTCGCTGGGCGATGTGTGGGCGATGGACCTGTGCAAGCACGGCGACCGCTACTACATCTACCTGCCGGCCAATCCGGGCGACAAGGGCTGGCGGATCTTCGTCATCTGGAGCGACGACATCCGCGGCGGCCAGTGGAGCGATCCGGTCGACCTGGGCATCGAGCACTTCATCGATCCGGGCCATGTGGTCGGCGAGGATGGCAAGCGCTATCTGTTCGTCAACGGCATCCGCAAGATCCGCCTCACCGACGATGGCCTGGCCACCGACGGCAAGCTGGAGATGGCCTACGAGCCGTGGCGCTATCCGGAGGAATGGATCACCGAGAACTTCGCGCCCGAAGGCCCCAAGCTGTTCTGGCGCAACGGCTGGCTGTACCTGGTCACCGCGGTCGGCGGTACGGCCGGGCCGGTCACCGGACACATGGTCATCGCCGCGCGTTCGCGTTCGGTGCACGGTCCGTGGGAACACTGCCCGCACAATCCGCTGGTGCGCACGCAGTCGATCGATGAGCCGTGGTGGTCGCGCGGCCACGCCACCGTGGTCGAAGGGCCGACGGGTGATGCATGGATGGTCTACCACGGCTACGAAAACGGCTTCCGCACGCTGGGCCGGCAGGCGCTGCTGGAACCGATCGAATGGGGCGATGACGGCTGGTTCCGCGCCAGGGGCGGCGATCTTTCGCGACCGCTGCGCAAGCCGCTGCCGTCGTCCAAGCCAACGCCAGGCACCGCGCTGTCCGACGATTTCTCCAGCGACCGGCTCGGCACACAGTGGTGCCTGTTCCAGCCGGGCGCCGATGGCCTGGCCCGGATCGTCCGCAGCGGCGGAGCTCTCGCGCTGGCCGGTGCGGGCAGCTCGCCGGCCGACAGCGCACCGCTGCTGTGCACGGTGGTCGATCGCAGCTACGAGATCGAGGTGACCGTGGAGGTGCCCGCCGATGGCGAGGGCGGCCTGCTGCTGTTCTACAACCACAAGGCGTTCGTCGGCCTGGGCTTCACGCCGGAGGTGGTGAAGAACTTCCAGTACGCCGAGGAGCATCCGTGGGCGCGCTCGAAACGCCCGGCCAGCGGTCCGGTCCGGGTGCGGCTGACCAACGATGCGCACGTGCTGACCTGGCATTACTCGTTCGACGGTGGCCGCACCTGGCGCCTGCACGGCACGCGCATGGAAGTGTCCGGCATCCACCACAACGTGTTCGGCGGCTTCCTCAGCCTGCGCGTGGGCCTGTACAGCGCCGGCCGCGCACCGGTGCGCTTCCGCGACTTCCGCTACCGGGCCTTGCCGGACGGCGCGCGCAGCTGACAGGCGAGCCGGCCGGCACGGTGGCGCCGGCCGCGCTGCGGGAGGACACTCCGGTTCCCGCCTTCGCCCCACGGAGTGCTCCCATGTCCCTCAAGTCCCTGCTTCCCGGCAAGCTCGGTTTCGGTACCGCGCCGCTGGGCAACATGTTCCGCGACATCCCCGAAGCCGAAGCGCTGGCGACGGTGGAGGCGGCCTGGAACGACGGCATCCGCTACTACGACAACGCCCCGTTCTACGGCGCCGGCCTGGCCGAGATCCGCATGGGCCAGGCGCTGGCCGGCAAGCCGCGCGACGAGTACGTCATCAGCACCAAGGTCGGTCGCCTGGTCCTGGATGAGATCGAAGACCCGGCCAGCCGCGACCAGGGCGAGAAGAGCGGCGTGTTCGCCCATGGCCGACCGAACCGCGTGGTCAACGACTACTCGGCCGATGCGACCCTGCGTTCGATCGAGGACAGCCTCAAGCGCATGCGCACCGACCGCATCGAGATCGTGTGGGTGCACGATGTCGCCCAGGACTTCTACGGCGACGAGTGGCTGGGCGTGTTCGAAGGCGCGCGCAAGGGCGCGTTCAAGGCGCTGGACCGGCTGCGCGACGAAGGCGTGATCAAGGCCTGGGGCCTGGGCGTGAACCGGGTCGAGCCGATCGAGTTGCTGCTGGAGCTGGAAGGACCGCGTCCGGACGGCTTCCTGCTCGCCGGCCGCTACACGCTGCTGGACCATTCGCGCGCGCTGCAGCGGGTGATGCCGACGGTGGCCGAGCGCGGGCTGGGCATTGTCGTCGGCGGGCCGTACAGCTCCGGCGCGCTGGTTGGTGGACCGAACTTCGAATATGCGCCGGCCAGTGCGCAGATCCTGGACAAGGTCGCGCGGATCAAGGCGATCGCCACCCGGCACGGAATCAGCATGAAGGCGGCCGGGCTGCAGTTCGCGCTGGCCAATCCGGCGGTGGCGGCGGTGATTCCCGGCGCCAGCAGGCCCGAGCGCCTGGCCGAGGATCGCGCCGCGCTGGAGGAAAAAGTGCCCGCCGATTTCTGGCGCGAATTGCGCGAGGCAGGCCTGGTCGATCCGGCCGCACCGTTGCCGATCGGCGCCTGAGCACATCGACGTCATTCGCTGCGAGCATCCGGCCGGCGCTGCGCCGGCCGGCGCCCGTATCAGTTACTCGCGTGGGGTGCTGCTGCCCGCCAATCAGGACGCCGCAGCCGGACGCGTGCCACCGCCCAGCGCGCGCGCCGGCAGCATCAGCAATGCGGCCACGAAGGCGAACAGCGCAGTGAAGGTGACGCCCACCAGCCGGAACGGCAGCGACAGCAGCCACACCACCGGCCACAGCACCAGGGCCAGCAGCGCGAGCGGCCAGCACAGGACAAACAACACGCACCAGGCGAGCAGGGCAATCAGGGTTCGCATCGTGTGGGCTCCTCCCGGCGTGATGGTGCCGGCGAGCTGCAGGTTGCGAGCTGGCCACCGCCACGGCAATCGCTTTGCGACCGGACCGGCAAGCGCCCGACGAAACCCGTCCCTTGGCGATGAAGCGCCTGAGACCACGGCAGGTGCGCGCACCCCCGCGCATGCAACACAATGGCCGGGGATACACAGGGGTCGCCTCGCATGAACGAACGATTCCGCGCGCTGGTCCACGCCACCGTGTTCGCGGTGCTGCTGGGCTGGGTGCTGTACATCGGCCAGGAGATCCTGGTGCCGATCGTGTTCGCCATCCTGGTCGTGTACGTGATCATCGGCGCCACCCGGCTGCTGTCGCGCATGCCGGTGATCGGGCCGGCGCTGCCGGTGCAGGCGCATTACGCGCTGGCCACGCTGGTGATGCTCGGTGCATTGCTGGTACTGGGCTGGCTGGCAATGGACAGCGTCGACCAGCTGGTCGCGCAGGTGCCGCACTACCAGTCGCAGCTGGTGCGGATGGTGCAGCAGGGTGCGAGCCTGCTGGGCATCGAATCTGAGCCGACCTGGTACGGCATCCGCGAATGGATCCTGGGCCAGGTCAGCCTGCAGAGCCTGGCCGGCTCGACCCTGGCCTGGATCGGCGCGCTGCTGGCGGCAATGACCGTGGTCGGCCTGTACGTGGTGTTCCTGATGGTCGAGCGCCAGCACTTCGACGCCAAGCTCGACCGCGTGTCGCGCGATCCGGCGCAGGTGGCGCGGGTCCGCCGCATCGTCACCGACATCAACGCACGCATCGGCACCTACCTGGCGCTGAAGACCGCGCTGAGCGTGCTGCTGGGCTTCGTCAGCTGGATCATCCTGGCGCTGTTCGGCGTGGAACTGGCGCCGTTCTGGGCGCTGGTCATCGGCCTGCTCAACTACGTGCCCTACATCGGCTCGGTGCTGGGCGTGCTGCTGCCGGTGCTGTTCGCCCTGCTGCAGTTCGGCGACCTGAAGACCGCGCTGCTGCTGGCCGGCTCGCTGTCGGTAGCGCAGTTCCTCAACGGCAACCTCCTCGATCCCTACCTGATGGGCAGCTCGCTCAATCTCAGCCCGTTCGTCATCCTGGTCAGCCTGACCGTTTGGACCGCGCTATGGGGCGTGCCCGGCGCGTTCCTGGCAGTGCCGGTCACCGCCAGCATCGTGATGGTGCTGGCCCAGTTCGAAGGCAGCCGGGCGATCGCGGTGCTGCTGTCGAAGAAGGGCGAGGTCTGAGCGGGCAGGTGCCCGCCTTGACGACGCGCAGATTCGGATAAGTTGCATAGTCACCGGCGTCGGCTGCGCCTACTCTGCCGCCCCTCTTGACGAGAGCACGTCCGCGGCGGCGCGCCCGGGGCTGCATCGGCGGATTCGTCCGGCTGTGGCTTCGCGGTGCCCCGAGCGGCCGTGATTCTCGCGTACTCGAACCGCAGTCGTTTCGCGAAACCCGCGATCGCTGCAAGGGTTTGCAGGCTTCACGCCGGGTCGCATCCCGGGGAGGCATGGCGACACGGCTGGAAGCATGGCCTCGGCGGCGAGCCGTCAGGCATGCCACTGGAACGCGTCGTGCCTCGCATCGGCCAGATGCATCCAACGTGCATGTCCGCGCAAGCCCGCCGGAGATGGTCATGCGCCGCTTGTTGTGCCTGTTGAAACTGCATCGCTATCGCAAGCCGAGCTATGCCGGCGGCATGCGCTGCGATTGCGGGCGGGTGCGTTACCCCCTGAATTGGTGGACGCCGGTGGCCAGCCGTGCGCACGCAGGCAAGCCCAATGAGGCCCGCATGCCCAATACCTGTACCTTGGCCGACCTCGCCGAGCTGGGCCTGTTGGGCGGCGACAGCGCGATGGCATCGGCTCGGGCACGCCACAAAGATGGGCCGGTGAACATCGTGTTCCTGACCTTGGCGAACGAAGACGAGCTGCGTCGATTCAATGTGCCTGGCGGCTCGTCGGCCCACGTCCGCCCGGCCATGGGCCGCGACCGCCCAACAGACCTGACGCTGGTCCACGAACCACGCCCCGCCGGTCCGCAATCGATCTGACCGGCCTGGCGCCGGTGTGCGCGGCCGGCTACTCCGCCACCAGCGTCAGCGACAGGGGCTTGCCTGCGCGCAGCACGACCAGAACCACCCGGTCGCCCGGCTTGACCTTGCCCATCTGTCCGAAGAACTGGCGCGCCGAGCTTCCCGCCAGCGGTTGACCGCCGAGACCGTCCAGCACGTCGCCGGCACGCAGTCCCGCGCGCTCGGCGGGCGAGTCCTTCGCCACAGCGGTCACCACGACCTGCTTGAGCCGGGCGTCCAGCGCGGTCCGGTCGGCGCTGAAGTCGATCGTGAATCCGAGCCGGCCGGTGCGTGCGTGGGCTTGGAAGGCCAGGACGCAGGCGAGCAGCAGAATGACCAGGCGCATGGAATTCGTCCTTTCACTCGTGGTCCGGACGCACCGGGGCCCAAGAGTACCGGCTGATCGCACCATCGACGGTGAGGCTGCGCGACCGTCGGCCGCTTACGGCTGCGGCGGTTCGACCAGCTCGATCCGCCGCCCGGTCTCGTCGTCTTCCAGCACCGCCTGGTCGATCCGCCATTGGCCCAGGCGCCGGGTCGCCTCCACGTACACCGTGCCCTCCCCATGCGGCCCTTCGGCATCGAACGACAGGCTCGCCTCGCCCTCGGGGCCGGACGTGCGGATGTTGCCCATCGGCACGCCCGTGGCGATGGGCTGGCCCAGCAGCTGGACGGCTTCTTCGTTGGCGTTGAGCGCCTGCACGGTGATGCGATAGGCCTCCGAGTGCTTCAGCGTCGCAAACACCGCCGCGAAGATGCCGACGAACAGCAGCGCGAACAGCACCAGCATCGCCAGGCCCCATTGCGCCCATCGGCGCTGCGTGGCCCTGAAGGCTTCGATGCTTTCCCAGCGCTTGTTCCGCCATGCCCAGGCACTGCCGTGCGCGCCCAGCACGAACGGCATGACGATGTTGGCGAACGGCACGAACACCAGCAGCGCGATGAACGTGTTGTTGCCCACGCCCCAGATCCAGGTCAGCAGGAACGCGCCCCAGTTCCAGCGATCGACCTCCGGCGGCACCACTGCTGCCTCGCCATGTCCCGATGTGTTTTCCATGCGCCCCCAGATTGCGCCAGCCATGAAGGCCGAAGCGTCCCCTCCCCAGGGGATACGCGGCCGATGGTCGCCTTTCCCCCTGGCCGGTCGCAATGCGGCGCAGGGCGGCCGTCGCGCCCGCTACCAGTGGACGCGGTACTGCACGCGACCGCACTTGCAGCGCAGGCCGCCGTCGTGGGTCGGTTTCCGGTAGTGATGCAGGCCCAGCAGGCAGAACAGATAGCGCATGTGATCCCTCCGGGTAGCTCCCCAGGCAAGACTCAGAAGGTGGTGCGTCGGTTCGGGGCAGACGGCGAAGGCACGGGCACCCAAGCGGCCAGGCTCCCCACCTGTCCGCGCGCCGTGACGTCGCTGCATTTCCCCGGCACGCAACATAGCGTGAAGCTGGCTTTTGTGAAAGCGGTCACGCTTTGCAGGATGCAGGCAAGACCCGATCCGCGGCGCCGTCGCGCCGATCCGCTCTAGCCCGGCTGGACCAGACGCCACCCCAATCCCGAGGTGCGACTGGCGTGTCTGGCCAGCGAGTCCTCCAGGATCGACGCGCTGGCGGCCAAATGGAGCTCGCGGCGCGCGCGGGTCAGTCCCGTATAGACCAGCTCGCGCGACAGCACGCGGTTGGTGCGTGCCGGCAACAGCAGCCAGACCGTATCGAACTCCGAGCCCTGCGCCTTGTGCACGGTCATGGCGAACGCGCTCTCGTGCGCCGGCAACGCAGCCGGATGGAAGGCGCGCGGGTTTGCCGGATCCTGGCCCGGGAACCAGGCCACCAGCGCGCCCTGGCCATTGCGTCCGGACAGGGGGCTTGCTTCGCTGCGCAGGCAGATGCCGATGTCGCCATTGAACAGGCCGTGGCGGTAGCTGTTTTCGGTGACCAGCAGCAGGCGTCCGTGGAACTGCTCCGCGCCCTGGCCGCGACCGCGCGAGCCGGCCACGCCACTGCCCGACAGCAGCGCTTCGATGCGTGCGTTGAGCGTGCGCGCGCCCTGCGGACCATCGCGCACGGCGGTGAGCAGCCGCAGCCGGCCGGCCAGCGCCAGCGCCTGCGCCGGATCGTCGGCCTGCGCCAGCGCGGTCCAGTGCGCGAGCAGCTCCGGGCGATGGGATTGCAGCGGATCGGTGGCGTTCTCGTGGAAATGGACGCCGGCCAGGTCGCCGCCACGCAAGTGGGCCAGCGCGGCATGCGCATCGCCCTGGCGCACCGCGGTGGCGAGTGGTGCCAGTTGCAGGGCCGCGTCCTGGCGGTAACCGCGGACCAGATGGATATGCGCGGCGGGGAATGTCGCAGCGGCGGCGGTGTCAGGCGCGGCATCGGCCGCGATGTCTGCCGCCTGCAGGATGCCGGCGAGCACGTCGCCGGCTTCGACCGACGGCAACTGGTCCGGGTCGCCGAGCAGGACCAGGCGCGCGCCATCGGCCACCGCACCGGCCAGCTTGGCCATCAGCGGCAGGTCGATCATCGAGGCTTCGTCGACCACGACCACATCGAACGGCAGCGGGTGATCGGCATCGTGGCGGAAGCGCGGCGAGTCCGGGATCGATCCGAGCAGGCGGTGCAGGGTGGTGCCGGCGACGGGCAGCGCATCGCACAGCGCGCTGTCGATGCCGGCGGCAACAAGCTTCTGCACCGCGCCACGCACGCTCTCGGCCATGCGCTCGGCGGCGCGTCCGGTTGGTGCGGCCAAGGCGATGCGTGGCATGGCGCGGCCGGCCCGTTGCGCCTGCGCGGCCAGCAGCACCAGCAGGCGGGTGATGGTGGTGGTCTTGCCGGTGCCCGGTCCGCCGGTGACCAGCAGCAGCGGATGACGCAGCGCCGCTTCGGCGGCGCGGGCCTGGCGATCCTCGCCAGCGTCGGGTTCGGTGTGTGGGAACAACACCGCCAGCAAAGGCGCGAGTGCGGCATGGTCCTCGTCCGGCAACGATTGGGCGGCGATGCGGCGCAGCTGCCACGCCAGCTGGCGTTCGTACTCGCGGTAGCGGCGCAGGTAGAGCAGGCTGCGGCCGTCGTCGAACCGCTCGAACACCAGCGGCACGTCGTCCGCCGATTCGGCCAGCGCCGCTTCCGGTGACGCGACCCAGCGCGAGGCCTGCAGCGCGTCGATCCATTCGGCCGCATCCGGCCACGGCAACGTGGCGTCGACCAGCGCCTGCGGCCGCGCCGGATCGAATCCCGCATGGCCCTGGGCCACCGCGAGCGAAGCCAGCGCGGCGGCGGCCAGCACCAGGTCCGGCGTCTGCGGATCGAGCCGGCGCAGGCTCAGCGCCAACGCATCGTCCAGCGCGCGCAGCACGCCGGCTTGCTGGAGTTCGCGCAGCAGGCTCATGCGGCCACTCCTTCGGCCGGCAGGCCGAACAGCGCATCGAGCGCGTTTACCAGCTCCGGTGCGAAACGATGCGCATGGATACCCGGCCCGCCCTCGCCGCCGCGCGCGGCATCCAGGCCGCGGCAGAACAGATAGCGGATACCACCGAAATCGCGCGCGTAGTCGTAAGCGTCGCCAAGGCGGAAGCGAAGCCAGCGGTGCAGGGCCAGGGTGTAGATCAGCGCCTGCAGGTCGTACTCGCTGTGCGCCATCGCCGCCTCCAGCGCCGGGCCGTCATAGCGCGGCAGGCGGTTGGACTTGTAGTCGAGCACGTACCAGCGCCCGTCGTGGCGGTAGGTCAAGTCGATCAGGCCGGTCATCAGGCCTTCCAGCCGCTGGCGCAGGCCGAAGCCCTGGCGCGCGGCGATCACGCCATGTGCGTGGAGCAGGCGCAGCAATGCGTCCACGCGCGTGGGCTGCAGCGCGAACTGGAACTCGATTTCCGGACGGCGCTCGCCGGCGGGCACGTCGCACAGGCGCACGCCTTCGGGCAGGGCGACGGTAAGGGTGTGGCCGAGCAGCGATGTCGTCAGGGCGATGCCGTCGTCGAGCTCGGCAGCGCCGTAGCCGCCGTCCTGCAGCGCCTGGGCGATGACGTCCGACTCGCTGGGTGGTGAACCATCGCCCGCCTGCCAGTCGCGCCACGCGGCGAAGTCGGTGTGTTCGAAGGCCGCGTGCAGGGCCACGCCGTAGCGGTTGCCGGAAAAGCGCGGATCGAACGGCGCTTCGTCGACACTGCCATCGGCTTCATCGGTGGGTGCGGGCTCGTCGTTGCCACCGGCTGCCGGCAAGGTCGCCGCGCTGGATGCATCGCCGCCGGCGTCGGCATGGGCCAGCTGGGTGAAGCTGTACACCCACCAGTCGTGCGACAGCGCGCGCGTGGCAATGCGGGCGGGCGGCACGGCCGCTTCCGATTCCGGCGGCAGGCGCGGCAGCGAAGGCGGCGGCGAGCGGTCGACCTGCACGCCGTCGACGCCGGCCAGCGCATCCAGGTTGGCGAGCATGGCGTGCAGCGGGCTGTCCTTGTGCTGGTAGAACGCGCCGCTCGCCAGCCACAGCGCGTGTTCGGCGCGGGTCAGGCCGACGTAGAGCAGGCGCGCGTCTTCGGCGCGCTGCTCCTTCTTCCATGCTTCCTTCGCTTCGGGCCATCCGGCCTCGGCCAGGTCCAGCTGCCAGTGCAGGCGCCGACCATCGGCTGCGTCATGGACCACGCACTTGCGCGATGGACTCCGCTCCTTGCCGCCGATGCCGGCAAAGGGCAGGAACACCAATGGGTACTCCAGGCCCTTGCTCTTGTGCAGGGTGACGATCTGCACGCGGTGCGCATCGGACTCCAGCCGCAGCTGTTGGGTCTCGTCACCCGGATCGGCGCTGGCGATGCGACGACCGAGCCAGTCGACCAGGCCCTGCAGGCCCAGCGTGCGCGCCTGCGCTTCCTGCAGCGCTTCGGCCAGTTGCAGGTAGTTGCTGAGCCGGCGTTCGCCATCGAGCAGGCCCAGCAGGCGCTCGGCCTGCGCTGCACCCAGGTCGCCGACCAGCGCCAGCGGGCCGCCGCGCAACAGGCGCTCGCGCCAGGCCAGGGCCTGGTGCTGCCAGTGACGATGGGCATCGGCGTCGTGTTCGAGAGCATCGATGCCGGCCGCATCGACACCCACCAGCACGGTCGACAGCGCCGCACGCAGGCGCCCGTCATCGGCGCCATGCAGCAGGGCCAGCAGCAACGCGTGCAGCTCGCGTGCCTCGGCCGTGGCGAACAGGCTCTGCTTGCCGGCCGCGACGGCGGGGATTCCCGCATCGGCCAACGCGCGCTGGATGCGGGTGGCCTCGGCATGGCTGCGCACCAGCACGGCAATGTCGCCCGGGCGCACCGGACGCGCCAGACCCTTGTCGAGCAACGTGGCGGTGCCGGCGCGGCCATCGGCCAGCACGCGGTGGATCGCCGCAACGCAGGCATCGGTGGCCTTCTGCCGCGAATCGACCGCGCTCCACGGCTTGATCTTGCCGCTGGCGTCGGCGGGCGGATCGGCCGCGCGCCACACGGTCAATGCCGGCGCAGTGGCACCGCCGAGCTGGAAGTCGGCATCGGTGCGCTTGCCGCCGGGCTCGACGCGATGGAAACGTATGCGCTCGTCGACAAAGGCCTGCTCGCCAGCCTGCGCATACAGCGCGTCGATCGCCGACAGCACTGCCGGCCGCGAGCGGAAATTGTGCGACAGCGTCGGCGCCGGCTCGGCGACATCGCAGGCCACCAGGTAGGTGTGCACGTCGCCGCCGCGGAAGCCGTAGATCGCCTGCTTGGGGTCGCCGATGAGGGCGAGGAAGCGCTCTTGCGAACCACTCGTTCGCGCGCTGCCGAGCGCCAGTGGGCTATGCCCGCTGGCCGCATCGGCCGTATCGCGACTTTCCTCTGAAGAACCCGCGCCGAACACGCGCTCGAAGATCCGCCACTGGCGCGCGTCGGTGTCCTGGAATTCGTCGACCAGGGCGACGTGGTACTGCGCGCGCAGGCGCTGCACCAGCTCCTCGCCCTGCGGCCCGTCCAGCGCGTCGGCGACGCCATCGATCAGGTCGTCATAGGTCTGCACGCGCCGGGTGCGCTTGAGTGCGGCGATGCGCTGGCGCGCGTCGTCGCGCACCCGATGCAGCAATCCGGCACGACGCAGCGCCAGGTAGCGCGCCTGCGCCTGCCCTGCCTCCACGTAGGCGGTGATGAGTGCGCACAACGGCGAAGCCGGCGTCTGCGCTTCCTTGCCCTTGTTGGTCCTGGCCGACAGCGCTTCGGCCGTGAGGCGCGCGATGCGCTCGTCCAGCGGCGCGGCAGGATCGCCCGCGACACACCACCCCTCCCAGGCCTGCCACAACACGCGGATCCAGTCCGCCTTGTAGCTGTTGCCGTTGAGCACCTTGGCTTCGACCGCCGCCAGCATCGCGGCGAGGAAGTCTTCGCCATGGGCATGGAAACCGCCGGCGAGCACCTGGCCGGCTGCGTGCAGCGCCGGCGCCGGATCAAGCGGCAACGGCAATGCCGGCGGCAGCAGCACCGGCTCGCGCAGCAGCGCGGGCAGGTCGGCGGCCAGCGCCTGCGGGCCCTCCTTCCACAGCGCGACCAGGTCGTCGACCGCGGTCGCATCGAGCGCATGCGCGCGCCACAGGTCGGCCGCCACTTCCTCGCGCAGGTCGCGGTCGTTGGCGAGCAGCTCGGGCGGGTCGAAGCCCTGGCCGCTCTCCAGCGCATGCTCGCGCAGCACCCGCGCGCAGAAGCCGTGGATGGTGAACACCGCGGCCAGGTCGATGTCGTCCACTGCGCGACGCAGGCGCAGGCGCAGCGCGTCGATCGATTCGCCGCTGCGTTCGCGATGCGCGTCGAGCAGCGCGCGGGTGAGCGACACCTCGGCCGATTCGTCGTCGGTCGGTGCACTGCCGGCCAGGTCCAGCGCCAGCTGCAGGCGCTCGCGGATGCGCTTGCGCAGCTCCTGGGTGGCCGCCTCGGTGAAGGTCACCGCCAGGATCTGCGCCAGGCGCAGGTCGCGCTCGACCACCAGCCGGGTGACCAGCGTGGCCAGGGTGAAGGTCTTGCCGGTGCCGGCCGAGGCTTCGATCAGGCGCACGCCATCCAGCGGCAGCGCCAGCCAGGGATCGCGCTCGGCAGCGTGCAGGGACACGTTGCTCATGCCGCGTCCTCTGCATCCTCGTCGTCGGGCAGGTCGAGCCCGTCGATCGCGCCGCTCTGAAGCAGGCCGTCCTCGACCACGCCGCGCGTTACCGCCGAGAAGATCGAGCGCGACAAGGCAGCGAATTCGCGCAGCGTCGGCGCGTCGGCGAACGGATCGCGACCGCGCAATGCCAGCCGCAGCGCTTCGCTGTCGCCCTCGGCCCACGAACGCGCGCTGCCGCGCCACTTTTTCACCGCCTCGCGCACGCCACGCGCGGCATCGTCTTCGCTGTAGAACGCCCAGCCGCTGTGCGGCGCGAACGGCAGCGGCCGGCGCAGGCCCTCGGCACGCAAGGCCAGCAGGTGGCGCAGTGCGGCGATGGCGTTGTCGCGGCCGATCGTCTCGCGCGGATAGACGCCGATGCCCGCGTCGCCGTCGTGCACATCCACAAATGGCAGCTCCACGCCCGCCGCCTGCGCCAGCAGCCAGTCCAGGCCATGGCGGATCGCCGATGGTCCGTTCGGCGTGCCGAAGCGCAAGCGCGCCAGACCCTGCGGCCAGGCATCGTCAAGACGGCCCTGCAGGCGCAGGCCATCGATTGACACCTCGAGCGGCGGCAGAGTCGATGGCGCCGCATCGCCACGCCATTCCACGAAGCGCGCCGCATACGGGCGCATTTCGTCCAGCACACCGGCCAGCGCGCGCCGACCCAGCGGACCGGACGGCAACAAGCCGCGCGCGCGCAGCGCCGGATACATCGTGTCCGCGCCTGCGCCGTCCAGTAGCGCTTCGAACACCGCGCGCTGCAGCTCCACGCGCTCCAGGCCGCGACCGGGTGCCTGCAAGGGTTCGACGTCCTCGGTCGCCTCCTCCACCTCCGGCAGGCGCAGCGCCAGGCGCTCGCGCAGGAACTGCCCGGCCGGATCGATCAGGAAGCGGCGCAGCGCATCGAGCGACAACGTCGCTTCGTCGGACGGCTCCGGCATCAGTGCTGCGTCGGCGCCAATCCATGGCGCCAGCGGCGCTCGCGTGCCGGCCAGGCGATGGGCGGCGACGTTCCAGTGGCCGCGGTAGCTGAATTGGCGCGGATCCTGGTGCCCGTCGATATCGGCAGCGCCAAACGCAGCCGGCGCGAACGGCTGCAGCGGATGGTGCACGACCAGCTCGCGCGCGGCCGGGACCGGATCGGCATGGCAGGCGCCGGCGGCGGCGAGCAGCTCGCCGACCAGCGCCGAAGGCTCGCGTGCGCTGCCGTCGCGCGGATCGGCGCCGAGCCAGCTCACGTAAAACACGTCCTGCGCCGAGGAGAACAGCTGCAGGAACAGATAGCGGTCGTCATCGCGGGTGGAGCGGTCGCCGTTACGCCGCTGCGTCGTACCCAGTTCGGCGGTGAGCCGGTTGAGGCCGGCGGACGGATCGCGACGCGGGAAGTCGCCGTCGTCCATGCCCAGCAGGCAGATCACCCGGAACGGCAGCAGCCGCATCGGCACCATCCGCGCAAAGCTCACCCCGCCGGTGAGCAGCGGCGCGCGCGTGTCCGCTTCGGACAGCACACTGGTGAAGTGCGCGCGCACGACTTCGACCGGCACCGGCTGTTCGACACCGGCCTGGCCCGCATCGGCGGCAAAATCGTTGACCAGCCGGCGCAGCCGTTCCAGCGCACGCTCACCGGCCGGCGTGGATGGCGGTCGCGGTAGCAGCGCGTCGAGCAGGGCCAGCAGGCGTTCGCGCCATTGCGCCGGCGTCATCGCTTCGGCGAACAGGCGCTGGTGCCGGGCCAGTACGCGCAGCAGGCGCAGCAGCGTGTCCAGCGCGTCCAGCGCGCCGCCTTCCAGGTCCGACCAGGCGGCGACACCGCCGACGGAGGCATCGCTGCCGGTAGCGTGGCCGAGCAGCAAACGGTCGAGCGCGAACTGCCAGGTGTAGGCATCGTCGGCCGGCGCGCCCTGGCGCGCGCGATGCGCCGCATCCAGGCCCCAGCGCGCACCGGCCGCACGCAGCCAGCCATGCAGTCGTTCGAAGGCATCGGCATCGAGCCCGGCGGCGCTGGCCAGCGGCGGACTGGCGAGCAGGTCCAGCGTCTCGTCCAGGCCGAAGCGCGACACCGGCAGGTCGAGCAGGCGCACGAACACCTCGGCCAGCGGTTCGCCGGCCAGCGGGCTGGCATCAGCCATCGCATAGGGAATCGCCGTGCCCGACGCGCGGTCCTGCGGGCCGTGGCCGCCGAACACCGCATCGAGGTAAGGCACGTAGGGATCGATATCCGGCGCGAGCACGGCGATGTCGCGCGGCTGCAGCGGCGGATCGAAGCGGGTGTCTTCCAGCAGCGCGCGCAGGCGGTCGTGCAGCACCTGCAGTTCGCGCAGGCGGGTGTGGCAGGCGTGGGCCTGCACGCTGGGATCGTCTCGGTCGACCGGACGCGGCACGCCGGCGGGCACGGCGCGGCGGTGGAACAGGTCGGCCTGCAGGCGGTGCAGCAGGCTGTCGCGCAGGCCGCCTTCGGCGCGGGTCGGGCCGGAGGCCAGCTCCGGATCGACATAGGCGGCGATCTCGCCGCTGGGGTGGACGACCTCGTAGCTGCCGAGCAGGGCCATGAAGTCCTTGCCGGCCGCGCCCCAGGCACGCAGCAACGGATTCTCGTCGGCCTCCTCGCCGAAGGGCGCCGGCGCGTTCGCACGCAGGCGCGTGCCCAGCGCCTGCAGGTCGCCCCAGTAGGCGCGGGTCGGCGTGGGCAGATAGAAGTGCAGCGTGCCGGCCCGGGCCTGGGTCGCCATCACCCGCAGCACGTCGGGCGAGACATTGAGCGTGGCGAAGGCGAACAGCCGCGGCGGCAGCCCGACCGGCAGGGCTTCCCGGTCTCCGCCGAAGCGGGCCAGGTAGTCCTGGATCCGGCGCGCGCGGTGGTCGCGACCAACGGCGACCTCTCGCCAGAGTACCGCCTGCGGGTCGTCGGGATCGGCGCCGGCTTCCCAGCGCAGCAGCCAGTCGCGGCGCCAGGCCTGGTACTTCTCGAACACCCCGGCCAGTTCGCCGGCCAGGGCCCAGGCTTTGGCCGGGTCGGCCTGGGCGCGGCCGCCGCCGACCAGGTGGTCGCGCAGCGCGCGCAGGGCCGGCCGGGCGAGCAGGCCGGGGTCGGTCAGCGCTGCGTACAGGCGCCAGTGCAGGCCGGCGGCGTCCAGCTCGGCGCCGGCCGGGCCGAGATTGGCGGCCAGGGCGCGGCCGACGAACTCGCCAGGGGTCAGGAATTCCAGGTTGGCGGCCACGCCGTGGCGGACGGCCAGGGTCGCCTGCAGCCAGCGGCGCATGGCCACTTGCGGGATCAGCACCATGTCCGGGTCCAGCACCGCCTGGCCCGGGGCCGGCGCGCGCAGCGACTCGGCCAGCAGGCCCGCCAGCACGTCCAGCGCATTGGAGTGATAGAGGCGGAAGTCGCCAGTGGTCCCCGTCATCACGGCATGATGCCTGACCGCGGTCTCGCGATCCGAGACGCCAGAAGGCCACCTTGACGGCCTGGCGGAGCCTCCCGGGCGCTGGCGTGCCCCGCCCAACACAGCATCCCAACTTCCCGCACGGTGCCGATCCGGGCCACTGTGAGATTATTGGACGCGCCGGTTCGCTTTTTGTTCAGTCGAAAGACAAGAAGCTAGCCCGTTGTTTTTTCGTAAACCCCCTCCACCACCGGGCCCGACGTCCTCGATGACGCCTTCCGCCACCGCCGCCGTGCAATTGAACGGTGTCCGCCTCGACCGGGGCGGGCGCACGATCCTGCGCGACCTGGACCTGGTGATCCCCCCGGGGAGCATCACCGCCGTGCTGGGCCCCTCGGGCACCGGCAAGTCGACCCTGTTGGCCGCCCTCACCGGCGAGCTGGTCCCGGCCGCCGGCCAGGCCCAGGTGTTCGGCCGGCCGGTGCCGCGCGGTGCGCGCGACCTGCTGGAGATGCGTAAGGGGATCGGGGTGCTGCTGCAGGGCAACGGCCTGCTCACCGACCTGACCGTGGCCGAGAACGTGGCCCTGCCGCTGCGCGCCCACACCCGCCTGCCCGAACCGCTGCTGCAGCGGCTGGTGGCGATGAAGCTCAACGCCGTCGGCCTGCGCGCCGCCGCCGACCTGTATCCGCGCGAGCTGTCCGGCGGCATGGCCCGGCGCGTGGCGCTGGCCCGCGCCCTGGCCCTGGATCCGCCGCTGATGCTGTACGACGAGCCGCTGACCGGCCTGGACCCGATCGCTTCGGGCGTGATCATGAGCCTGATCCAGCGCCTGTCGCGCAGCCTGGGCCTGACCAGCATCATCGTCTCCCACCACGTGCGCGAGACCCTGCCGATCGCCGACCAGGCGGTGGTCATCGCCAATGGCGGGATCGTGTTCGACGGTACCCCGGCGCGGCTGGAAGCCAGCGCCGATCCGCTGCTGCGCCAGTTCCTGCGCGGCGAGCCGGATGGCCCGATCCCGTTCGAGAGCGCCCGCAACCCGGCGCGCGACCGCAGCGCGGAGGTGGCGTGATGGCCGTCGTGGCGAGCATGCAGTCGCTGGGCCGGGCCGGCCTGTTCTCGCTGTCGGTGCTGCGCGCCTCGGTGCCGACCCGCGATTTCTTCGCCGAGCTCACCCGCGAGATCTACAAGATCGGCGGCCGTTCGCTGCCGATCATCGCCGTTGGCGGCGCCTTCGTCGGCCTGGTGCTGACCCTGCAGGGCTACCGCACATTGACCACGTTCGGCGCGGCCGACGCGCTGTCGACCCTGCTGGGCCTGTCGCTGTACCGCGAGCTGGGCCCGGTGCTGACCGCGCTGCTGTTCATCGGCCGCGCCGGCAGTTCGATCGCCGCCGAGCTGGGCCTGATGCGCGCGACCGACCAGATCAAGGCGCTGGAACTGATGGCCATCGACCCGGTGGCCAAGGCGGTGGCGCCGCGCTTCTGGGCGGCGGTGCTGACCGTGCCGCTGCTGACGGTGTTCTTCTGCTCGCTTGCGATCAGCGCCAGCTGGTTCCAGGCGGTGCAGGTGCTGGGCCTGGACAACGGCACGTTCTGGTCGGCGCTGCAGGGCAGCGTGGATTTCTGGGACGACTTCGGCGTGGCGCTGCTGAAGTCGGCCGTGTTCGGCGGCACCGCGGCGCTGGTGGCCTCGTACGTGGGCTTCCACGCCGAGCCGACCATCGAGGGCACCTCGGTGGCGACGACGCGCGCGGTGGTCAATGCCTCGCTGCTGGTGCTGATGCTGAATTTTGTGATGTCTGCGCTTCTTTTTAGGTGAGTCGACGCGTCACGGCCGCTCTCATGAGTGCGAGTCCCTCGCAAGAGCCCGCACATCCATGTGCGGGTAATGAATGAAAAGCCCGGGGTTGTGTTGTTTCCCGGGGAATTGTTGTTCCGTTCAAACCTGTTCCTATAGGTAATCCCCATGGCAATCCGTGGTCCAAGGCTCGAATTCGCGGTTGGCGCCTTCCTGGTGCTGGCGTTGGCATCGCTGCTGGTGCTGGCGTTCGCGTCGACCAATCGCCAGTTCGGCATCGGTGGTGGCACTTATCCGCTGACCGCGCGCTTCTCCAATCTCGGCCAGTTGCGCCTGCAGGCGCCGGTCAAGATCGGCGGCGTGGTCGTGGGCCGGGTCGACAAGATCGACCTGGATCCGGTGAAGTTCGACTCGCTCGTCACCCTGGCCATCGACAAGCGCTACGCCGAGCTGCCCGCCGATACCTCCGCCGGCATCTTCACCAGCGGCCTGCTGGGCGAGAGCTTCATCGGCCTGCAGCCGGGCGGCGACCCCGAGGCGCTGCAGCCGGGCGACGAGATCGCCTACACCCAGCCGGCGATCGACCTGATCCAGCTGGTCGGCAAGTACATGTTCGGCGGTGGTGCCGGCGCAGGCGCGCCACCCCCGCCGCCGCCCCACAACGAAGAAACGACGTCCCCCAGCGAAGCTACGCAGCCATGAAGCCCCTGATCCTCTCCCTCGCTCTTGCCCTGCCGCTGCTGTCCACCGCACCGGTCGCCGTCCACGCCCAGCAAGCCGCCGCCGCGGCCACGCCCGGCAAGCAGGTGGTCGACAACGGCACCCGCATCCTGTCCACGCTGCAGCAGCGCCGCACCGAGTTCCAGAAGAACCCGACCGCCCTGCGCACCTTCATCGACGGCGAGCTGCGCAACGTGTTCGACCGCGACTACGCCGCGCGCCTGGTCCTGGGTCCGCACGGCCGCGGCGCCAGCGATGCCGACGTGAAGCTGTTCGCCGATGCGATGACCGACAACCTGATGCAGCGCTATGGCGCGGCCCTGCTCGGCTTCGACGGCAAGCCGCGGATTCGCCTGAAGGGCGAGTCGCCGCTCCCGAACAACCGTGGCGTGAAGGTCTCCACCGAGATCGTGCGCGAGGGTGGCGACCCGATCCCGGTCGATTACTACGTGCGCGACAACGGCGGCTGGAAGATCTTCGATGTGATGGTCGAAGGCGTGTCGTACGTGCAGACCTTCCGCAGCCAGTTCGACACGCCGCTGCGGCAGAAGTCGATCGCCCAGGTCGCTGCCGACCTGCGCGCCGGCACGATCAAGCCCAGCGCGGACAGCGATGGCGCACGCTGATCCGGCGCCCGCCCTGTCGCTGCACCGCGACGGACCGATCCTGCGCCTGAGCGGTGCCCTGGACCGCGCCAGCGCCACCACCGCGTGGCCGGCGCTGCAGCCGTTGCTGGCCGGTGCGCAGGTGCTGGACGTCAGCGGCGTGCAGCGCCTGGACAGCGCGGGCCTGGCCTTGCTGGCCGAAGTTGCCGCGCGCCTGTCCGCCGACGGCAAGCCGGCGCAGGTCGTCGGCGCGCCCGCCGGCCTGGCCGAATTGCGTGCCGCCTACCGGCTGGACGACGCGCTCGCTTTTGCGGAGCCGGCGCCGTGACCGTCCTGCAGCGACTGCTGGCCCCGATGCTGTTGCTGGCGCTGGCCGCCTGCGCCAGCGCGCCAAAGCCGGCCGCGGTCGGCGAAGCTCCGGCTCCGGTGGCGGGGCAGGCCGAACCTGCGATCGCGCCTGCCGAGGCTGCCGAGGCTGCAGCCGCGTCGGCCATTGATGGCGCAGCCGCGCAGGCGACCGCCAACGACGCAACGCCAGCCGAAGCTTCCTCCGAAGCCGCCGCCACTACCGATGCCACCGCAACGGGCGCGCCGACCGAAGCCGAGGACGACTTCGCCGCGCTTTACGGCGAAGTTCCGGCGACGGCAGCGACCACCGCCGACGGCACCGCCGCGCGGGCGCCGTTCGATCCGTGGGAGCCGATGAACCGCAGGATCCACGCCTTCAACAACGTGGTCGACCGCGCCATCGCCCGTCCGCTGGCGCAGGCCTATTCGACCGTGGTGCCGCAGCCGATGCGGCTGGGCGTGGCCAATTTCTTCGACAACCTCAGCTCGCCGCTGACCTTCGTCAACCAGATGCTGCAGGGTCGGCCGCGGCACGCGGTGCAGACGCTGGGCCGGTTCATGGTCAACTCGACCCTGGGCATCGGCGGCATCTTCGACCCGGCCAGCGACCTGAAGATGAAGCGCCGCAGCGAGGATTTCGGCCAGACGCTGGGCATCTGGGGCTGGCGCAGCTCCCGGTACGTGGAATTGCCGCTGTTCGGCCCGCGCACGGTTCGCGACGTGTTCGGCCTGGTCGGCGACATGCCGCTGTCGGTCACCCGCCAGGTCAACGACAACACGGTCCGCTACGGCCTGCAGGGCTTGCAGCTGGTCGACAAGCGTTCGCAGCTGTTGTCGCTGGACGTGATGCGCGAGGACGCGTCGGACGAGTACGCGCTGGTGCGCAACGCATGGCTGCAGCGACGCACGTTCCAGATCGAAGGCGATCGCCGCCGCCGCGAGACGTCCGAATCCGACCTGCCCGATTACATGCAGGAAGAAGATCCGTACCCGACCGTGCCGGCCGATGCGATGCCGCTGCCGATACCCGGCGGCTGAAGCCTTTCGCTGGCCTACAAAACAGAAGGCCCGGGAACGATCCCGGGCCTTCTTCATTTGCGTCGCCGATCAGGCCGCCAGCGCTGCATCGATCGCCGCGAGCAGGCGCGGATCGTCGGCGGTGACGTCCGGCGAGAAGCGGGCTACGACCGTGCCATCGCGACCGACCAGGAACTTCTCGAAGTTCCACAGCACGCCCGGTGCCGGGTTGGTGGCGATGCCGAAGCCGGCCAGCTTCTCGCGCATCGCGCCTTCGCCGGTGGCGTCAGGCTGCGCGGCGACCAGGGTCTGGTACAGCGGGTGGATGCCGTCGCCGGTGACCGCGATCTTGGCGAACATCGGGAAGGTCACGTCGAAGTTCACCGAGCAGAAGCTGGCGATCTCGGCCTCGTCGCCCGGCTCCTGGCCGAGGAAATCGTTGGCCGGGAAACCCAGCACTTCCAGGCCATCGGCGTGCTTGCCGCGATAGAGCTTCTCCAGCCCTTCGTACTGCGGGGTCAGCCCGCACTTTGAAGCGACGTTGACGACCAGACGTACCTTGCCGGCCCAGTCGCCGAGCGTGGCGGGCTGGCCTTCGATGGTGGTCAGGGGAATGGCGTCGAGGGCTTGGGTCATGGTGTGGCTCCTGGTGGAGCGGGGCAGGCCCCGCTTTGTTTTGTGTTTTCCAAGGCGAGACCGGCGCGGACCGGGCAACACGACGGGTATTGGCTATGCCTCGTCGGCGTCTTCCACATCCGCTTCGTCGTCCGGGCCGAGGTCGCCCAACAGCGCCTGCGCCTGGTCCTGGCCGAGCGATTCCACGCCGCGCAGCTTGCGCTCGATGGTCCGCGTCTTGCGGCTGGCATCGCCGAGGCTCTTGCCGACCGTGTTGATCTGCTTTTCGGCCTTCTCGAGGATACCGGCGAACTTGCCGAATTCGCTCTTCACCGCACCCAGCAGGCTCCATACCTCACTCGAACGCTGCTCGATGGCCAGCGTGCGGAAGCCCATCTGCAGGCTGTTGAGCAGCGCGGTCACGGTGGTCGGCCCGGCGATCACCACGCGATGCTCGCGCTGCAGCGCGTCGGTCAGGCCGGCGCGGCGCAGGGTCTCGGCGTACAGGCCTTCGGTCGGCAGGAACATCACCGCGAAGTCGGTCGAGTGCGGCGGCGCGATGTACTTGTCGCTGATCGACTTGGCCTGGATGCGGATCGCGCGCTCCAGCTGCGCGCCGGTCGTGCGCACCAGCTCCAGGTCGCCCTGCTCCTGCGCATCGAGCAGGCGTTCGTAGTCCTCGCGCGGGAACTTGGCGTCGATCGGCAGCCACACCGGCGCGTCCAGCTCGCCGCGCCCGGGCAGGCGCACCGCGAAGTCCACCATCTCCGCACCATCCGGACGGATCCGAACGCCGCGCGCGTACTGGTCCTGGGTCAGGGTCTGCTCGAGGATGTTCTCCAGCTGCACCTCGCCCCAGCCGCCGCGGTTCTTGACGTTGGTCAGCACGCGCTTGAGGTCGCCCACGCCGGTGGCCAGCTGCTGCATCTCGCCCAGGCCGCGCTGGACCTGTTCGAGCCGCTCGGAGACCAGCTTGAACGAGGAATCCAGGCGCGTGGTGAGCGTGCTCTGCAGTTTCTCGTCGACCGTCTCGCGCATCTTCTCCAGCTTGCCGGCGTTGTCTTCCTGCAGCGCGCGCAGCTGCTGCTCCAGCGTGGTGCGCATCTCGCCGATGCGCTGCTCGTTGCGCTGGGTCAGTTCGCGCAGCTGGTTGGACACGTTCTCCACGAAGCGCTGCTGCGCATCGCCGGCCTCCTGGCGGCCCTTGCGCGCGTCCTCGGTCAGGGTGTCGCGCAGCTGGTCCAGGCGGGTGTCGGTACGCGTGCCCAGGTCGGCCAGGTGGCGACCGAAGCCGTCGATGCGCTGGCCCTGGGTCGAGGCCAGCCCATCGAGCTGCTGGCGCAGTTCCAGGCGGCCGTCGCGCTGCTCGGCGCGCAGGGCGTCCTCCAGCTGCGCGCGCAGTTTTTCCAGCGCGGCATCGGGGCGGCGCAGCCACAGCGCGAAGAGAAGGGCCAGCACCGCCAGCAGCAGGCCGGCGACCAGGTAGAGCAGTGCGGTATCGGTCATCGGATCAGTGTAACGGCGGCGATCTCAACGGTCGCGACCGTCGGCCGGTCTACCATGCGGCCGAAGCCCGGGCGTTCGCGCGCCGGCCAGGAGCCCGACCGATGCCCCGCCACGCGATCCACCTCAAGCGCGCCTACGAGCCGGTGGCCGAAGCGGACGCCACGCGCCTGCTGGTCGACCGGTTGTGGCCACGCGGTATCACCAAGGAAAACCTGCATATCGCGGCCTGGCTGCGCGACGTGGCGCCCAGCCTGGCCCTGTGCAAGTGGTTCGGCCACCAGCCCGCGCTTTGGGAGGGGTTCCGCGAGCGCTATTTCGCCGAGCTGGACGCCAATGCGGACGCCGTGGCCGCGCTGCGCCGCTACCTGGACCAAGGCCCGGTCACCCTGCTGTACGGCGCCCGCGACCAGGCGCACAACAACGCGCTGGCCTTGCGCGACTGGCTGCAGGCCAACTCCCACCGCGGCTGAGCCCGGCGGTTCCGCCGCCGGCCCATGGCTTTGCTGCGGCGCGTTGCGCCACACTCCGCGCTTCGCATTCCGTACGAGGCTTCCATGACCTGGCTCCGGCGCAAATCCCTGGATCGCATCACCGAGCACGAAGAGGGCCGCCGCCTGGTCCCGACCCTGACCTGGCCGCACCTGGTCGCGCTGGGGATCGGCGCCATCGTCGGCACGGGCATCTACACCCTGATCGGTGTCGGCGCGGACAAGGCCGGCCCGGCCGTGCTGCTGTCGTTCGTCATCGCCGGCGTGGTCTGCGCCTGCGCCGCGCTGGCCTACGCCGAGATGGCCACCATGATGCCGGCCGCCGGCAGCGCCTATACGTACAGCTACGCCGCCCTGGGCGAGACCCTGGCCTGGATCGTGGGCTGGAGCCTGATCCTGGAATACTCGCTGGTGGTGAGTACCGTGGCGGTGGGCTGGTCGGGCTACTTCGTCGGCTTCATGCAGTGGGTCGGAATCACCATACCGCCCGCATTGGCGGCCGGGCCGCACGCGGGCGGGGTGATCAACCTGCCAGCGATCCTGATCACCTTCGCCGTGGCCGGCATGCTGATCGCCGGCACCCGCGAGAGCGCCACGCTCAACGCGGTGCTGGTGGTGGTCAAGCTGATCGCGCTGGCGGTGTTCATCGCTCTGGCACTGCCGGCGTTCAACGGCGAGAACCTGCAGCCATTCATGCCCTATGGCTTCTCCAAGGCGATGGGGCCCGATGGCGTCGAGCGCGGCGTTATGGCGGCGGCGGCGATCATCTTCTTCGCCTTCTACGGCTTCGACGCGATCTCCACCGCGGCCGAGGAGACCAAGGATCCCAGCCGCAACCTGTCGATCGGCATCATCGGCTCGATGGTCGGCTGCACGCTGATCTACGTGCTGGTGGCGCTGGCCGCGGTCGGGGCGATGAACTACACCGTGTTCGGGCAGAGCGCCGAGCCGCTGGCGTTGATCCTGCGCGAGCTGGGCCACGGGCCGGCCGCGGCCGCCATCGGCATCGCCGCTGTGATCGCGTTGCCGACGGTGCTGCTGGCGTTCTTCTACGGTCAGAGCCGGATCTTCTTCGTGATGTCGCGCGACGGCCTGCTGCCGCGCTCGCTGTCGCTGGTGAACAAGAAGACCGGCACGCCGGTGACGATCACCCTGTTCACCGCGGTCCTGGTCGCCGCATTGGCCGGCGTGGCGCGCCTGGACGAGATCGCCGCGCTGGCCAACGCCGGCACGCTGGTGGCCTTCATCGCCGTGTCGGTGTGCCTGCTGGTGCTGCGCAAGCGCGAGCCGGGCCGTGCGCGCGGCTTCCGCACGCCGGCCGCGTGGCTGATCGCGCCGCTGGCGATCGTCGGCTGCGCGTACCTGTTCTGGAGCCTGCCGCACCGCACGCAGCTGTATTTCCTGGCCTGGAACGTGCTGGGCTTCGTGCTGTACGTGGTCTACGCGCGGCGCAACAGCCTGCTGGGTCGCAACTGAAGGCAGGAACGGTAAAGCGGGGCTTGCCCCGCTGTTTCCGGCTCTAACGCGATACTTCTGGAAAGCAGGGGGGGCAGGCCCGCCCTACCAAAGCGCCACTCGCGGGAAGGCGCGAAGTGGCGCGCAGCTCAGTCCAGCACGCGGCAGAACACGGCCTTGAGGTAGCGCGACTCGGGCACGTTGGCCAGGAACGGGTGGTCGGCGCCGGCGCCGGCCACCTTCAGCACCTGCACCGTGCGCCCGGCGTAGAACGCGGCGCGGCGCAGCATGTCCAGGAACTGGTCTTCGGCCACCAGGCCGGTGCACGAGAACGTCGCGAACAACCCGCCCGGCTTGACCACGCCCAGCGCGAGCTTGTTCATGTCGAGGTATTTCTTCAGCGCGGTGATGACCTGGTCGCGGTCGCGGGTCATCTTGGCCGGGTCGAGGATCACCGCGTCGTAGCGGTCGCCGCGGTTGGCCGCATCGCGCAGCCACGGGAAGATGTCGGCCTGCACGAAGCGCGGCTTCACCCCGTTGAGCCGCGCGTTGCCCTTGGCGATCTCGATCACCGCTTCATCGATGTCGATGCCGGTGACTTCCGACGCGCCACGCGCCGCCGCATACACCGCGAAGCCGCCGGTGTTGCAGCACAGGTCCAGCACGGTCTTGCCGGCGATCTGCTGCGAGAACCACTCGCGGTTCTCGCGCTGGTCGGCGAAGAAGCCGGTCTTGTGCGCGCCGGCCGGGTCGGCGCGGAAGCGGATGCCGTACTCGGTGATGACCGCAGGCTCCGGCGAACCACCCTCGCTGTAGACCGGGCGGTAGTCGAAGCTCTCCTGCTTCTGCACGTGCTCGTCGGCGAAGCTGTAGATGCGCGCGCCGGGGAAGTGCTCGCGCAGCGCGGCGTAGATCCACTCGCGGTAGCGGTACATGCCGGCGCTGAAGAATTCGACCACCAGCAGGTCGTCGTAGCGGTCCACCACCAGGCCGGACAGGCCGTCGCCCTCGGAGTGGACCACGCGCCAGGCGTTGGAGACATCGTCCAGCTTCAGCACCTGCCGGCGCAGGTCGATGGCCGCGCCGATCTTGCGCGTGAACCAGCCCGCATCCACGGCCTGGGCCGGGTCGGTTTCCAGGATGCGCACGGCGATCCGCGAATGGCCGTTGTAGAAGCCGCGGCCGATGAACTGGCCGTCGATGTCGAAGGCGTCGACGATCTCGCCCGGGCGCGGCTTCTGCGCGGGCTTCTCGACCACTTTCTGGAAGATCCAGGGATGGCTGGAACGCCAGGCGTTCTTCAGCCGCACGGTGGGGTATTGGGTATCCATGCGGCAATTGTACGGGGGTCGCCTTGCAGCGGCCGCTCCGGCGGAAAACCCGTTCCGGTTCCGTCGAGCCGGCACGCGCTTGACCGGGGACGCACCCCTCGCACTCCTGGCTGGCGTTCGGGAGCGATGACTGCCCGGGACTGTCCCGCGCCATACCGCAGGGCATGGCCGCAACGCGCGCGCCGGCCGGAAAAACACGCGACAATACGGGGGTTTCGCCGCCGCCGGACGGCATCGGACATGCGCCCGCCCTCCCCGGCCACACCCCCTGATCTGTCAGTCGATCCGAAAGAGAGCCCGCTCAGACCATGTCGAACACGCCGAAGATCATCTACACGCTCACCGATGAAGCCCCGTTCCTGGCGACCCAGTCGCTGCTGCCGATCGTCCAGGCGTTCGCCGGCACCGCCGGGATTGCCGTGGAGACCCGCGACATCTCGCTGGCCGGCCGCATCCTGTCCCAGTTCCCGGACTACCTCAGCGACGCGCAGAAGATCGGCGACCACCTGGCCGAACTGGGCGAACTGGCGACCCGCCCGGAAGCCAACATCATCAAGCTGCCCAACATCAGCGCCTCGGTGCCGCAGCTGAAGGCCGCGATCAAGGAACTGCAGGCCCAGGGTTACCCGCTGCCGGACTACCCGGATGCGCCGAAGGACGACAAGGAAAAGGACATCCAGGCCCGCTACGACCGGACCAAGGGCAGCGCGGTCAACCCGGTGCTGCGCGAGGGCAACTCCGACCGCCGCGCGCCGGCTTCGGTGAAGAACTACGCACGCAAGCATCCGCATCGCATGGGTCCGTGGGGCAAGGACTCCAAGACCCACGTGGCGCACATGGACGGCGGCGACTTCTACGGCAGCGAGCAGTCGGCCACCGTCGACAAGGCCGGCAGCCTGAAGATCGAGCTGGTCCAGGCCGACGGCAAGACCGTCGTGCTCAAGGAGAAGGTCGCGGTCAAGGCCGGCGAGATCGTCGATGCCTCGAGCCTGAGCCGCAAGGCGCTGGCCACGTTCGTGGCCGCGCAGATCGCCGATGCCAAGGCGCAGGGCGTGCTGTTCTCGCTGCACCTGAAGGCGACCATGATGAAGGTCTCCGACCCGATCATGTTCGGCGTGGTGGTGTCGGAGTTCTACAAGGACGCGCTGGCCAAGCACGCCGACGCGCTGAAGTCGGTCGGCTTCTCGCCGGACAACGGCATCGGCGACCTGTACGCGCGCATCGCCTCGCTGCCGGAAGACCAGCAGGCGGCGATCAAGGCCGACGTGGAAGCCGTGTACGCGGCCGGCCACGCGGTGGCGATGGTCAACTCCGACAAGGGCATCACCAACCTGCACGTGCCCAGCGACGTGATCGTCGACGCCTCGATGCCGGCGATGATCCGCGACTCCGGCCGCATGTGGAACGCCGAGGGCAAGCTGCAGGACACCAAGGCGCTGATCCCGGACCGCTGCTACGCCGGCGTGTACCAGGTGGTGATCGAGGACTGCAAGGCGCATGGCGCATTTGATCCGACCACCATGGGCAGCGTGCCCAACGTGGGCCTGATGGCGCAGAAGGCCGAGGAATACGGCAGCCACGACAAGACCTTCCGCATCCCGGCCGACGGCACCGTGCGCGTCACCGACGAGGCCGGCCAGGTCGTGTTCGAGCACAAGGTCGAGGCCGGCGACATCTGGCGCATGTGCCAGACCAAGGACGCGCCGATCCAGGACTGGGTCAAGCTTGCCGTCAACCGCGCCCGCCTGAGCGGCACCCCGGCCGTGTTCTGGCTGGACAGCGCGCGCGCGCACGACCGCCAGGTGATCGCCAAGGTCGAGACCTACCTCAAGGACCACGACACCGCCGGGCTCGACCTGCGCGTGCTGTCGCCGGTCGATGCGACCAGGTTCTCGCTCGAGCGCATCCGCCAGGGCAAGGACACCATCTCGGTGACCGGCAATGTGCTGCGCGATTACCTGACCGACCTGTTCCCGATCCTGGAGCTGGGCACCAGCGCCAAGATGCTGTCGATCGTGCCGCTGATGGCCGGTGGCGGCCTGTTCGAGACCGGCGCTGGCGGCTCGGCGCCCAAGCACGTGCAGCAGTTCCTGGAAGAGGACTACCTGCGCTGGGATTCGCTGGGCGAGTTCCTGGCCCTGGCCGCCTCGCTGGAACACCTTGCCGAGCAGACCGGCAATGCATCGGCCGGCGTGCTGGCCGCCGCACTGGACCAGGCCAACGGCCTGATCCTGGACAACAACCGTTCGCCGGCGCGCAAGGTCGGCGAGCTGGACAACCGCGGCAGCCACTTCTACCTGGCCCTGTACTGGGCGCAGGCGCTGGCCGCGCAGGACCAGGATGCAGGCCTGAAGGCGAAGTTCGCCCCGCTGGCCAAGGCCCTGGGCGAGAACGAGGGCAAGATCATCGGCGAGCTCAACGGCGCGCAGGGCAAGGCCGTGGACATCGGCGGCTACTACCACCCGGACCTGGCCAAGGCTGGCCCGGCGATGCGCCCGTCGCCGACCCTCAACGCGGCACTGGCCACGCTGGGCTGACCGACAGCGCGGCTGCGGCCGCCACATGCACCACCCGACGCCCGGCCCGTGCCGGGCGTCGTCGTTTCAGGCAGGCGGTGCGGTCCGCCTGCTGCCCTCCGTCAGCGGAACAGCGACAGCGCGGTACTCGCGCGCAACCGGCGCGCATCCAGCCGCACCTGTGCACGCGCGTGCCGGTGCGCGGCCGCTTCGTCATCGGCCGCTCGCGCTCGCGCATCGCAATCCTCGCCGGCGGCCACTTCGGGATCGACGATATGGCCACCGAGGAAAAGCAGGCCCTGGTACATCCCGGCCAACTGGTTCCACGCCTGTTTCCGGTTCTTGCTGCCCATGACACCACTCCGTCTGGCGCCGGTCGTCCGGCTTGAACGAGTGCCAAGATAGGTCCACGATTACCCTGCAAAAAGCGAAACATCTGCGAGCCAGGGTTGAGATGGATTCAAGATGAGCCGACTCCCGCTGGACCAGGTCGATGCCTTCGTGACCGCCGCGCGCCTGGGCAACCTGACCCGCGCGGCCGAGCGCATGAACCTCACCGTCAGCGCGCTGAGCCATCGCATGCGCCTGCTCGAACAGCGCCTGGGCCACCGCCTGCTGGCACGCGGGCCGCGCGGGGTGGAGCTGACCCCCGACGGGCAGCGGCTGTTCGATGCGATCGCAGGACCCTTGGCCACCATCGAGCACGCGCTGCGCCACGCCACCGTGCGCGGCGACAACACCGTGACCCTCAGCCTGATCCCGTCGATGGCCACCGCCTGGCTGGTGCCGCGGCTGCCGGCGTTCCTGGCGCGGCATCCGGAGCTGGCGCTGAACCTGCAATCCAGCACCCACGTGGTCGACTTCGAACGCGAGCCGGTCGACCTGGCATTGCGCCTGGGCGGCGGCCAGTGGCCGGGCGTGCGCGCCGAGCTGCTGTTCGACGAATCCATCGTGCCGGTCGCCAGCCCCGCGCTGGTCGAACGGCTCGGCACGCCGGCGCTGGACCAGCTCGCGAAGTGGCCCCTGCTCGGCGATCCGGCCGATCGCTGGAAGGACTGGTTCGCGCGCTACGGCGGGCAAGCGCCTGCACGTTACGTCGCCCAGTTCGACGACACCGAGGCCCTGCACCAGGCCGCCGCGCAGGGAATAGGTGTCGCGCTGGCGCGCTGGACCCTGGCCGAACCCCTGGTCCGTGCCGGACGGCTGCTGCCGCTGACGCACGAGCGGATGCCGGCCGGCTTCGGCCACTACCTGGTGTATCCGGAGCGCAGCGTGTCGCACGCCGGTTTCGCCACCGTGCGTGATTGGCTGCTGGAGCAGGCCGCCGCGCTCACGGACTGAGTGCCGCACGTATTCAGGGATGTCGGCATGCGGCGGGCATAATCGATCCGCCGGCCCCCGGCACTGCTCCGGTCCGGTATCCCCACCCAAGGAGTGCATGCGATGAAGAGGATCGTCTTCGGTTTCGCGTTGTCCCTGTCCGTGCTGTCCGTCGCCACCCCGGCTGCCGCCCAGTTCACCGGCCCCAGCGCGTCCGTGCAGACCTCCACCGTCGCCGCGGTGGGCAACGCGCGCGTCGGCAGCGACGTGACCCTGACCGGCAATGTCGTCGGCCACCTGCGCGACGAGTACTTCACCTTCCGCGACGAGACCGGCGAGATCCGGGTCGAAATCGAGAACAAGACCTGGCAGGGCCGCAAGGTCGGGCCGGACGACAAGGTCCGGATCACCGGCGAGATCGAGCGCGGCTTCGGCGGCCGCTACATCGACGTGCAGACGCTGGAAGTGCTCTAGGCGCAGCCATCGGTCGCGCGGTCGCGAGCTGGGCTCGCCCCGCGCGGCCTATCATGCCGGCATGGATGCCCACGCCCTGGCCGAGCGCGTCGCCGCGCAGATCCGCGACGCCTTCGACGATTACCACGCGCGCTTCGCCGCGATCAGCCGGCGTGCGCAACAGCGCTTCGAGACCCGCGACTGGACCAGCGCGCGCCTGGACGCGACCGAACGCCTGGACCTCTACGACGCCTGCATCGACGAATGCGGCAAGCGCCTGGCCACGCTGCTGGCCGCCCAGGCGCACGAGCGCGCGCTTTGGACGGCGGTGCGCACGGCCTATGCCGCGCTGATCGACGGACGGGTCGACATCGAGCTGTACAAGACCTTCTACAACACGCTCACCCGGCGCTTCTTCGGCACTCGCGGCGTGGATCCGGCGATCGAATTCGTAGCCCTGGACATCGAACCGACCGACGCGATCACGTTGCCGGTGGCGCGGCACAGCTATGCGGTGTCCGAGACGCGCCCGACCGACACTTTCATGCGGGTGCTGGAGAACTACCGCTTCGCCGTGCCCTACGCGCACCGCACCCGATGCGCGGCCGCCATTGCCGTGCGCCTGCAGGACGACCTGGCGCACTGGGGCGGACAGCCGGTGCGCGGGATCGAGCTGCTGGACACGGTGTTCTATCGCGAACGCCGCGCCTACCTGGTCGGCCGCGTGTTCGGCGAGCACCGCTTCTCGCCCTGCGTGATCGCGCTGGTGCACGGCGAGGGCGGCATCCGCGCCGAGGCGGTGCTGACCCGGCGCGCCGACGTGGCGCAGCTGTTCGGCGTCTCGCGCAGCTACTTCCAGGCCGACCTGCCCACCGTCGGCGATGCGGTGGTGTTCCTGCGCACGCTGCTGCCGAACAAGCCAGTGGACGAGCTGTACACCGTGCTCGGACGCGCCAAGCAGGGCAAGACCGAACGCTTCCGCAGCTTCTTCCGCTACTTCCAGGGCCATCCGGACGAACGCCTGGTCCGCGCCGAAGGCACGCCGGGCATGGTCATGGCGGTGTTCACCCTGCCGGGCTACCCGCTGGTGTTCAAGGTGATCCGCGACCGCTTCGCCTGGCCCAAGGCGACCACGCGCGAAGAAGTGCAGGCGCAGTACGAGCGCGTGTTCCGCCTGGACCGCGTCGGCCGCCTGCTGGACGCGCAGCCGTTCCGGCACCTGCGCTTTGCGCGCGCGCGCTTCGACCCGGCGCTGCTGGCCGAACTGCGCGACAGCTGCGCGGCCAGCCTGTCCGAGGATGGCGACGATGTCGTGCTGTCGCTGTGCTACGTGCAACGGCGCCTGCGGCCGCTGGACCTGTACCTGCGCGAGCAGACCGGCGAATCGGTGCGCGAGGCCGCGCTCGACTACGGCCAGGCCATCGTCGACCTGGCCCGCAACGACATCTTCCCCGGCGACATGCTGCTGAAGAACTTCGGCGTCTCCCGCCACCGGCGCGTGGTGTTCTACGACTACGACGAAATCCGCGCGGTCAGCGAATGCCACTTCCGCGAATGGCCGCAGGCGACCAACTACGACGAGCAGATCGCCAGCGAGCCCTGGTTCCATGTGGCGCCGGGCGATGTGTTTCCGGAACGGTTCCCGATGTTCATGGGCCTGCCAGCGCCGCTGACCGCCGCGCTGAAGACCGTGCATGGCCAGCTGTTCAAGCCGCAGTGGTGGTGGCAGCTGCAGGCGCAGCTGCGCGGCGGCGACTGGCCGGACACGCCGCCGTATCCGGACACCTTGAAGCTCGCATAGAGCGGTCCTTGGCCTGCTGCGATTGTGATTGGCGCCGCGCCCGAGAAGAGCAACGCGGCAAACCGCGCTCCGCGTGGCCGGTACTTCACGCCGTTGCGGGCAGCCGCTTGATCGTCCCGGCTCGTGCACATGGAACGATGCGGGTCGCATGCTAGGCTCGCCGCCACCTTCCATTGACTGGAGCCTCGCGATGTCGACCCGTAATCCGCTCTCACGCGCCTGCCTGCTGGGCCTGGTCCTGGCCACCGCCGCGCCGCTGGCGATGGCCGTCAAGCCGGCCGATAGCGCCACGCTGCCGGCACCCGATGCTGCGCTGCAGGCCGCGATCGACGGCAGCTGGCGCGATCCGGCCAACACCGTGCGCGACAAGTACCGCCATCCGGGCCAGACCCTGGCCTTCTTAGGCATCCAGCCAAACCAGACGGTCGTGGAGATAACCCCCGGCGGCGGCTGGTACTCGGAAATCCTGGCGCCTTACCTGCGCGACAAGGGCAAGTACGTGGCCGCGATCGTCGACCCGGGTGCGTACGAAGCCGGGCGGCAGCGCGACTACTACCAGAAGGGCAAGGACGGGCTGGCCAAGAAGTTCGCCGACGCACCGGCGCAGTTCGACAAGGCCGCGGTCGTGGCCTACGACCCGAAGGCGCCGTCGTTCGGTGCGCCCGGTTCGGCCGACCTGGTGCTGACCTTCCGCAACGTGCACAACTGGCGCAGCGCCGGCCAGGCCGAAGGCATGTTCAAGGGCTTCTACGAGGTACTCAAGCCCGGCGGCGTGCTCGGCGTGGTCGAGCATCGCGCCAAGGGCGACGTGCCGGCCGACGACAAGAGCGGCTATGTCGGCCAGGACCAGGTGATCGCGCTGGCCAAGGCCGCCGGTTTCGAACTGGCCGGCAGCAGCGAGGTCAACGCCAATCCGCGCGACACCAAGGATCACCCGAACGGTGTGTGGACGCTGCCGCCCTCGAACAACCATCCCGAGGCCGACCGCGCCAAGTACCAGGCGATCGGCGAAAGCGACCGCATGACGCTGCGCTTCGTCAAAAAGTAAGTAATAGGCGATGAGCGCGCGCGGCGTCGCATCCGCCACGCCACCGCACTCCCGCCTGCACACCCACGCATGGACCGACGCGGCTTCATCCCGTTGCTGGCGGCGGGCGCGTCGGTCCTGGTCCCGCCCGTCGCGAACGGAGCCCGCTCCCTATACGGTGTGACATGTACGGATTGATCGGAAGGATGCGTGCCACCCCGGGCCAGCGCGCGGCGCTGGCCGCCATCCTGCTCGAAGGCACCGCGGCGATGCCCGGCTGCCTGAGCTATGTCATCGCCGAGGATCCGGGCGATGACGACGCGTTGTGGATCACCGAAGTCTGGGACAGCGCGGCCAGCCACCAGGACTCGTTGGCACTGCCATCGGTGAAGGACGCGATCGCGCGCGGACGGCCGCTGATCGCCAGCTTCGATTCGCGCACCGAAACGCGGCCGCTCGGCGGCCACGGCCTGCCGTCCGCCTGAGATCCATTCGCTCACGATGCTGGTCGCCTTCAACAAGCCCTATGGCGTGCTGTGCCAGTTCACCGACCGCTCGGTGCCGCCGCGTCCAACCCTGGCCGGCTTCGGCCTGCCGCCGGACGTCTACGCGGCCGGCCGCCTGGACAACGACAGCGAAGGCCTGCTGCTGCTCACCGATGACGGCCCGCTCGCGAACCGGCTGACCGACCCGCGCCACAAGCAACCCAAAACCTACTGGGCGCAGGTGGAAGGCGATCCGCAACCGGAGCAGCTGCGCGCACTGGGCGAGGGCGTCGTACTCAACGACGGCCCGACGCGTCCTGCGCAGGTGCGCCGCATCGATCCGCCGCCGGCGCTATGGCCACGCGATCCACCGGTGCGTTACCGCAAGACCGTGCCCGATGCGTGGCTGGAGCTGGTCATCACCGAAGGCCGCAACCGCCAGGTACGGCGCATGACCGCTGCGGTCGGGCTGCCGACGCTGCGCCTGGTGCGCGTGGCGATCGGTGCGCATCGGTTGGATGCGATTCAGGAGGGGCAATGGCTGGCGCCCGGACAGTGGCTGCGTCTGGATCGGCCCGGCTAGACGCGTTCGCGTCGCGCCATCGGATTCACGGATATTGCGCGGCAACGACACGGGCGGCCCTCGTCTTGACCGCCCCGTGCCGCTGCGCGCGACAGCGATGTTCATCGACCCGTCGTGTGGGGTCGGTCTTGCTCGATCAGATCGTGGTGGACGGCCGGCGCGCGCGGGTGGCGCGGGCACGCGCGGACGCGTTGCCATTGCTGCGCGGAACCACGCGGCTGGCTTCGCCTTCAATCGGCTCCTGCAGCTGCTGCTGGCGACGCTTGCGATACAGCACGTAGGCCAGCACGCCGGCGCCGACGACCGCAGCGGCCGTAGCCACGGCCACCGGATGACGGCGCACGGTGCCGCGGGCAACGTTGAAACCGGCCTTGGCTGCGCCGAGCGCGGCGCCGGTCTTGATCCACTGTTCGGCACCGACACCGGCATCGCGCAGGCTTACACCGGCGCTGCGCAGTCCTGCACCGGCCTGCTCGGCCAGTTCCAGTGCACGATCGGAAATGATGGTCAGCTTGCTCATGGGACACCCCAGGGGAGGAGGGAAGCGGCGCCCAGTGTGGGCGATGTCATGTGGACGATACGTTAGCGGCGTCGGACGGTGGCCATCACCGGGGCGGGGGCGATGGCCGCGGTTCATTCGGCGCGTCCGCGCCGCGCCGGGAAGGCAATGGCAGTCCAGACCTCTCTCCCCGTCGCCACGGGCGACCACCTCACATGTACTTGGCGCTTTGGCCGTGCCGCTGTCGCTCACCAGCGACCCGAACCCTCACGTCCCCTGCGGCTTGGCCCGATGCGTGGCCGTCGCGCTCCACGGATCCTCCGGCCACGGATGCCGCGGATACCGCCCCTTCATTTCCTTCTTCACTTCCGGGTAGGTGCGGTCCCAGAAGCCCTTGAGGTCGCCGGTCACCTGCAGCGGCTTGCCGCCGGGCGACAGCAGGTGCAGGAGCAGGGGCACCCGGCCGTCGGCGACCCGCGGGGTGTCGGCCAGGCCGAACAGTTCCTGCAGCTTGACCGCCAGCACTGGTGGCTGCGGCTGGCCCTCGTGGTCGAGCCCGTAATCGATGCGACGCTCCATGCCCGAAGGCACGGTGATGCGGACCGGCGCCAGGCGATCCACCTGCTGCCGCGCGTTCCACTCCAGCGGCGACTTCAACGCCTGGCCCAGCTCTTCTTCCGACAGCGCGTCCAGCCGGGTCTTGCCGGCGAACGCCGGCCGCAGCCAGTCGTCCAGCGTGAGTGCCAGCGCGGCATCGGACACGTCGGGCAGGTCCAGGTCCGGCATCCACTGGCGCAGCGACATCACCCGCGCCTGCCATTGGCGCAGGCCTTCGGTCCATGGCAACGCGTCCACGCCGAGCTCGCGCACCGCATCGGTCAGCGCCTGCGCCGCCAATGCCGGATCCACGCGGCCGGCGGGGCGGCTGTCGAGGATGATGCGGTCGAAGCGTGATTCGCGTCGTGCCACCAGCGCGCGCTTGTCCGCATCCCAGAACGCGCCTTCGCGCTCGACGAAGCGCGCGGGGAAATCCTCGCGCAGCCGCGCTTCGTCCACCGGCGCGGCGCGCAGCAGCAGGGCATCGCCGCGCGATTCGAAGCGCAGTTCGCTGGCCACCAGCCAGGGCTCGCCGCGCAGCGCGCTGTCGTCGAACAGCTTGGCCATGCGGCCATTGGCCAACTGGTAGCGCAGCGGATCGGTCGGGTGCCGGGCAGCGATGCGGTCGGGGAAGGCGTGGGCAAGCAGGTCGCCGAGCGCGTGCGCCTCGATGGTGGCCGGTGGCGCGACATCGCAGCGCAGGCGACGGCGCCATTGTTTGGCGGCCGCATCGATCGCCGCCAGCGCCGCGCGGCTGGCATCGTGCGGCATGCGGCCAGTGCGGAAGGCGGCCAATGCGCGCCAGCGTTCGGCCAGCGCGTCACTGCGGCTGCGCAGCGGATCGCGCGCTTCCACCAGTGCGGCCAGGTCGGCAGCCAGGGCCTGCTCGCGCGGATCGCGCGCGGCCAGCAGCATGGCGGCCAGGCGCGGGTGGGTGCCCAGCGCCAGCATCCGCTTGCCCAGGTCGGTCATGCCGCCACTGTCGGACAGCGCGCCGAGCCGTTGCAGCAGTTCGCGCGCGGCCGCCAGCGCCCCGGGTGGCGGCGGATCGACGAAGCGCAATGCGTCGCTGCCCCAGCTGGCCAGCTCCAGCGCCAGGCCGGCCAGTTCGACCTGGGCGATCTCCGGCCGGCGCTGTGCTTCCAGCCGCTGCGATTCCGGCCACAGCCGCCAGGCCCAGCCCTCGGCGACGCGGCCGGCTCGACCGGCACGCTGGTCGGCCGAGGCCTGCGAAATTCCGACAGCATCCAGCCGCGAGAAGCCGCTGTTGGGATCGAAGCGCGGCTCGCGCGCCAGGCCGCTGTCGATGACCACGCGCACGCCGGGCAGGGTGACCGAGGACTCGGCGACGTTGGTCGCCAGGACCACGCGACGACGCCCGTCCGGCGCCGGCTGCAGCACGCGCGACTGCTGCTCCACCGGCAACTCGCCGTGCAGAGCCAGCACCTCGGTATCCGCGGGCAGGGCGGCCGCCTCCAGCGCCGCCTGCACCCGCGCGATCTCGCGCTGACCCGGCAGGAACACCAGCACGTCGCCCGGATGGCGCGCCAGCGCCTCCTCAGTGGCCCGGCGTGCCTGCGCCTCCATCGACTCCTCGCGACGCGCCGGAAGGTGCGCGACCTGCACCGGATAGCTGCGGCCCTCGCTGGACAGGCGCGGCGCATCGAGGAAGCGCGCCAGCCGTTCGCCGTCGAGCGTGGCCGACATCACCACGATGCGCAGGTCTTCGCGCAGCTGCGCCTGCACGTCCATCGCCAGCGCCAGGCCCAGGTCGGCCGACAGGTGGCGCTCATGGAATTCGTCGAACAGCAGCGCAGCGATTCCACCCGGCCCGGCGCCTCCCAGCTCGGGATCGTCCTGGATCATCCGGGTCAGGATGCCCTCGGTGACCACCTCGATCCGGGTGCGCGCCGATGTCCTGTTCTCGAAGCGGATGCGGTAACCGACGGTACCGCCGACCTCTTCGCCCAACTGGCGCGCCATGAACGTGGCCGCGCTGCGCGCGGCGACCCGGCGCGGCTCGAGCATCACGATCTTCCGGCCCTGGCACCAGGGCGCGTCGAGCAAGGCCAGCGGTACCTGCGTGGTCTTGCCCGCACCCGGCGGCGCTTCCAGCACCAGTCGCGGATGCGTGGCCAGGCTGTCGGCGATGGCCGGCAGCAGCGGCGCGATGGGGAAGACGGGAGGTGCGGAGTCGATCATGCGCGGCAAGGATCGGCGATCGGCGGCCGCGCCGCCAGACGTGCGCAAAGCCGACCCTCTACAATCCACGCCCTCCGCATACGTTTTCGTGTCCTGCATGCACCTGGTCGACATCGGCGCCAACCTCACCCACGACAGTTTCGACCGCGACCGCGACGCGGTGCTGGCCCGCGCCCGCCAGGCCGGCGTGGCGCAGATGGTGGTCACCGGTGCCAGCCGCGAGCATTCGCCGCTGGCCCTGGAACTGGCGCAGGCGCATCCGGGCGTGCTCTTCGCCACCGCCGGCGTGCACCCGCACCACGCCACCGAATACACCGACGAGTGCGACGCGGAAATGCGCGCACTGCACGCGCACCCGCAGGTGGTGGCGGTGGGCGAGTGCGGGCTGGACTACTTCCGCGACTTCTCGCCGCGCCCGGCGCAGCGCAAGGCGTTCGAGCGCCAGCTGCAGATCGGCGTGGATACGGCCAAGCCGCTGTTCCTGCACCAGCGCGACGCCCACGACGATTTCATGGGGATGATGCGCGAGTTCGACGGAAAGCTCGGCCCGGCGGTGGTGCACTGCTTCACCGGCACCCGCGAGGAGATGTTCGATTACCTGGACAACGACTGGTACATCGGCATCACCGGCTGGCTGTGCGACGAGCGGCGCGGCCAGCATCTGCGCGAACTGGTGAAGCACATTCCCGCCCAGCGCCTGCTGGTGGAAACCGACGCGCCGTACCTGCTGCCGCGCACGCTCAAGCCGATGCCCAAGGATCGCCGCAACGAGCCGTCGTTCCTGTCGCATATCGTCGAGGAGCTGGCGCGCGACCGCGGCCAGGACGTGGCCGACGTCGCCGCGCAAACCACGGCCAACGCACGCGAATTCTTCCGCCTGCCGGTGTCCGTGTAAGGCCGGTCGGCGGGGCTTCGCGATGCTGCTGTCGTCGGACTATCGCGAGCTCGCCGATACCGGGTTGGACCGGCGCCGGATCGAGGCGTTCTGGTGTTCGACCGCATCGGCCGACGGCGATTACCGCGTGTTGCCCGACGGGCGCATGGACCTGATCGTGCGCTTCCGCACCGATGCACGCCTGCGCATTGAAGGCCGGCGCCTGCTGATCACCGGCCCGGCGCGGCGCCACGCCGACGTGCCGGTGCGCCACGGCGACCGTTTCTTCGGCGCGCGCTTCCGGCCAGGCTGGGGCGGCCTGTGCCTGGGTACCGATCCGCTGGCGTTGGCGGGAAATGCACTGGTCGGCGACGAAGTAGTGCAGGTGCTCGGTGCCGATGCGGCGCCGCTGCTGCAGGCGCCCGATGCGGACGCATTGCGCGAGGCACTGGTCGAAACGGTACGCCTGCGCGCCTTGCGTGCGCGCAGCGCGGCACCCGGCATCGATGCGGCGATCGAGCGGATGCACCTGGGTGGCGGCCAGCTGGCCCTGCCCGATCTGGTGGCAAGCGCCGGCATGTCCGAGCGCAGCCTGCGCCGCCATCTGCGCGACCGGGTCGGCCTCACCTACAGCGCGTTCGTCGCCGTGCTGCGCTTCCAGCGCGCGATGCGGCGGCTGGCCGTCGCGCCGGTGCCGACGCTGGCCCAGGTCGCGGTCGAGTGCGGCTACAGCGACCAGGCACACATGACCCGCGAGTTCATCCGCCACGGCGGCTTCACCCCCGGGCAGCGCCTGCCGGTGACCCTGGTCGGCATGCCGCTGGACGGCGTGGCCGCAATCTTCAATACCGCCTGAGCGGCCGCCCGCACACTGGCCGCTCCCACTCACGAAAGGAGCCAACCATGCGCTTCGGCTACACCATCCTTTATGTGCGTGACGTTGCCGCGTCGGTGACGTTCTACGAACAGGCCTTCGGCCTGGCGCGCCGTTTCGTCCATGAAAGCGGTACCTACGCGGAGATGGAAACGGGCGCGACCACGCTAGCCTTCGCCTCCGAAGAACTGGCCGAGGCCAACGGCCTGGTGATCCGCCCGAACACCACGCGCGATCCGGCAGCCGGCTTCGAGATCGGCCTGGTCAGCGAGGATCCCGACGCCGGCTACGCGCGAGCGGTGGCCGCCGGCGCGATCGCGCTCGTGCCGGTGAAGGAGAAGCCGTGGGGCCAGAAGGTCGGCTACGTGCGCGACCTGGACGGCTGCCTGGTGGAGATCTGCTCGCCGATGGGCGGCTGAAGCAGCAGCCTCAACCGGCCGGTCGCGCGGCTTCGTAGGCCTGCAGGTGCGTCCACGCCGCTTCAAGACGCGGCACGGACAGTCCGGCCCGATGCGCGCGATGGACCATGTCGCCGACGATCTGCAACGCCTCCACCGGCGCGCCGGCCTGAAGGTCGCGCAGCATCGAGGCGGTGACCGGCGAACCGGCGCGGGTCAGGTGGCCACGAGCCACCTGTGCATCCGTCTGCGGTATCGGCTGGCCTTCGGCGGCTGCGATCGCCAGGCACTCCTCGTGCAGCGCGACCATGAAGGCCTCACCGTCCTCGGCGGCGACGATCCCGCCCACGCTGCTGCGCATCAGGCAGGTGGCCGCGGCCAATGCGGCCAGGAAACTGAACTTGATCCACTGGGCGCGGGCGATGTCCGGAGCCAGCAGATGGTCGATGCCGGCCGCTGCGTAAACCGAGGCCAGTTGCGCCAGCACGCCGGTGTCGGCGTTGCCCTCGCGCAGGCCGAAGGTGATCGATGCCGGCCCGCCCATGTGCACGACCTCGCCGTCGGCACCGAGCGTGGCGCTGATGAAGCACAGACCGCCCAGCACCTGCGCACGGCCGAATCGCGCATCGAGCGCGTCGTAGTGCAGCAGCCCGTTGAGGATCGGCAGCACGGCCGTCCGCGGTCCGACCGCCGGTGCGATCGCATCCATCGCGCTGTCCAGGTCGTAGGCCTTGCAGCTGAGCACGACCAGGTCGAACGGTGGCAGCGACGCCAGCCCTTCGGTGGTCACCGCCGCCACTGCCAGCTGCGCATCGCCCAGCGCACTGCGGATGCGCAGGCCGCGCTCGCGCAGCAAGGCCGCACGCGCAGGCCGCACCAGGAAGGTCACGTCCGCGCCGGCCTGCGCCAGGCGTCCGCCGAAGTAGCCGCCGGTACCGCCGGCGCCGAGCACGAGCACGAGCATGGCCGACCTCAGCTGCGCAGGCCCACGCCGCGGCGAAGCAGCCACAGCGCCAGCGTCGTCAGTGCGGCGACGAAGCCCAGCATCAGCGCGTAGGCCACCCACAGCGGCACGTCCGAGGTACCGAGCAGGCCGAAGCGGAACGCGTTGACCATGTAGAAGATCGGGTTGGCGTGGGTCATCGCCTGCGCCCAGCCCGGCAGCAGCGTCACCGAGTAGAACACGCCGCCCAGGTAGGTCAGCGGGGTCAGGATGAAGGTCGGCACGATCGCCACGTCGTCGAACTTCTTGGCGTAGACCGCGTTGACGAAGCCGGCCAGCGAGAAGATCGTCGCGCCCAGCAGCACGGTGGTGAACGTGACCAGCGGATGCGGCACGCGCACGGAAGTGAAGACCATGGCGATCAGCAGCACGATCACCCCGACCATCAACCCGCGCAATACCGCGCCGGCAACATAGCCGCCCAGGATCACCCAGTTGGGCATCGGGCTGACCAGCAGTTCCTCGACATGCCGGCCGAACTTGGCGCCGAAGAACGAGGACGAGATGTTGCCGTAGCTGTTCTGGATCACGCTCATCATGACCAGGCCGGGCACGATGAACTGCATGTAGGTGAAGCCGCCCATGTCGCCGATCTTCGAGCCGATCAGCCCGCCGAAGATCAAGAAGTACAGGGTCATGGTGATCGCCGGCGGCACCAGGGTCTGGCCCCAGATGCGCAGGATGCGGCGTACTTCGCGGCGGACAATCGTGCCCAGCGCGATCCAGTTGCGCGCCGCATCGCTGCGGGTGGCGGCCGCGGCGACGGCGGCGGTGTCGACGGTATCGGCGTCCGGCTTCATACGGCGGCCTCCCGCTTGGGTCCGGTCAGGCGCACGAACAATTCCTCCAGGCGGTTGCTCTTGGTCCGCATCGAGCGCACGCGGATGCCGGCGGCCTCCAGCGCGGCGAACACGCGGTTGAGATCCATCGCCCGCGGCATGTCCAGGTCGAGCGTGTGGCTGTCGATCGCGACCAGGGTAGTGCCCTCGATCGCCGGCAGTTGCGTCGGCAGCGTGCCGTCGATGTCGAACAGGAAGCCTTCCACGTCGAGCTTGGCCAGCAGTGCGCGCATCGGGCCGGACTCGACGATCGTGCCGTGGTCGATGATCGCCAGGTGCCGGCACAGGCTCTCGGCTTCTTCCAGGTAATGCGTGGTCAGGATGATGGTGGTACCGGCGGCGTTGATCTCGCGCAGAACCCGCCACATGTCGCGGCGGATCTCGATGTCCACGCCGGCGGTGGGCTCGTCCAGGATCAGCAGGCGCGGGCGGGTCATCATCGCCCGGGCGATCATCAGCCGGCGCTTCATGCCGCCGGACAGCGTGCGGCTCATCACCTTCGCCTTGTCCCACAGGTGCGCGCGGCGCAGCTCGGCCTCGGCCATGGCCTCGGCCTCCTCGCGCGGGATCCCGTAGAAGCCGGCGTAGTTGACCAGGATGTCGAACGGCTGCTCGAACAGGTTGAAGTTGATCTCCTGCGGTACCAGGCCGATCATCCGCATCGCATCGCTGCGGCGCCTGGTCAGGTCGATGCCGAACACCTCCACCGAGCCTTCGCTGAGGTTGACCAGCGAGCTGGTGATGCCGATCAGCGTCGACTTGCCGGCGCCATTGGGGCCGAGCAGGGCGAAGAAATCGCCGGGTGCGACGTCGAGCGAGACGCCCTTGAGCGCCTGCACACCGTTGTCGTAGGTCTTGCGCAGGTCGCGCACGCGCAGCGCGGGGGCCGCTGCCTGGCCTGGGGAAGTCATGGAGGCCTTCGCGCCGTGTGTCGGCGCCTGTTCTTGGGCGCGGCTATTATAGGCCGCCGCCGGGTCCGCTCCCGGCCACACACCGTTGCGAAAACAGCCATCGTGCCCGTCCAGTTCCCGCTCCGCCTCGTCGACCGCCGCATGCTGGCGCCCACCATCGGCCACTACGTGCTGGCCCGGGACGACGGCCAGCCGCTGGATTTCATCCCCGGCCAGTTCATCCAGATCCATTTCGACTATGCCGACGGCACGCCGGCGCGGCGCAGCTATTCGCTGTCCACCATCCACGACCACGCGATGGGGCCGGGCGAGGCGGTGGAGATCGCCGTCAGCCACGTGGCGGGTGGTGCGGCCACCGCGCTGTTCGAAGGACTGGCCGTCGGCGACCGGGTCAACGCAAGCGGGCCCTATGGCCGCTTCTGCCTGATGCCCGGCGACCACAACCGCCGCTACCTGCTGATCGCCACCGGCACCGGCGTGACCCCGTACCGGTCGATGCTGCCGGTGCTGGCACAGCTGATGGCCGAGCGCGACCTGGAAGTGGTGGTGCTGTCCGGCGCGCGCACGCCCGGCGAGCTGCTGTACGCGGAGGACTTCCGCGCGTTCGCACAGGCCCATCCGCGCTTCCGTTACATGCCTTGCCTGTCGCGGGAACTGCCCGCGGCCGATTCGCCGCACGCGCATGCCGACGTGCGCCATGGCTACGTGCAGCAGCAGCTGGCCGAGTTCGCCCCGGACCCGGCCACCGACATCGCCTACCTGTGCGGCAATCCGGACATGGTGGACGCCTGTTTCGAGGCGCTGAAGGGCCATGGCCTGCCGATCCCGCAGATTCGCCGCGAGAAGTACGTCAGCAACAAGTAGCCGGTGCCCGGAGCGGTCGACGCCTGTAAAGGTCGCTTGACACAGCGCCCCCGGGCACCCTATCGTCCCTGTCAAGCTTCCTTGACAAGGGTCCGCGATGGATCGCTACTCCCACCCCCGCCGCGAACCCCGCTCATGACCCGGCGTGCGAGCTCCTGGGGCCTGCTGGCCACTGCGGTAGTCGTCGGCGTCGCGGGCCTGGCCCTGCCGCGCCTGTGGCCTGGCCTGCTGCCGGCCTGGCTTGGTCCGGCGCTGTTCGTGGTCGGGCTGACTCTGGCCTTCGCCGCGTTGCTGCGCGGGCAGCTCCCCGACGGCTGCGATTCGGCATCGCCCGGGCTGCGCCGCCGCTACACCCGCGAGCTGCTGCTGGCGATGGGCGCCTACGTGCTGATCCTGTTCGCCTCGGTCTGGCTGCTGCGCCATATCGAAGCGCCGGCGCTGCGCGCCCTGGTCGCGTTGCTGCCGGTACCGCCGATCGCGTTCGCACTACGCGCCATCGTTCGCTACATCCGCGATTCGGACGAGATGCAGCAGCGCATCGAACTGGAGGCGGTCTGCATTGCCACCGCACTGGTCTCGCTGCTGTACCTGGCCGGCGGTTTCCTGCAGACCGCCAAAGTCATCGACATTCCCGCCGGTGCCGTCCTGATCTGGCTGTTCCCGCTGGTGTGCATCACCTACGGCCTGGCCAAGGTCGTGGTCGCGCGGCGCTACCGGTGAACAACCGTCTGCGCGAACTGCGCGAGGCCCGCAACTGGTCGCAGGGCGAACTGGCCGAGCAGCTGGAGGTCTCGCGGCAGACGGTCAACGCGCTGGAGACCGGCAAGTACGATCCCAGCCTGCCGCTGGCGTTCCGCATCGCGCGATTGTTCGAGCTGAGCATCGAGGACGTTTTCATGCCGGACTGAGCGCCGGCCGCACAACGATTTTTTCCATCCGACCTGCAACCAGGGGGGCCGTTTCGATGATGTCCCGCAAGACCCGACAACTGACCGCCGTCACCGTGCTCGCCGCTTCGGCGGTGCTGCTCGCCGGCTGCGAATCCACGACCGCGCCCGAGCCGGCGAGCGGTTCCACCCGCCACTACGGCGGCATCGCCTTCGAGCCGTGCACGCTGGCCAGCGGCATGTCCGCCGGCAACGTGCAGGCGCAATGCGGCACGTTCGAGGTTCCCGAGAACCGCGCCGCACCCGACGGTCGCAAGATCAAGCTCAACCTGGCGTGGTTGCCGGCGACCGAGGAGGGATCGGCCACCGACGACCCGGTGTTCTTCCTGGCCGGCGGCCCGGGCCAGTCGGCGGTGCAGGTGTGGCCGCAGCTGGATCCGGCGTTCAAGGACGTGCGCAAGCAGCGCCATATCGTGCTGGTCGACCAGCGCGGCACCGGCGCTTCCAACCTGCTCTCGTGCGCGCCGGAAGGCGACGACATGGATCCGCAGGTCACCGCCACGCCTGACGCGACGGCAATCGCCGATTTCGCCAAGCGCTGCGCCGAGCAGGCCGCCGACCGCGCCGATCCGCGCTTCTACACGACCACCGATGCGATCGCTGATCTGGACGCGGTGCGCGAGGCGATCGGTGCGCAGAAGATCAACCTGGTCGGCGGGTCGTATGGCACGCGCGTGGCACAGCAGTACGCCAAACGTTTCCCGCAGTACGTGCGCAGCATCGTGATCGATGGCGTGGCGCCCAACGACCTGGTGGTCGGTGGCGAGTTCGCGCACACCTTCGAGGATGCGTTGAAGCTGCAGTCCTCGCAGTGCCACGAGCTGCCGGCCTGCGCCAAGCGCTTCCCGCAGGATGCGCGCGCGCAGCTGGACACGCTGGTGGCCCGTTTGCGCGAAGCCCCGGCACAGGTGGAATACCGCGATCCGGCCAGTGGCGAGAGCCGCACCGGCACGGTCAATGCCGACACCGTCACCGGCCTGGCCTTCATGTTCTCGTACATGCCGCAGACCGCCTCGCTGCTGCCGCTGGTGCTGGATGAAGCCAACCAGGGCCGCTACGCACCGCTCATGTCGCTGCACGACCTGATGGGTCGCAACATGGGCGGCTCGATGGCGCGCGGCATGCAGTGGTCGGTGATCTGCGCCGAAGACGCGGACCGCTACCAGGAAGGTGGCGCCGAAGGCACGCTGCTCGGCCCGGACGTGGCCCGCATGTTCTTCGCCGCGTGCGCGACCTGGCCGCATGGCAGCCGACCGGAGGATTTCACCGCGCCGCTGAAATCCGATGCGCCGGTGCTGCTGCTGTCGGGCGAGTTCGATCCGGTGACGCCGCCGCGCTACGCCGAACGCGTACTGCAGACCCTGCCCAACGGCCGCCACCTGGTCCTGCGCGGCCAGGCCCACGGCACGCTCGGCCTGGGCTGCATGCCCAAGCTGCTGGGCCAGTTCCTCGAATCGACCGATGCCAAGGCGCTGGATGCCAGCTGCCTGGACTCGATGACCTACGTGCCGCCTTTCACCAGCTTCAACGGATGGGAACCCTGATGCGCCGACACATTCCAGCAGGAGCCGCGCCATGATCCGCGCCCACGACCTGCACAAGAGTTTCAAGACCAAGACCGGCACGGTGAACGCGGTCTCCGGCGTCAATTTCGAAGCCCACGACGGCCAGATCACCGGCCTGCTCGGCCCCAACGGCGCCGGCAAGACCACCACGCTGCGCATGCTCTACACGCTGATGCGGCCCGACCAGGGCCGGATCGAAGTCGATGGCGTGGATCCGACGGTCGATCCGGTCGCCGTGCGCCGCTCGCTGGGCGTGCTGCCCGACGCGCGCGGTGTGTACAAGCGCCTGACCGCGCGCGAGAACATCGCCTACTTCGGCCAGCTGCACGGCATTCCCGCCGCGCGCGTGGCCGAGCGCATCGCCACGCTGTCCTCGGCGCTGGACATGGGCGAAATCCTCGATCGGCAGACCGAAGGTTTCTCGCAGGGCCAGCGCACCAAGACCGCGATTGCGCGCGCCCTGGTCCACGACCCGCGCAACGTGATCCTCGACGAGCCGACCAACGGCCTGGACGTGATGACCACGCGCGCGATGCGCGACTTCCTGCGCGGACTGCGTGACGAAGGCCGCTGCGTGATCTTCTCCAGCCACATCATGCAGGAGGTGGCCGCGCTCTGCGATCGCATCGTGATCATCGCCAAGGGCCAGGTCGTGGCCGAAGGCACGGCTGACCAGCTGCGCGAGCAGACCGGCGAGGACAACCTGGAAGACGCCTTCGTCAAGGCCATCGGCTCTGAGGAGGGCCTGCACGCATGAGCACACCGAATATGTTCCGCACCATGCTCACGGTGATGCGCAAGGAATTGTTGGATATTTCTCGCGATCGACGCACTTTGGCCCTGGCCTTGCTACTGAGTCCGTTGCTGGTCCCGGCACTGATCCTAGGCATGGGCTCGCTGGCCGAAAAGCGGGCGAGGACCCAGATCGACAGCACGCTGGAGGTGCCGGTTATCGGCATGGAGCGCGCGCCGAACCTGGTCGCATTCCTGGCCACGCGCGGGATCAAAGCGGTGCCGCCGCCGCAATCCCTGGAAAGCGACATCCGCGAGCAGAAGGTCGATGTGGCCCTGCGCATCTCCGACAGCTTCGCCGAAGACTGGCATGCCGGCCGGCCTGCGCTGGTGGAGATCATGCTCGACAGCACGCGGCGCGACGCCGAAATCCCCGGGCGCCGGCTGACCGTGGCCCTGGCTGCCTACAGCGGGCAGGTCGGCGCGCTGAGGTTGCTCGCACGCGGTACCGATCCGTCGGTGGCGCAGCCCGTGAATGCCGGCACGCTCGACCTGGCCACGCCGGAGGCCAAACGCGGCATGTTGATGTCGGTGATGCTGCCGTACTTCCTGATCATCACCGCCTTCCTCGGCGGCGCGGCCCTGGTTCTTGACGCCACCGCTGGCGAACGCGAGCGACAGTCACTGGAACCCCTGCTCTCCACCCCGGCCGCGCGCGGCGCCATCGTCAGCGGCAAGATAGCCGCGGCCTGCCTGCTTGGATTGGTAACGTTGCTGTTGAGCTTGCTGGCACTGAAGTTCAGCGCGCAGATGTTCAATTCACCCATTGCAAAACAGCTCAATGTGACACTCCCCGCCATCGGACAAATGCTGTTCATCCTGCTTCCGATGCTGTTCTTCGGTACGGCTCTCCTGACTTTTCTGGCCGCCTCGGCCAAGAGCATGAAGGAAGCCCAGTCGCACATGACGTGGTTGATGCTTCTACCGATGATTCCGTCGTTGATGCTGATGGTCAACCCGATCAAGACCCAGCTATGGCAGTTCGCGGTTCCGTTCCTGTCCCAGAACCAGTTGCTGCTTAAGGTTATCCGCAACGAAAGCATCGCACCCTCCAGCTGGGCGGTGTATCTGGCCTCAGCCTTCGCCTTGGCCGCATTGTTCTGGCTTGCTGCCATCCAGCGCTACAAGCAAGAGAGGCTCGCGGTTTCCGGATAGGAGGCCGAGACCACTTGGATAATCGGATAAGTTGCATATTCATGTCCGTTCCGCGCGCTTAGCTTTGAGTACGGCAAGCGGTATTCGCTTCGCTCATTCACTTGCCGTTGGATTCAACTTCTCAAGGAGACAAAGAATGCGTGAGCTGACATCAGAGCAGTGCGAGGCAGTTAACGGCGGGCTGAGTATCGCCAACCAGGTGGGTTTTATAATCGGTGTCGGAACCATGGTCGTGGGGACCGCGACCCTGAATCCCGTACTGATTGTCAGCGGTGCAGTGGGAGCGGCAGCTTCGGTAGCACTGGATTGATCCTTGCATCCGGCCCGGTTTGGCCGGAAGTGTCGTAAAGAAAAGGCCCGGCATTGCCGGGCCTTTTTTGTACCTGGTGCAGCGGTGGATACGATCAGCCGCCGCCCGGATTGAAGGCCACCGTGCGACGCGTGGTCACCGGCGCATCCACCGGCTCGAAGCGCCAGCGGCGCACCGCATTGAGCGCTTCGCGGTCGAAGGTGCGGGCCGGGTTGGCGCGCAGCACGCGGGCATCGGTTACCGAACCGTCGGTGCCGACGGTGAACTCGACCAGCACTTCGCCGGAGGTGCCGGCGCGCAGCGCATCCGGCGGATAACGCGGTGAAGCCATGCTGATCGGACGCAGGTTGCGCTGCGTGGGCGCCGGGGCCGGCGCTGCCGCCTGCTGCGCCGCGGTCTGGCGGGCGGCGGCTTCGCGGGCGGCAGTGGCCTCGCGCTCGGCGGCAGCCTGGCGGGCGGTTTCCTGTTCGGCAGCCAGGCGACGGGCGGCTTCGGCCTCCGCGGCCTGCTGCTGCACGGCCTGCTGCTGCTGGGCCTGGGTCCGCGCCTCGGCGTCGGCCTTGGCGCGCGCGGCCTCGGCCTCGCTGCGCTGGGCCACGGCCTGCTGCGAATTGGTGATGCTCTGCTTGATGCGCGGCAGCGCCGGCGCGGTCTTGTCGGCCTTCTCGATCAGCGCCACCAGCCGCGCGGCTTCATCGAACTGCTCGCGACCCACGGCCTGCTCGGCGGCGATCAGGGTGTACGGCATCAGGTCGGTCAGCGCGCTGGACACGCCCGGGTCGTCGGGCAGCTTGTCGCGCAGGGCCAGGTAGTACTCCATGGCGTTGTCGCCGGCCGGCGCGTACATGCGGTTCTCGCGCAGTGCCTGGCTGGCGGCTTCGCGCAGCTGGTCGGCGCCCATCGCCTGGACGGTCGCGGCGACCGCCGGGGCCGGCGGGGTGGCCGCCGCAGGAGCGGCCGCGGCGGGGGCATTGGTGGCGGGCGTGGTGCCCGCTGCCGGAGCGGCTTGTTCCTGCTTGGAGCAGGCGCCCAGCGCGACGACCAGCAACAGGCACGCGCACAGCCGCGACTTCGGCGAAATCGTCTTGGACAGCATTTGGTACTCCCCCGTGGAAAAGCTCGTGTACGGCTTGGATCGCGTCCCCTAAATCGCGCAATCCACTGGGGATTGTCAACCGCGACGGGCGCGGCCACAAGCGCCGCCGAGCCCGCAAGGCGGGCCGGGCCCGCCCAAACCGTGACGGCGGTCAAATCCGGGGGCTACTTGCCTATGCAGAAGCTGGAGAAGATGTGGCCGAGCAGGTCGTCGGCGCTGGTTTGCCCGGTGATCTCGCCCAGGGCCAGGTGGGCCAGCCGCAGCTCCTCGGCGGCCAGCTCCATGCGCTCGGCCGTCAGTTCGGCGGTCGCGGCGAGCGCATGTTCCAGGGTCCGGCCCAGGCCCTCGACCTGGCGGGCGCGGGCGCTGAACTCGCCTTCGGCCGCTTCGGGCGCCCCGCCGGCCGCCAGCCCTCGCAGGGCCGCGTGCAGGGCCGGCATGCCCTCGCCGGTGAGTGCCGATACGCGCACTTCGTCCGCTTGAGCAGCCGTGCCAGCCGCCGCCGGTTCCAGCAGGTCGGCCTTGTTGAGGATCCACAGGCGTGCCGGCACGCCGACCGATGCGGCCTCCAGCGCGGCGCGCCCGGACTGCGGGTCGCGCGCATCGAGCACCAGCAAGGCCACGTCGGCGCGCTGCAGTTCGGCATGGGCGCGGCGCATGCCTTCGCGTTCGATCGCATCGCCACCCTCGCGCAGGCCGGCGGTGTCGGACAGTTCCAGTTCCAGGCCGTCGATGCGCACGGTCTCGCGCACCACGTCGCGAGTGGTGCCGGCGATGTCGGCCACGATCGCGCGCGCGTCGCCGGACAGTGCATTGAGCAGCGAACTCTTGCCGGCGTTTGGCGGACCCAGCAGCACCGCATGCAGTCCGTCGCGCAGGCGGCGGCCGCGCTCGGCCTCGGCGATAAGGCGACGCAGGTCGTCGACCAGGCGATCCAGGTCGACACGCACGCCGGCGATGCCCAGCGTCTCGATCGGCTCGTCGACGAAGTCGATCGCCGCTTCCACGTGGATCCGCAGTCGCAGCAACGTCGCGGCGATCGTGTCGATGCGCTGGGAGAACACGCCTTCCAGCGAACGTCGCGCGGCGCGAGCCGCACGCAGGTCGGAAGCGGCGATCAGGTCGGCGATCGCTTCGGCCTGGACCAGGTCCAGCTTGCCGTTGAGGAATGCGCGCTCACTGAATTCGCCCGGACGCGCCTGGCGCGCGCCGAGTTCGCAGCAACGCTCGACCAGCCGGCGCAGCAGCACCGGACTGCCATGCGCCTGCAGTTCGGCCACGTCCTCGCCGGTGAAGCTGTGCGGACCCGGGAACGCCAGCACGATGCCGTCGTCGATCGCCGCTCCATCGGCATCTGCGAATACCGCGCGCACCGCCCGCCGCGGCAGCAGCGCGCGGCCGCCGATCGACTCGGCAATCGCCAGCGCGCGTGGACCGGACAGGCGCACGATGCCCACGCCGCCGGCACCGGGCGCGGTGGCGATCGCAGCGATCGTGTCGGTTGTCGGACGGTCGTTCATCGCATCGAAGTCTCGCACAGCAAAAACCCGCCGATAAGGCGGGTTTCTGCAGGAACACATGCCGGCGTGGGGATCACTTGGCCGGCGTGGCCTTGGTTGCCGGTTCGCCATGGCGCTTCATCATCCACCACTGCTGCAGCAGGCCCAGTCCGCCGTTGGTGACCCAGTACAGCACCAGGCCGGCCGGGAAGAAGGCCATCATCACGCCGAACGCCAGCGGCATGAACTGCATCATCTTCTGCTGCATCGGATCCATGCCCGGCGCCGGCTGCAGCTTCTGGGTGAACCACATCACCGCCACGTTGATGATCGGCAGGATGAAGTACGGGTCGCGCGCGGTCAGGTCCTGGATCCACAGGATCCACGGCGCGTGGCGCAGTTCGACCGACTCCACAAGCACCCAGTACAGGGCCAGGAACACCGGCATCTGCACCAGGATCGGCAGGCAGCCGCCCATCGGGTTGATCTTCTCTTTCTTGTACAGCTCCATCATCGCGGTCTGGAACTTCTCGCGATCGTCGCCGTAACGCTCCTTCAGCTGCTGGATGCGCGGCTGGAACTTGCGCATCTTGGCGAAGCTCTTGTACTGCGCCGCCGACAGCGGATACAGCACGGCCTTCACCAGCACCACCAGGCCGATGATCGCCCAGCCCCAGTTGCCGAACAGGCCGTACAGGTGGCTCAGCACCCAGAACAGGCCTTCGCCGAGCAGGGCCAGGATCGAGAACTGGCTGTAGTCGACCGCGCGCTCCAGACCCGGCACCTGCTGGGCACGGATGTGCGAGACCAGCTTGGGACCGACGTACAAACGTGCCTGGGTGCTGGCGGTCGCGCCCGGCGCGACTTGCAGCGTGTCGCCAAGTTCGCGCACCAGCGCGCCGGCGGCCGGCGCGTCGAGCGAGATCGTCGACGGCTGCTGGCCCTCGGGAATCCACGCGCTGAAGAAATGATGCTGCAGCATCGCGATCCAGCCAGCCTGGGTGTGCTGGTTGACGCGACCGTCTTCGAGATAGTCGCCGTCGAACTTGCGACGCTGGTACTCGCCGTTGTACCAGGCCGTGCCGGTGAAGCTGAAGGACTCGGGCTGGGTGTAGCCGCGCTTGATCAGCGGCGGCTTGCGGATCAGCTGGCGATAGATCTGGCCCTGCCACGGCGCGGCGCCCTGGTTGACCACTTCATCGCGAACTTCCACCGCGTAGGAGCCGCGGGTGAGCGTGTAGGTGCGATGGATGCTGACGCCATCCGGGCCCTGCCAAACGAACGGCACGACCACCTGGTTCTGGCCGTCGGCCAGCACGAACTCGCGCTCGGGGCCGGCCGGCACGAAGCCGGACTGGTGGTTGGGCGCTGCGCCACCGGCGCTGACCCAACCGGCCTGGGCCGCATAGAAATGCGTGGGGTCGGCGTCGAACAGGCGCACCGGGGCGCTGCCGGCTTCACGGGTCTGCGGGAACTTGGGCAGATCGGCCTGGATCACGCTGCCGCCGTCCAGGACCAGGTCCAGCACGTCGGTGCGCACGTTGACCCGGGCGGCGCTGGCGGCCGGCGCGGCAGCGGCCACGGTGGGCTGCGGCGCGGTCGCGCTCGGGACGGCGCCACCGGGGCCCGCGGTGACAGCGGCAGGCACCGCCGCCGGAACGGCCGCGGCATCAGCGGCGGTCGTGGTGATGGTCGTGGGGGTGGCTTCGGCCGGCGGGGCGGCCTTTTCCTTGCCCCATTCCATCCACAGCAGCATCGCCACCATCAGCCAGGCAAGGATCAGGAATACACGGGTCTGGTTCATCGGGCAGGCATGCTCGGCCGGATCAGGAGTCCGGCGTGGAAGATGGCGTCGTGGGACGGGGAGGGGTCGCCGATATGGCCGCCGGCATTGTGCCGTCGGCAGACGGGCCGGGCAATGCGCCGGCGCGGCGCAGCAGCTTCAGGTACGACTCGAGGATCTGCGCGCGCGACGCTCGGCCGGCGGCAGAACGCGCGACCAGCACGTAATCGCCGCCTGCCATCTGTGCTCGCAGGTGGCGGGTCGCTTCGCGGAGGATGCGCTTGATCCGGTTGCGGCCGACCGCTCGCGGATCGACCTTGCGCGACACCGCCAGGCCCATGCGTGCCGGCTGCGGGCCTGGGGCCCAGTGCAACCCGAGGAGCGGATCGCCGGAACGGCGGCCCTGCTCGAACACGGCGGTATATTCGGCGCGCAAACGAACCCGCGCGCTGCGAGGGAATCGCGCACGCGGGTCGGAAGTCATCGGGTATTGCAGATCGCCACGGCTCAAGGTCTGCCCGACAGGGGGCAGGGGCCGCGGAGCGATCAGGCGGTCAGGCGCTTGCGGCCCTTGGCGCGGCGACGCGCCAGGATCTTGCGACCGTCGGCGGTCTTCATGCGGGCACGGAAACCGTGGTCGCGCTTGCGCTTGAGGTTGCTGGGCTGGTAGGTGCGCTTGGTAGCCATGGCGGCACTCGGCTTTGTTCGTGTCGAAAGAACCGGAAATTCTACGGGGCACCAGCGGGTCGGGTCAAGCCGCCCCAGTGCCGTGCCGCTGGGGGGTTGTGACGGACACTGTGGATGCCCTGTGAATAAGTCTTGGGGAAACCATGGGCCCGATGGTAGGCTGGCCAGTCCGAATTCCGCCCCGCGGTCGTCCGGCGACGCAATGGCGGCGCGGCGATCGCCCCACGAGCTTTGCCTTTCTGATGGATGCCTGGCCCCGTTGTCTGGAACGCCTCGAAGCCGAACTGCCGGCCGAGGACGTCCATACCTGGCTCAAACCCCTGCAGGCCGAAGAGCGCGCCGATGGCGTGGTGCTCTACGCCCCGAACGCCTTCATCGTCGAACAGGTCCGCGACCGCTACCTGCCGCGGATCCGCGAGCTGGCCCAGCATTTCGGCGGCCTGAACGTCGCCCTGGAGATCGGCTCGCGGCCACGCGCGGCCGAGCCGGTCCGGCCCGCGGTCGCGGCGACCACCCCCTCGGCAGCCAGCCGCCCGGTCTCCAGCGAGCCGTTCAACGGCAACCTGGACCCGCACTACACCTTCGAGAACTTCGTCGAAGGCCGCAGCAACCAGCTTGGCCGCGCTGCCGCCTGGCAGGCCGCGCTGCGACCGGGCGACCGCGCGCACAACCCGCTGCTGCTGTACGGCGGCACCGGCCTGGGCAAGACCCACCTGATGTTCGCCGCCGGCAATGCGATGCGCACCGCCAACCCGGGCGCGCGCGTGCTGTACCTGCGCTCGGAGCAGTTCTACAACGCCTTCTTCCGCGCGTTGCAGGAAAAGACCGCCGACCAGTTCAAGCGCCAGTTCCAGCAGATCGACGCGCTGCTGATCGACGACATCCAGTTCTTCGCCGGCAAGGACCGCACGCAGGAGGAGTTCTTCCACACCTTCAACGCGCTGTTCGACAGCCGCCAGCAGATCATCATGACCTGCGACCGCTACCCGCGTGAGGTCGACGGCCTGGAGCCGCGGCTCAAGTCGCGTCTGGCCTGGGGCCTGTCGGTGGCGATCGATCCGCCGGACTTCGAGACCCGCGCGGCGATCGTGCTGGCCAAGGCCCACGAGCGCGGCGCGGAAATCCCCGACGAAGTGGCGTTCCTGCTGGCCAAGAAGATGCGCAGCAACGTGCGCGACCTGGAAGGGGCGCTCAACACGCTCGCCGCGCGCGCCAACTTCACCGGCCGCGCGATCAGCGTGGAGTTCGCCCAGGAGACGCTGCGCGACCTGCTGCGCGCCCAGCAGCAGGCGATCGGCATTCCCAACATCCAGAAGACCGTGGCCGACTACTACGGCCTGCAGATCAAGGACCTGCTGTCCAAGCGCCGCACCCGCTCGCTGGCGCGGCCGCGGCAGGTCGCCATGGCTCTGACCAAGGAGCTGACCGAACACAGCCTGCCGGAGATCGGCGACGCGTTCGCCGGCCGTGACCACACCACCGTGCTGCATGCCTGCCGCCAGATCCGCAACCTGATGGAAACCGACGGCAAGCTGCGCGAGGACTGGGACAAACTGATCCGCAAGCTCAGCGAGTGAGCTGACGGGGCAGGTGCGGTAGATTCTGCGGGGACAGACAGGGGACGGCTTGGGGATAAACAGGGGACAGTTCCGGACCTCCAAAACCATCCACAGCTTGTCCTATACCCGCACCGGTCCTTGTCCGCAGCGTTTGGTGTTCAACAAATCTTTTATGTTTCAATGAGTTGATGTTGTTTTCCACAGGGCAGCGCCTACTCCAGCACCACCACTTTTAGATTTATTCCACATTCCTTTAAAGCGTAGAGGCACGGATTCCCATGCGTTTCACTCTGCAACGCGAGGCCTTTCTCAAACCCCTGGCCCAGGTCGTCAACGTGGTTGAGCGACGCCAGACCCTCCCGGTCCTGGCCAACTTCCTGGTGCAGGTGCAAGGCGGCCAGCTCTCGCTGACCGGCACCGACCTGGAAGTGGAGATGGTCGCGCGTGCAGCGGTCGACGATGCGCAGGACGGCGAAACCACGATCCCGGCGCGCAAGCTGTTCGAGATCGTTCGCGCCCTGCCTGATGGAAGCCGGGTCACGGTGAGCCAGTCCGGTGACAAGGTCACCGTGCAGGCGGGCCGCAGCCGCTTCACCCTGGCCACGCTGCCGGCGAACGACTTCCCCTCCGTGGACGAAGTGGAAGCCACCGAGCGGATCGGCGTTCCGGAAGCCGGGCTGAAGGAGCTGATCGAGCGCACCGCGTTCGCGATGGCCCAGCAGGACGTGCGCTATTACCTCAACGGCCTGCTGTTCGACCTGCGCGACCAGACCCTGCGTTGCGTGGCTACCGACGGCCACCGTCTGGCGATGTGCGAAGCCCCGCTGGAGCACGTGGTGGGTTCCAAGCGCCAGATCATCGTCCCGCGCAAGGGCGTGACCGAGCTGCAGCGCCTGCTGGAAGGCGGCGACCGCGCGCTGGAACTGGAACTGGGCCGCAGCCATGTTCGGGTGAAGCGCGACGATGTCACCTTCACTTCCAAGCTGATCGACGGCCGTTTCCCGGACTACGAAGCGGTGGTTCCGATCGGCGCGGAAAAGGAAATCAAGCTGGATCGCGAGGTCCTGCGTGCGGCCCTGCAGCGTGCGGCGATCCTGTCCAACGAGAAGTACCGCGGCGTTCGCGTGGAAGTCTCGCCGGGCCAGATGAAGATCAGCGCGCACAACCCCGAGCAGGAAGAGGCGCAGGAAGAGATCGAGGCCGATACCCGGGTCGACAACCTGGCCATCGGCTTCAACGTGAACTACCTGCTGGATGCGCTGAGCGCCCTGCGCGACGAGCACATCATCATTGCCCTGCGCGACGCCAACTCGTCGGCGCTGGTGCGTGAAGCCAGCAGCAGCAAGTGCCGGCACGTGGTGATGCCGCTGCGCCTGTGACCCGATCGGGCGACACGATCATGTTCCACGTGGAACCCGAACAACGCCCGGCTTTGGCCGGGCGTTGTGTTTTGGCGCTCCCCTGATGCGGGTGACTCGCCTGTCCATGCGCGACCTGCGCCGGTTCGGATCGGTCGAGCTGACACCAGCCCCCGGCATGAACCTGCTGGTCGGTGCGAACGGCGCCGGCAAGACCAGCGTGCTCGAAGCCCTGCACCTGATGGCCTACGGACGCAGCTTCCGCGGGCGGGTACGTGACGGCCTGGTCCGCGAGCACGCGGCGGCGCTGGAGGTGTTCGTCGAGTGGGACGAGTCGGGTGCAGGCACACGGATCCCGCGACGGGCGGGTCTACGCCATACCGGGCAGGAATGGACCGGGCGCCTGGACGGACGCGACGTCGCACACCTGGGCCAGCTGTGCGCAGCCCTGGCGGTAGTGACCTTCGAGCCGGGTAGCCATGCCCTGATCGCGGGAGGCGCCGAGAACCGGCGTCGATTCCTCGATTGGGGCCTGTTCCACGTGGAACCAGACTTCCTCCCACTGTGGCGTCGCTATGCCCGGGCCCTGAAACAGCGCAATGCCTTGCTGAAGGCGGGCGGGGCATCCAGCCAGCTCGACGCCTGGGACCACGAGCTGGCCGAGGCGGGTGAGGGCCTGACCGCGTTCCGCGAGCGTTACCTCGCAGAACTGGCGCCCCAGGTGCTGGAGGTTTCAGGCCGACTGACCCGGGGGCTGGACCTGCGTGGCCTGGAATTCCATCCCGGTTGGCGCCGGCAGGAGCTTTCCCTGGCCGATGCGCTGCTGCTGGCGCGCGATCGCGACCGTCTCAGCGGCCACACGGGCGTCGGTCCGCATCGGGCCGACTGGAGCGTCCAGCTGGGCGCCCTGCCGGGCCGCGAGGCCCTTTCCCGCGGGCAGACCAAGCTCGCCGCCCTGACGATGCTCCTGGCCCAGGCGAGCGACTATGCGGCCCGACGCGGCCAATGGCCGGTGATCGCCCTGGACGACCTGCCCTCGGAGCTGGATCGGGAGCACCAGCAACGGGTGCTTGCCTACCTGCAGGAACAGCCCGGCCTGCAGCTGTTCATTACCGCGACCGAGTTTCCCGCGGTGCTTGCGGCCCTTGAAGGCGACCATCGCGTGTTCCACGTGGAACAAGGCCAGCTCCTCGACTGATGCCGCTTATCCGACCCGGAGCAGGGGTGTCTGCTGGGGTATAATCGCGCGTCAACCCTATAGCTAAGGTGTCCGCTGCCAATACCGGTTGCGGCCCGGCCCTGATTGCGGCGAAGGCATGAGCGAGCAGACCCCGAGTTCCACCCCCGTCAACGATTCCTACGACTCCAGCAAGATCACCGTCCTGCGCGGCCTTGAAGCGGTCCGCAAGCGTCCGGGCATGTACATCGGCGACGTGCACGACGGCACGGGCCTGCACCACATGGTCTTCGAAGTCGTCGACAACTCGGTCGACGAGGCCCTGGCCGGGCATGCCGACGACATCATCGTCCGCATCCTGGAAGACGGCTCGGTCGCGGTGTCCGACAACGGTCGCGGCATCCCGGTCGATACGCACAAGGAAGAAGGCGTTTCGGCGGCCGAGGTGATCCTCACCGTGCTGCATGCCGGCGGCAAGTTCGACGACAACAGCTACAAGGTTTCCGGCGGCCTGCACGGCGTGGGCGTGTCGGTGGTCAACGCGCTGTCCGAGCACCTGTGGCTGGATATCTGGCGCGACGGCTTCCACTGGCAGCAGGAATACTCGCTGGGCGAGCCGAAATACCCGCTCAAGCAGCTCGAGGCCTCCACCCGCCGCGGCACCATGCTGCGCTTCAAGCCGGCGGCCGAGATCTTCACCGACACCGAATTCCACTACGACATCCTGGCGCGCCGCCTGCGCGAACTGTCGTTCCTCAATTCCGGCGTCAAGATCACCCTGATCGACGAGCGCGGCGAGGGCAGGCAGGACGTTTTCCAGTACGAAGGCGGCATCCGCAGCTTCGTCGAGCACCTGGCCCAGCTGAAGACCCCGCTGCACCCGAACGTGATTTCGGTGACCGGCGAACTCAACGGCATCGTGGTCGACGTCGCCCTGCAGTGGACCGACGCGTACCAGGAAACGATGTTCTGCTTCACCAACAACATCCCGCAGAAGGATGGCGGCACCCACCTGGCCGGCTTCCGCGCCGCGCTGACCCGCACGCTCAGCAACTACATCGAGCAGAACGGGATCGCCAAGCAAGCCAAGATCAACCTGTCCGGCGATGACATGCGCGAAGGCATGATCGCCGTGCTGTCAGTGAAGGTGCCGGACCCCAGCTTCTCCAGCCAGACCAAGGAGAAACTGGTCAGTTCGGAGGTGAAGCCTGCAGTTGAAGGCGCGTTCGGTGCACGTTTGGAGGAGTTCCTTCAGGAGAACCCGAACGAGGCGCGTGCCATCGCGGCCAAGGTGGTCGATGCGGCCCGTGCCCGCGAGGCCGCGCGCAAGGCGCGCGAGCTGACTCGCCGCAAGGGCGCGCTGGATATCGCCGGCCTGCCGGGCAAGCTGGCCGACTGCCAGGAGAAGGATCCGGCGCTGTCGGAACTGTTCATCGTCGAGGGCGACTCGGCGGGCGGCTCGGCCAAGCAGGGCCGCAACCGCAAGAACCAGGCGGTGCTGCCGCTGCGCGGCAAGATCCTCAACGTGGAACGCGCCCGCTTCGATCGCATGCTGTCCTCGGCCGAGGTCGGCACGCTGATCACCGCGCTGGGCACGGGCATCGGCAAGGACGAGTACAACCCGGACAAGCTGCGCTACCACCGCATCATCATCATGACCGACGCGGACGTGGACGGCTCGCACATCCGCACGCTGCTGCTCACGTTCTTCTACCGGCAGATGCCGGAGCTGATCGAGCGCGGCCACATCTACATCGGCCTGCCGCCGCTGTACAAGATCAAGCAGGGCAAGACCGAGCTGTACCTGAAGGACGACGCGGCGCTCGATGCGTACCTGGCCAGCAGCGCGGTCGACAACGCCGCGCTGGTGCCCGCCGATGGCGAGCCGGCGGTGACCGGCGAGGGCCTGGAGAAGCTGCTGCTGGCCTATGCCGGCGCGCGCGAGGCGATCGCACGCAACAGTCATCGCTTCGATCCGCTGCTGCTGGAAGCGTTGATCGACTTCACCCCGCTCGATGCCGAACACCTGGCGCGCAACACCGACGAGCGCCACGAGCTGGAAACCCTGGAAGCGCGCCTCAACCGCGGCAAGCTCGGCAGCCCGCGCTTCGCGCTGGCGCTGCTGCCTGCCGTGCCTGGCGCCGAGCCGGGGCAGGTCGCGCGCTCGGCCGCGCTGCAGATCACCCGCCGGCACATGGGCGAGGAACTGCAGCAGGTGCTGCCGCTGTCGATCTTCGAGCACGGCGAACTGCGACCGCTGCGCGATGCGGCGGCCCAGCTGCATGGCCTGGTGCGCGATGGCGCGGTGGTTTCGCGCGGTGGTCGTTCGCAGCCGGTCACCAGCTTCGCCCAGGCGCAGGCCTGGCTGCTGGAAGAGGCCAAGAAGGGTCGCCAGATCCAGCGCTTCAAGGGCCTGGGCGAAATGAACCCGGAGCAGCTGTGGGACACCACGGTCAATCCGGATTCGCGTCGCCTGCTGCGCGTGCGCATCGAGGATGCGGTCGCTTCCGACCAGATCTTCAGCACGCTGATGGGCGATGTGGTCGAACCGCGGCGCGAGTTCATCGAGAACAACGCGCTGAAGGTCGCCAACCTCGACGTCTGAGCACGGAGTGACGGACGCGGCCGGATTCGCGCGCGCAACACCGACGGCCATCGTGCCGGCGCCGGTGGTGCCGTTGCTGCGCGCCTTCGCCCTGGACGGCGTCATGGCCGTCTTGCTGGTGCTCGGCGGCACCGTGGTCGCGGCCGCGATCTGGACCGCCTGGCGCGCGGTCTCGGTGGCCAGCGTTGGCGGGCTGGATGCCGCGCAGATTCAGGCGGGCATCGGCCAGCCGGGTGCGCTGGCGCAGATGCTGTTCGCGCTGGCGGCGACATCGTTCGCCGCCCTGGTGCTCTATTTCTGGCGACGCCGCGCCGATGCCGGCGAGCGTGCCGTTGCGCATGCCGCATTGAGGCGTCGCGCCACCTGGGGCTGGACGCTGGCGGTCGGCACGTCGGTTTTCGTGGGCAGCTCGTTGCTGGGGTGGCTGGGCCGGCTCCTTGGCAGCGAACCGGTGCCGACCAACCTGGCGCTGGTTGAGGAAGCCGCCCGGCAGTGGCCGTTGTTCCTGTTTCTTTTCGCCGTCGTGCTGGCACCGGCGTATGAGGAGCTGCTGTTCCGGCGGGTGTTCTTTGGCCGTTTCCTGGCCGCCGGCCGGCCCTGGCTGGGATTGCTGCTGAGCAGCATCGCTTTCGCCCTGGTGCATGAAGTCCCTGGCGTCAGCGCCAATCCGCCAATGGCGGTGTTGCAGCTGTGGCTGATCTACGGCGGCATGGGTGCGGCCTTCGCCTGGCTGTACTGGCGGACCGGCACGTTGTGGGCCCCGTTTCTCGCACACGCGCTGAACAACGGACTGGCCCTGGCCTTCTATGGCCTCGCATGAGCCGCAGTTTGACGAAAAGTTAAGCAGTCAGCGCGGAGACTGAACGCGAACGTGAACAGGGTGGGAGCGCGCCGCATGCGATTGAAGCAGCTGGGATTGGCCGTAGCGATAGTGGCTGTGTTGGGGCTGGGCGCCTGCGCGACCACGACCTCGCCGACCGGTCGCACGCAATACATGGCCTATTCGGACAGCGAGCTCAACCAGATGGGCGCGCAGGCCTTCGCCGAGATGAAGAGCAAGCAGAAGGTCCAGACCGGTGGCCAGCAGAATGCCTACGTGCAGTGCGTGGTCAATGCGCTGGTCGCGCAGCTGCCGCCGGAATGGCGGCAAATACAGTGGGAAACGGCCGTTTTCGTCGATGACAGCCCCAATGCCTTCGCCCTTCCCGGTGGCAAGGTCGGCGTGAACACCGGCATGTTCGGTGTGGCCAAGAACCAGGATCAGCTGGCGGCGGTGATCGGCCATGAGATCGGACACGTCTATGCGCGCCACACCAACGAACGCGTCTCGCGGCAGAGCGCCACGTCGACCGGACTGGCGGTGCTGGGCGCACTCGCCGGCGCCCGCTATGGCCAGACAGGATCGGACCTGGTCACCCAGGGCGGCGGCATGGCCGCGCAAATGGGCGTTTTGCTGCCGTTTTCCCGCACACAGGAAACCGAAGCCGACGAGATCGGCCAGCGCCTGATGGCGCAGGCCGGATTTGATCCGGCGCAGGCGGTGGACCTGTGGAAGAACATGATCGCCGCTTCAGCCGGGCGTTCCCCGGAGTGGCTTTCCACCCACCCCGATCCGCAGAACCGGATCCGGGCTTTGGAGGCAAGAGCGCCGTCGCTGCAGTCGGTTTACCAGGACGCGCGGAAGGCCGGCCATACGCCCCGGTGCGGACCCTGACCGCAGGATCAATGCGTTTTTAGTGCCATTCCGAAAGAAAGCCGGTTCTGTTAGCGTTGCCGGCCCGGTCCCCGCCCCGCCCGTCGGCGGAGCCCCGAACGAGGTGATTCAATGAAACTCCGCAGCAAGCAAGTCGTCCTGTCGATCTTCATCGCCGCCTCGCTCGGTGGCATGGTGGTTGCAGATGCGTCGGCGCAATCGTCGCGCTCTTCCGGCAAGAAGGCCGAGAAGGCGGTGGTCAAGTATCCCGACGCCGCGCGTAAGGAGCCGACGACCAAGGCATCCAACAAGGCCGGCAAGAAGCTGCAGAAGCTCAACGAGGCCTACGATAAGGAAGACTTCGCGCAGGTGCGCACGCTGGCCGATGAAGTCCTGGCCACCGAGGGTGCCAACGAATACGACAAGTCCTTCGCCGCACTGCTGGCCTCGGCCGCTGCCGAGCAGCTGGACGACATGCCCGCCGCGGAGAAGTACCTCAAGCAGTCGCTTGAATTCAACGGCCTGGACAACAACAACCATTTCGACGGCATGCTGCGCCTGGCCAGCTACCAGTTCAACGAAGACCAGAACGAAGCTGGTTTGGCCACGCTCGACCGTTTCCTCACCGAAACCAAGTCCAGCAGCCCCGAGGCGCTGATCATGAAGGGCCAGACGCTCTATCAGATGGAGCGCTACCAGGAGGCGATCCCGGTCCTCAAGCAGGCTCTGGAAGCGAAGCCGGACGCTCCGGACAGCTGGTCCCAGCTGCTGATGGCCTCCTATGCCGAGACCAACCAGAACGCGGAGGCCGTCAAGCTGGCCGAGAAGCTGGCCGCAGCCAATCCGAACGACAAGAAGGCGCAGACCAACCTGGCTTCGGTCTATGCGCAGGCCGACCAGATGGACAAGGCGCTGGCGGTGCTGGAAAAGCTCCGCACGTCCGGCCAGATCACCACCGAGAACGAATACAAGCAGCTCTACATCACCTACGCGAACATGGACGGCCGCGAAAAGGACGTCATTTCGGTGATCAACGAGGGCCTGCAGAAGGGCGTGATCAAGCCCGACTACCAGACCTACCTGGCGCTGGCCCAGGCGTACTACTACAGCGACCAGATCCCGCAGGCGATCGATGCCTGGCAGAAGGGCGCCCCGCTGTCCAAGGATGGCGAGACCTATCTGAACCTGGCGATCGTCCTGTCCCAGGAAGGACGCGTTCCCGAAGCCAAGCAGGCGGCCCAGCAGGCGCTGGCGAAAGGCGTGAAAAATCCGGACAAGGCCAAACAAATCATTAACTTGAAGTAAGGTCACGGAAAAGCGCCGCACCCCTAGGCACAGGGGTGCGGGATTGGTATATGCTTGGCGGTTCATGCGGTGTCACCCGCAAGAACGTGGGCTGCCGCGCGGGATTTACCCCGCGGGCCGCCCGGCCCCAACACCTGAGTTATTAGGCGCATGGCTGAACAACTGGTTGTCCACAGGAATTACGAAGAAACCGAGGAGACCGGCCTTAGCTGGCCGCGCATCATCGGTATTGCGTTCGTCATTGCGCTGCACGCTGCTGCGCTGATGTTGCTGCTTATCCCCGCCGTGGCGCCGAAGGCGGAGACGGAGAAGGAGCGCAACATCCTCGTCACGCTCGTCGACGCCCCGCCGCCGCCGCCGCCCCCGCCGCCGCCGCCGCCGCCGCAGGACAAGCCGCCGCCGCCGATCAAGGAGCTGTCGCCGCCGAAGCCCTCGCCGGTGCCGCCGCCGCCGGAAGCGCCGCCGATCGACGTGGCCGAGCCGCGCCCGACGGACGTGTACCAGGAGCCGTCGCCGCCGTCGCCGCCGCAGCCTGTCAGCGACATCCAGGCCAGCGTCGACGTCTCTTCCAAGAACATGAACCCGCCGCGTTACCCGGCGGCTGCCGCCCGCGCCGGCATCGAGGGCGAGGTCATCCTCGTCATCGACGTCGACGCGAACGGCAACGTGACCAACGTGTCGGTCGAAAAGTCCAGCCGCAACCGCGACCTGGACCGGGCCGCGATGGAGGCCGCGCGTAAATGGCGTTTCAATCCCGCTAATGTGAACGGCCAGAAGGCGGCCGGTCGCGTTCGGGTCCCGGTGAACTTCACCCTGGGTTGATGTCCGCATCCTGCGGCGGTAGTACCGTCGCAGCAACCGGGCCTAGCGTTTCCGCCTTCCTTCTCCACCAATCAAACCAAAGGTAAGCGTCATGCTGCAGGAACTCTTCATCGCCGCCGCTGCTGCCGGGGGCAACGCCTCCGCCCTCACGCAGATGGGCTTCGACCACCTTCTGTCCGAGATGCTCGCCCACCCGAGCGAGTTCGCCGTCTCCTGGATCGTGTTGCTGACCCTGGTGATCATGTCGGCGGCGTCCTGGTACTGGACGATCTTCAACGCCATCAAGAACACCCGCCTGAAGTCGGCTGCCGACCGCGTCGTCAACGCGTTCTGGGAAGCTCCGAACGCCCAGGAAGCCATCCGCGTGATGGAAGAGCAGCCGCGTAGCGAGCCGTTCTCCAAGATCGCCCTGGACGCCGCCCAGGCTGCCGCCCACCACCAGCGCACCGAAGGTTCCGGCGCCGGTCTGGGCGAGAGCCTGACCCGCTCGGAGTTCGTCGATCGCGCCCTGCGTCAGGCCGTGACCCGCGAGAGCTCCAAGCTGCAGTCCGGCATGATCCTGCTGGCCACCGTCGGCGCGACCGCTCCGTTCGTCGGCCTGCTGGGTACGGTGTGGGGCATCTACGGCGCGCTGATCAAGATCGGTGCCACCGGTTCGGCTTCGATCGACGCCGTCGCCGGCCCGGTCGGCGAGGCGCTGATCATGACCGCGATCGGTCTGTTCGTCGCGATCCCGGCCGTGTTCGCCTACAACTTCTTCAGCAAGATCAACAGCTCGACGATCGCCAAGTTCGATTCGTTCGCCCACGATCTGCACGACTTCTTCGCCACCGGCTCGCGCGTTCGCTGAGCCGGTACCCCGAAGAACGATCCTGGCACGTAACGGAGAGCCCGCATGGCCTTCAGTTCTGACAACAGCGGCGGCCCCATGGCCGACATCAACGTCACGCCCCTCGTGGACGTGATGCTGGTGCTGCACATCATCTTCATCATCACTGCGCCGCTGATGCAGCACAAAGTGAAGATCGAGCTGCCGGAAACCGACGTCGTCGCCAAGGACGACGAGGAGCCGCGGGTCATGCCCATCACCATCTCGGTGAAGGAGGATGGCTCGCTGTTCTGGAACGACGAGGAGATCTCCCGCGAGATCCTCGAGTCGCGTCTGTCCAGCGTGGCCCAGCAGGTCCCCCAGCCCAAGTTGAATCTTCGCGGTGACAAGACCACGAAGATGCGCACGATCAACGACATCACCCAGATCGCGCAGCGCAACGGCATGCTGGACATCGGCTTTGTCGCCACCAAAGTAAAGGGTCAGTAAGCCATGGCTTTCAGTTCCGGTTCCGGCAAGGGCCCCATGGCCGACATCAACGTCACGCCCCTCGTGGACGTGATGCTGGTGTTGCTGATCATCTTCATCGTGACCGCGCCGATCATGACGTATCCGATCGACGTGGCCCTGCCGCAGCGGGTGATCAACCCGCCGCCGCAGGTGCGTGAACCGCCGCCGCCGATCGAGCTGCGCATCGACGCCTCCAACCAGGTTTTCTGGAACAACGGCCCGGTCTCCGTGACCGCGCTGCCCCAGATGATGGAGACCGAAGTGCAGCGTGATCCGACCAACCAGCCGGAGCTGCGCATCGACGCCAGCGCCGACTCGGAGTACGAGGTCATGGCCCAGGTTCTCGCCTCGGCCAAGAACGCGGACATGAAGAAGATCAACTTCGTGCAGCAGCAGTAAAACCGCGACGCCCGCGGCGACCGCCCCCTGCAGCGGCGGAAACCGCGACGCCAAGCACCTGGAAACGCCGCCTTCGGGCGGCGTTTCCTTTTGTGCGTCCCTTTTGAGTCCTCTGTGCTGCCGTGCCCGAGTGATCCCGCGCGCGTGAGTATCAGCGCCCGGTGATGGCCAGGTAGCCTCGCACCGTGGCATCGAGTCCGTCGTACAGGGCTTCGCCGATCAGGGCGTGGCCGATCGATACTTCCAGCACGTCCGGGACCTGCGACAGGAACGCGCCGAGGTTTTCCTGCGACAGATCGTGGCCGGCATTCACGCCCAATCCGACGGCGTGCGCGCGCCGTGCGGTGTCGGCGCACAGCTGCAGCGCCGAGCGCGCATCGCCGTTGGCGAACGCTTCGGCGTAGGGGCCGGTATAGAGCTCAATGCGGTCGGCGCCCAGCGCGGCGGCGCGTTCCAGGCCGGTCACGCCGGCATCGACGAACAGGCTCACCCGGCAACCCAGCGCGGCGAATGCGGCCACGTGAGAGGCCAGCGCGACGTTGTCGCCATCGAACGTGAAGCCGTGGTCGGATGTGAGCTGGCCATCGCCGTCGGGAACGAGGGTGACCTGCGCCGGGCGCGCCTGCTCGCACAGCGCAAGCAGGCCCGGATATCCCGGACGCGGCGGTGCGAACGGGTTGCCCTCGATGTTCAGTTCCACGCCGAACCGCGCGGTCAGCGCGGTCAGCGGCGGCAGGTCCTCGGCGACGATGTGCCGCCGGTCCGGGCGCGGATGCACGGTGATGCCGTGCGCGCCGGCCCGCAGGCAGGCCAGCGCGGCGGCCTGCACGTCCGGCTCGTGGCCACCGCGCGAGTTGCGCAGGACGGCGACCTTGTTGACGTTGACGCTGAGCCGGGTGCTCATGCCGAGGGCGGTGCCGGATCCTGAGGCGGCGACGCATTGGCCGCCTCGCGCTTGCGCGCTTCGGCCAGCTCGCGCAGGCGGCGCAGTTCGAGCGGATCGATGATCGCCATCTCGCTGCGCTCGTTCCCGCCGACGCGGTCCAGGTACCAGCCGCGCATCCAGGCGATGAAGAAACCCAGCGCAGCCAGCAGCGACAACCACAGCAGCCAGCCATGCACGGTGGTGATCGCCAGGAGCAGGGCGCCAAGTGACAGCAGCAGGTAGAGCCAATGCATTGCGGACCTCCCCGGTAGGTGCGGACCGGTCGTCAGGACCGGCCAGGCCCGGCCATGATGCCGCGTGGACCGCTGCGGTGACCACCGCGCATCCGCCACGGACGCCCGCCCGTCGCCGTCACGCCATTGGCTAGAGCCCCAGTTGTCGCCGCTACAACAGCGGCGAGAGCAGCCGTGCGAACGCCTCCGGCAGCCGGTGCCGCCACAGGCCCATCGCCCGGTCCAGGCGCACCCGGCGGGCCTGCGCGAACTCGCTCTCGACCAGCTGGGCCAGCGACGCGCAGCTGTCGCGGTCGCGCAGCATCATCGATACCTCGAAGTTGAGGCGGAAACTGCGATGGTCGAAATTCGCGCTGCCGACGATGCACAGGTCGTCATCGGTGAGTAGCGCCTTGGTATGCAGCATGCGCGGGCCGTACTCGTAGACCTGCACGCCGGCCTTGAGCAGCTCGTCGAAGTAGGAGCGGGCGGCCAGCGTCACCAGCTTCGAGTCGCTCCACCGCGGGACCAGCAGCCGCGTGTCCAGCCCGCCGAGCGCGGCGGAGGTCAGCGCCATGCGCGCCGCCTCGCCGGGGACGAAGTACGGCGTCACCAGCCAGACCCGGCGGCGCGCCTCGTGGATGGCGCCCACGTGCAGCCGATGGATCGCTTCCAGGGACGAATCCGGCCCCGACACCAGCACTTGTGCGCCGACCGCGCCGGCGGCCGGTTGCGGCCAATACTCAGCCGCCCCGAACTCGCGCGGCTGGCATCCGGCCGCGTAGACCCAGTCCTCGACGAACACCAGTTGCAGGCTGCGTACGACCGGCCCCTCCACGCGCAGGTGCAGGTCGCGATAGGCATCCGGGCGCAGCTGCTCGTTCTCCTCGTCGGTGACGTTGATGCCGCCGACGAAGCCGATCTGGCCATCGACCACCACGATCTTGCGATGACTGCGCAGGTTGAGCCAAGGCCGGGTAAAGGGCCGGAACTTGGTCGGGTGGAACCAGTGGAACTCGGCGCCGGCATCGAGCAACGGCTGCAGGTGCCGGCGGCGCATGCGGCTGGAACCAACCGCGTCCAGCAAGAGTTTGACCTGCACCCCGGCGCGCGCCTTCTCCGCCAGCGCATCGCGCAGCTGCAATCCGGTCTGGTCGGGGCTCCAGATGTAGTACTCCAGGTGCACGTGGTGGCGTGCGCCGGCGATGGCTTCCAGCAACGCCTCGTAGGTCGCGTGCCCGTCGACCAGCCACCGCGCGTCGGTGGCACTGGAGGGCGGAAGGCCGGTGGTGGCCTGGCCGAGCCGGGCCAGCTCCATGCATTCGGGCGCGCCGCCTTGCGGATCGGCGAACTGCTCCATGCCCGTACGCGAGCGGCCGCGGCGCAGCCGCTGGCGCTGGATCTTCTGTGGGCCGAGCAGGAAGTAGATGAGGAACCCGATGTAAGGCAGCAGCGCCAGCGACATGACCCAGCTCAGGGTCGCCACCGGCTCGCGCTTCTGCAGCACGATCCACACGCTCAGCCAGAGCACGTAGAGCAGCCAGGCCAGGCCCAGGTACAGCGCCGGCTGCGACAGCGAGCCCAGCCAGGTCCACGCCACTTCGAGATAGGTCATGCGGCGATTCTAGGCGAGCTTGCGCGCGCCAAGCCGGCTCCGTGCCGGGCGCTGCGCCGCGTCGCCGGTGGTGAGACGCCGGGGCGTAGTCTTGCCGCATGGTCGGGACCATCAAAGGCCGCGGCTCGCGGCAGTACCTGCCCGGCCGCTTCGAAGTCACCACCGCGCAAGCGGTGGACGACGGCTGGGCGCAGCCGATGGAGGCCGACGCCGAGCCCGGCCCTGATCCGGCGCGCCCGCGCACGCAGGTGCGCGAGGAGGTCGCGCGCAGCATCGTCACCCGCAACGACTCTCCCGACGTGGGCTTCTCGCAGTCGGTGAATCCCTATCGCGGATGCGAGCACGGCTGCAGCTACTGCTTCGCCCGGCCGTCCCATGCCTACCTCAACCTGTCTCCCGGCCTGGATTTCGAGACCAGGATATTCGCCAAGACCAATGCACCGGAGCTGCTGCGCCGCGAGTTCGCCCGTCCTGGTTACCGACCCAGCCCGATCGCGCTTGGAATCAACACCGACGCCTACCAGCCGGCCGAGCGCGGCCTGGCGCTGACCCGGCGCCTGATCGAGGTGATGCTCGAGTGCCGGCATCCCTTCAGCCTGATCACCAAGAACGCCCTGGTGGAGCGCGACATCGATCTTCTGCAGCCGCTGGCGGCGCAGGAGCTGGTGCATGTGCATTTCTCGGTGACCACCCTGGATCCGCACCTGTCGGCGACGCTGGAGCCGCGCGCGGCCGCGCCGCATGCACGGCTGCGCGCTATGCGGCGGCTGCACGAGGCAGGCATTCCGGTGGGCGTGCTGTTCGCCCCGGCGATTCCGTGGGTCAACGACCACGAACTGGAAGCGGTGCTTGAGGCGGCGAGCCAGGCCGGCGCCAGCAGCGCCGGTTACGTGTTGCTGCGGCTGCCGCACGAGGTGGCTCCGTTATTCCGCGACTGGCTGCAGGCACACATGCCGGAGCGGGCCGAGCGGGTCATGGCAGCGGTGCGGCAGATGCGCGGCGGACGTGACTACGAATCCGGCTTCGGCACGCGCATGCGCGGGCGCGGCCGGTACGCCGACCTGCTGGCGCAGCGATTCGCGCTGGCCCATCGCCGAGCCGGCTACGACCGGAAGCGGCAGGCGCCGCTGGACTGCAGCCGCTTCCTCCGGCCACGCCCGCCCCATGCGCAGGGAGAGCTGTTCTGAGCGGTGGATGTAAACCCCGAGCCTGGGTGTATCGCTCTTGATACAGGCCCGGGAAACGTTGCTGCGACGGGCTCCGCGACCGGAAACGGGGCTACAGGCCGCTCCATGGATGTAACACCCGGCACCGCACCTGTGCCGCGACATTCTCACAACTTATTGTTTTAAAAAGAAAAAAAAGACTGGCACGGGTTGTGCGCTGCTGTTCCCGCCTAACCGCGGGGGATTGCACTCATGCCACGACACCTTGCCTGCCTGCCGCTGCTGGTCCTGCTGGCCGCGCCGGCGACCGTCCGTGCTGCGGATGCGCATGTGGGCGTCAACGCCGATAAAGGCGAGATCGTGCTGCTGCGCGACGTCAACGCACGCCACGCCTATCGGTCGGCTCCGCCCAGCATCGCCCTGATCGTCGATCCGACCCCGACCCGGGAGATCAACCAGGCGCTGGGCACCGGTGAGATGTCGGACGACGAGATCGCCGGGATGTCGACCGGGCAGCTGGACACGCGCGGCGGGGTCACCATGCCGCAGCAGATGACCGACCGCGCCCTGCAGGGCTCGATGGGGCGCCTGACCGGCGAGAGCAGCGTCTTCTCCGGCGACGGGTTCAGCCGCAGCGTGGGCGGCAGCACTGGCGCGGTCACCGGCGCCACTCGCGGCATCGGCTCGACCGTGACCGGCGCGCTGTCCCAGTTCCCGCTGGGCAAGCAGGGGACCGGTCCGTGAATACCCCGACTCGCGGCAACACGGTGGATCGCCGCACCTGGCTGCCGTTGCTGGTGGCCGCCAGTGCGGCGCTGCTGGTCGCCGGCCCGGCGCGGGCGGCCGACGACTACGACCAGATGCTCGGCTACCTGGCGCAGACCCGTATCGAAGACCGGGCGCTGGCCGGTGCCAGCGGCGCCATCGGCGTGAACATGGCTGCCGGCGACCTCAACCAGCAGGCCAACCTGCGCGCGCTGGCCATCGGCGATGGCGCGGCGATGGTGCAGATAAGCGCATCCCAGAAGCGCAGCGACGACGTCTACGACGTGCCGCTGGCGGCGAGCGCGACCATCGGCGGTTCGGCGCTCGCGGGCGCCAGCGGAATCGCATCGATCAATCAGGCCAGTGGCAGCGGCAACGCGGAACAGAACGCGGTGGCGCTGGTCCTGGCCCAACAGGGCATACGCGAAACGCCGGACAGCATGCTGTCCAGTGGCGTTGCTGCGTCGGCGGAGCGGCAAACAGCCTTCAACCCGGCGGGGAGGACCGCCAGTCGCAAGGTGGCAGTGGAAGCCACCGCGCTGCGTGGGTTCGAAGGTGTTTTCCAGCTCAATCAGATCGCGGGCTCGGCCAACGAGACCGGCAACGTGCTGACGTTGTCGCTCCCTCCGGGCCCGTGAGGCGGTAATCCAACCAACCAAGAGCAAGAGAGAGAGGACACCATGAAAAGGACCATTAAGTGGACCGTGCTTGCCGTGGCGATCACCGCCGCGACGGCCGCCAATGCCGCAGTCGTCAACAACATCGAGAACAACTGGACCAACAACGTCGAGAACAACTGGACGACCAACACCACGATCGACACCGACATCGACTATAGCGACAGCTTCGATCGCGACACCACGATCAGCCACGACGTCGACACCACGTACACCTCCGACGAGAGCCACTCGGTCGACACCTCGTACACCTCGGACGTGGACAAGTCGTACAGCTCCGACGTCAGCAAGACCTACACCTCTGACGTCAGCAAGACGGTCGACAAGTCGTATACCGACAACTTCGAGAAGAACACCACGATCAACAAGAACGTGGACTGGAACTACGAGCGCAACGTCGTCGACACCGACATCAACCACGATGAAGACGTCAACATCGACCACGACATCACCGTCGACAAGGAAGTGAGCGAGCATGGCGTTTCCGCCGAACTCGAGTCCGACCTGTCGCTGACCTCGGACATCGATTTCACCGGCAACCCGACCGTGTCGGGCGACCTGGAGATCGATTCGGCCGCGATCGCCGTGATCGACAACCGCCAGAGCAACAGCGGCAATCTGGGCATCAACGACGTCCTGACCAACGATGCCTCGATCGGCGACAACACCGCCACCGAAGCCGAAGGCAACCTGGGCTTCAACGTCGCCGCCGGCGACAACAACCAGCAGGACAACGCCGCGGCCCTGTCGGCCGCCGATGCCAGCTTCGCGTTCGGCCTGGCCGACTCGAAGGTGCTCGTGCAGCAGTCCGGCTATTCCAACGTCACCAAGAACGTCGGCCAGACCAACAACGCCTGGATTGGCGATGCCGCCTTCGCCGACGCGACCGGCAACATCGGCGTGAACGTGACCTCGGGCAACAACAACCAGCAGAAGAACGCGCTGGCCGCCTCGGTCGCCACCTCGAAGTACGCTTCGGCGGCGGTGAGCTCCAACCAGCAGTCGTCCGGCAACTTCACGCTCAATGCACCGAAGCGTGACGTGCAGTACGACCGCATCGGCATCTCGCTCAGCGGTCGCGTTGCCGGTGGCACGGTCGCCGTCGGTCTGGGCGGCTACGAAGGCACGGCGTCGGGCGAAACCAGCAGCACCGGTGATGCCTACCAGCAGAGCAACCTGTATGCCGATGCGTGGCAGGGCGAGACCCATCCGGGTGGCGGCAACACCGGCCACATCGACTACGACGCCGCTGCCCAGGGCGCCGTGGCCAACCCGAACCGTCCGGGCGTGGGCGGCTTCGCCTTCGATACCGAAGAAAGCGGCAGCTACGAAGGCACCGAGGAAGGCGATCTGGGCTTCCTGGAGCTGGGTTATGCCGACCTGTGGGCGAGCCTGAGCGGCTACGTGACGATCGCCCGCAACGTCGTGGACACCTACACGACCAACACCGCTTCGCTGTCCGGCGACGCCTTCGCGCGTGCCAGCGGCAACATCGGCGTGAACGTGTCGGCCGGTACCGGCAACCAGCAGGCCAACAGCCTGTCGATGGCCGTTGCCCAGCCGTCCACCGCGCCGACTGGCGGTGGCGGTGGTGGCGAGTAAGCCAGGCAACTGGCGCAAGAATGTCCCGCAAGGGATGAAAGAGTGACTCCCGGCCATCCGCCGTGACCGGGAACTCACGGAACGCCCCGTCCCGCCTCCCCCGCGGGACGGGGCTTCCACTTCACCGCAGATCCGATCCGACACTTCAACCACACCGGACCAGGAACACGCCGCCATGCCGCGACTGCTGCCACAGAGCCTGATGCTGTTGCTCCTGTTGTGCGCTGTGCCCGCCATGCCGGCGCGCGCCGCGGATGTGGCCTTCAGCGGCGTGCTGCCGAACGGGGCGCTGTACTACACCCCGGTCGAGAGCATGCGCGAATCGCGCTATCGCAACCTGGTTCGCCAGCAGACCGACTACAGCTGTGGTGCCGCCTCGCTGGCGACCATCCTCAAGTACGCCTACCACCTCGATGCGGACGAGAACACCGTGATCGAGGGCATGCTTGCGCTCTCCGACGCCGGAGTGGTCAAGGAGCGCGGCTTCTCGCTGTTGGACATCAAGCGCTACGTCGAGTCGATGGGCATGCGCGGACGCGGCTACCGGGTCGATGAGGCCCGCCTGCGCTCGCTGCGGGTGCCCAGCCTGGTGCTCATGGACGTCAACGGCTTCCGTCATTTCGTCGTGCTCAAGCAGGTGCGCGGCGACCTGGTGGAGATCGGCGATCCGATCCTGGGCAACCGGGTCATCCCGCTTCCGGAGTTCCTGGAGGCGTGGCCGTCACGGGCGGTGTTCGTCGTTATCGGCACCGACTTCGATCGAAACACGGTTTTGTTGCAGCCCAGCACCCGACCCAGTGCGCGGGCGCTCTATGCGCGGCAGGGACCGATCACCGACGCCGAACTGCTCGACTTCGGGTTCACCCACGCCGACCTGTTCTAAAAGGAGTTGAACATGAACGGAAAACGCACCCTCTGCATCGCCATCGGACTGGCGACCGCACCGGCCGCGTTGCCCGCCTTCGCCCAGGCGACCGCATCGCCGGCGCAGCCCGCTGCTTCACCCGCCTCCGGCCTCACCGAGCTGTCCGATGAGGAAATGGGCGACATGCGCGGCCGCTACACGGTCAGCAACAACACCGTGGCGTGGTTCGGCGTGACCATGGTGTCGACCTGGCAGACCCAGGCCGGCCAGCAATTGACCAGCACCATGAAGGTGACCATGGACGGGCGGAACTCCGCCAAGCCGGTGGTGACCTTCGAGCCGCATGTCAGCATCACCGCCGTCGACGCACCGCCCCCGGTGCCGGGTGGCCAACGCGAGATCGACAATGCCGGACTGGCCAACGTCACCGGCGTGACCCAGAGCATCCAGGTGGCCGGCGATGCGAATGCCGCCCACAATGTCGCCCAGGTGACCGTGCGCGACCAGGTGCCCGGAGGCGAAAGCGCCGCCGCATCATCGGCTGCCGCCACTGGCGCCACATCGACCACCGCCGAAGCCCCGGCCGCCGCCGTGATTCCCGCGGCAGCTGCCGTCGCCGCCATGTCCGATCCGGCCACGTCGTCGAGCACAGTCGCCACGGCCACCGTCGGCGGCATGAACGCCGTGGCCCAGCTGGAAGGCAACGCCGCGCGCGTGCTGCTGCAGATCGATGGCCAGGGCGCCGTCGAGCAGTGGATCAATCGCAGCGGCATGGGCCAGACGATCATGTTGGCCAGCGACGGGCAGACCGCCAGCAACTGGATGGAGCTGGACATCGTGCGCAACACCAACACCGCACAGGCGCGCGCCGGCGTGGCCCAGAACGTGGCCCAGGCGATCTCGCTCAGCCGTGGCATCGCCGTCGGGTACTGACGGCCAGACCGAAGTAAGGAGACGCAGGTGATCAGGAAGACGGCGGCTACATCCACACCGGCCTTGCGGCTGGCGATCATCTCCGCGCTGGCAGCGTCCGCATTCGCGCCGCTGGCATCCGCGCAGCAGGCACAAGGCACCACGCCGGCCGACGAGGCCGACCTGCGCCAGCTCAGCGAGCAGCTCGCCGAGCTCAAGGCGTCCTACGCACAGGAAGTGCGGCGCCTGCGCGAACTGGACATGCAGGTCCAGGCGCTGCAGGCGCGCCTGGCGGGCAAGGTGCCGGCAGCCACCGGCACTGCGGCCGCACCGGCAGCCGCTGCGACCGCCGCCGCCGCAGGCGTGGAGCCTGCAGCGCCGATCGGTGCGTCGCCGCCCTCGACGCCGCCACCCTCCCAGGCCGGTTACGCCAGCACCGCGGCGGAAGCCGAACAGGCCAAGAGCGAATCGATGTCGCGCAGCGTCGCCGACGTGAAGCAGGCGACCCGGACCCTGTTCGACCAGCGCCTGGTGATCGAGAACGGCCTCACCTACAACCGCTACGACCGCAAGCAGCTGACCCTCAATGGCTTCCTGGCCCTTGACGCCATCTTCCTGGGCAACATCGCCATCGAGAACGTCGAGTCGGACACGATGAACTACAACTTCGCCGTGCGCTGGGGCGTAACGCCGAAGCTGACCTTGAACCTGGATGCGCCCTACCTGTGGCGCAAGACCGTGTACCAGAAGGGCGGTGCCGGCGGTGCCGCAGGCGCGATCGCGCAGGAGGAAACCACCGGCAGCGGGCTGGGCGACATCACCCTCAGCGGAAACTTCCTGATGCTGCCCGAGACGACCGGACGCCCGGAGCTGGTGTTGAACGCCGGCGTGACCGTGCCCACCGGCCAGGAACCCTACGGGATTCCGTGGCGCGTGCTGGAGCGCGACGACGACGACTTCATCCGCTTCGCCGTGCCGGAGGAACAACCCACCGGCAATGGCGCCTACCAGGCGAGCATCGGCGTTTCGGCGGTGAAGACCAGCGACCCGGCGATCCTTTACGGCAACCTCGGCTACACCTATTCGTTCGAATCCAGTTTCGACGACATCGACAACAACCCCGATACGGTCAATCCGGGCGATGTGAAGTTGGGCGAGTCGTTCTACTTCGGCGCTGGCGTGGCGTTCGCCTTCAACGAGCGCACCAGCTTCAGCATGTCGCTGAGCAACCGGCTCAGTGCCCGCACCCGGACGCGTTACGACGGCCAGCCCTGGTCGAAAGTGATCGGCAGCGACGCCAACTCGGCGCTGTTCAACCTCGGTGTCACCTATGCACTGAGCGAGCAATCCACCATCGTGGGCTTGCTCGGCATCGGCCTGACCCCGGATGCACCCGACTTCAGCCTCGGGTTCCGGGTGCCGTACTCGCTGTAACCCGAGCCGCGCGCAGCCGCGCGCCAGTGCTCAAGCAACGACGGCCGCGAAAGCGGCCGTCGTCATTTGCGGATGGGCGATCACCCGACAGGATGCGGCTCTACAGTCGCAGCGCTTCCAGCTCGAGCCGGTGCTTCTTGCACAGCCGGTAGACGGTGACGCGCGATACGCGTAGGCGACGGGCGCATTCGCTGACGTTGAAGCCGGAATCGCGCAGTGTGGTGAGGATGGCCTCGCGTTCGGCGTGCACGCGCACGCCATCAAGCCCGTCGCCATTGGCCGCCGCGGCATCAGCCAGCTGCAGCGCATGCGCGTCGATCAGCTCGCTCTCGCCGACCACCGCCGCGCGACGTACGCGGTTCAGCAGTTCGCGCACGTTGCCGGGCCAGCGGTGCGCGTGCAGCTGGCGCCGGGCCGAGGCGTCGAAGCCGCGCGCACGCACCCGGTGCTGCTCGCGGAACTGGGCCAGGAAATGCTTGGCCAGCAGCTCCACGTCGTCGCCGCGCTCGTGCAGCGGCGGCATGTGCAGGCGCAACACATCCAGGCGATAGAACAAATCTTCGCGGAAGCGACCGTGCGCGACCGCCTCTTCCAGGTCGATATGCGTGGCGGCGACGACGCGCACGTCGATGCGGATCGAGTGGTGGCTGCCGACGCGCTCCAGCGTGCCTTCCTGCAGCACGCGCAGCAGGTTGGTCTGCGCGTCCAGCGGCAGGTCGCCGATTTCGTCGAGGAAGATCGTGCCGCCGTCGGCGGCTTCGAACAGGCCGATCCGTCGTGCCGATGCACCGGTGAACGCGCCCTTCTCATGGCCGAACAACTCGGCCTGGACCAGGCTGGCGGGCAAGGCGCCGCAGTTGACCGCGATGAACGGCCGCCCGCGGCGCGAGGACATCTCGTGCAACGCGCGCGCGGCCAGCTCCTTGCCCGTGCCGGTTTCGCCGGTGACCAGCACCGGCAGGTCGACCGGCGCGAACTTGTGCAGGCTCGCATGCACGGCGAGCATCGCCGCGCTGGAACCGACCAGGCAATCGGTTCCGTTGCCGCCGCCGCCGATCGGCAGGTCGCCATCGACGATCTTGGCCAGGCGCTGCAGCTGGGCCAGGTCCAGCGGTTGGCGCAGGTGCAGCAGGCAACCGGCGAGCAGGATGTCGGTATCGCCGATCACGACCAGCGGAAGATCCGAATGCGGCGCCAGCAGCGCCTGCATCGCGTCGGCCCACGCGTCGTCGGCGTTGCGCAGGTCCAGCAATGCAGCGACGCGGTCGCCGCCGCGCAAACCGATGCGCGCGCCTTTCGGATCCTCGATCACGCGCAGGTCCCAGCCTGCGGCTGCAAGAAGGTCGCGCTCCTGGGGAGTCGGATGACCCAGCCAGATCATGCAACGTGCTCGGATTTCTGGAACCGCCGCCATAGTTCCTTGCTCCTGGTGTCGCCCGGCTGCGCGGGACGCATTCGGGACGGGCGTCCCCTTGGACGACCGTCGTCGCAGCCTGCCATCGTTCCGTGACAGTGGGCTAATAGAAAAATGAAGGACGACCGGTGCTACCGGTCATGTGCCGTGGGCGCTGCATGTTCAGCGCCGCCCGCCTGCTGCCGCGTCGCGGCAGCACCGATAACAGGACCGGTCTGGATAGGTCGGACGATGTAGGCGTGACATGGTGTTCCCCCGGAGCTTGCATCCAGCCGCGATGGATGAATTGGCGGCTGTATCCGGAAAAACGCCGACAGGCAGGCAGACAGGACAAACCCGCGCCCAACCCCTTCAGGATGATGAGGAATTCAGGGAGATGAAGACGGATAAGCGATCAGCAGGACCAGGTCTTCCTCGCCTACCTGCTCGATCGCATGGGTGCTGCCGGGGCGGGTGAGCATGGCGTCGCCGGCGGCTACCTCGTGGACCTTGCCATCGAGCACGTAGCGGCCGCGACCGGACAGCACGTAGTAGATCTCGTCCTTGTGGTGCTGGTGCAGGCCGATGCCTGCGCCCTTGTGCAGCACGCGCTTGCGCATCACGAACGCCAGCCCTGGCGCATCGGCGAACAGCGGATAGGCGGTGGTCGTCCCCGGCCCGCCATGCGGACCGGGCTGCTGGCGGGCGAAGTCGCGTTCGTGCACCACCGACGAAGGATTCTTTTGCGCGGCCTGGTCATCGCGCGCGCTGGCCGGCGCGCCGCAGTCGGTGTCGCGCACCACGTGCGCGGCCAGGGCCGGATCCAGCTTCTTCCAGTCGCGCACCACCAGGCAGGCGACCATCGTCGCGCCGGCCGCGCTGAAGTGGGTGTCGTCGCGAACGCCGCGCTCGGGTACGTGCTCGAAGTAGGCCTTCGAAGGTTCATCGCCGAGCGCGCGCAACCAGTCGGTGCTGCTCGCGTTGAGGTCGATCAACGCGACCTGCTCGCGCGCGGCCAGCTCGCGCACCGCCTGCGTGTAGCGCGCGTGCGTGTCCAGCAGCGAGCCGAAGTCCCATACGCGCCTCGACACCGGCGTCAGCAGGATCGGCGTGGCGCCATGTTCGCGGGCGAGCGCGACATAGCGCATCAGCCATTGCGGATACGCCTGGTCGGGTTCGTTGTAGCGGCGCGGGTCTTCGTACTTGGCGTCGTTGTGGCCGAACTGGATCAGCAGCACGTCGCCCTTGCGCAACTCGCGCGCCACCGGTTCCAGGCGGCCCTCGTCGATGAAGCTGCGCGAACTGCGCCCGCCCATCGCATGGTTGCGCACCTGGAAGTACGCCGGGTCCAGGAAGCCCTGCAGCTGCTGGCCCCAGCCGTTGCGCGGCGCGCGTTCGGGGCCGTACTCGGCAGCGGTGGAATCGCCGGCGATGAACACCCGTCGCGGCTCGGCCCGCGCATCACCTGCGCTTGCGAGCGTGACGAAGCCGGCGAAGAGCAGGGCGATCGACAGCAGGCGCTTGAGCATGGTGGTCACTCGCTGAAAAAAAACGCCCCGCTGCGGCTGGGCCGGGCGGGGCGGAGATCGGTACTGGCTCCGGTGCGCGGATGCGGAGAGAGTGCATCCGGCGGCACGACGGATGCGCATCCGCGCACCGGAGCGCGTCCCGACGTGGAGTTCAGCGCGCCAGCCAGCCGCCGTCGACCGGAATCACGGCGCCGTTGACGTAGTCGGACGCGGCGCTGGACAGGAACACCGCGGTGCCGCCCAGGTCGGCCGGTTCGCCCCAGCGCGAGGCCGGGATGCGATCGAGGATCGACTTGTTGCGGTCCTCGTCGGCGCGCAGCTGCGCGGTGTTGTCGGTGGCCATGTAGCCGGGCGCGATCGCGTTGATGTTCAGGCCCTTGGCCGCCCACTCGTTGGCCAGCAGGCGGGTGATGCCGGCGATGCCGCTCTTGGACGCGGTGTACGACGGCACGCGGATGCCGCCCTGGAAGGAGAGCATCGAGGCGATGTTGATGATCTTGCCGTGGCCCTGGGCGATGAAGTGCTTGCCGGCGGCCTGCGACATGAAGAACGCGGACTTGATGTTGACGTTCATCACGTCGTCCCAGTCCTTCTCGGAGAACTCGACCGCATCGGCGCGACGGATCAGGCCGGCGTTGTTGACCAGGATGTCCAGGCCGCCAAGGCCGGCGACGGTCTCGGCGACGATGCGCTCGACCGGCTCGATGCTGATCAGGTTGGCTTCGATGTTGAGGAAGCGGCGACCCAGTGCCTTGACCTTCTCGCCGGTCTCTTCGGCCGGAACGATGCCGGCGGCGGCGATGTCGGCGCCCGCGGCGGCCAGCGCCAGCGCGATGCCCTGGCCCAGGCCGGTGTTGGCGCCGGTGACCAGCGCGACCTTGCCTTCAAGGCTGAACGGATTGCTTGCCATGAACGTTCCTCGGTTTGTAGAGCGGGGCTCGCCCCGCTGGACAGGCTTGGAAAGCCGGGCACTGGAACGTCCCGGCGCGTTTTGATGGAGCAAGCGGGGGGACGCCCCGCTCTAAGTTGAGCGCGCCGCGCGGTGGTCGCGCGGCGCGTTGGAGCATTACTTCAGCTGGCAGATGTCCAGCACGTTCATGTCGGTGTAGTCCAGATTCTCGCCGCCCATCGCCCAGATGAAGGCGTAGTTGCTGGTGCCCGAACCCATGTGGATCGACCACGGCGGCGAGACCACCGCTTCGTCGTTCTGCATGACGATGTGGCGCTGCTGGTCCGGCTGGCCCATGAAGTGGTAGACGCGATCGTTGGCGCCCAGGTCGAAGTAGAAATAGACCTCGCTGCGGCGGTCGTGCAGGTGCGGCGGCATGGTGTTCCAGACGCTGCCCGGCTTGAGCACGGTCAGGCCCAGCAGCAGCTGCGAGGACTGGCAGGTGGCCGGCACGATGAACTGGTAGATGGTGCGCTCGTTGCTGGTCTCCAGCGCGCCACGCTCCAGCGCCACCGCGTCCTTGATCGACAGCTGCTTGGTCTCGAAGCGCGCGTGCGCCGGGGTCGAGGTCAGGTAGAACTTGGCCGGGTTGGCGGCGTCGGCCGAGGCGAAGCTCACGTCCTCGCTGCCCATCGCCACGTACAGGCCGTCCTTCGGACCGAGCGTGTAGGCGGTGCCGTCCACGGTGACCGTGCCGGTGCCATTGCCGACGTTGATCACGCCCAGCTCGCGACGCTCCAGGAACGGCTTGCCCGCGGCCGAGGCCGGCTCGGTCTGCCTGGGCAGCGACACCGACTTGCCCACCGGCGCGGCGCCACCGATCACGAAGCGCTCGTAGTGCGTGTAGTTCAGCCGCACTTCGTCGGCGGCGAACAGCTCGCCGATCTGGTACAGGTCGCGCAGCTGGTCGTTGCTGGCGCCCTGCATGACGCCGGGATGGGTCGCGTAGTAGGTCTTCTGGTACATCGGGTCGGGCTCCTCGAGGCGGTGCGCCAGCGACGCGGGGGGCGGCTCTGGCCTTTAAGTGGGGCAATTCTAGCGAAGGACGGTAACCGGTGTCATTCCGCGGTGCGGCAAAAGGCGCGGGGGTCGCCCGGGCCGTGGGTCAGGTCAGGCGGGGGGCTGGCAGGAGTCGCGGACGATCAGGTGCGGGCGCACGCTGGCTACCGGCAACGGGCCGTTGTCGGTGCGGATCAGCATGGTCGCCGCGATCCGGCCGGTATCGCGGGTCTGGCGGCGAACCGAGGTCAGGGACGGCCACAGGCGCGCGGCCAGCGGGCTGTCGTCGTAGCCGATCACCGACAGGTCGCGCGGAATGCTGATCCCGGCGCGCATGGCGACCTTGTAGACGCCGGCGGCCATCTCGTCGTTGCCGCAGAAGATCGCGGTCGGACGCTGCTTGCCGGCCAGCAGCTTCTCGGCGGCGGCCACGCCGGACTCGAAGGTGTAGCTGGCCTCGATGATCCGCGACTTGGGCACCACGATGCCGCGCTTGGCCAGGGTGTCGACGAAGCCTTCGGTGCGCTCGATCGCCGAGCGGTAGGCCAGCGGACCGGTGATCAGGGCGATGTCGCGATGGCCCAGGGTCAGCAGGTAATCGGCCGCTTCGGCCGCACCGTCGCGGTCGTGGGTGACGATCATGCGACCGTCGTGATCCTCGAAACCGACCGGCACGATGCGGGTGTAGCGGCAGCTCATTTCCGCCAGCATGTCGGCCAGGTTCTGGTCTTCGGACGCGCGCGGAACCAGCATCACCCCGTGCAGCTTCTGCTGCTGGACGAAGCGGCGCACGCCGTCGATGTAGCCGGGGCTGCGGGTATCGCAGGGATGCACGACCAGCTCGAAGCCCGACTCGCGCAGCGCGTCCAGCGCGCCGTACTGCATGTCGACGATGTACTGGGCGGTCGGGTTGTCGTAGACCATGCCGATCAGGAACGAACGGCGGAAGGCCAGGCCGCGCGCCAGCGGGTCGGGCACGTAGCCGACCTCGCGCATCAGCGTCTCGACCTTCTCGCGCGTGTCCTTACGCACCAGCGGCGAGTTGTTGATGATCCGCGAGACGGTCTTCTTCGAGACCCCGGCCAGCCGAGCGATGTCGTTGATGGTGGCCGTCTTGCCGCTGGACAGTCGGCCGGAAGGCTGGGCGGGTGTGGTGCGCGCGGGCATCGGGATGGTCAGAGGAGGTGTCTGGCGATTCTAGCCGGTGCGTCCGGCCGGTGCGGCGGTTCCGGTGCCCCGCCCGGCGCAGGCGCCAGGCAGGGTCCCCGGGACGGGAGGGCGGTCAGGCGCGCAGCGCGGCCGGCAGCCACAGCGACAGCTGCGGGAACAGCGCCACGATCAGCAGGACCGCCAGCGCGGCCAGCCAGAACGGCCAGATCGTGCGCATGCTCTGGGCCACGGTGATCTTGCCGATCGAGGTGCCGATGAACAGCACCGAGCCCACCGGCGGGGTGACCAGGCCGATGCCGCCGGCCAGGACCATCACCAGGCCGAAGTGGATCGGGTCGATCCCGTAGGCCTTCACCACCGGCAGGAAGATCGGCGTGCAGATCAGGATCTTCGGCGCCAGGTCCATGAACATGCCCAGGACCAGCAGGATAGCCACGATCATCAGCAGCACCGTGGTCTGGCTGTCGGCGACCGACTTGAGGAACTCCACCGCCGCCGTGGGCACCTGCAGGTAGGCCAGCAGCCAGCCGAACACCGCCGCGGTGGCGATCACGAACAGGATCACCCCGGTGGTGCGAGCGGCATGGACCACCGCGCCGCGGAACTCGGCCCAGCGCAGCTGCCGGTACAGGATGCTGGTCACCAGCAGCGCGTAGACCACGGCGATGGCCGCCGATTCGACCGCGGTGAAGATGCCCGCGCGGATGCCGACGAAGATCAGCAGGATCAGGCCCAGGCCCGGCAGCGCGGCGATCAGGCGCAACACGACCGCGCGCCAGCCCGGGAACGGCTCGGTGCCATAGCCGCGGTAACGGGCCACCGCATAGCCGGTGATCATCATCGCCACGGTCATCAGCAGCGCCGGGAAGATGCCGGCCGCGAACAGGTCGGCGATCGAGATGCCGCCGCCGGCCGCGGCCGAGAACAGGATCAGGTTGTGCGAGGGCGGCACCAGCAGCGCGACCAGCGCGGCGGTCATGCACACGTTCACCGCGTAGTCGCGGTCGTAACCGCGGGCGACCATCTGCGGGATCATCGTGCCGCCGACGGCCGACACGTCGGCCAGCGCCGAGCCGGACACGCCGCCGAAGAACAGCGAGGACAGCACGCTGACCTGGCCCAGGCCGCCGCGCATGCGGCCGACCAGTGCGGCCGCCAGCGCGATCAGGCGCTCGGAGATGCCGCCGCGCAGCATCAGTTCGCCGGCGAAGATGAAGAGCGGGATCGCGATCAGCGATACGGAACCTGCGCCGGCGGAGATCTGCTGGACCAGCACGATCGACGGCACGTCCAGGTAGAACAGCGTGGCCAGCGCGGCCACGGCCAGGGCGAAGGCGACCGGGATGCCCAGCAGCAGGAGCAGGACGAACAGGCCCAGGAGAATGGCGATGGCCATGGGTCAGGCTCCTTGCGAACGCGTGGACTGAAGGACCAGCCACGCCTTGTTGAGTGCGAACACGCAGATCAGCGCACCGCCGATCGACAGCGGCAGGTAGTTGATGCTCTGCGGCATCGACGCACCGGCGATCTTGATGTCCAGGCCGTCGAGAAGCAGCACGCCAGCCCAGCCGGCGATCAGCGCGCCGACGGCGGCCATCAGCAGCGGACGGGCCAGGTCCAGCACGCGGCGCGCCAGCGACGGCAGGTGCTCGGCCAGCAGGTAGAAGCCGAAGTGGCGGTCGGTATGCACGCCGGCGGCGGCGCCGAAGCTCATCGCCGTGCTCAGCAGCAGCAGGGTGACCGGTTCGGTCCAGCTGGGCGAATCGTTGATGACGTAGCGGGCGAACACCTGCCAGCCCTGCACGATCACCAGCCCGACCAGGGCGGCGGCGGCAACGGCGATGACGATGCCGGCGATCCGGTCCAGCGCGCGCTGCGCGGGGCTGGCCGGGACGGAGGGTGTGGTCTCGCTCGTATCACTCATGGGAGCTCGGATCAGGCAAGGTCGCGGATGCGACGGTACAGGGCTTCGATTTCAGGCTTCTGGTGGTACTCGTCCAGCAGCGGCTGCGCGGCCTTGCGGAACGCATCCAGGTCGACGTCGTTGATCTGGATGCCGTAGTCGAGTACCGCCTTGCGCGCCGCGCCTTCGGACGAGTCCCACTTGGCGCGCATCACCGGCACCGACTCGCGCGCCACGCGCAGCAGCAGCTCGCGGTCGGACGGGGTCAGCGACAGGAAGCTGTCGCGCGACATGATCAGGATGTCCGGCGCATACGAGTGGCGGGTTTCCGACCAGTACCGGGCCGCCTCGAAATGGCGGCTGGAGTGGAAACTGCGCATGTTGTTCTCGGCGCCGTCGATCATGTGCGTCTCCATCGCCGAGAAGGTCTCGCCCAGCGACATCGGCGTCGGATTGGCGCCGAGCAGGCGGACCAGCTTGATGAAGATGTCCGAGGCCGCCACGCGCATCTTCATGCCGTGCAGGTCAGACGGTTGCTTGATCGGGTGCTTGATGTTGTAGAAGCAACGCGCGCCGGAATCGTAGATCGCCAGGCCGACCAGGTCGCGGCTCTCGAAGCTGCGCAGCACTTCGTTGCCGACGTCGCCGTCGACCACGTGGCGCAGGTGTTCGATCGAATCGAACACGTACGGCAGGCACAGCGCCTGGGTCAGCGGGAAGGCATTGTTGAGCGCGCCGGAGAACACGCGGGTGATGTCGATCACCCCGTAGCGGGCCATGTCGATGGCCTCGGCCTCGCGGCCGAGCTGGCCGGAGTGGTACAGGCGGATCTTCAGCCGGCCATTGGTTTCCTGCTCCAGCGTCTGGCCGATCCAGCGCACCGCTTCCACGGTGGGGTAGTCGGTCACGTGCACGTCGCTGGCGGTCAGGATGCGGTGGCCGGTGGCGTCGATCTTGTCCGAGCTGGCCAGTGCGCGGCCACTCATCGCCAACGGCAGCGCACAGGCGGCGCTGGCGCCGCCCAGCAACAGGCGGCGTCGGGTCAAACCGGTCATGCAGGCGTCTCCGTGCTGGCGGCCGAAACGGCGTGGCAGTCGAGGGTGCCATGGCCCTGGAACACCACGCGCGCGCTCTGCCCGGCGGCGATGTCGTGGATGCCGGTGGCGTTGCCGGTGGCGATGTACTCGCCGGCCTTGAGCGGACGGCCACGCTTGGCCGAGCGCGAAAGGGCGAAGGCGAACGCCGCGCGCAGGCCGCCGGGCAGGCGCTGGGCGCCGCCGGTGCCGACGCTGGTGCCTTCGATGAAGGTCTCGGCCAGCAGGCTCGCCTCGTCCAGCGCGGCCCAGTCGGCGACCTGCCCGCCCAGGATCAGGCCGTTGTTGTTGCCGAAATCGGACACCACCACGAGCGGGCCGAGCTGGTTGATCGTCGCCAACGGGCTGCTGGCCACTTCCACGCCGATGAACATGGTCGCCGGCACGGCTGCGGCCTCGTCCGGGGTCCAGTCAAGCTTGTCGGCCGGGGCATCAGCCTCCAGGCGCAGGACGTACTCGGCCTCGACCGCGCCGAAGCCACCGACGAACACCGGAATCGGCGTGCTGCTACCGGTAGCATTCCAGAGCTGACGGGCGAAGATCGGGCCGAGCAGGCGCTCGTCCCCGGATACGTCGCGGCGCTCGGGGGCGATATAGCCGACCTTCCAGCCGACCACCGTGTCCGGCCATTGCGCGATCGCCAGGTCCTGGACCTGGTAGGCGCTGACCAGATCGCCGGGAATGGTGCCGGGAAAGCCTTCCAGCGCGGCGCCCCGGCGCCGGGCGGCGACGAAACTGTCCGCGATGCCGGCCAGCTGCGGCGATGCCGGCGTATCGTCCTGATGGCCTGTAAGCGTGCTCAAAGTGTCTCCCGGGGAATGTGCTCTAGCGTGTTGCGCCGCGGATCGACAGCGGGCGCAGAAGCTGTATATGGTAAACCGGTGTCATGTCGCAATGTGCACTGCGTCAATGCGCCACTGCACGCTGCAACGCAACATCCGGCGAGGGGTTTCCATGCAACGGCTGTATCGCCCATCCGGGCCTCCCATCCGCGGCCAGGCAGGCGCCAGCAGGCTGCTTTGCGCCGTGGCCACGGCATTGCTGGCGTTGGCCGCGCATGCTGCCCCGGCGGTCTCGCCCGCCAGACCGTCCACGCCCATCGAAGTGCCGCTGTGGCCGTCCACCCCGCCCGGCAGCGAGGGGCTGTCGCTGGCCCAGCGCGTGGTCGAGCGCAGTGCCGACCCGACCGTACCCGATCGCTACGCCGACGAAGTCGCCGTCCCGTCGCTGACCGTGTATCGCCCCGCCCACCCGGACGGTCGCGCGCTGCTGGTGGTGCCCGGCGGCGGCTACCAGCGCGTGGTCCTGGACAAGGAAGGCAGCGCGCTGGTGCCGGCGTTCGCGGAGGAGGCCGGCCTGACCCTGTTCGTGCTGCGCTACCGCCTGCCCGGAGAAGGACACCGCAACGCGCGCGAGGTGCCGCTGGCCGATGCGCAGCGGGCGATGCGGGTCATCCGCCAGCACGCGGCCGAATGGGGCGTGGACGCGGCCAGTGTCGGCGTCATGGGTTTTTCGGCCGGGGGCCACGTGGCCGCGAGCCTGGCCACCCGGCATTCGGAAGTCGTCTATGCGCCGGTCGACACCGCCGACGCGCTGGATCCGCGGCCGGCCTATGCTTTGCTGATCTATCCGGTGATCGACATGGGCGCGCATGCGCATCCGGGGTCGCGGCAGAAGCTGCTCGGTGACGATCCGGATGCGGCCTCGGTGAAGGACTATTCGCTGCAGAACCGCGTGGACGCGACCACCCCACCCACCTTTCTGCTGCACGCGCAGGATGATGAGGTGGTGCCGGTGGAGAACTCCCTGCTGTTCGAGGCCGCACTGCGCCAGGCCGGCATCGAGCACGAAACCCATCTCTACGCGCACGGCGGGCACGGCTTCGGCGTGCGCCAGGCGCACGGAACGCTGGCGTTGTGGCCGCAACTGGCCACCGCCTGGATCGGCGCGCACGCACCGCTGCCTGCCACGAACAGCAAGGACTGAACGATGACCTCATCCGTCTCCGGCGACTCGTTGCCTGACGATCCGCAACGCCGCCGCCTGTTGCAGGCCGCTGGTGCCGGACTGGCATTGGCCGGCATGAGCCCGCTGGCCTTCGCCGCGGGCGATGCCACTTCGGTTGCGCGCACCCGCTCCGGACGCGTGCGAGGCGTGCGCGAGCAGGGTGTGCATGTGTTCAAGGGCATCCGTTACGGCGCCGACACGGCCGCCACGCGCTTCCAGCCACCGCGTCCGCCGCAGCCGTGGTCGGGCGTGGCTGCCGCGCTGGCCTATGGCGCGTCGGCACCGCAACGCGGCGACGGCGGACCGGGCAGCGAGGACTGCCTGTTCCTCAACGTCTGGACGCCGGCACTCGCCGATGGCGGCAAGCGGCCGGTGCTGTTCTATATCCATGGTGGCGGCTACGACACCGGTTCGGGCAGCGATGCGCTCTACGACGGCACGCGCCTGTGCCGCCGCGGCGATGTGGTGGTGGTCACCGTAAACCACCGGCTCAACGCGTTCGGCTACCTGCACCTGGGCCAGATCGGCGGCCCGGAACTGGCCGCTTCCGGAAACGCGGGCCAGCTCGACCTGGTGCTGGCGCTGCAGTGGGTGCGCGACAACATCGCCGGCTTCGGCGGCGACCCGGGCAACGTCACCGTGTTCGGCCAGTCCGGCGGCGGCGCCAAGATCGCCACGCTGATGGCGATGCCCACGGCGCGCGGCCTGTTCCATCGCGCTTGGACCATGAGCGGGCAGCAGGTCACGGCCGCCGGACCGCGCGCGGCAACGCAACGCGCGCAGCTGTTCCTGCGCACGCTGGACATCGATCCGGCCGCGCCCGATGCGATCGCGCGCCTGCGCGCGCTGCCGGTAGCCACACTGCTGGAAGCCACCACCGTGCGCGACTTCTCGCGGGTGGAGGACACCCGGCTTTACTTCGGCCCGGTGATGGATGGCCAGGTGCTGCCACGGCATCCGTTCTGGCCCGATGCGCCGGCGCAGTCGACGGCGATCCCGATGGTCATCGGCAACACCCGCGACGAAACGCGGGCGTTCCTGGGCAACGACCCGCAGAACTTCAACCTGACCTGGGAGACGCTGCCGGCGCGGTTGGAGAAGCAGCAGTTCGTCGATATCCGCGTCGACCTCGTGGTGGCCGAATACCGGCGCCTGTATCCGCAGTACACGCCGTCGGAAGTGTTCTTCGCCGCGACCACCGCCGGGCGTTCCTGGCGCGGCGCGGTCGAGGAGCTCGAAGTGCGCGCACGCCAGAGCGCGCCGGAAGCGCCGACCTGGGCCTACCAGCTCGACTGGGGTTCGCCCTTGGATGGCGGCAAGTTCCGCGCGTTCCACACGCTGGACATCCCGCTGGTGTTCGACAACATCGGCCAGCCCGGCTCGCGCACCGGTGACGGCGCCGACGCGCAGGCAATGGCCGACCGGATGAGCGACGCACTCCTGTCACTGGCCCGCCACGGCGATCCGAACCACGGCGGACTCGCGCGCTGGGAGCCGTACTCGATGGCACGGCGGCAGACGATGCTGTTCGACGTGCCGCCGACGCTGGCCGACGATCCGCGCGGCGCCGAACGCCGCTTCTGGCAACAGGCACCGTTCGTGCAGCGCGGGACGATGTGATGCGGCCGCGCCCGCGCGATCTCAGCGCGGCGTGGTGAGCGCAGCGAGCGGAACGCGGGTGATCGCGATGTCTTCCTTGTTGACCGAATAGGCCACGAAGAGGAAGCCGTTCCAGACCACGCTCTTGGGGTAGTGGTAACCGGGACGCTTGTAGCGGCCTTCATGGCGCAGCGCCGGCAATCCATCCGCGCCGCGCAACAGGAAGCTGCGGTCGAATGTCCGCCCATCGCTCGACAGCGTTACCGCCAGCGGGATGCGCACGCGATCGGCGTTGGGTGCATTGACCAGGAAGGCGGTGCCGTCGGGCAGGTTGCCCGCGCTCTGCTTGGCGCGCGCATCGGGCATGGCGGTCAGCACCGGCGTGGACCAGTGTTCGCCGCGATCGCAGCTCTCGCTGGCCAGTTGCCTGAAGCTGCTGGCCTGGTCGCGGAATACCATCACCGCGCATTGCGCATCGTCCGCATCGCGCCGCAAAAACAGGCTCGGTTCCAGCTCGCGGCTGACCCGGCCTTCGTGCGGCAGGTTGGCCATCGCGCCGCGCCTCCACCCGGAGATGCCGAGCGGATCGTCGGTGAAGAACGGCGCGACGATCATCCCGGGACGGGTGTGGAAAGCGGTGATGACGCGTCCGTCAGCCAGCGCATGGGGATCCTGCTCGATGATGCCTTCGACCGGCGCGCCGTCCGCGTCAAGCACGCGGGCGGGTTTCGACCAGTGCACGCCATCGCTGCTGAGCATGTACTCGGCCCAGCCGCCATCGCCGGACTGGAAGCCGGTCGGCCAGACGTTGATGTAGGCCACCAGCGTCCGGCCATCGCTCCACCAGCCGCCGTTGGAGTGCATCACTCCGTCTTTGCCGGCAGGCACCAGCACCTGCGGCGCGCTCCAGTGGATGCCGTCGTCGCTGTGGCTGGCCAGCACATGCGTGTCCGGTGAATCCTCGTCGCGCGCCGAACTCTGCCATTGCGCGTACAGCCTGCCCTTGAACGGAGTCAGTACCGCGCCGTTGTTGAACAACCCTTGCCCGTCTGTGGGCGCGAACACGGTGATGTCCTGCGTGCCCGGCGCGCGCTGCAGGCCCAGGTCGGGCGCTTGCGGATCGAGCAGCCCCGGCGCAATCGCGTACGGCGCAGCTTCCGCCAACGCCGCGCGATCGGCCTGCGCGGCGGACACCGCCGCGGCCGGCAACGCGAGCATCAAAGCGAGCAGGATGCTGCGCAAACAGGACGACCTGCGCTCAGTAATCGAGCGCGCGATACCGGAAGTCGCGGAAATGCACCTTGCCCTCACCGGCCGCGTAGATCGCCGGCTTCAGCGCCAGGAACTGGCCGGCCACGTTGTGGTGGTAACCGGACACTTCCATCTGCACCGGGTACTTTTCCCAGGTCTTGCCGTCGGTGCTGGTGTGGAAGGTGACGATGTGCTGGTCGTTGGTCACCCGCAGCCACAGCCTGCCGCCCTTGCCGGGCGCCAGGCCATTGGTCGGCCGCTCCTGCCCGTAGCGATGCATCACGAACTTCTCGCCATTGCTGCCCACGCCCACGTACAGGTGGTCGTTGTAGAACAGCAGCGCGCCGCCGATGGCGCCCGGTTCTATCTCCATCTCCACTTCGAACTGGTAGGCCTTGTCGCCGGCAATCACCGTCAGCGGCGAACTGTTGCGCGGCGTGCTGCCCTTGCCCTGCACGGTCATCGCGCCGTTGCCGAATGACAGGCGCTTGTATTCGTCCTGCGCCGGATCGAAGAACGACCACTGGTGCCCCAGGCGCTTGCCGTCGAAGCTGTCCGACAACGCCATGCCGTGCGCGCCGACCGGCTTGCCGCTGGGCTTCTTCAACGGGTGTCCGAGATCGCCGCCCTTGGCGACGAACCAGCCGTCGTCGGTCCATTCGATCGGATCGAGCAGCGCCTGCCGGCCCAGCGTCCAGTACCCGTTCTCGTAGCCGTGGTAGATCATCCACCAGCGCCCGTCGGTGCCTTCGACCACGGTGGCGTGGCCGCGCGACCACCACGGCTCGCTGCGGTCGACGGTGCGGGTGATCGGATTGTGCGGCGAGTTTTCCCACGGGCCGTGGATCGACTTCGAACGCGCGGTGATCACCATGTGCCCGGTCGGCGGGCCGGCGGTGCCGCCCACTGCGGTGGTCATGTAGTACCAGTCGCCACGCTTGTTGATCTTCGGGCCTTCCTGCGCGTAGCTCTCCACGTCCCAGTCCTGCGGGTACTGCCAGCCGTCGTAGACGTGGCGCGGCTCGCCGACCACGCTCAGTCCGTCGTCGGACAGCTGCACGTAATCGCCGCCGGACAGGAACAGGTAGCGCTTGCCGTCTTCGCCCACCGCGTGGCCCGGGTCGATGTACTTGCCCAGGCCGATGTTCACCGGCTCGCTCCAGGGACCGCGGATGTCGTCGGCCCACACCACGTAGTTGCTGCGCGTGTTGCCCTCGGTGCCGCCGGTGCGGGCCGGGAAATAGATGTAGTAGCGACCGTTGTGCTTGACGATGTCCGGCGCCCAGATCGAGCCGACGTTCTTCGTGATCGCATGGCCCAGCGGCGTCCAGTTGACCAGGTCGCGCGAGTGCCAGATCGGCAGGCCGGGATAGGCGTCGAACGAGGACGAGGTCAGGTAGTAGTCGTCGCCGTCCTTGAGCACCGACGGGTCGGGACGGTCGCCGGCAAACACCGGGTTGAGGAACGTGCCGTCGCCCAGGTCGGCCTGGCGCTGGTTCTCGATGCCGCGCTTCCACGGGCTGGTGGCGGTATCGGCAGCCAGTGCAGCCGGGAGTGCGGCCGTGGCCAGCGCGAGCAGCAGCAGGGAATGGAAGGGACGGAGGGCCATGTCTGGTCCTTGGGGCAGGGGGAGGGTCCGGTGCGGGAACGCGCGGCAGGCCGCGGATGACACCGATGGTCAATGGAACGTAACAGACACCGTACGGCGCGGGCATCCTGCGCCGCAGCACGCGATCGCGGCGCGCGCGGCTAAAGTCGGATTGCCCGCACCGCTTGCGTTGTGGCCGGATGACACCGCTGCCATGCCCTGGCGCCGATGCGCACCCAATCCCCTGACCACACCACCAGACGCCATGTCCGCGCCTTCGATCCCTGCCATCCGTCGTCCGTTCGCCCGCCTGACCCTGTTTCTCATGCTGCTCGGTGCCGCCGCCGCCGCCGCCGCGGGCCAGGCCGCGGTCGATCCGTCGATCACCGAGCGGCCGCCGGTCACCCCGGTCCGCGCCAGCAAGATCATCCTGGTCGGCGATTCGACCACCGCCGTGCAGGGCGGTTGGGGACCGTCGTTCTGCGCCGACCATGTCGCGTCGTTCCTGGCGTGCATCAACCTGGCCCGCGGCGGGCGCAGCACCTACAACTACCGCGCCGAGGGCTCGTGGGAGATCGCGCTGCATGAGATGCGCACCGACGCCTACGCCGGCGGCGTGTACGTGCTGATCCAGTTCGGCCACAACGACCAGCCCGGCAAGCCCGGGCGCTCCACCGACCTGGCCAGCGAGTTCCCCGACAACCTGCGCCGCTACGTGCGCGAAGTACGCGCCGCGGGCGCCGTGCCGGTGCTGCTGACCCCGCTGACCCGTCGGCAGTTCGCCGACGGCGTGCTGGTCGACGACCTGGCGCCGTGGGCCGAGGCCACGCGCAAGGTCGCGAGCGAACTCGAGGTGCCGCTGGTGGACCTGCATGCGCGCAGCATGGGCGCGGTGCAGGGCATGGGCCCGGTGCAGGCGATGCGCCTGGCCCAGGCGCGTCCATCGCCGGAGCAGGTCACCGCCGCGCAGGGCGGCACCACGATCGGCGCGACACCGGTCGCTTCAGCAGGCGCTGCGGCCACCACGCCGCAGAACAATGCGGCAGTCGAACCGATGGGCACGCCGAAGGCGGCGTTCGACTACACCCACCTGGGCCGCGAGGGCGCGGACTTCTTTGCCGCCATCGTCGCCGACGAGCTCGCGCGTCAGGTGCCGGCGCTGCGGCGCAACCTGATTCCATAAGCCGTGACCGGCCGTTCTTCATGCGATGCACCCGACCGCTAGACTGCGGCAACCACCGGACAGGAACCTGCGCATGAAACTCACGCCCACACCCGTCACCGCCGCGTTGGCGGGCGTATTCGCAGGGGTGGTGATGCCGATGCTGTGGCCGCGGCTGGGCGATGACACCTTGAACTGGATCTTCGCCTTCCTGCTGGTGATCGCGTTGCCCGCCCATGCGCTGGTGGTGGGCTTCAACACGCCGCGTGAAGCGGCGGCACGGGGCGGGCTGGACACCGAATTGCTCAAGCGCGTGGCGGCATGGCTGTTCGCGGCGCTGGCCACGGTCGCATTGATGAAGGTGTTGCCGCTGTAGAGCCGGGCCTGACCGGCTGCTCTTTGTCGTCGCTTTCGGGGAAGCATAAGCAGCCGGCCAGGTCCGGCTCTACGTCATGGCGCAGTTCAAGTCCGTCGCACGTAGTTCCCGCAGAAAAAAGAAGGCCGGGCATGCCCGGCCTTCTTCATCTGGTGACGCTCGCGCAGCGCTCAGTGCACCGCGCGCCGGTTGTTCAGGCGCGTGACTTCCTCGGCCTCGCCTTCCAGTGCCACCCGCACGTACAGGCCGTCGGCCTTGCGACCACCCAGCGGCAGCGACACCGTCGCGGTCTTGGGCAGCAGGTCGGTCGGCGCGGCCATGGCCGGCACTGCCACGCGCGCCAGCTCGCGACCGCGCGCGTCCTCCAGCACTGCATAGCCGGTACCGGTCGCGACATGGCCCAGGCTGTGCACGGTCACCTCGACCGAATCGCCAGCCACGCGCACGTCGCCGCGGCCGATGCCCAGGTCTGCACGGGTTTCGACAGCCGAGCCCTTCTCGACCAGCTCGAACTCCATCACCACCGTCTGCATCGGCGGGAACACCACATCGACCGAGCCGCTCTTCTCCAGCGCGAACTCGCGCGTGGATGCCTTGCCATCGATGTTGTCGTCGCCGTCGCGGTCCACGCCCCAGCGCATGCGCCAGGTACCCGGCTCGACATTCCAGCCGGTCATCGTCGCCGGATGCGCCTTGCCGTCCAGGTTGAAGCCGATCACCTTGAAGCGGTCGCGGCGTGCGTCGGGCATCAGGATCGCCACCTGTTCGGCGCCACCGTCGCGGGCGAAGCGCCAGCTCACCGTGTGCCCCGGATAGGACTGGTTGCGCTCCAGTGCCACGCCGCCCAGTCGCTCGCGCTGCAGCAGTTCGCTCGCCGATTCCACGCGGTCGGACCACCAGTGGCCCTCGGTGACCATGTATTCGCGCAGCGCCTTGAGCTCGATCGATTCGGCGTGCATGGCCTCCAGGTACTTCTTGTCGCCGGTCTGCTGCCAGGCGGCCAGGCTGGCGAAGCCGGTATCGCCCTTGTCCGCGGCGGCGACCAGCGCCTTGCCCCAGTCGTCCTGGCGACCGAGCACGCCGATGTAGTTCTCGCCCAGGTTGGACAGGCTGCCCGGACCGCTGCGGCCGGCGCGATAGTCCAAGGCCTTGAGGTATTTGTCATCGCCGGTCCAGCGCCATGCGGTCCAGAACAGGTGCATGGTGTCGCCGCCGCCGGAACCCTTCACCAGTTCGCCGCCGCGGGTCTTGCCGGTTTCCCAGTTGATCTCGTTCGGCAGCACCCAGGTGCCGTCGTCGGCGGTGTACGCATGGGCGAGATAACCGTCGGCCAGGCCGGTGACCAGCTTGCGACCGGTCGGATCGGCGTTCCAGTCGCCGACCAGGAAGGCCGGATGCAGCGCCGGGAACGAGTACGGCTTCTGCCACTGCCAGTTCGGCTCGCGGTAGATCTTGTTGCCGCCGAACCAGTTGCTCGACCACAGCAGGTGGCCCTGCGGATTGGGCAGGATGATCCGTTCGTCGTAGGCCTTGACCGTTTCCATCAGCCGCTCGACGGTCAGCGGATCGCCCCAGTTGAGGTAGAGCATCGCGCTGTTGGCGTTGATGCCTTCCTCGTAGGCGTGCAGCTCGTCGGTCTCGATCGTGCTCAGGCCGTTGGAGAACATGTGATTGCGGTAGATCGCATCGGACACCGCGGTCAGCGACGCATTGAGCCGGTCTGGCGCGATGCCCATCAGCGCCGCGCCCGGCCACTGCTGCACCAGGTCCGAGTCGTCGGACAGGCCGCCGCCGAAATCGCCGTACTCGACCTGGCGGTTGTCGATCCACCAGTCGATGAAGCGGCTCACATACCTGAGGTCTTCGACCTGGCGGAAGGCCCACAGCGGCACGCCCTTGGGCGCCTGCGGCTGCTCGAACGGCGGGCGGCCCTGGCTGTTGTAGCTGATGTAGTTCCAGTACTGGCGGCCCTGCTCATGATCCGGATCCACGCGCAGCAGGTCGCTCAGGTCGGCGTAGACGCGCGCATACAGGCGCTGGCGCTTGGAGGTGGTGTGTTCCTCGACCAGGAAACCCCAGTTGTCGCGCACCTGGTTGAAGCGGTCGGCGATGTGTTCCTTCTTCGCCTCGGCGCGGTCCTTGAACACCAGGCGGATCTCCGCGCCATCCAGCGAACGCGCATTGAAGCCCGGCGCGGCGGAGGCGACGCTGATCCACAGGCTGTCGGCGGTAAGGATGCGGTCGCGCAGGTCCAGCCACAGCGTGCGCTTGCGCTTGGGCTCGACCGAGACCGACACATCGATCATGTCGCGTGCCGGCCAGATCGGATCCTTGATCCGGATGTTGAGCGGGATGAGTCCATCCTGCGCGGCCGGCAGGTCCAGCGCGGGAATGTCGATCGCCACGCCGTCCAGCCCGTCGTACATGTTCTCCCAGCTGTGCGCCCAGCTGCGGATCAGTGGCTGCGCAGCCGGCGCATCGCCGACGCCGGAGGGGACAAGCACGTGCACGATCGGTTCGGGCGCGGCCGGCAAGGTCTCCTCGCGGCGCTTGCGCGAACCGGCGCCCTTGGGCAGCGCCATCACCGTGCTGCGACCGGCGGGCAGGAAGCGCCCGTCGATGTACTGCCGCAACGCCTGCACGTTGCCGTAGTCGGGCAGCACCTGGCTGTCGACCAGGTAGGTCTGCTTGACCGTGCCTTCCGGCTCGGCCGCATCGGTCACGTTGTAGGCCCAGATTTCCTGGATCGGAGTTTCCGGGGTGGTGTTGGTGAAGCGCAGGTGGCCGCCGTTGCGCGCGGCGAACTGGTCCACGCTGCGCACGATGCCCTGCGGCCGCTGGAACAGCGGCTGCTGGTGCGCGTCGTCGGCGCCATGGCTGGCCTGGCCGTACGCCGCGCCGCGGATCTCGATGCGGTTGAACGGCTCGTCGGGCATGGTCAGGTCAAGCGTCTGGCCGCCTTCGACGTAGGTGTTCCAGTCCGGCAGCTGGAAGTAATCGTTGCGGCCCGGCAGGCGCGAGCGGTTGTATACGCCCGGCCAGGTGGTCTCGGGAATGCCGTCGCTGCCCTTCCACATCCACTGCTTCTTGTCCTTGACGTCGACGAAGCCGAGCTTGCGGATCGAAGTCGTCGCCGACGCCAGCGCCGGCGGTGCGCCATGGTCCCAGCCGTAGCGGTGGCGCCAGGCCGAGCGCAACGCGTCGTCGCCGATCGCGACCGAGGTGGTCGGCGTGGCATTGGCCAGGTCGCCGCGCTTGGCGAGCGAGGCCATGGCCGGGGTGTCGAGCATGCGGTCGTAGACGCGGATCTCGTCGAAATCGCTGCCGCGCAGGAAGTTGTAGCGGCTCTGCACCTGGTAGGGCGCCATCACCCGCCCGGCCAGGCCGAGCTGGTCCAGCGCCGCATCGTAATCGGCGGTGGCTTCAACCTTGGCCACCTCCTTGCCGTCGACATACAGGCGCACGCCCTTCGTTTCATCCCAGGCGAAGGCCAGGTGCGTCCAGTCCTTCGGCCCGGGCATCCTGTCGAGCTTGAAAGACACGCGCGTGCGGGCCAGGTTGGCGTCGGTGACGAAGGCATCGAAGCCGTGGCCGTTCCAGTCGATGCGCAGCCAGGCCATGTCCCAGCTGCTGTGGTCGGCGTAACCGACGCGGAAGATCACGAACGGTGCCTCGCCGACCGCGTAACGCGGGCGCCAGAAGAACGACAGCGTGCCGCGCTCGGCAAAGATGTTGCCCGGCGCATTCCAGGCCAGCACGCCGTCGTCGGCCCATTCGATCGCCCCGCCCTGCACGCCGGTCGGGACGATCTTCACCTTGTCCTGGAAATTCGGCACCGCCTCGCCTTCGGCGTGATCGGCGACGAAGCCCTGGTCGGCCGAGACCCGGAACAGCAGGTGCGGGTTGCCGTCCGCCGCTGCGCGGGCGGGCACGGCGGCCAGGGCGGTGGCGACGAGAAGGGAGAGCAGGACTGGACGCATCGGGTCGGTCATCGGATCGGTATTCCAGGGAGCACGAACGTAAGGGATTTCCAGGATCAATGCTGCGCGGCAGAGGCCGCCGGCGCATGGACCTCGCGCCAGCGCGGGAGTTCCTGCGTCAGCAGTTTCTCCGGCCAGGTGCCGTACCAGCCGTAGCCGGTGCGGCGCTCGTTGGGCAGCTGCGCGAACGTCACCGGCTGGCTGTCGCGGTCGACGAACAGCGGCTGCTGCCGGTCCAGATCGTAGAAGCGCGCCCACAGCGATGCGCCGGGCCGGGCCACGACCAGCACATCCTTGCCAGTGTCCTGCGCCGGGGCATCGATGTGCTCCAGCGCCAGGTCGTGCAGGCGATGGGCTTCCAGCCAGCGGACGGCCGATTCGATCGCCGCCACCGTGCGCGCATCCGGCTTGGGTTGGCGCATCAGCAGGCGCATCACGCCCACCGACTCGGCCACGGCCAGCGAAGGCAGTTCGTAGGCACGGGCCTTGGCCGGCTGCAGGGTGGTCTCGTCGTACTGCGCTGCCCAAATGGTGGGTGTTCCGTCGATCTGCACCTGCAGCGCGAGCAGGTTGTCGAGGCCGCGCCGCACGGCAGCGGCGGCGCGGGTGCCGAACTCCGGCGTCAACGCCGCCATCTCCGCCTCGCCCTCGGCTATCTGCTGGAGCAGGGTGATCGCATGCACCATCGCGTCGTCGTTGAGCGTGATCTGGTGGCGATAGGAGGAATGATCCGGGAAGTACTGCGGCCAGCCGCCGTTGGCGTACTGCGCGCGCAACAGGTACTCCACGCCTCGGCGGGCACCGTCCAGGTACGCGGGATTGCCGGTCTTGTCATGCGCACGCACCAGGTAGGCGATCTCGCTGGTGGTGGCCTTGTTGTCGATGGTCGCGTCGTCGCGGCGGTCCGGCGCGCGCAGTGCGGCGCGTTCGGTATCGTTGTAGCTGCGGCCGTAGTCGACCTTCTTGTCGCGGTAGTGCTTGGACCAGCCGCCGGACGCGGTCTGCAGCAGCAGCATGTTCTCGGCCACCGGATCGGTGGCGATGGCCGGCGCTGCCGCACTGGCGCACGCGGTCGGCAGGACCAGCAGCACGGCCAACAGCAGGCGGACGAGACGAGGCGTGATCATTCGCTGATTCTCCAGCAAGTGGCCATGGCTTGCCGCCTGGCGACGGCAGGAAGGCTCGCATCGGCATCCACGCCGGCGTGGGCCAGGAAGAAGCAGGAATGCCCGGAACGACCGCCTGCGCGACCGGTCCAGGCAAACCGGAACGCCCGTCGGTCGGACGGGCGCTCCAGAGACAACCGATCAGAAGCGGTAACGGGCACCGAGGTAGTACTGGCGGCCGTTGATGGTGTAACGGTCAGGCATCTGCAGCGCCGAATCGACGAAGCGCGCGTCCGGCGTGTCGGTCAGGTTGATCGCCTCGAAGGTCAGCGAGAGCTTGTCGTTCATGCGGTAGGACATGTTGAAGTCGACGTTGCGCACCGAGTCCTTGTAGCTGACCGGGGTGGTGGAGATGTCGCTGAGGTAACCGTCGCGATAGCTGGTGGACACGCGAGCGGAGAACTTGCCGTCGTCGTAGTACAGGGTGGCGTTGTACGAGTTCGGCGACAGGTTGATCAGGTCGGCCTCGACGATCGTGGTGACGATCGTGGTGTTGTTGTTGGCCGCCGTGCTGGTCATGTACTCGATGGTGGACTCGACGTGCGTGTAGTTGAGCTGCGCGCCGAAGTTCTTCCAGAAGCCGGGCAGGAAAGTGAACGGCTGCTGGTAGGTCAGCTCGTAGCCCTTGAGCGGGCCGCCCGGGGTGTTGAAGTAGCTCTGTACGTTGAACATCGTGTCCGGGGTGAAGCCGTCCGGCAGCAGGTCCAGCGAGTAGCCCATGTCCTCCCAGGTGGTGAGCAGGCGGGTGCGCTGGATGTAGCTCTCGATGTCCTTGTAGAACACCGCGGCCGACAGCAGCGCGCCCTCGGCGAAGTACCACTCAGCGCTCAGGTCGTAGTTGGTGGAGCGGAACGGCTCCAGCTGCGGATTGCCCAGGTTGATCGAGTAGGTGCGGTCGTTGTCGGCGAAGCTGGTCGGGCCGCCGCTGACGCCGGGCGAGAGGTACAGCAGCGCCGGGCGGGCCATGGTCTTGGCCGCGCCGAAGCGCAGGACGAACTCGTCGGTCAGGTCCCAGGCCACGTTCAGTGCCGGCAGCACGTCCTGGTAGCTGTGGTCGACCTCGGTGCGCACCGAATAGCGATCGCCCGGCGCGGCGGTGGCACTCGCCACGCCGAAGAACGCCTGGCAGTTGTCGGAGTTGTTGGCGGTGTTGGATGCGGTGCACGGCGCCCAGCCCGAGGCGCTGATCTGGGTCTCGACCACGCGCACGCCGATGTTGCCGCGGAACGCGCGCTCGAGCAGGTCGGTGTTGAAGTCCAGCTGCAGGTACGTGCCCAGGCTCTTCTCGGTGACTTCGAAATTGTTGTTCGCCGCACCGAAGTGGCCGACGCTGGCCAACCGGTAATCGCCGCCGGTCAGGCCGTTGTTGCAGTTGCAGTAGATGTCCAGCAGCTCGGCGACCTTGCCGAAATCCGGGATCAGCCAGCTGCTGGGTGCACCGGAGAGGCCGCTGCCGAAACCATCCAGGGTGGTGCTCAGGTCGCCCACGGTCACGCCCGCCGGCAGCCGCTGCGCCGGACGGCCGTAGCTGATGTGGCGGTATTCCTCCGACGCCATGTCGTAGTTCTTGTACGCCAGGCCGCCGCGCAGAGTGAAGGTCGGATTGAGGATGAACTCCAGGTCGACCTTGGCGGTGTCGAAGCTGTTGTCGACGAAGTTCGGGTTGAGGCGGACCTCGCTGATGTTGGTGCCATTGGGCGCGCCGGCGCTGGTGGTCGGCACGGCGCCGTAGCCGAGCCAGGACCAGGCCGAGGCGTCATTGAGCGCGAACGGGAAGGTCATGCGCGGGATGTCGGGATTGCCGCGCATGTCCAGCACGAACCCGTCCAGGTTGGTGTTGTCGAAGCTGACCAGCGAGAACACCGGGCGCTCGTAGTCGGAGGTCGAGTGGCCCAGCTGCGCGTCCAGGCGGACCGCGTCGTTGACGTGGTGCTCCAGCGACAGGCTGAACTGCTGGAACTTGGTCGACTCCTGGATGTTGGTCGACTCGGTGCGGAAATCGACGTTGTCGAACACGCCGTAGGTCAGCCGGCCCTGATCGTCGACCTCGGCTTCGCGGACGGCGATCTGGGTCTTGCCGCCGAGGCTGGCGTTGCGGTGCAGGTTGGCGCCCAGCGAATCCTCGCGCTGGTCCTTGGACAGCTCCGAATACATCGCATCGAAGCTGAGCAGGGTGTCATCGGAGGCGCGCCACTGCAGCGCGGCAGTCACGCCGGTGCGCTCGATCTCGCTGGCGGTGCGGATGTAGCGCGGGTAGCGCGGCATCCAGGCGCTGGTGGCGGTCTGGTAGGCGGCGACGTTTTCGGGCGTGTTGGCCGGACGCGGCGTGTTGTGGCCGCAGTTGGCGGCGTTGATGCCGAAGGCCGTGTTGGCCGTGGAATTGGCCGGGCTCTGCGGGGTATAGCCCAGCGGCGAGCACAGGCCGATCGTGCTGCCTTGCTCCCAGCGCACCGGGTTGTAGCCTTCCTCGACCACGTTGCGGCGGCTGTACGAGGCCGAGAGCAGCGCGCCGAAGCGGCCGTCGGCCCAGGTGTTGGAGATCAGGCCCGAGAAGCGTGGATCGAACTTTTCGGCCAGCTCGCCATAGCCGACCTGGGCGCTGGCCGAGGCGCGGAAACCGTCGTAGTCGAACGGGCGCGACGCACGCAGGTCCACGGTCGAGCCCAGCGAGCCCTCGTCCATCTGCGCCGACTGGGTCTTGTTGACCTTGACCTCGCTGAAGAGCTCGGAGGCGAAGGTGTTGAAGTCGAAGCCGCGGCTGCGGTTGACGCCGCCGGTGCCGGTGCCGGAAGTGGCCAGCGCTTCCAGGCCATTGAGGCGCACGCGGGTGAAGTCCGAGCCCAGGCCGCGGATCGAGATGCGCTGGCCTTCGCCGCCTTCGCGGTCGATCGACACGCCAGCGATGCGCTGCAGCGACTCGGCCAGGTTCTGGTCGGGGAACTTGCCGATGTCCTCGGCGAAGATCGCGTCGACCTGCTCGGTGGAGTAGCGCTTCTCGTCCAGCGATTTCTGCAGGCTCTGGCGGTAACCGGTGACGGTGACCTTGTCGAGCTGGGTCATGTCCTGGCCGGCTTCCAGCGCCTGGACCTGGTCGGCTTCCTGTGCGGCAACCGGCGCGGAAAGCGCCACGGCGATCGCGGTAGCCAGCATGGTAACCGGTGTCTTCCTGCGGAAAGCGCGCTGCATCATCACTCGATCCCCTCCCAGGGTGTTCGTAGGTAGTGCGGGTTGGTTGTCCGCGGAAACTGAGCCCGGGCGGACGAAAGTTGGCGTCGATGACACCGATGGTCAAACGGAACCGTAACAGCGTGTGTCGGCCTTGGCATCTTGCAGCGCACCACTTATGCGGTCGATCGCAAGCGGTGGCGACGCGGCCACAAAAAAGGCCGGAACGGGATCACCGTTCCGGCCTTCCACCACAGCAGGTTGTCGCGCGATCAGAACTTGTAGCGCAGGCCCAGCAGGAACGTGCGGCCGGTTTCGCTGTACTCCAGCGGCAGGCTCACGCTCGGGTTGGCCACCCACGACTCCTGAGCCTCGTTGGTCAGGTTCTGGCCTTCCAGGCTCACCTCGGCGTTCTCGCTCAGCTTGTAGCGGATCGAGGCGTCCAGGACCGTGGTGCCGCTCTGGCCGTGGTAGCCGGCAGCGGCGCTGTCGAAGCCCACTTCCGTGCCCGGCACCTGGATCAGGTAGTCGTTGCGGTTGGTCGCCGACACGCGGCCGGAGAAACGGTCGCCTTCGTAGTACAGGGTCGCGTTCCAGGAGTTCTTCGACTGGCCGACCATCGCCGCCTTCTGCGCGGCGGTGCCGTTGGACAGCAGGTACTGGATCTCCGAATCGACGTAGGTGTAGTTCAGCTGCACGCCGAAGTTCTCCCACGCGCCCGGCAGGAACGTGAACGGCTGGGTGTAGTTGAACTCCACGCCGCGCAGATCGCCACCGGGGGTGTTGATCGGCACGGTGAACACGAACTCGTCGTTGACCGTGGCGGTGGTGCCGTCGAGCAGGTTGGCCGGCAGGCCGCTGTCGGCATACACCATCGACTGGCGCGTGGTCTGGATGAAGCTCTCGATGTCCTTGTAGAACAGCGCCACGCCCAGCATCGCGCTTTCCTGGAAGTACCACTCCACGCCCAGGTCCAGGGTATCGGCGCGGGTCGGATCCAGGTACGGATTGCCGCCGCTGACGGTGCGGGCGCTGCCGCTGACGCTGACGGTCACGCCCGGAGTCAGGCTGGCCAGGCCCGGACGCGACATCACCTTGGCGGCGCCGAAGCGCAGCAGCAGGTCGGGGTTGAGCTCGGCGACCAGGTTCAGCGCCGGCAGCGTGTCGCTGTACTCGCGGTTGACCGTGGTGACGATCGGCTGGCCGCTGGCGGTGGCCACACCGGTGGAGCTCTGCTTGGTCTTCACGTAGCGCACGCCGGCATCGCCGGACACCGGGATGGAGCCGATGTCGAAGCCGAACTTGCCCATCAACCATGCGCCGCGATCTTCTTCCTCGACGGAATAGTCGCTGGGCACGTAGTTGGACATGGCGAAAGTGCCGGTGCCGCTGAAGATGTCGAACTGGTTGGCGATCTTGTTGAAGTCCGGGACGACCCAGGTGCCCGGATTGCCGTTGATGCCCTTGAGGCTGGCCAGGGCGACCATGTCGACCGGCACGACGGTGGTGCCGCCCGGGAAGCTCGGCACGATCGTTTCGGTGGCCGTACGACGACGTTCGATCGAATCGAAGCTGTAGTCCTTGGCCTGGATGCCGCCTTCCAGGGTGAAGGAGGGTCCGAACAGCCACGAGAAGTTCAGGTCGGCGGTGTCGAACTCGTTGGTGACGTAGTTCTCGCGCAGGCGGATGGTCGACAGGGTCCAGCCGGCCGGATCGGTCGGGCTGACGCCGTAATTGAACACCGGCTTGTTCGGGTTGCCGCGATAGTCGTAGCTGTAGTTATCGACGTTGAGCTTGTCCATCATGATCGTCGCCTGGATCGGATTCTTGTGATCCGACTTGGACGTGCCGACCTTGCCCGACAGGGTGAAGCTGTCGTTGAACTCGTGCTTGCCATCGAGGCTGAACTGGTAGAACTCGGTGGACCATTCGTCGTGGCGGTTCTCCGCGCGGATGTCCACGTCGTCCATGCTGGCGTAGACCAGCGCGTTGTTCTCGACCACGCCGTCCTTGACGATGATCTGGCGCTTGCCGGTGGTGCCCGAAGCGCTCAGGCCGTTGGCCTCGATGTACTTCTCGTTGCGGATCGCGTCGATCTTCGAGTACAGGCCGTCGAAGCTGAACTCGGTGCTGTCGCTTGGCCGCCACTGCAGCGAGCCGGTGACGCCCAGGCGGTCCTGCTCGTGCTCCATGTAGGTGTAGCGCGGGAAGCGCGGTGCGAACGTGGTGGACAGCAGCGCCGGCTTGAACGGCGAGTTCGGGTTGAAGCCGCCGTTGGTGGTGCCGCCGGCCCAGCGCACGGTGCCGCTGCCTTCGTCGACCGTGTTGCGCTCGGAATAGGCCACCGACAGCAGCGCGCCGAACGTGCCGTCGGCCCAGGTGTCGGAAATGATGCCGGCAAAGCGCGGGCTGGCGGCGCCGGCGGCGTCGTTCCAGCTGGCCTGCAGGTTGGTGGCGGCGGTGAAACCGTCGTAGTCGAACGGACGGGCGGTGCGCAGGTCCACGGTGGCGCCCAGCGAGCCCTCATCGACGCTGGCCTGCGCGGTCTTGCGCACCACCAGCTGCGAGAACAGGTCCGAGGCGAACACGTTGAAATCGAAGGCGCGGCTGCGGTTGGCGCCGCCCTGGCCGTCGGAGCTGCCGACGCTGCTCATCGCTTCCAGGCCGTTCAGGCGCACGCGGGTGAACGCCGGGCCCAGGCCGCGGACGGTGATCTGGCGGCCTTCGCCGCCGTCACGGGTGATGACCACGCCCGGGATGCGCTGCAGCGACTCGGCCAGGTTCAGGTCGGGGAACTTGCCGATGTCCTGGGCCACGATCGCGTCGACCATGCCGGTCTCGCCGCGCTTGATGTCGAGCGAGCGCTCGAGGCTGGCGCGATAGCCGGTGACGACGATGGTGTCCAGGTCGGTCGCCGCTTCGGCGGACGCCGGCGGAGCCGGATCCTGCGCGGTGGCAGCGGCTTCCTGGGCGAACGAAGACGGCATGTACAAGGCCAGGCCGATCGAAGCGGCCAACAAGGTAACCGGTGTCTTCCGGCGGATGTTCCGGGTGTGCATATCCCCTCCCAAAGGAAATACTCGTGAATCGGCGGTGTCGGTAACGTCACTCGCCACCGGATGACACCGATGGCCAAACGGGAAGCTAACACCGGCCGTGAGCCACCACATCTTGCAGCGCAGCACAGCCAGGGGCCCCGCCCGGCTGGCATCCGCGCCCGTCGCCGCTAGAATTGACACCGATAGTCAACGGCCTGTCGCCAGCGCGGCATGCCACCATCGGTGCCGCTTGGCACCCGAAGAGGAGGGACAATGGCGCGGGTCGTATGTTTCGGTGAACTGCTGCTGCGCCTGAGCGCACCCGGCCGCGAACGGCTGCTGCAGAGCCCGCAGCTGGAAGCGCGGATCGGCGGGGCGGAAGCCAATGTCGGCGTCTCCCTGTCCTGCTTCGGCCACCAGGTCGCGGCGGTGAGTACGGTGGCCGACAACGCGCTGGGCGAAGCTGCCGCCGGCGAACTGCGCCGCCACGGCCTGGACACCTCCGGCGTGCGCAAGGTCGCCGGACGCATGGGCCTGTACTTCCTCGCCCCCGGCGCGATCCACCGTCCGGCCGAAGTGCTGTACGACCGCGCCGGTTCGGCCTTCGCCCTGGCGCCTGCCGACGCCTACGACTGGCCGGCGCTGCTGCGCGGTGCCGATTGGCTGCACTTGTCCGGGGTCACCCCGGCGCTGGGCGCCAACACCGCCGCCGCCGCGCTGGCCGCGGCGCGCGCCGCGCGCAAGGCGGGGGTCAAGGTGTCTTTCGACGGCAACTTCCGGCCCAAGCTCTGGGAAGTCTGGAAGGGCGACGCCAAGGCGATCCTGTCCGAGCTGATGGCCGAGGCCGACCTGCTGTTCGCCGACTACCGCGACATGGGCGTGGTGCTCGGTGGCCAGTATCCGCAGGCGCAGCCGCTGGCCCGCGTCGAGGCTGCCGCAGCCGATGCCTTCGCCGCATTTCCGCATCTGAAGTGGATGGCCTGCACGATCCGCGAACCGCGCAACGTCGATGCGCATGCGCTATCGGGCGTGCTGGTCGGTCGCGACAGCGGCACCGCGCTCGCACCGCAGGAAGAAGTGGGCCCGATCGTCGACCGCATCGGCGGCGGCGATGCCTTCGCCGCCGGCGTGCTGCACGGCCTGGTCAAGGGCTGGGCGCCTGAGCGCACGATCCGTTTCGGCCTGGCCGCCGGCTGCCTCAAGCATTCGATCCCCGGCGACTTCAACCTGGTGTCGGAAGCCGATGTCGAGGCGCTGGTCGGCGAAGGGCGCTACGACGTCAAGCGCTGAGCGCCGAGCCAAGCGATACGCGCGAGGCGAGCGCCCGCCGGAGAGCGGCAGAAGGCAATCCTTCTGTCGCTACTTCACACCGATGGTGGCCGGCGCACCCACATCGACATTTTCCTTGGGTGGATCGGTCCAGACCTCGTCCACCCATTCCTGGTACTGCTTCGGATTCCAGAACTTCTCCGCGTAGAAGTCATGGCCACGGATGTACGTTTGCATGCCGTAGGGCCCGGGCACGATCACATCCAGCTTGCGTTTGAGGCGTCCGCGGTTCTGCCAGCCGCGCCCGTTGCGAATCACCTTTGCCAGGGCCGGCCCGGTCACCGCGTGGGCGTACTTCTCCATGAGGGGCTGGCCGATCTCCATGGCACGAACCCGCTCGTCCTCGCTCAATTGCTTCCAGTACTGCTCCCGCAGGGCGACGAGCTGCCTGTAGCCGCGCTCGGCGGAGATGTCGGCCCATGCGTAGCCCAGGGAGCGATCGACCGGCTGGCCGATGCCCTTCCACGCCATCTCCGCGAGCATCGCCTGTGAGAGCTTGTCGCCGAAGCCGGCCGCCTTGGTGAATTTTTCCAGCGCGTCCTCGTAGCGGCCTTCGTCGTAGGCCAGCCAGCCTTCGGTGCGGTACTTCATGTCCGGGTGCGCGTTGAGGAAGGTCTGCGAACTCATGACCTTCTGGTCTTCCTTGTCGATCAGCGGCTCCTCGCTGGCATGGAGGGGGACGCTGACGGCGACAAGGAAAGACAGGACGGCGAGCAAGAAGGCAGATCGATGCATCGGAGATCCTGTCATCGTCATCGTCCCTGATCGGCGAAGGCATCATGACCTCGGGGTCACGAGCCTCAGTCCTCTGGAATCCATGCGAAACCGTCGCCCTGCGCCTGGACATGTCCCAGGCCGGGATACGGGAAGTGTACCGAGTAGATCCGCAGGTGCTCGTCGGCGGCCCGCTGCAGCAGCGCGCGGCGGCTGGCCTGGGCCGTCGGCGCATCGCCGTCGAAGCTTACCGTCCAGTCTGGCTGCCGCACCGAGACCACGTGGTGGTGCACGGCATCGCCCACGTAGAGCAGGCGCTGGTCGCCCGAGGCGATCGCGTAGGCGGTATGGCCCGGTGTATGCCCATCCACTGCGACGGCGGTGACCTGGCCGGGCACGAGCACTGCGCCGGGTTCGAACGTCGCCACGCGAGGCGTGATGGCTGCGACCAGCGCCGCATTCTGCGGCGACGCCTGCAGCGCGGCCCACTCTGCGATGGAGATATGAATGACGGCGTCCGGGAAGGCGGGCACGCCTTCGGTGGTCAGCAAGCCGCCGACATGATCGGCGTGGCCATGCGAGATGAATACATCGGTGACCTGTGCCGGCTCGACGCCTGCGTCGCGCAACGCCTGCGGCAGGCGTCCGCCCCGGGCGAAGCTGGCGCCCGCCGCCCCGGTATCGAACAGCAGCACGCGGCCATCGCCGCGCACCAGCAACGGCTGGATGCTCAGGTGCAGCGTGTCCGTCGGCAGACCGGCGGCGGTCAGCAGCGCGCTGACGTCGGCGATGGGCCGGCCGACGCCGAACACCGAGCCGTCGTTGGCGATATCGATATCGCCATCCTTCAGTGCGGCCGCCTCCAGGGCGCCGATGCGGAACGGGAATACGTCGGCAGGGACAGCCGCAGGCGCTTCGGCGACCGGTCCGGCGGTCGTGGCAGGCGTGGCGGCATCGGTCGGTGCGGACTTCGAGCACCCCGCGGCCATCATGCTGCCGAACAGGGCGAGGGTCAGGGCGCAAAGCGGCAGTCGGCTCATGGGATGGCTCCGGAAGCGAACGGTGGGTGCGTGCTCGCGGCACGCGAGGGCGGTCAGCCTAGACCCCCGTCCCCGGGCAGGACAACGCGCGCGCCGGAAAGGTGCATCCCGCCGCAATCCCGCAGCGGCGGGCGGCATCACCACCCGACCGTACCGGCACAGCGGGCATGGCCAGCGGATGAGCCGTCCGTTCGGCGCCCGGCCAACCGATCAGATGATCCGCAACGTGATCGCCTTGAGCACCGCGCGGGTGCGATCGCGGGTGCCGAGCTTGTCCAGGATCGTGGAGACGTAGTTCTTCACCGTGCCCTCGGCCAGGAACAGGCTGCGGGCGATCTCCTTGTTGGAGTAGCCGCCGGCGAGCAGGCGCAGGATCGCGACCTCGCGTTCGCCGAAGGTGTCGGTGGGCGGTGCCTCGTCGTGGAAACGATAGCGGGCGCGCACCGGGTCGGTGCTGACCGGCGCCAGCAGGGTTTCGCCGGCGGCGACGCGGACGATCGCTTCGTGCAGGTCTTCGGGTGCGGCGTCCTTGAGCAGGAAGCCCTGCGCGCCGGCCTCGCGCGCATGCAGCAGCAGGTCGCTGTCGTCGAACGTGGTCAGCAGCAGCACCGGCGTGCGGTCGCCTTCCTCGCGCAGTTCGCGCAACGCGGCGATGCCATCCAGCCCGGGCATGCGGATGTCGCTCAGCACCACGTCCACCGGCTGCAGCTGCAGCGCATCGAGCAGGCCCTGGCCGTCCTCGGCCTCGAACGCGACCTCGATGCCCAGCCGTTCCAGCAGCGCGCGCAGGCCTGCGCGCACCAGCGCCTGGTCGTCGGCCAGGGCGACCCGTATCGGCCGTTCCACCAGGCTCACGCAGGCAGCCTGGCCTGCAGTCGCAGGCCGCCGCGGGCGGTGCGACCGACCTCGAGCGCGCCTTCCAGCGCGGCCAGGCGCTCGCGCATGCCGGCGATGCCGTTGCCCTCGCGGATGTCGGCACCGCACTGCCCGTCGTCGTGTATGTCGATGCGCAAGCCTTCTTCCCCGCTGTCGATCCGCAGCCACACGCGCTCCGCGCCGGCGTGGCGTGCCGAATTGGTCAGCGCTTCCTGCGCAAGCCGCAGCACCGTCTCGGCCACGGCCGGATCGGTGACGCGAACCCCGGGTACGATTGTGAGTTGCAGCGACGGCCGCGGGAAGGGGGCGGCGAGCGCGCGCAGCGCGGTGGCCAGGTCCAGGCCACGGTCGTCGCGCAGGGACTGCACGACCTGGCGGATGTCGCCCATCAGCTCGCCGGCCAGGCGATCGGCCAGGGCGACGTCGGTGCGCCCGGCCAGGGCCGGGTCGGCTGCCAGGGCACGCAGGTTCAAGCGCATCGCGGTGAGCTTGTGCCCGGCCACGTCGTGCAGCTCGCGGGCCACGCGCAGGCGTTCGGCGTCGCGCGCGCTGTCGGCCAGCAGGGCGCGGGTCGCCAGCAGGTCGGCGTTGACCCGGGCCAGCGCATCGCGCGACTGCTCGGCCGAACGGGCGTAATGCACGCAGATCGCCGCCAGCGCCTGGAAGCCCATGTTGATCAGGACCATCGACAGCGCCGAGTCGAAGCCGGAGCGGCGCACGATCAGGTAGAAGGCCGCATTGGCCAGCAGGCCGGCGATGACCGCCACCCGTGGTGTCCAGACCGCGAACCCGCAGGCGACCCAGATCACCAGCAGCACCTGCGCGGTGCCGATCTTGCCGGTGAACGTGTTCAACGCCAGCGCCACCAGCGGCATGGCCACCAGCACCAGGTGCTGGGGCAGGCGCCGGTGCTCGGGAACCAGCTGCAGGATCAGGAACAGCAGCACGAAGACGCCCAGCAGCGCCGCCGCCGGCAGCTGCTGCGCCGGATCGGCGAAACGCAGCGAATAGCCCACGGTCAGCAGGGTGAGCAGCCCGGCCAGCGGGAGCGGTTGCAGCAAGGTCCGGAGCATCTGGCGCATGCGTGCATGCTCCGGCGGCAGCGCGCGGCTGGCAATGGCCGCCGATCCGGAAGTGACTTCCGGCACCCGCGCTCGGAGCGTGCGGTCAGCCTTCCGGCAGCGCCTGTCGCAGTTCGTTCATGTCGGCCCACGGATCGCCGCGCAATCGTGCGGCCCGCTGCAGCGCCTTGCCCAGGGTGAACGCGCCGGGGCCGGTGACCCGGGCCAGCTCGTCCCAGCGCAGTGGTACGGCGACCGTGGCGTGTTCGCGCGCTCGCAGCGACCAGCTGGCGACGCTGGTTGCCCCGCGCGTATTGCGCAGCCAGTCCAGGAAGATGCGGCCGCCGCGGACGTCCTTGCGCATGTTGGCCACGTAGCGCTCCGGCCCCTGGATTTCCATCGCCCGCGCGAACGCCTCGCAGAAATCGCGGGCCTGTTCCCACGGCGCGGCCGGAGCCAGCGGCACGACCACGTGCAGCCCCTTGCCGCCGCTCATGCGCAGGAAACTCTCCAGTCCGACTTCCCCAAGGCGCGCGCGCACCTCGCGCGCGGCAGCGGCGACCTGCTTCCAGCTCACGCCATCGCCCGGATCCAGGTCGAACACCAGCCGGTCGGCATGCTCGGGATCGTCGATCGTGGCGCCCCACGGATGCAGCTCGAGCACGTTCATCTGCACCAGCTGCAGCAGGCCGGCTTCGTCCTCGATGTAGATGTAGTCCTCCACGCCGCTTTTCTGGCGCAGCGGATGGGCATGCACATCCGGCCCGAAACCGGGGCCATGGTGCTTCTGGAAGAAACACCCGTCGCCGGCACCATCGGGGCAACGCACCAGCGACAGCGGACGGCGCGCGACCTCCGGCAACAGCCAGAGCGCGACGCTGCGGTAGTAGTCGGCCACGTCGGCTTTCGTGATGCTGTCGGCGGCGTAGACCACGCGCTCTGGGCTGGTCAGCGCGATCGTGCCTGCATCGGCGCTCGCCGCGCCTCGCGCTGCGCCACGGCGGGCCGGCGCATTGGCCACCTTCGCGGTCGCTTTCGTGGGCCTCGTCGCTTTCGCGGCCTTTGCCGCGCGCCCGACCGGCTTGGCCCCACCTTGCAGATCATCCATCGTCTTGTCCTCGCGCAATGCGCGGAAGCTTGACTGGCGCAACAGGCCTTCCTTGGCCCAGCCGCGGAAAGCCACTTCCACGACCAGTTTCGGCGTGATCCAGTGCACGCTGCGGGCACTGAACGGCACGTGCGCGGGCAGTTCGACGGCGGCCTTGTCCGTTTCCAGCGCACGCATGCGCCGATGAAGATCGCGCAGTACGGTATCTCCGAAACCGCTGCCGACGCGCCCGACATAACGCAGCCCGTCTTCCGTAGGCGTGGCCACCAGCAGCGAGCCGAAATGGCCACGCGCGCCTCTCGGCGCCGTGTAGCCGACCACCACGAACTCGTCGCCCTGTTCGTGCTTGGTCTTGATCCAGTCCTGGCCGCGGCCGCCCTGGTAACGCGCGTCCACGCGCTTGCTCACGATGCCTTCGAAGCCGGCCTTGCCGCTGGCGGCGAACACCTCCGCGCCGTGGCCGACCACGTGGTCGCTGAAGGCGAGCACGCCGGCTCCCTTGCCGAGCAGCTCCTGCAGCAGCGTCTTGCGCCCGAGCAGCGGGCTGCGCGCCAGATCGACGCCGGCCACGCCGGGCAGGTCGAACACCACGTAGCGCAACGGCTGCCGCGCGCTGCCTTCGAGTACCCGCTGCAAACCGGAGAAATCGCTGTGGCCTTGCGCGTCGAGCACCACCAGCTCGCCGTCCAGACGTGCATCGGAAACCGGCAGCGCTTCGATCGCGCGCACTACTTCGGGCAGCCGCTGCGTCCAGTCCAGGTCGTTGCGCGAGCGCAGCCTGGCGTGGCCATCGACCAGGTCGGCCAGCAAGCGGTAGCCGTCCAACTTGATCTCATGCAGCCAGCCGTCGCCGGCCGGTGGCGCGGCGCGCAGCGTGCAAAGTTCCGGCGCGAAGCCGGGCGGATGCGGGCGGTCGCGGGCGCCCTCCAGCTTGAGCGCGCGTTTGTGCCAGGCTGCGTCCTGGCGCCGGCGCGGCTTGCCTGCGCCTGTATCGCCCGATGCGGCGCTGCGCCTGGATGCTGCTCCGCCTGCCTTCGAAGCCTTCGCGCGCGAGCCTCGCACGGTGCCGCCCGTGGCCGATCCGATCAGATCATCCGCCTCCATGTCTCCGGCATGCGCATCGTCGCGCTTGATCAGCAGCCATTGCGGCTGGCGCGCCTGCTTGCCCGTGCGCACCAGCTTCCATGCACCGGCGAGCTTGCCGCCATGCAGTTCGAAATCCAGCTTTCCCCTGGCAATGGCCTCGAGCGGATCGCCTTCTATCGCCCAGGTGCCATGGTCGAACACATCGACATGGCCGGCGCCGTAGTGGCCTTTCGGGATGTCGCCCTCGAAGCCGGCGTAGTCCAGCGGATGATCCTCGACCTGCACCGCCAGGCGCTTCTCGCCGGCGCGTAGCGACGGACCTTTCGGCACCGCCCAGCTCTTGAGCACGCCATCGGCCTCGAGCCGGAAATCGTAATGACGGCTGGACGCGTGGTGCAGCTGCACGACGAAGATCGGCCGGTGCGCACGCGCGCGCCGCGCGGCCGCGCCGCTGGGTTCGGGCGTGGCGGCGAAATCGCGCTTGCGGCTGTAGTCGTGCAGCGACACGGGTCAACCCGTCTTGCGTTTCGGCGTCGTCTTCTTCGCCGGAGCCTTCGCCGCGGTCTTGGCAGCCTTGGCAGGCGCCTTGGCGGCGGTTCTCTTGGTCGCCTTGGTGGCGCGCGCCGCGGTCTTCTTCGCCGGCGTGCGCTTCTTCGCGTCCAGGCTCTGCTTCAGCAGCGCCATGAAGTCCACGACATTGGTCGCGGTCTCTTCCGCCGCTTCGGTCTCATCGTCGATCTTGGTGGTGCCGCCCTTGCCCTTGACCCGCTTGCGGATGATCGCGTGCAGGCGCTCGCGGAACTCGTCCTTGTAGTCGTCCGGCTTCCAGGTGCCGCTCATCGAATCGATCAGCTGCTCGGCCATCTGCAGCTCCTTGGCCGTCACCCGGTAATCGGAAGGCTTGCCTTCCGGCAGCGGGTAATCGGCCGGGTCGACCAGCTCCTGCGGATAGCGCAGCAGCATCAGCACCAGCGCGTCGCCCTGCGGCAGCACGGCGGCCAGGTATTCGCGGGTGCGGATCACCACCCGGGCGATGCCCACCCGCGCGCTGCCGCGCAGCGTTTCGCGCAGCAGCACGTAGCCTTTCTCGGCCTTCTTGGCCGGGACCAGCACGTAGGGTTTTTCGAAGTAGCGCGGATCGATGTCGGCCGCATCCACGAACGCCTCCACCTCCACCGTCTCGTGGCTCTCCGGCGCGGCGGCCTTGATGTCCGCTTCCTCGAGCACGACGTAACTGCCCTTGTCGTACTCGTAGGCCTTGACCACGTCCTTCCACGGCACCTCCTCGCCGGTGTCGGCGTTGACCCGCTCGTAGCGCACCGGCTTGCGGTCGCGCGAGTCGAGCATGCGGAAATGCAGGTCGGTGCGGCGCTCGCCGGGCATCAGCGATACCGGCACGTTGAGCAGACCGAAGGACAGGGTGCCGGTCCAGATCGGGCGGGCCATGACGGATGCCTCGGGCGACGGGCGTGCAGGGTTATCACGCGTCACGTGGGCTGTCCGTGATGGCCGCCGGGCGCTTGAAAGACGGCATCACCGCCGCCTCACGCAGGTGTCACGCGTCCTTTCCGTTGGCCGGCGGACGATGACTTTCCCAGTCACTGCGGAGGCCGATCATGGCCGCACGCGATCGCAAGGATCCGCCGCCGCCCGGCGGCCGCACGCCGCAACCGGAGGCGCCGAACGAGCGCCGCGAGCGCAAGGAACACGAGAGCCGCAATCAGGATGAAGCGCTGGAGGAAACCTTCCCGGCCAGCGATCCGGTGTCGCCATTCGTTCCGGCCAAGGTGCCCAGGTAGCGCGCCGGTGCCCGGCACAGGATGGCGCGCATAAAAAAGGCCCGGCGATGCCGGGCCTTCGATGACGCAACCGCGCGGCCGGATCAGCCGCGGCTGACTGCCGCCACTGCCTTGGCCACGTACTCCAGGTTGCCCTGGTTGAGTGCGGCCACGCAGATGCGGCCGGTGCCGACCGCGTAGATGCCGAACTCGTCGCGCAGGCGGTCGACCTGGGCCTTGCTCAGACCCGAGTACGAGAACATGCCCGCCTGCTGGCGGATGAAGGCGTACTCCGGATGGCCCTGCTCGATCAGCTTCTGCACCAGGCCCTCGCGCAGGGCGTGGATGCGCTCGCGCATCTGCGTCAGTTCCGCTTCCCACACCGCGCGCAGTTCCGGGCTGGTCAGCACGCCGGCGACCAGCGCGGCGCCATGCGCGGACGGGCTGGAGTAGATGGTGCGGATGATGCGCTTGACCTGCGACTGCACCGCCTTGGCCTCATCGGCGCTGGCGGCCACGATCGACAGCGCGCCCACGCGCTCGCCGTAGAGCGAGAACGACTTGGAGTACGAGCTGGCGACCACGAACGAATCGATCCCGGCCTCGACCAGGATGCCGATCGCCGCGGCGTCTTCGGCGATGCCCTTGTCGAAGCCCTGGTAGGCCATGTCGATGAACGGGAACAGCTGCCGCTCCTTGAGCAGCGCGGCGACCTGCTTCCACTGCGCCACGGTCAGGTCCGCGCCGGTGGGGTTGTGGCAGCACGCGTGCAGCAGCACGGTGGTGCCCGGCTGCAGCTTGCCCAGGTCGGCGAGCATGCCGTCGAAGTCCACGCCGTGGCTGACCGAGTCGAAGTAGGTGTAGTCGACGATGTCGAAGCCGGCGGCGGTGAACACCGCGCGGTGGTTCTCCCAACTCGGGTTGCTCAGCGCCAGGGTCGCGTGCGGCAGCGCCTTGCGCAGCAGCTCGGCGCCCACGCGCAGCGCACCGCTGCCGCCCACGGTCTGGGTGGTGGCCACGCGGCCGGCGGCCAGCAGCGGCGAGTCCTTGCCGAACAGCAGCTCGCGGGTGGCCTGGGTGTAGCCCGGCAGGCCGTCGATCGGCAGGTAGCCGCGCGGGCGCGCGGCGGCGGCCAACGACTGCTCGACCTGCTGCACCGCTTTGAGCAGCGGGATCCGACCCTGTTCGTCGTAGTAGATGCCCACGCCCAGGTTGACCTTGGTGGTGCGGGAGTCGGCGTTGTAGGCCTCGGTCAGGCCCAGGATCGGATCGCCCGGGACCAGTTCGACGTTCGAGAAGAAGGACACGGCTTGGCTCTGTGTTCGGAGGGGGGCGGGTCCGCGCCGGAAGCGCCGGCAGGGGCGAAAGCGGGCGCGAACCGCGCGCGCAATGCTATCAGGCCGCCGTCGCGGCCTCGACCGTTTCCACTGTGACCGAGCCCGCACGGCCCGGTCCGACGGGCCTCAGAACCGGTAGGTCGCGCCCAGGCGCAGGCCGCTGTTGCGCAGCTTCAGGTGCCCGGTGAACGAGTCGCGCTCGGTCCGCGCGTCGATGTCGCTGAGGGTGTAGTCCAGCAACAGGCCGAAATGGTCCCACGGATGCCACTCCACGCCGCCGCGCGCGAAGATCACGTCGCCGTGGATGTCGTTGATCTCGGTGGAGAACCAGCCCGCGTCGGCGACGATCCGCCAGTCCTCGGCCGGGGTCCAGCGCCAGGCCGCGCCCAGCGTCGGCGCCGGCAGGTCGGCGCTCACCGAGTCGTTCAGGCCGCCGCTGCCGATCGGGTTGCCGTTGACGTCGGCTTCCAGCTCGATCCCCAGCTCGATCTGGTACCAGGTCAGGCCGACCCGCGGCCCCAGCGCCCAGTTTTCCTCGAAGAAGCCCCACCAGGTGTAGTACGCCTCGATTGCGTCCAGGTCGTAGTGGCCGCGCACGGTGGCCGAGGCCTGGTAGAGGTGGTCCTCGAACATGATGTCGCGTTCCAGGCGCTTCTCGCTGTCCACGCCGTTCTGGAAATACAGCAGGCCGACCTCGTGCCGCTCGAACGGGCGCCAGGTCACGCCGAGGAAGCCGATCATGTCGTCCTTGTCCAGGCCCAGGTCGCGGGACAGGTCGATCGTGGTGCCATCGAAGAACTCGCCATCGGCGCGCAGGCGCGTGTCGAAGCGGGTGATGTAGCCGCCGATGCTGACGCTGAAGGTGTCCACCGGTTCGACGGCGGCGGCGATGCCCGGCAAGGTCGCCAACACGGCGGCGACGGCCAGCGGCAATGAAGTCCTGCGACGAACCGAATGCGGCATGGAATTCCCCCCGATCCAGGATGCGGCGATCCGCACGAAGCGGCACGACTGCAGGCCGACTATACCGCGCAACCCGCCGCACGCTAGCGCGGCTGCCACTCCAGCCCGGCCAGGAACGCGCGCCCGGGACCGGGCTCGTAGTAGCGGCCATTGGCTTCGTTGACGATCACCGAGCCGATGGTCTGCCGGTTGAACAGGTTGTCGATGCGCGCGAAGGCGCGCAGGCGGCCATGGCCCAGCATCCAGCCGCGCGCCACATCGATGTGCATGAGCCCGTATCCCGGTGCAGAAGCGGTGCCGCGATCGTCGGCGGTCACCGAGCCGGTGCCCACCGCTTCCACGCCCGCTTCCCAGTCCGCATGTCGCCATTGCAGCCGCGCCTGGCCGAATCGTTGCGGCACGCCGGGAATCGCCGTGCCGGCGGCGACCATGGCCGTCGGTCCCGGACAGTTGCCGGCGCAGACCGGAAAGCCATCGCGAAAATAGGCGTCCAGCCAGGTCGCGGCCAGCTGCAGCGACCAGGCTTCGTCCAACGGCAGCCGCGCCGACAGCTCCGCGCCCTGGCGGCGCGCGCGGCCGGCGTTGCGGTAGCTGCTGCGCCCACCGCTGTTGCGCGCGACCGCCAGCTCGTCGTCGGTGTCGGCGCGGAACAGCGCCGATTCCACCGCCGCGCCCGAGGTCGCGCGCCACTTCATGCCCAACTCGAGGTTGCGGCTCACCGCAGGGCGCAGGTCCAGGGCCAGGCCGGCGCCGCCATCGGCGCGATAGGCCAGTTCGTTGAAGGTCGGCGTCTCGAAGCCGCGTCCGGCCGATGCGTACAGGCGCAGGTTGTCGGCGGCGGCGAACACCAGCCCGGCCACGGGCGTGGTCTGCGAATACTCGACGCGGCCGCTGTCGTCCGGATTGCCGGCGGTGATGTAGTGGTCGTCGGAATCGAAGCGCACCACGCTGTGGCGCGCACCGGCCTGCAACGACCAGCGCGGTGCGAATTCCCACCACGCCTGCGCGTACTGGTCGAAGTTGTCGACCACATCGCGCTGGTCGCGGCGCAACGCGCCGCGCACGCCGAGCGTGGGACTGCCGCTGCCGTCGAGGCGGAAGTTCTCGTAGCCGCGTCGCCATTGCCGCTGCCGGTCGGCGCTGGTGCCGACGGTGAACTCGAAGTCGCCAGCGCCCACCTGCCGCTGCCAGCTCACGCGCGCATCGGCGCCGCCATAGCCGTTGTCCAGGTCGATTACGCCGCCGGCGCTGAGCGGGTTGGCCTGCGCGGCCACCGGCACCGCCAGGTACTGCACGACGCTGCGCGTGCCGCCGTAACCGGTGAGCCGCAGCTGCCCGCCATCGCCCAGCGGTTGCCGCCAGCTCGCGCCGAGCTGGTCCTGGCCCACCGATTTGCGCGTGTCGAACTGCAGCGCCACGGCAGGCGCCTGGCGCGGGTCCTCGCGCACCTGCGCCCAGGTCAGGCCCAGCGGATCGAGCGCATCGGGCGAGCGGAAGTGGTTGCCGACCACTTCCAGCCGGCCGCCGCCGGTGAAGTCGCGGTGCAGCTTGAGGTTGGCCGACTCGCGCCGCGCCGCACTGTGCTCGCGGTAGCCATCGGTATCGAACACCGAGGCCGCCAGGTGATAGCCGGTGCCGGCGGCGATGCCGCGTATGCGCGCGCTGGCCGACACGCTGTCGTAGGCAGCGGCGGTAGCGCGCAGGTCGACGCGGGTGGGGTCGCTGCCATCGGCGCTCCACAGCTGGACCACGCCGCCGGAGGAATTGCCGTACAGCGCCGAGAACGGGCCGCGCATCACCTCGATCCGGTCGCCGGCGGCCAGCGCGAAATGCGAGAGCTGGCCCTGGCCGTCGGGCATCGTCGCCGGGATGCCGTCGGCATACAGGCGCACGCCGCGCACACCGAAGGTGGCGCGCGCACCGAAACCACGGATCGACAGCTGGGTGTCCTGCGCGTTGTTCTGGCGGTCGCGCGCCAGCAGGCCCGGCACGCCGCCGAGCGCTTCGGACAGGTTGACCTGCGGGCGCGACGAACCGTCGCGCAGGTCGACCACGTCCAGCGATGCGGGCAGGTCGAAGGCCGTGGCCGAGTCCACCCGCGCGGTCACCACCACCTGCGGCAGCGTGGTCGTGTCCTGGGCGACGGCGGGAATGGACAGCGTGGCAAGGACCACGCCGGCGGCGCGGCACCGGGAGCGGGACGTCATGGCGACAGTGTACGGGCCGTCCGTTGCGGGCCGCACCCGTGGAACTGCGCGGTTCCACGCCGACGCACGCGTGCGCCACCTCAGAACCAATCACCATCATTCCAAAAGGAAATGTGCATCTGCCCAATGGTTGCCACCGAAACGGGGCCGGATAACGCGCGCTTTACCAACGCGGCCGCCGGCGCCGGTCTACTGCGCCTTCGTCGAATCAGCGGAGGGCGGGGCGATGCGGATCACGATCATCGGTGCCGGTTTCAGCGGCAGCGTGCTGGCGACCGAACTGGCGCGCAGCGCTCCCACCGGCGTGGACCTGTGCCTGGTCGGCATGTCCGACGGCTATGGCCGCGGCGTGGCCTACGGCGAGGCCCGCCCCGAACACCTGCTCAACGTGCGCGCCCGCGACCTGGGCGCGACCCAGGACCAGCCCGGTGAATTCGCGCGCTGGCTCAACCTGACCCGGCGCGCCGAGGAGAGCTTCCTGCCGCGCCTGGTCTATGGCGAATACCTGTACTCGCGCCTGCAGTCGGCCGCGCAGGTCTCGCTGGCCGGGTTCAACCAGGTCACCCAGGAGGCCGTGGCGGTCGACCGCGAGGGCAGCGCGTTCCGGGTGACCCTGGCCGACGGCTCGGATTTCCTCACCGACAAGATCGCATTGGCGGTCGGCACGCTGCCTCCGCAACGGCTGCAGGGCGTGGGGCCGCGCCTGCTGGTCGATCCGGGTTACGTCGCCTGGCCGTGGCAGCGCAACCTGCGCGGCGAAGACGCGCTGGCGCGCGTGCCGCGCGACGCGCGGGTGCTGATCGTCGGCACTGGCCTGACCATGGCCGACACCGTGGTGACCCTGCTGCGCCGTGGCCATTCCGGCCCGATCACCGCGATCTCGCGGCACGGCCTGCTGCCGCGCGCGCACCTGGCCGAGCCGGGGCCGGCGATCGCGCTGCCGCCCAACGTGCTGCATGCGCTCAACAGCGCCGATGTGGGCCAGCTGCTGCGCACGATTCGCAGCCTGGCGCCGATCGTGCCGGACTGGCGCGCGCTGGTCGACGCGCTGCGCCCCTACCTGCAGGGCTACTGGAAGACCCTGCCCGACGAGCAGCGTGGACGCTTCCTGCGCCACCTGCGCTCGTACTGGGAGATCGTCCGCCATCGCCTGGCACCGAGCGTGCACGAGGAGCTGGAACAGCTGCAGGCCACCGGCCAGCTGCGCGTGCGCGCCGGCCGGCTGCTGCGCGCCAGCCGTGGCGAGGCCGCCGTGGAAGTGCTGATCCGCGAACGAGGCCAGGCCCATGCCAGCGCCGAGCAATACGACGTCCTGGTCCGCGCCACCGGCCTGGATACCGACATCGAGCGCACCAGCCATCCGCTGATCGGCCAGCTGCGCGACGCCGGCACCATCAGCGCCGATCCGCTCGGCCTGGGCCTGCGTGCGACCGCGCAGTACGAGGCGCTGGATCGCCACGGTACGCCGGTGCGCGGGCTCTACTGCATCGGCCCGCTGCTGCGCGGCCAGTTGTGGGAGATCACGGCGGTGCCGGAGTTGCGCGTGGCCGCTCGGCAGCTGGCCGCGCAGCTGCTCAAGCCGCCGGCCACGTCCTCGCGCGCGTCGCGCGAGCCGCTGCCGCGTGCGGCAGCGCACGCCGGTTGATGCCGTCAACAGATTGCGGCCTTCAGCGGCCGCTGCTGTTCAACAGGTCGCGGTCGTCACGGACCGCTACCGCTCAATGGATCGCAGCCCTCACGGGCCACGATCGATAGCAATCACACGTCGCCGTCGGTCGACCAGCCTTCGCCGCTGCCGCGCTGGTGCACGCGGTCGTCTCCGCGCACTTCACCGGCCGGGATCGTGTCCTGCTGGGCCAGTCGTGCATAGATCGGTGCGAAGTCCGGCGCGGTGGCCTGCATCAGCTGTTCGAAGCTGTCGATGACGAAGTAGCTCTTCTGGAAAGTGTCGATCCGGTAGCGGGTGCGCATGATCCGCTCCAGGTCGAAGCCGATCCGGTTCGGCGCGGCCGACTCCAGCGAGTGCAGCGATTCGCCCTTGGAAGAGACGATGCCGGCGCCATAGATGCGCAGGCCGTCGTGCTGGCGGATCAGGCCGAACTCCACCGTGTACCAGTACAGCCGGGTCAGGTTCTGCAGCGCCTCCGGGCCGATCGCATGCGCCTTCACCCCGCCGGCGCCGTACGCCTGCATGTAGTCGGCGAACATCGGGTCCATCAGCAGTGGCACATGGCCGAACAGGTCGTGGAACAGGTCCGGCTCGGCGATGTAGTCGATCTGGTCCGGGCGCCGGATCCACCAGGTCACCGGGAAGCGACGGTTGGCCAGGTGGTCGAAGAAATCCAGTTCCGGCAGCAGGCCTTCCACGCCGACCAGGGTCCAGCCGGTGGCCGCGCCGAGGACTTCATTGAGCTGGTCGAAGCGCGGGATCGAACGCGCGTCCATGCCCATCGCGTCCTGCGCCTGCAGGAACTCGTCGCAGGCACGACCGGCCAGCAGCTCGCGCTGGCGCGCGTAGAGCGTGCCCCAGGTGGCGTGGTCGTCGGCGCTGTAGTCCAGCCACGGTTGCTCGACCACGGCGGTGGTGTAGACCGGGACGTAACCCTTGTCGGTCTGTTGGTGTTCCACGCGGCGGGGGGCGGATTCGGTCATGGCGGCGGCCTGCGGCGATCAGGCCGTCAGGGTAGGCGCAATTCCGCGCAACGGGATTGCAAAGTTGCGTCATATGAGTAAAACGATGCAATCTTGTTGCGTAAACCCGCTGTTGCGAGGCAACGAATGGCCGCTACCGCCGAATTCGACCGCACCGACCTGCGGCTGCTGGCCCTCCTCCAGCGGCAGGGCCGGGCTACCAACGCCGAGCTGGCCGCGCAGGTGAACCTGTCGCCCTCGGCCTGCCTGCGCCGGATCCAGCGGCTGGAGGCCACCGGGGTGGTGGCCGGCTATGCCGCGCGGCTGGATCCGCAGGTGCTGGGCCTGGGCCTGCAGGCCTTCGTCCGTGTCCAGCTGGAAAAGCACGGCAGCGCGGGCATCGACCGCTTCGTCGAGCGCGTGCAGGGTTGGGACGAGGTGGTCGCCTGCCATGCGCTGACCGGCGACATGGACTACCTGGTGCACGTCTATGTGCGCGACCTCGAGCACTTCTCGCACTTCCTGCTCGATCGCCTGCTCAACGACTCCGGCGTGGCCGACGTGAACTCCAGCTTCGTGCTGCGCACAGTGAAGGGCTTCGCCGGACTGCCCCTGCCGGGCTGATCACCGCAAGCGCCGCCGCTTGGCGCTACCATCCGGCCAAACCCAGGGCAGGAGGCAGTCATGCGCAATGCAATGGCAATGGGAGTGCTGTTACTGGCCGCGCAGCCGTCACTGGCCAGCGATCCGGCCGCATACGACCCGTACGAACGCGAGATCAGCCAGGCCAGCGAGCTGGTGCCCTGGTGCCGGCAGGAAGCCGAAGCACGCTTCGTCGCGCGCGGCGAGCGCACCTACCAGTGGAGCGCGTCCTACAGTGATCGCGGCAATGCATTGTCGGTGGAGGGGCGGCTGCGCGTGGAAGGACGCGACGTCAAGGTGAACTGCCGCATCGCCCGAGGCGCGCGCGAGCGTTACGCGACGATCGACATCCAGGATCCGAAGGGCTGAGCATCCGAAGGGAGAATCACGCCATGCAAACCCGGACAGGCCCGCAGCGCGGGCACACGATGTGGCGGTACTTGGCGATCGCCACGATCCTGGCATCGATCGCCGGCTGTACCGCATCGCCGCCTCCGGCTGCGCCTGCACAACAACCGGCCGAACCGACAGCACCTGCGTCCGCGCCGGTGGTGGGCGGCGACCGCGACGCGCACGGCTGCATTCCCTCGGCCGGCTATCGCTGGTGCGAACGCAGCGCGCGCTGCGAGCGGCCGTGGGAGCTGGCCAAGGCGCAGGGCTTCGAGAACACCGCCGAGGCGTTCGAGCAGTACTGCCGCGCAGCGCCGGCGACTTCCGGCTGACGATTCCGCGCGCCACGCGCAATCGCGTGGCGCGACGTGCGATCGCTCAGAGGACGCCGGACAGCGGAATCGCCAGCGCCGCCGCTTCGGCCGCGCAGTCGCGGTCCGGGGCCAAGCCCTGCGCACGCGCATGGGCCAGTTCGGCCGATGCGGCGGCCAGGTCCGCGCGGAACGTGGGATCGGACTGCAACCGCGCGACCGCGCCGGAAGCCATGAAACGGCCCTGCAGCACGTCGCTCTGCCAATGCACGTTGCACACCAGCCGGCTCTCGCCGAACGAGCGGCCGCGCGCGAGCAGCGCGTCGGTGCGTTCGGGCGCGGCCTGGGTCAGCAGCAACGCCCAGGCCCAGCCGATCGCGGTATGGCCCGACGGATAGGAACCGTTGCCGCGCAGTGCCGCTTCCTCGGACGGCGTGCAGGTCGGCGCGCCGTTTTCGACGAACGGGCGCGTGCGCTGGTAGCGCTCCTTCGCCGCACGGGTTGCCATTGCCGCATCCATCAGGGTGCGGCGCAGCAGGCGGTAGGTGGCGGGTGTGTGTTCGGCATCGATGCGCACGCCCAGCGCGCAGGCGAACGTGCCGGCGGCAGCCGGGAACGTAAGGTCGGCATCGCGCGTGGCCTGCTCGAAGCGCGGCGTGCCGCGCAGCGCCAGCGCCGCACGCATCACCGCGTGGTCCTGCGCCAGCGCCGCGCTGCCGGCGGCCGGTGGCGCCGGCACCAGGGCCAGGCTGTCTGGAATGGCATCGGCAGCCAGATAGCCGGCCAGCATGCCCGGCCTGATCTCGGGGACCTTGTCGGCCACGGCGGCGGGCGTGGTCGGCGTGCTTGCCCGCGCCGTGTCGGCGACCGGCGTGGCCGCGCACGCGGCCAGCAACATCGCGGCGCAGGCCAGCGCCAGCAGGCGCAGCGGGCTGGCGGAAGAGTTGCGTTGGATCATCGTGTGGTTTCCTTGCGTGCGGCCGGTACCGGCGCGTCCAGTCCGTCACGCAGCGAGTCGAGCAGTTCGTCGTCGATGTCGTGCCGGTGTTCCCAGTACATCATGCCGCCCAGCCCGCGCTCGCGCACGAAGGCGGCCTTGGCCGCCAGCGACTGCGGATCGTCGTAGGTGATGAAGTTGCGCGTGGCGGCATTCCACAGATACGGCGCATGCGCCTGCTCGTCCCAGTAGCGCACGTAGCCATCGTTGCCGGTCAGGTCGCGCAGATCGCGCCAGGCCAGCGAATCGACGAAGCGGCCGTAGCGCTGGTACAGGCCGCGGTGCGCGGGTTCGACGTCGGCGAACTGGCGGCCGTAGAACGCCACGCCGACGTTGAGCTTGGCGGCGGGCACGCCGGCGGCGAGGAATTCGTCCACCGCCTGCACGGTGGTGCGGCTGCCGGCCGGCGCCAGCGACGAGCGGTCCAGGCCGGTGTGGTGGCCGGTGGTGTCGGCCAGGCTGCCGTAGAAGTCATAGGTCATCAGGTTGACCCAGTCGAGCACGCGCACGATCCGCGCCAGCTCCAGGCCTCGTGCCGCTTCGCCGTCGGCGGCGGCGATGGTGAGCAGGTAGTGGCGACCATCGGCGCGCCCGAGCTCGTCGAGCTTCGCGCGCACGTCCTCCAGCATCAGGCTGAAGTTCTCGCGGTCTTCGGGGCGGTGGCTGATGCCCGGGCCGGGCAGGGTCGGGTATTCCCAGTCGATGTCGATGCCATCGAGCCGGTGCTCGCGCATCAGCCGCACCGCGCTGGCGGTGAAGCGTGCGCGCGACTGCGCGGTGAGCGCGGCTTCGGAGAAGTGGTCCGCGCCCCAGCCGCCGATCGAGACCAGCACCTTGAGGTCGGGATTGGCCTGGCGCAGCGCGGTCAGGCCGGCCAGCGAAGCGGTGGCGGTGGTGCCGGGGAGATAGACCTCGCCGGCGGGGTTCACCAGGGCGAAGGCGAAGTTGATCGCATCGAGCTTGCCGGCGCTGATCGGCGGCAGCGTCGGGCCGTCCATGACATAGCCGATCACCTTCAGTCGCGCATGGTCGGCGGGCGCGGCCAGGGTCGCGACCGGCAGCAGCGTGGCGAGGGCGAGCATCGCGCGCAGCAGGCGTGCGGAGAACGGAGAACGCTTGCGGGTCATGCGATGGCCTTGGGCGGTGCGAAGGCCGGCCACTATAAGCGCGTGCGCGCCTTCGGCGGCGCGCTTGGACCGGGTGGCATCGGGAAGTGACGCACGCCTGTCCGCAGCGTCATCTCCGCGCGACGGGATGCTGTCGCGCAGCAGCGCTCCAGGTCACCACTCAGGCCATCGGCTGTCGCGTTGATGTCCTGCGATCAGTCCTGCGGTGCCTGCGGCGGTCGCGGCGGGAACGCGACCACCTTGCCGCGCGGGCCTTCGTCGTCGTTGTCGCGGTGCCACAACACCGGCACTTCATCGGGTGACGGAGGTTCGAGGCTCTCCCGTTCCTCGGCACGGCGCTGGGCTTTTTCTTCCTCGATCTCCCAGCTGTAGAGCTTGCGCGGCGGCACCGGATCCAGGTGCCGGAACAGGAAGCCGGCGAGGATGCCGCCGATCGCGCCCCCCAGGTGCGACTGCCAGGAGATGCCGTCGCCGTGCGGCAGCACGGTCAGCACCGAACCGCCATAGAACAGCATCGCGATCATGCCGGCGGCGATGGAGGGACGGTCGCGGCGCAGCAGGCCCAGCGTGGTCACCAGGAACATCAAGCCGTGGGTCACGCCGCTGGCGCCGAGGTGGCGGGTGCCTTCCTCGCCCAGCAGCCAGGCACCGAGCCCGGAGGTCAGCCACATCAGCGGAATCGCGCGCAGCGTGGCGCGCGGATACACGCTGCCGGCCAGCGTGCCCAGGATCAGCAGCGCGGTCGCGTTGGCCGCCAGGTGCGCGATCGAGCCATGCAGCAGCGGAGCGGTCAGCAGGCCCAGCAGCGAGGTCAGGTCGCGCGGCGATACGGCCATCGCCGAGACCGGCAGGCGCGGCTGGAGCGCGAATATCACCACCAGCAGGCCGACGAAGCCCAGGCTGAGGTTGAAGGCAAGCAGCAGCCGGCGGCGGTCGCGCTCGGCGGCGGTCTGTGTCGGTTCGGGGCTCATGATCCCTCCATGGTCGAGACTGACCATGGCGGCGGCGGCGCTCCGAATCAAGTCGGGCGGGCCGACCATCAAGTCGGGCGGGCCGACCATCAGGCCGGCCGGGCAAAAAAACGGGCGCGGTGGTTCGCACCGCGCCCAACTAGCTCACCCTGCTGGGAGAGAGACAGAGAGAGAGCTTCCCTACTACTTCACCTCGAACTCCTTCGACTGGACGACCGCGCCGTCGAGGGAGATTTCGACCTTGTAGCGGCCGACGGGGAAACCGTCGGGCTTGCTGATCTGGAATGCGGTGCTGCCGTCGCCGGTCAGGTTCAGGTCGCGGGAGTCCTCATGGACGGTCTGGCCGTCCTGGAAGGTCCACTTCGCCGCCAGCTTGCCGGGCACCGTGGCGGCCGGATCGCTGGTGCGGGTGGTAACCGACGCGAAGATGGTGTCCTTCGGTGCGAACGTGGTGGCCGATGCGGCCACGCGGTTGTCGGCGCCCACGGCATTGCCCAGGTCCAGGGCAGTCACGCTGGCGGTCGCGGCGGCCGGCGCAGTCGCCAGGGGTGCCGCAGGTTCGGTGGTGGCAGCCGGAGCCGGCGGAGGAACCGGTTCGGGCTTCTTGCAGGCGGACAGCACCAGCGCGGCGGCCAGTGCGGCCGTGAGCGGATACAGCGGGCGGATGCGGCTCATGGAGGATCCTTCTGGTCTGCGGACGGATGTCCGCCTCATGCCTTGGCGGGCGGGATCTTCAGCACCTGGCCGGGCTTGATCCGGTCCGGGTCGTCGAGCTGGTCGCGATTGGCTGCGAAGATCAGCGGCCAGGCGCTGGCCTCGCCATAGAACTGCTTGGCGATCGCCGACAGGTTGTCGCCCTTCTCGACGGTGTAGGTCTGCTCGGGCGGATTGACGATCTCCTCGGTGGAGGTGACCGCGCCCTGTACGTTGCTGAAATCCGGGCGCTCGGTCTCGGTGCTGCTGACGCCGCCCTGCACGTTGGAGAAGTCCGGCTTTTTTCCGGTACTCATGCGCGTGACCTGCTCTGAAGGCGCGGTCACCGTCTCACAGTGGCTGTTAACAAAGCATCTGAAGCTCGTGAAGCCTTTATTGTTTCAGGCCTCGTGGCTCGCAATCGAACACCGGCTTATTGACGCAGGTCACGCAATGCCGCGGGCGGCGCCACGTCGGGGGTCGCCCGCCAGGGGTTGATGTCCAGTCCGCCGCGGCGCGTATAGCGCGCCTCGACCGACAGGCTCTGCGGGCGGCAGCGCTGCAGCACGTCGAGGAAGATCCGCTCCACGCACTGCTCGTGGAAGCCGGCGTGCTCGCGGAAGCTCACCAGGTAGCGCAGCAGCCCGGTGCGGTCGATGCGCGGCCCGCGATAGCGCAGGTGCACGCTGGCCCAGTCCGGCTGGCCGGTGACCGGGCAGTTGGACTTGAGCAGTGCCGAGGTCAGGTCTTCCTCGACCTGCACCGCGTCGTCGGCCTGCAGGTAATCCGCGTTCGGCGGGCCGTAGTCGTCGAAGTCAGCGTCGATGCCGTCGATCGATTCGCCATCCTGCGTGGCGGCATCGACCATCGGCGGCAGCCCGAAGACAACCGTCACCGGCGCGCCGGCGCTGCGCGACAGGTCCCCGGCGATGCGCGCGAGCAGCGCCTGCGCGTCGTCGAAGCGCTCGCTGTTGAGCGAGTTCAGATAGAGCTTGAGCGACTTGGACTCGACCAGGCTCGGCGAGTCGTGCGGCACCTGCAACGTGGCCACCGTGGCCTGCGGCTTGCCGCGCGCATCCAGCCAGGACACCTCGAAGGCGTGCCAGCGGTCGTGGCCGACGAAGGGCAGCGCCGCACCTGCGGGCAGGCCCAGTTCGGCGCGCGCACCGGCACGCGGGATCGGGAACAGCAGGGTGGGGTCGTAGCCGCTGGGGTAGGCGACTTCGCGGCCCAGGCTGGAGTCTTGCGGGGTATTCATGCGCGCATTCTAGTGCGGCCCGCCCCAACCGCAGCCTGCCGGGAGGCTGCGCCGGCTCAGCGCGGGGCCAGCGCGATCAGGCCGATGGCGATGACCGCGGCCACGATCGCGGCGCGGTTGAGCGGCGAGGTCCGCTCGCCGAACGCCAGCACGCCCACCGCCGTGCCCAGCACCACCACGCCGATGTTCATGGTCGCGAACACCACTGCCGGGCTGTCGGGCAGGTGCTGGTGCGCACGCACGTAGAACACGATGTTGCCGAAGTTGATCACGCCCAGCAGCAGGCCGGCGGCGATGTGGCGCAGGCCCGGGCGCACGCCATGGGCGATCCGCCGCCATGCCTGCCAGCCGAGCATGCCGGCGAACGCCAGCACGAAGGCGACCATCAGCGCTGCGGTGGCCGGCGTGCCGGACAGGGCCAGGCGCTTGAGCATCACGTCGACCACTGCAAAGCCGGCCCACACCACCAGCAGCAGGATCCAGCCGCGCCGATCGGCCGTGCCCTGAACTGGCCGGGCCAGGATGCCGGCCACCGCGGCCAGGCCCAGCGCCAGGCCGGCCAGCTTCATCGGTCCGGCGCGCTCGCCGAAGAACAGGAACGCCGCCGCCAGCGACAGCAGCAGCGACAGACGCTGGGCGACATCGGTGCGGACGATGCCGGCGTGCCGTACCGAGGCGGCCAGCACCAGGAACAGCGTCGGCAGCACCACCGCCAGCGCGAGCAACTCGGCCCAGGGCGCGCCCGGTTGCCGCAGCGCCGCCGGTGGCGGCTGCAGCAGCCATGCGCATAGCAGCGCGGCGGCCAGGTAGTTCCAGGTCACCATCTGCGCCACGTCCCAGCCGCGGCGTGGCGCCAGCTTGAGCAGCACGGAGACCAGCACGCTGCAGGCCACGCTGAGCAGGATGAAATGCATGCGGCACCACGCAGGAGGTCGCCGTGAATTGTAGAGCGGGGCGTGCCTCGCTGCTTCCGCTGATCGCGATCGGTGACAAAGCCCCAGCCCAGGGATCAAGGCAGCGGGGCAGGCCGCGCTCTACAATGGCGGCATGGTCCAGCCCGCCTTTCCCGTCGCTTCCGAAACCCTGACGCTCAACGGCCCGGCCGGTGCGCTCGAAGTCGCTGTCGACTTTCCCGAGCCCGCCGACGCCCGCCCGCTGGTCGCCGTGGTCTGCCATCCGCTGCCGACCGAAGGCGGCACCATGCACAACAAGGTGGTGACCATGGTCGCGCGCGCGCTGCGCGACCTCGGCGCCACGACGGTGCGCTTCAACTTCCGCGGCACCGGCAACTCGGCCGGCGCGTTCGACCATGGCCAGGGCGAGCGCGAGGATCTGCGCGCGGTGGTGAACTGGGTGCGCGCCGCGCGAGCGGACGATGCGCTGTGGCTGGCCGGCTTCAGCTTCGGCTCCTTCGTCAGCCTGTCCAGTGCCGCCGAACTGCATCCCGACGCGCTGATCTCGATCGCCCCGCCGGTGGCCGGCCGTGGCTGGGACTTTGCCGGCATCGAGATTCCCGAGGTGCCGTGGCTGGTGGTGCAGGGCGATGCCGACGAGATCGTCGACGCGCAGGCGGTCTACGACTGGATCGACACGCTGCCGCGCAAGCCGCAGCTGGTGCGCATGGTCGACACCAGCCATTTCTTCCACCGCAAGCTGATTGACCTGCGCGGCGCGATCCAGCACGAAGTGAAGGCGTGGCTGCCGCCGGCATGACCCAGGCCGCCGTGGTCCGCACTCCGTCGCAGGCCTACGCCGAGGGCGCCGCCGCCGGTCGCTGGCGCGACGATCCGGCGCAGCACCCCGCATTGCGCGAACTGGACCGCATCCAGCGCGAACTGCTGGCCGCCACGCCGACCGGCTTGCTGGCCAGGCTCGGCCTGGGCGGACGGCCGGCGCCGGTGAAGGGTCTGTACCTGTGGGGCGGCGTCGGCCGCGGCAAGACCTTCCTGGTCGACATGTTCTACGACACGCTGCCGCTGGAGCAGAAGCGCCGCACCCATTTCCACCGCTTCATGCGCGGGGTGCACGAGCAGCTGCGCGAACACGCCGGGCAGTCCGATCCGCTGGCCAGGATCGCCCACGAGTGGCGCCAGAACCTGCGCGTGCTGGTGCTGGACGAGTTCTTCGTCACCGACATCGGCGATGCGATGCTGCTGGGCCGGTTGCTGGAGCGGTTGTTCGCCGAGGGCGTGACCCTGATCACCACCTCCAACACCGCGCCGCAGAACCTGTACAAGGACGGCCTGCAGCGCGACCGCTTCCTGCCGGCGATCGCCCAGTTGCGCGAACACTGCGTGGAGCTGGCCGCCGACGGGCGCGAGGACTACCGCCTGCGCGCGCTGACCCGTTCGCCGGTGTATCGGCATCCGCTCGACGACGGCAGCCAGGCCTGGCTGGCCGAGCGCTGGCAGTCGCTGGCGGCCGGTGCGCAGGCGCGCAGCGGCGGCATCCAGATCGAGGGCCGGCGCATCGCGGTGCGCGCGCGTGGCCATGGCGTGGCCTGGTTCGATTTCGCCGAGCTATGCGAAGGGCCGCGCTCGACCGACGACTACATCGAGATCGCGCGCGAGTTCCAGATCGTGATGGTCGCAGGCATCCCGACCTTCGACGCAAACAACGAGGACGCCGCGCGCCGCTTCGTCAACCTCATCGACGAGCTGTACGACCGCCAGGTCACCTTGGTCTGCACCGCCGCCGCAGCGCCCGTGGCGCTGTACAGCGGCAGCCGCCTGGCCGGCGCGTTCGAACGCACCGCCTCGCGGTTGATAGAGATGCAGAGCGCCGAGTATCTGGCGCGCGCACATCGGGGTTGAGCGATCGGCCGCCGCGCAAGGGCCGAGCAGAAGTCGTTGGTCCACTCGCTTCCGCATGCCTCACGCGCGCCGTGAACGACTTGTTGGCAGAATCGGGCTTTGGGAAGCTCTGGCCGCAGGCGCGGAGAAGTCGATGACGCTCGAAACGCTTCCGCAGATGCACCGCACGTTCGTGGAGAGGATCCGCGCGGCGGTGGAGGCTGATCGTCGCTTGCTGGCGCTGCTGGCGGGCGGTTCCTATGTGCACGGCGGTTTCGACCGGCATTCGGACCTGGACTTCGTGATCGTCGTCGGCGATGACGCGTACGAGGAGGTCATGGCCTCGCGGGCGCAATTCGCGCAGGGGCTGGGCGAGCTGCTGTCGGCCTTCACCGGCCAGCACGTCGGTGAGCCGCGCCTGCTGATCTGCCTGTACGGGCCGCAGTTGCTGCACGTGGACCTGAAATTCGCGAAGTCCACCGACCTGGACCGCCGGGTCGAGCGTCCGGCGGTGCTGTTCGCGCAGGATCCGGTCTGGGTCGAGTCACGGCTGGACGCGGCAGCGATCGTCTGGCCGACGTCATCGCCGGAGTGGTTCGAGCAGCGCGCATGGATCTGGCTGCACTATGCGGCGGCCAAGCTGGGCCGCGGCGAACTGTTCGAAGCCATCGCGATGCTGGCGTTCTTCCGCGACCAGGTGCTGGGACCGATGCTCCATCGCCGCATGGGTCGCCCGCAGCGAGGGGTCAGGCGGATCGAGCTGCTGGCCGGTGCGGACAGTGCGCGCCTGGCGCAGACCGTGCCTGCGCACGACACCGCACAGGTGCGGCGGGCGCTGCTGGCCGCGATCGATCTCTATGTCGACCTGCGCGGGGATGCTCCGCCCGACGCGCGGGTGGAAGGAATGCCCGAAGCGCTGTTGCGCTACATCGACGAAGACGCGCAGCGCTCCCGGAAGTAACACCGGGAGCGCGCACGCTCACGGCATCAGCGCCGGAACTCCAGCGCCTCCAGATCGAACGGGCCGGAATCGGCGCGGACCACCAGCGTGTTGCGACCGGCTTGCAGCGGCAGGTCGGCGAACGCAACGCCGGTCTTGCCGACGGCACGTGCCGGTATCACCTGGCCGTTGAGCACCAGCGAGGCCTTGCCGCGGCCGCGCGTGACCAGCTGCAGGTCGAAGCTTCCGGCCTGCTCGGCGTCGAAGGTGTACTTGAGCCATTCGCCCGATTCCATCCCGCTGACGCGGAAGCTGCCGCCATCGTTGCGGGCCAGGTCCACGCCGTCGTTGCGGTAGGCCTTGGCCGGATTCCACACCACCCAGTCGCCGCCGTCGGCGATGTGGTGGTCGGCGGGCGTGTGGTCGCGATAGGCGATCCCGTCGCGGCCCATGTCGAAGTCCGCTGCACCGAAGCGGCCGCCATTGGCGCCGACCGATAGTTCACGAAACGGTACCGAGCGGTCCGAATGCGGCGCACGCATCAGCGCATCGACCACGTCGGGATGGAAAATATTGTTCTCGTGGCGGATGTCGTGCCCGGCGAGCGTCATCAGGCCGGCTTCGGCCTCCTCGCGCGAGGGTCGTGGGCCCTTGCCGTTCCAGTACGTTGCGACCTTGCGGTAGCCGTCATTGGCCACGATCTGCAGCGGGTTGTTGTGGCGCAGCTTCTTCTGCGGCCACCAGGCCCAGCCGATGCCTTCGCCTTCGACCAGGGCCACGGTGCGGGCGAACCAGTCGTTGGAATTCTCGCCGGTCTCGCCCAGCCACAGCGGCATGTCGTGCTTCTCGCGCAGGGCCAGCATCTCGGCGATGCTCTGGCGATCGGTGTGGTTCCAGTACTTGTGGAAGCTGATCGCCAGGTTGTCGTCCCAGCCGCCGTCGTCGAGCACGCCGCGGTAGTTGTTGCCCCAGCAGTTGCCTTCGATGATGACCATGTGGCGCTTGTCGACCTCGCGGATCGCCGCGGTGGTGCGCACCAGCAGTTCGCGCAGCGGTCCGTTGCCTTCTTCCTTGCAGCCGTTCTTGTCGGCGCGATCGGCGAAACCCCAGTTGGGCTCGTTGATGATGTCGTAGGCGCCGATGTAGGGCTCGTCCTTGTAGCGTTCGGCCAGCTTCTTCCACAGCGCGACCATCTTGTCCTGGTTGCGCGGGTCGTCCCACAGCGATGGCGCGTCCGGATCGCGGTCGGAAATGTTGATGTCGTTGCCCTGGCCGCCCGGCGCCGCGTGCAGGTCCAGGATCAGGTACAGGTCGTTGGCCTTGGCCCAGGCCAGCAGTTCGTCGGTGCGGCGGAAGCCTTCCTCCAGCCAGGTCTGCTGGCCGGGCACCGGCTCCTGCTCCACCGGCAGGGTGTACAGCGCGTAATGCATCGGCAGGCGGACCGAGTTGAAGCCCCACTCGCCGAGCGCGTCGATGTCCGGCTTGGTGGTGTGGTTGTCGCGCCAGGCCTGGTAGAACGCATCGGCCTTCTCGGGCCCGACCAGTTCGGCAATGCGCGCGTGGATGCTGCGCTGCGTGCCGGTGCCTTCCAGGTCCAGCATGTAGCCTTCCTGCAGCATCCAGCCGCCCAGGCCCATGCCGCGCAGGATCACCGGCGTGCCGCTTTCGTCGACGATGTGCTGGCCCTGCGCGCGCAGGAAATCCTTGGCCTGCGCTGCAGGCGCGAGCGACAGGCAGATCAGGGCGAACAATGTCGTGACTGGGCGCATGGCAGGTCTCCCGTTGGCGAGGGCGAGGATAGCAGCGCGCCGCGGCGTGATCCTCGACGCAACTCTCGCATCGCGAACGACGTGCGTGGCAAGGTACGCGGCATGGAGTTGCCGGCCGACATCGCTGCAGCATGCCGTGAGGTCTTCGCCGATGGCGCACCGGTGTGCGTGCTGAGCGGCGCGGGCATGTCGGCCGAAAGCGGCGTGCCGACCTTCCGTGGCGGCATCGACAGCCTGTGGTCGCGCTTCGATCCGCAGCGGTTGGCCACGGCGCAGGCATGGACGCAGGATCCGGCCCTGGTCTGGGCCTGGTATCGCTGGCGCATGCATTTGGTGCGCCAGGCACAGCCGCATGCCGGGCACCGTGCGCTGGCGACACTCGCAGGCGCGCACGGTTCGCTGTCGATCATCACCCAGAACGTGGACGACCTGCATGAGCGTGCAGGCAGCGTGGTGGATGCGCATGTGCATGGCGAGCTGTTCGCACTGCGTTGTTTCCGCTGCGGGCGCGCCCATGCCGGCGCATTGCCGGCCTATGAACCCGACAGGGAGCGCGTCACGCCGCCGACCTGCCAGGCTTGCGGCGACGCGATCCGGCCCGGCGTGGTCTGGTTCGGCGAAGCATTGCCAGACGATGCCTGGACCGTCGCGGTCGAGCGTGCTGCCGCGTGCGCGTTGATGCTGGTGGTCGGCACCTCGGGCCTGGTTCATCCCGCCGCATCGCTGCCGTCACTGGCCCGCCGCAATGGCGCGGTGGTGGTGGAGATCAATCCTGAATCCACGGCACTGTCGGGCGAAGTCGATCATGTCTGGCGCGCCCCTGCGGCGATCGCATTGCCGCTGCTGGAGAAGTGCGTCGCCGCGTAAGCGACGAAGTACGAATCAGCCTGCGCTGCCTTCCGGTGCCGAGCGATCGACCTCGCTGGCGGGGCATGGTGCAGGCACCGAACGCAATCGCCAGGCCACCGCACCGAGCCAGCACACGTACATGGCGATGACTGCTTTCTGCGAACCGCCGCGCGGCAATGCTTTCCACAGCGCATGCACCCACAGGCCGGCGAACGCCAGCACGGCCAGTACAAGCAACGGCCGTGCGATCGCGCGCCAGTGCGGGTCGCGATGCAGGCAGGTCGATTGCAACAGCATCGCCACGCCGACCAGCAGGAAGCTGGCGATCGCCGACAGCCCATGGATGAACGCACCGGCGTCGCTGACCGGATGACCCGGACTGGCGCCGGGCCAGGTGGCGGTGATCGCCAGCGAGATGCCGCCGCCGACCAGCAGGACCGGCACCAGCGCGTAACGCGCGGCCGGCACCAGCGAGCGCTGCAGGCCGACGGCCAGCAGCACCGACGCCAGCGCCAGCCCGTGATAGGCCGTGCGCAGCCAGGCGCTGTGAGGGCCGGCCAGATAGAAGCTCAACGGCGCCTGCCACCAGTCGTATTCCGCACGCGCGGCCTGCACCGCGATGGCACTGGCACAGAACAGCAGCACCAGGCCGAAGGCGAGCGTGCCCAGGCGGGCGGGAGTCGACGATGGGGCGGACGCGGACATGGGCGCAGTGTCGCCGAAAGCGATCGGCGGGTCAGCCGCATCGCGAAGATCAGCGCAGCAGCGCGTCCAGCCAGCGGTCCACCGCCAGGGTGTAGTCCGAAGGTTGGCCGAGTGTGCGGTTGATCTCGCCGTGCGACAGCGGTTGCGGCAATACCTGGACGGGCACGCCCAGCGTCGTGGCTTTCGCCTGGAAGGCGCGTGCCTGCGGGCAGGCATCATTGCGCCGGGTCGAGCAGACCAGCAGCATCGGCAACGCCTGCGCGGTGAGCTGGTGCTGCGGCGAAGCGGCGACCCAGTCGTCCGGATCGTCGCCGAACGCGCGGTCGTACAACGGCGGCAGGCGTGGCCGCCGCATCATGTCCGGCACGTCCAGCGCACCGCTGTCGAGCGAGATCACACCAAGTGGGCGCCCGGCGCCGGCCTGCTGCCACAGCGTGGTCGAAGCGCCGACCAGTGCCGCCAGGTGGGCGCCGGCCGAATGCCCCATCAGCACCACACGCGAGGGATCGGCGTCCCATTCCGGGGCCAGCCGCTGCACCTGCGCCAGCGCGCGGGCGATGTCGCGGGCCTGGTCCAGCGGCGCGGTGTCCGGTCGCATCCGGTAGTTGGTCGACACCAGTACCCGCCCTTCCGGCAACCATTGGGCGGCCTTGCCTTCGACCACGCCCGGGTTGTCCTTGTTGCCATTGGCCCAGCCGCCGCCATGCACGAACACGATCACCGGCGCGCCTTGCAGCGGTTGTGCCGGCAGGTAGACGTCGAAGCGCTGGCGTGGGTCGTCGCCGTAGGCCACGTCGCGCAGCACGCGGGTGCCGATGGGCAGGTCGGGCAGTTGCGATGCGGGTTGGCGTGAGGCTTCGCGTGCCTGCTGCAGGCGTTGTCGCAGACCCTGTGCCGACGAGGAATCGATCAGCACGAGCAGCAACAGCGGCAGGACCGGCAACAGGCGCGTCTTCATGGCCATTCCTTCGAACAGGCGAGGACAGCCGTCGATGCACCGATCGCCCGGCACGGCCCATGGGCCGCACCGGTACCAACGCCTGGCGATGGAGGCGGTTGACGCGGGTTGCACGGCGCGGTGCGAATGCGCCCATCGGGGCCGCCGGCCCCAAAAAAAACGGCCGGATGCATGCGCATCCGGCCGCGGTCAGCAGGTGCCGCCTTACTTCACGATCTTGCCGTCGATGATCGGGTAGTAGACCGACGGGTTCGGATCGTCGATGTCGATCTCCAGCAGGCTGGTATCCCAATGGTCGACGGTCAGTTCCCAGCGACGCTTCTCGCCGGCGACATAGGCCTCGATATCGGGGAAGAGCTTCTTGATCAGCTCGCCGCGCGACAGGCCCAGCGGCTTGGGTTCGGCGGGCGAGACGCTGATGATCACGAAATCGTAGGGCGAGCCGACCTGGTGGTTGCGAAGCGCGTAGAGGTTGCTGCTGGTCGTGGTGCCGGCCTTGATCTGCGCCTCCATGATCGGGCGGTGCCACTTCTTGTACAGCGCCAGCCACTCGTCGTGCTTGCCCGGCGGGACCTTGTAGTAGCTGACGCTCACCCGCGGCCGGTCGGGCAGGTCGCGGCCGGCCAGTGCCTGCGCCGCGACGCTCTGGATGCCGATCACCGCCAGGCCGATGGCCGCGACGATGCCAAGTAGGTGCTTCTTGCTGATCATTCGGATAACTCCTCTTTGCGTGGACGTAAGGGGTGCGGCGGTCAGAGCTGCACGGTCAGGGCCACGAAGTACTGGCGGCCGTAGATGTCATAGGTGCTGTTGTTGGTGGCGCCCGGCGTGCCGCCGACCTGCGGCGGTGCCTTGTCGAGCGCGTTGTTGATGCCGGCGCCCAGGCGCAGGCGCGTGCCGAAATCCCAGCTGCCGAACAGGTCGAAGTAGCTGAAGGCGTCCACCGGCGGGGTGGTCGAGGTGGGGTTGAGCACCTTGGACGAGTGCTCCATCGCGCCGATGTAGCGCCAGCGCAGGCCGATGCTTCCGGGCCCTTGCTGGTAGCGGACCTGGCTGACCGCCTTCCAGGTCGGCAGCGTGCCGACATAGCCGGCGTAGTCGTAGACCGGGCCGCCCTTCACCGCCTGGACTTCGTACTTGTCGACCCAGCTGACCACCGAGCCGGCCGACAGCCGCCCGGCGTTGCCGATGTCGCCCTGCCAGTCCAGCTGGAAGTCGACGCCGCTGGTTTCCAGGCTGCCCATGTTGAAGGTGGGCTTGTCGATGTTGTCGATGCGGCCGGTGTCCGGATTGCGCTGGATCAGCGAACAGTAGAAGTTGTTCACCGACAGGTTCGGATTGGAGCCGTCCTGGTTGAAGCACGCGGCCAGCACCTGCGAGGAGGTGAGCGTGCCGATCACGTCTTCCACGCGGATGTCGAAGTAGTCGGCGGCCACCGAGAAGCCGGTGCCCTCCGGCGTCCAGACCAGGCCGAAGGTGTAGGTGTCCGCGGTTTCCGGTGACAGCGCGGTATTGCCGGCGCGCGTGGCCAGCGACTCGCGCTGGGTGTCGATGTAGGTCGGCAGCAGCGCGGCTGGAATGCCGTGGGCCAGGCACAACGCCTCGATCGCGGCGGCATTGGCGCCACGGCGCAGGGGACTGCCGGCTTCGCACTGGTCGCCCTGGCCGTTGACCACCAGGCCGTAGCTGTTGGACTCGGTCTCCGAGGCCACGAACAGTTCGCCGACGCTGGGCGCGCGCACCGCGCGCTGGTAGCCGCCGCGCAGGCGCAGGTCTTCGATCAGCGCCCAGTTGAAATCGGCCTTGTAGGTGTCCACGCCGCCGGACAGGTCGTAGTCGGAGTAGCGGTAGGCCAGGCCCACGTCCAGCGAATGCGCGAACGGCTTGTCGTACAGCACCGGCACCAGGGTTTCGACATACACCTCGCCCACGCTGGTGCTGCCGTGGCTGGGGCCCTTCGATGGCACGCCGACGATGCCGCCCTGCTGGAGCAGGCGGTCGGGCTGGAAGTCGTAGCTGTTGCGGCGCCAGCCCAGGCCGGCGGCGAAGCGCAGTTCACCGGCCGGCAGGTCGAACAGCCCGCCCTGCACGTTCGCTTCCACCACTTCCTGGTCCAGCTCGGTGTTGCTGACCGTCGCGGCGACCAGGTAGTTGCGGCACTCCGGCGACAGCACGGTCAGGCCGAACGGGTTGTAGCCGCCGGCGCACAGGCTGGCGCCACCATCGGCGGCGCTGAGCAGGTTGCGCAGCGAGGCGATGACTACAGCGCCGTTGTTGACCTCGTGCGCGCGCATGCTGCCCTTGCTGGCGTACGCATCCCAGGAGCCGTTGATCGCATCGAGCGTTCCCCTGGCGCCAGCCAGGAACTGCCAGTTGTCGAAGTCGCGCTCGAACGTGCGCGGCCCGGCTTCCTGGAAGCGCTTGTGCAGGCGGAAATCGGCGCCCGGATTGGTGCGCGAGGCCAGGATCGTGCGCAGGTCGGTAGGAATGAACGGATTGGTGACCGGCACGTTGATGCCGGTGTTCCCCGCTTCGGCGGCGACATAGCTGTGCAGGCTGGACCAGTTGAACTGGCCGTAGGCCTGGATGTCGTCGGTGATCCGGTAGGTGACCCGGCCGAACGCGCCATGGCGTTCCAGCGGCACCTGGATCAGAGAGAACTGGTTGAGGTTGTTGAGCTGGGTGCCGGTGTTGTTGAGCTGCCCATCCGGTCCGCGCCAGTTGAACGGCACCTTGTTGGCCGAAAACAGCGTGCCGTCGTCGTTGAAGCCCAGATAGGTCGTCGGCGACACCGGCACGCGCCCCGGCGCGGCGCCGTACTGCGCGAATACCTGGTTGACCGCCGCCTGCGTGGGCAGGTTGGCGCCCAGTTCGTAGGTGCCGGTCTGGATCCGGAAGTCGGTGCCTCCGGGCGCCTTGCGGAAGAACTCGCGGGCCATGAAGTCCACGCCCTCGCGGTCGGACCATGACAGCGACAGCACCGCATTGCCGCGGTTCTCGGCGAAGTTGCCGCCCAGGGTCAGGGCCACGTCGGTGGTGTCGCCATCGCCTTCGCCGTATTGCGCGAACTGGCTGTCCAGGCGGATGCCCTCGAAGTCCTCCTTCAGGCGGATGTTGACCACGCCGGCGATCGCATCGGAGCCGTACACCGCCGATGCGCCGCCGGTGATGATCTGCACGTCCTCGATCAGCGCGCTAGGGATCGTGTTGACGTCCACCACGTTGTCGGTGGTGGCCGGTTGCAGCCGGCGGCCGTCGAGCAGGACCAGGTTGCGCTGCGCTCCCAGCCCGCGCAGGTTGAGCGTGGCCTGGCCGGTGCCGCCCCAGCCGGCGTTGGTCTTGTTCGCACCGATGCCCAGCTGCGGCAGCTGGTTCAGTGCTTCCTCCAGCGTGGAGGTGCCGGTGCCGCGCAGCGTTTCTCGGGTAACGCTGGTCAGCGGGCTGCTGCTGGCATAGTCCTGGCGGGCGATGCGCGAACCGGTGACGGTGACCGCGTCCAGCTGCGTGGCGGTGGCGGCAGCGGAGCCGGTTGCTGTGGCGGCTTCAGTGGAAGCGGATGCATCGACGGCGGCCGCCGTGCTTTCCTCGCCATGGGCCAGCGCGGGCAGGCACAGCGCCTGGGCCACCAGCAGGGCCAGCGCGCTGCGGCGCAGTGTGGTGCGATGGTGCGGATGGCGGGCCGCAGTCGGCCGTCCTCCCGGACCGCGTCCGGAGGCGGAAGGTGGATGCAATGACATTTGGAGACCCCTGGTTCGGCGCGACATGCGCGAACGACGCAGGGAATCTGCCAGCTGCAGTGCAGCATGAAAAAATCACTTAGAAGCATCTGCTCATGGACGCGCCAGGTCATGAGCTCATGAGCCCGCGCGGACATGAGCAGATGCGCGGCGGTTGTTTCCGGCTCGTTGCGATCCATGCCAACGCGCGCGCGTCGGCGCCACAGCGCGGCCAGGCCGCTTCTGCGCGCGGAACGATGACGAGGTGCCTTTGCGTGCAGGCCGGGCCGGGTCGCGCGGCAAACCCATCGCAAGCGAACCCGTGCTGGGCAGTGCCTCGCCCCGTACCGGATGCGCCAGCACTTGCGCGGCCTCCATTTCTATGAAAGCGGCACATCTGGTGTTGACCATGCCGGTCGACCCCACTATCTTGGGCCCGTCGGTTCCGGCGGCACGCTCGCCACCGGACTAAAAGGGAAGCCGGTGACGCGCTCATGCGCCAGTCCGGCACTGCCCCGCAGCGGTAATTGGGAACGAACCCGCCATCGAGCACTGGGGCCGCCTGGCCCCGGGAAGCGGCGGAAGTAGGAGGAAGGCCCGGCCTTCCATGCCCATGAGTCCGAAGACCTGCCGACAGCCGCGCGATGCACACCGCGCGGTGCCGGCTGCGGAATCTCCGGGGGGAGATGGCTGGCGAAGCAGGGCCAGCCCGCAGTCCGTCTGCGCGCTCTCAGCTCCTGCGACGCCGCTTTTCCATCCTCCGGATTCATCGGCCTTCCGCTGCCCCGCGAGGGATGGGCCGCCGCGTGCGCCACGCATGGAGGAACACCGTGACCCAAACCGAGACTGCGACCGCGATCGCCGCGTCGCCCAGCGACGCATTCCTGCTGACCCCGCCGCCGACTGCGACCGCGATGAGCGTGACCAAGCGCAACGGCAGCCGCGAGCCGGTGGACCTGAACAAGATCGTGCGCGCCGTGCAGCGCAGCTGCGAAGGCCTGCACGCGGTCGATCCGATGCGCGTGGCGACCCGCACCATCTCCGGCCTGTACGACGGCGCCAGCACGCGCGAGCTCGACGAACTGTCGATCCGCACCGCCGCGCTGCTCACCGGCGAGGAGCCCGAATACAGCCGCCTGGCCGCGCGCCTGCTGGCCGGTTACATCGCCAAGGAAGTCACCGGCCAGGAGATCCATGCGTTCTCGCAGTCGGTCGCGCGCGGCCATGAGGTCGGGCTCATCAACGACCGCCTGCTCGGCTTCGTCCAGACCAATGCGCGCAAGCTCAACGATGCGCTGGACGCATCGCTGGACCTGGGCTTCGACTACTTCGGCCTGCGCACGCTGTACGACCGCTACCTGCTGCGTCATCCGCACACCCGCAAGGTGATCGAGACCCCGCAGCAGTTCTTCCTGCGCATCGCCTGCGCGCTGTCGGAGGACGTGCCCGAGGCGCTGGCGCTGTACCGGCGCATGGGCCAGCTGGACTACCTGCCCAGCTCGCCGACGCTGTTCAACAGCGGCACCACCCACGAGCAGCTGTCCTCGTGCTTCCTGCTGGACTCGCCGCAGGACACGCTGGAATCGATCTACTCCAAGTACGGCGACATCGCCCAGCTGTCCAAGTTCAGCGGCGGCATCGGCGTGAGCTACAGCCGGGTGCGTTCGCGCGGTTCGCTGATCCGCTCCACCAACGGCCACAGCAACGGCATCGTGCCGTGGCTGAAGACGCTGGATTCCTCGGTGGCGGCGGTCAACCAGGGCGGTAAGCGCAAGGGCGCGGCCTGCGTGTACCTGGAGACCTGGCACGCCGACGTCGAGGACTTCCTCGAGCTGCGCGACAACACCGGCGACGAATCGCGCCGCACCCACAACCTCAACCTGGCCAACTGGGTGCCGGACCTGTTCATGCAGCGGGTGGAGGCCGACCAGGAATGGTCGCTGTTCGATCCGCGCGTGGTGCCCGAGCTGGTCGACCTGTACGGCGAAGCGTTCGCGCAGGCCTACGTGCAGGCCGAGGCGCAGGGCAAGGCGTCCAAGACGGTGCCGGCGCGCAAGCTGTACGCGCGGATGATGCGCACGCTGGCCGAGACCGGCAACGGCTGGATGACGTTCAAGGACAAGTGCAACCGCGCCAGCAACCAGACCCTGCGCAGCGGCAACGTCATCCACCTGTCCAACCTGTGCACCGAGATCCTGGAGGTCACCTCGGCCGAAGAGACCGCGGTGTGCAACCTGGGTTCGATCAACCTGGGCAACCACTTTGATGACGATGGACAGTTCGATTTCGACAAGCTGGCCGAGACCGTGCGCCTGGCCGTGCGCCAGCTCGACCGCGTTATCGACCTGAACTTCTATCCGATCGAGACCGCACGCCGCGGCAACCTGCGCTGGCGTCCGGTGGGCCTGGGATGCATGGGCCTGCAGGACGTGTTCTTCCGCCTGCGCCTGCCGTTCGACAGCGAGGCCGCGCGCGCGCTGTCGGCCAGGATCGCCGAGGCGATCTACTTCCACGCGCTGGAAACCTCGGTGGAGCTGGCCCAGGAACGCGGCCGGCATCCCTCGTTCGCCGATACCCGCGCCGCCGCCGGCGAGCTGCAGTTCGATGCCTGGAATATCGCGCCTGACAACGCAGAGCGCTGGGACGCGTTGCGCGAGCGCATCCGCGAGCATGGCCTGCGCAACTCGCTGCTCATCGCCATCGCCCCGACCGCGACCATCGCCTCGATCGCCGGCTGCTACGAATGCGTGGAGCCGCAGGTGTCCAACCTGTTCAAGCGCGAGACGCTGTCGGGCGACTTCCTGCAGGTCAACCGCTACCTGGTCGGCGAGCTGAAGAAGCTCGGCCTGTGGACGCCGGAAGTGCGCGATGCGATCAAGCTGGCCGAAGGTTCGATCCAGGGCATCGCCGGAATTCCCGAGGCGCTGCAGCAGGTCTACCGCACCGCCTGGGAACTGCCGATGCGCGCGCTGATCGACATGGCCGCCGGCCGTGGCGCGTACATCGACCAGTCCGCCTCGCTCAACCTGTTCATGGAGAGCCCGAACATCGGCGCGATGTCGTCGATGTACATGTACGCGTGGAAGCAGGGCATCAAGACGACTTACTACCTGCGCTCGCGACCGGCCACCCGGATCGCCAAGACCACCGTCGGTCATGGTGCGGCGACCGCGCCCAAGCCGGAGTACACCCCGGTCGAGGCAGTGGCCTGCTCGCTGGAAAACCCGGAGGCCTGCGAGGCCTGCCAGTAATCCCCCGCAGTGGATGCCAGGACACCGGAACAGGACGTTCCAGGCGCACGGATGCGCCAGCCCTGAATGCAACGCCGCCCCGGTCTGACCCGGGGCGGCTCGCGCCGCGCAATCGCGCTCGCTCGCCTTCCATTCCGTCCGCCGCCACGCGCGGCGCGGCCAACGCTACCGAGGCACCACCATGTCGACCCACAACCGCCAGATGCTGCTCGATCCAGGCTTCGAACTGACCCTGCGTCCGATGCGCTACCCGCAGTTCTATGACATGTATCGCGACGCGATCAAGAACACCTGGACGGTGGAGGAGATCAATTTCCAGATCGACATCTCCGACCTGCACGCGAAGATGACGCCGGCCGACCAGCACCTGATCCACCGCCTGGTCGCGTTCTTCGCCACCGGCGATTCGATCGTGTCCAACAACCTGGTGCTGAACCTGTACCAGCACCTCAACGCGCCCGAGGCGCGGATGTACCTGTCGCGCCAGCTCTACGAGGAAGCGCTGCACGTGCAGTTCTACCTGACCCTGCTCGACAACTACCTGCCCGATCCGTCCGAGCGAGCCAAGGCGTTCGCCGCGGTGGAGAACATCCCCTCGATCAAGAAGAAGGCGGACTTCTGCTTCAAGTGGATCGACTCGATCCAGGGCCTGCGCCGGATCGAGACCCGCGAGCAGCGCCGGCAGTTCCTGCTCAACCAGATCTGCTTTGCCGCCTGCATCGAGGGCCTGTTCTTCTTCGCTGCCTTCGCCTACGTCTACTACTTCCGCTCGCGCGGGCTGCTGCCGGGCCTGGCCTCGGGCACCAACTGGGTGTTCCGCGACGAGAGCTGCCACATGGAGTTCGCGTTCGAGTCGGTGCGCACCGTGCGCGAGGAGGAGCCGGACCTGTTCGACGACGCCATGCAGCAGCAGGTGTACGACATGCTCGAGGAAGCGATCGAGTGCGAGCTGCAGTTCGCCGAAGACGTGCTGTCGGGCGGGGTGGCCGGTATCTCCACCCGCGACATGCGCCAGTACCTGCAGCACTGCGCCGACAATCATTTCGCCAAGCTGGGCATGGCCCGCCGTTACAACGTGCGCAACCCGCTGCCGTTCATGGAACTGCAGGACGTGCAGGAGCTGACCAACTTCTTCGAGCGCCGCGTGTCGGCCTACCAGCTCGGCGTGCAGGGCGAGGTCGGCTTCGACCACGCGTTCTGAGCAGGCGCCATCGCCGGCGCGGATCGACCCGCGCCGGTCTTCATCGCATCCGGGTCAATCGGCGCGGGCAGGCGAGGGGCGTCACCGACATGGTGGCCCCCGCCAAGCAGCAAGCGCTTACTTCGCCTTGTGCCGGTTGAAGAAGTCGATCGGCGCCAGCACCGATTGCAGCCACTGGCTGGGACGGCCCATGCCGTGGCCGGCGCCGGGCAGGCGGATCATTTCCACTTCCACGCCGCGGATCTTCAATGCGCCGAACATCTGCTCGGTCTGGCTGATCGGCGTGCGGAAATCCTGCTCGCCGGTGATCAGCATGGTCGGCGTCCTGATCTGGCCGGCCAGGCTGAAGGGCGAGCGCTGGAAGTAGAGGTCGGGCTTGTCCCACGGCGTGGCGCCCATCCAGTGCTTCATGAAGTAGGACGACAGGTCGGCGGTGGTGACCTGGTCGGTCCAGTCCACCACCGGCCGCAGCGCCACGGCCGCGCGGAACTTGTCGGGCTCCTTGCCGATGCCCCACAAGGTCAGCACGCCGCCACCGGAGCCGCCACCGATGAACAGGTTGTTGCGGTCGATGTAAGGGCGCTTGGCCACCTCGTCGACGATCGACATCAGGTCGTCGTGGTCCTGGCCGGGGTAGGCGTTGGTGATCGCATTGGCGAAGCGGTCGCCATAGCCGATCGAGCCGCGCGGATTGGCGAAAACCACCACGTAGCCCGCCGCCGCGTAGAGGCTGTGGGTGATCGAGAAGAACGGACCGTAGTCGGTGTTCGGTCCGCCGTGGATGTCCAGGATCAGCGGATAGCGCTTGCCCGGTTTGAAATCGGGCGGGTAGGCGATCCAGCCCTGCACCGGCAGGCCGTCGACGCGGCTGGGCACGGTCAGCGATTCGATGCGGGCCGGCGTCTTGCCGTCGGCCCATGCGCGGTTGAAATCGATGGCGCCGCTTTCGCCATTGCCGCGGCTCACGCCCAGGCCGGCAGGACGGTCGGTGAAGGCGGTGGTGTAGGCGAACATGCCGCGGGCGGCGGAGAACTGCCCGCCCGAGGACGGCAGGTACAGCCGCGTGCCGCCGACCACGTGCACGACTTCGCTGCGCGCGCCGGTGTCGGCATCGATGGTCGCGATGCGCTGCACGCCCTGGTCGTTGTACAGCGCGTGGATCGCCGCGCCGTCTTCGCGCCACGCGATCGCGGCCACCGGACGGTCGAGGTCGGCGGCCAGTGCCTGGATCGGCGCACCGGGTGCCAGGGTGGTCGTCCACAACCGCGGCATGTCGTAGAAGTTGGCCGAGGCCTCGCTGCCCAGGAAGGCCACGCGCCGGCCATCGGGCGAGACTTCCGGCGCGGACTCGCTGCCGGCGCGCGAGGTCAGCCGCTTCTTCGGCGACTTGCCGGCGGCGTCGTACAGATACAGGTCGCTCTCGATCGGGCCGTTGATCGGGTCGGCGGTGAAGCTGCCGACCAGGTGCCTGCCGTCCGGCGTCCAGGCCATGCCGCCCTTGTCGATCTGGTCGGTGTCGCCCTGGGTCAGGCGGGTGACCGCGGCGCTGGCCACGTCGACCACGTAGAGATGGTCGGCGCCGGGTTTGATCTCGCCGGCGCCATCGGCGCGCCAGAACAGGTCGGTGATGATCTTGGCGTCCGCGGCCGCGTCGCCGCCCTTCGGCTTCTCGGGCATGCCGGGGATCGAGGCGGGCTTGGCTTCCTCGCGGCCGATGAAGGCGATGCGCGTGCCATCGGGAGACCAGTGCAGCTCGCCTGGCGACAGCTCGCCGGTCGTCAACGGCTGGCCCACGCCGTCGGCCAGCACCATGACGAACACCTGCGGCTTGTCCATCGCGTTGGCCACATAGGTAATACGCGTGCCGTCGGGCGAGAATGCAGCCTCGCGCGGGCCCACGTCGCGACCTACCAGCAGGCGCTTGTCGATGACCGCGCCCTGGTCGTCCAGGTGCGCCAGCCACAGCTCGCCGTTGCGGCGGTCCTGTGCCCGGTCGAAGGTGGCGCGATTGAAGAGCACGCGCTTGCCGTCCGGGGCGACCACCGGGCTGGTGACCATCGACAAGGAGTAGATGTCCTCCGCCTTCATGGCCTCCTTGGCAAAGGCCGGACACGGCGAAGCGAACGCAATGGCGAAGACCAGCGCAACAACGGGATAGGGTTTCATCCCCGCAGACTAGCGGTGGCCCAGCAGCCAGCGCAACGCGGGTTGATGCCCGCTCCGCGATGGCGCCAAGGCACGTCGGCCGACGCCCCGCTTGAAGCCTGGACGGCGAGCGGCTCCAATGGGCCATGCATACCGACCCGCCTGACCGTCGACATTCGCCGTCCCGCCGCCAGTGGCTGGGACGTGGTCTGGGCCTGGTGGCGCTGGGCGCCGCACCGCACGGGCTGTTGGCCGCACCGCCTCGCAACGACGATGCGGACTGGATCCCGTCGCAAGCGTTCCTGGACGACCTGCCGCGACAGATGCAGGCGCTGGGCGTGCCGGGCATCGGCATCGCGGTGGTGGAAGGCGGCCAGCTGGCATGGTCGCGCGGGTTCGGGGTCACGCATGCGCAGCGGCGCACGCCGGTGACCGACGCCACGCTGTTCGAGGTCGCCTCGCTGAGCAAGCCGGTGTTCGCCTACGTGGTGATGCTGCTGGTCGATCGCGGCGAACTGGCGCTGGACCGGCCGCTGGTCGAATACCTGCGACCGGAATACCTGGGCACCGGCACGCCGGCGAAGGCGTGGCTGGACGCGATCACCGTGCGCGATGTGTTGCGCCACTCCACCGGCCTGCCGGACTGGCGCAAGGATCCGGCCAACGAGCCGCTGGTGCCGGCGGTGAAGCCGGGCACGCGCATCGACTATTCGGGCGAGGCGTTCGTCTGGTTGCAGCGCGTGGTCGAGACGGTGACCGGCGAAAGCCTGGACCAGACTGCGCATCGGCTGCTGTTCGATCCGGCCGGCATGCGCGACAGCAGCTATGCGTGGAGTCCAGCGCTGGCCGAGCGCTCGGTCTACGGCCACCGCGCGCCCGACGCGCCGCCCGAGCCGGACGAGCGCGACGGCATGCCGCCGCAGATGCTGCGCGAGCAGTGGAGCGCAGCGCAGGTCGTGGCCGATCGCAGCGGCACGCCGTTGTCGGCCTGGCGCTATGAAGACGCCGCGCGCGCCCTGCCCGATGTGCTGGCCATCGCCCCGCCCGGTCTGGTCGCCTGGCCGGCCGACATCCTCGCCAATGCCGCCGCCAGCCTGCGCTGCACGGTGCAGGACTACGCGCGCTTCATGGCGCTGATGGTGCACGCGCATCCTGCTGCCTGGGAGCTGCGCCCGGCCACGCGCGCGGCGATGCTGACCCGGCAGATCGACGTGCCCGGCCGCTGGACCGACAAGGGCCTGGGCTGGAACCTGGAGCGGACCGTGCGCGGGCCGGTGTTCTACCACTCCGGCAGCAACGGCGGGATCTTCAAGAGCTTCGCCTTGGGCGACGTGGCGCGCCAGCGCGCGATCGTGGTGTCGACCAACGCGACCAATGGCAACGTGCTCTATCGCCGCGTGGTGCGTGCGGCCACCGGGCTGGACTTGCTCGCTTTCGACGTCTGATTCGCGCGCAGGCCTGCCTGCGCGGCCGGCCTCAACGGCGACAGCGCGCTCGCCGGACGCGCAGCAACGCCATGCGTCATCGTGATCCCGGCTTGCGTTACGCTGCATCCGGGAGGCCATACCCGCGCAGGAGCACCCGATGTCCGAAGTCCCCACCACCGAAGCGCGCCCGCTCGAGGCGCGGCTGCTGCACATGGTCTTCCCCGACCACACCAACCACCTGGGCACGCTGTTCGGCGGCCAGGCGCTGGCGTGGATGGACATGGCCGCCTTCATCGTCGCCTCGCGCTGGTCGCGCACCACCGTGGTCACCGCGCGGTCCGAACAGGTCGACTTCAACCAGCCCATCCACAAGGGCGACCTGGTCGAGGTGATTGCCACGATCGTCAAGGTCGGACGCAGTTCGATGAACGTGGACGTGGAGGTCATCACCGAGAACCTGCTGACCGGCGAGCGCAAGCTGTGCACACGCGGCCGCTTCGTGATGATCGCGCTCGATCCGCTGGGCCAGCCCACGGCGGCGCCGCCGTTGCCGGTGGCGGCCGGCTGACCAGGACCGGCCTGGCAGGGCGGGCTCGACAGAACTAGAAGCGCGCGCGGTGGCGCGCTAATGTCGGCAGCGTGCGGGAAGCGCTCCGGCGGTCGGACGGACTCGCGCCTACAGGGGGTTCCATGCTTCGTCTTCTCGCGCTGGCGCTGGTCGCCAGCGGTGCGCTTGTGCCCGTGCATGCTTCGGCCCAGGTCCAGAGCGGTTTCGCGTACTGCACCGTGACCGATGCCAGCTCCGCGCAGCGCACCATCTGGGCCACGCCGGTATTCGCGCTGGAATATGGCGCCGACGACATCGGCGGCATCGAGCGCGGCAACCAGGTCGCGGGCGAATTCCTCGCGCATGTCGCCAGCACCCTGGGTGGCTCCGGCGAAAAAACCTGCATGGTGCTGCCCGACCGTGCCGGCGTTGAGGAACTGCGCGAAGGCGAGCGCTCGACCTGGAGCCAGCGGATGTACTTCATCAAGCTCGGCGACTGGCGAGATGTGGCCTGGAGGCCGGCGCCGTGGAGTCCTCCCGCGGCGACCGCTGCGTCGGCGACGGTGACCGGCTACTTCCACTGCTCCGCCGTCCAGGTCGACATCCCAGACCGCAGCGATCTCAGCCGCACCGTGGCCACCGGTGTGTTTCCGATGCAGGTGCCGGGCACCGGCACGAAGATGGCGATGTACGAACAGGCCGCGGCCTACGCCACGCAGTTCCACGCCGTGGTCCAGGCCAATGGCGTGCCGGTGAAGCCGGACTGCACCGGCTACGACACACTGGCCGAAGCCCAGTACGCGCACCAGCAGACGCTGCGCTACAACAAGGGCTTCAACATGAAGTACACCGAGGTGGCGTGGGCGCCTGATGCGCCCGCCGCTGCGCCCGCTGATCCGCCCGCGCCGACGAGCGCGCCGACGAGCGCGCCGGCACGGCCCGCCGGCGGAATGAAGCCAGGCGCCCTGGGGGTGAAGATCGGCCCCGTCGGTGCCGAACTCGCGCAGGGCCTGGGTCGGCCATCGACTGAGGGGGCCTGGGTGGTGGAGGTGCTGGAAGGCGGTGCGGCACAGGCCGCGGGAATCCAGCCGATGGACGTGCTCCTGGAAATTGCCGGCCAGGCCGTCTCCGCACCGACCGATGTCGCGCCGATCATCGGCCGGTTGCGTCCCGGCTTCCAGGCGCCGGTCCTGGTCTGGCGCGACCGGCGCGTGCAGACCATGACGGTGGCGATACCCGCGATGGCGATCGAGGCCGCCGCGGCCACCGCCCCGCCAACACCGGCAACATCGGCAACGGCACCTGCATCCGTGCCTGCCGCGACGATTTCGCCGGCCGAGCCGGCGGGCTACTACTGCTTCGCCTTCGTCACCCGCAGCGAGCCGCCGCTGGTCGTGCAGACGCCGGTGCACAAGGAGGCCGACAGCCGCCCGACCGATGCGTCGTTGATCGCCTCACTGGGCGCGGTCACCCAGGCGGTGCAGGTGGCCCATCCGGGCAAGTGGAACGACGGGCTGGCGCGGCCCACGTGCTACGACAACTCGGGCGTCTTCGCCGGCGAGACGTTCTGCGTGGCCAGCACCTACAAGCATTTCAGGGGCTCGCAGATGGCCGGCCTGTTCTGCAACTCGTCGCGCGAGACCCTGGACAAGCGCCTTGAGGATCATCGCAAGGGTTCAGGGCCGGCGGTGCAGACGTTCGACTGGCCGTAGCGTTGAAGAGGTCAGCGATCCAGCGCGATCTGGATCGCGTCATCGGCGTTCGGACCTATTCGCGCACGGCCGTGCCGTCGTCCGCCTGCGGATGCCGCAGCATCCACCCGGCCAGCGCCTGGCGATACTGCTCCAGCGCTTCGGCGTACAGGTCGTAGACGCAGATCGGGCAACCGCTCTCGCAGCATTCCTGCGGCAAGGGTTTTTCCGGCGGCTGCGGTCGCGGATCGTCCGGCGCGGACGTCGCGGAAAGGGAAGGATCGTCGGTCACGGCGACAGCCTAGCAGCGGTGTCGGGAGCGTGGCATGCGCGGCGGTGGAACGCGGCAGTGGCCGATGCCCACCGAAAACCGCCGCCGCGCCAAAGCGCGGCGGCGTTGAAGACTCAGGCGATCGAAGCGCGGTAGATCGATTCGATGGTCGCGTCGAGCGAGTGGTTGAACTGGTCATCGCTCTGCTGCGCGCTCAGGCCCTCGGTCAGGGCGCGGCTGAAGCTGGCGATGACGCCCGGGTTACGGGCCAGCCTGGCGTTGGCATCGTCGCGGCTGTAGCCGCCCGACAGCGCCACGACCTTGAGCACGGCCGGATGGTCGACCAGCTCCTGGAAGTAGCCGTCCACCTCGGGCAGGGTCAGCTTGAGCACGACCGGGGTGGCCGGATCGAGCTGGTCCAGGCGCGCGAGCAGGCCCTTCTTGAGTTCGACCTCGATGGCTTCCTTGTCGGCGGACTTGATGTCCACTTCCGGCTCGACGATCGGCACCAGGCCGGCGGCCAGCACCTGGCGCGCCAGCTCGAACTGCTGGTCCAGCGCCTTGGCGATACCGGCGGCGTTGTTGGCCTTGATGACCGAACGCTCCTTGGTGCCGAACACGCCCTTGGCCTTGGCCCGCGCCAGCAGCGCGTCCAGGCCGGGGATCGGCTTGAGCAGCTGCACGCCGTCGGCTTCGTCTTCCAGGCCCTTGTCGATCTTCAGGAACGGCACCACGCCCTTGGTTTCCCACAGGTAGTGCGCCGCGTCCTGGCCGGCGAAGCTGTCGTCGAGCGTGCGCTCGAACAGGATCGCGCCGACCACCCGGTCGCCGGTGAAGGCCGGGCTGGTCACGATGCGCGTGCGCATCTGGTGCACCAGGCCGAACATCTCCGCGTCGCCGGAATAGGCCGATGCTTCGATTCCGTAGAGCTGGAGCGCCTTGGGCGTGCTGCCACCGCTCTGGTCGAGCGCGGCGATGAAGCCCTGGCCGGCGGCAATGCGGTTCTTCTGGTCCTGGTTGATCGACACGGTTGGCAGGTCCTGTGAAGGGAACGAGGGCCGCGATGGTAACGCGGCCCCCGTTAATCTCGGTATCAGACAACGCTGTCAGAGGCGGACCGGTCACGGGTAGGCCAGACCCGGGCGGCTGATGTGCCGTTGCCCGGGCCTCGCGCGGCCGGCCACCCACCTCAGGCTGCCTGTGCCTGCCCACCCCGTGCGATCCGGGCGGCCTCGACCATCCGCTCCAGCGCGGTGCGCACCTCCGGCCAGCCGCGGGTCTTCAGGCCGCAGTCCGGGTTGACCCAGATCTGCTCGGGCGCCAGCACCGCGCGCGCCTTCTCCAGCAGGTCGACCATCTCCAGCGTGGTCGGGATGCGCGGGGAGTGGATGTCGTACACGCCCGGGCCGATTTCGTTGGGATAGCGGAACCGCGCGAACGCCTCCAGCAGTTCCATCCGCGAGCGCGAGGTCTCGATCGAGATCACGTCGGCATCCATCGCCGCCACAGCCTCGATGATGTCGTTGAACTCGGAGTAGCACATGTGCGTATGGATCTGGGTCGCGTCGGCCACGCCCGACACGGACAGGCGGAAGCCTTCCACCGCCCAGTCCAGATAGGTGCGCCACTGCGCGCGACGCAGCGGCAGGCCTTCGCGCAGCGCCGGTTCGTCGACCTGGATCACGCCGATTCCAGCGGCCTCCAGGTCGAGCACCTCCTCGCGCAGGGCCAGGGCGATCTGCCGGCAGGTGTCGGCGCGTGGCTGGTCGTCGCGCACGAACGACCACTGCATCACCGTCACCGGCCCGGTGAGCATGCCCTTCATCGGGCGGTCGGTCAGCGATTGGGCGAACTTCGACCAGCGCACGGTCATCGGCGCCGGACGCGCCACGTCGCCGTAGATGATCGGCGGCTTCACGCAGCGGCTGCCGTAGCTTTGCACCCAGCCCAGCCTGGTAAAGGCGAAGCCGTCGAGCTGTTCGCCGAAGTATTCGACCATGTCGTTGCGCTCGAACTCGCCGTGGACCAGCACATCCAGGCCGACCTGTTCCTGGAAGCGCACGCACTTCTCGGTTTCCGCCTCCAGGAAGGCCTCGTAACCGGCCTGCGTCAGCCGGCCGGACTTGAACCGCGCGCGGGCCTCGCGCACTTCATGTGTCTGCGGAAACGAACCGATCGTGGTGGTCGGATACACCGGCAGACCCAGTGCTGCGTCCTGCGCCTGGCGGCGGGCCGGATATGGCGAGGTGCGCCGGGCCAGCACGGGAGTGATGGCGGCCACGCGCGCGGCGACCTCGGGCCGGTGCACGCGCGGGGAGGCACGGCGGGATTCAATCCGTGCGCGCGCATCGTCCAGCGCCGGCTCGATGCCCTCGCGTCCGTCCAGCGCATCGGCCAGCGTGCGGACCTCTTCGAGCTTTTGCCGGGCGAATGAGAGCCACGATTTCAGTTCGGCATCGAGCGTCTTCTCGCCTTCCAGGTCGACCGGAACATGCAGCAGCGAGCATGACGGCGCCAGCCACAGCGCGCTGTCGCCGAGCCGATTGCGCGCGTAACGCGCCAGCAGCAGTGCATTGTCCAGCCGCGTGCGCCAGACGTTGCGGCCGTCGACCAGGCCGGCCGACAGCACGCGGCCGGCGGGCAGTTTCTCCAGCGCCGCTTCCAGTTCCTCCGGTGCGCGCACCAGGTCCAGGTGCAGGCCATCGACCGGCAGCGACGTGGCCAGTTCCAGGTTGTCGCCGAGCGGGCCGAAGTACGGGGTGAGCAGCAGCTTCGGGCGCGGGCCTTGCGCCAGCACGGCGTATGCACGGCGATAGGCGTCGCGCACGTTCGCCGGCAGGTCCAGCACCAGCGCCGGTTCGTCGATCTGCACCCAGTGCGCGCCGGCGGCATGCAGTTTCTCCAGCAGCTGCGCATACACCGGCAGCAGGCGTTCGAGCAGGGCGAAGCGGTCGCTGCCATCGACGGTCTTGGACAGCCACAGGAAGGTGACCGGCCCGATCAGCACCGGCCGGGTCTGGATGCCCAGCGCCCTGGCTTCCAGGTACTGGGCGACCGGTTTGTCGCCGCGCAACGCGAAGGCCTGGCCGGCCTCCAGCTCAGGCACCAGGTAGTGGTAGTTGGTGTCGAACCACTTGGTCATTTCCAGCGCATGCAAGTCGATGCCGTCGCGCTGCAGGCCGCGGGCCATCGCGAAATAACCGGCCAGCGGGGCGGCATCGGCCACGGCGCGGTAGCGCTGCGGGATCGCGTCGAACAGGAACGCGGTGTCCAGCACCTGGTCGTACAGCGAGAAGTCGTTGGACGGCGGCAGGTCGATGCCGGCCTCGCGTTGCAGCCGCCAGTGGCGGGCGCGCAGGTCGGCTGCGGTATCGAGCAGGCCGGTGGCGGGCAGCTCGCCGCGCCAGTGGGCTTCCAGGGCCTGCTTGAGTTCACGGCGTGCCCCGATGCGGGGGAAGCCGAGGTTGGTGGTCAGTGTCATCGTGCGTTTCCTCATGTGGTCGATGAGGAACGAAGGGCGGACTGCACCCGCAGCCGGTGGCCACGCATGCTGTCTTGGCGACCTTCGCCCCCGCGGGCGAACCGGAACCAGCACGGGGCGAAGGCACGGCGACAGGCACGGCATGGCGCCGCGCGCAGCCTCCGGCCGCCTCCCCGCGGAGGCTCCAGGTCAGGCGGAAGACAGACGCGTCTTCCGGCCGGGGCAGGTCTTCGGGCTCATGGACGGGCGACGCGGATGCGCCGGGGCCTACTGTCCGCCGCTTCCCGGCCGCGAGGGCCAGTGCGATGACGGAGGTCGTTTCCAATTACCGCTGCGGGGCAGCGCCGGAATGGATCATCGCCTGTTGGGCGGGGATCGCACCGGACTTCCCTTTTAATCCATCTCTACATCGGGATGAAGAGATGAAACCGTCGGCGACGCCAAGTTAGCCGTGCCGCCGCATGGCGTCAACCTCGACTTGCGCGCCGCGGGCCTTGGCCCCATGAAAGGGCAATGACTTCCGCGCTTACCGATTCCGGCGCACCGGCCGCAGTCGCGCCGTCCGACGCGCTGCGCGAATTCCTCGCGCGCCATCGGCGCCTGTTCGTGCTCACCGGCGCCGGCTGCAGCACGCCCTCCGGCATTCCCGACTATCGCGATGCCGATGGCGGCTGGAAGCGCGCGCAGCCGGTCACCTTCCAGGCGTTCACCGGACAGGCGCCCACCCGTCGCCGCTATTGGGCGCGCAGCCTGGCCGGCTGGCCGCGCTTTGCCGCCGCCCGCGCCAATGCCGCGCACCACGCGCTGGCCGCGCTGGAGGCGCAGGGCAGGATCGAAATGCTGGTGACCCAGAACGTCGACGGCCTGCACCAGCAGGCCGGCAGCGAGGCGGTGATCGACCTGCACGGACGCCTGGACCAGGTGGTCTGCCTGGGCTGCGGCGCGCTGTCGCCGCGGGCGGATTTCCAGCATGCCTTGCTGGACACCAACGCCGGCTGGGACCGGCACATCGCTGAAGTCGCGCCCGATGGCGATGCCGACCTGGAAGGCGTGGACTTCTCGACCTTCCACGTGCCCGACTGCACGCAATGCGGCGGCATGCTCAAGCCGGATGTGGTGTTCTACGGCGAGGCCGTGCCGCGGGCGCGCGTGGAGAAAGCGGTGGATCACCTGCACCGCAGCGACGCCATGCTGGTCGTCGGCTCTTCGCTGATGGTGTATTCGGGTTTCCGCTTCGCGCGGATGGCGGCGGAGGCGGGCATTCCGGTCGCCGCGCTCAACCTCGGCCGGACCCGCGCCGACGACCTTCTGGCCTTGAAGCTCGAAGCCGATTGCGCGCAGGCGCTGGCGGCGTTGGACAGGCACGCCGTCGCCTGAGTCGCGGCATGGGGACCGACGCCGGCTCCCCGCCGATGGCGGCGTTCACGGCTGCGGCCTATGATCCGGCCACCGCTACCGGCATCGGTCGCGGCCGAGAACTAACGCATGCAACGCACTGACCTCCATCACCGGAGCCCGCGCGGCTCCATCGCAGGAGAGCACCATGACGTTGATGGCCGTGATGAAGCTGCTGATCCTGCTGAGCATCGTGCTCAACGTCATCGCGCTGACGATGCGGGCCAAGGCGCAGGATGTGGTGTACCTGTTCCAGCACTGGCGCCTGGGCCTGAACGCCTTCGCATCGATGTTCCTGGTGGTGCCGGCGGTGGCGCTGGTGATGGCGCTGAACTTCGACCTGCGACCGGAAGTGAAGATCGCCCTGCTGGTCCTGTCGCTGTCGCCGGTGCCGCCGCTGCTGCCGAAGAAGCAGCACAAGGCCGGTGGCGATGATTGCTACATCACCGGCCTGCTGGTCGCCGCGGCGCTGGCCTCGCTGGTGGTGATGCCGCTGGGCCTGCAGCTGTTCGGCAAGCTTTTCGGAGTGAGCCAGTTCGTGCCGGTCAGCGTGGTGGCCAAGACCCTGGTCCTCACCATCGCCGGGCCGATGCTGCTGGGCTTCATCATCCAGAAGCTGATGGGGGCGCGCGCCGAGCCGGCCTCGCATGTGCTGGGCAAGCTGGCAATGCTGCTGCTCGTCATCTGCGGTCTGGTGGTGCTGGTGATGGTCGCACCGGCGATATGGCGGCTGATCGGCGGCGGCACGCTGGCCGCATTGGTGGCGATGATCGTCGCCGGCCTGGGCGCGGGCTACCTGCTTGGCGGGCCTTCGACGGAGAACCGCGCCGCGCTGGCGCTGGCCTCGGCGACCCGCCATCCCGGCGTGGCCCTGGGCGTGATCGCCGCGGCCTTTCCCGACCAGCGGCTGGCGCTGGTGGCGGTGCTGATGTTCGTGCTGCTCAATGTGGCGCTGGGCATCCCGTTCCTGCGCCTGGTCAGACGGGGAGAGAAGGCGGACTGACGCTGGCCGGCCTGCGCGCGGCCGCCGGCAGAAGGCACGAGCGACACTGCGATCCACCCATGCGGCTTGCTGGCCGCGCCGATCGCGGGTGCAATGCTGCTCTCCCTTTTTGCATTGCCCGCCCATGAGCCTGCTGTTCTCGCCGCTTTCGCTCGGTCCGCTCGAGCTGTCCAACCGGATCGTCATCGCTCCCATGTGCCAGTATTCGGCGCAGGACGGCCGCGTCAGCGACTGGCACCACATCCACCTGGGCAACCTGGCCCTGTCCGGCGCGGGTCTGCTGATCCTGGAAGCGACCGCGGTCGAATCGCGCGGACGGATCAGCCACGCCGACCTGGGCCTGTGGAACGACGACCAGGAATCGGCGCTGGCCGCGCTGCTGGCCTCGGTCCGGCGCTGGTCGCCGATGCCGCTGGGCATCCAGCTGGCGCATGCCGGGCGCAAGGCATCGACGCGGCGCCCGTGGGACGGAGGCGGCGCGATCGCGGCCGATCAACCCGATGGCTGGACCACCGTGTCGGCATCGGCGCAGGCGTACGACGAACATCATGGCGTGCCGATCGCGCTCGATGCCGACGGAATCGATGCGCTGGTCGCGGACTTCGTGCAGGCCGCAAAGCGTGCCGAGCGCCTGGGCCTGGACCTGATCGAGATCCACGCCGCGCACGGCTACCTGCTGCATCAGTTCCTGTCGCCGCTGAGCAACGCGCGCGAAGACGAGTACGGCGGCAGCCTGGAGAACCGGATGCGGCTGGTGCTGCGCGTGTTCGATGCAGTGCGTGCGGCGGTGTCGCCGTCGATCGCGGTCGGCGCGCGCATCTCGGCCACCGACTGGGTCGAGGGTGGCTGGGACCTGGAACAGAGCCTGGCGCTGGCGCGCGCGCTGGACGCGCACGGCTGCCATTTCATCCACGTTTCCAGCGGCGGACTGGATCCGCGCCAGGCGATCGCCGCCGGTCCCGGCTACCAGCTGCCTTTCGCCGAGGCGATCAAGGCGCAGGTGCGCATGCCGGTCATCGCGGTCGGCCTGATCACGCAGCCGCGACAGGCCGAAGCCGTGCTGGCGAACGGGCAGTCCGATGCGGTGGCGCTGGCGCGCGGCATCCTCTACGACCCGCGCTGGCCCTGGCATGCGGCCGCCGAGCTGGGTGCCACGCTGGTGCCGGCGCCGCAGTTCCTGCGCTGCGAGCCGCAGGAGGCCCGGGGCGTGTTCGCGCGCAGGGCGTAAGGCGCGCGGTCGTATCGGCTGCAACCGCTGCGCCATGCGCGCAGCGCGTGGCCTACCATGGCCCACCTATGCGCCACGACCACATCCTCGCCCTGTCCTGCCCGGATCGCACCGGCATTGTTTACCGCGTGTCCGGGCTGCTGTTCGGCCAGGGCTGCAACATCGTCGACGCCCAGCAGTTCGGCGACGAGGAGACCGGCCGCTTCTTCCTGCGCGTGCACTTCCAGGTGCCTGGGCCGGAGGTGTTGCCGGCGGTGCACGAGCGCTTCGGCCACCTGGCCGAAAAGTTCGACATGGACTGGCAGATCCACGATGCGCGCCGACGCGCGCGCCTGCTGGTGCTGGTCAGCAAGCAGGGCCATTGCCTCAACGATCTGTTGTTCCGAACCCACAGCGGCCAGCTGCGCGTGGACATCGCCGCGGTCGCGTCCAACCACGACGACTTCGCCGCGTTGTCGGCCTCGTATGGGGTGCCGTTCCACCACCTTCCGGTCGATGCCGGCAACCGCGAGCGGCAGGAGCAGGCGATCGTGGACCTGGTCGAGCGCGAGCGCATCGACCTGGTGGTGCTGGCGCGCTACATGCAGATCCTGTCACCGAGGCTGTGCGAAGCGCTGAGCGGACGTGCGATCAACATCCACCACAGCTTCCTGCCCAGCTTCAAGGGCGCCCAGCCGTACCACCAGGCGCACGCGCGCGGGGTCAAGATCATCGGCGCCACTGCGCACTACGTGACCCCGGACCTGGACGAGGGCCCGATCATCGAGCAGGACGTGGCCCGCGTGGACCACGCCATGACCCCGCGCGACCTGGTTCGCACCGGCAGCGACATCGAGTCGCAGGTGCTGGCACGCGCGGTGCGTCGCCACGTCGAGCACCGCATCCTGCTCAACGGCCACAAGACCGTCGTGTTCCGCTGAGCCGGCGGCCCGGCGTCAGCGGCGCGGCGTCAGAAGCCCAGCCACGCCCGCAGCGGATGCGCCGGGTCGGCCAGCAGCTTCAGCGCCAGCAGCACCGAGACCGTCACCAGCAGCGGCTTGATCACGCGGGTGCCGTGGCGCATGGCGAAGCGCGAGCCCAGCTGCGCGCCGAGGAACTGGCCGGCACCCATCACCAGGCCGACTTTCCACAGCACCGCGCCGCTGGCCAGGAACACGCCGAACGCGCCCACGTTTGAGCCGAAGTTGAGGAACTTGGTGTGCGCGGTGGCCTTGAGCAGGCCGAAGCCGGCCAGGCCGACGAAGCCCAGCATCAGGAACGAGCCGGTGCCCGGCCCGAACACGCCGTCGTAAAAGCCAATCGCCGGCACGAAAGTCAGCCCGAACACGCGCGGGCTGATCCGGTGGTGGCGCTCGACCGTGCCGATGTCCGGCTTGAGCGCGAAGTACAGTGCGATGCCGATCAGCAGGAACGGCAGCACCGCACGCAGCCAGCTGCCGGGCACGACGGTGGCCAGCAACGCACCGGCGACCGCACCGGCCGCGGCGGTGAGCGCCATGGGCAGCTGCGCGCGCAGGTCGACGTGGCCGTGGCGGGCATACGACCAGCTGGCCGAGGCCGAGCCGAACAGCGACTGCAGCTTGTTGGTGCCCAGCGCCTGCAGCGGCGGGATGCCGGCCAGCAGCATCGCCGGCAGGCTGATCATGCCGCCGCCGCCGGCGATCGAATCGATGAAGCCGGCCAGCAGGCCGGCGAGGAAAAGCAGCAGCAACAGCTGCAGGGCGAGCTCGTGCATCGGAATACCGGCGAAGTGGAGAACGCCGGCGCGGTGACGTGGCGTGCGCCGTCATTCTAAAGCCCGGGCTCCACGCGCGCTCCGCAACCGGTAGCATCGGCGGACCATCCACCGGAGTCGCCCGATGTCCCTGGCTGTCCGTTCTAGCGTTTCGTTGCTGGCCTGCGCGTTGGCGCTGGTGCTGGCCGCCCCGGCGCACGCCGATACCGCGCAGCGCCCCGAAGTGGCGGCCGCCGCCAAGCAGCTGCAGCAGCAGGTGGTGGACTGGCGCCGCGATTTCCACCAGCACCCGGAGCTGTCCAACCGCGAGGAGCGCACTGCCAAGGTGGTCGCCGACGAGCTGCGGCGCATGGGCCTGGAACCGCAGACCGGCATCGCCCACCACGGCGTGGTCGCGATCATCAAGGGCGGCAAGCCCGGCCCGAAGATCGCGCTGCGCGCGGACATGGACGCGTTGCCGGTGGCCGAACGCACCGGCCTGCCGTTCGCCTCCAAGGCCACCGCGCAGTTCCGCGGCGAGACGGTCGGGGTGATGCATGCCTGCGGCCATGACGCGCACACCGGCATCCTGCTGGGCGTGGCCAAGGCGCTGGTGGGCATGCGCGACACGCTGCCGGGCGAGGTGATGCTGATCTTCCAGCCGGCCGAGGAAGGTCCGCCGGCCGACGAGGAGGGTGGCGCGTCGATGATGCTGGCGCAGGGCCTGTTCAAGGACTTCAAGCCGGACGCGGTGTTCGGCCTGCACGTGTTCTCGACCGTGCCGGCCGGCCAGATCGCGGTGCGCGGCGGCCCGCTGATGGCGGCCTCCGACCGCTTCAGCATCAAGGTCATCGGCCGGCAGACCCACGGCTCGCGGCCGTGGGGTGGTGTGGATCCGATCGTGGCGGCGTCCGACCTGGTCGGCACCGCGCAGACCATTGTTTCCCGCCGCACCGACCTGGCCAAGCTGCCGGCGGTGGTGACGTTCGGCGCGATCAAGGGCGGCATCCGCTACAACATCATTCCCGACGACGTGGAAATGATCGGCACCATCCGCACCTTCGACGAAGGCATGCGCGAGAAGATCTTCGCCGACCTGCGCAACGTGTCCGAGCACGTGGCCGCCGCGCACGGCGCCAAGGTCGACGCCAAGATTCCCGACAGCGAAGGCAATCCGCCGACGATCAACGATCCGGCGCTGACCGCGAAGATGCTGCCCAGCCTGCAGGCGGTGGTCGGCGCTGACAACGTGTTCGAGCCGCCGCTGCAGATGGGCTCGGAGGACTTCTCGCTTTACGGGCAGAAGGCGCCGGCGCTGTTCTTCTTCGTCGGCGCGACCGCACCGGGCATCGATCCGGCGACCGCACCGGGCAACCACTCGCCGGAATTCCTGCTCGACGAAACCTCGCTCGATGTCGGCTTCCGCGCGCTGCTTCAGGTGAGCCTGGACTACCTGCACGGCACGACCGGCTGACGATCGCTTGACGGGCAGCAGCGGGGCAAGCCCCGCTCTACCCGGCCATTGCGTGCTTCGCAGTTGCGGAGCGGAACTCCCCAGCCACTTTTGCTTCGCTTTTGTAGAGCGGGACTTGCCCCGCTCCACGTGACGCCGATGGATGCGCGCCTGCGGGTTACAGATCGAAGCCCAGCAGCAGCGGATCGTGGTCGGAACTGCGCCACGGGCCGGGCACGTTGCGCCCGGCATAACCCGCATCGTCCGGCTCGTCGGCGTTGACGTGCCACTCGGCCGCTCCGCGCAGGTGCGGCAGCAGCGCCGGGCTCAGCAGCGCGTGGTCGAGCCGGCCGCTCAGGCCCTGGTAGACGTAGCTGTACGGGTGATCGATGCGCGCGGCGGCGAAGGCATCGGTCCAGCCGCCTTCATCGCGCAGCCAGCGCACCGGGTCTTCCATCGCATAGGCGTTGAAGTCGCCCAGGATCACCATGCGCTCGCGGCCGCGGCCCAGCGGCGCCGACTTCAGCCAGGCATGCAGCCGCTGCGCCGAATCCAGGCGCAGCGCGTTCCAGCAACCCTGGCCGTCCTTCTGGTCGGCATCGGCGCCTTCGGCTTCGCTGCAGCCCTTGGACTTGAGGTGGTTGGCGACGACGACGAATTCCTTGCCGCCGTCCTTGCGCTTGAACGCCTGCGCCAGCGGCACGCGGCTGCGGTCGCCGAACGGACCGCCTTCAAGCACCGCCGGCTTGCCACGCGCGACCAGCCGGTCGTCGCGATAGATGATGCCCACGCGGATCGTGTCGGCGCCGGGTCCATTGCCGCCATCGACAAAGCGCCAGTGCCCGCCGTCGGCGTTGAGCTCGCGCACCAGCCGGGCCAGGCTGGACTGCTCGCCATAGCCGTCGTTCTCCAGTTCCATCAGCGCGGCCACGTCCGGATCCAGGCCGTGGATGGTCGCCACCAGCTTGGCCAGCTGCGCATCCAGCGCCTGCTCCGTGCGCGCGCCACGCTCGGTCGGGAAGCCGCCGCCCTGGCCGTCGCCGTTGAACAGGTTCTCCAGGTTGAACGCGGCCACTCGCACGTTGCCCGGCACCTGCGGCGCGGCAGGACGCGCGGCGTCGTCGATCCGCGGCGGTGCGGTCAGCTGCACGCGCCAGCCGCCGTTGCGCTGGTCGACGATGCCTTCGGCACTGCCGACGACGCTGCCGGTGCGCGGCGTGTCGCGCCCGTCGAGCCAGGCGATCGAGTCCGGATCGCGCTTCTGGCTGCCGTCGTCCAGCAGCACGCGCTGGCGCGCGTTGTGGCGAGTCAGCGCGGCGTGCGCATCCGAACCGGGACGCTCGCGCTCGCTGGGTTGCCACTGCCGGCCGTCGAACGACACCGCCAGTTCGCCGAACCGCTGCAGCGCGTCGCTGCCGGTGACGGTCAGCGGTGCGTCGATGCGCACGGCCATGCCTTCCAGCGCTTCCCAGTCATCGGGCAGCGCGGTGATCACCTGTGGCGCCACCGGCTTGCCCGGACGGCAGCGGTCGACGCGGTCGACCTGCAGCGCAGTGACGCTGTCCTGGCCGCGGCCTTCCAGCTCGATCACCCGACCGCCGAAGCGGCATTGCATGCTGGTCGCCAGCGACGCCGGGAACGCGAAGCCCTCGGCCGCCTGGACGAACAAGCCGTCCGAGCTGGCCGGGTCGCCATCGCCGGCGTCCTGGATGTAGAAGCCGCCCAGCCCGTCGCGGAAGTCGGCGCTCACCGTGCCGGCGACCTGGACCTGCTGCCCCAGCAGCGGGCTGCGCGCGGAGGTGCCCTGCACCTGGCCAATGGGCAGGACGCTGGCGGCGGTGGCCGGACCGGCCAACAGGATGGCGGCCAGTAGCAGCGGGAGGGAGCGCAGGGGGGGCATGGGGGACATGGCAGGTTCCAGGAGGCTGAAACGACAACGCCGCCCGGAGGCGGCGTTGTCTGGATTGGGGCGCGGATTACTTCAGGTTGGCCAGCATCCAGTCGACGGTGGCCTTGACCTGCTCGTCGGTGAGCGAGGCATTGCCGCCGCGGGGCGGCATGATCCCGCCGTCCGGGCCGGTGAAGCCCTCGATGGCGTGCTTGTACAAGGTGTCGTTGCCCTGGGCGATGCGGGCATCCCAGTGCGCATGATCCAGGGTCGGAGCCTTGCCCACGCCGTTGGTATGGCAGGCGCTGCACAGGTTCTGGTAGATGACCGCACCGTCGGTGGTGCCGCCATAGGCGACCTGGCCGGCGGCCTTGGCCTGGGCGGCAGCGGCGGCGGCGGCCTGGGCGGCGGCACCGGTGTCGCCGGCATAGACCGCGCCGGCCGGCGCGATGCGCTCGGCGGTGCGGGCGGCGGCCGTCGGGGAAACTTCCGGGGGAATCCGGCCGTGCAGGTACATGGCCAGGAAGATCAGGCCCAGGGTGACCAGGGCCAAAAGGCCGATCACCATCGAGAATCGCTTCAGGAATTCCAGGTCGTAATTACGCACATCTCATCCTATGGCGAGTGGCTCGGCTGGCCACAGCTGGCGCCGATTATAGAGAGGGTTGCCTCGGCTTCGGAAGCCGGAAGCCTTGGGCGGCGGGCATTTGGCTGTCGTCGACGGTTCCGGGCCCGGTTGTCGGTGGGGTAGCCGGCGCCTCGAAGGGGCGGTTGACGCCCGGCCGCGACGGCCCGGGCGCCGCAAATGGGCTGTTGCGATGCAGCAGGTCGGCGGGCCTCCCGCGGCAACCCTCGATCGCGTCCGGCCACGACCGGAATGGCGACAATCGCCCGCCAGCGCGACGTTTTCGCAGGCCATGCGGCGCTCGCCCCGCAGGCCTGCAGCGGCAGGTCGCCGGCGGGTGGGACGGGTACAGGGCGGCTTCGGTTGACAGCGCTGCCATTTCTGACAGCCTCTGCGCCCGGCACTGCCGCAAGGCGCCCGGGGACGCGGGCGCATCACCGATCCGGAGGAAGACCCCGCATGAGCATCCTCGCCGGCGCGCCCGCGCCTGCCGCCCGTATCCGCACTGTCCTGGCCGCCGCATTGGCGCTGGCCGTCCTGACCGCCTGCAACCGCGCCCCGGCGCCGGCCGACGCGCCCGCCGATGCCGCCACTCAGGCCGCAGCCGGCGACGGCACCACCATCCATCCGGACCAGTGGCCCGAACTGGCCTGGCCGGTGGCGACCGACCCGGCGATGGAGAAGCGGATCGACGAGCTGCTGGCGAGCATGACCCTGGAAGAAAAGGTCGGCCAGCTGATCCAGGGCGACATCGGCAGCATCACCCCCGAGGACGTTCGCAAGTACCGGCTCGGCTCGATCCTGGCCGGCGGCAGCTCCGACCCGGGCGGCAAGTACAACGCCACCCCGGCCGAGTGGCTGGCCGTGTCCGACGCGTTCTGGGAAGCGTCGATGGACACTTCCGGCGGCGGCAAGGCGATCCCGGTGATCTGGGGCATCGATGCGATGCACGGCCAGAGCAATGTGGTCGGCGCGACCCTGTTCCCGCACAACGTCGGCCTGGGCGCCACGCGCAATTCCGAGCTGCTGCGCCGGATCGGCGAGATCACCGCGATGGAAACCCGCACCACCGGCATGGAGTGGGCGTTCGCGCCGACCGTGGCGGTGCCGCAGGACGTGCGCTGGGGCCGCGCGTACGAAGGTTATTCGGAGAACCCGCAGGTCGTGGCCGAGTTCGCCAAGGCGATGGTCGAAGGCCTGCAGGGCAAGCCCGGCGCGCCGGACTTCCTCGACGACCACCACGTGATGGTCTCGGTGAAGCATTTCGTCGGCGACGGCGGCACCACCAACGGCCGCGACCAGGGCGACACCGTGGTCAGCGAAGCCGAGCTGCGCGACGTGCACGCGGCCGGCTACAAGACCGCGATCGAGGCCGGCGCGCAGTCGGTGATGGCCTCGTTCAACAGCTTCCATGGCGTCAAGATGCACGGCAACAAGCCGCTGCTGACCGACGTGCTGAAGGACCGCATGAACTTCGGCGGCTTCGTCGTCGGCGACTGGAACGGCCACGGCCAGATCCCCGGTTGCACCAACGACAACTGCCCGGCCACCTTCGTCGCCGGCCTGGACATGGCGATGGCGCCGGACAGCTGGAAGGGCATGTACGACACCACCCTGGCCGCGGCCAAGGACGGCACGCTGTCGATGGAGCGCCTGGACGATGCGGTGCGCCGCATCCTGCGGGTCAAGTTCCTGATGAAGCTGTTCGATGCGCCCAAGCCGTCGCAGCGCGCGCTGGGCGGCAAGTTCGAACTGCTCGGCGCGCCCGAGCATCGCGCGGTCGCCCGCCAGGCGGTGCGCGAATCGCTGGTGCTGCTGAAGAACCAGGGCGGCGTGCTGCCGCTGCGCGCCAACCAGCGCGTGCTGGTCGCCGGCGACGGCGCCGACAACATGAGCAAGCAGACCGGTGGCTGGACGCTCAACTGGCAGGGCACCGGCACCACGCGTGCCGACTTCCCGAACGCCAACACGATCTGGGAAGGCATCGCCTCTGCAGTGAAGGGCGCTGGCGGCCAGGCCGAGCTGGCAGTGGACGGCAAGTACAAGGCCAAGCCGGACGTGGCCGTGGTCGTGTTCGGCGAGGATCCGTACGCCGAGTTCCAGGGCGACATCCAGAACCTGCTGTTCAAGCCGGGCAACGACAGCGACCTGGAGCTGATCCGCAAGCTCAAGGCCGACGGCATCCCGGTGGTGGCCGTGTTCATCAGCGGCCGTCCGCTGTGGATGAACCGCGAGATCAACGCGGCCGATGCGTTCGTGGCCGCATGGCTGCCGGGCTCGGAGGGCGCCGGCGTGGCCGACGTGCTGCTGCGCAAGGCCGATGGCAGCGTCAACCAGGACTTCAAGGGCAAGCTGAGCTTCTCCTGGCCGCGCAACGCGGTCGATGCGGCGGTCAACAAGCCCGGCCACGATCCGCTGTTCGCGTTCGGCTACGGCCTGACCTACGCCGACAAGGGCGACGTGGCGGCGCTGTCGGAGGATTCGGGCATCCAGGGCCTGCAGGCGCCGGCGGGCGTGTACTTCGCCCGCGGCCAGCTCGCTCCGGGCCTGACGCTGAAGCTGGAAGACGGCAAGGGCGCAGCCACCGCGGTCACCACCGTGCCGGCAGCTTTGGCCGACAACAGCCTGGCCATCACCGCGGTCGACCACGAGCGGCAGGAAGATGCGCGTCGCTTCACCTGGTCGGGCACGCAGCCGGCCAGCGCGACGATCCTGTCCGAGCCGCCGCAGGAACTGACCCGCGAAACCAACGGCGACCTGCTGCTGGTGCTGACGCTGCGTCCTGACGCAGTGCCGGCCAACGGTTCGGTCACTGCCAGCGCCGGTGCCGGCACGCCGCTGCCGCTGCGCGAGACGCTGGCCATGCTGCCGGCCGGCCAGTGGACGACGCTGGGCATTCCGCTGAAGTGCTTCGTCGCCTCCGGCGCCGACACCGCCAAGCTCGACACGCTGGTCAAGCTGCACAGCGATGCGGCCGCGACGCTGTCGGTGTCGCGCGTGGCGATCGGTTCGGTGAGCGAGGCCAAGAACATCCTGTCCTGCCCGACCGCCAAGTAAGCGGACACCTCCGCGCCGCTCCGGGAGGGCGGCGGCGCGGATCATCACGGGCCTGCCGCGCCGGACGCCGTCATCGCGTCCGCGCCGGCGGGTCGCGTCCTCCGCCTATCGACAGCCTGCGACCGGGAGAGGGTGCATGAAGCTGGCAACACTGGATGTGGTGATCGTGCTCGTCTACCTGACGGGCATCTTCGCCCTGGCGCAATGGGTCTCGCGCGAGAAGGCCGGGCACCAGAAATCGGCGACCGACTACTTCCTGGCCAGCCGCTCGCTGCCGTGGTGGGCGATCGGCGCGTCGCTGATCGCCGCCAACATCTCGGCCGAGCAGATCATCGGCATGTCCGGTTCCGGCTACGCCATCGGCCTGGCGATCGCGTCCTACGAATGGATGGCCGCGGCGACCTTGCTGATCGTCGGCAAGTTCTTCCTGCCGATCTTCCTGCGCAACCGCATCTACACGATGCCGCAGTTCCTCGAGGAGCGTTACGGCAACAGCATCCGCACGCTCATGGCCGTGTTCTGGCTGGGCCTGTACGTGTTCGTGAACCTGACTTCGATCCTGTGGCTGGGTTCGATCGCCGTGACCCAGGTCACCGGCATGGACCAGACCCTGGCGCTGGTGCTGCTGGGCGTGTTCGCGCTGGGCTACCAGTTGTACGGCGGCCTGAAGGCAGTCGCGCTCACCGACATCGTGCAGGTCACCCTGCTGGTGATGGGCGGCCTGCTGGTCACCGGCATCACCCTGAGCCATATCGGCGGCGGCAGCATTTCCGCAGGCTTCTCGCAGCTGTGGAGCGCGCATCCCGAACACTTCGAGATGATCCTCAGCAAGGACAATCCGTTCTACAAGGACCTGCCTGGCATCAGCGTGCTCATCGGCGGCATGTGGATCATGAACATCAGCTACTGGGGCTTCAACCAGTACATCATCCAGCGCGCGCTGGCGGCCAAGGACATCCGCGAAGCGCAGAAGGGCGTGGTGTTCGCCGCGTTCCTCAAGCTGTTGATGCCGCTGGTGGTGGTGGTGCCGGGTATTGCCGCGGTGGTGCTGGCGCCTGACCTGGCCAAGCCGGACCAGGCCTATCCGACGATGATGGGCCTGCTGCCCGGCGGTATCCTGGGCCTGGTGTTCGCCGCGCTGGTGGCGGCGATCGTCGCCTCGCTGGCCTCCAAGATCAACTCGGTCGCCACGATTTTCACCCTGGATTTCTACGCCAAGTCGCGCCCGCAGGCCGACCAGGCCAAGCTGGTGCGCGTGGGCCGCATCGCCGCGGTGGTATCGGTGGCGCTGGCGATCCTGACCGCCCGTCCGCTGCTGGGCAGCTTCGACCAGGCCTTCCAGTACATCCAGGAATACACCGGCTTCTTCACCCCGGGCATCGTGGTGATCTTCGTGCTGGGCCTGTTCTGGAAGCGCGCCAACGAAGCCGGCGCGCTGACCGCGGCGATCGGTTCGTTCGTGCTGTCGATCGTGCTCAAGCTGGCCTGGCCGTCGCTGCCGTTCATCGATCGTGTCGGGCTGGTGTTCCTGCTCGCGTTGGCGCTGGCGGTGATCGTGTCGCTGGTGACCAAGCCGCAGCAGGCCGGCAGCGACCTGATCCGCACCGACGATGTCGACTACTCGACCACGACCGGATTCAACTTCGCCGCGTTGGGCGTGGTCGCCATCCTGACCGCGCTGTACGCGGTGTTCTGGTAAGCCGGCGATGGCACACGGCATGAAAACAAGCATGGACGAGGCGGCGGAGGACTGATGCGGGTCAGGATCGAGGACGTCGCCAACAAGGCCGGCGTATCCATGAAGACGGTGTCGCGCGTGCTCAACAACGAGCCGGGCGTGCGCGAGGGTACGCGCGCCAAGGTCCTGGAGACCGTGGCCGCGTTGAACTACCGCCCCGATCCGTCCGCGCGCAGCCTGGCCGGCAATCGCTCGTACCTGGTCGCGCTGCTTTATGACAACCCGTCGCCGAACTACCTGATGGAGATCCTCACCGGCGTGGTGGAGGCTTGCGAAAGCCATCACTACGGCATGGTGATGCAGCCGGTCAGCTACCACAGCCCGGACTTCCTCGACGCGATCGACTCGCTGGTGGTGTCCTCGCGCCTGGATGGATTGATCCTGACGCCGCCGCTGACCGACTCCGACGCGCTGCTGGACCGGCTGGACCAGCGCGGCATTCCGTTCTCATGCATTTCGCCGAAGGGACGCGAAGGCCGCATCGGCGTCACCCTGGACGAGCACGAGGCCGTCAGCGAACTGGTCGAACACCTGATCGCGCTGGGCCATCGCCGAATCGGTCACGTGCGCGGCCACCCCGACCACGGCGCCAGCGAGTGGCGCATGGCCGGCTATCGCAGCGCGCTGCGTCGCGCGGGTTTGCGTTACGACCCGGCGCTGGTGGTGGACGGCGAGTTCTCGTTCGATTCTGGCCTGGCGGCCGGCCGTCACCTGCTCGGCCTTGCCGAGCGGCCGACCGCGATCTTCGCCGCCAACGACGACATGGCCGCCGGCGTGATGCGCGCGGCCAGCGAGCTTGGCCTGCGCGTGCCGCGCGACGTGTCGGTGTGCGGATTCGACAACACGCCGATCTCCCAGCAGATCTTCCCGGCGCTGACCACCGTGCAGCAGCCGACGCGGGACATGGGCCAGGTCGCCACCGTGCAGCTGCTCAACGCGATCCGCGACCGCAGCGCCGGGCGCATGGTGCGCATGCCCTATGCGCTGCAGCTGCGGCAGTCCACCGGGCCGGTCCCGACCTAGAACGACGCTGGCTCCGGCGCCCTCGTTGCCCCCTGCACGGTTTCCGTGGAGCGTGGCTTGCCCCGCTGCTCTTGCCGTTACGTCATTCCCCATCGTGGAAAGCAGCGGGGCAAGCCTCGCTCTACGCATGCGGATGCGGGGATGAGGTGGCCAGGCCGCGGCCTCATCAAGCGATAGCAACAAGCGCACAAATAGCGAGCGGCTTCCTGCATGTCGAACACGCGTTCTAAAAATGCGTTGCTGGAATGCCGCATTCAGCGCAGTCAACCGACCGTCGTTACGAGGTAAAAACGGCAGCTGTGCGCGCTGCCGGCCAGCGCGTGCATCCTCGCATCGCTGAATACAACGCGAGGTCGATAGCGCTGACGAGCGGTATGTGATTCACCAAAAGCTAACCGTCAACCTGCCGACCACTAACAATTCGCGAGGACAATGCCACGCGCGTCACGTACTTCGGGGCCCCCCCTGAGCCCTGGGGTGGCGCCTAGGAGAGTGAAGATGCGCATCAGCAAAACTCTAATTGCATCCGCAGTGGTACTTGGACTGGGCTTGTCGGGGCAGGCCTTCGCACAAGAGAGCGAAGAAACACCAACAACGATCGAAGATTACAGTGCATACGCAGATGGCCAGGGCACGGCGGCCGCCAACAACGGCGGCACCGCCACTGCCACGTTCTCCAATTCCTTCAACCACAGTTCGGCTGTGGCCACCACCAAGCTGGAAGGAAGCGTTTCGGGATTGAGCGTGTATGGCATCGGCAACGTTGCCAACAACAATGGCAATGCCAACGGCGGCAATGGTGGAAAGGGCGGCGCCGGACTCGGCGGGCTGGCCTGGGGAGCCGATGGCAAGGGTGGCGATGGGGATGGTGGCGACGGCAGGGGAGGCGCCGGCGACCGCGGTGGCAGTGGTGGAACTGCCGGTAGTGGTGGCAGTGGTGGCACCGCGAACAATGGCGACGTGCAAGCCGGCCCGACCAAGGTCGGCGATGCGAGCGTAGCTGACGCCAACGCAGGCAATGGCGGCGATGGCGGCAATGCCAATCGCAACCGCGGCGCCAACGGCGCCGATGGCACGGGCCGTGGCGCCAGCGGCAATGGCGATGGCGGCAACGGCTGGGCCGGTGGCGGCGATGGCCAGGGCGCCAGTGCGGCCTGGGGCGGAGCCGGCGCTTCGACGGGCGGCGCGACTGCCGCCCAGGACAACGGCGCCAGTGGCGGCAATGCCGATGCCAACAGCGGTCGCGTGCGTGAACGCGGCGCAGGCGACGCTACCAGCGGTAGCGGCACGGCAACCGCCGGCAACGGCACATCCGGCGGCGCGAGCGCTACCGGCGGTGCAAGCAGCGCGACGGGTGGTGCAGGCACTGCAGGTGCCGGCACCGGCACCGGTGGTGCAGGCACTGCGACTGCAGGCGATGGAACGGGCACCGGTGGCGCCGGGACCGGCACGGGCGGCGCGGGTGGCAGCCTGACCGCCACTGCGGGAACCGGTGGCGATGGCGGCGCGGCGACCAATGGCGATGCCACCAACGGCAGCGCCACGTCCACTGCAAGCAATGGCGACGCAACGGCGGGCAACGGCGCCGCTGGCGGAGCAGGCGGAGCGGGTGGCGATGGTGGAGCCGGTGGTTCCGGCACGGCCGCAGCGGGTACTGGCGGCGCAGGCACCGGTGGCAGCAACACCGGTGGCGCAGGCGCCGGTGGAGCTGGCGGTGCGGCGGGCGCGGGTGGCTCGGTGGCCAACAACGCAGGCACCTTCGACATGTCCAACAGCATGACCAGTGTCGGACAGTCGGCGGCGGGCATCATGGTGACGGCACAGAACAGCGGCTTTGCGTCGCTGATCCAGCAAGGCGTCACCGTGCAGGCCAACCTGACCGTAGGCCCGTAACCGGCCATAAGCCCTTGGGCGCTCCCACGTGCATCGGGGCTTGAGAACCCCGATGCACGCCTCGCACGAGCATGAAGCGTCCCGTCATTCCCGGCGGGACGCTGGATTCGTGCAGGAAGGAGCGCACGGGAAGGAGCGTGTCCCATGCATCCGTACCGTCCACCTTCACTTTGTCCGCTTTCTCTGAGCATCGCGATGGTGGCGCTGGCTTTCGGCTCCGGTGCCGCATTCGCCGAAGACGATCCAGTTGCCATGGTTCCGACATCGCTTGTCGATCCGGTAACGCCTCAAACGATGCCGGACTTGGCGACTGCTACGCCGGACGCCGCGCCGGCGCCTCTCCCGGCAACATCGACTTTCAGTTTCGCCGGCAGCGGGCCGGTCGATATCGAACGCCTGGCCAACATGCGCGGCGGCGAGGAAACGATCGAGAGCAACACCTCGGTCGACGGCAGCGTCCACGACAACACGGCCGACCACGTCGTCAGCGGTTCCAATTCCATCAACGGCGATGCGTTCTCCAATGCCAGCGGCCTGAACACCGTCATCCAGAACAGCGGCAGCAATGTGCTTATCCAGAACGGGATGAGCATCCAGGTCATCTTCGCCAATCCAGGCCTATGAACGGCAATCGCCTGGCCTGGTGCGGCGCGTTGGCGTGCGCATTGGCGTGCGCCCACGGCGCGTGGGCCGCCAATACCGACATCCGCGTGTCGCAGAGCGGCGGCACCTACAGCATGCGCGTGGTCAGCCTGAAGGAGGCGCGCTTCAGCACCACCGTCCCGCAGCAATACGATTTCAGCTGCGGTTCGGCGGCCACCGCGACGCTGTTGACCTACCAGTACGGCCATCCGGTCAGCGAGGCGGATGTGTTCGTGCAGATGTACGAGAACGGCAACCAGGAAAAGATCCGGAAGGAGGGGTTCTCGCTGCTGGACATGCGCCGCTACCTGGGATCGAAGGGTTACGAGGCCGATGGATTCGAGTTGCCGCTGGAAAAGCTGGAGGAGGAAGGCGTTCCGGCGATCGTGCTCCTGAACGATCGAGGCTACCGGCATTTCGTGGTGGTCAAGGGCCTGCGCAACGGACGCGTGCTGCTGGGCGATCCTGCGCGCGGCACGCGTGCGATGCCGCGTTCGCGCTTCGAGGCGCTGTGGGACAACCGGGTGCTGTTCGTCGTGCACAACCGGCGCGAACAGGCCAGCTTCAACAATCCCAAGGACTGGCGCACCGCGCCCCCGGCGCCGCTGGACATGGGCATACAGCGCGATGGATTGCGCAACATCACCGCGCCCAGGCGCGGGCCGACGGACATCTGACGCCATGAGCGCCGTCCGTCGATTCCTTCCCATGGCCGCGCTGGCGGCATGCGCGGCGGTGTCCGCGCACGCGCAGGCATCCGATGGCGGCTCCGTCGGGTTGGGCCCGGAGTGGAAGCCGATCGATCCCGAGCGCCTGGAGCAGATGCGCGGCGGCTTCCAGACGACGTCGGGGCAGATGCTCTCGTTCGGGATCGAGCGGGTGGTGTTCGTCAACGAGGTGCTTGTCGCCAGCGTCTCGGTGCGGATTCCGGACGTGACGGGCATCGATTCGGCCCAGGCGCAGGCACTGGCCGAGTTCAACAAGGGCATTGTGGTGCAGGTGGGCGAGAACAACCAGTTCGATCCGGCCCGTCTTGCCGGCGGCATTGCGATCCAGAACACGCTCGACAACCAGCGCATCCGCACCGTCACCCACGTCGAAGTGGGCACCGGCGCACTGGGCGTGTTCCAGGGGATGAATGCCTTTGGCGCGCTCGGCGACGTAATGACCCGCATGCCGGGTTCGCCCTGAGTCGGCCTCCAGGTAACGAAGCCTCCCGCCAAGGAGAACGCCATGAAACGGACGTCGTCCGATGTCGCCGCACCGCTGGCCCTGGCCATCGGCCTGGTCGCCTGCGGGCATGTGCGTGCGCAGGAAGCACCTGCCGGAATCGCCGCTCCCGCCAACACGTCGGAAGCCCGGCTGGATGCGCTGCAGCGCCAGATCAACAAGCAGTCCGCACGGATCGAGGAACTGCGCGACGAGCTGGGCGAACAGACCCAGGGCCTGGCGCAACTGCAGGCCGCATTGAACGAGGAAATCCTGGCCAATGCGCGTGCGCGCGGCGCGACCGTTCCGGTCCTGGTCCCCTCGCTGAGCCAGGGGGTCGCCTACGCGCAAGCGCAGGAAAACCCGCAAGCGTCGCAGGCCGCGCAACCACAGTCCGCGCAGCAGCAACCCGCGGCCGCCGGGCAAACCCAGGCGGTAGGCCAGGCGCCGGAGTCCGACTCGCGCCCGCCGGAAGTTGCGCAGATCTTCGACCAGCCCGGCGCGCTCACGCCGTCGGGAACGTTCGTGCTGGAACCCTCCCTCCAGTACGGCTATACGGCCAACGATCGCGTCGTGCTGGTCGGTTACACCGTCATCCCGGCGATCCTGATCGGACTGATCGATGTGCGCCAGGTCAAGACGACCACTGCGATCGCAACGATGACCGGGCGCTATGGAGTGAGCAACCGGTTCGAGCTGGAGTTCAAGGTTCCGTATGTCTATGCCAGCGGCGATACGGTCAGTCGGGAGATATTCACCGGTTCGGCGCTCGACCGCGTCTTCAATGCCGACGGGCGCGGCCTGGGCGACATGGAGATGACCGCGCGCTACCAGTTCAACCGCGGCGGCCCGGACAAGGCGTTCTACGTGGGATGGCTGCGCTACAAGAGCCGGACCGGCACCGACATCTTCGATGTGGTCACCGATTGCGTGACCCGCTGCGTGGCCAACGCCACCGGCACCGGCCTGCCGCTGGAGTTGCCGATGGGCAGTGGCTTCAATTCGCTACAGCCCGGCGTCACCTGGCTGTACCCCTCCGATCCGGTGGTGTTCTTCGGCAGTTTCAGCTACCTCTACAACTTCGAGCGCAAGGACGTCTCGCGCACGGTGATCGGTGGCGAGCAGGAGCCCCTGGGCGACGTGAAGGCCGGCGACATCTGGGGCTTCAACGTGGGCCTGGGCCTGGCCTTGAACGAGAAGGCCTCCATCAGCCTGGGCTACGACCAGAGCCTGGTGGGCAAGACCAAGCAGAACGGCCAGGACGTACCCGGTTCGGTGCGGGTAACGCTGGGCACATTGCTGCTGGGCGGCACCTATCGCTTCAACGACCACGTGTCATTGAACGTCGCACTCGGCGCGGGCATCACCCAGGACACGCCGGACCTGACCTTCACCACGCGCGTGCCGATCACGTTCTAGCCGGATCGACCCGCGTCGGTCCGACGTAGAGCGGGCGTGCGATCAGGCCGCGTCGCGACCCACCACCACCACGCGCAGCGGGTTGTCCCATTCGCGCAGCAGCTCGGCTTCGCGCGCCCTGGCTTTCTCCAGGTGCGCGTCCTTGACGTGGCCGTAGCCGCGGATGTGTTCGGGAACACCGGCGATCTGCGCGGCCAGGGCGATGTTGCCGCCATCGAGCTTCGGCAGCAGGCCGTCGATCGTGGCGAAGTAGTCGGCGATCAGCTTGCGCTCGATGCGCCGCTCCTCGGTGCGGCCGAACGGATCCAGCGCGCCGCCGCGCAGGAACTTCAGCTTGGCCAGCCAGCGGAACGCGGTGAACATCCACGGCCCGTACTCGCGCTTGAGCAGCCGGCCCTGTTCGTCCTTCTTCGCCAGCAGCGGCGGGGCGAGGTGGAAGTGCAGGGTGTAATCGCCCTCGAACTGCTGCTTGAGCCGACGCTGGAACTCGCCGCTGGTGTACAGGCGGGCGACTTCGTACTCGTCCTTGTAGGCCATCAGCTTGAACGCGTAACGGGCCACGGCCTCGGCCAGCGCGGTCGAACCCGGCGCCTTCTGGCCTTCGGCGCTGCGGACCTTGGCCACAAGGTCGGTGTAGCGGCGCGCGTAGGCGGCATCCTGGTAGTCGGTGAGGAACTTCGAACGACGCGCGATCAGCTCGTCCAGGCTGCGCGACAGGCGCAGGTCGTCCAGCGGCAGCGCAGCGACTTCGCCTGTGGCCACGTCCAGCGGCGAAGCGCCGCCGGCGGCCAGGCTCTCGCTTTCGGGCAGACCGCGCAGTTCGCGCTCGTCGCCATTGGGCCACGGCGCGCTGGTGCTGCCCCATTCGCTGCCCTCCCAGTCGCCCGGCGGCAGCTGGCGCAGGCCATCGGGCACGCGCTCGTCGGCGGTCACCGGATTGGAGACCAGGCCGGCGGCGGCCGCCACGGCCTGCGGATCGACCGCGGCCAGGCGACCCCAGGCGAAGGCCTGCTGGTTCATCTCGATCGCCGCGCCATTGAGCTCGATCGCGCGCATCAACGCGGTTTGCGAGATCGGCACCAGGCCCAGCTGCCAGGCGTAGCCGAGCATGAACAGGTTGGTGGCGATGGCATCGCCCAGCAGCGCGGTTGCCAGCTGGGTGGCATCGAGCAGGCGCGGCTCGCGGCCGCCCAGTGCCAGCTTGATGCCGGCAACGATGTCGGCGGCCGGGAAGTGCAGGTCCGGACGCATCGTGAACGTGCCCGGCATCGCCTCGTAGGTGTTGAGCACGACTTCCGAGCGTTCGCCGCGCACCTTGGACAACGCCCAGTAGTCGTTGACCACGACCATGTCGCAGCCCAGCACCAGGTCGGCCTCGCCAGCGGCGATGCGCACGGCGTGGATGTCCTCGGGCGTGCGCGCGATGCGGATGTGGGTGGTGACCGCGCCGCCCTTCTGCGCCAGGCCGGTCTGGTCCAGGACGGTCGCGCCCTTGCCTTCCAGGTGGCCGGCCATGCCCAGCAGCGCGCCGATGGTGACCACGCCCGTGCCGCCGACGCCGGTGATGAGGATGTTCCAGGGCTGCTCGAGCGAGGAGCGGAACGACGGCTCGGGCAGGCTGGCCAAGCGCGCGGCGGCCTCGGCCTTGCGGCCCTTGCGCGGCTTGCCGCCGTGCACGGTGACGAAGCTCGGGCAGAAGCCGGTCACGCAGGAGTAGTCCTTGTTGCAGTTGGACTGGTCGATCTCGCGCTTGCGGCCGAACTCGGTTTCCTTGGGCAGCACCGACACGCAGAAGCTCTTCTGGCCGCAGTCGCCGCAGCCTTCGCAGACCAGCGTGTTGACCATCACCCGCTTCTGCGGGTCTTCGATCTTGCCGCGCTTGCGCCGGCGCCGCTTCTCGGTGGCGCAGGTCTGGTCGTAGATCAGGATGCTGACGCCCTTCACCTCGCGCAGGCGCTTCTGCACCGAGTCGAGCTCGGCGCGGTCGAAGAACTCCATGCCCGACGGGAACAGTTCGCGCTTGTGCCAGCGGGCGATGTCGTCGCTGACCAGCACGATCGTGTCGATGCCCTCGGCGCGCATCTGCCAGGCGATGTCCGGCACGCTGAGTTGGCCGTCTACCGGCTGGCCGCCGGTCATGGCGACCGCGTCGTTGTAGAGGATCTTGTAGGTGATGTTGACCTTGGCCGCGACCGCCTGGCGGATCGCCAGCGAACCGCTGTGGAAGTAGGTGCCGTCGCCCAGGTTCTGGAACACGTGTTCGGTGTCGGTGAACGGCGACTGGCCCGCCCAGGTCACGCCTTCGCCGCCCATGTGGGTGAAGGTGTCGGTGGAGCGGTCCATCCAGGTGACCATGTAATGGCAGCCGATGCCGCCCAGCGCGCGCGAACCCTCCGGCACCACCGTGGAGGTGTTATGCGGGCAGCCGGAGCAGTAGTGCGGTACGCGCGGGAAATTCGCGCGCGGCAACGCCATCTCCGCTTCCTTGGCGTCCATCCAGCGCAGGCGCTGCTCGATCGACTCGGTATTGAAGAAACGCTGGATGCGCCGCCCGATCACGCCGGCGATGGTCGCCGGGGTCAGTTCGCCGGTGGACGGCAGGATCCACTCGCCGGCCTCGTCGTACTTGCCGACGATGCTCGGGCGCCGGCCCCAGTCGTTGGGCCAGTTGTAGAACTGTTCCTTCATCTGCCGCTCGAGGAACGCACGCTTCTCCTCGACCACGACGATGTCTTCCAGGCCGCGGGCGAAGCGGGCGATGCCTTCCGGCTCCAGCGGCCAGGTCATGCCGACCTTGTAGACGCGGATGCCGATGTCGCGGCAGGCCGCCTCGTCCAGGCCCAGGTATTCCAGCGCCTGCAGCACGTCCAGGTAGCTCTTGCCGGTGGTGACGATGCCCAGGCGCGCGTTCGGCGCGTCCATCACCACCTTGTCCACGCCGTTGGCGCGGGCGAAGGCCTGCGCCGCGCGCACCGCATACCGGTGCAGGCGCATCTCCTGGTCCAGCGGCGGATCGGGCCAGCGGATGTTGAGCCCGCCCGGCGGCAGTTCGAAATCCTCCGGCAGCACGATGGTGCGCGCGAACGGATCGACCTGCACCGAGGCCGAAGACTCCACCGTCTCGGCGATCGTCTTGAAGCCGATCCAGCGCCCGGTGTAGCGGCTCATCGCCCAGCCGACCAGGCCCAGGTCGAGGATGTCCTGCACGCCGGCCGGGTTGAGCACCGGCATCATCGCGCTGACGAATTCGTCCTCGCTGCCGTGCGGCAGGGTCGAGCTGCGGCAGGCGTGGTCGTCGGCGGCCAGCGCGAGCACGCCGCCATTGCGCCAGGTGCCGGCGGCGTTGCCGTGCTTGAACACGTCGCCGCAGCGGTCCACGCCCGGGCCCTTGCCGTACCACATGGCATAGACGCCATCGACGCGGGCGCCGGGGAACAGGTTGGTCTGCTGGGTGCCCCAGACCATGGTCGCGCCCAGGTCTTCGTTGAGGCCGGGCTGGAAGCGCACCTTGGCCGCATCCAGGTGCTTGCGCGCGCGCCACAGCTCAAGGTCGAACCCGCCCAGCGGGCTGCCGCGGTAACCGCTGATGAAGCCGGCCGTATTGAGCCCGGCGGCCGCGTCGCGCAGTTGCTGCATCAGCGGCAACCGGACCAGCGCCTGCACGCCGCTGAGGTAGATGCGGCCGTCGCGGCGGGTGTATTTGTGCTCCAGCGTGTAGTCGCCGTCGAAGGTGTCCAGCCCGGGCTGGTTGGCAGACGATGGCGAGGTCAGTTCGGCGGTACTGGTCATGGACGGGCCCTGGCGCTGGCTGGAGCTGGGCCTCGCCGGCCCGGTGCTGAATGATATCAAGCGCCATTCTGTGATGGCCCGCACTCCCCGACTGTGCGCTGCTGCGGTTAGGATGCGGGTGGGGAGGCTGTCGCTTCGGGGAAATGACGTGAAGAAGTTGCGTTTTCCGCTCGCCCTCGGGCTGGCGTTGTGTTCGTTGCTGGCCCAGGCGCAATCGCTGCCGGCACCGAAGGAATTCTATTTCGATGCCGACCCGCAGACCACGCGGGCGATTTCCGCGCTGCCTGGCGAGGGCCAGGACGTGGTCGACAAGCTGGCCGCCGCCGTCGCGCGCAAGCCGGGCGACGTCGACTCGCGCGTGCAGCTGGCCCGCATCGCGATGCAGTCCGGGCGTACCGACCTGGGCAACGAGCTTTACCAGGCCGCGCAGCGCAATGCCGGAAGCAACCAGCGGCTGGCGCGCGCGGTGACCTGGAACTACGCCTGGGACCTGTACCGCACCGGCGAAGCCCAGCGCGCCCTGGAACAGTGGCAGAAGCTGATCGGCGGCTGGCCCAGCACTCCGGACTGGCAGCCGCCGACACTGGCGCTGGCCCTGTGGAAGCTCGGCCACAAGGCCGAAGCCGTCGCCTGGTACGCGGCCGCGGTGCGGACCGAGCCGCAGCAGTGGGGCAGCGCGGCGCGCTACCCGCAGCTGCTGCCGGAATGGCGCGAAGAGGACCGCGCCACGCTGGCCGAGGTCCTGGCTGCCTGGCAGGCCAACCCGCCGGCCTGGCCGTAAACCGGAACTGCAAGACGGCGCCGCGCGGCGGCGCCCTCCAAGGCCTGGCGCCGCCGGACGGCGCCTGCGCCGGGCCCATGCGAAAATGCACCGGCGCCATGCCGGCGCTTGCGCGTCGTGGCCCATGATCAGCAACGAACTCGACATCGAACCCTTCCGCGCGCGGCTGCGTGCGCAGGGCCGCGTCCAGGTGCCCGGCTTCCTGCAGGACGAAGCGGCGGTGCGGCTGCACGATTGCCTGCGTGACGAGGTGCGCTGGGAAACCGCGCAGCGCACCGACGCCGAGCTTGCCGCCGGCCAGGCGCACAGCGCGGTGCCCGGCAGCGCGCAGGACGCGGCGTTGCTGGAAGCGGCCACCCGGCGCGCGCGCGAAGGCTTCGAGTTCTACTTCGACCGCTACCGGATGATCGATGCGCGACGCGACGGGCTGGACCCGGAGCTGGTGCTGCATGCGGTGGTCGATTTCCTCAACAGCGCGCCATTCCTGGATTTCGCCCGGCATCTCACCGGCGATCCGGCGATCCGGATGGTCAGCGCGATCGCCGTGCGCTACCGCCATGGCCACTTCCTGCGCTCGCACAACGACAGCGTGGGCAGCGAGGATCGCGCCTTCGCCTATGTGATGAACCTCAGCCGCGACTGGCTGCCGGACTGGGGCGGCCTGCTGCAATTCCTGGATCCGGCCGAGCGCCGCGTGGTCGATACCTTTACCCCGTCGTGGAATTCGCTGAGCCTGTTCCGCGTGCCGCAGCCGCATGTGGTCAGCCTGGTGGCACCCTGGGCCGCGTCGCCGCGTTACAGCATCACCGGCTGGTTCCGGCGCGGGTGAGCGGCTTGCCGCGTATCGATGCGTCGGCCATGACGCCTCGGACGGGTCTGCCGTCCGTCGCACAACGCGCGGTACGCTGAGTGGCGCTCGACGCATTCGCGCTGATCCTGGCCATGCTCGGCCTGGGCATGGCGATGGCCCGCACACGGTTGCTGCCGGCCAATGCCGCCGAAACGCTGAACCTGGTGGTGCTCTACGTGTGCCTCCCGGCGGCGGTGCTGCTGTACGTGCCGCGCCTGCGCATGGAGTGGTCGCTGCTGGGCGTGGCGCTCACCCCGTGGCTGCTGATGGGCGCGACCTGGCTGCTGGTGACGCTGGCCGCGCGGATCTGGCGATTCCGTCGCGACGAGTACGCGGTCTTGCTGCTGTGCGTGGGCCTGTCCAATTCCAGCTTCATCGGCTATCCGATGGTGCGCGCGCTGCTGGGCGAGGACGCGGTGCAGTACGCGGTGGTTTACGACCAGTTCGGCACTTTCATCCTGCTGTCGACGGTGGGCCTGTACATCGTGGCCCGCTACAGCGGCGATGCGGCGCCGAGCGCGCGCGCGATCGCGCTGCGCATCGTGCGCTTCCCGCCGCCATGGGCGCTGCTGTTCGGCCTGACCTTGATGCCCGAACAGCCGCCGGAATGGATCGCCTCGGGCCTGCGCCGGCTGGCCGAGGCAATGCTGCCGCTGGTGATGCTGGCGGTGGGCCTGTCGATCCAGCTGCGCTTGCCGCGCGACGAAGTGCGGCCGCTGGCGACCGGATTGGCGCTCAAGCTGCTGGTGATGCCGGCGCTGGCCGTGCCGATCTCGCTGGCGTTCGCCATGCCCGACGCGATGCTGCGCGCCAACGTACTCGAGTCGGCGATGCCGACGATGATCTCCGCCGCCGCGCTGGCGATGGCGCATGGACTGGCGCCGCGGCTGGCTGCCGCCCTGGTCGGCTACGGCATCGTGCTGTGCCTGTTCACCCTGCCGGCATGGGCCTGGTTGCTGCACCGGATTGCCGGCTGACGCCGGCCGACAACGGCCGCGTGCCGCGGATCTGGGCCATCAGCAGGGCGGTATCCAGCACGCGCTGTCCGGCATGGGCCCGTGCAGCTGGCTCATGGATCGTCCGTGATGGGAGCCGGCGCACCATGGCAAGCGGGGCCGCCGACACCCAACCCGGCCTTCCTACCGCCTCCACAAGGGCCGGTGTACCCTGCGGGGGAGCCAATCCGGAGGCAGGGGCGCGCATGAAGACGATTCTGGTGGCCTGTTCCAAGGGCGGCGTGGGCAAGACCACGATCGCCACGCACCTGGCGGCGCATTCGGCGCTGCAGGGCAAGCGCACGGTGCTGGCCGACGCCGATCCGCAAGGCTCGGCGACCCGATGGGCGGAACGTCGCGCCGAACTGGACAGCGCCGTGCTGCCGGTCGACGCCAGCCGCCGGCGCGCCTGGCGGGCCTGGCTGCCCGACGATGCCGACCAGGTGATCATCGATGCCCCGGCCGGCGCGCTGGCCGATGACCTGTCCAGCTTCATCGACCACGCCGACGCGGTGATCGTGCCGGTGCAGCCCTCGGCGCTGGACATCGAAGCCACGGTCGGCTTCCTCAACACCCTGGCCAAGGTGCCGCGCATCCACAACCGCAAGCTGCCGGTGGGGCTGGTGCTCAACCGCAGCAAGCCGTGGACCAATGCCAGCCAGCAGGCGCTGGAGATGCTCAAGACCTGGCCGTACCCGGTGGTGGCGCAGCTGCGCGACACCCAGGCCTACGTCGTCCTGGTCGGCCTGGGCCGGAGCCTGTTCGACTACCACTCCGCCCAGGTGCGCGAGCACCAGGCCGACTGGGAACCACTGTTGAAATGGCTGTCCAAGGCCTGATCGACGCACCACCCGCAATCCGCAAAAAAAGACAGGGGCCGCCATGCGAGAAGTGATCCTGCTGCGCCACGCCCACGCCGAACCGGCATCGACCGGGCAGGCCGACATCGACCGGCCGTTGTCGCCGGTAGGACTGGCCGAGGCCGAGGCCGCCGGCCGCTGGCTGCTGGCCCAGGGCCTGCAACCTGACCGCGTGCTGTGTTCGCCGGCACGCCGGACCCGGGAAACGCTCGAAGCCGTGCTGGCGATCACCGGCTACGCCGAGCAGCGCCTGGAACAAGGCATCTACGACGCCACCCCGGGCACCCTGATCGGCCTGCTGCAGGACCAGCGCGAGGTCGAGCGCCTGCTGCTGGTGGGCCATAACCCCGGCCTGGAACGGCTGGTGGCGCTGCTGGATACCGGGCAGACCAGCGATTACCGCGGCATGCCGCCGGCGGGTGTGGCGGTGCTGGCACTGCCGGAACTTCCGGCCTCCGGCGCGATCGAACCCGGCCTTGGCCGGCTGACGGCGTACTGGTGGCCCTGAACCGATGTTCCGCAAGTGCGATGGGTATGCGTGGCTGCTGTGCGCCGCCCTGGCGGTCGCCATGCCGGTGGCCGCTGCCGGCACGCCACCCGCGGTAGCGTTCGACACCGACAAGAGCTGGCTGGGCTTCGAGGTCCGGACCCGCTTCGGCCAGAGCCTGAGGGGTGAGTTCCCGCGCTACGAAGGCATGGTCGAGCACCTGCCCGACGGCCGCCATCGCGTCCACCTGCGCGTGGCCACCGGCGAGGCGCAGATCCCGGACCGCCCGCGCTACACCAGCTGGATGCACGGGCAGAGCTTTTTCGATTCGGTGCGCCATCCGTGGATGGAGTTCGTCTCCGAACCTTATGCCCCCGGGCTTCTGCATGACGGCGGGCCGCTCAAGGGTCGCCTGAGCCTGCGCGGCGTCAGCCGCGACGAGGAGCTGACCGTTGTCCCGGCCGCATGCCCGCGCCCAGGCGTGGACTGCGATATCCAGGTCTCCGGCGCGATCGAGCGCGCCGACTACGGCATGCGCGAATGGCAGTTCGCCCTGACCGACGAAGTCCGGCTGGAGGTGCGCGTGCGCCTGCGCGTGGCCGCACCGTGACCTTTCCGCTTCGCCTGTGCGTGATCGCATTGCTGCTGTCGGCCACCGCCTGCAGCACCATGGGGTCGGCGCGCACCGAGAAGGCCGCCGGTATGGCGATAGCCGCCCGCGACGACACCGTGCAATGCACGCGCGCGGACCGCTGCGCGGCGCCCTCGGAACTGCGCGGCCTGGCCGGCACGGCCTTCGCCGAGTCGGCCGCGGCCGGGCCGGACGCGCCGCCGCGCCACTACGCGCTGATCCTGGACGAGGGTGGCGACGCGCTGCTGGCGCGGATCAACCTGATCCGCAGCGCGACCCGCAAGATCGACCTGCAGACCTACATCTTCGACAAGGACGACAGCGCGCGGCTGGTGATCGACGAACTGCTCGCCGCGGCGCGGCGCGGGGTGAAGGTGCGGGTGCTGATCGACCAGTTGTCGGCGATCGCCGACCTGGAGATCCTGGCCGCGCTGTCCGGCGCGCACCAGAACCTGGAGCTGCGCATCTACAACCCGACCTTCAACCAGGCCATGCCCAACTACATGGATTACGCGGCCAGCGTGATCTGCTGTTTCCGCCGCTTCAACCAGCGCATGCACAACAAGCTGCTGGTGGTCGACGACGCGGTCGGCATCGCCGGCGGGCGCAACTACCAGGACGACTATTACGACTGGGACGCCGAGTACAACTTCCGCGATCGCGACGTGCTGGTGGCAGGTCCGGTGGTGCGCGAGATGGAACGCAACTTCGCCGAATACTGGATCGATCCGCGCAGCGTTCCGGCCGAGCGGCTCGATGACGTGGCCGCGCTGCTGCTCAGCCGCGGCGTGCCGCCGGTGCCGGCGTGGGAGCCGCTGCATGCCGAACGCGTCGCGCAGATGTCGCGCGCGGCCGCCGACCAGCAGCTGGTGCACGATCGCCTAGTGGCGCGGGCGATGCCGGTGGGCGCGGTCGAGTACCTGGCCGACCTGCCGCAGAAGCATCACGAAGGGCCCGATGGCGACGGCGCCGGTGCGTCCGGCCTGGCCGGGTTGCTCGCCGGTGCGCAGGAGGAAATCCTGTTGCAGACGCCCTACCTGGTGCTGTCGGACAGCGCGCTGGAGATTTTCCGCGGGCTGCGCGCGCGTGAAACGCCACCTCATGTGGTGGTTTCCACCAACAGCCTGGCCGCCACCGACAACCCGGTCGTCTACGCGCTCACCTACAAGTACAAGCGCCGTAACGTGCGCGAACTGGGTTTCGACGTTTTCGAGTACAAGCCGTTCCCGGCCGATCCGCCGGTGGATCCGACGCTGGGCGCGTGGCGATCGGGCGATCGGCCGCCGGCCTCGCCTTCGCCTTCGACCGCGCGCAGCGAGTTGCCGGGCGGAAGCACCGGCAGCGGCAGCAGCAGCAGGAATGCCGTCGATAGCGGCCGGGTCGAGGACAAACTGCGCACCGAAACCCGGCCCTCGCTGCTGACCACCGGTACGCCGGCCAACCGGCCGGTGCCGGTGAGCGGCGAAGGACCGCGCATGGGCCTGCATGCCAAGTCGGTGGTGATCGACCGGCGCATCGGCGTGGTCGGCACGCACAACTTCGATCCGCGCAGCGAGACCTACAACACCGAGGCGGTGGTGGTGATCGAGGATCCGGCGTTCGCCCGCGCGCTGGCCGAAAGCATCGCGCGCGACCTGGCGCCGGGCAATTCCTGGACCGTGGCCCCGCGCGAGAAACCGCCGGTGCTGTCGGGCCTGAACTACAGCATGGGCAAGGTGCTGGAGGCCTCCCCGATCCTGGATATCTGGCCGTGGCGTTACGCGACCAACTACGAGTTCCAGCCCGGGCCGGACTGCCCGGCGCCGCTGTCGCGCCGCGATCCGGGTTTCCACCGCTGCTACCTGCCGGTCGGCGACTTCCCCGAAGTCACCCTCGGTCCGAAGTCGATCTTCACCCGCATGCTCACCGCGTTTGGCGCCGGACTGGTGCCGATCCTCTGATCGGCGCCATCGCGCGAAGCGGAGCGATAATCGGCGACCCCTCCCAGGACAACGCCGCCATGGCCTTCCGCGCCCCCGTTTCCGTCGACGCCCTCAACGCGCTCAGCCGCGGCAACATGCTCGAGCACCTGGGCATCGTGTTCACCGATGTCGGCGAGGACTGGGTGCGCGCGACCATGCCGGTCGATGGCCGCACCCGCCAACCCTACGGACTGCTGCACGGCGGCGCTTCGGTGGTGCTGGCCGAAACCCTGGGCAGCAGCGCGGGCAACCTGTGCCTGGATACGCGCGAGCAGATGGCGGTGGGGTTGGAGATCAACGCCAACCACCTGCGCGCGGTGCGCGAGGGGACCGTCACCGGAACCGCGCGCGCGCTGCACGTGGGCCGCACCACCCAGGTCTGGGAAATCCGCATCGAGGACGAGCGCGGCCGCCCGGTGTGCGTATCGCGCCTGACCCTGGCGGTGGTGCCGGTGACCGGGCCGGCGTAAGCGCGCCACCAGGCGACTGCGGGCAGGTGTCGGGTTTGCAGGTCGCCGGCTGGATTGGGGGTCGAGGCCGAAGCAAGTTCGACGCCGACGCGTGGGGTGCTGCGTTCGCGCCGTTTTGCGCGCGATATCGCAATGCTGCCGTATCCACGGCGCGCCGCGGCACGGTATCGTGCGCGTCCATGGACCCCACTGCCCCACGTGCCGCCCGGCGCGCACCTCGCCCCGCCGGTGGCATCGCACGTGCCTTCCGCTACCTCTACCGTGTCCCGCTGCTGCTGCTGCACCTGCTGGTGCCGCTGCCGCTGACCCTGCTGTGCCTGGCGCCACCGCTTTCGCGTGTGGGCTGGGGGCCGGAATCGCTGGGCGATCGGGCGGTACGCGCGTGGTCCAGCGGGCTGCTGTGGATCTTCGGCTTCCGCCTGCGCCGCTTCGGCACCCCGCTGCCGGGCGCGACCCTGTTCGTGGCCAACCACGTCAGCTGGATCGACATCGAGACCCTGCACAGCCAGCGGATGATGGGTTTCGTCGCCAAGCGCGAGATCGCCGGCTGGCCGCTGGTGGGTTGGCTGGCTGCGCAGGGGCAGACGATCTTCCACCAGCGCGGCAGCACCGATTCGCTACAGGGCGTGCTGGGGCAGATGGTCGAGCGCCTGCGCGAAGGCCGTTCGGTGGGCGTGTTCCCGGAAGGGCGCACCCGCGGCGGCGAGGAGGTAGGCCCGTTCCACGCGCGGATCTTCCTGGCTGCGGTCGAGGCGCAGGTGCCGGTGCAGCCGGTGGCGCTGCGCTACGGCACCGGCGGCAACGCGCAGACGGTGGTCGCGTTCGGCCACCGCGAGAGCTTCATGGCCAACTTCCTGCGCCTGCTGGGCGAGCGGCCGCGCGTGGCCGAGGTGCACTTCCTCGCCCCGATCCCGCCGGCGGACTTCGAAGGCCGCCGGCGCATCGCCGACCTGGCCCGCGAGCGGATCGTGGCGGCAATGGAAAGCTGAAGCACCGGCGGCGCACTTGCGCCGCGCATGCTGCAATGCAAAATGGGTCCCGGCGCTTATCGCCGACCCGCCCATGCTGACCGCCGCCGACTATCGACCGCACCGCCTCCTGCGCAATCCGCACCTGCAATCGGTGCTGGGTTCCAGCGGGCTGCGCCAGCGCCGCGGCCTGCGCGCGATGGCCGCCAGCGGTGCGGTGACCACCGAGCACATCCTCGACGGCGGCAACGGCGCGCGCCTGCAGGGCTGGCACAGCCGCGTCCCCGGCCGCGATCCGCTGGGCATGGCGCTGCTGCTGCACGGCTGGGAAGGCAGCGCCGAATCGGGCTACATGCGCCTGACCGCCGCGCGCCTGCTGGCCGACGGGCTGGACGTGTTCCGCCTCAACTTCCGCGACCACGGCGATACCCACCACCTCAACGAAGGCCTGTTCCATTCCAACCGGCTGGACGAGGTGGTGCACGCGGCCGCCGACATGGTCCAGCGCCTGCGCGTGCGCGACCTGGTGGTGGCCGGCTATTCGCTCGGCGGCAACCATGCGCTGCGCCTGGGCCTGCGCGCCGGCGTGGCCGGGCTGCCGCTGCGCCGCATCGCCGCGGTCTGCCCGCTGGTCGATCCGGCCGCGACCATGACCAGCATGGAGCGCGCGCCGCAGTTCTACGACTGGTACTTCCGCCGCAAGTGGCGCAGCTCGCTGGTGCGCAAGCGCGAGCTGTTCCCCGACAGCGTGGGCTACGACGACGCGACCCTGGCCCTGGACATGCGCGGGCTGATCGGCTGGCTGGCGCACCGGCATGCCGGGTTCGGCAGCGTGGACGACTATTTCGACAGCTATTCCATCGCCGGCGACCGGCTGGCGGGACTGGAAGTGCCGGCCAGCATCCTGATGGCGCAGGACGACCCGGTGATCCCGTTCGACGACTTCCGCCACTGGCGCCTGCCGGCCCAGGCCGAGCTGGAGGTCGCGCGCTGGGGCGGCCACTGCGCCTTTGTCGAGAGCCTGTCCGGCGAGGGCTTTGCCGAGCGCTGGGTCGCCGAACGCCTGCGCGCGGCGGTACCGGCGCGTTGAGGGCGTCGACGGCCGTGGCGGGACGGGCGCGGTAAACTGCGGGTTTTCCCCGGAAGACCCCTCAAATGCAGGAACGGATCCACGAAGCGCTGCGGCGCAATGCCGTCGACGAAGCGCTGGCCCTGGCCCAGGACTGGGTAGCCCGGGCGCCGGAGGACGCCGGCGCCCATCGCAGCCTGTCGCTGGCCCTGGCCCAGTCCGGCGACCCGGCCGCCGCGCTGGTGGCGCTGGACCAGGCGATCCTGCTGGCGCCGGAAGATGCCGGGCTGCACTTCGAACGGGCCGCGCTGCTGCTGCGTTCGCGCGACAGCGCCGCCGCACGCGTGGCGCTGGACGAGAGCCTGGGGCTGGACCCGAACCACCTGCCGTCCTACCTGGCGCAGGCGCACCTCGCGCTGGGCCGCGACGACCTGGCCGACGCCGAACGGCTCAGCCGGACCGCCGCGCGCATCGACGCCGACAACCCGCAGCTGGTGGCGCTCAACGCGCTGCTGGCGCTGCGTCGCGGCGAAGCCGACCACGCCATCGCGCTGGCATCGGCCGCCAGCGTGCAGTTGCGCGACGATCCGCAGCTGCTGTCGGTGCTCGGCTTCGGCTACCTGGCCAAGCGCCACTGGGCCTTCGCCGAGCAATCGTTCCGCCGCGTCGTCGACCTGTTGCCGCAGGCGCGCGCGCTGCAGCCGTTGCTGGCGCAGCTGGCCGCCACCCAGGGACGTCCGGATGAGGCGGCCGACCTGCTCGCGCCGCTGATCGCCGATCCGGCCACCGCCACCCATGCCTTGCGTCGCAGTGCCGCGCTCTTCGCCCTGCAAGCGGGCCGGCACGACCAGGCATTGGCGCAGCTGCGCGACAGCCTGGGCCGGCAGCCCGACGACCGGGTCGTGCTGGGTGCCCTGCTGGCGCTGTGGCGCGAGCGCGACGATCGCGACGGCGCGATGGCGACCCTGGAAGCGGCGCTGGCCACCGCGCCGACGGTCGGCGATCTTTGGGGCGCGCGGCTGGCGCTGGAAACACCGGGAACGGCCGAAGGCAACCAGGTGCTGCAACGCTGGCTGGCGGCCATGCCCGAACACATCCCGGCGCTGGAGACGGCGATGTTCGATCGCGACCGAGCCGGCGACCTGGCGACCGTGGCGGAGTTCGCCCGGCGCCTGACCGCACTGCAGCCGGGGCACGCGGTGGCCGAGCAGTTCCTGGTCGAAGCGCAGCTGGCCGACGATCCCGACGCGGCACTGGAACGTGCTCGTGCGGCCATCGCTGCGCAGACGACCGACGAATCGCGCATCGCGATGCGCAGCTGGCTGGGGCGCCTGCTCGATCGCGCCGGTCGCACGGCCGATGCGCTCGCGCACTGGCGTGCGCTGCATTCGGAATTCAACGCCCGGCGCCTGCCGCTGCCCCCGTTCACCGACGCGGCCATCGAGTGGCCGCCGCTGGCCACCGCATCCGTCGATGCGCCCAATCCGATGCTCGTGTGGGGATTGCCCGGTTCGGGCATCGAGCGCGTCGTCGAAACGCTGGCTGCCGCCGGTGGCCCGGTGCTGCACGACCGCTTCAGCGCACAGGCGCCGGCGGACCCGTTGCGTTCCCCGCAGATAGGGTGGGAGCTGCGCGAGGGCACCATCGATCCGATGCAGGTGGTCGCACAGTGGCGCACCCATCTGCGCCCGCGCGGCATCGCCGACGGCAACGTCGTCGACTGGCTGCCGTGGTGGGACAACGCGTTGCTGCTGGCGCTGCGCCCGTACCTGCCCGAAGGCCTGCTGCTGGTCGCGGTGCGCGATCCGCGCGACATGCTGCTGGACTGGCTGGCCAGCGGCGCACCGGTGCCCCTGGCGGTGGAGTCGCCGCAGGCCGCCGCGGAATGGCTGGCGCAAGGCCTGGAACAGGTGGCCGACCTGCACGAACGGGATCTGTATCCGCACCGGTTGTTGCGCCTGGACAGCGCCATCGATTCGCCGCCTGCGCTGGCCACGGTGATCGGCCAGGCGCTGGGCATCCAGCTGCCGCCACTGTCGACCGCAGCGAGGCGCATGCCGGCGGGTCGCTGGCGCGCCTACGCCGACGTGCTGGCCGGCCCGTTCGAACGCCTGGCGCCGGTCGCCGCGCGCCTGGGCTACCCTGACGCCTGATCGGAACGAGGACACGCGCGTGCGCATCTGGAGCGACAGTTTCGAACACCGCGGCGCGATCGCCGCGGAATTCGCCATGGGCCAGCCCGATGGCTTCGCCGACAACCGCAACCCGCACCTGGCGTGGGATGAAGTGCCAGCGGGAACGAAGTCGTTCGCGCTGCTGTGCATCGATCCGGATGCGCCGACGGTGCCCGAAACCGTCGGCCGGCAGGACCTGCAGATCCCGGTCGAGCAGCCGCGCGCTGACTTCGTGCACTGGGCTGTGGCGGACATCGCGCCGGATGTGCGCACCGTCGCCGCTGGCAGCTGCAGCGATGGCGTGACTGCCAAGGGCAAGCAGGTGCCGCCGGGGTTGCCCGGCGCACGCCAGGGCCTGAACGGTTACACCGGCTGGTTCGCCGGCGATGCGCAGATGGGCGGCGACTACTACGGCTATGACGGCCCGTATCCGCCGTTCAACGACCTGCGCGTGCATCGCTATTTCTTCCGCCTGTTCGCGCTGGACGTGGCCGCGCTGGACCTCCCCGCGCGCTTCACCGCCGCCGACGTGCAGCGCGCGATGCACGGCCATGTGCTGGCCGAAGCGTCGGTCTACGGCACCTACACGCTCAATCCGTCGCTGGCCTGACCGTCGCCGCCGGTTGGACTGGACGCGCAAAAGAAGACCGGCCCTCAGGCCGGTCTTTTCGTTCTAGCCGTGTCGCTTCGGTGCGGCAGTTCGATCAGCGCTTCACCTGCTCGGACTCCACCACCATGTCCAGCACGTACGCATAGCGCGACGCGTCGGCCGGCACGTTGGTGCGGGTGTAGCGATCGATCCGCAGCACGTTGCGCACGCCCGGCTGGTGCGTGTAGCCCTCGATCTCGTCGAAGAAGTTCTGCCACTCGCCCGGCTCGCCGCTGCGCAGGCCCGCCTCGTCGAACTTGATCTCGCGCACCTGCAGGCACTGCTTGTCCGGAATCAGCGGGTGGCTGCACGGTTTGGTCTCCGGCCCCACTTCCAGGAACACGCGCTCGGCCGGGCCGCCGAAGCGGGTGGCCGGGGTCGGCGTGCCTTCGAACACCAGGCGGTCGCCGCCGGCGTTGGTCAGCACCAGCTGCGGCTTGTCGCCGGCGGTGCTGGCCACGGTCAGCGCGCCGGTAAGCCGCTTGCCGACTTCAGCGTCCAATGCGGACAGCTTCGGATCGGCGCAGGCCATCATGGTCGAGGCCATCTGGCTCAGGGTCAGGGTGGTGCCGTCCAGGGTGAAGCCGCCCATCATCCGGTTGCAGGTGTTGGACACGTTGACCCGGCCATCGGCGAAGTCGAGCTGGACCGGCTGGTCGGCGCGGGCGAACAGCGCATCGATGCGCTTGCCCTGGGTATCGGTGGCCTCGGTCAGGCGCCAGTGATAGGCCGGCAGCAGCGAGGCGGTATCGGTGGCCGGGGTTTCCATCGGCGGCGGCGCGGCCGGATCGGGCGTGGCGGCGGCCGGCAACTCGCCCGGGGGCGCCTGCGCGGCATCGGATGGCGGCTTGCCGCAGGCGGCGATCGCCAGCGGCAACAGCAGCGCGAGCGGAAGCAGGAGCGGGCGACGGTTCTGCGTGGATTTCATCGGGACCTCCGTGACAGGACCGGCCAACCGGCCGGCAAGGGATTCAGCACGCCGATACAACGGCTGGATGCGCCCTGTGGGGTTTGCCCGGCGTGAAGGCCGACGCTCAGCTGCCGGCGGGCATCAGTGCCAGCAGCGCCAACCCCAGGACGATCCGGTAGATCGCAAAAGCAGTGAAGCGGTGCGACTTGATATACCCCATCAGCCAGCGCACCACCACGAAGCCGGTCAACGCCGCGGCGGTGAACGCCACCGCCACCGCGGCCCAGTCCTCGCCGCCGAGCGCGTCGTCCTTCACCAGTTCCAGGAAGGCGTAGCCGCTGGCGGCGAACATGGTCGGGATGCCGACCAGGAACACGAACTCGGTGGCCGAGGAGCGCCGGCTGGTGCCGGCCAGCATTGCCACGAAGATCGCGGCGGCCGAACGCGACGTGCCCGGGAAGATGCCGGCCACCACCTGGGCCAGGCCGACCAGCACGGCCACCTTCCAGGTCACCGTGGCCACGTCGCCGCGCTTTTCGGCGTAGTGCTCGGCCACCAGCATCCAGATGCCGCCGATGACCAGCGCCCAGGCGATCGGGGTCACCGTCTCGGGCAGCTTCCAGCCGGCCAGGCGCAGCGGCAGGCCGACCAGCACCGTCACCAGGAAGGCGACACCGAGCTTGGCCAGGTAGTCGCGGTTGGCAGGGTCGTTCAGACCGGTCGCCAGCTCCCACAGCCGGTTCCGGAAGGCCAGGGTCACGGCCAGGATCGCGCCGGCCTGGATGACGATGTTGAAGAAGTCCGAACGCGCGCCCAGCCAGTGCTGGGCGATCAGCAGGTGCCCGGTGCTGGAGACCGGAAGGAATTCGGTCAGGCCTTCGATGATGCCCAGCAGCAGGGCGGCAAGCAGGTCGTGCACGGGCGGTAGGGCTTGGCGGACGGGCCGTCAGCATACGCGACCCCACCCGAAAGCTGTTTGGCACCACAAAGGTGCACTGCGTGCACCACGATGAGGCACCAAATTGGTGCTTTTGTCTCCGCGGCGTTCCAGGGTTCATGTAAATCAAGAACTTGTGAGCGTTGTGAGGTTGGCACGCGCCCTGCTATGCCTTGGTTACCCAACAACCCCGAGGTTGCAAGCGATGTCCGTGGAAAACGTTGAGAAGCTGATCAAGGACAACAAGGTCGAGTTCGTCGACCTGCGGTTCGTCGACATGCGGGGCGTGCAGCAGCACGTGACCTTCCCCGCCAACATCGTCGAGCCCGCGCTGTTCGAGGACGGCAAGATGTTCGACGGTTCGTCGATTTCCGGCTGGAAGGGAATCAACGAGTCGGACATGGTCCTGCTGCCCGACGCCGACACCGCTGTCCTGGACCCGTTCACTGCCGACCCGACCCTGATCCTGACCTGCGACGTGCTCGATCCGGCCACGATGCAGGGCTACTCGCGCTGCCCGCGTGGCATCGCCAAGCGCGCCGAGGCGTTCCTCAAGTCCAGCGGCATCGCCGACCTGGCGTTCTTCGGCCCGGAGCCGGAGTTCTTCATCTTCGACGCCGTGCGCTTCGCCAACGACATGGGCCACACGTTCTTCAAGATCGATTCGGAAGAAGCGGCCTGGAACACCGGCACCAAGTACGAAGGCGGCAACACCGGCTACCGTCCGGGCGTGAAGGGCGGCTACTTCCCGGTCGCCCCGACCGACTCGCTGCACGACCTGCGCGCCGAAATGTGCAAGACGCTTGAAGAGTCGGGCATCGAGGTCGAGGTCCACCACCACGAAGTGGCCACCGCCGGCCAGTGCGAGATCGGCACCAAGTTCAACACCTTGGTGAAGAAGGCCGACGAGCTGCTGACGATGAAGTACATCATCAAGAACGTCGCGCACCGCAACGGCAAGACCGTGACCTTCATGCCCAAGCCGATCGTCGGCGACAACGGCAGCGGCATGCACGTGCACCAGTCGCTGGGCAAGGACGGCAAGAACCTGTTCTCCGGCGACGGCTACGGCGGCCTGTCGCAGATGGCGCTGTGGTACATCGGCGGCATCTTCAAGCACGCCAAGGCGATCAACGCGTTCGCCAACTCCGGCACCAACAGCTACAAGCGCCTGGTCCCGGGCTTCGAAGCGCCGGTGATGCTGGCCTATTCCGCGCGCAACCGTTCGGCCTCGTGCCGCATTCCGTGGGTGTCCAACCCGAAGGCGCGCCGCATCGAGATCCGCTTCCCCGATCCGCTGCAGTCCGGCTACCTGACCTTCACCGCGCTGATGATGGCCGGCCTGGACGGCATCAAGAACCAGATCGACCCGGGCGCGCCGAGCGACAAGGACCTGTACGACCTGCCGCCCGAAGAAGAGAAGCTGATCCCGCAGGTGTGCTCGAGCCTGGACCAGGCCCTCGAAGCGCTGGACGCGGACCGCGAGTTCCTCAAGGCCGGCGGCGTGATGACCGACGACTTCATCGATGGCTACATCGCGCTGAAGATGCAGGAAGTCACCAAGTTCCGCGCCGCGACTCACCCGCTCGAGTACCAGCTGTACTACGGAAACTGAGTGGGAAAACGGTGCGCGCGGTTGGGGAATCGCGCGCACCGGCCATCGCCATCGCGGCGATGCGCAGATAGGGCGTCACCGCTGTACGCGACACAGGGGAAGTAGAGATTCACGGGCCTGCATGACCTCCCCCAAGAAGTCGGATGCAGCCTGGGAATCGGTGCGCCGCCGCCATCACGGAGCGGCCATGTCGACCGGGACGCCGGGTCCAGCGAGGACCCGGCTGTTCCCCGGAGTTCCGAACGCCGGCCTGCGGGCCGGACCCTCCACCATCGGGATGCGAACATGAAACTGATCACCGCCATCATCCGGCCGTTCAAGCTTGACGAGGTGCGCGAAGCCCTCGCCCAGGCGGGCGTGTCCGGTATCACCGTGACCGAAGTCAAAGGCTTCGGTCGCCAGAAGGGCCACACCGAGTTGTACCGCGGCGCCGAATACGTCGTCGATTTCCTGCCGAAGATCAAGATCGAAACCGTCGTCACCGACGAACGCCTGGACGCAGTGCTCGAAGCGATCCAGCAGTCGGCCGGCACCGGCAAGATCGGCGACGGCAAGATCTTCGTCACCGCGGTCGAACAGGTCATCCGCATCCGCACCGGCGAGATCGGCGCGGACGCGCTCTAACCACCACTCGGAGCACAGCCCATGAACATCCGTTTGCTGTCCGGGTGGAAAGCCCGGTTTTATGCCGTCTGCCTGACCATGCTGGTCAGCGCGCTGGCAGTCACCACGTTTGCAGGCAGCGCATTCGCGCAGGAAACCGCCGCCCCGCCGGCCACCGAAGCGCCGGCCGAAGTCGCCGCCGATGCAGCGGTCGCCGCCACTGATGCGGCTGCCGTCGCCGAAGTGGCCGCCGCCGAAACCGTCGCCGCTGCCGCGGTCGCCGAAGAAGCCACAGCCGAGCCGGTGCCGACCGTCGACAAGGGCGACGTCGCCTGGATGCTGACCTCCACGCTGCTGGTGCTGCTGATGGTGGTGCCGGGCCTGGCCCTGTTCTACGGCGGCATGGTCCGTTCGAAGAACGTGCTGTCGGTGCTGGTCCAGATCGCGGTCGTGTTCTCGCTGCTGTCGGTGCTGTGGATCGTCTACGGCTACAGCCTGGCCTTCTCCGGCGATGGCGCCTGGGTCGGCAACCTGGACAAGCTGTTCCTCAAGGGCGTGACCGTTGAATCGCTGGCGGCGACCTTCACCGCCGGAGTGGCCCTGCCGGAGTACGTGTTCATCGTCTTCCAGCTGACCTTCGCCGGCATCACCGGCGCGCTGATCGTCGGTGCGTTCGCCGAGCGGGTGAAGTTCTCCGCGGTGCTGCTGTTCGTGGTCATCTGGTTCACCCTGGGCTATCTGCCGATCGCGCACATGGTGTGGGCGGCGGGCGGTTACCTGTTCGAGAAGGGCGCGCTGGATTTCGCCGGCGGCACCGTGGTGCACATCAACGCGGGCGTGGCCGGCCTAGTCGGCGCGTACTTCGTCGGCAAGCGCCTGGGCTACGGCCAGGTCGCGATCAAGCCGCACAACGTGACGCTGACCTTCGTCGGTGCTTCGCTGCTGTGGGTGGGCTGGTTCGGCTTCAACGCCGGCTCCAACCTGGAAGCCAATGCCGGCGCGGCGCTGGCCTTCATCAACACGATGGTCGCCACCGCTGCTGCGGTGCTGGGCTGGGCGCTGACCGAGAAGGTGATCAAGGGCAAGTCCTCGGCGCTGGGCGTGGCCTCGGGCATGGTCGCCGGCCTGGTCGGCATCACTCCGGCCGCCGGCACCGTCGGTCCGTTCGGTGCGGTGGCGATTGGTTTTGCCGCCGGCGTGATCTGCGTGTGGGGCGTCACCGGCCTGAAGAAGCTGCTCGGTGCCGATGACAGCCTGGACGTGTTCGGCGTGCATGCGGTCGGCGGCATCGTCGGCGCGATCCTGACCGGCGTGTTCTCGGCCGATTCGCTCGGCGGCGTCAAGTCGGTGGCCGATGGCTACTCGATCGGCGGCCAGGTGGTCATCCAGGCGCTGGGCGTGGGCGTGACCGTGGTCTGGATCGGCGTGGTGTCGATCATCGGCTACAGCGTCGCCAAGCTCGTGTTCGGCCTGCGCGTGGCCGAAGAGGACGAGCGCCAGGGTCTGGACATCACCTCGCACGGCGAATCGGCCTACGAGGCGTAAGACCTGCGTCGAACCGGCCCGCGACGCAGCGTCGCGGGCCGGTGGATTCTCCCGGTGCGGCCGGCCATGCCGGCCGCATCCTTCAGCGAAGCGCGCGGCCAGGGGGCGTAGCGCACCCGCCATCGCCGAGGTGAACCGTGTTCCCCCTCCGTTTCCGCACCCGCAGTCGGCGCCGCGATGGCTCCGACTTGCCATCGGCCGCGCCAGCCGTTGCAATGGGCCATGAGCTTCCGCTGGCTGCTGCCCGTCCTGTGCCTGCTGCTGAGCGCCTGCGGCCATGCGCCGCCGCGCCAGACCAATCCGCTCGCGCAATGGGAACCGTCGCCCAACTACGACGAGCGCCGCGCGATCGTGATCGTGATCCATGCGACCGAGCAGGAGTCGGTGGCGCAGAGCCTGCGCACGCTGAGCACGCGCAACAGCGGCGGGCCGGTCAGTGCGCACTACCTGGTCGGTGCAGATGGCGACCTGTACCAGCTGGTCGAGGACTCGCGCCGCGCCTGGCATGCCGGCGGCGGCAGCTGGGGCACGATCGACGACCTGAACTCCGCGTCCATCGGCATCGAGCTGGACAACGATGGCGCTGAACCTTTCCCGCCCGCGCAGATCGCCGCGCTGCTGCGCCTGCTCGACGACCTGTGCACGCGCCTGCGCATCCCGCGCCACGCGGTCATCGCCCATGCCGACATGGCGCCCACGCGCAAGCGCGACCCCGGGCCGCTGTTCCCCTGGGCGCAGCTGGCGCAGGCCGGCTACGGCCTGTGGCCGGACCCGGCCGATGGCGAGCCTCCCGTCGGTTTCGATCCCTGGATCGCACTGCAGGCCGTGGGCTACCCGCTCGATGATCCGGCCGCGACCGTGCGCGCCTACCGCCGCCATTACCGCGGCGACGAGGCCGATGTCCTCGATGCCCAGGACTACCGGATCCTGCATTCGCTGGTCCTGCAGGCCCGCCGGGTCCGCTGAACGCCTTTCCCGGCCGGGATCGCGCCCGGCCGCGCCTTGCACTAAATTGGTGCAATGGAAATGAGCCTGCCCGCGACCCTCCCCGATCCCACCCTGGACCAGCTGGGCACCCCGGTGGCCTGGACCGACCGGCAGGCGCGCATCGTCGGGGTGAACCCCGCTTTCCCGCGCTGGCTGGGCGTCGGTGCGCGGCGCCTGATCGGCCAGCCGCTGGCCGCGCTGGAGCTGGAAGGCGATGCGATGGCGCGATTCCTGGAGCAGGACGAGCGCGAGATGCTGCGCCTGCACCGGATCGCCCTGGGCATGCCCGGCGAGGAAGCGCGCTACGCGGACGGCTCGGTGACCCGCACCGCCGACGGCTGGCTGCTGGAAGCGCACCCGGCCGGCGCGTTCGGCGCCGAAGACCCGGCCCAGTCGCTGCCCGGCGCCTTGCAGGCCGCGCTCAAGGGTCTGGCGCACGAGCTGCGCAATCCGCTGGCCGGGCTCAAGGGTGCCGCGCAGCTGCTGGCGCGCCGCGCCGGCCAGCGGCCCGACGATAACGACGAGCGCGAACTGATCGACCTCATCGGCGCGGAGATCGACCGCCTCAGCCAGCTGGTCGAGCAGCTGATGTCGCCGGCGCCGCAACGCCCGCACGCGCCGCTGAACATCCATGCCGTGCTCGAGCGCGTGCTGCGCCTGGCCGAAACCGAAGGCGGCTGGGCGGTGCGCATCCAGCGCGATTACGACCCGAGCATTCCCGAATTCGCCGGCGACGCCGACCGCCTGACCCAGGCGGTGTGGAACCTGGTGCGCAACGCGCTGCAGGCCAGCGCCTCGACGATCATCTTGCGCACCCGCGTGGAAAGCGGCCTGCATATCCGCGACCACGTGCACGCGCGCGCGCTGCGGGTGGAGATCGTCGACGACGGCCGCGGCGTGCCCGACGAGCTGGCCGAGCACCTGTTCCTGCCGCTGGTCAGCGGCCGCGCCGAGGGCACCGGCTTGGGCCTGGCGCTGGCACACCAGGTCGCGCGCGAGCATCGCGGCTCGCTGACTTTCCGTTCGCGCCCGGGCCATACCGTCTTCACCCTGCTGCTGCCGCAGACCGAACCCGAAGGAGCACTGTCCCCATGAGCGCAGCCACCCGCGCCGACAACCGCCGGGTCTGGGTGGTCGATGACGACCGTTCCGTGCGCTTCGTGCTGGCCACCGCGCTGCGCGACGCCGGGTACGAGGTCGACGGTTTCGAGAACGCCTCCAGCGCGCTGGCCGCATTGCGCGTGCGCGGTGCGCCGGACCTGCTGTTCACCGACGTGCGCATGCCCGGCGAAGATGGCCTGGTGCTGCTGGACCGGCTCAAGTCGGCGCATCCGCAGCTGCCGGTCATCGTGATGTCCGCCTATACCGACGTGGCCAGCACCGCCAGCGCGTTCCGCGGCGGCGCGCACGAGTTCCTGTCCAAGCCGTTCGACCTGGACGACGCGGTGGCGCTGGCCGCGCGCGCGCTGCCGGCCGAAGCGCCCGCGTCGCCGGAACCTGCGACGGTCGCGGTGCCCGAAGGCGCGGCCGGCGCGCCGGAACTGATCGGCGACACGCCGGCCATGCGCGCGCTGTTCCGCGCGATCGGCCGGTTGGCGCAGGCGCCGTTGTCGGTGCTGATCACCGGCGAGACCGGCACCGGCAAGGAGCTGGTGGCGCACGCGCTGCATCGCGAATCGCCGCGCTCGTCCGGCCCGTTCGTCGCGCTCAACACCGCGGCCATTCCGGCCGAGCTGCTGGAGAGCGAGCTGTTCGGCCACGAGGCCGGCGCGTTCACCGGCGCGCAGAAGCGCCATGTCGGCCGCTTCGAGCAGGCCAACGGCGGCACGCTGTTCCTGGACGAGATCGGCGACATGCCGGCCTCGCTGCAGACCCGGTTGCTGCGCGTGCTGGCCGAGGGCGAGTTCTTCCGCGTCGGCGGACGCGAGCTGATCCGCGTGGACGTGCGCGTGATCGCCGCCACCCACCAGGACCTGGAGACGCTGGTCCAGCAGGGCCGCTTCCGCGCCGACCTGCTGCACCGGCTCAATGTCGTGCGCCTGCAGCTGCCGCCGCTGCGCGAGCGCCGCGCCGACATCCCGCTGCTGGCCGACACCTTCCTGCATCGCGCCGCGCGCAAGCTCGGTGCCGGTGCCAAGCGTTTCGACGCCGGCGCGGCGGCCGCGCTGCAGGCGATGGACTGGCCGGGCAACGTGCGCGAGCTGCAGAACCTGTGCTGGCGCCTGGCCGCGCTGGCACCGGGCGAAACCATCACCGTCGACGACCTGGACGAAGTGCAGGCGCCGGCCACCGGCCTGGCGCCGGCAGCGGCCGCGCCGGCCCCGGCCGAGTGGGATCGCCAGCTCGGGCTGTGGGCGCTGGCCTGCCTGCAGGCCGGCGCGCGCGACCTGCATGCCGAGGCGCGCGATCGCTTCGACCAGGCACTGCTCAACGCCGCCCTGCAGCACACCGGTGGGCGACGGGTCGAAGCCGCATCGCTGCTGGGCGTGGGCCGCAACACGGTCACCCGCAAGCTGGGACCGGGGCGCAAGCGCCGCTGACCGGTGTGGCGGGCTGCACGTTGCGGCGTGACGGGCGCGTTCATGCCGCGTGTACCGGGTGGCGGCTTATCCTGCGGGGCATCGTTTTCGTTCGTTCCTGTTCGATCCCGCAAGGAGTTCCGCCATGCGTACCCCATCCATTCCGTTCGCCTCGCTGGGCCTGCTCGGCTCGCTCGTCGTCCTGGCCGCCTGCAGCAGCACGCCGCCCGCGCCGCCGGCGCCACCGCCGGCCGCCAGTACCGCGCAACAGGCGGTGGCCGTGCTGAGTTCGGCCTCCGGCAGCCGCGTCAGCGGCAAGCTCACCCTGGCGCCGATGGGCGACGGCGTGCACATCAGCGGCGAAGTCGGCGGCCTGCCGCCTAACGCGCAGTCCGGTTTCCACGTGCATGAGAAGGGCGACTGCAGCGCGGTCGACGCGACCAGCGCCGGCGCGCATTTCAATCCCGCCGCCAGCCAGCACGGCCGCGCCAGCACCGCGATGCATCACGCCGGCGACATGGACAACATCGTGTCCGACGCCAGCGGCGTGGCCAAGGTCAACGTGCACCTGCGTGGTGTCACCCTCGGCGGCGGCGCGGCCAACGACATCGCCAACCGCGCGGTGATCGTGCATGCCGCGCCCGACGACTACCAGACCCAGCCCACCGGCAACGCCGGCGCGCGCGTGGCCTGCGGGGTGATCAAGGTCACCCGCTGACGGCGTTGGAATGAACGTCGCGTCCGGCGCCAGCGGGCGCGGCCGCGATGAATCTTCAGCGATGAAGTGTCAGGATGAGGCGAGCAGCGTGCGCGCGTCGACCTGGCCGTCGCAGTGCACGTACAGCACGGGGATGCCGTGCGCTTCCAGCACGGCGGCCAACTGGCGCTGGCGCGCCAGGAAGTGTTCGTAGACCCGCTGCAGCCGGTCGCAGTCGCCCTGGCCGTGGCGGTAGTGCACGCACCAGCCGGCCGGGTCGAACAGGGCCATGCGCGCTTCGCCGTTTTCCAGCCGCAGCAGCGGCTCGGCGCCGGCATCCAGCCACTCCACCGCCTCCGGCGCCAGCAGCGCGGCCTCGATCAGGTTCCAGAGCGGGCCCAGCCCCTGGTTGTCGTATTGCATCGCCATCATCGCGGCCAGGTCGTGCGCGGTGAGGTATCGGGCGTGTTCGATCTTCGCCTCGAAGCCGTCCTGGGCCAGCAGCGCGGTGCCCGGGGTGGCCATGCCGAACTGCAGCAGCTTCTCTTCCATCGCCTGGCCCACCGCCGCCACCGCATCGGCCGGACCGGCCAGCAGGAACGGCAGCACGCGCAGGCCGCCGCCGGCCAGCGCCGGGTCGGCCTGGAACGGCAGCGGCACCTCGCCGTTGGTCGCGGCACCGAAGGCGAGCACCCGCGGCCCGCTGTCGCGGCCGGGCGCGCGCGCATGCAGCTCTTCCAGTCGCCGGTGCAGCGGCCAGCCCGGGCGCAGGGCCTCGGCCGGGTCGAAATGCGCGGCGGCCAGGACCAGCTCCAAGCCCGACACGCCCTCCACCAGCGCGGCCAGGTCGCGGCCCACGCCCGCGGCCAGTTCGCCGGCCTGTTCAGGCGCCAGCGCCGCGCGGCCGGGGGCCTGGCCACCGGCCAGTTCCAGCGCGAAAACCCCGTTCACCGTCGCCAGCTCAGCCATGCGCGCGTCCCTCCGCCAGGCCGGGCGCTGCGATGCGCGGCACGCCTGCTGCGTGAAGGGGAGATTTATTCATGCCGGGGTGGGTCTTGCTCATTGGCCGTCTGCCGGGTCGGGGCTACACTTCCGCATTATGCATTCGGTCGCGTATGCAGACCGCCCCCACGAATGGATTCCGCCCGAGGTAGACCCATGCCCGCAGTCCGTCCCGTCGCCATCCTCGGCGGCGTCCGCATTCCGTTCTGCCGCCAGAACACCGCCTATTCGGACGTCGGCAACCTCGGCATGTCGGTGCGGACGCTCGGCGCCCTGGTCGAGCGCTTCGGCCTGCACGGCCAGCAGCTGGGCGAAGTGGCGATGGGCGCGGTGATCAAGCACTCCAGCGACTGGAACCTGGGCCGCGAGGCGGCGCTGTCGTCGGGCCTGTCGCCGCTGACCCCGGGCATCACCCTGCAGCGCGCCTGCGGCACCAGCCTGGATTCGATCATCACCATCGCCAACAAGATCGCGGTCGGCCAGATCGAATCGGGCATCGGCGGCGGTTCGGACACCACCTCCGACGTGCCGATCGTCTACGGCAAGAAGCTGCGCGCGCGCCTGCTGGCCGCCAACCGCGCCAAGACGACCAAGGACAAGCTGGCCGCGTTCAAGGGCTTCAAGCTGGCCGAGCTCAAGCCCGAGTTCCCCGGCGTGGCCGAGCCGCGCACCGGCAAGAGCATGGGCGACCACTGCGAGGACATGGCCAAGCAGTGGAACATCTCGCGCGACTCGCAGGACGAGTGGGCGGTCTCCTCGCACCGCAAGCTGGCCGCCGCCTATGAGCGCGGCTTCTTCGCCGACCTGATCGCGCCGTTCCGCGGCGTGGAGCGCGACAACATCCTGCGCCCGGACAGCTCGCTGGAAAAACTGGCGACGCTGAAGCCGGCGTTCGACAAGGTCTCCGGCCGCGGCACGCTGACCGCGGCCAATTCCACCCCGCTGACCGACGGCGCCTCCGCGGTGCTGCTGGCCTCGGAAGAGTGGGCGCGCAGCCACGGCCACGAGCCGCTGGCGTACCTGAAGGACGCGCAGGTCGCGGCGGTGGATTTCGTCCACGGCGAAGGCCTGCTGATGGCCCCGACCGTGGCCGTGCCGGAGATGCTCAAGCGCCACGGGCTGAGCCTGCAGGATTTCGACCTGTACGAGATCCACGAGGCGTTCGCCGCGCAGGTGCTGTGCACGCTGCGTGCGTGGGAGAGCGAGGACTACTGCCGCAACCGGCTGGGCCTGGACGCGCCGCTGGGCCGGATCGACCCGGAGAAGATCAACCCGGTCGGTTCCTCGCTGGCCACTGGCCATCCGTTTGCCGCCACCGGCGCGCGCGTGATCGCCACGGCGGCCAAGCAGCTCAAGGAACGCGGTGGTGGTCGCGCGCTGGTCTCGATCTGCACCGCCGGCGGCATGGGCGTGGTGGCGATCGTCGAGCGCTGAGCGCGTCGCTCACGTGATGCGCCTCGGCTGAGCGCGCCTCAGGTAAGCACAGCGGCCAGCGCCGCGGCGCCGACCATCGTCCACAGGCCCAGCGTCACGCGCAGTCCGTAGCGCGTCCCGCCGCTGCCGAATGCCACGATCGACTTGGACAGCGCACTGGCGCCGAGCAGGCCGACGATCGCCCAGCGCGCCTGGGGCAGGTCGAAGATGCCGCCCTTGAACAGGCTGGCGATCGTCGCGGTGGCCGCATGCAGGTCTGCCAGCGCGGTCAGGAATGCCGCGCCCATCGCGCCGGTCGGGCCCAGCCATTGGCCGAGCAGGTTGGATACGCCCATCACCACGGTGATCAGCACGGCAAAGCCGACCGCCTGGCCGATCCGGAACATGCGCGAATCGGCGGCCAGCGGCGGCGTCGGCCTGTCCTTGCCGACGCGCAGGCCCACGCTGGCGTGGAGCAGCAAGGCCAAGGCCGCCGCAGCCAGGATCCAGGCCGATGCGTTCAGCAGGTCCGGTGCGACCGCCAGCAGGATCAGCGCGAACAGGCCCAGCGAAGCCAGGTTGGCCAGCATCGCCGCGCCAATCGAGGACGAGGCCAGTGGCGGGTGCGCGCGCGCCTGCTGGCCGAAGCTGGCGGTGGCGGCAGTGGAGGAAACGAAGCCGGAGAAGAATCCCGACACCGCCAAGCCCCAGCGTGTGCCGACCACACGCACGGCGATATGGCCGGCCGCGCTGATCGCCATCACCAGCACCACCAGTTTCCAGATCGTGGCCAGGTTGAAGGCGCCGTAGGGATCGACCGGCCGGTCCGGCAGCACCGGCAGCACGATCAGCGCGAACGCGAGCAGCATCAGCCCGTCGGCCATCTCGCGGTCGCTGATCAGTTCGCGGCTGATCCGGTGCAGGTTGGACTTGGCGTGGACCAGCACCGCCACCACCACCGCCAGCGCGCTGGCCGGAAGCGGTGCGCGCATGGCCAGCGCACCGAGCAGGCAGCTGGTGAGCAGGGCCAGTTCGGAGGTTAGTCCCGGGTCTTCGCTGCTGGTGCGCAGGTAGCCCAGTGCGGCCAGCGCGGTGACGGCGAGCAGGGTGGCGATGAATGCCGGCATGCCCAGCCACAGGGTGACCGCGCCGGCGATGGCGACCAGGGTGTGCGAGCGAAGTCCGGCGGTGACCGCCGGATTGGCCAGCTTGCGCCGTTCGGCGACCAGGCCCAGCAGCAGGCCCACGCCCAGTGCGGTGGCGGTCGGCAGCAGCGGCAGGTCGAAGCGCGACATGGGGGCGACTATACGACCGCCGCCCTGCCGGTTGCCGCTTACTCCTTCAAGCGTGGAATACCGTGCACGTCGCGATCCTCGACCACGGCGCGGTCGTAGATCTGCTCGCGCAGGTCGCGGCCGGGCAGTTCTTCGGCCGCTTCGCCGCGCGCGGCATGCAGCGCGTTGGCATAGGCGCGCCGCGCCAGGCCTTCCTCGCCTGCGGCAGCGAAGCCGGCGCCCATCTCTTCCCATGCATCGGCACCGGCGCCCTGCGCCAGCGCGCGATGGAGGAAGTCCTGCGCCTGCAGCCACTGGCCCTGCTTGCGCGACAGCCGCGCCAGCGCGACCAGCAGGGCAGGGCTGGCCGGATGGGCCTGCAGCCAGCGCTGCGCACTGGCGCGGCGCGAGTCGACATGACCGATCGGCAGCCGGCCGTAGAGATCGGCCAGCGATTCGTCCCAGCGCGAATCCAGCGCCTGCTCGATGTGCCGCAGCGCGGCCTCGTCCCAGCGCAGCGCGGCGGCGCGTTCGGCGTAGGCGGCGACCACCGCCGATTCGGTGCGCAGCGGCTTGGGCATCGCTTCCCAGCGCTCGGCCAGCAGGTTGGCATCGGCCGCATCGCGCAGCGACTGCGTGGCCAGTTCCAGCTCCAGCCGCGCCAGATCGGTGTCCGGCAGCGCCGCCTGCTGGCGCAGCGCGCCGAGCAGTCCGTAGGCTTCGCCGGAACGTCCGATCACTTTCAGCGCGCGGGCGCGCAACAGCAGTCCGCGCGGCGGCAGCGGCTGCGCGGCGGCGACATCGAGCGCATTGATCGCATCGACCGGCAGTCCGCGATCGAGCAGGCGTTCGCCCTGCAGCATGGCGTGCGCGGTGGGATCGCGCGTGGCCAGCGTGGTCAGCCAGCCCTGCGCGGCGGCCTCGTCGCCGCGGCCATCGGCGGCGCGCACTGCGGCGGCCAGCGCGATCGCGCCGACTTCGCGGTCGTCGACCGCAGCGGACAGCAGGCGCTCGGCCTTCAGCCAATGACCACCCTGCAGCGCGCGCAGGCCTTCGATCAGACGTGCGCGGCCCTGGCGCTTGCGATAGCGGCCCCAGGTGCGAAACGGCAGCCGCAGCAGCGACCACACGAAACCCAGTACCAGCCACGCCAGCAACAGCAACAGCAGCGCGCGCGGCACCGTGGTGCTGTAGTCGTAGCCGCCGGTGCGCACGATCACCTGGCCCAGCCCGGATTGCTCCTGCTGCGCCAGCCATTGCGCGCCGATCACGCCGATCACGGCGACCACCAGCAGCGCGACCAGCCAACGGTAGGGTTTCATTGCGCAGCCTCCTTCCCGTCGCGCACGGCGCGCAGCTGCTGCAGCGTGCTGCCAAGCAGCGGCGACTGCGCCTGCATCGGCGCCTCGCGCAACGATTCAAGTTCGCTGCGAACTTCACGCAATGCGGGTGAATCGGGCCACAACCGCCCGATCCACAGCGCGCTGCGGTTCAGCGCGGTGTGGAAGCCGTCAACGTCGCCGCGTTCGAGAGCCACGCGCGCCAGCGTCAGTTCGGTCTGCAACGCGTCTTCGCCGTCGCGGCGCTCGCCATCGCCCATCAGCGCCTGGCTGCCCGCGGGGCGGATTTCCAGCAGCGGCGACAGCAGTCGCTGCCACAGCGGTAGTCGCGTGGCCGGCACGGAAGCGGCGGGCGTCTCGATCGGCAGCGTGGCGATTTTCTTTTCCAACGCGTCCAGCCGTTCGGCCGCTGCCGCGCGCGGGCCGGCGCCCAGTGCATCGAGCGCGTTGCGTTCGGTCGCCAGCGCCTGGCGCAGGTTGAGCACGGCCGGATCGTCCAGGCCGTCGAGCATGCCGGCGGCCAGTGCATAGGCGCGACGCGCGCCATCGAGGTCGCCGGCGATCTGCAGGCGCTGCGCGCCGAGTACCAGCAGCAGTTCGGCTTCATCCAGGCGCAGGGCCTGGTGGCCCTGGCGCGCGTTGGCATCCAGGCGGGCGACGGCTTCTTCCAGCAATGCGTTGCGCTGGCCCAGGCCGAGCACCTCGTCGCGCAGCACGCGGTTGGAGGCGGCCGAATCCTGCAGCAGCCGGCTTTGCGCGCGAAGGTCGCCGCGCAGGGTGTCCAGGCGTTGGCCGAGCGCATCGATCTGGCGTGCGTCTTCCTGTTCGCGCACCTGGGCCTGTTGTTGCCGCGCCTGCCAGCCGTGCCAACCGAACCAGCCGAGCACTCCCACGACCAGCACCAACGCAAGCGGCACCAGCAGGCGCGCGCGCGCGCGTCGGGGAGCGGCGGGAATAGCGTCGTTCACGGAAGCGTCCTTGTCCTGCGGCCGTCGTCGCGCTGTCAACCGTGACGCGCATCGCACCGGGGCCGCGTGTGAAAGCATCGCTTGGCGCCCTTGGCGCTGCAAGCGCGGGCGGTTCAGACCTTGGTCGCGAGTGCCGCCGCCTGGGCCAGCGCCGCCGGCCTGGGGCTGCCGGCGACCACGATCCGGGTCCAACCCAGGTCGCCGGCGAGCTGGCCCAGGCGCGCGCTGGCGGCGATCGCGGTCGCCTGCCGCAGCCGGGTCGCGGCGGCCTCGGGCAGCTGTTCCAGGACCAGGCGCAGTGCCTGTTCGCTGCTCAAAGCCAGGGCGGCCGGGGCGTCCAGCGCTTCCAGCCGCGCCAATACCGAGGCAGCCAGCCGGACCGGCGCGCGCTCGTAGACGTCGGCGCGATCGACCTGGCTGCCGCGTCCGGCGAGCGTGGGCGCCAGCACGCCGCGTCCGCCGGGCGCGGTGACCAGCCCGACCCGCGCGGCCGCGGCCAGTGCCGGCATCGCCAGCAGGCCTTCGCTGTCCATCCGTTCGGGCGCCTGCACCTGGGCCACACCGGCGCGGCGCAGCGCCGCAGCGGTGCCGGCGCCCACCGCCAGCCACTGCTGGCCTGCGCGCGGTGCCAGCGCCCGCAATGTGGCGGCGGCGCGCACGGCCGCCGGACTGGTGAACACCACCACCGGCGCCTGCAGGGCATGGTCGAGCGATCGGGCGCTGGCGTCGTCTTTCCGAAGCTGGATCCGCCAGGGCGACAGCGGCAGCAGGCCGGCGCCATGGCGCGCGGCGGCGCGGCGCAGGGCCTCGTGTTCGCCCTGCCCGCGCAACGAGACCAGATACCAGGCGGGCGGACGCGATGCGGGCATTGCGGCATTATGCGGGCCCCGCGCACCTCCCCGCGCACCAGCAGACCCCACACGATGACCTCGACCGACTTCCTGGCCGCACTGCGCACGCACCTGCAATCGATCCCACAGGTGCAGGCCATGCAGGTCGAGGTGGTCGGCGAAGTCGATGGCCGCTTGCAGCTGCGCGCGCCGCTGGCGCCGAACATCAACGACAAGGGCTCGGCGTTCGGCGGCAGCCTGGTGTCGCTGATGACGCTGGCCGGCTGGGGTCTGACCACCCTGCGCCTGTCGGTCCAAGGGCTGAAGGCCGACGTCTATGTCGCCGACAGCCACGTGCGCTACCTGGCCCCGCTGGAGGGTGCGCTGGTGGCCGAGGCCTGGCTGGAGGATGGCGACTGGGCCACGTTCATCGCCACCTTCCGCCAGCGCGGTCGCGCGCGCTGCAAGATCGCCGCCCGCGTGCGCCTGCCCGACGGCGGCGAGGCGACGGTGTTCAGCGGGCGCTTCGTCGCGCTGGCGCCGGCCTGACCCGTCGCTGCTAGGATGCCTCGCATCCGACCGGGAGCCCGCTGCATGCGCAAGATCATGACCCTGCTGTTCGCGGTGCTGGTGTTGGCGGGCATGCCGCGCGCCGAGGCCGCCGGCAGCTCGCGCAAGCTGGAGCAGGCCCAGTCGGTCTATTCCTCGGCCATGCGCTGGAGCGATTACGAGGGCGCCTGGCAGATGGTCGACCCGGCCGTTCGCGCCGAGAAGCCGCTGACCGACCTGGAGCTGGAGCGCTACCGCCAGCTGCAGGTGTCCAGCTACCGCGAAGGCGGCAATGGCGAGCTGGAGGACGGCACGATCGCCCGCTCGGTGGAGATCGGCGTGATCAACCGCCACACCCAGGCCGAGCGCACCATCCGCTACCAGGAGCGCTGGCGCTGGGATCCGGAGACCAAGCGCTGGTGGCAGATGGCCGGCCTGCCGGACTTCTGGGAAGGCAAGTAGCCCCTGGCTGCGGTACGGCGCCGGCCGGCGCCTGTGCGACAATCGCGGCCCTTTCCGCCGTAGACCCGGACCGCCGTGAATTTCGAGACCCTGATGGCCTTCTTCGGCCGCCACCCGATGCTGTCGCTGGCGCTGGCGGGCCTGACCGTGGCCATCATCTATACCGAGGTCGCCCGCCTGTTCCGGGGCTACAAGGCGATCAAGCCGGCCGCGCTGACCACCCTGATCAACCAGGAGAACGCGCTGGTGGTGGACCTGTCGGCGATTGCCGACTTCGAGAAGGGCCACATCCCCGGCAGCCGCAATGTCATCCCCAGCCAGTTCGACCCGCAGGCCAAGCTGGTGGCCGGCTCCAAGCAGTCGCCGGTGGTGCTGGTGTGCCGCAACGGCATGGCCTCGGCCGATGCCGCCAAGAAGCTGAAGAAGGCCGGTTTCGAGCAGGTCTACTGGCTCGACGGCGGCACCGCCGCATGGGATGCGGCCGGCCTGCCGCTGGTCAAGGGCCGCGCCTGAGCGCCCCCGGCCACGCCCGGACGGGCGTGCCATAATCCAACGTTCTTTCCCGATCGTGCCGATCGTTCCTACTGCATTCTGGAGTTTGTGAAATGTCCGACGAAACCACCAACGGCGCCGCCGTTCCCGCCCAGCAGGATGCCGCGGGTCCCGCCTTCAGCGTCGAGAAGATCTACGTCAAGGACGTTTCCTTCGAGGCTCCCGGCGCGCCGGCGATCTTCAGCGAGGCCGGTCAGCCGGACCTGCAGCTCAACCTCAACCAGCGCGTCCAGCGTCTGAACGAGGCGCTGTTCGAGGTCGTGCTGACCGTGACCCTGACCTGCAAGGTCGGCGACAAGACCGCCTACGTGGCCGAAGTCGAGCAGGCCGGCGTGTTCGGCCTGGTCGGCCTGCAGCCGCAGGCGATCGACGTGCTGCTGGGCACCCAGTGCCCGAACATCCTGTTCCCGTACGTGCGCCAGATCATCGGTGACCTGATCCAGGCCGGTGGCTTCCCGCCGTTCCTGCTGCAGCCGATCAACTTCGACGCGCTGTACGGCGAGACCCTGCGCCAGCGCCAGCAGCAGGCCGGTGCCGAAGCGGCCGCGGGCGATCTGCCGGTCGGCAACGCCTGAATCCGGCAGCCCGGCGTCGACCCATGACCGCAGGAGTTGCCGTACCCGACACTCTGGCGGTCCTGGGCGCCGGTTCCTGGGGCACCGCGCTGGCCACCCTGGCCGCGCGCAACGGCCTGGCCACCACGCTGTGGGGCCGGGATCCGCAGATGGTCGCGGCGATCGACCGCGACCATCAGAACACCCGTTACCTGCCCGGCATCGAACTGCCGGCAGCGCTGCGCGCCACCACCGACCTGGCCGATGCCGTCCGCGGCGCGACCTGGGTGCTGGTGGTGGTTCCGTCGCACGCCTTCACCGAAACCCTGCATGCGCTCAAGCCGCTGCTGCCGGCCGGTGCCGGCGTGGCCTGGGCGACCAAGGGCTTCGAGCCGGGTTCGGGCCGCTTCCTGCATGAGGTCGCCGAGGACGTGCTCGGCCCGGACGTGCCGCTGGCGGTCGTCACCGGTCCCTCTTTCGCCAAGGAAGTCGCGCTCGGCCTGCCGACCGCGGTGACCGTGCATGGCGCCGATGCCGAGTTCGCCCAGGTCGTGGCCGACGCGCTGCACGGCCCGGCGTTCCGCGCCTATACCGGCAACGACATGGTCGGCGCCGAGCTGGGCGGTGCGATGAAGAACGTGCTGGCCGTGGCCACAGGCGTGGCCGACGGCATGGAGCTTGGCCTGAACGCCCGCGCCGGCCTGATCACCCGCGGCCTCAACGAAATGCTGCGCCTTGCGGCCGCGATCGGCGCGCGCCCGGAAACGCTGATGGGCCTGGCCGGACTGGGCGACCTGGTGCTGACCTGCACCGGCGACCTGTCGCGCAACCGCCGCCTGGGCCTGGCCCTGGGCCGCGGACAGGCGATGGACGAGGCGATCCGCCAGATCGGGCAGGTGGTGGAGTCGGTGCAGACCGCCGACGAAGTCATGCGCCTGGCCGACCGTCATGGCATCGAGCTGCCGATCTCCGCCGGCGTGCAGGCGGTGCTGCACGGGGACATCACCCCGGTCGACGGCCTGCGCCAGCTGCTGTCGCGCGAGCAGAAGCCCGAGTACCCGGACACCCTGTTCCGCTGAGGCGGCGCCCCGCTTCCGGCGGGAGATTCCTGCGATTCCGACCGGTGCCTGCGATCACGCGGGCCAACCTGCCTTACCCATCCATCACCCGCATTCGAGCGCGGCGATGCGCCTGCGCGTCGACACAGGTGCATGGAATGACGCGCATAAAAAGAGCCCGGCTTGCGCCGGGCTCCGGGTCTGGCGTGGAGGGAGGGAACACGCCAGCAAGACAAGCCGGGGAGCAGGGGAGAGAGGGTCCGCTCCCGGCTTTTTGCACTCGTTACCAGCTGAAGCGCGGACCGACGAACCACTGGGTGTCGCCGTCGACGAACTTCACGTCGCCGCTCACGCCCCAGTTCTGGTTGAACTTGGCCTGGGCGCCCACGCGGCCGTAGAACTCGCCGTCGTAGTTGTCGCCATCTTCGTAACCGGCCATCACGTAGCCTTCGAAGTTCGGGTGCAGCGCGCCGCGCACGCCCACTTCGGCGCTCCAGCCGTCGTAATCGAAGCCGCGGCCGGCGTCGAACTTCTCATAGGCCACGCGGGTGACCAGGTCGGCCGACGGGGCGATTTCGCGGTTGTAGCCCACGCCCACGCGGTACTGGTCGAAATCGATCGAGGTGTCGTCGATTTCCTGGTTGCTGTAGGCGCCGAACAGGTGGAAGTTCGGAGCGATGGCCACCGAGCCATCCAGGCCCCAACCGTCGGCGTCGGCGCCGTCGGTGTTGGTCGCGGCGTAACCGCCCTGGACGTAGTTGTAGGAGACGCCCTCGGCGGCCGAGGCGGCGAAGGGGGCGGCGACCAGCAGGGTCAGGGCAATCAGGGACTTCTTCATTGTTCTATCGACCTCTATGTCGTTTGGTATGTCCGGCCTTTGTGCCGACCGGTGGAGGCAATTATTCGCCCCTGCCCCCAATCCAGCCTGAATATCAAACTGACTGGTACATTAATTAGGCGTGTGCGCGGGGAACTTTGGGGCTTGCGCGCCGCCTCAGCCGCCGCCGGCGAATCCGGCCTGGCGCCAGGCCTCGAACACCAGCACCGCTACGGCGTTGGACAGGTTCAGGCTGCGGTTGCCCGGACGCATCGGCAGGCGCAGCAGCTGTTCCGGCGGGAGCGCGTCGAGCACCTCCTGGGGCAGCCCGCGCGTCTCCGGACCGAACAGGAAGGCATCGCCGCTGGCATAACTGGGCTGGTCGTGACGCACCTGGCCGCGGGTACTGAGGGCAAACAGGCGCTGCGGCCGGATCGCGTCAAGCGCGGCGTCCAGGCTGGCGTGCACCTGCACGCGGGCGAACTCGTGGTAGTCCAGGCCGGCGCGCCGCAGCTGCTTGTCCTCCATCGCAAAGCCCAGCGGCTCGATGAGGTGCAGGCGCGCGCCGGTGTTGGCGCATAGCCGGATCACGTTGCCGGTGTTCGGCGGGATCTCGGGCTGGTACAGCAGTACGTCGAAAACAGGGTCATGCATCGCGGCGATTGTATGCGGGCCCTGCCCGCCGCCGCGCGGGGCGGCGGTCAGGGACGGGCGACGGCCAGGGTCTCGGCCAGCAGGCTGGAGGCCAGGCGTGCGGTCAGGGCCTGGGCCTGCTCGGTGGCGACGATCGCGGCGCGTTCGGCCATCTGCTCGGCGGTCGGGTAGACGTTGATCGACGGTAGGTTGACGATGTACGCAACGCGCGGGGCTTCGGTGGCGGCCAGCTCGGCAGCCAGCGCGGCGTCGGGGCGGACGGTCACGGCCGGCAGGTCGACGATGCGGTCGACGCGGACGGTGTTGGCGGCCAGCTCGGCGCTCAGGGCGGCGTCGGGACGGACGGTGATGGTCGGCAGGTCGACGATGCGGGTGTCGGCGGCGTTGGCGGACAGGGCGGCCAGCGACAGGATCAGGCTCATCGCGGCAGAAAGGGTCTTGGCGTTCATGGCGTGCTCCGGTGTGATGTGGCGGTGGTGTGGTAGTAAGGTAATACACCTAACCAGCAAGCGCAAGCGAAAGTTCCAAATTTCCCGCTTGTGTTCACCATCCGTTCAGTAATTTTCTGGATGGCTCTTGACTCGCCAACTACAACGCACACCGCGTGCCAACTTCAACTGTTTGATTCTTAATGGTTTTGTTGAGTGTCCGCAGTGTCCGGCCGCCCGCGCGGACGTCCGTTGGACCGACCTTCCCTGACCGGCAGCTCCCTGCATGAAGGGTCTGGAGCCGGAAACCGGGCGGCAAAAGGCGTCCCCGAGCCCGGTAGGGTCCGGTCGATGCCTTATCTAAGAGAGGCGCGCGCTGGGCGCGTGCAGTCACCAGGGCAGCGGTTGGCCCTGCGGATCGAGGAATTCACCGCTTTCGTCGGGCCCCAGCCTGGCGATGACATCCAGGAGCGCGGCGACCGCTTCGGTCGGCGTCAACGTGGCCTGGGCGCCGCCCATGTCGGTGCGTACCCAGCCCGGGTGCAGCGACACCACGCGAATCCCGCGCGGGGCCAGTGCGCGTGCGAGCAGCACACTGCCCATGTTCTGCGCGGCCTTGCCGATCGCGTAGCTGGGCGTGCGGAACTCGTTGCGATGCGCGATCGAGCCGATCTCCGACGACAGGTTGGCCACGATCGCGCCGGCACGCTTGCCTTCGGCATCGGCCAGTAGCGGCGCCAGCGCCTGGGTCAGCAGGAACGGGCCGATCGCATTGGTGCGCAGGCTGGTGTCCAGGTCGGCCTCGGCTACCTGGCCGAAACGTTCCCCGCCATGCAGCACCCCGGCGTTGTTGATCAGCAGTCCCAGCCGCGCGTCGTCCAGCACCAGGGGCAGCTCGCGCACCAGCTCGTCGCGGCTGCGCGCGCTGGCCACATCCAGCGGGAGCACGTGCAGGCGGCCGGGATGCTCGCCGGCCAGCGTGTTCAATGCGGTCGCCCGTCCGGGATGGCGGCAGGCGGCGACCACGCGCTCGCCACGCGCCAGCAGCTGGCGGACGAACTCCAGGCCCAGCCCACGGTTGGCGCCGGTGACCAGGCAGTGACGGCCGGGTTCGGTCGACTCTGGCTTGAGCGGCTCGCGCATCGAAAGCTCCGGTCCGGCATGGCTTGTGGCCTAGTGTAAAGGCCGGGGGTGCTGGGTAGGATCGGAGGACTACACCTTAAGGAGCGTCACCATGACGGTAGCCCGTCGGCCTCGCACGGCCGCCCTGGTCCTGGCCATCACCGCATCGCTCGGCGTCGCCGCCCTGGCGCCGTCGCCGGCGCTGGCCGCCAAGGCCGCCGCGTCCGCCGGCGAGCAGCTGGTGCCGTACGAGGAGTTCACCCTGCCCAACGGGCTGCGGGTGATCGTGCATACCGACCGCAAGGCGCCCCTGGTGGCGGTCAACCTCTGGTACCACGTCGGCAGCAAGGACGAGCCGGGGGGCCGCAGCGGCTTCGCGCACCTGTTCGAGCACCTGATGTTCAACGGCTCGGAGAACTATCGCGGCGAATTCTTCGAGCCCTTCGAACTGGTCGGCGCCACCGACCAGAACGGCACCACCTGGCTCGATCGCACCAACTACTTCCAGAACGTGCCGACCACCGCGCTGGACATGGCGCTGTGGATGGAGTCCGACCGCATGGGCCACCTGCTCGGCGCGATCGACCAGAAGGTGCTCGACGAGCAGCGCGGCGTGGTCCAGAACGAGAAGCGCCAGGGCGAGAACCAGCCCTACGGCCAGGCCGACGATGAGCTGTACCGGGTGCTGTACCCCAAGGGCCACCCGTACCACCACAGCACGATCGGCTCGATGAACGACCTCAACGCCGCATCGCTGGAGGACGTGAAGGAGTGGTTCCGTGCCTGGTACGGCCCGAACAACGCGGTGCTGGTGCTGGCCGGCGACATCGACGTGGCCACCGCCAAGGAAAAGGTGACCCGCTACTTCGGCGATATCCCGGCCGGCCCGAGCCTGGCGCGCGTCCAGGCCGGCCCGGTCAAGCGCGAGAGCAGCCGCGCCACGATGACCGACAAGGTCCCGCAGTCGCGCATCTATCGCGCCTGGAGCGTGGCCGGCTACGGCGATGCCGATGCCGACCGCCTGCAGGTGCTGTCGCAGGTGCTCGGCGGCAGCCGCAGCTCGCGCCTGGACCGCCGCCTGGTGCACGAGGAGAAGCTGGTCGACAAGGTCAGCGCCTACGTGCAGCCGTTCGAGCTGGCGTCCACGTTCTTCATCACCGCCGACGTGAAGCAGGGCGTGGACCCGGCCAAGGTCGAGGCGATCATCGACGAGGAGCTGCGCAAGCTGCTCGCCGAAGGCCCGACCGCCGAGGAGCTGCAGCAGGCGCAGACCATGATCGAGGCCGGCTTCGTGCGCGGCATCGAGCGCATCGGCGGCTTCGGCGGCAAGGCCGACGCGCTGGCCGAGTGCGCGGTGTACACCAAGGATCCCGGCTGCTTCCGCACCAGCCTGGACGTGGTCAAGGACACCACCGCCGCCAACCTGAAGTCCACCGGCCAGCGCTGGCTGGGCGAAGGCTCGCACACCCTGGTGGTGGTGCCGGGCGATCGCACCGTGCTGGAGGAAGAGGCTTCGCCGACGCCGGCGCCGTTCGTGCTGCCCAAGCCCGATCCCAAGTTCAAGACGGTCAAGACCACGGTCGATCGCAGCAAGGGCGTGCCGATGCCCGAGACGTTCCCCGACCTGAAATTCCCGGCGCTGGAGCGCGCCACCCTCAGCAACGGCACCCAGGTGATCCTGGCCCGTCGCGACGCGGTGCCGGTGGTGCAGTTCAGCTATGAGTTCAAGGGCGGTTTCGCCGCCGACCAGGGCCGCAAGCTGGGCACCTCCAGCTTCACCATGGGCATGCTCGACGAGGGCGCGGGCGACCTGGACGCGCTGGCGTTCGCCAACCGTGCCGAATCGCTGGGCGCGGTGTTCGCCGCCGGCGCCTCGCTGGACGGCGGCAACGCCTACCTGTCGGCGCTGAAGGAAAACCTGGACGACTCGCTGGGCCTGTTCGCCGACATGCTGCGCAAGCCGCGCTTCGAGCAGAAGGAAATCGACCGCGTCCGCGCCACCTGGATCGCCGGCATCAACCAGGAGAAGGCGCGTCCGAACGGCGCCGCGCTGCGCGTGCTGCCGCCGCTGCTGTACGGCAAGGGCCATCCCTATGCGATCCCGTTCAGCGGCTCGGGCACCGAGGCCTCGATCGGCTCGCTGACCCGCGAAGACCTGGTCGCGTTCCAGAACCAGTGGGTGCGCCCGGACAACGCCACGGTGATCGTGGTCGGCGACACCACGCTGGACGAGGTGGTGCCGCTGCTGGAGAAGCACTTCGGCGACTGGAAGGCCGGCGCGCCGGCCGTGGCCGCCGCCGCGCTGCCGGAAGTGAAGCGTCCGGCCAAGCCGACCGTGTACCTGGTCGACCAGCCCGGCGCGGTGCAGGCCACGATCCTGGCCGGCCAGGTGGTGCCCTCGACCAAGGACGCGGGCGCGATCAAGTTCGACTTCGCCAATTCGGTGCTCGGCGGCGAGTTCACCTCGCGCCTGAACATGAACCTGCGCGAGGACAAGCACTGGGCCTACGGCGCCTACAGCAGCGCCCCGGGCGCGATCGGTCAGCGGCCGTGGATCAGCTTCGCGCCGGTGCAGATCGACAAGACCGCCGAGTCGCTGAAGGAACTGGACCGCGAGATCCGCGAGTACGCCGGCGGCAAGGCGCCGCCCAGCGCCGAGGAAGTGGCCAAGATCCAGGCCACCGAGATCCGCAGCCTGCCCGGTGCCTACGAGACCGGTCGCGCGGTGATGGGCACGATCGGCGGCATCGTCCGCTACGACCGCCCGGACGACTACGTGTTCAAGCGCAAGGACGAGATCGAGGCGCTGACCGTGGACCAGGTGAAGCAGGCCGCCGCCACGCTCGACCCGGACAAGCTGGTCTGGGTCGTGGTCGGCGACCTCAAGCAGGTCGAAGCGCCGGTGCGCGCGCTGAACCTGGGCGAGGTCCACATCGTCGACGCCGACGGCAAGCCGGTCGGTGCGGCGGCCAAGAAGAAGTAAGCGCCACAGGCACGATCGGGATGCGGCGGCGGCCGTCGCATCCCGTGCCACCTCTCCGGCAGATGGCCGCGACCGCCTCTGGTTCCGGCCCCGCTGGCCCTTTGTTCATCCGCCGGCCGGCACTCTGGCCGCTACCGGCCCACCCCATCTGGAATTCCCGCCCATGCTTCGTCGCCTGTCCATCCTGCTCCTGGTCTTGCCGCTGGCCGCCTGCACCTGGGTGTCGATCAAGCCCGAGGCCAAGCAGGTCCGGGTGGTTCCGGCGGGGGCACCGCCGGCCGGCTGCACCAAGCAAAGCGAAATCGAAGTCACGGTGACCCACAACGTGGCCTTCTACGACCGCAACCCGCTGAAGGTCCGCGACGAGCTGGAAACCATGGCCCGCAACGAAGCCCCGGGCATCCCGGCCGACACCCTGCAGCCGCTCGGCGAACCCTCCGGCGGCACCCAGCGCTTCGCCGCCTACCGCTGCGGTTCCTGAACCCGGTCGCCGGCGTCAGGATTCGTAAAGGTGCGGTGAAGACGGCCAGCAAGTAGAATCGGTGCCCCTTTCGCCACACCGGCGCGGTCAGCCATGCTTTTCAAGAATGTCTCCATCGCCGGTCTGGCGCACATCGACGCGCCGCACACCCTGACCTCGCAGGAAATCAACGAACGGCTCAAGCCGACGCTGGACCGCCTGGGCATCCGCACCGACGTGCTCGGCGACATCGCCGGCATCCACGCCCGCCGCATGTGGGACGACGACCAGCAGGCCTCCGACGTGGCCACCCTGGCCGCGCGCAAGGCCCTGCTCGACGCCGGCATCGGCGTGGACAAGATCGGCCTGCTGGTGAACACCTCCGTCAGCCGCGACTACCTGGAGCCGTCCACCGCCTCGATCGTGTCCGGCAACCTGGGCGTGGGCGACGAGTGCATGACCTTCGACGTCGCCAATGCCTGCCTGGCCTTCATCAACGGCATGGACATCGCTGCCCGCATGCTCGAGCGCGGCGAGATCGACTACGCGCTGGTGGTGGACGGCGAGACCGCCAACCTGGTCTACGAGAAGACCCTCGAGCGCATGGCCTCCCCGGACGTCACCGAGCAGCAGTTCCGCGACGAGATGGCCGCCCTGACCCTGGGTTGCGGCGCCGCGGCGATGGTCCTGGCCCGCCGCGAGCTGGTTCCGGACGCGCCGCGCTACAAGGGCGGCGTCACCCGCTCGGCCACCGAGTTCAACCAGCTGTGCCGCGGCAACCTGGACCGCATGGTCACCGACACCCGCATGCTGCTGATCGAGGGCATCAAGCTGGCGCAGAAGACCTTCATCGCCGCCAAGCTGGCGCTGGGCTGGGCGGTGGACGAGCTGGACCAGTTCGTGATCCACCAGGTCAGCCGCCCGCACACCCAGGCCTTCGTGAAGTCCATCGGCATCGACCCGAAGAAGGTCATGACCATCTTCGGCGAGCACGGCAACATCGGCCCGGCCTCGGTGCCGATCGTGCTGAGCAAGCTCAAGGAGCTGGGCCGCCTGAAGAAGGGCGACCGCATCGCCCTGCTGGGCATTGGCTCGGGCCTGAACTGCTCGATGGCCGAAGTCGAATGGTGATGCGCCCGGCGCGTCTGATCTGAGTTGAATGCAAGGGCCGGCTCGTCCGGCCCTTTGCACAGGTGAACAGCCCCATGGCGAACTACCCCGGCTATCCCCGCGACCCCAAGCGCTTCGAAGTCCGTCCCGGCATCTCCATGTCCTACCTGGACGAGGGCCCGCGCGACGGCGAAGTGGTGGTCATGCTGCACGGCAATCCGTCGTGGAGCTATTACTGGCGCACCCTGGTCGCCGGCCTGGCCGACCCGTCAGCGGCCAGGCAGTACCGCTGCATCGTGCCCGACCACGTCGGCATGGGCCTGTCGGACAAGCCCGACGATTACCTGGCCTCGGTGCCGCGCTACGACTACACGCTGCAGTCGCGCGTGGACGACCTGGAGGCGCTGCTGCGCCATGCCGGCATCGACGACGCCACCCCGGTGACCCTGGCCGTGCACGACTGGGGCGGGATGATCGGGTTCGGCTGGGCGCTCAAGCACGCCGCGCAGGTCAAGCGGCTGGTGATCCTCAACACCGCCGCCTTCCCGATGCCGGCCGACAAGGCGATGCCGTGGCAGATCGCGCTGGGCCGCGACTACTTTGTCGGCGAGATGGTGATCCGCGGATTCAATGCGTTCTCCGCCGGTGCCTCGTACCTGGGCGTGGAGCGCAAGATGCCTGCCGACGTGCGCCGCGCCTACGTGGCGCCGTACAACTCGTGGAAGAACCGGATCTCCACGATCCGCTTCATGCAGGACATCCCGCTCTCGCCCAAGGACGAGGCCTGGCCGCTGCTGGAAGCGGCCGGCAAGGCGCTGCCGTCCTTCGCCGATCGCCCGGCCTTCATCGGCTGGGGCCTGAAGGACTTCGTCTTCGACCGCCATTTCTACGAGCGCTTCCGCGCCGACCTGCCGCAGGCGCAGGTGCACGCGTTCGACGATGCCGGCCATTACGTGCTCGAAGACAAGCACGAGGTGCTGGTGCCGGAGATCCGCCGCTTCCTGGAGGCCAATCCGCTCTGAGGCGGGGCGGTTGCGAGGCGAATGCTGCCGGCGCCCATCATCGCGATGGCGCGTTGATTGAATTGGGAAAGCACACGCTTTCGACCGGCCTGTCGCCGGCGGATGCGTTGGGTCGCTCAGGCCGCCAGCGGCGTGACCGGCGGCGAGGACGGGCTGCTGCCGCCGTTGTCGTCGGGCCGGTCGTCGTCGTCGCCTGCATCGGGCCAGTCGGCCGGGGTCAGCACTGCCAGGCCGTGGGCGATCCGCGCGCGGTCGCACTGGGCGCTGGGGACGCCGTATTCCCAAGAGGCGTCCACCTCGCGGCAGGCGCTGGGCCGTCGCGGATGGATCGTGCAGCGGCTGTAGCTGCCGATGTCGGCTATCAGGGCCACGCAGCGCGGCTGCGACTGCGAGGTGCCGCGCATGGCCAGCTCGTGCAGGCGCAGCGGTTCGGTCAGCGCGATCGGAACCTGCCCGCCGAATGCCGGATCGGCCTCGCTCCAATGCAGGCTCACGCGGAAATGGGCGCAACAGGCGCCGCAGGTGAGGCAGGGATGCGCCATGGGGGCGGCCGTTGGCGGCGATGCGAGGGGGCGGTCGCGAATTCTGCCGCAACCGTGCCGTGGCGCAAGCATTGCTTGCTTCAGCTTCGTGCAGGCCAAAGGGCGATGGATGGATCGGCGATAATCGGCCGATGACCGACCCCTGCAACATCGCCGCGGCGCTGCCGCGGCTGGCCGCCGAACGTCCCGACCAGCCCGCGATCCGCTGCCCCGGTCGGCGCAGTGCGGGCGGTGGCCTGGCCGAGTACGACGTGGTCCTGGATTACCGTGCGCTGGACGCGCGCAGCGATGCGATCGCCGCCGGCCTGGCCCGGCACGGCATCGGCCGCGGCGTGCGCACCGTGGTCATGGTGCGGCCGTCGCCGGAGTTCTTCCTGCTGATGTTCGCTCTGTTCAAGGCCGGCGCGGTGCCGGTGCTGGTCGACCCGGGCATCGACCGGCGCGCGCTGAAGCAGTGCCTGGACGAGGCGAAGGCCGAGGCGTTCGTCGGCATCCCGCTGGCGCACGTGGCCCGCCTGCTGCTGGGCTGGGCGAAGTCGGCGCGGATCCTGGTCACCGTCGGTGCGCGCCTGGGTTGGGGCGGGACCACGCTGGCGCAGGTCGAGCGCGATGGCGCCGGCGCCGGTCCGCAGCTGGCCGATACCGCACCGGACGATGTGGCCGCGATCCTGTTCACCAGCGGCTCGACCGGCGTGCCCAAGGGCGTGGTCTACCGCCACCGCCATTTCGTTGCACAGATCGGGATGATGCGCGAGGCCTTCGGCATCGAACCGGGCGGCGTGGACCTGCCGACCTTCCCTCCGTTCGCGCTGTTCGACCCGGCGCTGGGCCTGACCTCGGTGATCCCGGACATGGACCCGACCCGGCCGGCCAATGCCGACCCGGCGCGACTGCACGATGCGATCTGGCGCTTCGGCGCGACCCAGCTGTTCGGCTCGCCGGCACTGATGCGCGTGCTGGCCGACTACGGCCGCCCGTTGCCGACGCTGCGCCGGGTGACCTCGGCCGGCGCGCCGGTGCCGCCAGAGGTGGTGGAGAAGATCCGCACCCTGCTCGACGACCAGGCCCAGTTCTGGACCCCATACGGCGCCACCGAGTGCCTGCCGGTGGCGGTGATCGAGGGCCGCGAGCTGCAGGGCACGCGCGCGGCGACCGAGGCCGGCGCTGGCACCTGCGTCGGCTGGCCGGTACCGCCGAACCAGGTACGCATCATCGCCGTGGACGATGCGCCGATCGCCGATTGGTCGGGCGTGCGCGAGCTGGCGCCGGGCGAAGTCGGCGAGATCACCGTCGCCGGCCCGACTGCCACCGACAGCTATTTCAATCGCGACGCGGCCACCGCTGCGGCCAAGATCCGCGAAGCGCGGCACGCGGGCGAAGGCGAGGGCGGCGAGCGCGTCGTGCACCGCATGGGCGATGTCGGCTACTTCGACGAACAGGGCCGGCTTTGGTTCTGCGGCCGCAAGACCCAGCGCGTGGAAGCGGCCGATGGCCCGCTCTATACCGAACAGGTCGAGCCGGTGTTCAACGTGCATCCGCAGGTGCGCCGCACCGCGCTGGTCGGCGTGGGCGATGGCCGCGGCACGCGGCTGCCGGTGCTGTGCGTCGAGCTGGCCGGAGGCACCAGCGCCGGCGAGTTCGCACGCATCGAATCGGAGCTGCGCGCGATCGGCGCGCGGCATCCGCATACCGCGCGGATCGGCACGTTCCTGCAGCATCCCGGTTTCCCGGTCGACATCCGCCACAACGCCAAGATCGGCCGCGAAAAGCTGGCCGCCTGGGCAACCTCGCGACTCGCCTCGCGTCCCAACTCGCGTGCTGGAGCCAACGCATGAAAATCCTGGTCACCGGTGGTGGCGGTTTCCTTGGCCAGGCGCTGTGCCGCGGCCTGCGCGAACGCGGCCATGAAGTGGTGAGTTTCCAGCGCCGGCATTCGCCGGAACTGGCCGCGCTGGGCGTGGGCCAGGTGCGCGGCGACCTGGCCGATGCCAATGCGGTGGTGCATGCCGCTGCCGGTGCCGACGCGGTATTCCACAACGCGGCCAAGGCCGGCGCCTGGGGCAGCTACGACAGCTATTTCCAGGCCAACGTGGTCGGCACGCGCAACGTGCTGGCCGCCTGCCGCACGCACGGCATCGGGCGACTGGTCTACACCTCCACGCCCAGCGTCACCCATCGCGCCACCCATCCGGTCGAGGGACTGGGCGCGGACGAAGTGCCGTACGGCGTGGACTTCCAGGCGCCGTACGCGGCGACCAAGGCGATCGCCGAACAGGAAGCGCTGGCCGCCAGCGATCACGCGCTGGCAGTGGTCGCGCTGCGTCCGCGGTTGATCTGGGGCCCGGGCGATGCGCAGATCCTGCCGCGCCTGGTCGAGCGTTCGCGTGCAGGCCGGCTGCGCATCGTCGGCAGCGGCGACAACCTGGTCGACACCACCTACATCGACAACGCCGCGCAGGCGCACTTCGATGCGTTCGAGCGGCTGGCGCCCGACGCGGCCTGCGCCGGCAAGGCCTACTTCATCTCCAACGGCGAGCCCAAGCCGATGCGCGAGGTGCTCAACGCGCTGCTGGCCGCTGCCGGCGCACCGGCGGTGGACAAGCATCTTTCGTTCAAGGCCGCCTATCGCATCGGCGCGGTCTGCGAGCGTCTGTGGCCGCTGCTGCGCCTGAAGGGCGAGCCGCCGATGACGCGCTTCCTGGCCGAGCAGCTCAGCACCACCCACTGGTACAGCATGGAGCCGGCGCGACGCGACTTCGGCTATGTGCCGAAGGTGACTTTTGACGAAGGCCTCACAAGGCTGAAGGCCTCCTTGCGCGGCGGATCGACCATCACCTGATCACCACCGCCGGCCAAGCACTATCCCCTGCAACCGCCCGGAGTGGCGTCCACGCAGGGATATCCCGATGCTTCACTACGCCGTCGTCTTCTTCGTCATCGCCGTCATCGCCGCGCTGCTGGGTTTCAGCGGCATCGCCGGCGCCGCCACCAACATCGCCTGGATCCTGTTCGTCGTCTTCCTGATCCTGGGTGCCATCTCGCTGCTGCGCGGCCGAAAAGTCTGACGCCGCTGCAGCGCGGCCGCGACATCCGAAGCTGCCGCCACGGTGCGGCAGCCCGCCGGATGTTGCGGTAGCGCAAGGAGGGAGCTCGCCGCCCGGGCCGTGTACATGCCGGCGCGCGGTTGGCACGGAAGCCATCGGACGGGTGGGGCGCGAGCCCCGCCCGTTCTTCTTTGGGCGCCGGTAAAGAGCAGGAGGTGGCGCGGCCGGCAATGGCCGGCCCGTACCTGCCGCCAGGCCCCGCCGGTAGAATGCCGGCATGCCCACGCCTTTCGATGCCCTCAAGCCGCTGGCCGGTCGTGCCCTGGAAGCGGCGCTCAACCGCGCCGTCGCCCTGGATCCGGACACGCGCACGGCACTGGCGGCGATGGATGGCCGCCGCATCTCGCTGACGCTGGAATCGCCGCCACTGGCGCTGGATATCGCCGTGCATGCCGGTTACCTGCAGGTCGGTCCGCCGCTGCGCGAAGCCGACCTGGCCGTGCGCGGCACCGTCGGTGGATTGCTGGGCCGCTTGCCGTTCCTGGCTGGTGCGCGCCCGGGCAACGGCCGCCTGCACGTATCGGGCGACGCCGACCTGGCCCAGCGCCTGCAACGGCTGGCCGCCGGTTTCGATCCGGACTGGCAGCAGCCGTTCGTCTCGGTCTTCGGCGAGGTGATCGGCGTGCAGGTCGCCAATGCCGCGGCCGCCGCGCTGCGCGGCGCGCGCGAAACGGCGGTGGGCCTGGCCCGCTCGGGCGCCGAGTACGTCACCGAGGAAAGCCGCGACGTGGTTCCGCGCGCGGAGCTGTCCGCATTCAACGATGACGTAGACGCACTGCGCGACGACGTCGAGCGCATCGCCGCGCGCGTGGCACGGCTGCCGCGCGTGGAGGTGGCCTCGTGAGGGCCGCGCTGCGCGCCTGGCGGATCGGCCGCGTTGTCCTGCGCTACCGGCTGGACGAACTGCTCGACGACACCCCCGCCGAGCGTTGGCTGCGGCTGGGCAAGCCATTCGCCCCGCGCACGCCTGCGTCGGTGGCCAAGCTGCCGCGCGGCGCGCGCCTGCGCCTTGCGCTGCAGGAGCTGGGCCCGATCTTCGTCAAGTTCGGCCAGATCCTGTCCACGCGCCGCGACCTGCTGCCGGCCGATATCGCCGAAGAGCTTTCCCTGCTGCAGGACCAGGTCGCGCCGTTCGACGGCGATACCGCCCGCGCGATCGTCGAGCAGGCGCTGGGCGAGCCGGTCACCACCGCGTTCGCCAAGTTCGACACCGTGCCCCTTGCGTCGGCCTCGATCGCCCAGGTGCACGCCGCGCGCCTGCACAGCGGCCGCGAGGTGGTGGTCAAGGTGCTGCGCCCGGACATCGAGAAGCAGATCGGCGCCGACATCGCCCTGCTCAAGTCGCTGGCCGCGCTGGTCGATCGCACCCATCCCAACGCCGACAAGATCCGTCCGCAGGCGGTGGTCACCGAGATCGAGACCACCCTGGCCGCCGAGCTGGACCTGCAGCGCGAGGGCGCCAACGCCAGCGTGATGCGCCGGCTGTGGGCCGATTCGCCGGACCTGTACGTGCCGGAAGTGATCTGGACCCACACCGCCGAGCGCGCGCTGACCATGGAGCGGGTCAGCGGCATTCCGTCCGACGACATCGCAGCGCTCGATGCGGCCGGCATCGACCGCCACGTGCTGGCGGCCAAGGGCGTGCGCGTGTTCTACACGCAGGTGTTCCGCTACAACTTCTTCCACGCCGATGCGCATGCCGGCAACATCTGGGTCGACGACGACCCGGCGCGTCGCCACGATCCGCGCTTCGTGGTGCTGGATTTCGGCATCGTCGGCCAGCTCTCGGCGCAGGACCAGTACTACCTGGCCGAGAACTTCATGGCCATCTTCCACAAGGATTACCGGCGCATCGCCGAGCTGCACGTGGAGGCTGGCTGGATGCCGGCGACCGTGCGCATCGATGAGCTGGAAGCGGCCGCGCGCGCGGTGTGCGAGCCGTACTTCACCCGCCCGCTGAGCGAGATCTCGCTGGCCGAAGTGCTGGCCAAGCTGTTCCGCACCGCGCAGCGCTACGAGCTGACCCTGCAGCCGCAGCTGATCCTGCTGCAGAAGACCCTGCTCAACATCGAAGGCGTCGGCCGCCAGCTCGATCCCAAGCTGGACATCTGGGCGGTCGCGCAACCGGTGCTGGAGCGGATCCTGCGCGAGCGCTACAGCCCGCGCCGGCTGATGCGCGAATTCCGCAAGCGCGCGCCGGAGCTGATGACCCGCGCGCCGGAAATGCCGCGCCTGCTGCACGCCTGGCTGGAGCAGCAGGTCGAAGGGCGCCACGAGATGGGTATCCGTTCGCAGGAGCTGGCCGAGGTCGCGCGTACCCTGCAGACGATGCAGCGCCGCTCGGTGGCCGCGATCCTGGGCAGTGGCCTGCTGGTGGTGGCCGCAGTGCTGTACGCACTGGAAGCCGGCGGTCCGCGCCTGTTCGGCGTGCCGCTGTCGGCATGGATCGCCGGTGTCGGCGGCCTGTGGGCGATCCTGGCCGCTTTGCCGCGGCGCTGATCCGCGCGGCCTACGCCCGCGGAATCGCGGGCCGTGCGCGCAAGGAGTCACGATGAAGGCGACGGGTCTGCGGTGCGTGCTGTGGCTTTGCGTGGCCGTGCTGGGGCCGGTGGCGAGCGCCTTGGCATCGGACGGTTCGCCGACCGATTCCCTGCGCGTGATGAGCTTCAACATCCGCTTGCCGGTCGAGGCCGACGGTGCCGACCGCTGGGACGTACGCAAGCCGTTGGCGGTGCGGATACTGCGCGAGCAGGCACCCGACGTGATCGGCCTGCAGGAACTGACGCCCGAACAGGCGCAATACCTGGCCACGCAGCTGCCCGATTACGGGCGCCTGGGCCGTGGCCGCGAGGCCGACGGCAGCGGCGAGCAGATGGGCGTGTTCTATCGCACGGATCGGTTGAGGGTGGTCGAATCCGGCGACTTCTGGCTGTCCGACACGCCGCAGCGTCCGGGCAGCATCAGCTGGGGCCATCTGCATCCGCGCATGGTGACCTGGGCCTTGTTCGAGCGCGTCGCCGATGGCCGGCGGTTCTATATGTTCAATACGCACCTGCCGTATCGCGAACAGGACGAGGCGGCGCGGGTAAAGGGCGCGCAGGCGATCGCCGACCGCGCGGCCCAACTGCCGGCCGATGTTCCGGTGGTGTTGACCGGCGACTTCAATACCGGGCCGGACAGTGCGGTGCACACGGCGTTGTCGGCCGTGTTGGCGGATGCGTGGGATGCGGCGCCGCGTCGCGCGGGGCCGGCGGAAACCTTCCACGCTTTCACCGGCCAGGCGCAGCGGCGGATCGACTGGATATTCACGCGCGGGATGACGGTGGATTCGGCACAGACGATGACTATGCAATGGGAGGGCCGCTATCCCTCCGACCATTTCCCGGTCGTGGTCGAGCTGCGACTGCAATGAGCGGCGAACAGCGCAATGCGCTGTACGCGCAGCGCAAACCGTAAACGAAACGGGCGGCCCATGGGCCGCCCGTCGAGCTTTGCCGAATGGCAGCTGCGCTTATCGCGCCGGCGCCGCCTTCGCCGCCGCAGCGAAATCGCCTGCGGTGAACGCGCTCAGCTTGGCCGGATCCAGGTGCTTGCGGATCGCCGCGTTGACCTGGTCCAGGGTGAGCGCGGCGTACTTGCTGTCCAGGTCGGCGGTGAACTGCATCGTGCGACCGAAGAACAGCTGGTCCTGCAGCATGCCGGCGACCTGGCCATCGTTGGCGCGGGCCTGTTCGCGTTCGGTCAGCAGGCCCGAGACCGCATCGCGCAATTCATCGGCGGTGACGCCGTCGGCGATGAGCCGGGTCAGTTCCTCGCGCGCGGCCGCTTCGACCTTGTCCATGTTCTGCGGCGCGGCGATGGCCTGGATCGAGAAGCTGCCGGCATCGTCCTTGCCCTCCAGGCTGTCGTCGGCGTTGATCGCGCTGCCCACGCCGTAGCTGAGGCCTTCCTTCTGGCGGATGCGATCGCCCAGTCGGGACTTCAGCGCGCCGCCGCCGAAGATGCGGTTGGCCACCACCAGCGCCGGATAGTCCGCATCGGTCACCCGCAGGGCGACGTTGTGGCGGGCCATGAACACCGCATTGGGCTTGTCCGGCGCGGGCAGGCGTTCGTTCACCGGCGCCACGGCGGTGTAGCGGGTGGAGATCGGCGCGTAGGCATGCTTCGTCTCCCAGCCGGCGAACAGCGTTTCAAGCTGCTTGCGCACGGCGGCAGCGTCGAAGTCGCCGACGATCGCGATCTCGCCCTGCGCGGTGCCGTAGAAGTCGCGATGGAACGCGACCAGGTCCTCGCGCTTGAGTGCGCGCAGCCGGGCCAGCGATTCGTCCAGGGTCTCCACGTGCAGGGGGTGGCCCGCGGGCCACGGATCGAAATGCGTTGCCAGCGCCTGCCCGGCGATGTTGCCCGGCTCATTGCGCGAGGCCTCCAGGCCGGTGATCGCCTGTAGCTTGAGCTGCTCGAACTCGTCTTCCGGGAAGGTCGGCTCGCGCAGCAATTCGGCCATCAGTGCCAGCGCCTCGGGCAGCTGCGCGCGGCGGGTGAGCAGCGACAGGTTCGCGCCCTGCAGTCCGCCGCTGACGCCGCCCTGGGTCTGCAGTGCCTCCAACTTCTGGTCGATCTGCACGCGGCTCAGCTGCTTGGAGCCGCGCATCAGCATCGCCCCGGTCATTCCGGCGGCGGTGTCGCGGCCGGTCAGCGAGGCGGTGTCGCCGAAGCGGAAGTTGCCGTCGACCACTACCGTGCCGCCGCGCGTGCGCTTGGGCAGCAAGGCCACCTTCAGGCCATCGCCGATCGTGAAGCGCTCGGTGCGCGACTCGATGTTGGCCGGGCTCGGTTCGAAGTTCTCGCCGGCATCGACCGCGGCGCGGCCGGTGTAGCCGGCCACCACGCTTGCCGCCGCCGGCGCAACCGGCACCTCGACCCGGTCCGGCGCATCGGTCGGCACGAAGCGGCCGAGCGTGCGGTTGCTGGAGCGCAGGTACTGGGCGGCGACGCGGTTGACGTCGTCGGCGCTGACCTTGGCGATCGCATCGCGGCTGGTGAACAGCAGGCGCCAGTCGCCGGCGGCGACGAACTCGGACAGGCCCATGCCGACCGCGTTGACGTCGGTGAAGTACAGGTCGTAGGCATTGGCGATGCGCTGCTGCGCCTGCGCCACTTCCTCGGCGGTGACCGGATTCTTGGCGATCTGTTCGAGCTGGGCCAGCAACACGTCTTCCATCTTCTGCGCATCGCCGCTGCGCTGCTGCACCGCCACCGCGGTGAACAGGCCCGCGTCGGCCAGGCCTTCGGCGCTGGCGCCGGCGCCGGCGGCGATCCGCGGCTCGACCAGGGCGCGGTGCAGGCGTCCGCCCGGGGTGTGCCCGAGTACGTTGCCCAACACCGACAGCGCCGCGTTGTCGGCATGGGTGCGGGCGGGGATGTGGTACGCGGCCGCGACCAGGTTCAGGTCGCCGACGCGGCGCACGGTGACCACGCGCTCGCCGTCCTGCGCCGGTTCGATGGTCGGCGCATGCGGCAGCGCGGTGGCCGGGTTCTTCACCGGACCGAACGCAGCCTGCACCTTGCCCAGCACCTGCTCCGGATCGATGCGGCCGGCGATCACCAGGGTCGCGTTGTCCGGGCGGTACCAGGTCCGGTAGAAGGCCTGCAGCTGGCCGATCTCCAGGCCTTCCACGTCCGAACGCGCGCCGATGGTGGAGTGGCCGTAGTTGTGCCAGAGGTAGGCGGTCGAGCGCAGGCGCTGCATCAGCACGCCGGCCGGGTTGTTCTCGCCGGCTTCCAGCTCGTTGCGGACCACGGTCATCTCGCTGTCCAGGTCGGACTTGGCCACGCGCGAATTGACCATGCGGTCGGCTTCCATGCGCAGCACCCAGTCCAGGGTATCGGCATTGGCCGGAAACGAGGCGAAATAGTTGGTGCGGTCCAGCGAGGTGGTCGCATTGAAGGCGATGCCGCGGCGCTTCATCTCGCCACTGATGTCATCGTGGGTCGGCGTGCCCTTGAACAGCAGGTGTTCGAGCAGATGCGCCATGCCGGTCTGGCCGTAGTTCTCGTGCACCGAGCCCACGCCGTAGGTCAGGTTGACGGTGACGGTCGGCTTGGTCGGGTCGGCGAACAGCAGCACGCGCAGGCCGTTGGCCAGGGTGAACTCGCTGATGCCCTCGATGCTCGGACCGGCGACCACGCCCTTGGGCAGGGCAGGGGACTGCGCGGCGGACACGCTCGCGCCCGGCAACGCCAGTGCCAGGGCCAGCGCGAATGCGAGAATGGGCTTGCAGGGGATCATCCGTGGTCTCCGAATCATTTGAAAAAGCCGGCGCTCGTGCCGGACGCGGCAGTGTCGCAGATGCGGTCACGGGCTGCAGCGCACTGGAGGACAGATGCAGCTGGATGTGATCTACCAGGACCATTGGCTGGCCGTCGTCGCCAAACCGGCGGGGTTGATGGTGCACGACAGTGCGCTGGCGGCCGACGAGACCGACTTCGCCGCCGACCGGCTGCGCGAGCAGTTCGGCCGCCCGATCCACCTGGTGCATAGGCTGGACCGGGCAACCAGTGGCTGCCTGCTGCTGGCGTTCGACCGCGACAGCGCATCGGCACTGGGCAAGGCGGTGATGGCGCAGCAGCTGGACAAGCGTTACCTGGCCATATGCCGGGGCTGGCCGGAGGAAGCCTTCACCATCGACCACGCGCTCGACGGCGGCCCGGGCAAGCCGCAGAAGAAGCCGGCGGTTACGCGCTTCCGCCGGCTGGCGACCGGCGAGCTGGACGAGCCGTCGGGCGGCTTCGACACCTCGCGCTACGCGCTGATGGAGTGCGAGCTGCTGACCGGTCGCTTCCGCCAGATCCGCCGCCATCTCAAGCACGCCTCGCATCACCTGATCGGCGACACCAGCCATGGCGACGGTCGCCACAACCGCGCGTTCCGCATGCGTGGCATCCACCGGATGCTGCTGCATGCCTGGCGGCTGGGCTTCCCGCATCCGCAGACCGGCCAGGTGATGCAGGTCCAGGCACCGCCGGAGGGCGAGTTCGTCAAGGCGATGGGGCTGTTCGGCTGGGAAACGCCGGCGGCCTGATCGACGGCGAGGTGCCGTCGGGATCTGCTGCGCCGCACACATCGGCGCGACGGGCCGCTCCCGTACAATCGCCCACCATGTCGACCGATGCGATCATCATCAGCCCGGACCTGGCGATCCCCGAGGCGGAGATCGTCGAGCGCTTCGTGCGCGCCAGCGGCGCCGGCGGGCAGAACGTCAACAAGGTCTCCAGCGCGGTCGAGCTGCGTTTCGACATCGCCGGCTCGCCCTCGCTGCCCGAACCGCTGCGCGCGCGACTGCTGGCCCGGCGCGACCGCCGGCTCACCGCCGAGGGCGTGCTGGTCATCGACGCCCAGCGCTTCCGCACCCAGGACCGCAACCGCCAGGACGCGCGCGAGCGGCTGGCGGCCTTTATTGCCGCTGGCCTGGCGGTGCCCAAGCGCCGCATCGAGACCAAGCCGACCCGCGCCTCCAAGCAACGTCGCCTGCAAGGCAAGCGCGAGCGCAGCGAGGTCAAGCGCGGACGCACCACCCGCAGCTGGGACTGACATGACCGCCAACGGGCCGCTGCTGCCGACGATTCCACCGAGCATGCCGCAGGTGCCGCCTGCGCGGCGGTTTTCGCGCTGGCTCGGCCGCAGCATCCTGCGCCTGGGCGGCTGGCGAGTGACCGGCACACTGCCCGACATTCCCAAGCTGGTCCTGATCGCCGCGCCGCATTCGTCCAACTGGGACGGGATCTGGGGCATGGCCGCGAAGATGGCGATGGGCTTCGACGCGCGCATCCTCGGCAAGGATTCGCTGTTCTGGTGGCCGATGTCGGTGGTGCTGCGCAAGCTGGGCGTGATCCCGCTGGACCGCAGCAAGCCGCAGGGCGTGGTCGAGCAGAGCATCGACCTGATCCGGCAATCGCCCAAGCTGTGGTTCGCGCTCGCGCCGGAAGGCACGCGCAAGCCGGTGCAGCACTGGAAGGCCGGCTTTCTCAAGATCGCCCACGGCGCCGATGTGCCGATCCTGATGGCCTACTTCCACTACCCCGACAAGATCATCGGCCTGGGTCCGCTGTTCCATACCACCGGCGACCTGCCGGCGGACATGGCGGCGATCCGCGAGTGGTACCGGCCCTGGCAGGGCAAGAACCGCGGCACCGGCTGAGCGCATGGCCGCCGCCCTGGTCTGGTTCCGCGACGACCTGCGACTGGACGACCAGCCTGCGTTGCGCGCCGCGCTCGACCGCGGCTGGCTGCCGGTGCCGGTGTACATCCATGCGCCGGACGAGGAAGGCGAGTGGGCGCCGGGCGCCGCTTCCGATGCGTGGCGTCGGCGGTCGCTGGCCGCGCTGTCGGCCGAGCTCGAACGCCGTGGCTCGCGCCTGCTGATCCTGCACGGACCGACCCTGGGCACGCTGCAGGCGCTGGCCGCGCTCACCGGTGCCGAGGCGGTGCTGTGGACGCGACGCTACGAGCCGGCGATCGAAAAGCGCGACGCGAAGATCAAGCGCACCCTGCGCGAAACCGGCCTGCATGTGGAGAGCTTCAATGGCTCGCTGCTGTTCGAGCCGTGGGATATCGCGACCAAGCAGGGCGACCCGTACCGGGTGTTCACTCCGTTCTGGCGCAACGCTCGCACGCAGTGGCGCACGCCGGCGACCTGGGATGCGCCGTCGCACCTGCCATCGCCCGACGAGGCCGGTGCACCGCATGGTGTGGCGCTGGACGATACGTTGCTCGCCCCGCGCCCGGGATGGGATGCCGGTTTCTGGCAGCGCTTCGCGCCCGGCGAAACCGGTGCCAGGCAAGCGCTGGCGCACTTCATCGACAGTTCGCTGGACGGCTACGCGGCCGCCCGCGACATGGCCGCGCAGCCGGCGACCTCGCGCCTGTCCCCGCACCTGCATTTCGGCGAAGTCGCGGTGCAGCGCGTGGCCGCCGCGATGCTGGATGCCGCCGATGCCGGTGCGCCGGTGGATCGCGAGCGCTTCCTGGCCGAGCTGGGCTGGCGCGAATTCGCCCACCACGTGATGCACCATTTCCCGCACGTGCCCGAGCGCAACCTGGATCCGCGCTTCGAGGATTTCCGCTGGGCCAATCCGACGCCCGCGCGGCTGGAGGCCTGGCAGCAGGGACGCACCGGCGTGCCGATCATCGATGCCGGCATGCGCGAGCTCTGGCACACCGGCTGGATGCACAACCGCGTGCGCATGATCGTGGCCAGCTGGCTGACCAAGCACCTGCGCCTGCACTGGGAGCACGGCGCGCGCTGGTTCTGGGACACGCTGGTCGATGCCGACCTGGCCAACAACACGCAGGGCTGGCAGTGGACCGCGGGCACCGGCGCGGACGCGGCACCGTATTTCCGCGTGTTCAATCCGGTCACCCAGGCGCGCAAGTTCGATCCGGACGGCGCGTACATCGCGCGCTGGGTGCCGGAGCTGGCCGCGTTGCCACTGCCGGCGCGGTTCGCGCCATGGGAAACGCCTGAACTGCTGCGCCGCCTCGCGCCCGGTTATCCGCGCAAGCCGCAGGTCGATCTCGCGCAGGGACGGCAGTCGGCGCTGGATGCGTTCGCCGCACTCAAGCGCGCGCGCTGAGTTTCGCGCTGGCGTCACGGTGACGTGACATGCGCCGGTTAGGATCGAACGATCCCGTTCCGAGAGGTTGCCACCATGCGCTCACTATCCATTGCATTGCTCGCGTCCGCGCTCGCCCTGGCCTGCGGCACTGCCGCCGCGCAATCGCCTGCGCCTGCCGCCAAGCCGTTCGATGCGGTGGAAGTGGCGCGCTTCGACGAACCCTGGGCGATGACGTTCCTGCCCGATGGCCGCCTGCTGGTCACCGAGAAGGCCGGCCGCCTGTGGCTGCAGGATGTGGCCAGCGGCAAGCGCACCCGCATCGAACGCGTGCCCGAGGTGGTGCATGCGGGACAAGGCGGCTTCGGCGACGTGGTGCTGCATCCGCAGTTCGCGCAGAACGGCTGGGTATACATCAGTTACGCCGAGGCCGGCGACGGCAACACTTCCGGCGCAGCGGTCGCGCGTGCAAAGCTCGATCTCGCCGACAGCGAACTGGAAGACCTGCAGGTGATCTGGCGCCAGGTGCCCAAGGTCGCCGGCAACGGCCATTACGGCCACCGCATCGCCTTCGACAACGATGGGCTGCTGTGGATCACCTCCAGCGAGCGGCAGAAGTTCGACCCGGCGCAGGACATGGCCAGCAACCTGGGCAAGGTCGTGCGCCTGCGCGACGACGGTCGCGTGCCGGACGGCAATCCGTTCCAGGGACAGGGCGATGTGACCGCGCAGGTCTGGTCGCTGGGCCATCGCAACATGCTCGGCATCGCCTTCGACGGCGATGGCCGGCTGTGGGTGCACGAGATGGGACCCAAGGGCGGCGATGAGCTCAATCTCGTCGAGAAGGGCGTCAACTACGGCTATCCGATCGTCTCCAACGGCGACCACTATGACGGCCGACCGATCCCCGACCATGACACCCAGCCGCAGTACCGCGCGCCGGTGATCACCTGGACGCCGGTGATCTCGCCGGCGGGCTTCATCATCTACAGCGGCGATCGCTATCCGGGCTGGAAGGGCAGCGGCCTGATCGGCGGCTTGTCCTCGCAGAGCCTGGTGCGCGTGGCCTTCGATGGCGACAGTGCGCGCGAGGCCGAGCGCTTCGACATGGGCACGCGCATCCGCGAGGTCGAACAGGGACCGGACGGGACGATCTGGTTGCTGGAGGATGGCGGCAAGGGATCGCAGGGCCGGCTGTTCCGGCTGGATCCGCGTTCGGGCTGAAGCACCCGCCGTGCAGGTCCCTTTGGACCTGCGCGGCTGGACCGGCATGGCGATTTGGTCAGAAGTCCCAGCGGCCGGTGACTGACAGCGGCACCGACACGCGGCTGCCGGTGTCGTTGATCGCGGCCAGGCCGAGCCCGGCGATTGCCGAGTCGTCGTCGGACAGGTCGCCGATGTAGTTCACGCCGCCGCTGACGGTCATGCTGAAGCGCTGGCTGACCGGGATGATCACGCCGGCCTCGACCCCGCCGCTGAATGCCCATGCCTTCTCGTAGAAGGGCGCGTCGGGGATCAGGATATCGGCGGCCGGGATCTCGAACGTCGCCTTGATCGCGTCGGTCTCGGTCGCGCCCACCCGTGCTCCCACGAACGGCCGGGCCCAGCCCGCCTCGCCGAAGTGGTACCGGTAGCCGAATTCCCACGAGTAGGCGTCGTAGCCGGAGAAGTGGCCGAAGACGTCCAGCTCGGTGGCCAGTGCGGGAACGTAGGCGGCGCCTACGCGCAGGCGTCCGTCATCGGCGCTGGTCTGGCGAGCCTGGAGGAATATTTCGCTCCGATCACTCAAGCCATAGCCCACCTCCAGGCCCAGCGACATGGCCGAGCCGTAGACCTGGTCATGGCCACGGGAGCCGATGCGCAGTTGCGCATCCACGCCGGCCAGTGCGGGGTTCAGTGGGCCAAGATCGGGGACATCGACCGTAGCGCCCTTGTGCACGTCGCCGCTCACGGGCGTGTCGAGGTTGCCGAGCAGGGACATCGAGAATCGGCCTTCGCCGGGACCGGCGAAGGCCGGTGAGGCCGCCGTACACATTGCGGCGGCAAGCAGCAGTCTGTTCATGGCAGTGATCCCATCGTAGGTGTCGAAGAAGGAATGCGGCATGCGCGCAGGCGACGGCGGTGCCGTCGTCGCGCGCGGGAAGGACCATCGGTCAGGGCATCAGCACCCGGTCGATGACATGGACGACGCCGTTGCTGCCACGCAGGTCGGCGGTGGTGACGTTTGCCGTGTTGCCCTTGGCATCGGTCAGTTGCACCTTGCCGCCGACCACGCGTGCGGTCAGCGTCTCGCCCTGCGCCGTCTTCAATGCGGTCTTGCCGCCACCGGCCTTGATCTGCGCCGCCAGCGTGTTCGCATCGACCTTGCCTGCGACCACGTGATAGGTCAGAACGCTGGTCAGGGTCGCCTTGTTGGCGGGCTTGAGCAGCGTGTCGACGGTGCCGGCAGGCAGTGCGTCGAACGCGGCGTTGGTCGGTGCGAACACGGTGAACGGACCTTTGCCCTTGAGCGTGTCGACCAGGCCGGCCGCCTTGACCGCTGCGACCAGCGTGCTGTGGTCGGGCGAGCCGATCGCCAGGTCGACCACGTCGCCGGCCGGTGCGGCCTGTGCAGCGGCAGCGGACGCCGCGAAGGCCGGCACGGCCATCGGAGCAATCAGGGCGAGAGAGAACGCGAGAGCGATGCGATGACGCTTCATGTGAGCCTCGTGCGAGCTGGGAAAGGGGTCGCTGCGTCGATGCAGCAAAGAGGCTTACGCCCGGCGTGACCCATCGGATTCATCACCGGATACGCACATTGATGAGCGTCTTTAGGTTCGCAACGCCCGGAGATCCATTCGCCGGTTCCGTGCGTATATCCCACTGCGCCAACCTGCGGCGCGCTCGAAGCCTTCCATGCACGACGCGCTCCCCCCCGCCACCCCACCCGCAGCTTCCGATGGCAATGCCTGGGAGCGGATGCATCGCTGGGTCGGGGGAGGCGTGGCTCGCGGGCACGACCAGGCGCTGGTCGGGCATCGCATCGACTGGTTGCGGGCATTGCCGTTCATCGCTTTGCACCTGGGGTGCCTGGCGGTGTTCTGGGTCGGGGTATCACCGGTGGCCGTACTGGTGGCCGTGGCCCTGTATGCGTTGCGGATGTTCGCGATCACCGCGTTCTACCATCGCTACTTCTCGCACCGCGCCTTCCGCACTTCGCGTGCGGTGCAGGGGATCTTCGCCGCGATCGGCGCTTCGTGCGTGCAGCGCGGCCCGCTGTGGTGGGCCGCGCACCACCGCCACCACCACCGCCATGCCGACACCGAGCACGATCCGCATTCGCCGGCGCGGCGCGGATTCCTGTGGAGCCATGTCGGCTGGTTCCTGACCGATGAAGCCTTCGCCACCGACCATCGCCGCGTGCAGGACCTGGTGCGCTTCCGGGAGCTGCGCTGGCTCGATCGCTACGACACGGCCGTGCCGGTGCTGCTGGCCGTCGCCCTGTACGCACTGGGCGAGCTGCTGCAGCACTTGGCTCCAGGCCTGGGGACCAGTGGCCCGCAGATGCTGGTGTGGGGGTTCTTCATCTCCACCGTGGTGCTGTTCCATGCCACGGTCACGATCAATTCGCTTGCGCACCGCTTCGGCCGGCGGCGCTTCGCGACCGGCGACGACAGCCGCAACAACCTGTGGATGGCGTTGCTCACCTTCGGTGAGGGCTGGCATAACAACCATCATTTCTATCCCGGCTCGGCGCGGCAGGGCTTTCGCTGGTACGAGGTGGACCTGACCTGGTACGTGCTGCGCGTCATGCAGTCGCTGGGACTGGTCTGGGACCTGCGGCCGGTACCGGCCTGGGTGATGGACAAGGCGGTGCGCCGATGAAGATCGCCGTTGTGGGTTCGGGCATCGCCGGGCTGTCGGCGGCCTGGCGATTGTCGCGCGAGCACGAGGTGACGCTGTTCGAGGCCAACGATTACCTGGGTGGCCACACCCATACCCACGAAGTCGAGCAGGACGGGCGCGCGTACCGGATCGATACCGGATTCATCGTCCACAACCCGGTCCACTATCCGCGGCTTACCGCCTTGCTCGACGAGCTGGGCGTGGCATCGCGGCCGACGACCATGGGTTTCTCCGTGCAGCGCCAGGATGGGCTGGAGTACAGCGCGACTACGCTCGACGCGCTGTTCTGCCAGCGACGCAACCTGGCATCGCCGAGATTCCTGGGCATGATCGCCGACCTGCTGCGCTTCTATCGGCAGGCACCGGCGTTGCTGCACTCGCCCGGTCCCGGGCCGACCCTGGGCGAATATCTCGCCCTGCACCGGTATGGCGACGCCTTCCGCGATGACCACCTGGTGCCGATGGCATCGGCACTGTGGTCTTCGCCGGCGGCGCGGATCCTGGAGTTTCCGGCGCAATATCTGGTCGCGTTCATGGCCAACCACCAGATGCTGCAGGTGGACGATCGCCCGCAGTGGCGCGTGGTCGAAGGCGGTTCGTCGACGTATGTGGAGCGCTTGCGCGAGCGCTGGTCCGTTGAAGTGAGACTGTCGTGTCCGATCGATGGCGTGCTTCGCAGTGCCCACGGGGTACAGGTGTGCCACGCGCAAGGACTCGAATTCTTCGATCACCTCGTTCTGGCCTGTCATGCCGATCAGGCGCTGGCGCTGCTGGACGATGCCGATCCGCGCGAGCGCGCGATCCTCGGCGCGATCGAGTACCAGCCCAACGAGGTCGTCCTGCACACCGACGCGCGCCTGCTGCCGCGCCGGCGCAAGGCCTGGGCGGCGTGGAACGCCTACGTGCCCGATGATCGTGCCGCGCCGTGTTCGGTCAGCTACTGCATGAACCTGTTGCAGGGACTGGAATCGCGCGAGCCGTTCGTGGTGACCCTCAACCGCAGCGACGCGATCGATCCCGGCAAGATCCTGCGTCGCTTGCGATACGCGCATCCGCTGTATACCCCGGCCTCGGTGGCCGCACGCGCGCGCCAGGATGAGATACAGGGCATGCGCCGCACCTGGTTCGCCGGTGCGTACTGGGGATGGGGATTCCACGAGGACGGGATCCGCAGCGGCGAAGAGATGGCGCAGGCGCTGCAGGCGCACGCAACCCGGCAGCCGGAGGTGGCGGCATGAGCGCCTTGCACAGCGCCGTATACGAAGGCCGGGTGACCCATCGCCGGCACCTGCCGCGCATGCACACCTTCAGCTATCGCATGGCCCAGCTGTACCTGGACCTGGACGAGATCGAGCAGGTCTTTGCCGGGCGCTGGTTGTGGTCGACGCAGCACCGCAACCTGGCCGAGTGGCGCCGTGCCGATTACCTGGGGCCGGCAACGCAACCGCTGAAGGCCGCGGTGCTCGATCGGGTCGAGCAGGCGACCGGACATCGTCCCGGTGGTGCGGTGCGCGTGCTCTGCCATCCGCGCTATGCCGGGCACGTGTTCAATCCGGTGACGTTCTATTACTGCCATGGCAGCGACGATGTTGCGGGCGAGACGCTGGAAGCGATCGTCGCCGAGATCACCAATACCCCCTGGGGCGAGCGCCATGCCTATGTGCTGCCGGTGGAGGCGGCGCATGCGAGCGGGCGTGCGCTGCACTGGCGCTTCGACAAGCAGTTCCACGTTTCGCCGTTCATGGCCATGGAGCGTCGCTACGACTGGCGCTTCACCACGCCCGGCGATGACCTGCGGGTACACATGCAGGTCCACGGCGAGGCGGCGCGCGAATTCGATGCGACCCTGCAGCTGCAGCGACATCCGCTCGACGGCGTGCAGCTGGCGCGCGTGCTGTGGCGATATCCGCTGATGACCGCGCAGGTGGTCGGCGCGATCCACTGGCAGGCATTGCGGCTGTGGCTCAAGCGCGTGCCTTTCCACCCGCATCCGCGGCTGCGCCCGCAGGCGATCCCGCTGCCCCCGTTCGATTCCGGAGCTCCTCGATGAACACCAGTGCCGTACCCACCCACGGCAATGCCACCAGGCCGTCCTGGCTGGATGGCGCCCTGCGGCGACGCCTGCTGGGAACGCTGGCGTCGCTGCAGCACGGCCGCGTGGAGCTGGACGATGCCTGGGGGCAGGTGCCGTTGGGCGAGGGAGGCGAGTCGAAGGTGCGCCTGCAGGTCGACGATCCGCGCTTCTACCGGGCCATGGCGATGAACGGCAGCGTCGGCGCCGGCGCTGCCTATGCCGACGGCCAGTGGCGCTGCGACGACCTGGTCGGCCTGGTGCGCTTGCTGGTACGCAACCGCGACCTGCTCGATGCGATGGAAACCGGGCCGGCACGGTTGGGCGGCATGGCGATGCGCGCGTGGCACGCGCTGCGCGACAACACCCGCGCCGGTGCGCGGCGCAATATCGCCGCGCATTACGACCTGGGCAACGACTTCTTCGAACTGTTCCTGTCGCCGGACCTGATGTACTCCTCGGCACTGTGGGCCGATGGCGACACCCTGGAGCAGGCCTCCACGCGCAAGCTCGATGCGATCTGCCGCAAGCTCGATTTGCGTGCGGGCCAGCGCGTGGTCGAGATCGGTACGGGTTGGGGCGGTTTCGCGCTGCATGCGGCACGGCACTACGGTTGCCAGGTCACCACCACCACGATCTCCGCCGAGCAGTACGCGCTGGCGCGCAGGCGCGTGGAGGAGGCCGGGTTGCAGGAGCAGGTGACGGTGCTGCAACGCGACTACCGAGACCTCGACGGCCAGTACGACCGGCTGGTGTCGATCGAGATGATCGAGGCGATCGGTGCGCGCTGGCAGGAGACCTACTTCGGCAAGCTCGCCGCCTTGCTTGCGCCGGATGGGCTGGCACTGGTGCAGGCGATCACGATCGAGGACCATCGCTACGCGCAGGCGCTGCATTCGGTGGACTTCATCAAGCGCCACGTCTTTCCCGGCAGCTTCATTCCGTCGATCCAGGCGATGCTGGCCGCCAAGACCCGCGCCAGCGACCTGGCCCTGGTCCATCTCGAGGACTTCGGCCTGTCCTATGCGCGCACCCTGCAGGCGTGGCGCGAGCGTTTCATGGCTCACCGCGAGCAGGCGCGCATGCAGGACCATGACGAACGCTTCCTGCGGCTGTGGGAGTTCTACCTGGCCTATTGCGAAGGCGGCTTCCGCGAACGCTCGATCGGCGTTGCACACCTGTTGCTGGCGCGCCCGGACGCGCGCCCGGCGCATGGCGACCGCTGGGTCGCGGAAGGCGGCCGCTGATGGGCACGCCCGTGCTGCTGGGATGGATCGCCGCGCTGATGGGGGCGGTGATGCTGGCGGGCTGGGCGTGGGAACGCGCGCGACGCAATGCCGGGATCGTCGACGTGCTGTGGGCCGCAGGCATGGGCATGGCCGCGCTGCTGTTCGCGCTGGCCGGCAGCGGTGCGGTGCTGCCGCGGATGTTGCTGGGGATCCTGGCTGGCGCCTGGGCATTGCGCCTGGCCGTGTTCCTGGCCCGGCGCGTGCTGGGCGAGCCCGAGGACGGCCGCTATCGGCAACTGCGCCAGCACTGGGGAGATCGTGGCGGCCCGTTCCTGCTGTTCTTCCTCGGCCAGGCATTGGTGGTGGTGCTGTTCGCGCTGCCGTTCGCGGCAGTGGCGGCCAATCCGGTGGCCCAGTTCACGCCTTGGTCCGCATTGGGAATCGCGGTGTGGCTGGCGAGCGTGACCGGCGAGGCGATCGCCGATCGCCAGCTGGCCCGCTTCCGTGCCGACCCGGCCCACCACGGTCGCACCTGCGATGTCGGCATGTGGCGCTACTCGCGTCATCCGAACTACTTCTTCGAATGGCTGCACTGGTTCACCTACGTATTCCTGTCGATCGGTTCGCCCCTGCATGCGCTGAGCTGGACCGGCCCGGTGCTGATGTACCTGTTCCTGCGCTATCTCAGCGGCATTCCCTGGACCGAGGCGCAGGCATTGCGCACGCGCGGCGAGGACTACCGGCGCTACCAGCAGCGCACGCCGATGGCGTTTCCCTGGTTTCCCCGCGAACCTGATCGCCGCAGCGCCTGACACTGGATGAACGACATGGAGAGCCCGACATGAGCAGCACCATCGCCCCCGAGGCCGCGCTGCGCCAGGATGCCCGCGAGCCAGGACTGCTGGGCCTGGCCGAGCGCGGCTGGCTGCCGGATGCGGCGATCCGCGCCGGTATTCGCCGGCTGTGCGCGCAACGCCTGGACGAATGCCTGGCCGGCGGCGCCGCGGCCCAGCAGGCGCGCCACCAGCGCCTGGTCGAAGCACTGCGGCGGATGCCGCTGGCCGTGCATACCGACTCGGCCAACGCCCAGCATTACGAAGTGCCGACGGCATTCTTCGAGCATTGCCTGGGACCGCGCCTGAAGTACTCGGCTTGCCTGTTCGAGCGGCCGGAGACGACCTTGGCCGAAGCCGAGGTCGCGATGCTGGGGCTGTACGCGGTGCGCGCCGGCCTTGAGGACGGCATGGATATCCTCGAGCTGGGCTGCGGTTGGGGTTCGTTGACGTTGTGGATGGCGCAGCGCTTCCCCAATGCGCGAATCACCGCCGTGTCCAACTCGAACTCGCAGCGCGAATGGATCCAGGCGCGCTGCCGCGAACAGGGGCTGGACAACGTGCAGGTGCTCACCTGCGACGTCAACGTGCTGGAGCTGGCGCCGGACCGCTTCGATCGCTGCGTGTCGGTGGAGATGTTCGAGCACGTGCGCAACCACGAGGCGCTGATGGCGCGCATCGCCGACTGGTTGCGCCCGCAGGGAAAGCTGTTCGTGCACATCTTCGCCCACCGCCTGGCCGCCTATCCGTATGACACCCAGGGCGATGGCAACTGGATGGGCCGGCACTTCTTCACCGGCGGGCTGATGCCGGCGGCCGACATGCTGCTGCACCTGCAGCGCGACCTGGTGCTGGAGCGGCGCTGGCTGGTCGACGGCACCCACTACCAGCGCACGGCCGAGGCCTGGCTGGCCAACCAGGACCGCCAGCGCGAGGCGATCCTGCCGGTGCTGGAAGCCGCTTACGGCGGCACTGCGCAGGCGAAGCTGTGGTACCAGCGCTGGCGGATCTTCTGGATGTCCTGTGCCGAACTGTTCGGCTACGACCACGGCCAGCAATGGCTGGTCGCCCACTACCTGTTCCAGCCCCGGCGCTGAGGAGAATCCATGATGCACGTCCCCCGCTATGCGCGACTGGCGTCCGCGATGCTGGTCGTCGGCCTATTGGCTGCGTGCGCCGCCTGCGCCGCCCGCGGCCCGGCGCGGCCGATCGAACCGGTCGATCACGTCGACATCGACCGCTTCATGGGCGACTGGTACGTGATCGCCTCGATTCCCACGCGCATGGAGCGGAGGGCGTTCAATGCGGTCGAGAGCTACTCGGCCGGGCGCGACGGACGCATCGACACCGTTTTCCGCTACCGCAAGGACGGCTTCGACGGGTCGCTGGAGACGATGACACCTACCGGCTTCGTCCGCCACGGGACCGGTAATGCGGTTTGGGGCATGCAGTTCGTCTGGCCGATCAAGGCCGAGTACATCATCGCTGCGCTGGCGCCGGACTACTCGGACACGATCGTGGCCCGCAACAAGCGCGACCACGTCTGGATCATGGCGCGAACGCCCACCCTTCCCGACGCCCGCTACCGGCAGCTGGTGGAGCAGGTGGAAGCAATGGGCTATGACATCTCGCTGCTGCAGCGGGTGCCGCAGCAGTGGCCGGAAGCCGCGCCGCGCCCGGCCCAACCCTGAAGCCGGTGAAAGGAGGCAGGGGTGTCGTGTGACCCGTCCCGGGATCCGTTCGGCGCTTTCATGCGTACAGCATGTGAAGCCAGCCAAGCGAGTGTCAGGGTTAAGATGCCGACCGATCCGGCAAACAGGAAAGTGACGCCGCTGTCGGCGTACAAGCGCGTGTCCAGCCCGAACAACGCCATGGCGGACGATGCTCCCTTCTGGAGCGAGCAGATGCGTTCGGTTGCCGTGCGCGAGGACATGGAGGCCTTCCTGCGCATTCACGATCATTTCGCGCCGCGGCTCAAGCGCTATCTGCTCGGCCATGGCGTGCCGGCGCCACAGGCCGACGACCTGGTGCAGGAGGCGATGATGCGCGTGTGGCGCCATGCCGCCAGCTTCGATGCGGCCCGCGCCAGCCTGTCGACCTGGCTGTTCCGGATCGTGCGCAACCTGCAGATCGACGCGCGTCGCCGCGATGCCTATCGCGAGGTCGAGGGCGAGCTTCCCGAAGGCGACGCGGCCGGTTTCGCCGATGAGGACGCCGTGTCGCCCGATGCCTACGCCGACCACATGGGTCTGGACCGGGCCATCCGCGACCTGCCCGCCAGCCAGGCGCGCCTGATCCGCATGGCCTACCTGGAATCGCGCAGCCACAGCGAGATCGCCGCCGAGCTCGGCATGCCCCTGGGCTCGGTCAAATCCACCCTGCGTCGTGCCTTCGCACGGCTGAAGGCCGGACTGGGGGCCGCGCCATGACTCCCAACCACCATCCCGATGCCTCCACCCTGCTGGCGTTCTCCGCGGGCACGCTGCCGCAGGCGTTCGCAACCGTCGTGGCCGCGCACCTGGATGTCTGTGTCCGATGCAAGAGCCAGCTCGCGCTGGCCGATGACATCGGCGGGCAACTGCTGGTCCAGCAGGAAGGCGCATCCCTGCCCGACGATGCGCGCGAGCGCTTGCGCGCCCGCGTACTCGCCGATGGCAAGCCGTTGCCGCCGCCGCGCCCTGCATCGCGCCCGCCTGTATCCGGTGGCGACCTGCCACCCAGGCTCCAGCCGTACTTCGGCCAACGCTATGCCGACCTGCGTTGGCGGATGCTCGGGCCGGGCATCCACTACGTGCGTGCGGACAGCGTGGATGACGGCCACCTGATGCTGCTGCGCACCGCCCCCGGCCGCAGCGTGCCGATGCATAGCCACGGCGGCAGCGAGCTCACCTTGATCCTGCAGGGGGCCTACCGCGATGCGATCGGGCAGTTCGCGCCCGGTGATGTCGCCGACCTGGACTCGGAGGTTGAACACCAGCCGATCACGGTGCCGGGCGTGCCCTGCATCTGCGTGGCGGCCACCGATGCGCCGCTGGTTTTTTCCGGTTGGATCCCGCGCCTGCTGCAACCGCTGTTCAAGCTCTAGCCCGGCCGATCGCAGAGGCGCTTGCTCAACTCAATCCCAGGGCTGCCGCTACCCGCTGATCGCAGCCGGTTTGCCTCGCCAGCGGCGGCGCGGCAACATCGGCGCACTATCCGCCCAACAGGGAGTCGATCATGCCCCCGCCCTTCAGTGTCGGACTGAAGCTGTGCTGGTTCGCGGTGATCGGCTACTGGCTGTGGAGCGCGCGCAACGTCAAGCGCCCGCAGCGCACCGAGTCGCGGGCCAAGCGGTTTCTCGCATACTGGTTGCCGCTGGCCGTGGCAGTGTTGCTGCTCGGGCCGGGCGAATGGTTCGGCCACAGCCTGTTGCGCGAGAAGTTCGTCCCGCACACCACCCTGGTCTACAGCATCGGCCTGCTGCTGTGCATCGCCGGCGCAGCGCTGGCGATCGCTTCGCGGCACCTGCTCGGTCGCAACTGGAGCGGCACCGTGCAGCTGAAACAGGACCATGAGCTGATCGAGGCCGGCCCGTACCGTTACGTCCGCCACCCCATCTACAGCGGCCTGCTCCTGATGTTCCTGGGCAATGCGGTGATGGTGGGCGACTGGCGCGGCCTGCTGGCGGTGGCGATCGTCGCCGTCTCGTTCTGGTTCAAGCTGCGCCAGGAAGAGCGCTGGCTCGTCGCGCTTTTCGGCCCCGTGTACGAAGACTACTGCAAGCGCACGCACGCGCTGGTTCCCGGACTGCTCTAGGAGAAATCATGGAAAACACCCAGGTCCACGGCATCCGTCAGGTCGCCATCACCGTCGCCGACGTCGACACCGCGCTCGGTTTCTATCGCGACGTGCTCGGGCTGGCGTTCCTGTTCCGCGCCGGGCCGGATCTGGCGTTCCTGGATGCCGACGGCGTGCGGGTCATGCTGACCACCCCGCAGGGCGCAGGCGCGGTGGGCGCCAATTCGATCCTGTACTTCCGGGTGCATGGCATCGTCGCCAGCCACGCGGCGATGGTCGTGCGCGGAGCGGTCGGCGAACGCGAGCCGCAGCTGGCCGCGCGCATGCCCGATCACGAGTTGTGGACCGCATTCCTGCGCGACCCGGACGGCAACCTGGTCGGATTGATGGAGGAAGTGCGCTAGTCGAAGTCGTGGCGCGTAGCGGACTAGGAGCCTGCGGGCGCCGACGGGTCGTCGGTCGAATCGTCGCGACCCAGCGCCAGTCCCGCACCCGCGCCGGCACCGGCGGCCATGCCACCGCCCATCCCGCCGCCACCGCCGCCACCGCCGCCGCCTGCGCCTCCACCACCGGACTTGCCTTCACCACCACCGTCGCCGCGCTTGCCGCCGCCGCTGGCGACCACGCGCAACGGACCCTGGCTGGGAATGGCCACGTCGGCCGCGATCGGGTCCAGGTCCAGCGCCTGGCGGATGAAGGCGCGCAGCGATGCGACCAATGCGGCGGTTTCGACCCGACGCCCGGCGACCATGTCGCCGGCGGCCTGCGCGGCCAGCCGCACCTGTTCCTGGGTGCCAAGCAGGATCACGTCCGACAGCGCAGCCTCCACCGCATCGCGGATGCGACGGCGGCGCTCGGAGCTGGACGATGCCGCATCGCCGCCGGCCGCCACTGCGGCATCGCGCCGCAGGTCGCGCAGGTGGGTGGGGTCCACGCTCAGCTCGCCGGTGAACGAGCCGCCCAGGGTCTTGTAGGCGGCGATCAGCGTCTTCAGGCGTTCGTTGATCTGGCGGTTCTCGCGTTCGCGCCGGCGTTGCATGGTCTGCATGAAGGCCAGGCGGATGCCCACCGCCACCAGCGATACCAGCACCAGCCCGAACAGGGTGGTGAGCAGGCCCGACCAGGAGCTGAAGTCGAGGAAGCCGCGCATGGGATCGACCGCTGACAGGATGGCCCACGATAGCGCGGCCGTCGTGAGCGCGCAGGCATCCCATCAGTCATATGGAACCGCGCGGCAGCGGGCGATACCGTGGGGACGTCAGATCGCAGGAGAGCCCAATGGAATCGCCCATGCCGCCCCCCAGCAACGCCACGCATGCAGCCTCGCGCATCCGTACCGCCCGCCACTGGCTGCGGCGCGAGGCACTGCCACTGCTGGTCATGGTGCTGTTGCTCGTCACCGCGCGCGCCTCGTTCGCCAACCACTACTACGTGCCCAGCGGCTCGATGCAGCCGACCCTGGAGCCCGGGGACCGGGTGGCGGTGGACATGAGTGCCTACGGCCTGCGCGTGCCGTTCACCCGTCACGTGCTGGTCGAGCGCGGCCAGCCGCAGCGCGGCGACGTGGTCGTGTTTGATTCTCCGGTCTATGGAACGCGCCTGATCAAGCGCGTAGTGGCGGTGGGCGGCGACCGTGTCGAACTGCATGACGGACACCTGTCGATCAATGGCGTGGCGATGGCCGACGCCGGCGAATCGCAGGCCGAGCGCTTCGGCGAGCGCGTGGCGCAGCTGGACCTGGCCGATGGCGGCGGCCCCGACATCATCGATGAGATGGTGCCTGCAGGACGCGTGCTGGTACTGGGCGACCATCGCGGCCGCAGCGCCGATGGCCGCGTGTTCGGCTTTGTCCAGGCCGATGCGATCTATGCGCGCGCGGTGGCGATCTACTGGCGCAGCAGTGATGGGCTGGGGTGGCGAGCGCTCTGAGGGGCGCGCGCCTGCAGCTCAGCCCGTCTTCACCACTGCTGGCGGCGTCCACTCGCCGCGCGTGATCGCTTCCTCCGGCCAGTAGGCACGCACGTACAGCGAGAAGTCGGCGCCCCTGGGTGACGGCAGCCAGTTGGCGCGCTGTACCGGATCGCTTGGCTCATCGGCCTGCACGTAGATCGTGAGCGAGCCGTCAGCGGCCTTGCGCAGGTCCTTGTTCTTGGTCCCGACCGAGTAGCGCTCGATCGCGTTGGGCTCGAAGAAGTGGTGCTGGTTGTACATGGTGAGCGACCAGAAGCCCTTCACCGGTGGAAGCTTTCCATCCGCGAAGGTGACGGTGTAGCGGTTCGCGCTGTTCAGCCGTTTCCCGTCTTCGTCCAGATCCTGGTAGAAGTACTTGGTCTCGTGGGGCTTGTTGACCAGGATGTTCGACTTGCCCACCGCGGTGCGGGTGAAGTAATCGGTGCCGAACGTCGCACCGTTGTTGATGGTGGTCCAGTTGTGCGGCAGCGGGATCCCGTAGTTGCGGAATTCGAACAGCGGCGCCACCAGTTCCTCGTCGGCGCGCTGGGCCTCCTCGGTCATCGCCGCCTTCAGCTTCGGGTCGCGCCTGGCCACTGCGATCAGCTCGCGCAGCGCGGCGTAACGCGGCTCCTCGCCCGGCAGCGGCGGGGCATCGTCGAGAAGCACGGGCAGCTGGTCGATGAACTTGTCCGGGAACACCCACCTGGTCTCCGCACCGCCGGATTCGGGCTGCGGAAACTTGGGCAGCTTGCCCCAGTCGCGCTTCTTCACCTTTCCGTCGAACTCGGCCAGCGGATAAACGTCGATGAGGCTGATGACGTCCTGGATGGCGCGCCTGTCTTCCGCGGTGTCGTCCTGGAATGCGCGCGGGCCGAAGAAGCCGGTGTTGGTCGGCGACCGGAACACCTGGTTGATGCCCGCCGGCACCTCGCCATCCCATGTAGGCCCGACCAGCAGGTAGAAGCCCGGCTTGGTGCCGTACATCGCGCCGAGGTCGGCGAAACCGTCCGTTCGCAGGTCGATGACCTGGTATACCCAGAAGCGGTCGCCGAAGTCGGGCACCTGTACCACGACCGGACTCACGTCGAGCGCGACTATCCCGCCGCCGTAGACCACGTCCTGGTTCGGGCAGGCGACCGCGCGCTCGGCCGGATCGATGTAGTCGGTGAGCATGGAGATGCGGTTGGGTGGTGCGAACGGCAGGACGCCGCCCAGCAGGCCGGGCTCCGGTGCTTCACCGAATGCCAGCCGCTTGTTGTAGATGTTCGCCATCGGCCAGGCCCAGAAGTAAGCGTCCCGTATCAGCAGTCGGGCATAGGCCTCGGTGATGCGCGTGCCCGGCACCGGACCCGGTACGGGCGCTGCAGTGGCGCGCGATGGGGCGCTGGCTCCGGTTGCAGACATGGCGGTATTCCTCGGGAATGGGCGGGCGCCGTTGCGACGGCGGCGCCCGGACACGGATGGATCGGCTACTCGACGCGTTCGAGTGCGGGTGCCTTCCATTGGCCGTCGAGCGCTTCGGCCTTGGGCTGGTACAGGCGCATGGCGATGAAGAACGGCCCGGCCGGTGCCGGCAGCCAGTTCGATTCGCGCGCCTTGCCCGGCGACTCGTGCTGGATGTGCAGGGTGATGCTGCCGTCGGGATCCTTCTGCAGCTGCGGCAGCATCGATGAGTTGATCAGGTAGCGATTGAGCGGATTGGCATAGAGCAGGCTGGAGGGCAATTCGTACATCGTCGCCGACCAGAATGCATCGACAGGCGGCAGCTGTCCGGGCGCGAAGCGCAGGGTGTAGCGCTGGCTGCCGTCGAGCTTCTGGCCGCCGGCATCGACGAAGTACGCCGGGTACATCGCTTCGTTCTTGGAGTTGCCGTAGATGCCGAGCACCGCACCGCTCATTCTGACGAGGTAATCGTTCTTCAGGAATTCGCGGGTACCGAAGGAATCGGAGCTGCTGGACTTGCCGGTATCGACCTCATTGGTCTTGTGTTCGGCGAACGCCTTCCATGCATCGGCCATGCCCGCTTCGATCGCCTGGCGACGATCCGCCGGCAGCGCGGCGACATCGAACGGCTTGCCCGCCTCGATGCCGATGCGGGCGAAACGCTCCCGCAGTTCGACCTCGCTGGGATCGGTCGGTGCGAACTGCAGCAGGAAGTTGAGGATGCCGAAGAACTCCGGCGAGGTCTTCTGCTGGTCCGGCGTGAGCGGGGTAATGAAGTCGATCGGCGGCGCGGCCGGCGGCGGAGTAGTGCCCAGGAACGCCGACAGCGGCTGCACGGTATAGCCGGACTGGATCTTCTTTACGTTGTCGATGTCGTCCGGCCCGAACAGCTGGGTGCGGAACAGGACGAATGCCAGCTCGGTCTCCGAGCGGATCACTTGCTTGATGCCCGGCGGCGTCTCGCCCTGCCAGCCCGGTCCGGCCAGCAGGAAGTTGCCGCCGTCGTTGCCGGTGGCGCGGGTGCCGACGTAGGCGAAGTTGTAGGTGAACATGTCGATGAACTGCGCGGAGAAGTACCGGCCCTTCTCCACCGGCGGCACGGTGATCACAAGCGGTTCGGCGCGCAGGTCCACGCCCAGCTGCGAGTACGGCGTGTCCGAGTTAGGCGTCTGGATCGCCTTGTCGTCGGGCGTATAGACGCGTGCGGTGTTGTGGATCTGGTTCCAGGCGCCCTTGTATTCCGGGTTGGCTGTGTCGACGAAGTACGAGTTCTGGATCCGGTAGCTGTCGACCATCGGAAAGCCGTAGATGTAGGCCTCCTTGGCGATGGCGCGGACCTCCTCTAGCGATGGGGCCGCGGCAGCATCGGCTGGCGCCTGGGATGCCGTCTCTGGCGCCTGCTTCTGGCAGCCGGCTGCCAGGGCGACCAGCCATCCCATCGCAAAGAGCCAGGCCACGGGCCGGGCATGCATGCGCATTGCGCTATCGAAGCCGGACTGCCTGCGATCGTCCTGTGTCATTGCGGTTCCCCAATCAAGTGGATGACTTCACCTCCGCCGGCATGCGGCGAAGCGGCGCTGGCGGCTGCGTCATGGCCCTGGGAATGAATCGCCATGGACCTGCGTGCTGCCTGTTTGCACAGGCTTTGGTTAAAGGGCCGTGATGGCTCGGTTGGGCCTAGTTGGAGGCGTCGCAAGAGCCTGCCCGCGGCATGTAACTGCCACGGGCAGGGCGCCGTTTCAGAAGAGCGTGTCGTGATCGTCGTCGGGAAGCTCGCCGATGACGTCGTCCTGCGCATCGAGTGGCCCGCCAACGGTGGTGGCGTCCCAGTCGTTGCGGTATACGCGGCCGCCCTTCATCACGAAGCCCAGGCTGCGCAGCGCCGAAATGTCCTCCAGCGGATTGCCTTCCAGGGCGATGATGTCGGCGAACTTGCCGGTGGAAAGCGAACCCACCTGGCCCTCCATCCCGAGCATGCGCGCCGAGGCGATGGTGCCTGCCTGCAGCGCCTGCAGGTGGCTCATGCCGGCCTGCTGGTAATACTCCACCTCGCGGATGGTGGCGGTAGTGCCGTCGTTGGGTTCGAACGGAAACTGGTCGCTGCCCAGCGAGATGTTCACGCCTTCCTCGATCGCCATCTGCAGCGCACGCCAATGGTCCTTGCCGACCTCGCGCACGCGCTCCATGTACCACTCCGGCGAGCCGATCCGCTTGTAGAACTCGAACGTCGCCGGCTGGCTCACCACGATGGTGGGCACGAACCAGGCGCCACGCTGCTTCATCGCGCGCAGCGTCGGGCGATCCAGGAAGTAGCCGTGCTCGATGCCATACACGCCCAGCTCCACCGCCTCGCGCGCGGCCCCGGCCGAGCCGGAATGCGCGGTCACCTTGCGCCCGTTGCGGGTGGCGACATCCACCACCGCCTTGATCTCTTCCGGCGTCATCAGGCCGTCGGCCAGGCCGCCGCCTGGCGTGGCGATGCCGCCGGAGACGGCGATCTTGATCCATTGCGCGCCTGAGCTGATCTCATGGCGCGTGGCCTTGCTCACTTCCGCCGGACCATCGTTGGCCAGCCGACCGCCAGCACCATGGCCGCCGGTGATGGTCACGCCCTGGCCGGCCGAAACGATGCGCGGACCGACCTGCGAGCCGCGGTTGATCGCACGGGCCAAGGCGATGTCCGCATGCAGCGGATCACCGGTGGTGCGCACGGTGGTGACGCCGCTGAGCAGTGACTTGTGCGCGTTGTCGGCCATGCGCAGCGTGAGCAGGGCCTCGCTCTCGCCGGCGTGCTCGGCCGCCATCAGGCCCGGCAGGACCAGGCCTAGATGCACATGCGTGTTGAACAGGCCCGGCGCCAGCCACTTGCCCGGAAGCGCGATCCGCCTGGCATCCGCCGGGACCGGTGTCTGGGTGGCCGGGCCGATCGCGGCGATGCGACCGTTCTCCACGATCAACACCGCGTCGGGAATCGACCGGCCGGTCAGTACGTCCACATAGCCGGCGCCGACGATGGCGGTCTTTCCGGCGGCATGTGCGGGTGCGAAATCGAGGGCCAGTAGTGCGACGGCGAAAAGGCAGGACGAAAGAATCCGGTTCATGCGTTCTCCTTGGGTCGGGACTGCCTGTATGCGAACCGTGCGCGACGGACGCTATTTACTCCTTCCAGCAATCGGAGTCCGATGCCGGGTCGATCGGTTCACGCACCAGGATCACGCGGCTGATCCGGTCTCCCTCCAGCTCCGCGTGTCCGGCAGCGAGCATGCAGTCCACCTTGCCGGCGGCTCGGCTGCGGATGATGTGGTACGTGTAGATCTTGCCGTCGCGCTGGAAGCTGTAGCGGAACGGGATGACGATCTCCACCGCGTCGGTCGCCGTCTGGATGGCCTGGAAGCGATCAGCCCAGCCGGCCGGCCCACGCATGACCTCGACGCCGTTGATCACCAGCGGCGCATCGCGGGTGAAGTACTTCGCGAAAGCCTCTTCGGTGAATGCACCAGGGGTGGCCATCGCGCCGTTCCACCACGTGAACATCTCGGTCAGCCGATCCGGCTTGGCATCGACTGCGTTGATTTCGGGCGTAGCGGAGGCGGGCAGTACGGCCGCCAATGCAATGCAGGCTGCAACGACATATCTCGCCATCATGACTACATACCTCCCCGGTATACAGCAAGCGATGGTGCGGATTTCGGTTGCGCGATTGATGCGCCAGTGACGCCAGGCTGGCAGAAGAAGCGATGCCCGGGTACGCAGGTACCATGCCACGCTTTGGCGAGTGGCGCAAAGAACGCACCGCGTCGTCTGTTGATCGACGGTGCGATGGACCATTGCGTGTGCATGCGTGGCACTGGTGCCCGATTGCTTCGCAAGGCGCGCGCCTTCATGCGCCATGTCAGAAATGTGGCGGCGTTGTTCCTGTCATCGCGGCATGGCCTTCCGGTCCGCTAGAGTGGCCGACGGCAACGCCATTAGAGTTATGACATGACAGCCAGCACCCGATCGCTCGTCGCTTTCGCCCATGTCGCCGACGTCGAACGCAGCATCCGCTTCTATGCGGACCTGGGATTCTCGGTAGCAAACTCGGTCGTGCCGGATGGCCGCATCGCGCCGGTCTGGGCATGGCTGGAAAGCGAGAAGGCCAACCTGATGGTCGGCCTGGCTTCCGGGCCGGTCGACGCGTCGCAGCAGGCGATCCTGTTCTATCTGTACTACGACGACATCAGGCAGACCCATGCCGCGCTCGTGGCGCTGGGCCATGCGGTCGGCCAGATCCAGTATCCGTTCTACATGCCCGGCGGCGAGTTCCGGCTGGAGGACCCGGACGGCTACGTCCTTATGCTGGCGCAGATCTGATTGGTAGGCGCGCGGCGGAGCCCTGGATTCGCGCGCAGAGCTGCATGGCAGGGGGAAATTGACCGGTCATCGACGCAGCCGGCGTTGCCGCGTATATCGACAGACGTTCGCGGCAACGAAGGATGGAGGTCATGGCGACGAAGAACGGGCCGGGCAAAGCGCCTGGCAAATCCGTGCAAGGCAAGGACCAGGCGCCTGTCGCGTCGCGTCGCCGGGCGCACGAGTACGAGCACCAGTATGGGCTCGAACTCCGTGGACGCGCCGTGGAGCCTGCACCAAAGCCACCCAGGCCGGGCAACGGAAAGGCAGGCGACAAGCGCTGATCGAACCTGGCGGCACGCGCCGGCCGCCCCCGATGTTGCGCATGCGGAACCCCTACCGCTGCTGCATGGCCTCGTCCGGCATCGCCCGGAAGCATTCGGCTACCACCTGCACCGCCTGTTCGATCTCAGCCACCGACATGCTGGCAAAACCCATCACCAGCCCGCCGCGGGCGGGTGGGCGCGAGTAGTACGGCGCGATCGGATACAGGTCCACGCCGCGCAGGCGGGCACTGGCGATCAGCGCATCGGCGCCGGCGGGACTAAAGCGGCGCAGCCAGGCGACCAGGTGCATGCCGGCCTGCGAATCGGCGATGTCCAGTTCGTCGCCAAGCTCGCGGCGCAACGCAGCCAGCAATGCCGAGCGCCGCTCCTCCAGCGCGCGCGCGGTGCGGCGCAGGTGGCGCTCGAAGCCGCCATCGCCGATGAAGCCGGCCATGGCCGCCTGCTCGATCGCCGAGCAGCCGAAATCGTCCTGCCATTTGGCGTTGATGTAGTCCTCGCGCAGGCCGGGCGGGATCACCAGGTAGCCCAGCCGCAGCGACGGGAACAGCACCTTGGAGAACGAGCCGACATAGATCACGTGCCCGCTGCGATCGAGCGAGCGCAACGCGGCCAGTGGCCGGGCGTCGTAGCGGAACTCGCCGTCGTAGTCGTCCTCGAAGATCCAGCAGTCGTGGCGGCTGGCGTAGTCGAGCAAGGCGCGCCGGCGTTCCAGCGACATCGCCACGCCCGTGGGGAACTGGTGCGAAGGGGTGACGTAGATCAGGCGCGGCGGCGGATCGGGCAGGCGGTCCACGCGCAAGCCCTGCGCGTCGACATCGACCGTGTCCACGCGCGCGCCGTGCATCTGCAGCACTTCGCGCATGGCGGTGTAGTGCGGCTCCTCGACCACCGCGCCATCGCCCACGTCCAGCAGCACGCGCGCGCTCAGCGACATCGCCTGCTGGGTGCCGGCGACGACCAGCACGTCTTCGGGCTGCACCTGCACGCCGCGGCGACGGCCGAGGTAATCGCAGATCGCGCGGCGCAACCCGGGCAGTCCCTGGGTCATCGGATAGGCCGGGGCGGTGTATGCGGCCGCGCGTGTCAGTTCGCGCGACCAGGCATCGATCAGCGCCGGGTTGGTGTACGGCACGCCGTAAGAGAACGCGTAACGCATCCCGGGCGTCGCCCGACCGGGCATCTGCGCATGCTGGTGGTAGCGCCGGCCGCGACGGGCGAACGCCGATTGCGGCGGCCGGGTTTCCGGAAACGCATTGGCAGGCGTGCCGGCGTCCTGCGCGGAAGGGGTGACATAGCTGCCCGAGCCGACGCGGCCGGCGATGAAGCCTTCCGCACGCAGCTGCTCGTAGGCGGCCAGCACGGTATTGCGCGACATCCGCAGGTCGCGCGCCAGCTGGCGCGTGGCAGGCAGGCGCCCCACTTCGATCCCGCCACCGGTGACCAGGATCGACTTGAGTGCGCGGGTCAGCTGCGCATGCAGCGGGCCATGACCGTCCAAATCCAGGTGCATCGCGAGCCTCCGGCTGGAATTGGCCCTATTCAAGGGCCTCGGATTGGCTCTTGATAGTGCCACTTTCTCAGGTACTGATAGGGCCAATTCCCGGGTCGCCTGGAGCTGTCGATGAATGCCGTTCCCCTGCACTGGCCTCATCCGCTTACCCGCCGCGTGCCGTGGCTGCTGCTGGCCGCCGTTTCCGGCGCCCTGCTCGATCTGGGCGTGGCGGTCCTGTTCTGGGCGGGCGAAGGGGTCGCGCCGATACGGATACCGCAGTCGATTGCCTCCTGGTTCCTGGGGCCGGCCGCTTTCCACGGCGGCATGGGAACCGCGGCGCTGGGCCTGGCCATCTACCTGCTGCTGGTCTGGGGAATGGCGCGCGCCTACCTTGGATTGGCGCGGCAGCGGCAGTCGCTGGTCGAGCAGCCATTCGTGCACGGCGCCCTCTATGGGATGACCTGCTACCTGCTCGTGTTCCATCTGTTCGTGCCCCTGCTGACGTCGGGAAACACGGCGGCCAACAGCCGTGCCGACTGGGTCCTGGCCTGCCTGGCCGCGTACGCCTTCCTGATCGGCATCCCGATCGCCTGCGCCGCGCGACGGGTGTTGGGCTGGCGCGGTGTGCTGCGCGAACGCGGCTGAGCCGTTTGGCCCGCGCTCGTCACGTTCGAATGGCTCTGGCGCAGTCGCCGGTGGCTCGCTGAAATGCGCGCCACCACCTGATCCGGAACGCCGCCATGGCTCACGATGGATTCGCCTCACCGCACCGCTTCCTGCCAAGGGCGGTGGCGATCGCCGCGCTGGTCGCCGGCAGCCTGGACCTGCTGTTCGCATTCACCTTCTGGGGACTGCACGGCGTGGGGCCGGTGCGCATCCTGCAATCCATCGCGGCCGGATGGCTGGGTCGCGCCGATGCGGCGGCCGGCGGCATGGCCGCGGCGATACTCGGCTTCGTTTCGCACTACGGCATCGTGCTGGTGATGGCGTGGGTGTATTACCGCGCCGCGCGCATGTGGCCGGCGCTGGCGCAGCGGCCGTGGCTGTACGGGGCGCTGTACGGAATCGTCCTGTTCGTGGTGATGACCTGGGCCGTCGTTCCGCTGTCGGCGGCGGGCAACGGCCATCTGACGCCGTGGCAGTCCAGCTTCCCGCTGCATATCGCCGGGCACATGCTGCTGGTCGGCATTCCCATCGCGCTGGGTGCACGACGGGCTCTGCGCTGAGGCTGGCAGGACCGAGCATGCGCTCATGGTGCTTGCGCCCCACCGCAACTTGAAAGCGGTTGCTCCAGCGATTGCAGGCCGCGTCCGCTGCCCGGCGCTTCGGCAAACAGGACCAGTCCGGCGCGCGCGGGCTGCAGGTCGGCGGGCACGTCCAGCACCGTGTGTCCGCTCCACGCCGCTGAATCCAGCCTCCATGGGCCGGCGAGCTTCCTGACCGCGCGGTCATGGCGCAGGACGCGTCCGGCGTTTTCGCCGGCAGCGACTGCTGTCTGCAATCCATCCTCGTACAGCGCCAGCCACAGCAGCGGCGCGCCATCGACGCGATCGCGATCGAGCTGCGCCTGCATGTCCACGCGCAGGCGGCCGTCCTGCGGTACGCCCGTCGACATTGCCAGCGTCGCCGGTGCGATCTCGCGACGGCGTTCGCCCAGCAGTTCGTCCATCGCCGCACCGCGCCAGTCGGCGGGCAGGTCCTGGCCGACGATCACCTGCGGGGTGAACAGCGCATTGCGGCCGAGACTTTCCAGCCGGTACCGCTGGCGCTGGCCGTGCGAAGCATCAGCGAAGCGATCGACCCAGCCCACCGAATCCCAGTAATCGACATGGAAGGCGAGCCAGCTGATCCGCCGCTCGCGTCGCGCCGCCGAGGCCAGCCAGGCGTCAGCGGCAGGGCACAAGTTGCAGCCTTCGGCGGTGTACAGCTCGACCAGCGGTCGCAATGCCTTGCCGCTGCGCGCCTGGCAGGCCGCATCCGCCGAGCCGCTCCATCCGGCCAGCACCAGCGACGTGGCCAGCGCCGCGGCACATGCCGTCGACGACCCTCGCATCGCGCGTCTCCCATCCGATCCCGCGGTCGACGCTAGACCCGTGCGCCGCGCACACCCGTGCGCAGATTGCGGATTCGCTGCACACGCCGGCTCATCACGCCAGACACGCATTCGTGCACAGAGGTTGCGCGCATTCGTGCACATCGCAATCGCGCCGGCTGCGCAGGGACCGGGGTTAAGGATTCGTAATTTCTCCGGTACCGACCCGCATCGGGTCCAGACCCGAACGAAAGAGGACTCCCATGAAGCCCGCTCCGCATCCGTTGCGCCTGGCGATCCTGGCGTCGATCGCCGCCTCCATCGCCATGCCGGCGCTGGCGCAAGAAACCGAGCCGCCGTCGGAAGCGTCCGGACCGACCACGCTGGATCGCGTGGAAGTGACCGGTTCGCGCATCAAGCGCACCGACCTGGAAACCTCCAGCCCGGTGACGGTCATCGACCGCGAGGCGATCAGCGACTCGGGCGCCGCCACGGTCGGCGAGTTCCTGCAGCGCACGCCGGCGATCGCGGGCGCCGGCATGAATCCGCAGGTGAACAACGGCGGTGGCGCCGGCGCGGCGACGGTCGACCTGCGCGGCCTGGGCCAGACTCGAACCCTGGTGCTGGTGGACGGCCGGCGCTGGATTCCGTCGGTATCCAATGCGTTCGGCGCGGTCGACATCAACACCATCCCGATGTCGATGATCGAACGGGTCGAGATCCTCAAGGATGGCGCGTCGGCGATCTACGGTTCCGACGCGATCAGTGGCGTGGTCAACTTCATCCTGCGCCACGACTTCCAGGGCATGGAGGCGAGCGCGTACTACGGCGTGTCCTCGCGCGGCGATGCCAACACCACGCGCGCCGATGCGACCTTCGGCTTCTCCAGCGACCGCGGCAGCCTCATCGCCGCCGCCGGCTACGACAAGGAAGACCCGGTCTACGCCAAGGACCGCACCTACTCCAGCCAGCCTTACCAGCTCTATGCGGGTGAAGCCGGCATCGGCGGCACCAGCCGCATCCTCACCGGTCGCTACGTTGTGCCGCGTGGCGCGGCGCAAGCCAGCGGCGTCAACCTTGCCGATCCCAACTGCGGCAATGGCGCCAACGTGGTGCTTACCCGCATGGATGGCTCGCCCGGCACCAGCGGCGGAAACTTCCGCTGCTTCGACAACGTAAACGACGTCTACAACTTCCAGGCCGACGGCAACCTCAACATGACCCCGCAGGAGCGCGCCAACATCGCTTTCAGTGCGCGCTACTTCATGACGGACAAGGTCGAGGCGTTCCTGATCGGTTCCTGGAACCGCACCGAGTCCTCGTTCCAGATCGCGCCCCTGCCGTTCGACGGCCGCGCCGCGGTCGACGACGTGCCGATAAGCGCCGACAGCCTGTACAACCCGTTCGGCGTGGACGTCACCGACGCGCGCCTGCGCCTGCGCGACTTCATTCCCACGCGCAGCACCAGCTTCGAGACCCAGACCTACCAGATCACCGCCGGACTGCGCGGCACCATCGGCGAAACAAGCTGGTCCTGGGATGCGGCCTACAGCTATGGCCGCACGCCGCAGACCCAGGTGGTGCGCGGCTACCTGTTCAGTCCGGCGCTGCGCGATGCGCTGGGACCGTCGATGATCGATCCGGCCAGCGGCGACCCGATCTGCGTGCGCACGCCCGGCGATGCGTCTACCTCGATCAGCGGCTGCCTGCCGGTCAACTTCTTCGGGCCTGCGCCCGATCCCTCCACCGCGGCCGGCCAGGCCCAGCTGGCGGCGCTGGCGCTGATCAACCCCAGCATCGTCAACACCAACTACAACGACCTGAAGAACTTCACCGCCAATGCGACCGGAGACCTGTTCGCGTTGCCGGCGGGCATGGTGTCGCTGGCGGTGGGCATCGAGTACCGCGAGGAATCGGCCGGTTCGGATGTCGACTTCCTGACCATCATCCCGCCCGGAGAGACGGTCTGCCTGATCACCCAGGAGGCATGCAGCTTCGGCAACATCTCCGGTTCGTTCGACGTCAAGGAGGCCTATGCCGAAGCGCTGCTGCCGCTGCTGGCCGACGCGCCGTTCGCGCAGCGCCTGAATGTCTCGCTGGGCGTGCGTTACTCGGACTACTCCAACTTCGGTGACACCACCAACGGCAAGGTCGGCCTGGAATGGAAGCCGATCGACGACCTGCTGGTGCGTGGTACCTACGCGCAGGTCTTCCGCGCGCCGACCATCGTCAACCTGTATGGCGTGACCACGCCCAGCGCCAACACCTATGTCGACCCGTGCAACAATTACATGGGCCAGCCGGTGGCCGATCCGCGCGCCTGCGCCAACGTGCCGACTGATGGCTCGTTCCGGCAGAGCGGCAACCAGGTGACCTCGTTCCAGGTCTCCAACCCGGACCTGCAGCCGGAAGAGGGCGACATGCTCACCTACGGCCTGGTCTACAGCCCGGAGTGGCTGGCCGGCTTCAGCACCACGATCGACTACTGGCGGGTCAAGCTCGATGACTTCATCACCAGCCTGCCCGAGACGGTGATGCTCAACCAATGCTTCGACTTCGGCCGCTATTGCGACACCTTCATCCGCGATGACGCTGGCGATGTGGCGCAGATGACCAACCAGGTCGGCAACTTCGGCTCGCTCAAGGCCAGCGGCGTGGACATCGGCTTCCGTTATGCCGGCCAGCGCAACGACTGGGGCCGGCTCTCGTGGAACCTGGATACCAGCTACCTGGCCGAGTACGAGGTGCGCCTGCTGGCCGGCGATCCGAGCAGCGATGTCGGCGCTTTCCCGGGCATTCCGGGGAGCACTGGCCTGGCGGGCACGTTCGTCGACAGCGCCAGTTCGGGCTTCGGCAACATGGCGCGCTGGCGTGCGCTCAACGACCTGCGCTGGGAAGGCGAGCGCTGGAGCGCGACGCTGTCAGCCCGTTACGTGCATCACGTGTACGAGGCGCCCGATGCGGCCGATCCGTCCGAGCCGGGTTACGTGGCCAAGCGCCGCGTGCCCTCGTTCACCCAGCACGACATCCAGGTCGGCTACCGCATCCCCGAACTGCTCGACAGCCAGCTGCAGATCGGCATACGCAACCTCACCGACCGGCAACCACCACTGATCTATTCCGGATTCAATGCCTCCACTGACCTGCGGACTTACGATGGCGTCGGACGCTTCTACTGGATGCGCTGGACCGCGCGCTTCTGAGCCGGCCATGTCTGGCATGGTCATGGATGCGTCGGTCGCCCCTACGGGTGCGGCCGACGCGACGGGGCTGGCGCGCTTCGTGCGCTGCTATGACGACGACCTGGATGCCGGCGTATGCGCCGGCCTGGTCGCCGGATTCCACAGCATGGGCGACGTGCAGCTGCGCAATGGCCGCGGCGTTCGCGCGGGGCTGGATGACAGCGCGTGGACGGAGCTGGACGTCGGCCGTCATGCGGATGCGCCATTGCTCGCGTTCTTCCGGCGCAGGGTTTCGCTGGCCCTGCAGCGTTACAACAGCGAGCTGGGGCTACCGCTGCCGGTCCCCGACAGTCCGCTGCTGGCGCCATTGATACTCAAGCGTTACCTGGCCGGCGGACGCGACCGCTTCCAGTTGCACTTCGACGCGGTGAACGAAGTCAGCGACCGCTACCTGGTGCTTCTGTGGTACCTCAACGATGTCGACGAGGGCGGCGAAACCCTGTTTCCGCTTCTCGACCTGCGCGTGGCCCCGCGACGGGGCCGCCTGCTGGTGTTTCCGCCGTACTGGCTGTTCCCGCACGCGGGGCTGCCATCGCTGAAGCAGGACAAGTACATCCTGTCCACCTACCTGCGGTTTCCGGGCGCTCACTCAAGGCTGTAGCCATGGCGCTTCACCCAGGGCGCGAGCAGCTCCAGCGTCTGCGCGGTGAAGTGCGCACGGTAGCGCTGCCAGCGGGCGATGCCCGCGCGATTCAGGGGGCGGGTCACCTGCGCGTAGCTGGGTGTGCGGATGCGTCCGGTCGATGGCGAATCGCGGCGATCTTCCAGGCCGTCGATCATCGGCAGGTCCAGGAAGCCGAGTACGCGAAGCATCGTCGCCTGCGGCTGGTCGACCAGATCCTCGTGCCGGATCTCAAGCACAGGCAGGTTCGCGCGCGCCCGCTGATCGTGCCACCAGGTCATCAGACGCGCATAGGCCTGCGCAGTGGACGCCAGCGACTCGAAGGCGAGCACGCCGCCGTTGAGTCCGAACGCCTGCATGTGGCAGCTGAGCACGACATCGCAGGGATGCCTCAGCATGAAGACGATCCGCGAATCCGGAAAGCAGCGCGCCAGGTACGGTGCGCGGGTGAAGGTCAGCGGGTACTTGTCCAGCAACCGGCGACCATCCGGGTGCAGGTATCTGCCGACTTCCTGCCAGTAGCGCGTGCGCAGGCCCGCGATGGCGGCGGTATCGAGACCGTCCAGCGCCGCATGCAGCTCCGGCGTGTGCCCGCGAGCGTGGAGGGAGGCGATCATCGCTTCCAGCGCGGGACGTTCTTCCATGGCCTGCAGCGCAGGATGGCCGCCGAGGATCCGCTGCATCAGCGTGGTGCCCGATCGCGGAAACCCGACCAGGAAGACCGGATCGGGTGGTTGCCCGTCCTGCGGCGCGTGCCGCCAGGAAGCGGGCACGTCGCGCTCCAGGCGCTGGTCGAGCCAGGCGAAGGGATCTTGCTGCGCAACCTGCGGATGGCGCGCCACCAGTGCCTGCCGCGCGTGTTGATGGGCCCGTGCCAACGCGTTGATGGCGGAGGCTTCCTGGCCATCGGCATCGAGCAGTCGCGCCGCCTCGAACTGCAGCTGGGCGGCCATCGCATCATCGGCTGTGGTAGCCAGGAACGGCGCAAGGCATACCCGCGCCTCGGCGTTGCGATCCATGCGACGGAGCCAGCGCGAACGCGCGAGCGCATGCATCGCCGATTCCGGCAAGCCGGCCAGTGCCAGTTCGGCGGTCGCTTCGTCGAGTCGGTTCAGGCGTTCCAGGAGCAGGGCGCGTCGCACCCGCAGCTCCCTGCGTTCGGGCATGGCGTGGATGCAGCGCTCCAGCAGCGCGTCGGCGCGATCTTCGTGCCCGCAGCGGGCGAGTATCCAGGCGGCATCGGCGCGTTGTGGCCATGGCAACGCGTCCAGGTCCAGGTCTGCCATGCAGTGGCTCGCTTCCTCCAGCTGCTCCAGCTCGCACAGGCATTCGGCACAGGCGATGCGCACGTCGGCCGCATCGGGTTCGGCCTGGCGCGCACACCAGAGCAGGCGTCGGGCCTGTTCGAAATGCCGGCAGGCCAGCGCCGCGCTGCCATGGCCCAGCCAGTACGCCACGCCGTCGGCGCCCACACGCGCGGCCGCTTCGAATGCCTCAAGTGCAGCCGGCGCATCGCCGCAGGACAGGCAGGCATTGCCCAGGTTCACCAGCAGCGCCGGTTCGTGCGGCGACAGCATGCGCAACCGTTCCAGTTCTTCGCGTGCCTGCGCGTGGTGCTCCTGCGCGGCCAGAGCCAGCGCCAGCACGTAGCGCCATTGCGCCAGGTCCGGATGGTTTCGCAGGATTGCCCTTGCCTGGTGTTCGACCGGCGCCGGATATCCGGCATGCAATCGCGCCAGCGCGGCATCCAATGCCGCGGTCGGGACAGGCTCGACATCGACGGGGGCGGCCGGCTGCATGGAGTGCACTGTGATCGTGCGCGTCGCCGGTGAAGAGAGCCAATCGCATTCAACGCGGGCCGAATTGGCACTTGCCTGCGATCATTCCCATCATCCGCTTGCGCCATGTCGCGGCGGCATTCGCCGAAAGCGCGGCTTGCGCACATCGCCGGAGCAGATGCCGGCCAACCGCTGGCGATCGCAGGTACAAGCGGCAGCACGCCGATGCAGCAAGCTGCACGCGTCCACCTGCACTCTCTCCGGCAGTCGCCGCTCCGCCAGTTCCGCCTGCAGAGGAACGAAAAGCGCCGGCACCGTGGATATGCCCGGCTTCGGCCGGGCGTTTTTTTTTTCGACGCCGAGATCATCGTGCTGAAGCATTCACGACTTGCGTGAATGGCCCCCTGCCCAGGTCCGCGATTGGTTCTCCACGACGGGCCACCCGATGCCTACCTTGGCCTCATCGCAAGGCAACCCTGGCATGCGCCAGAAGGGCCACTTCGATGAGGCTGTACCACCACACGCTCCGCTACGGCGAGCACCTTCCGTCATCCGTGCTGATCGACAGCGGCTTGCATCTGCTGCATGCACAGGGTCGCGGCATCCAGGTGGACGTGCCGGCCGGTTGGACGACGCTGTGCTGGCCGCCCGCCGGGCAGCTGGCCCTGGCCACGCCGGGCAGCGAATGGCAGCTGGATTGCCGGCGCATGCAGCTGTGGTCCGATGGCCCGTTGCGGATGCGTTCCAGCGGCGCGCAGGGCTGGGTCGCGATGATCGGCTCCAGCCACGCATGGTCGGCCATGTCCGGACGACGCAGGTCCGATGCAGCTGCGCTGCTGCCCTGGCAGGGCCATCCGGGCCGTGAGGTCGCCGGCTTGATGTGCCGGCTGCTGCGCGGCGCGAACGAGGCGATGTCGCGGCCCTCCGGCGATCCGGATGCGCTGCTGACCGCGCTGGTGGATGCACTGGCCGAGCGGCAACAGGATCTGCAGATGCTGCTGGCGCGATGCAGCGGCCGCAGCCTGGCGCGGCAGCAGCAGACGCTGCTGCGCCTGCTGCGCGTGCGCCATGCCATCGAATGCAATACCGACCTGCGCCTGGACCTGGATCAGCTCGCATCGGCGGCAGGCTATTCGCCGTGCCACCTGATCCGCGTGCACCGGGCGGTGTTCGGCGAGACGCCCTCGGAGTATGCGACCCGCCTGCGCGAGCGCCAGGCTTGGGACATGGTCTGCGGTTCGCGCCTGCTGATCTGCGAGATCACCGAGATGCTGGGCTTCGAAAGCCAGAGTGCGTTCTGTCGCGCGTTCAAGAATGCTTTCGGTCGCACCACCTCGCAGGTGCGCGGTTCGCATGGCGGCGAAGCAACGCGTCCGCGCGTCGCTGCATAGCCGCTTGCGCGTGGTCGCGACCGAGCATCGGCCGCGCCGCGACTAACGCTCCGAGTGCCCGGCCTCGTCGTACTCGCGCGGCGCGAGCAGGTCCGGCTTGATCAGCGCGATGAACGCGCGCGCCTGCGGCGACAGCACGCGGCCCTTGCGCACCACCACGCCGTAGCTGCGCGACGGGAAGAACGCGGCCAGCGAGCGCGAAGCCAGGCGATCGCCGTCGTTCTCGCCCAGGCAGATCGACGGCACGATCGACACGCCCATGCCCATGCCCACGTACTGCTTGATCACGTCCCAGCCGCTGACCTCCAGCGCGACCGTATACGGCACCCGGTTCTGCTGCAGCACCAGGTCGACCAGGCGCCAGGTGATCTGCCGTTTCGGAGGAAGAATCAGCGGGTAGGCGGCCAGGTCGGCCAGCTCCAGGCGCGCCTTGCGCAGCAGCGGATGCCCCGGCGGGGCGATCAGCCGCTGCTCGAACCGGTAGGCCGCTTCGTAGCTCAGGTCGGCCGGCACATCGAGCACCGTGCCCACCACCAGGTCGACCGCATCCTCGCGCAGCAGGTCGGTGCCTTCGCTGGTGACCACGTTGGTGAGGGTCAGGCGCACCTCGGGGTGGTGGGCGCGGAACGCCTCCACGATCCGCGGCAGCAGGTAGAGGATGGTCGAGCTGTTGGCGGCGATCTTCAGCTCGCCAGCGTCCAGGCCCTGGACCCGCTCGCGGAAAGCGGCCTCCAGCCCGTCGATCTGCTCGACCAGGGGCAGGGCCATCTCGTACAGCACCTCGCCCTCCCGGGTGGGGGTCAGGCGGCGCCCGTTGCGCTCCAGCAGGGGCACGCCCAGGTCCCGTTCCAGGGCCTGCAGCTGCAGGGTGATGGCCGGCTGGCTGACAAAAAGGGCATCTGCGGCACGCGACACCGACCCCAACCGCACCGTCTGGCAGAACGCGCGCAGCGGCTTGAGCCGGTCGGATTTGTAGGAAAAACGCGGACTTGCGTTGCCGGCCACCGGATGGTTGTGCCTACATATTAGTTGGACTTATGAACTACATTGACAAAACTGTTTTGTCAAATAGTTTGCCGCAGCGCAGCGTGAGCTCCCGACCCGTGCAGCCAGGAGCCTGCCATGTCCGCCACCGCCGCCACTGCCATCCCGACCTCGTCCGCCCGTCCGGCCAACCGCCCCGCCAACGTCGCCGTCGCTCCGCGCGCGGCCGCCGGGCTTGCGCTGACCGAGCGCGTCGCCGGCCAGGAGCAGCTGCTGCCGGCGCCGTTGCTGGGCCTGCTGGTGTCGCTGCACCGGGCCATCGAGCCCGAGCGCCGTGCCCGCCTGGCCGCGCGCCGCGAGCGCCAGGCTGCGTTCGATGCCGGCGCCCTGCCGGACTTCCGCACCGATACCGCCGCCATCCGCCAGGCCGACTGGAAGGTCGCGCCGATCCCGCGCGCCCTGCAGGACCGCCGCGTGGAGATCACCGGTCCGACCGACCCGAAGATGGTGATCAACGCGCTGAACTCCGGTGCGCAGTGCTACATGGCCGACTTCGAGGATTCCACCGCGCCGACCTGGCGCAACCTGCTGGCCGGCCAGCGCGCGCTGGCCGCCGCGGTCGACGGCACGCTGACGTTCGAAGGCGACAACGGCAAGCAATACCGGCTGCGCCCGTACGAGGAGCGCGCGGTGCTGATCGTGCGCCCGCGCGGCTGGCACCTGGACGAGAAGCACGTGCGCATCGACGGCGAGGCGATCTCCGGCGGCCTGTTCGACATGGCCGTGTTCGCCTGGCACAACGCGCGCACGCTGATGGCCAACGATCGCGGCCCGTACTTCTACCTGCCCAAGCTGCAGAGCATGGAAGAGGCCGCGCTGTGGGAGACCGCGCTGTCGCACGTCGAATCGATGCTGGGCCTGCCGCACGGGCAGATGAAGGTCACCGTGCTGATCGAGACGCTGCCGGCGGTGTTCGAGATGGACGAGATCCTGCACGCGCTGAAGGACCGCATCGTCGGGCTGAACTGCGGCCGCTGGGATTACATCTTTTCCTACCTGAAGACCTTCCGCGCCCACGCCGACAAGGTGCTGCCCGAGCGCGGCCAGGTGACGATGACCCAGCCGTTCCTGAAGGCCTATTCGGAGAGCCTGATCCGCACCTGCCACCGCCGCGGCGCGCATGCGATGGGCGGCATGGCCGCGCAGATCCCGATCGCCGGCGACGAGGCCGCCAACGAGCAGGCGATGGCGCGCGTGCGTGCCGACAAGCTGCGCGAAGTCACCGCCGGCCACGACGGCACCTGGGTGGCGCATCCGGCGCTGATCCCGGTGGCGCGTTCGATCTTCGACGCGCACATGCCCACGCCGAACCAGCACCACGTGCTGCGCGAGGACGTGCACGCCACCCGCGACGACCTGATCCGTCCCAGCGAAGGCACCATCACCCGCGAAGGCTTCGAGAACAACGTCGAGGTCTGCGTGCGCTACATGGCCGCCTGGCTCGACGGCAACGGCTGCGTGCCGATCCACTGGCTGATGGAGGACGCGGCCACCGCCGAGATCGCCCGCGCCCAGCTGTGGCAGTGGCTGCACCACTCCGATCCGCGTGGCCGCCACGCCGACGGCAGCCCGGTGCACCTGGCCGACGGCACGGTGATCGACTTCGCCCTGTTCGAGCGGACCCTGGCCGCGTTGCCGGGCCGTCTGGGCGACACCGCCACGCTGCCGGGCGGCTCGCGCATTCCCGAGGCCATCACCCTGCTCGACGAACTGACCCGCGCCTGCCAGCTGGTCGAATTCCTGACCCTGCCGGCGTACGCACGTATCGACTGACCCGTGCCGTCATGCCCGCAACGGCGGGCATCCAGCGACTTGCGGGCCACCAAAGTCACTGGGTCCCCGCATGCGCGGGGACGACGGAATCGGATCGACATCCCAACACCACGACCCAACTCGTACCGCAACCGCCCCACGGAGAACGCCATGACCACGCTGAAGACCGCCGCGCAGATCGAGCACGAATGGAACACCGACCCGCGCTGGGCCGGCATCACCCGCAACTACACCGCCCAGGATGTGGTCCGGTTGCGCGGCACGATCCCGGTCGAGCATTCGATCGCCAAGATCGGCGCGGAGAAGCTCTGGCGTTATCTGCACGAAAAGGACTTCGTCAACGCGCTCGGTGCGTTGACCGGCAACCAGGCCATGCAGCAGGTCAAGGCGGGCTTGAACGCGATCTACCTGTCCGGCTGGCAGGTGGCCGCCGACGCCAACCTGGCCGGGCAGATGTACCCGGACCAGTCGCTGTACCCGGCCGATTCGGTGCCGGCGGTGGTGCGCAGGATCAACAACGCGCTGCTGCGCGCCGACCAGCTGCACCACGCCGAGGGCGATGACAGCATCGACTTCCTGCAGCCGATCGTGGCCGATGCCGAGGCCGGCTTCGGCGGCGTGCTCAACGCCTTCGAGCTGATGAAGGCGATGATCGAGGCTGGTGCTTCGGGCGTGCACTTCGAGGACCAGCTGGCTTCGGTGAAGAAGTGCGGGCACATGGGCGGCAAGGTGCTGGTGCCGACCCGCGAGGCGGTGGAGAAGCTCAACGCCGCGCGCCTGGCCGCCGACGTGATGGGCGTGCCGACGCTGCTGGTCGCGCGCACCGACGCGGAGGCCGCCGACCTGCTGACCTCCGACGTGGACGACAACGACAAGCCGTTCACCACCGGCGAGCGCACGGTCGAAGGCTTCTACAAGGTGCGCAACGGCCTGGATCAGTCGATCAGCCGCGGCCTGGCCTACGCGCCGTACGCCGACCTGGTCTGGTGCGAGACCGGCAAGCCGGACCTGGAGTTCGCGCGCAAGTTCGCCGAGGCGATCCACGCCAAGTTCCCGGGCAAGATGCTGGCCTACAACTGCTCGCCCTCGTTCAACTGGAAGAAGAACCTGGACGACGCGACCATTGCGAAGTTCCAGAAGGAAATCGCCAGCTACGGCTACAAGTTCCAGTTCATCACCCTGGCCGGCTTCCATGCGCTGAACTACTCGATGTTCAACCTGGCCCACGGCTATGCGCGCAACCAGATGAGCGCGTTCGTGGAGCTGCAGGAGGCCGAGTTCGCCGCCGCCGAGAAGGGCTTCACCGCGGTCAAGCACCAGCGCGAGGTCGGCACCGGCTATTTCGACCAGGTGACCCAGGCGATCCAGCAGGGCCAGTCCTCGACCACGGCGCTGAAGGGCTCCACCGAAGAAGAGCAGTTCCACGACCGCGCCGCGGCCTGAGGCCAGGACGCCGGCAGTCCCGGCTTGCGCCGGGACCGGTCGTGCGGGTGCGCCCGGGAGGGGGCGCACCCGCTTTTTTTTGAGAGAGGCGCGGCCCCGCCGCTCCGGTTCCCGCGTTTGCCCGGATAGGGGCCGGCATCCGCCGGCGGCGCGCGTGCCGGGAGCCAGACCATGGTCCGACAGGGACTGCCACGGGGGAGGGGCGCGCGGTGGCGCGCGCGCGGCAGAGGCCCGGCCGGGCGGTGGCTCCCCGGCAGCGCGGCGGAGCCCCGGCCCCAAGCCCTGCGGCGGGCGTTCCGGGGCGGCATTCCCGGCCTAACCGGCGGTGGCCCCAGGCCGACCGTCGGCGCCATCCATGTGACTTCCAGGCCATTCCGTACGTGGGCCGATGGTATGCTCCTCATTCACCCGGGGGGGGCCGGGTACGGGAGCCGTGGGATGTCGAGCGACGGCGTGACGCGCAACGTCCGAGACAGGAACGACCAGGAAGGCAGCGGTGGCGGAAACGCCGCCCTGTCGTCGTGCGAGTTCGATTTGTTCGCGGCGATCGGCCATGAACGGCCGATGCGCGCGGGCGAGCGCCTGTTCCGTCGCGGCGATACCGGCGAAGTCATGTATGTCATCGCCCATGGCCGGGTCGAGCTGGACTTCGGCAACGACCTGGCGACCAAGCAGCTGGGCCCGCAGGAATTCTTCGGCGAGCTGGGCCTGCTGATCGGCGAGCACACCCGCAGCGCCGACGCGGTGGCCGTCACCGACGGCCGGATAGTCGAGCTGGGCGAGGAGGAGTTCCAGCAGCTGGTCGCACGCGACCCGCACCTGGTGGCGCAGTTCCTGCGCCGCTCGATCACCCGCGTGGTGCTCAACGAGCAGAGCCTGATCCGCCAGCTGCGCCGCCGCAACCAGGACCTGGAAACGGCGCTGGACAACCTCTACGCCACCACCCACCAGCTCAACCAGACCGAAGAGCTGATCCGCACCGACGAGCTCACCGGCCTGTACAACCGCCGTGGCCTGACCTTGCACCTGCAGGAATGCCGGCGGCTGGGCATGAAGCAGTCGATGGGCCTGGTGCTGGTGGACTGCGACCGCTTCAAGCAGGTCAACGACGACCATGGCCACCTGATCGGCGACCGCGTGCTGCAGAACATCGCCGGCATACTGCGCTCGGTCGCCGGCGCCGACGACGTGCCCTGCCGCCTGGGCGGCGACGAGTTCTGCCTGCTGGTATCGGCGCAGCGCCGCGAAGACGTGATGCGCTACGCCGAGTTCGTCGTGGCCACCACTCGCAACCTGCTGCAGTTGCAGCAGGCCGTGCCGACCATCTGCCCGGTCAGCGTCGGCTATTGCCTGGTGGAACCGGAGCAGGATTGGAACGACTGGTATGCCCGCGCCGACGCGGCCTTGTACGAGGCCAAGCGCATGGGCGGCAACCGGGCGTTCTGGATCGACGGCCTTCCCCCGTCCGACGCATGAGACGGCGACGATGGATGGAATGCCGCACGATGCCCACGCCCCGCAGCTGCGGACACTGCTGCTGACCGATCTGTGCGACTCCACCGCACTGGTGGAGAGGCTGGGCGACAGTGCGGCGGCGACCCTCTACCGCGACCACGACCGGCTGGTGCTGGAACTGCAGCAGCGCTGGCGCGGCCGCCTGATCGACCGTTCCGATGGCCTGCTGCTGCTGTTCGAGCGCCCGCTGGACGGGCTCGGCTTCGCCCTGGATTACCGCCGCGGCCTGGATGCACTGGGCCACGCGCACCGCATCGGCCCGATGCTCGCCCGTGCCGGCCTGCACGTGGGCGAGGTGCTGATCTGGCGCAACAGCGAGGAAGCGGTCAGCGCCGGCGCCAAGCCGGTGGAGGTCGAAGGCCTGGCCAAGCCGTTCACCGCACGTCTGATGCACCTGGCCCGGCCCGGCCAGATCCTGCTGTCGTCGGTGGTCGAGCCGCTGGTGCGCCGCTCGGTGCGCGAGCTGGGCGAGCGCGGCCACGCGCTGCAGTGGCGCACGCACGGCCGCTGGCTGTTCAAGGGCGTGCCCGAAGTACAGGAAGTGCACGAGGTCGGCGAGCCCGAGCTGGCGCCCTTGCGCGCGCCGCGCGGCGACGCCAAGGCGCGACGCGAAATGCCGGTCTGGCGCCGCCCGCTGGCGGTCGCCGCCGAGGTGGTCGTGGTCACCGGCCTGGTCGTCGGCGGCTGGTTCATGACCCGCCCGGAACCTGCCATCGCCTTCTCCGAGCGCGACTGGGTCGTGGTGGGCGACCTGCGCAACCTCACCGGCCAGACCGTGCTGGACGATTCGCTGGAGCAGGCGTTCCGGATCAGCCTGGAGCAGTCGCGGTACGTCAACGTGCTGAGCGACCTGAAGGTGCGCAACACGCTGGCGAGGATGGAGCGCGATCCGGAAACGACCGCGGTTGATCGGAATATTGGTTCGGAAGTGGCGATGCGCGATGGCGCGCGACTGCTGATCCTGCCGACAGTCGCCGAAGTGGGTGGGCGGGTGAGGTTCAGCGTCGAGGTGGTCGATCCCAACAGCCAGCGGACCTTGATCGCGCAGTCGTCGGATGGGCGAGGGATGGCTTCCGCGTTGGGATCAATTGATGCGGTAACGGCGAGCCTGCGCAACGCGCTCGGCGAGGAAGTCACTTCGGTCAGTCGAGATTCGGCGCCGTTGCCGGATGTCACGACGTCCAATCTGGATGCCCTGCGTGCTTATGCTTTGGGCCAGAAGGCTTTCGGTGAGTCCCGCTATCGCCAGGCAAAGGGCTTCTATCAGCGGGCCGTCGAGCTGGACCCCAAGTTCGGCCTGGCGTACATAGGGCTTCTGAAATCGTCCAATGCGCAGATGGAGATCGCAGAAGGAAAGGAGTACCTGTCTTCGGCACTCAAGCTTCGCTACCGCCTGCCTCCTCGAGATCAGCTGTACCTCGATGCCTGGAATGCCGAGGTCAATGATCCGACGGCGACCTTGGAAAAATGGAAGCAGGTTGCCGAGCTCTACCCGGATTACTTTCCCGCCTTTGCGAACGTCGCCCATTCACTGCATGCGCGCAACCGCTACAGCGAGGGTTTGAAATACGCTTCCAAGGCCGTGGTCCCCCAGAACGGATTCTCCGCCCTGTCAACGAGCCTCGTCGGGCAGCTGCGTCTGGGAATGGACGAGCCGGAGGAAGCGACGCAGGCGTTCGCGGAAGCGGTAAAGGAAGGGGCGGTTACGTCAGTTGTTGGCTTGGCGAACAGCTATGCAGCCCAGCGGAACTTCGAAAAGGCGGCAGAGGCTTGGCCTACCCAGAGCAAGCTCACGTTCCCATACTTCGATCGCGTCAGCGCTTACATCGATCAGGGGCGATGGGATGAGGCGATAAGCGAAGCCAATGAGCGGACCGCTCAGGCGACGCAGGGGTCGCTTCGCGAAGAGCTCGGTCAAATCGTTGTCGCCAGCGCGCTCTTGGCGGCCGGACGTAGCCGGGAGTCGCTGTCCGTATTGCCGCAGGCCATAGATAACCTCTTGGCGCGCCAGGCCGATTCAACCACGCCGCGCGTCGATGCGGAGGACGCCGCATACGCAGCCATGATGGGAGCTCTCATTGCGCAGCGAATGGGAGACAGGAAGTTGGCCGCGACGGTGTTGAAGCAGTTGAAGCCGTGGGAGAACGATCGCGATCGACCGCACGGAGCGCTGTATTCCGCGGTCGCGGCGAACCAGCTCCGGATCTCGGGAGATCCAGGCGAGGCCGTTTCCATGTTGGAAAAGACCCTGGATGGCGCCGAGCCGCTACAGGTCCGCCAGGTGCTGTTGGAGGCGTATGCAGACATGGGCAGGGCTGACGATGCTTTGGCACAGGCAGCATGGCTTGCGGAGCATCGCGGTCGCGCTTACGCGGAACTGGGTTGCGCTCGCTGTCAGCAGCCAATGAATGTCTACGACACCGTTGCCAGTCACCTGCGTGCTGCGGAGATCCTCGCTTCGTCCAACCGAGTGGACGAAGCGAAGAAGGAACTCACGCGTCTGGACGACGCGTGGAGCAACCAGGACGAGCCCGATTACTTGCGGCGACGCAGGGGCGCGGTGGTCGCCACGTTCAACTGAATGGGCGACATCCCCATGCCGCCGATCAGCTGGTTCTCAAGCGATTCGCGGGTTCCCTGAATTGTCGCCTTGGTCGCGATCCTGTCCACGCTGAGGCATGCGCTCAACTGTTCCAGTGCGGCCGCACCGGCCGTATCTCCCTTGGCGACCTTGTAGCCCGAAGCCACCAGGGCTGACTTGGGATCTTTCTTGAACAGGCGCCGGAATTCGTTGTCCGTGCCGAGCTTGTCCAGCAGCTTGCGTGCGACTTTAGGGTCCAGCGGCGCGGCTGCCCCCGACTTCTTAGTAGCCATGTTTTCCCCTGGATACGGCCCGGAATGGGCCGCTGCGCGCAATCTAGCCGCACGAAAGCGCCGCTACAAGCGGCTGCTTTCCGGCGGGGCGAGCGCTCCGTCGGATTCGGGCGGCGCCATGTTCCGGGTTCGTCCCCGGGTTTGGCCGAGCGGCGGACGTTCCGGAATCCGGGCGCTTGGGCGTGAGAGACTTTCCGCCGTGTTCGGGGGGCCGGATACGGGGTTTCAGGGGTAAAGAATGCTGATTCGGCGATGCCGCGTGCTCTATCTGGAGCCACGGGAGGAAGTGGAGTTCGACCTGCCAGCCCTGCTCCGGGGCGGCGATGGGCTGCGCAGTGAGGTGCGCTGGATCGCGCTGGCGCCGCACCTGGGCCGTGAAATCGAAGTCGATGCAGGCGAACGCGAGCTGCTCGGTGGGCTCAGTGCCGAACGCTGGGTCGACGCCAAGTCGCTCGGCGAGTCGGTAGCCAAGCCATTGGCCCGGCTGCTGCGGGAGGGGCTGGTCCAGGCGGACGGTCGTCGCCATGCCGGGCATCGCGAGCGGGAAGCGGCATTCCGCGAAGTCCACTGGCATCCGCTGGCCGCCACCCTGCATGCGTTCACCCGCTGGGAAGCGGCCGATGCGGTGCAGTCGATGGAGGACACCGGCACGGCGACTGCGCAGGGCCTGCGCGAGGTACTGGGCGCGCCGCCACCGGAAGTGATCGCCCTGGCGAGCGACGAGAGCCTGCTCTCGTTGCCGCGCAGTACGGGCAACGACTTCGATGCATTGCTCGGGCGCCGCGCCACCTGTCGAAATTTCGACGCCGCCCGCCCCCTGCCGTTCGCGATGTTCGCGCAACTGCTCGAGCGCGTATTCGCAGCGCAGGCGCAGATCGAGGTCACCGAAGACACTGCGTTCCTGAAGAAGACCAGCCCGTCGGGCGGTGGCCTGCATCCGGTGGAAACCTACCTGCTGGTCCAGAACGTCGATGGACTGGCGCCTGGCCTGTACCACTACCGACCATTGCAGCACGCGCTCGAACCACTGCCTGCACCGGACCTTGAACTGGCCGAACTCGCCTCGCAGGCGGTGGCCCGCCAGCACTGGTTCGCCAACGCGCACGCGATGGCGATTCTGGCGCCGCGCTGGAACCGTCATTACTGGAAATACCGCCGGCACGCGAAAGGCTATCGCGCGGTGGCGCTGGAGGCCGGCCACCTGTCGCAGACCTTGTACCTGGCGGCCACCGAAGCCGGTCTGGCGGCTTACATCACCGCGGCGATCAACGAGATTCCGCTGGAACGCGCACTGGACCTGGATCCGGCAAGCGAAGGCATCCTCGCGATCTGCGGCTTCGGCTGGCGCGGCGAGACGATGGAAACGATGGAGCTCGATCCGCTCGGCACGATCTGGCAGCTGTAGCAGCGGGCGCCGGAATCCGGCGCCCGCTCTTCGTAGCAGTTGCTTACTTGCGAACGTCCTGCGTATGCGCCTGCAGCGCCGTGCTCAGGCCTTCCACGCCGTCGGCGCCGGCCGGGACGGTGACGCTGGAGCCCTTGAGGTCCTCGCCGATCGGCTGGGCACGGCCGCCCAGGCACTTGGCCAGGAAGTTCTCGGCGATCGCGTTGAAGGCCTTGTTGTTCTCCGGGCGGGCGAAGCCGTGGCCCTCGTCGGGGAACAGCACGTAGGTGACCGGGATGTTCTTGGCCTTCATCGCGTCGACGATCTGATCGCTTTCGGCCTGCTTCACGCGCGGGTCGTTGGCGCCCTGGCCGATCAGCAGCGGCTTGGTGATCTTGTCGGCGTGGGTCAGCGGCGAACGCTCGGTCAGCCACTTCTTGCCTTCCTCGGTGCGCGGATCGCCCATGCGCTTGGCCAGCTGCTCGTAGAAGCTGGCCCAGTACGGCGGCACGGTGGCCAGCAGCGTGTTGAGGTTGGACGGGCCGACGATGTCCACGCCGCAGGCGAAGGTGTCGGGCGTGAAGGTCAGGCCGGCCAGCGTGGCGTAACCGCCGTAGCTGCCGCCCATGATCGCGACCTTGTCGGCGGTGGTGATGCCCTGGCCGACGGCCCACTGCACCGCATCGATCAGGTCGTCGTGCATCTTGCCGGCCCACTCGCCGTCGCCGGCGTTGGTGAACTCCTTGCCGAAGCCGGTGGAGCCGCGGTAGTTGACCGCCAGCACCGCGTAGCCGCGGTTGGCCAGCCACTGGTCGTAGCTGCTGTAGCCGTAGTCGTCGCGCGCCCACGGACCGCCGTGGACCAGCAGCACCAGCGGCACCGGCGCGTTGGCCTTGCCGTCGCCATCCGGGTCGGCCTGCACGGGCAGGGTGAGGTAGCTGGGCAGGGTCAGGCCGTCGCGCGACTTGATCTCCAGCGGCCACATCGGCGCCAGCGGCTTGCCGTCCAGCGCCGGACGCGCGGAGAACAGCTTGGTCAGCTTGCCTTCGGCGCCGGGCGTGCGGTCGTAGCGGTAATAGACCACCGGCGATTCGGCGGCCGAGTAGGTGACGATCCAGGTCTTGTCGTCGAGCGTGCGCGCGTTGACGCCCGCCTCGCCGGGACCGATGCCTTCCAGCGTCTTCAGGTCGGCGGTGAGCGCGTCGCCCAGCGGCTTCCATTCCTCGCGCAGGTAATCCACCGACACCGCCTGCAGCTCGCCGGTGCGCGGATCGGACAGGCCGCCGCCGATGTCGGCGCGTGCGTCTTCGGCCAGCAGCTTGCGCTCGCCGGTGGCGCTGTCGATCGCGTACACCGCCGAGGTGTTGCGGTTGCGCGAGTCGGCCAGGTACAGGGTCTTGCCGTCGTTGGTCAGGCCCAGGACGCTGGTGGTGAGCACGTCCTCGAACGGGATGTCGTCGGCCTTCTCCCACGCGTTGCCGGCGCGCTTGAGGATGTCCATGCCGCCGTCCGGGCGCGAGCGCTGGGCGAAGCGCAGGTTGTATTCGCCATCGGCGATGTAGCCGGCGATCTCCTGGGTGTTCTTCTCCACCAGCGTGCGCGCGCCGCTGGCCAGGTCGACGCGATAGAGGTCGTGCCACTTGGCATCGCGGTCGTTCATGCCGACCAGGATGCTGTCGGGCTGGGTCGGGCTGACGCCGACGACCTGCGCGGTGGTCTTCTCGAACGCAGTGAGGTCGCGGCTCTGGTTGCTGGCCAGGTCGACCGCGAACAGGTGGAAGTCCTCGTCGCCGCCGCTGTCGCGCAGGTACAGCAGCGTGTCGGGGCGGTAGGACCAGAAGTAGTTGCGGATGCCGCGCGCCTTGTCGTCGGTGACCGCACGACCGGCGGACGGATCGCTGGCCGGCGCGACCCATACGTTCATCACGCCATCGACCGGCGCGATCCAGCTCAGGTACTTGCCGTCGGGGCTGATCTGCACGGCGGCGCGTTCGGGATTGCCGAACAGCGCATCGCGCGCGATCAGTTCCACTTCCTTCGGTGCTTCCGGCATGGCGGTCGTGGCGGCGGTGGTGTCGCCCTGCTTGCCGGTGCAGGCGGCCAGGGCGAGGGCAAGGCTGGTGACGACGAACAGGTTCGTGCGGCGCATGGGCAGGGGTTCCCCTTGGATGCCGGTCGGCATCGGAACGGCAACGCTATCCCATGCAGGCGTCGCCGTCGTTGGTTGCGCGTTAATCGGCGGGGTGACTGATGGGAGGGGGGTATGGCCTTCGGGGTTGCGTTGGGCCTGTCTGCGGGGCGACGGGCCTGGCCGGTAGGTGTGAGGGTGTGCAGGAGCGGAAGCAGCGGGGCAGGCGCCGCTCTACGGGCGGCTGCCGGCCGGGCGTGACGTCTCACTTGCCGGGCGCGAGCCGGATTTCGAATTGCCGGTGGGCCTCCAGGCGACAGCGGCCAGCGAAGCGAGCTCTCTACGGGGACCGGCAAGCCGGCGTAATGAGGGTAGCTACGACGAGTTCGTGCCCGACGAGACCTTGCTCGACGAGGCCGACCTGCGGGAAACGTGCGTTGTGGCGACGCGTCTTGCGAACGCTTTCGCCTAATGCGTGCCCGCATATAGTGGAGCGCGATAACCCAACGCCTCGGCCAGGTGCGCGGTGGCGATGGCCTCGGCTCCCTCCAGATCGGCGACGGTGCGGGCCACGCGCAGCACGCGGTGCAGGCTGCGGGCGGTGAGCTGCAGGCGTTCGGCGGCCTGTTCGAGCAGGCGCTGGCCGTCGTCGGCCAGCCGGCAGGCCAGCGAAATGCCGGCCGTATCCAGATGGGCATTGAGCCGATTGGCGCGCGCCAGCTGCCGCGCCTGCGCGGCGACCACGCGCTCGCGGATCGCCAGGCTGGATTCGCCCGGCGGTGCGTCGCTGCGTAATGCCTGCGGCGGCAACCGTGCCATCGCCAGGTGCAGGTCGATGCGATCCAGCAGCGGGCCGGAGATCCGGCTCCAGTAGTGGCGGACCCGGTCGGGTGTGCACCGGCAGCGCGCGGACGGGTCACCGGCCCATCCGCAGGGGCAAGGGTTCATCGCGGCGACCAGCTGGAAGCGGGCCGGGAACTCGGCGCTGCGCCCGGCGCGGGCAACGGTGATCCGGCCGGATTCCAGTGGTTCGCGCAGCACTTCCAGCGCGGCGCGATGCCATTCGGGAAGCTCGTCCAGGAACAGCACGCCGTTGTGCGCCAGCGAGATCTCGCCCGGCCGTGGAGGACTGCCGCCGCCCGCCAGGGCCACCGCACTGGCGCCGTGATGCGGCGCGCGCCAGGGTCGCTGCCGCCATTGCCGCGGATCGAAACCGCGACCGCTGATCGAGGCGACGGCGGCCGTTTCCAGCGCCTCGGCCTCGCTCGCCTCGGGCAGCAGGCCGGGCAGGCGCGAAGCCAGCAGGGTCTTGCCGCAACCGGGCGGGCCGCTCATCAGCAGGTGATGCCCGCCAGCGGCGGCAATCTCCAGCGCGCGCCGCGCCTGTGCCTGCCCGCGCACGTCGGCCATGTCTGGCAATGGAGTCGGTGCGGTGGCGAGCGTGCCGGCCTCGGCACGTGGCAGTGCCGACTGCCCGCCCAGTCCGGCGCAGGTTTCCAGCAGGGTGCGGGCGACGTAGGCCTCCGCGTCGCGGGCCAGCGCAGCCTCCGCGCCGCTACCGACCGGGATCACCAGGCGGCGACCGTCGCGGGCGGCGGCCAGGACCGCGGGCAGTACGCCGTCGACCGGACGCAGTTCTCCGGTCAGTCCCAGCTCGCCGAGGAACTCGCAGCCGGCCAGCGCGTCGCGGTCGATCTGGCCGCTGGCGGCCAGGATGCCCAGCGCGATGGGCAGGTCGAAGCGCCCGCCGTCCTTGGGCAGGTCGGCGGGCGCGAGGTTGATGGTGATGCGCCGCTGCGGATACTCGAACTGGGCGCAGAGGATGGCGGCGCGGACGCGGTCGCGCGATTCGCGCACCGCAGCGGCCGGAAGGCCGACGATTTGCGTGGACGGAAGGCCGCCGGACAGGTGGACCTCCACCTGCACCGGCGGTGCGGCGATACCTGCGCGGGCCCGGCTGTGTACCAGCGCCAGGCCCACGGCGAAGGCCTCAGTGCGGGCTGGCCGGCGGCTGGCCGGCGTCGCGCAGGCGGGCCTCCAGCTCGGTGACGGTGCGTTCGAGCGTTTCCAGCTTCTCGCGGGTGCGCAGCAGCACCGCGCGCTGGACGTCGAACTCCTCCCGGGTGACCAGGTCCAGCTTGCCCAGCCCGGCCTGCAGTGCGCTGCGGAAGCTGGCCTGCAGCTCCTCGCCCGACTCGCGCAGGCCCGGCGGAACCAGCTCGCTCAGGCGGCGGGCGAGGTCGTCGATGTGGTGGAAATCGATCATGGCGGTCTCCGGCGTGGAAGGTAGCGTGCGCCGGCGTGGCGACGGCAGGAATCGGACTGTGGCCCCGCGTGCGGTCGGAAAAATCCGGTGCGGCCGCGGACATTGGACCGGAGCAGGCCGCCGCGTGGCAAGCGGGCACGTGGCAAGCGCGTGCCGCGTTATCCTGTCGGCCCGCCCGCGCACTGGAGCCGCCCGATGAAGATGATCATGGCCGTGATCAAGCCGTTCAAGCTGGACGACGTGCGCGAAGCGCTGTCCGGCCAGGGCATCGCCGGGATCACCGTCACCGAGGTGAAGGGTTTTGGCCGGCAGAAGGGCCACACCGAGCTCTACCGCGGCGCCGAGTACGTGGTCGATTTCCTGCCCAAGGTGAAGATCGAGGTCGCCGTTACCGACGACCAGGTCGAAACGGTGGTCGAAGCCATCGTCCGCGCCGCCGGCACCGGCAAGATCGGCGACGGCAAGGTCTTCGTCTACGACCTGGGCCAGGTGGTGCGCATCCGCACCGGCGAACTGGATGCCGACGCGCTGTAATCCGCGCCACGCCCGCGCCCGGGAATGAAAAAGCCCCGCTTGCGCGGGGCTTTTTTTTTAGCGGCTTTCGGGCGTCTGCAGTGCTTCAGCCCTGCGCTTCGCCGAATGGGCGAGCCTTGCTTCAGCCCTGAGCTTCGCCCAGCGGGCGAGCCTTGTTTCAGCCTTGTGCTTCGCCCAGGGCCTCGGCCACGAACGGCGGCGCGACCAGCACGCCCTGGTGCAGGTGCGCGCTGTAGTACTTGGTGGTGAAGCTCTTGGCCGCCGCATCGCCATCGCGGAAACCGAAGCCCTGGCCCTTGCGCGCCAGGGTCACGCTCCACCAGCCGGTCGGATAGCACGGCTGCGGGAACGGCAGGGTCTTGAACGTGCTGAAGCCGGCCTTGCCCATTTCCGAGCGCATCGCCTTGATCAGCTCCAGCTGGGCCAGCGGCGATTCGGATTGCTGGACCAGGATGCCGTCGTCCTTCAGCGCGCGGAAGCAGCTGGCGTAGAAGTCCTTGTTGAACAGGCCCTCGGCCGGACCGACCGGATCGGTCGAGTCGACGATCACCACGTCCACGCTGCCGGCCGGGCAGTTGGCCATGTAGGCGACGCCGTCGTCGAACAGCAGTTCGGCGCGCGGATCATTGTTGGAATCGCACAGCTCCGGGAAGTACTTCTCGGCCATGCGCGTGACCTGCTCGTCGATGTCGCACTGGGTCGCGCTTTCCACGCCCGGGTGCTTGAGCACCTCGCGCAGCGTGCCGCAGTCGCCGCCGCCGATGATCACCACGCGCTTGGGAGCGCTGTGGGTGAACAGCACCGGATGGCTGATCATCTCGTGGTACAGGAAGTTGTCGCGGCTGGTGAGCATCACCGCGCCGTCGATCAGCATCAGGTTGCCCCAGTCGGTCGTCTTGTAGATCTCGATGTTCTGGAACGGCGACTGCACCTGGTCCAGCTTGGCTTCGATCCGGTAGCCGATGGCCGAGCCGGTCGGCTCGAAATGCTCGATGTACCAGTTGTCCTGGGTGCTCATGGCGGTGTCCTTTGCTTGAATCCCTTCCCGTGGAGGGAAGGTGCCCTGCAGGGGCGGATGAGGGTCGGCGAAGCGGTGGCGATGGAGGTGGGGCGGGGACGCATGAAGGTATCGGCTACTCCGACCCTCACCCCCACCCCTCTTGCGGAGGGAGAGGGGCTAAAACTTGCGCTGGGCCTGTCTCGGCGAGAGGGGGGAGCCCGGCGGGCGCGCATTGTAACGGACCCTTCTGAACGCCGGGGTTAGAATGCGCGTCCTTTATTTCAGCCCGAGCCTCACGCCGATGAGCGACTGGTCCCCCGACCACGCCCGCAAGACCTGGTCCATCCCGCACTGGTCGGGCGGTTACTTCGACGTGGCCGACGGCGCCATGCAGGTGCTGCCCCGTGGCGAGGGCGGCCCGGCGTTGCCGTTGCCGGCGCTGGTGGAGGCCGCGCGCGGCCAGGGCATGCAGCTGCCGCTGCTGCTGCGCTTCCCGGACATCCTCGGCGACCGCCTGGGCCGGCTGCAGGCCGCGTTCGCCCAGGCCATGGCCGATTGGGATTACGCCGGCGGCTATACCGCCGTGTACCCGATCAAGGTCAACCAGCACCGCGGCGTGGCCGGCACCCTGGCCAGCCACCACGGCGAGGGCTTCGGCCTGGAAGCGGGCAGCAAGCCGGAGCTGATGGCGGTGCTGGCCCTGTCCCGTCCGGGCGGGCTGATCGTCTGCAACGGCTACAAGGACCGCGAGTACATCCGCCTGGCGCTGATCGGCCGCAAGCTGGGCCTGGAGACCTTCATCGTCATCGAGAAGCCCTCCGAGCTGGCGCTGGTGATGGAAGAGGCGGCCAACCTGGGCGTGCGTCCGGGCCTGGGCGTGCGCATGCGCCTGGCCAGCCTGGGCGCGGGCAAGTGGCAGAACAGCGGCGGCGACAAGGCCAAGTTCGGCCTCTCTCCGCGCCAGCTGCTGGACCTGTGGAAGTCGCTGCGCGACTCGGGCATGACCGACTGCCTGCAGCTGCTGCACTTCCACATGGGCTCGCAGATCTCCAACGTGCGCGACATCGCCAACGGCATGCGCGAGGCGACCCGTTACTTCAGCGAGCTCTCGCGCCTGGGCGCGAAGGTGCGCTACATGGACGTCGGCGGCGGCCTGGGCATCGATTACGAAGGCACCCGTTCGCGCAGCGAGTGCTCGATCAATTACGGCCTGAACCAGTACGCGGCCAACATCGTCCAGCCGCTGGCCGAAGCCTGCGCCGAGCAGGGCCTGGTGCCGCCGCGCATCGTCACCGAATGCGGCCGCGCGATGACCGCGCACCACGCGGTGCTGGTGGCCAACACCACCGAGGTGGAGACCGCGCCGGAAGGGCGCGTGCCCGACGCGCACGACGACGAGCCGGCCGCGATCCGCCACCTGCGCGAGCTGCACGCCGACCTGCACCAGCGGCCGCCGCTGGAGCTGTTCCACGAAGCCCAGCACTTCCACGCCGAAGGCCTGTCGGCCTACGCGCTGGGCCAGATCGACCTGCCGCAGCGCGCGCGCGTGGACGACCTGTTCTACGCGGTGGCCCATGGCGTGCGAGCGCAGCTGGACTGGGGCGAGCGCAGCCACCGCGCGGTGCTGGACGAGCTCAACGACCGCCTGGTCGACAAGTACTTCGTCAACTTCAGCGTGTTCGAATCGATCCCCGATGCGTGGGCGATCGACCAGGTGTTCCCGATCGTGCCGATCGATCGCCTGGACGAGGTGCCCACGCGCCGCGGCGTGATCGCCGACATGACCTGCGATTCGGACGGCACGGTGAAGACCTACGTCGAGCACGGCGGCCTGGACACCTCGCTGCCGCTGCATCCGGTGCGCCACGGCGAGAGCTATTGCCTGGCGTTCTTCCTGGTCGGTGCGTACCAGGAGATCCTCGGCGACATCCACAACCTGTTCGGCGATACCGACGCGGTGGAAGTGCGGCTGACCGCCGACGGCGGCTACGAGCTGACCCAGCAGCGCCGCGGCGACACCACCGACGTCATGCTCGACTACGTCGGCTACCGCCTGGACGACCTGCGCTCGGCCTACGCGCAACGCGTCCACGCCGCCGGCCTGCCGGAAGCCGAATCGCTGGCGCTGGCGCAAGCCCTGGAAGCCGGCCTGACCGGCTACACCTACCTGTCGGACGAACCGCTGGCCTGAGCCGGCGCGTCGTCGGGCTGGTGCGGCACTCCGGTAGCGCGACCGGAGGCCGCGCCGCCGTCGCGGCGCGCGCTGCGCCGGAAGCCGCCGTGACAGCCGTCATGCGGACGCAGGCATCACGGTCGCCGACGCAACCGTCGGCCGTGTATGGTGAGGCCCGGGCCATACGGGAGCGTGCGAGTGCTGGAACTGTTCAAGGCGGTCGGCATCGGCCTGGCGACGCTGTTGCCGCTGGCCAATCCACTCACCACCGTCGCGTTGCTGATGGGCCTGTCGCGCGGTATGACCGAGCAGGAGCGAGACCGGCAGGCGCTCAAGGCCTCGATCTACGTGTTCGTGATCATGGCCACGGCGTACTACACCGGCCAGCTGGTGATGAACGTCTTCGGCATCTCGATCACCGGCCTGCGCATCGCCGGCGGCCTGATCGTCGCGTTCATCGGCTTCCGCATGCTGTTCCCGCAGCAGAAGCTCGACGAGACCCCCGAGGTGGAGCGCCGCAACGAGGAACTGCGCCAGCGCCGCACCGAGGACATCGCCTTCATTCCGCTGGCGATGCCCAGCACCGCCGGCCCGGGCACCATCGCCCTGATCATCAGTACCGCCGCGGCGGTGCAGGACAAGCGGCCCTACGCCGAGTGGGTGATGCACACCGCTCCGCCGCTCACCTTCTTCCTGGCCAGCCTGATCCTGCTGCTGTGCCTGCGCAGCTCCGGCGCGATCATGCGCGTGCTTGGCAACAGCGGCGTGGAGGCGTTCTCGCGCCTGATGGGCTTCCTGCTGGTCTGCATCGGCGTGCAGTTCGTGATCAACGGCGTCTACGAAGTGGCCGAGGAAGTGGCCGCACTGCTGCGCTGAGCCTGGTTGCGTCCAGGCGGGTGTCGAGCGGAGGCTCTGCCCCGCTGCTTTTGAATCCGCTTTCCCGCCGCGTTGCGGATATCTCAAGCCGCGCGGGAAGCGGCGGGGCAGAGCCCCGCTCTACGCTTGCGCGCGGCGCGCCTCAGGCGCGATAGACCTGGAATCCGGCGAACGACTGCGTCACCGGCATGATTTCCAGCCGGTTGATGTTGAGGTGCGCCGGCAAGGTGGCGACGTAGAAGATCTGCTCGGCGATGTCCTCGCCGGTCATCGGCTGGGCGTCCTTGTACAGCGTGTCCGATGCGGCCTGGTTGCCGTGCGTGCGCACCAGGGTGAACTCGGTTTCGGCCATGCCCGGCTCGATCGTGGTCACGCGCACGCCGCTGCCGTGCAGGTCGGTGCGCAGGTTCAGCGAGAACTGGCTGACAAAGGCCTTGGTGCCGCCGTAGACATTGCCGCCGGGATACGGATACACGCCGGCCACCGAGCTGATGTTGATGACCACGCCCTTGCGCGCGACCAGCGCCGGCAACAGGCGGTGGGTCAGGGTCACCAGCGCGGTGATGTTGGTGTCGATCATCACCCGCCAGTCCTCGAGGCTGGCCTGCTGCGCCGGCGCGGTGCCCAGCGCCAGGCCGGCGTTGTTGACCAGCACGTCGATGTCGCGGAAGCCCTCGGGCAGCGCGTCGATCGCCGTGCTCATCGCCGCCGCATCGCGCACGTCGAACTGCGCCGGATGCACATTGGCCGCGCCGAGTTCGTCGACCAGCGCCTGCAGGCGGTCGCCGCGACGGCCGGTCGCCACCACCTTCCAGCCGGCTCCGACGAAACGGCGCGCGGCAGCCAGGCCGAAACCGGACGTGGCGCCGGTGATGAAGGCGGTGCGGGTCATGTAGGGGTCTCCGGCTCAGTGCGGCTTGGGTGGGGGTGTGGTCGAGGAATCCGGCGACTTCTCTGTCCCGGTCTCGGCCCTGGAGCGGGCAGCTTGGTGCAGCTGCATCAGTGTGGAGTGATCGATCTCGTGTGTGGCGGTGATCGCCCCCGCTTGGATTTCGACGAGTGCATAGCGCGGATAGTCCGTGGAATATCCCATATGCGAGTTGGCGCCCGGCGCACCCAGCGGTATTACCAGGGTGCCGCTGTACCAAGTCGCGGGAATCGGCGCGAGCTGTCCGGGGAAATACGCCTGCAGGTCGGCGGCGCGCGCGCGGTCATCGTCACAGGCGCCATAGACCATGCGCTCGAGCCACAGCCGGTCCTGGCGCAGGGCCCACCACGCGCGATAGCCGCGCCAGTTGGCGGTGCAGTTGCCCAAACTCTGGCCCGCTGCATCGCGGAACGTTTGCCACTGCGCGGGTTCGTCGAGCAGCGCGCCGAAGGGTTCCGTATGCAGAGGCCGGGCCTGGCCCTGGTAGTCGATGACGTCGGGTATCTGCTCGGTGGCTGTGGCCGGTCCGGCGCTCAATAACGCGACGAGTGCCAGCATCACCGGCGCGCAGGCCGACAGGATCGCGTGATACCGGCCTCGGAGCGCGACAGGAATCACTGCGCCTTGATTGCCATTGCCGGCAAGCCGCTGGCGGCGAGCTTGCGCTTGGCTTCGGCCAGTTCGCTGGCGGTGCCGTAGGGCCCCATGCGCACGCGATACACGGTCTTGCCGGCAGCCTGCCCGGATTCCACGCGCGCGCCGAGGCCGAGCATGGCGATCTTGGCCTTCACTTCCTCCGCGTCGCCGGCCGCGCCGAAGGCACCGGCCTGGAGGATGTAGCGCGCGCCGTCGCTGGACGCTGCCGCGGTGGCAGTGGTCGTCGTCGGCTGCGCTTCCGAGATGGCGGCCGGTTCGGTGCTGGTGACCGTGGTGGCCGTTGCGACCGGCGCCGTCGGCGTCGGTGCGCGGCCTTCCAGTGCTGCGCGAGCACGACGGGCTTCTTCCTGCGCGCGGCGCGCTTCTTCCTCGCGCGCGCTGGCGGCCAGCTCGGCGTCGGACATGCGCACTTCGTTACCCGGCAGCACCGTATAGAAGTCGTACTGGGTGGCCGCATCGGCCGGCGCTGCAGGCGTGTCGGTCGTCGGCGTATCGGCGATGGCCTCGGTGTCGGCGATCGGCGCCGGCTGCGCATCGGGATTGGCGCGCGGGCCGAAGCGGACGAAGCCGTCGCCGTCCTTCTTCAGCAGGCCCGGCACGGCCAGGAACACCACCGCGCCGATCGCCAGTCCCGCCACCACCCAGACCCACGCCGGGCGGCCGCTGCTGCCATTGCGTCGAGCCTGGTTCTTGCCACGTCTTGCCGCCATTACTGCCTGTCTCCGTCTTTATCCAGCGCGCGGGTTTCAGCGCGTCACATCCGCTCCGGCGCGCTGACGCCGAGCAGTTCGAGTCCGTTCGCCAATGCCTGCCGAACCGCCAGGGCCAGGGCCAGGCGCGCATCGCGCAGGTCCGCCTCTTCCACCAGCACTGGCGTGTTCGCGTACCAGGTGTGGAAAGCATAGGCCAGTTCGCGCAGGTACTGGGCGACCAGGTGCGGCTCCAGCGACTGGCCGGCCGCCTCGACCGTTTCCGGCCAACGCGACAGCTCGACCATCAGCGACAGCGAGCCCTCGTCGTCGAGTCTGGCCAGCTGCGCCAGCGCATTGGCCTGGTCGTACGCGTAGCCCTTTTCGGCGGCCTGGCGCAGCAGGCTGGCCACGCGGGCATGCGCGTACTGCACGTAGAACACCGGGTTGTCGTTGCTCTGCTGGCGGGCAAGGTCGATGTCGAACACCAGCTGCGAATCGGGCTTGCGCGCGATCAGGAACCAGCGCGTGGCATCGCGCCCGGCTTCCTCGATCAGGTCGCGCAGGGTCAGGTACGAGCCGGCGCGCTTGGACAGCTTCACTTCCTCGCCGCCGCGCATCACCGTCACCATCTGGTGCAGCACGTATTCGGGCCAGCCCTTGGGGATGCCCACGTCCAGCGCCTGCAGGCCGGCCTTCACCCGCGCCAGCGAACCGTGGTGGTCGGCGCCCAGCTCGGTGATCGCGCGCTCGTAGCCACGCTGCCACTTGCTCAGGTGGTAGGCCACGTCCGGCACGAAGTACGTGTAGGTGCCGTCGGACTTGCGCATCACCCGGTCCTTGTCGTCGCCGAAGTCGGTCGAGCGCAGCCACAGCGCGCCGCCTTCCTCGTAGGTGTGGCCCTTGGCGACCAGCTCGCGCACGGTCTCTTCGACCTTGCCGCCGGTGTACAGCGAGCTCTCCAGGAAATACACGTCGAAATCCACGCCGAACGCGGCCAGGTCCTGGTTCTGCTCGTTGCGCAGCCAGGCCACGGCGAAGCGGCGGATCGCGTCGGTGTCGTCCGGGTCGCGCGCGCCGGCCACGCTGTGGCCTTCGATCTGCACGGTATCGCCGCGCAGGTAACCGTCGGCCACGTCCTGGATGTAGTCGCCGTTGTACGCGTCGGCCGGCCAGTCGGCATCGCCGGGCTTGAGCCCGCGTGCGCGTGCCTGGGTCGAGCGCGCCAGGTTCTCGATCTGCACGCCGGCGTCGTTGTAGTAGAACTCGCGCTTGACGGTCCAGCCGTTGGCATCGAGCACGCGCGCGATGCAGTCGCCGATCGCCGCGGCGCGGCCGTGGCCCACGTGCAGCGGGCCGGTCGGGTTGGCCGACACGTATTCCACGCCGGCGGTGTGGCCCTGGCCGGAAGTGTTGCGGCCGTACTCGCGGCCGTGGCGCAGCGCGGCGGCGATTTCGCGCTGCCAGGCACCCGGCGCCAGCTGGAAGTTGATGAAGCCCGGCCCGGCGATCTCGACCTTGGCGACGTCCTCGCTGGCCGGCAGCGCATCGACCAGCGCCTGCGCGATCGCGCGCGGGTTGGTGCGCGCGGCCTTGGCCAGCAGCATCGCCGCATTGGTGGCGAAGTCGCCATGCTCGCGGGTCTTGGGCCGCTCGATGACGAAGTCGGGAGTGGCGGCGTCGGCGGGCAGGGTGCCGGCGGCACGCAGCGCATCGATGCCCTGGACGACCAGGGCGTTGAGAAGGGTCTTCACGCGGGAGGCGGATTCATGCGGTGGCCGGGCATTTTACCCGCTCCGCCGGGCTCGGGCCGGCTTTGACGCGGGCTTCGGGGGCGCGGGCGGTTCGGCGTCCAGCGCCGCAGCCATCGCCGCCATCCGGGCGATGGTGTTCATGTTGCGGCCGGTGCCGGCCTCCCCGGCCGGAATCCGCAGCCGGGAATCGGCCATGCCGGCGCCGTAGTCCACGTAGATCTCCCGCTCGCCCAGGGCCAGGCGCTCGTCCTTGCGCTGGCTCACCGTGGCCAGCGCGTCCGCGGGCGGGGCGCCGTCGAGCAGGATGGCGATGGTGCGGTTGGGCGCCTGTTCGGGGAAGGGATTGGCCGCCAGGATCCGCGCCAGCTCGGCGGCGGTGCGGACCAGCACGCGGACCGGCTTGCCGGCGTAGTCGCGCAGGCGCCGCTCCAGCGCGGCCTTGACCTGCGCCTCGGCCAGGCCGGTGTGGAACACGACATTGCCGCTGGCGATGTAGGTCCGCACGCCGGCATAGCCTTCGGCCTCGCACATCGCCTGCAGCTGCGACATCGGCAGCTTGCCGGTGCCACCGACGTTGACCGCACGCAGCAGGGCGGCATAGGCGGGCATCGCGGGATTCCTCTGGGAGCCAGGCCCGCAATCTACCCCGCCGGCGGTCGCTGTCGTTCAGACCAGCCCGCGCGCGGCCAGCGAGACCGGTTCGCCGTCGCCGACCACGAAATGATCCAGCAACCGCACCTCAACCAGCGCCAGGGCCTGCTTGAGCCGGGCGGTGACCGCGCGGTCGGCCGATGACGGGTCGGCGCAACCGGACGGGTGGTTGTGGCCGACGATGACCGCGGCGGCGTTGTGCGCGAGCGCGCGGCGGGCAACTTCGCGCGGATGGACTTCGGCACCGTCGATGGTTCCGGCAAACAGTTCCTCGAACGCCAGCACCCGGTGCCGGGTATCCAGGAACAACGCGGCGAACACCTCGCGCCTGTGCGGCCGCAGCCGGCGGGCGAAATAGCGGCCGGCGGCGGCCGGATCGGTCAGCGCGTCGCCGCGCTCCAGGGCGGCGGCCATGTGCCGGTTACCCAACTCCAGCGCCGCCGCCAGCTGGCAGGCGCGCGCCGGTCCCAGGCCGGGCAGGCGCGCCAGTTCGGCCGGATCCCGGTCTAGAAGTGCGCGCAACGGGCCGTGTGCGCCGAGCAGGTCGCGTGCGGTCTGCACCGCATCGCGGCCGGCCAGGCCCGAGCCGAGGAAGATCGCCAGCAGCTCGGCATCCGACAGCCCGCCAGCACCGAGGGCCAGCAGCTTCTCGCGGGGACGTTCGGTGCGGGGCCAGTGGCGGATGTGCATGGCCCCAGCCTGCGCGCCGGAACCGGGTGCCGGGATCGGTGTGGCACAGGGCTTGGAGTAAGCTTGGCGGCCTGTTCAGCGTAGGAAAGAACCCGGTGAGTGCTACGGCTACCGGCCCGCTCGGCGGGCAGCGGATCCTGTTGTGCGTGGGCGGCGGCATTGCCGCCTACAAGTCGCTGGAACTGGTACGGCGCCTGCGCGATGCCGGTGCGGCAGTGCAGGTGGCGATGACTGCCGGCGCCCAGCAGTTCGTCACCCCGCTCAGCTTCCAGGCCCTGTCCGGCCACCCGGTGCGGACCACGCTTTGGGACAGCGCCGCCGAGCAGGCGATGGGCCACCTGGAACTGGCCCGCTGGGCCGACCGCGTGGTCATCGCCCCGGCCACCGCCGACCTGCTGGCGCGGCTGGCGCATGGCCAGGCCGATGACCTGGTCACCACCTTGTGCCTGGCCACCGAAGCGCCGCTGAGCGTGGCCCCGGCGATGAACCACCGCATGTGGCAGCACCCGGCCACGGTCGCCAATGTCGCACTGCTGCGCTCGCGCGGGGTGCAGGTGATCGGACCGGACGACGGCCCGCTGGCCGAAGGCGAATCCGGCCCCGGCCGGCTGCGCGAACCGGACGCGATCGTCGCCGAACTGGCCGGCGCCGCGGCACCGGCCGCCCATTCGGCTGCCCGTGCCAGCACCCAGGCCAACACGAAGGGCCTGCTGCAGGGACTGAAGGTGGTGGTCAGCGCCGGGCCGACCTACGAGGACCTGGACCCGGTGCGGTACCTGGGCAATCGCAGCAGCGGCAAGATGGGCTTTGCCGTCGCCGCCAGCGCCGCCCGCCAGGGCGCGCATGTGGTGCTGGTCGCAGGTCCCGTGCAACTGGATACGCCGCCGGGGGTGGAGCGCGTGGATGTGCGCTCGGCCGCGCAGATGCGCGAGGCCGTGGCCGCCGCGCTGCCGGCCGACATCTACATCGGCGCCGCCGCGGTGGCCGATTACACCCCGCGCGCGTTCTCGCCCAACAAGATCAAGAAGACCGGTACCGGCGATACCCTGGCGGTGGACCTGGTCCGCACGCCCGACATCCTGGCCGAGGTCGCCCGCCGCGAGGACGCCGGCCTGAAGCTGGTGGTCGGCTTCGCCGCCGAGACCCACAACGTGGCCGACTATGCCCGGCAGAAACTGGAAGCCAAGCGCCTGGACCTCATCGTGGCCAACCGCGTCGGCATTCCCGGCGCCGGTTTCGAGAGCGACGACAACGCCATGACCGCCTTCTGGCCCGGCGGCGAGCGCGATTTCCCGGCCGCGCCGAAGGTGCGCCTGGCCGATGGGCTGATCGCGCTGGTCGCCGAGCGGCTGAAGGCGTGACGACGATGACGGCACACGAACTGGAAGTCCGCCTGCTCGACCCGCGCTTCGGCGATACCTGGCCGCTGCCCGAATACGCCACCGCCGCCAGCGCCGGCATGGACCTGCGCGCGGCGCTGGAGACCGAGCTTGTCCTGGTGCCGGGCGACGCGGCGTTGGTACCCAGTGGCCTGTCCATCCATATCGGCGATCCGGGCCTGTGCGCCCTGGTCCTGCCGCGCTCGGGCCTGGGCCACCGCCACGGCATCGTGCTGGGCAACGGCACGGGCCTGATCGACGCCGACTACCAGGGCCCTCTGCTGATCAGCCTCTGGAACCGGGGCCGGGAAACGTTCACGATCCAGCCGGGGGACCGGATTGCGCAGCTGGTGTTGGCACCAATCGTGCGAGCAAAGCTGAAGGTCGTGGATACTTTCGCCGGCAGCGCGCGCGGCGAGGGTGGGTTCGGACACACCGGCGTACGTTGAACAGGGGAAAGGAACGCATGGCGCACATGGATGCAGGTCCGCTGTCGGCGGGGCAGCTCAGGAAGCAGGCGCCGTTGCTGGCGCTGCTGCTGGCGCTGCTGGCCGCGTGGTTCGCGTGGAGCGGGGTAGCGCAGTGGCGCGCCGATGCGCGCGAACAGGCGTTGGCCTCTGCCCGGGACGGGCTCGTGGCCAGCGCGTCGTCCGCGGTGGCGGCCCAGACCCGCGCGCTGGATGAGCGGCTCAAGCGCGAGCCGGTACAGGCCGCACTGGCCAGCGGCGACGCGGACGCGGTGGTCGCGGCGCTGACCGCCGACTGGAAGGCCGCCGAGCAGGCGCAGGTGTTGCGCGGCGACCTGGCCCCCGCCTATGCCGATGTCGCCAGCTTCGGCTACGCCCGCCTGGGCCTGCTGGAGAAGGCGATGAACGATGGCGCCGCCGCGGCCGCGATCGTGCGCGACGACGGCAAGCCGCGCCTTGGGCTGGCGGCGCCGGTGGCGCTGGGCGGTACGCCGGCCGTGGTCTACGTGCGCCTGCCGCTGGCGCTGGTGACCGAAGGACTGGCCCAGGCCAGCGTTCCCGACGGCGCATACCTGGCCTTGCGCCAGGGCAACTACAGCGTGGCCGAGCGTGGCGATACCGCATTGGCCGGCAGCGCGGACGCGCTTTCGCGCGAAGTCGGCAAGACCGGCCTGCGAGCGGCGGCGGCGGTGCCGGACGTGGCGCGCGGGCCTTTCGGACTGAGGGCCGTGGCCTGCCTGGTGGCCGCCGCGGTGCTCGGCCTGGCGGCGATCGTGGTGATGCTGCTGGCCTACGGCAAGCTGCCGCAACTGCGCCGCAAGACGGCGGTCGTGGCGACCGAAGAGGAAGTCCCCACGCTCGGGCAGACGATCCAGCGCGACCTGGAAGCCGCACCGCCCGCGCCCACGCGCGCGGCACCATTGCCGGTGGAGGTGCAGCTGGAGCCGGGCATTTTCCGCGCCTACGACATCCGCGGCGTGGTCGGCCGCGAGTTGACCCCGCAGGTCGCCGCCTGGATCGGCCAGGCCATCGGCACGGTCATGGCCGAGCAGGGCCTGACCGAGATCGTGGTCGGTCGTGACGGGCGCCTGTCCGGCCCCGAACTGGCCGGCGGCCTGATCGAAGGCCTGCGCAAGGCGGGCCGCAACGTGATCGACGTGGGCATGGTGCCCACGCCGGTGGTGTACTTCGCCGCCTACCATCTGCGCGCCGGCAGCGGCGTGGCGGTGACCGGCAGCCACAACCCGCCCGACTACAACGGCTTCAAGATCGTGGTCGGCGGCGAGACGCTGTCCGGCGCGGCGATCCAGGATCTGTACACGCGCATCCGTGATGGCCGCCTGCAGCAGGCCGCCAGCGCCGGTTCGCTCCAGCAGCAGTCGGTGGACGAGGACTACATCCGCCGCATCGCCGACGACGTGCAGCTGGAACGCCCGTTGAAGGTGGTGGCCGATGCCGGCAACGGCGTCGCCGGCGAGATCGCGCCGCGCCTGCTGGAGGCCATAGGCGCCGAAGTCATTCCGCTGTACTGCGACGTCGACGGAAGCTTCCCCAACCACCATCCCGACCCGAGCGAGCCGCACAACCTCGAGGACCTGATCGCCACGGTCAAGCGCTTCGACGCGGACCTTGGCCTGGCCTTCGACGGCGACGGCGACCGGCTGGGCGTGGTCACCAAGGAAGGCCAGATCATCTTCCCCGACCGGCTGCTGATGCTGTACGCGGCCGACGTGCTGATGCGCAACCCGGGCGCGCTGGTGATCTACGACGTCAAGTGCACCGGCAAGCTGTCCGACTACATCCTGCGCCACGGCGGCAGCCCGCTGATGTGGAAGACCGGGCATTCGCTGATCAAGTCCAAGATGCGCGAGACCGAAGCGGAACTGGCCGGCGAGATGAGCGGCCACTTCTTCTTCAAGGAGCGCTGGTACGGTTTCGACGATGGCCTGTATTCGGCCGCGCGGCTGCTCGAGATCCTGGCCGGGCGCTTCGAGGCGCCGTCCGAAGTGCTGTCCGAGCTGCCCGACAGCGTGTCCACGCCGGAGATCAAGCTGTCCGTGCAGGGCGATCCGCACGTGCTGGTGGCGCAGTTCGCCAATGCGGTGCAGGCCGACGAGGCGGTCTTCGCCGGCGCGCGCCTGACCACCATCGATGGCCTGCGCGCGGACTGGAACGACGGTTGGGGACTGGTGCGCGCATCCAACACCACGCCGGTGCTGGTGCTGCGTTTCGAGGCCGACGATGCCGCCGCACTGGCGCGCATCAAGGACCTCTACCGCGAGCAGCTGCGCCGCTTGCTGCCGGACGCGCCGCTGGATTTCTGAGGCGGATGATCGGCAGGCCGCCGGATTTTCCGGCGGCAGTCGTGTGGAACCCGGCGAAGTCGCAACAGCGGGGCTAGCCCCGCCCTACGGAACAGCGGGGCGAACCGGCCCTACTGCTTGGGCGCCGGCGGCAGGTCCATCGCAACGCGCGCACCCGGCGCGTCGTTGCTCCTGAGCTCGCGGTAGCGCTGGAGGATCTGTTCGATCTCCGTTTCCAGTTCGGCCCGCTGCCGTTCGAAGCTGGACTGCAGCGCGGTGTGGTACAGCAGCTGCGCATGGCGCGTGCGGATGTCGCCGGACAACTTGTCGGAAACCGGTTTGCCGCCCAGCTCGCGCTCGCCGGCGGTGCGCAGCAGGGTGACCAGGCCCTCGCGCAGGCTGGCCACGTTGTAGCGGGCGGTATTGATGCTGTTGTCGACCAGGTTGACCCGTTCGGCGAAGACCCGGCGCAACTCGTCCTCGCTCTGGAACGAGGTCAGCATCGCCTGGTCGGTGCGACGCCGGGTCTCGGCGGCCAGCGCCTCGGTCTTGCGCTTGGCCTCTTCCTCGGCCTGCGCGGCGCGTTCCTCGTCGTTCAACGCGCGCTGCACCTCGCCGGTGCGCATGCCGCTGCTGACGCTGATCTCCTCGCGCGCGGCAGCCATGGCCTCAGGCGGCAGCGAGTCGGCGCACTTGCGCTGGCCGTTCTCGTTCCAGCAGTACAGCTTCTTGGGCGGAGCTTCCTTCTTGGCCTGGGCGAACCCAAGCGCCGGCAGCAGCAGGCCGGCCGCCAGCATGCCCAGCATCGATGGATGGATCCTGTTCACTGGATCGATCTTGCTCATTGGCATCGCGGCAGCCCCCTGCTGTCAGTCAGCCCGTTGGCTCGCAACCGTAGCGGGCGCGGTAGGCCAGCAACGGTGCGCGGAATGCGGCCAGTGTGTCGTTTCCATCGGCGAATGCAAGCAGATCGCCCAGCCCGGCCACGGCCAGTACCGGTACGCCGGCCTCGGCCGCCACCGCCTGCGCGGCCGAGCGGCGGTCGCCTTCGGCGGCGATCTCCTGCCGGTCCAGCGCAACGACAATGCCGGCCACCGTGCCGCCGGCCGCAGTGATGATTCCCAGCGCCTCGCGGATGGCGGTACCGGCGGTGATCACGTCATCCACCACCAGTACCCGACGCCCGGCCAGCGGCGCGCCGATCAGGGTGCCGCCTTCGCCGTGGGCCTTGGCTTCCTTGCGGTTGAACGCCAGCGGCAGGTCGCGCCCGCGGCGGGCGTATTCGCAGGCCAGCGCGGTCGCCAGCGGGATGCCCTTGTAGGCCGGGCCAAACAGCAGGTCGAACTCCAGCCCGGCCGCATCGATCGCATCGGCGTAGCACACCGCCAGGCCGGCCATGCTGGCGCCGCTGTCGAAGCGGCCGGCGTTGAAGAAATAGGGCGACAGGCGGCCGGACTTGAGCGTGAACTCGCCGAAGCGCAGTGCGTCGGCATCCAGCGCCAGCTGCAGGAAACGGGTGCGGTGGTCGGACATCGTGGGCGCGGGCGTTTCGGTGGGGACCGATAGGATACCCGCCCTGCCGCGCGTGCATCGGCAGGCGGGAAGCACGGATACCGCGTGCGGCCGGGCGATGGGGCGTGATGGTGAAGGCCTGGGCCGTGACGAAGTGCGCCCGCACCTGCTCCGGAATGCCGCGCGATTCGCTAGGCTAGCCGCTGGTCACGTTCCCGGTCCTGCCCCGCATGCGCATCATCAGTTTCAACGCCAACGGCATCCGTTCCGCCGCGACCAAGGGCTTCTTCGACTGGCTCGATACGCAGAAGGCCGACGTGGTCTGCCTGCAGGAGACCAAGTCGCAGGAGGACCAGCTGTCGGACCCGCGCTTCCGCCCCGACGGCCACCACTGCTTCTATCGCGACGCGAGCACCAAGAAGGGCTACAGCGGCGTGGCGATCTACGCCAGGCGCGAGCCGGACGAGGTGCGCACTTCACTGGGGCGGCCGGACTTCGACGAAGAAGGCCGCTACATCGAGGCGCGCTTCGGCAACCTGAGCGTGGTCTCGTTCTACATCCCGTCCGGTTCCTCGGGCGAGCTGCGCCAGGGCTACAAGTTCCAGGTCATGGAATGGCTCAGGCCGATCCTGGACGAGTGGCTGGCCAGCGGCCGCGACTACGTGCTGTGCGGCGACTGGAACATCGTCCGTTCGCGCCTGGACATCAAGAACTGGACCTCCAACCAGAAGAATTCCGGCTGCCTGCCGCCCGAGCGCGACTGGCTCAACGGGCTGTGCGCCGACCTGGCCGACGAGGCCGATGCGAAGAAGGGCCGCGGCTGGGTCGACGCCTATCGCGTGCTGCACCCGCAGGGCGAGGACTACACCTGGTGGAGCAACCGCGGCGCCGCGCGCGCCAACAACGTGGGATGGCGGATCGACTACCAGTTCGTGACCCCGTCGCTGCGCGACCGCCTGCGCGGCTGTTCGATCTACCGTGACCAGCGCTTCTCCGACCACGCCCCGTTCATCGTGGACTACGCGGACGGCGGCAAGTGACCGAGTCGACCTCGCCGGCTGCACCGGCCGCGGCGCAGAAGCCTGCGTACAAGGGCTGGGCCGGGATCCGCCGCGCGTTCGGCACGCCGTCGGCGCTGACGATGGCGCTGCTGGGCTTCGGTTGCGGCCTGCCGTTCCTGCCGATCGCCTCGCTGACCCTGTCCACGCGCCTGCGCGATTCGGGCCTGGACCTGCACAGCATCGGCCTGATCAGCCTGGCGAGCTTCTTCTACCTGCTCAAGTTCCTGTGGGCGCCGCTGCTGGACCGCTACGTGTTCCGCCCGCTGGGTTTCCTCGGCCGCCGCCGCTCGTGGCTGCTGGTCGCCCAGCTGGGCGTGGCCCTGGGCCTGGGCGCGCTGGCGTTCGTGCGCCCGGAACTGGGCGTGGCGCCGCTGGTGGGCTGGGTGCTGTTCACCTCGTTCGCCGGCGCGACCCAGGACTCGGTGGTCGACGCCTACCGGATCGAAATCGCCCCGGCCAACGCGCAGGCCGCGCTGGCGGCGACCTACACGCTGGGCTACCGGATCGGCCTGATCCTCGGCGGCGCCGGCGCGCTGTATCTGGCCGACTTCGCCGGCTGGACCGTCGCTTACCTGGGCATGGCCGCGCTGATGCTGCTGCCGCTGCTGGCGACCCTGTTCAGCCGCGAACCGGCCGCGCCGGAGGCCTCGGTGCAGCGCCGGATCGATTTCCTCGGTGCATTCTGGCAGCCGTTCTCCAGCTTCTTCGCCAACAACGGCCTGACTTTCGGCATCGCGATGCTGCTGTTCGTGGGCCTGTTCAAGTTCCCCGACCAGGTGATCGGGGTGATGGCCGGGCCGTTCTATCTCGATTCGGGCTACACCAAGGCCGACATCGCCACGGTGTCCAAGCTGTACGGGATCTGGGCCGGCATCGGCGGGGCGTTCCTGGGCGGCGTGTGCGTGGCCGCGTTCGGGTTCCGCAAGATGCTGCTGGTGGCGGCGCTGGGCGTGGCGCTGTCGAACCTGGCGTTCCTGCTGATGGCGCAGTATCCGTCACAGATATGGGCGTTCTATGCGGCCATCACCGCCGACAACGTGGCCCAGGGTTTTGCCGGCACCACGCTGGTCGCGTTCATGTCATCGCTGACCGACCGCAACTTCACCGCGACCCAGTTCGCGCTGATGGTGTCGCTGGCCAACCTGCCGGGCAAGTTCGCCGGCGGGCTGTCCGGCTACCTGGTCGAGGCCAGCTCCTATTCCACGTTCTTCATGCTCAGCGCGATGACCGTGGTGCCGACCCTGCTGCTGCTGGCCTGGCTGTGGCCGCGCATCCGCGAGGCAACGCCGTCACCGGGCTGAACGGGGCGGCCGGGGCCGCCTCCAGCCCGCGTTGGATTCATGGCAGTCTTGGCTCGCGATACGCCGAACAGGGGGCTCCATGACCGACCTGCTGCTGCGCGACATCGATCCGATCCTCAGCGAGCGCATTCGCCGGGTCTCGGTGGCGCGCGGCTGGACCCAGCACGAAACCATCCTGCGCCTGCTCGAGCAGGGCCTGTTCGCGTCCGAACACGAGGTCCGCGGCGGCTTCGTCGAGAGCGAGGTCGATGCCCTGGCCCAGGCGATCGCCGCGCTCAAGGACGTACCGGCGGGCAAGGGGTTCTGAAGCCGCCCGCCATGGCCCGGTTGCGGCTGCGCGCGCTGCAGGCGGACATCACCACCCTGGCGATGGATGCGATCGTGAATGCGGCCAACGCCTCGCTGCTCGGCGGCGGCGGCGTGGATGGCGCGATCCATCGGGCCGCCGGCCCGCAACTGCTGGAAGCCTGTCGCGCGCTGGGTGGGTGCCCCACCGGGCAGGCGCGGATCACGCCCGGCTTCGATCTCCCGGCGCGCCACGTGATCCATGCCGTCGGTCCGGTCTGGCGCGGCGGCGACCACGACGAACCGGAGCTGCTCGCCGGCTGCTATCGCAACAGCCTGGCGTTGGCCGAGGCGGCCGGGTGCGCGACAGTGGCGTTTCCTTCGATCAGCACCGGCGTGTACGGCTATCCGCCAGGACTGGCGGCGCCGTTGGCGGTCGACACGGTCGCCGCGTTCGCGGCCAGGCACGTGCGCGAAGTGGTGTTCTGCTGCTTCTCCGCCGACGACCTGCAGCGCTATCGCATGCTGCTGGACGGCTGATCGCGCGCACTCGATTCCGTTGCGGCCATCCCGGCGCAAACCGGGATGGCGTGTCGTCGCTTCGACGCCCGATCTCGTCCGGAAGCTGCGCCGACGCGATTCGCCGGCGCGATGGTCCTCACGGCTTCGGCAGTTCCTCGCCGCAGAACACCGCCACGTGCGGCACGCCGTCCGCGCCGATCCAGCCGCGGTACATGCCCTCGGTGTTGAACGGGAAGGCGACGCTGCCGTCGGCGCCCAGCGCGATCGCGCCGCCGTCGCCGCCAGCCTTGGGGATGTCGCGGTCGATCACCGCTTCGGCGGCGCGGGCCAGCGGCTGGCCGGCCAGCCGAACCCGCGCGCAGATCTCGTGCGCGGCGGCCGAGCGGATATAGAACTCGCCCCAGCCGGTGCCGGAGACCGCGCAACGCTCATCGGCCCAGGTGCCGGCGCCGATGATCGGCGAGTCGCCGACGCGGCCGTAGCGCTTGTTGGTCATGCCGCCGGTGGAGGTGCCGGCGGCCAGCTTGCCCTGCGCGTCCAGCGCCAGTGCGCCGACCGTGCCGAAGTAGTCCAGCGGGCGTTCCACGCGGGCCTGCGCCGCTTCCTCGGCCAGCGCCTTCTGCAGCTGCTGCCAGCGCTTCTCGGTGCGGAAGTACGACGGGTCGACCAGCTCGATGCCCTGCTCGGCGGCGAACACCTCGGCGCCGTCGCCGACCATCATCACGTGCTTGGAGTGCTCCATCACCGCGCGCGCCAGCAGGATCGGATTGCGCACCCGGTGCACACCGGCGATCGCGCCGGCGCGGCCGCTGAAGCCGTCCATGATCGAGGCGTCCAGTTCGTTCTTGCCATCGTGGGTGAACACCGCGCCGCGGGCGGCGTTGAACTGCGGCGCATCCTCCAGCACCTGGATCGCCGCGGTCACCGCGTCCACCGCCGGCTTGCCGGCCTTGAGCTGGGCGTATCCGGCGCGCAGCGCGGCGGCCAGCGCCTTGCGTGCCTGCGCTTCCTCTTCCGCCGACAGCCCGGCGCGCTCGACGCCGGCGCCGCCATGGATCACCAGCAGCGGCGCATCCAGGGCGACCAGCACGCCGTCGCGCACCGCATAACGGTGCTGACCGGCCGGACGATCGACCTTGCCCGAGGGCAGGTGCAGCACCGAGTCCACGCCGGCGACCACGGTGTTCACCTGGGCCAGCTGCATCGGCTCGTCTTCTTTCTGCTTCTGCGCGAAGCCGCCCTTGACCACGGTCGCGCCGGCGCCGGGCGCGGTCGCGTAGACGCGGGCGCGGCCATCGCCTTCCACCGCCACCGCGGCATCCTCGTCCACGCCCAGCCCGATCAGCGGCTTGCCGGCCAGCGCTTCGCCCTTGGCGACGAAGGCGACCAGCCGGCCCAGCCGACCGCGCTCGCTGAAGTGGGTGTCGGTGATGACGCCCTTGAGCGCGTCCAGGTGCAGGAAGCCGGTCTCGATGGTGTTGCCGTCGCCGAGCGGATCGGCCAGTGCGGCCGGGGTGGTCTGGCTGCCGCCGTCCATCGCGCCGTAGAGGTATTCGCCCTGCATGGCCAGGCCGGCGCTGGTACCGCCCAGCGGCTTGCCGGCGCGCACGTGCGCGTCCAGGGCCTCGGCCACCGGGGTGCCGCGCCAGAAGCGCACGTAGCGCGACTGGTCGCCGCCGGCCAGGAAGATGCCGTCGGCGCGCTTGAGCGCGGCCAGCACGGCCGGGTCGTAGGCGGACTCGCGATCCTTGAACACGAACGTCTCCACCGAGGCGATGCCGCCGACCTCGTTGAAGAACTCCTCGCCGATCTCCCCGCCCTGCGAGGCGCGCAGGACGACGATGTGGCCGTTGCCGGCCTTGCGCATGAACCAGTGCATCGCGTCGAAGTTGCGGTCGCCGCCGCCCATCAGCAGCAGGCCGGGCTGGACCTTGCCGGGCGTCTTGGCGGCCGTGTCGCCGAGGACGTAATGGCCGTAGTCGGCCGCCGCCGCCGGCATCGCCAGCGCGCCCGCCACCAGGAGGCCGGCCAGGACCGCGCCCGCCATCTTCCGCAAACCGCCGCAACGCATCGTCATTCCACCGCTCCCGGGTCTGGCGCCGCGGAAGGACACCGCAGGTCGCCACCAGCCTAGACGAACCGGCGGCCGCATTCCCCCACCGCAGGGCGCATCGGCGGCCGTCGGCTGGGCTAGAGTGCGACCATGTCCACCGAACTAGACGACTGGTTCGTCCGCGAGGTCCTGGTCCACGAGCGGGCGCTGATGCACTACCTGCAGCGCTGCTGGCCGCGCCGTGACGAACTGCACGACCTGCGCCAGGAGGTCTATGTCCGCGTCTACGAGGCGGCCGGGCGCAGCCGGCCAACCGCCCCGCGCGCCTTCGTCTTCACCACCGCCCGCCACCTGATGACCGACCGGCTGCGCCGCAGCCGGGTCGTGTCGATCGAGTCGGTGGGTGATTTCGAGTCCTCGAACGTCTACCTGATCGACGAGCTGTCGCCCGAACGTTGGTGCGGTACCCGCCAGGCGCTGCGACGGTTGGTCGAAGCCCTGGATGCGCTGCCCGAGCGCTGCCGCCAAGTGGTGTGGCTGCGCCGGGTGGAGGAGCTGTCGCAGAACGACGTCGCCCAGCGCCTGGGCATCAGCGGAAGGACCGTGGAAAAACACCTGGCCAAGGGCATGCGACTGATCGCCGACCACCTCTACGGTGCTGGCGAGTCGGTGCCTGCCCGGCGGGTGCCGCGGACCGGAGCGGACGGGGACCCTGGACATGGACGACAGCAGGAAGACTGAACACATCGCCGCGGCCTGGCTGGCCCGGCGCGATGCCGGGCCGTGGACCGACCAGGACCAGCAGGCCCTGGACGCGTGGCTGGCGCAGGACACCGCGCACCGGGTCGCGCTGCTGCGGTTGCAGGCGGCCTGGAACGAGGCCGGGCGGCTGCAGGCGCTGGCTGCCGGGCTGCCGGAGGGCGAGGTTCCGCCGCGGCACCAGTGGTCGGGCTGGATCGCCGCCGGTGCGCGCGAGCCGGCGTCGTCGTCCGCGGACCCGGATGCGGTCACCCGCGCCCCGGACCTGCGCGCGTTGGCATTCGCCCCGCGCACTGCTTCGACCCGATCGTCCGGCTGGCAGCGCGGACTGGCAGCCACCGTGATGTTGGCCCTGGCCGCCGGCCTGGGTTGGGGCGGCTGGCAGTTGGGCGGCCGCCACCAGGCCAGCTATGCCAGCGCGCTGGGCGAGGTGCGCGAAGTCGCGCTGGCCGACGGCAGCCACGCCACCCTCAGCAGCGACAGCCAGTTGGACGTGCGCTTCGATCGCGGCGAGCGCCATGTCGCGCTGCTGCGCGGCGAAGCCTTCTTCGACGTCGCCCACGACACCAGCCGCCCGTTCGTGGTCGAGGCCGCCGGCCACCGCGCCGTGGCGGTGGGCACGCATTACGCGGTGCGTCGCGATGCGGACACGCTGCGGGTGGTGGTGACCGAGGGCCGGGTGCGGCTGGAGGCCAATCCCGGCAGCGACGGCCGCGCCGCGCCGGCGGCGCTGTTGCCGGCCGGCAGCCTGGCCACGGTCGGGCCGACCGGCGTGCTGGTGCGCTCGGTGCCGCTGGCGCAGGCGCAGCGTTACCTGGAGTGGCGAGACGGCTTCCTGGCTTTCGACGACGTGCCGTTGGCGCAGGCGGCCGACGAGTTCAACCGCTTCAACGCGCGCCGGCTGGTGCTGGCCGATCCGGGCGTGGCCGGGATGCGGATCGGCGGCAACTTCCGCTGGTCCAACCTGGACGGGTTCGTCGGCCTGCTCGAACAGGGTTTCCCGGTCCGGGCCGAGCGTCATCCGGACCGGATCGTGCTGCATTCACGTTAGTCCATGCGCGGCCGGCCATGGGGGCATCGGCCGCGTCGTTCGTCCATAGCTCGAAAGAGTGCCGTTCCGGCACCGGGGAGAGAAACCGATGCGTCATCCGTCGCGAGTCCTGCTGTTGAGCCTGGCCTGTTCGACCGCGCTGGCGGCGCAGGCGGCCAATTCTTCCGGCCCGATCAATGTTCCGCCCGGCGACCTGGCGGTCGCGCTCAACACCCTGGCCCGCCAGTCGGACACCCAGCTGGTCTATCGCGCCGACGACCTGAAGGGTCGCCGCACCGCCGGCGTGCAGGGCGCGGCATCGACCGACCAGGCGCTGCAGCAGCTGCTGCACGGCAGCGGCTTCGGCGCCCAGCGCGACCAGGCCACCGGCGCGGTGCTGGTCGCCCGCGTAGACGCGGCGCCCAAGCGCGCACCGGCACCGGCACCGGCCGCGCAGGAGGCCTCCTCCGGTAGTCCGGCCGCGGTGCAGGAAGAAGAAGTGACCGAGATCGCAGCGGTCCAGGTCACCGGCTCGCGCATCCCGCGCGCACAGATCGACGGTCCGGCTCCGATCAGCGTGATCACCGCCGAGGAGATCCGCGCGAACGGCTTCACCTCGGTGCCCGACATCCTGCGTGGCATGACCCAGAACGGCGGCGAGACCCAGAGCCAGCAGTCGGCCAGCGGCGCGGACTTCTCGCCCGGTGCGCAGCAGGTCGACCTGCGCGGCCTGGGCCCCAACCACACCCTGGTCCTGGTCAACGGCCGCCGCATCGCCGACTTCCCGATGCCGTTCAAGGGCCGCAGCAATTTCACCGACATCTCCGGCATCCCGATCGGGATGATCGAGCGGGTCGAAGTGCTGACCGGCAGCGCCTCGGCGATCTACGGCTCGGACGCGATCTCCGGCGTGGTGAACTTCATCCTCAAGAAGAAGGTGGACGGCACCCTGGTCGACATGCGCATCGGCACCACCAGCGATGGCGGCGGCGAGTCGTTCAACGGCACCATCGTCGACGGTTTCGAGCGCGGCCGCTTCAGCGGCCTGTTCGGCGTGGAGCTGCAGTCGCAGACGCCGCTGTGGGCCTACGAGCGCCCGATCCAGGATTCGACCAAGGACGCGCCCACCACCGCCTCGCAGATCGCCCGTCGCGCCTACCTGCGCACTGACTGGTACGACGACTACATCGATCCGGGCCAGGACACCTGCGATGCGCTGGCCGGGCAGAACGGCGGCACCACCTACTACGCGTTCCGTCCGCGCTACGGCTACTACTGCGGCAGCGACGAGTCGATCGGCTACGGCACGATCCTGAGCAAGCGTCGCGGCGTCAACGGCTACGCCTCGATGTCCTACGCCTTCGACAACGGCACCGAGTGGTTCGCCGACGTGCAGCTGGGCTACCACAAGGTCGAGCTGTTCCGCGACGTGAGCTCGTGGGCCTACATGGCGCCGGACGGCAACGAGGAAGGCTACTTCTACAACGACGCCACCGGCGACGTCGAATACTGGCAGCGCCAGTTCTCGCCCGAGGAAATGGGCGGCCTGGACCGCGGCATGGTCGAGACCACGCAGAAGACCTTCGGCCTGACCACCGGCTTCAAGGGCACCTTCGCCCAGGACTGGGACTGGGAGGCCTCGCTGAGCTACTCGCAATACAAGGCCGAGATCAGCTGGCCGCAGATCATCGCCGCGCGCGCCAACGAACTGTTCCTGGGCCCGCAGCTGGGCGTGGACGGCGACGACTTCCCGATCTTCAACGCCGATCCGTCGCGACTGTACACGCCGCTGACGCGCGAGGAGTTCGACAGCATCGCCGCCCGCTCGGTCTACAAGCCGCAGTCGGAAACCGGCACGCTGGCGATGACGGTGAGCAAGGCCGACCTGTTCACCCTGAATGGCGGCGATGCCGGCTTCGCCGGCACGGTCGAGTTCGGCAACCAGTCCTACGACCTCAATCCCGATCCGCTGGCCACGCAGTACTACTACTACAGCTGGAAGGATTCGGACGGACACGGCAGCCGCAACCGCTGGGCCACCGCCGGCGAGCTGCGCATGCCGGTGCTCGACAGCCTGAACTGGAGCCTGGCCGCGCGCTACGACCAGTACCGCTATTCGGGCAACTCGATCGGAAAGCCGACCTGGAGCACCGGCCTGGAGTGGCGGCCGGTCGACAGCCTGCTGGTGCGCGGCTCATACGGCACCGCGTTCCGCGCGCCTGACCTGCACTACGTGTATTCGGGCATCGGCAACGACGAGACCTCCGGCAACGACTACTACTACTGCCTGCTCGACGATGCCGACGACTGCTCCGACTACTCCGAAGGCCTGATCCGGACCCGCGAGGGCAATCGCGAGCTGGACGCGGAGACCAGCACCTCGTGGACCGCCGGTTTCGTCTGGTCGCCGCTGGAAGGCCTGGACCTGTCGGCCGACTGGTTCGACATCGACATGCGCGACCAGGTGCAGGACATGAGCGTGGACGCGATCCTGCGCGACGAGGCCTCGTGCCGGCTCGGCGACCTGGACATCGATTCGCCGACCTGCGTGGACGCGCTCTCGCGTGTGACCCGCACCTCCAACGACACCCTGTACGGCATCTACGTCAACCCGATCAACGTCGCCCGCGAAAGGACCAACGGCGTGGACGTGGCCGCGCGCTACCGCTTCGACAGCTCGATCGGGCGCTGGACGTTCACCTTCAACCACACCTGGGTCAACGAGCACGAGTTCCAGCAGTTCCCGGGCGATCCGGTCGAGGACGAGTTCGCGATCAACAGCGGCTTCGACATCCCGCGCAACAAGAGCAACGCCAGCATCAGCTGGGAGAACGGCACCTGGTCGGCCACGCTGTATGGCCAGCGCCTGGGCAGCCTGCCCAACGGCTGGTCGTACGACCAGGTGTGGGAGGAGGGCGACCCGGGTCCGTGGATCGAGGCGACCTATCGCTACAACGCGTCGATGTCGTACCGCTTCAACGACCGCTCGCGCCTGGCGCTGGCGGTGACCAACCTGGCCAACAAGATGCCGCCGAAGGATCCGACCTACACGGCGTATCCGTACTACGACATCTCCTGGTTCGATTCGGTCGGCCGCACGATCAACCTGCAGTTCACCCACCAGTTCGGCGGCAGCACGCAGTAACGATCGCCAAACGGCCCCGCCTCCATGAAGGAGGCGGGGCCGTTTTCTTTTTCGATGGCGGTGCCGACACCGCACCCGTGCTGAGCGCGGCGCTTAAGCCGGGTGCACCACGCCGAGCACGCGCGGTCCGCGCGCGCCGGTCACCGCGGCCACGTTGCCCGGCCGCTGGGCGAGCGTTTCGCGCGCCAGCCAGGCGAATGCCATCGCCTCGACGAAATCCGGATCCAGCCCATGCGCATCGGTGGTTTCGATGCGCGCGTGCGGCAGGTGCGCGCCGATGCGTGCCAGCAGCTGCGGATTGCGCACGCCACCGCCGCAGGCGATCACCCGCGCGGTACCGGGCTGGTGCGCTTCGAGCGCGCGGGCCATGGTCACCGCGCTCAGTTCCAGCAAGCTGGCCTGCACATCGGCCGGCGACTCGCCGCCGCTCAATCGCGCCGCCACCCAATCCAGGTGGAACTGCTCGCGGCCGGTGCTCTTGGGGGGAGGCAGTGCGAACCAGGCGTCGTCGAGCAGGCGCCCGAGCAGCGCCTCGTCGATGCGACCGCTGGCGGCGAACGCGCCATCGGCGTCGAACGCCTGGCCGGTATGGCGCAGGCACCAGGCATCGAGCAGCGCGTTGGCCGGGCCGGTGTCGAAGCCGCGGACCTGGCCGGCGCGCGGCAGCAGTGTGTAGTTGCCGATGCCGCCGAGGTTGAGCACGGCGCGGTCCTCGTGCGCCGAGTGCAGCAGCGCGGCATGGAAGGCCGGCACCAGCGGCGCGCCGTGGCCACCGGCGGCGACATCGCGGCGGCGGAAGTCGGCCACCGTGGTAATGCCGGTGCGCTCGGCGATCACGTTGCCATCGCCGATCTGCATCGTGAACGGCGCATCGCCGTGCGGGCGGTGGCGCAGGGTCTGCCCGTGCGAGCCGATCGCCGCGACCTGCGCGGCAGGCACCCCGGATTCATCCAGCAGCGCCAGCGCCGCTTCGGCGAACGCGCCGGCGACCTGTACGTCGAGCCGGCCCAGTTCGTCCAGCGAGGTCAGCTCGCCGCCCTGGCCCAGTGCGACCAGGCGCTCGCGCAGCGCAGGCGTCCAGGCGTGGGTGCGCGCCGCATGCAGCCGCAGGCCGGCGGTGCTGGCGTCATCGGGGAATTCGACCAGCGCGGCATCGATGCCGTCCGCGCTGGTGCCGGAGATCAGGCCAAGGAAGAGTCGCGACATGCCGCCATTGTGGCCGAGCCGGGGGCGCGGCGCAGCGGTTGCGAGGCCGGGCTTTCAGGAGAGGGGCGGGGCGCGCGCAGCGCCTGCCGTCCGGCCGCGGCGCGGGGGCCGCAGTGCCTTGTGATCAGATCGCGGTGCAGGGGCCGCGAGTCGTGCTTCCAGGGCGCGGCGACTGGGCCGCGACGCGGGGCGCGGTCAGCCGCGCTTGTTCTTCTTCGCCTTGGCCTGGTCGGCGTGGGCGAACATCAGGTCTTCCATCGACTCCATCCGGGCCAGGGTCGGCGCGGTAGCGGCCTTGAACGCGACCAGGTCCGAACCCTTGAGCGGCTCCGGCGGCGGCATGGTCACCGACAGCGGATTGCGGTGCACGCCGTTGACGCGGAATTCGTAGTGCAGGTGCGGGCCGGTGGCCAGGCCGGTGGAGCCGACGTAGCCGATCACCGTGCCCTGCGCGACCTGCTGGCCCTTCTTGACCTTGCCGAAGCGCGACATGTGCGCGTACAGGGTGGTGTGGCCGCGGCCGTGATCGAGGATCACGACATTGCCGTAGCCGCGCTGGGTGCCGACGAACTGCACGCGCGCATCGCCGGCAGCCATGATCGGCGTGCCGGTGCCGGCGGCGTAGTCCACGCCCTTGTGCATGCGCATGGTGCCCAGCACCGGATGCCGGCGCGAACCGAACTTGGACGACAGCCGCGCGTACGGGATCGGCATGCGGATGAAGCTCTTCTTCAGCGGCCGGCCGTCGGCGGTGAAGTATTCGGCCTTGCCGTTGCGCTCGAAGCGGAAGCCGGTATAGGTCTTGCCGTCGGTGCTGAAGGTCGCCGCCAGGATCCGGCCGGTGCCGATCCGCTCGCCCTCGCGCCAGGTCTCCTCGACCACCGCGCTGAAGCGGTCGCCCGGCTGCACGTCCTTGAAGTCGATGTCGTACTTGAAGATGTCGTCGGTCATCACCGCGATCGCCGCCGGGCTCAGCCCGGCCTTGCGGCCGGCGGCGTACAGCGAATGGTCGATCTCGGCGCTGGTGACGGCCAGGCGGGTGGTGGTGGCGCGCTCGAGCACCTTCTCGTGCATGCGGTCGCCGCGCAGGTCCAGCTCGACCCGCTGGGTCGGGCTGCGGTCGAAGCGGAAGCCGCGCAGCGCGCCGCGCTCGTCCAGCTCGAAGCCCAGCTCGGCGCCGGGGCGCAGGCGGACCAGCGCGTCGCGGTTGGCCGGGTCGTCCAGGATCCGGTGCATGGTCGCGGCGGGCACGCCGCGATCGTCGAACAGGCTGCCCAGGGTCTGGCCGCGCTCGACCTGGACCACTTCCCAGAAGCGGCCGGCGCCTTCGGGCGCGTTCACGGTCAGCGGCGGCAGCTGCAGGGGCAGGGTCGCGTGCGCCTGCGAGGACGGCTGCAGCTGCGAGGAGAAGCCCGGGACGATGGTGGCCAGCAGGGCGCCCAGGGTCGCGAACAGGCTGGCATGCAGCCAGTGGCGACGGGACCAGCGGGTGTTGAAGGCGGCCGGGAACCGTTCCTTCAGCTTGCGATGCAGATGGTGGTGGTGAAGGATGCCGAGGCGGTCGTGGAACTGCTGCTTGCGGACGCGGCCGTGATCGGTCAGGGACATCGCTTAACTTCCTTCACGGGACCCCGGAGTGCGGCCCACTGGGCAGGTACCATAAACACCTCAAACTAGTGCGTCAAACCATTGAAGAAGCTGAACTTTTCACTGGCTTTCCGGTTAACCCGCACGTAACATTTCGTTCAAGTTTGTCATCGCCAGAACTGTGGAGCAGGTCGTGTTTTCCCCCGATAGCAGCCTCGAAGAATCCCTTGCCCTGATCAGCCGTGGCGCCGATGAGATCCTCAAGCGCGAGGAGCTGCAGGCCCGCCTGGCCGCCTCGATGAAGGCCGGCGGCCGCCCGCTGCGGGTCAAGGCCGGCTTCGACCCGACCGCGCCGGACCTGCATATCGGCCATACGGTCCTGCTGAACAAGATGCGCCAGTTCCAGGACCTGGGGCACCAGGTGATCTTCCTGATCGGCGACTTCACCGGGATGATCGGCGACCCGACCGGCAAGAACGTCACCCGCAAGCCGCTGACCCGCGAGGACGTGCTGGCCAACGCCCGCACCTACGAGGAGCAGGTGTTCAAGGTCCTGGACCGCGAGCGCACCGAGGTCCGCTTCAACAGCGAGTGGTTCGGCAAGATGAGCGCGGCCGACATGATCCGCCTGGCGGGCCAGCACACCGTGGCGCGCATGCTCGAGCGCGACGACTTCGCCAAGCGCTACGCGGCGCAGCAGTCGATCGCCATCCACGAATTCCTCTACCCGCTGGTGCAGGGCTACGACTCGGTGGCGCTGCAGGCCGACGTGGAGCTGGGCGGCACCGACCAGAAGTTCAACCTGCTGATGGGCCGCGGCCTGCAGGAGCACCACGGCCAGGCCGCGCAGATCGTGTTGACCATGCCGCTGCTGGAAGGCCTGGACGGCGTCAACAAGATGAGCAAGTCGCTGGGCAACTACATCGGCATCAGCGAGCCGGCGATCGACATCGTGACCAAGACGATGAAGATCGGCGACGAGCTGACCTGGCGCTGGATCGATCTGCTCAGCTTCGATATCTCGCTGGCCGAAGCGGCCAGGCTGCGTGCGGACGTCGAGTCCGGCGCGCTCAATCCGCGCGAAGTGAAGCTGCGCCTGGCGCGCGAGCTGGCCACGCGTTTCCACGATGCCGCTGCCGCCGAGCAGGCCATCGCCGGCTGGCACGCGGTCGTCACCGGCCAGGGCGACACCTCCTCGCTGCCGCTGCAGGATGTGGTCGTGCCGGCCGAAGGCATCCGCATCGCCGCGCTGCTCACCGCCGCCGGGATCACCCCGTCCAACTCCGAGGCCAACCGCAAGCTCAAGGAGCGCGCGGTGAAGGTAGAAGGCGAGGTGGTCGAGGATGCGCAGCTGTCGTTCGCCCCGGGTTTCGAGGGCGTGCTGCAGGTGGGCAAGCGCAACTTCGCGCGCGTGCGGCTGGTGGCTGGCTGAGCGAAGTCGCCGGAGTGGCGCGCATGCCTGTCATGCGCGCTGCATGCGGATTCGCGTGCGATTGCCTAGGGTGATGTTGCGGCGATAGCTGCGCGGCAATCACGGCGCCGCGGCAGCGACAACCAAGTCTCGAAGACTTGAGCGCTCGGACCGGCATCCTCCGCCGGCCCGAAGCGTCAAAGCGCGTGCGTCACCACGCAGTCGCGGCCGGCGCGCTTGGCCGTGTACAGCGCCTCGTCGGCGCCGCGCATCAGCATCGACAGCGGCATCGGCCGGGTCGACATGGCCACGCCCAGGCTGGCGGTGACGCGCACCGGCGGCGCCGGTGAATCCAGGCGCATCGTCGACAGCGACTGGCGGATGCGTTCGGCCAGGTGCTGGGCGTTGGCTGCGTCCGGCCCGGTCACCACGATCACGAATTCCTCGCCGCCGGTGCGCGCGAACACGTCGTGCTCGCGGGTCTGGCCGCGGATGGTGTCGCTGAGCTTCTGCAGCACCAGGTCGCCGATCTCGTGGCCGTAGCGGTCGTTGACGCGCTTGAAGTGGTCCAGGTCCAGCGCGATCACCGCCAGGTGGCTGTTGCGGGTCAGCTGCTCCAGGTCCGGATCCAGCCGTGCGAACAGGCCGCGGCGGTTGAGCGTGCCGGTGAGCGGATCGAGCATCGCCGTCTGCCGCAGCGATTCGGCCGCGCGGAAGCTGGTCAGCATCAGCATGCAGAAGTTGATCAGGTACCAGGTCGACAGGTCGACGTTGACCCACGCATCGTTGGGTCCGTAACGCCCGGTCAGCGCCTGCAGCAGGTCGCGGCCGTAGAGATAGGCCAGCACCACGCAGCCGAGCATCACCAGCCGCGCCGGCACGCGCAGCGGCGGCCCGTCCAGCCGGCGCAGCTGCCACAGCAGGATCGCCAGCATCACCAGTTCGGCCACGCTCATCGCCGCGCCCTGGCCATCGATCGCATCGCCCGCAAGCCAGGCAATCAATGACATGCCCACGAACGCGGGGATCAGCATCCATTCCAGCGGACGCAGCGGGCGCTGCTGGCCGAACTTGATCGCAGCGCCCGCAAGCACCGCCAGGCCGCCGCAGGCGAGCACGCCGCCGATCGCGGCCACGATCACCGTCGCCGTTTCCGAACCGGCGCGCTCCAGGCCCGTGGCGGTGCCATCGAGCATCGCCGCGCCGACCGAGTAGAGGAAGTGGCCGATGCCCCACGACGCGATGCCGCGCACGCCGCGCGACACGCGCGACACGTACCAGAACAGGCCCAGAAGGATTGCCGCCAACGCGCAGTCGGTCAGCAGCAAATTGTAGAAATCGGTGGTCATCCGCCTCCGTTCCGGCATCCAGCGCCGGAGAGCTCCCGCGTCCTGCGGGCGTCCTTACCCGGGGGGCAAGAGTCGCCGATGGCGGCGGCGGCCGGCAAGCCCCGTTGGTTGGGGTGACGGGAAAGGAGGCGCCGCCATTGCCGCCGGCGCCTTCCGGTCGTCGCCGGAGTGCGGCCGATCGCCGCTGGCATCGCCTGCATTGCGCGGGTGGAGGTCGCCGAACCGGGCGCCTTCACACGCGATGACCGGATAGCGCCAGGTCCGCCGTTCAGCTAGCGAACACCCAACGCCCAGGCCCGATGACCCAGCCCTCCAATCGCCGCTCCGTCCGTTTCGCCGGCGTCCTGCTCCTGCTGGGACTGGTGGCGCTGGCCGTGCTGCGCTCGCATCACGGCACGCGGCTGGACAGCTTCACCGTCGATGAGCCCTGGCACATCGTGGCCGGCGTCTCCTACGCGCGCAGCGGCGACTACCGGCTCAACCCGGAGCATCCGCCGTTGGTCAAACTCGCCGCCGGTGCGGCGATGCCGGGCGACTTCGTGCTGCGTCCTGCCGCGCCGCTGCACGAAAAGATGCAGGAGCGGGACATGGTCGAGGAGACGATGTTCTTCGACAACGACGCCGGCCTGGCGCAGCAGCGCGCGCGCACCGCGATGTGGCTGTTGAACGGCGCATTGCTGCTGGCGCTGGGCCTGCTGCTGTGGCGCGCGCTGGGCCTGGCCTGGGCGGCCGGCACGCTGGCGTTCCTGGCGATCGAACCGACCGTGGCCGCGCACCTGCCGGTGGTGATGACCGACCTGCCGCTGGCGCTGACCCTGTCGATCGCCGCTGCGTGCGCAGGCCTGCTCGCCGCCGGTTGGCGCTGGCGCTGGTCGGCGGGGTTTGGCGTAGCCCTGGGCCTGGCGCTGGGGGCGAAGCATTCGGCGCTGGCGGGCGTCGGCGGCCTGCTGGTCTTGCTCGCGGTGGCGGCGCTGTCGGCCTGGCGTGCGCATGGGATCGGCGGCGTGCTGGGTCGGCTTGCGAAACTGGCCGTCGCATTGCTGCTGGCGCTGGTCGTGCTGTGGGCGCAGTACGGCTTCCACTTCCACGCAGGCGTCGATGGCAGCGACGGATTCAATCGCGACCTGCCGGGCAAGATCGCCGAACTGCAGAGCGACCACTGGCGCGAAGGCATCGCCCTGGCCGACCGCTTGCACCTGTTGCCGCGCAGCTATCTGTGGGGCCTGGCCGATACCGTGCGCACCGGCGTGGAGGGCCGCGCGATCAGCGAGCATTTCGTCTGGGGCAAGACCTATCGCGGCGACGCGCCCTGGTTCAGCTGGCCGGCGATCATCGTGGCCAAGGTGCCGCTGGCGCTGTTGCTGTGGAGCGTGCTGGGAGTCGTGGCGCTATGCCGCATGTCGCTGCCGCCACCCGCGCGCTGGACGTTGGCGGCCATGCTCGCGGCCAGCGCGTTCCACATGCTCGCGCTGGTCGGCTCCGGCGCGATCTGGGGCGGCATGCGCCACGCGATGCCGGTGCTGGTCACCCTCGCCGTGCTGGCCGGAGCGGCGGTGCAGTACGCGTGGCAGCGGCGCTCGTGGGCCTGGGGCGCGCCGGCGCTCGCATTGCCGGTGCTCGCGCTGGCAATGACGGTGCGCGAGCCGCGCGTGTGGGAGTACCACAACGAACTGGTCGGCGGCACCGGCGGTGCGTACCGCTACTTCGTCAACGAAGGCCTGGACCTGGGCCAGCGCTTCGGCGAGATCCGCGAATTCAACGATCGCGTCATCCGGCCCAGTGGCCAGCCGGTGTATTCCAGCTACTGGATGGGCGAGGAACAGGTGCGCGCCGCGGGCCTCAATTACCACCGCCGGGTCGAGAGCCTGCAGGACGACAACGTGCAGGGCCTCTACGAGGGCTACTTCATCCACCCCAGCCAGCAACGCCTTCCCTGGCCGACCTGGGACTGGGATCCGAAGGAAGCCTTCGCCGGGCTGCACAAGGTCGCCACGTTCGGAAATGTCGATATCTGGCAAGGTCGCCAGGTGCGCCCGCGCACGCGCGCCAACAGCCTGTCCGACGAGGTGCTGGACTACATCTACAAGCAAGGCGGACAGGACTGGCCGCTGGTGGCGGCCAAGCTGGAAGAGGTGGTGGCGGTCGTGCCGCAGTCGATGGTCAATGGCATCGAGCTGGGCAATGCGTACGTGCGCATGGGCGATGGCCCGTCCGCGATCCGCGCTTACCGGCGCTTTCTCGACCAGGACAAGGCGCCGGTGGATGCGGACGTGCGGCGCCAGGTCGAAGCGCAGATCGAGCGCATCCGCACTGCCGGCGATGCGGTGGCCACGATCGAGCCGCTGCGCAATCCGTGGCTGGAATAGCGTCCGCGCAGGTTGCCCGGCGCGGACGCTGCGAGCTGCAGGATCAGTCGCCCAGCGTGAGCAGCGAGGCGTTGCCGCCGGCAGCGGTCGTGTTGACCGTCACCGTCTTCTCGGTGGCAAAGCGCGGCAGGTAGTGCGGTCCGCCGGCCTTGGGGCCGGTGCCGGACAGGCCCTGGCCGCCGAACGGCTGCACGCCGACCACCGCGCCGATCTGGTTGCGGTTGACGTAGACGTTGCCGACCTTCACCCGCGACACGATCCGGCCGACGGTCTCGTCGATGCGCGAATGCACGCCCAGGGTCAGGCCGTAGCCGGTGGCGTTGATCTGCCCGATCACCGCGTCGAGCTGGTCGCCCTTCCAGCGGATCACGTGCAGCACCGGGCCGAACACTTCGCGCTGCAGCTGCGACAGCGACTGCAGCTCGTACGCGCGCGGCGCGAAGAAGGTGCCGTGCGTGGTCGCCTCGTCCACCGCGACGGTGGCGATGTGGCGGGCCTCGCGGTCCATGCGCTGCGCGTGGGCCTGCAGCAGGTCCAGCGCGTCGGCGTCGATCACCGGGCCCACGTCGGTGGCCAGCGTGCCGGGTTCGCCGACCTTCAGTTCGGACATCGCGCCGGCGAGCATGGTCATCACCTTGTCGGCGATGTCGTCCTGCACGAACAGCACGCGCGCGGCCGAGCAGCGCTGGCCGGCGGAGGTGAACGCCGAGGCGATCGCATCCTTGACCAGCTGCTCGGGCAGCGCCGAGGAGTCGGCGATCAGCGCGTTCTGGCCGCCGGTCTCGGCGATCAGCACGGCGATGGCGGAATCCTCGCGCGCGGCCAGGGCGCGGTTGATCGCGCGGGCGGTGTCGGTCGAGCCGGTGAAGGCCACGCCGGCCACGCGCGCATCGGCGGTCAGCGCGGCGCCGACGGTGGCGCCGTCGCCGGGCACGAACTGCAGCACGTCGACCGGCACGCCGGCTTCATGCAGCAGCTTCACCGCGGCATGGCCGACCAGCGAGGTCTGCTCGGCGGGCTTTGCGATCACGCTGTTGCCGGCGGCCAGTGCGGCGCAGACCTGGCCCAGGAAGATCGCCAGCGGGAAATTCCACGGGCTGATGCACACGAACACGCCGCGGCCCTGCAGCTGCAGCACGTTCGATTCGCCGGTCGGGCCCGGCAGCTGCTCGGGGGCGCCGAACTGGCGACGCGCCTGGGCGGCGTAATAGCGCAGGAAGTCGACCGCCTCGCGCACTTCGGCGACCGAGTCGGGCAGGGTCTTGCCGGCTTCGCGCACGCACAGCGCCATGAACTCGGGCATGCGCTGCTCGAGCAGGGTGGCGGCGTGCTCGAGGATCGCCGCGCGGCTGGCGGCCGGAGTGCGGTCCCACGCCGGCTGCGCGGCCACGGCATTGGCCAGCGCGCGCTGCACGGTGGCCGCATCAGCCGGCTGCCAGTGGCCCACGACCTGGCGGCGATCGGCCGGGCTGGTCACGGCGATGGCCTCGCCGGCAGTGGTGGCGCCCGGCACCAGCGGCGCGGCGCGCCACGGGCCGGCATGCTCGTTCAGGCGCGCGGCCAGGGCCTGCAGTTCGTTGTCGTCGGCGAAGTTGGCGCCCATGGAGTTGTCCCTGTCGAAGCCTTGCTGGGTATAGAGGTCGCGCGGCAGCGGAATGCGCGGATGCGGAATGGAGTCGAAGCCAGCCACGGTGATCACCGGGTCCTGGACCAGGTCGGTCACCGGCACGTCCTCGTCGGTGATGCGGTTGACGAAGCTGGAGTTGGCGCCGTTCTCGAGCAGGCGGCGGACCAGGTACGGCAGCAGGTCTTCATGGCTGCCGACCGGCGCGTACACCCGGCACGGCACGCCCAGGCGATCGGCCGGCACAACTTCGGCGTAGAGGTCGTCGCCCATGCCGTGCAGCTTCTGGTGTTCGTAGTCGCGGCCGCCGGCAACGGCGCGCACCGCGGCGATGGTCTGCGCGTTGTGCGTGGCGAACATCGGATAGATCGCATCGCGGTGGGTGAACATGCGCCGCGCGCACGCCAGGTAGGACACGTCGGTGTTCTGCTTGCGGGTGAACACTGGATAGCCGGCCTGGCCTTCGACCTGGGCGCGCTTGATCTCCGCGTCCCAGTACGCGCCCTTGACCAGGCGCACCGGGATGCGGCGACCGACGCGGCGGGCCAGGTCGGCGAGGAAGTCGATCACGAACGGCGCGCGCTTCTGGTACGCCTGCACGGCCAGGCCGTAGCCTTCCCAACCTTCCAGCGAAGGATCGGAGAAGGTCGCCTCGATCAGGTCCAGCGACAGCTCCAGGCGGTCGCTTTCCTCGGCGTCGACGGTGTAGCCGATGCCGTAGGACTTCGCCAGCTGCGCCAGCTCGAGCACCGCCGGCGCCAGCTCGGCCATCACCCGCTCGCGATTGGCGTGCTCGTAGCGCGGGAACAGCGCCGACAGCTTGATCGAGATGCTCGGCGCGGCGAACACATCGCTGCCGACGTAATTGCCGCTGCGCCCGATCGCATGGATCGCGTCGCGGTAGGCCTGCAGGTAGCGCCTGGCGTCCTTCATGGTCAGCGCGCCTTCGCCGAGCATGTCGAACGAATAGCGGTAGTCGGCATTGTCGCCCTTCTTCGAACGCGCCAGCGCCTCGGAGATGGTGCGGCCCATGACGAACTGATGGCCCATGATCCGCATCGCCTGGCGCACGGCCAGGCGCACCACCGGCTCGCCGACGCGGCCGACCAGGCGCTTGAACGCACCGGGCACGTCGTGGCGGGTGAGGTCGTTGAGACCGACCAGCTTGCCGGTGAGCATCAGGCCCCAGGTCGAGGCGTTGACCAGCACCGACTCGCTCTGGCCCAGGTGCTTTTCCCAGTCCGCGTCGCCGAGCTTGTCGCGGATCAGCTTGTCGGCCGTCTCCTGGTCGGGGATGCGCAGCAGCGCTTCGGCCACGCACATCAGCAGCACGCCCTCCTCGCTGCCCAGGTCGTACTGGCGCATGAAGGCCTCGATCGCGCCCTGGTCGTGGACGCGGGCGCGCACGCGGCGGACCAGATCGGCGGCCAGCGCGTCGATCTCGCCCTGGACCAGCGGCTCCTGCCGGGCCTGCAGCAGCAGTTCGCGGACGTGGGTGGCCTCGTCGCGCAACCAGGCGGCGGTGATCGCCGCGCGCAGCGCCGACGGCGGCGCGATGGCGGGCGCGACCGGGATGGTGGCGTCGGGGGAGAGGCTGGAATTCGGGGCGGGCGAGGCGGTCATGGTTCGAGGTCGGCTGCTGGAACGAACGCCTGGGTCGGCCGGCGACAACCGCGGAGCGGCGTGCCGGGCACAGGAGCGGGCTGGCGGGGCGCCAAGCCGACCATGATGGCGGGGGGACAGTTACGTTGGCTTGACGGATTCCGGCGGCGCCGGCGAGGGAGGCGGCACAAAGCCGGTGCCGGGCATCGGCCGGGCGGGCGCGGTGGCCGCCTCCCTTGGGCGACGGGCGATTTCATAGAGCGGGCCTTGGCCCGCGGGGCGTGTCCGGACGGTTTGGACCGTCGAAGCGCAGCGGAGCTGGCCCGGCCCTATGGAACGCGCGGTCCGGGCCTCACCCCTGCCGCAGCGCCCGGTACTCGCTCGGGGTCATCCCGGCCAGGGCCACGAAGCGGCGGGTGAAGGCGCTCTGGTCGCTGAAGCCGCAGGCCTGGGCGATGCTGGCGATGCTGCCGGGGCCGTGCAGGCGGTGCATCGCGGCCTGGATCCGGATCCGGGTCAGCAGCTGCAGCGGGGTCAGCTGGAAGACCTTCTGGAAGGTGCGCTCGAGCTTGGACTCGGAGAAGCCGGTGATCGCCAGCAGGTCGTGGATGCGGATGTTGCCGGCGTAATGCCGGTTCATGTGCACCAGCGCCTCGCGCAGGGACAGATAGTCGGCGCCCAGCCCCTCGCGGCTGGCCAGGTCGCGGGAGATCCCGATCAGGCCGGCAACCTGGCCGTCCACCCGCAGCGGCCGCTTGCAGGTCAGGCACCAGCCCGGCTCCTGGTCGGAGAACAGGTGCAGCTCCAGCAGGTTGTCGATCACCGCCCCGTCCAGCACCTGCTGGTCCTGCAGGCCGTAGGTCGCGCCCAGGCCGCTGGGGTACACCTCGCTGGCGCGCTTGCCGATGATCTCCCGGCGCGAGCGCAGGCCCAGCCGGCGCAGCATGGTGGCGTTGACGTGGGTGTAGCGGCCCTCGCGGTCCTTGATGAAGAACAGGACGTCGGGGATCGAGTCGAACAGGGCCTCGACCTCGGCGGCGTCCACGGTCGGCGGGGCGGGATTCACGTCGGAGGGCGCGCTGGGATCGGGAGGACGGGCCATTCTAGGGCCTGCGACGGCCCGGTCCGGTTCGCGTCACACGACCCTCGGGAGCCCGGTCCGGGCCCGCCAGGACGGGCTCGGAGGGTGTGCGCCGGATCAATGCAAGTTGCCGCTGGATGTGCTCAACGCTTACCATCCCGGTGTTTTCCGCAGGCGGCAGGCGGCGGTGGGCGTCATGATCGAAGTGGTCCCGACCAGGTCCGGCGAGGCCGGTGCGCAGCTGCGGTTGCGCCCGCCGCGGGCCCTGACGGCCCGCCAGTTCAGGGCGCTGTTCGCCGCGCTGGCGGGGGCGATGTGGCTGGTGGCCGGTCTGGGCTGGCTGGCCGGCAACGTCTTCGCCCCGGCGTTCGCCCTGCTGCACAGCGCGGGGGTCGCGCTGGCGCTGCGATGGCTGTGGCGCAGCGGAGAACACGGCGAGGAAATCGCCATCGACCCGGAGACGGTGGAAGTCCACCGGCCGGGCGGTGTCGTATTCAGCGCCCATCCGCATTGGGTGCGGGTGCAGGTGGAGGGGGACGATGGCAGGGTCACGCTGTCGTCCAGCGGCAGGCGGGTCGAGGTGGGCGCTTTCCTGGGCCCGGCCGAACGTTCGCAGCTGGCGCGCTGTTTGAAGGATTTCCTGGCGGCCGCAGCAGATGGCGGGGGCCGCAACCGATGACGCAACCAGGGTCTAGGCAATGATGCAAGCGAAGGGATGGTGGAAGCGGTTGATCGCGGCGAGCGCGCTGTTGGCGGCTCCCGTGTTGGCCTGGGCCCAGTCGGCGGACCCGCACCGCTGGCAGTTGAACATGGGGCGCGGCGTCACCGCTTCCTCGCAGAACGCCTATGAAGCCCACATGATCGTGCTGATCGTGTGCGTGGTCATCGGCGTCATCGTGTTCGGCGCGATGGGCTACGCGATGTTCAAGTTCCGCCGCTCCAAGGGCGCGGTCGCGGCGCAGTTCAGCCACAACACCACCGCCGAGGTGATCTGGACGGTGATCCCGGTCCTGATCCTGATCGCGATGGCGTGGCCGGCCACGGCCAAGCTGATCGCCATGTACGACACCCGCGACTCGGAGATGACCGTCAAGGTCACCGGCTACCAGTGGATGTGGAAGTACGAGTACCTGGGCGAGGGCGTGGCTTTCACCAGCCGCCTGGACCGCGAGTCCGACCGGATCCGCCAGAGCGGCGAGCAGCCCAGCTTCGAGGCCAACCCGCACTACCTGCTGGACGTGGACAACCGCCTGATCCTGCCGGTGGACACCAAGGTCCGCTTCGTCATCACCTCCGACGACGTCATCCACGCCTGGTGGGTGCCGGCGCTGGGCTGGAAGCAGGACGCGATCCCGGGCCTGATCAACGAGGCCTGGACCGAGATCAAGACCCCGGGCGTGTACCGCGGCCAGTGCGCCGAGCTGTGCGGCAAGGACCACGGCTTCATGCCGATCGTGGTCGAGGCGGTGTCCAAGGAAGAATTCGCCAAGTGGCTGGCGGCCAAGAAGCCGGCCCCGGCTGCCGAGCCGGCTCCGGCCGCTCCGGTCGAAGCTGCTCCCGCCGCCGAAGCCGCGCCGGTCGAACCGGCTGCAGGCGATGCCGCCCCCGCGCCGCAGGCTGCCGCCCCCGAGGCGGCCGCTTCGCAGGGCTGATCCGGGTCGGTCCGACACGAACAACGCAACGGTCGCCCAGCGGCCGCCACGCAAACGCATTCCAGAGGTAGCAACGCCATGGCCCATTCCGCCGCCGAGCACCACGACGACCACCACGGCCACAAGCAGGGGTTCTTCGAGCGCTGGTTCTTCTCGACCAACCACAAGGACATCGGCACGCTGTACCTGCTGTTCGCCTTCGTGATGTTCATCATCGGCGCCGGCATGAGCGTGATCATCCGCCTGGAGCTGATGCAGCCGGGCCTGCAGCACGTCACTCCCGAATTCTTCAACCAGATGACCACCGTGCATGCGCTGGTCATGATCTTCGGCGGCGTGATGCCGGCCTTCGTCGGCCTGGCCAACTGGATGATCCCGCTGCAGGTCGGCGCGCCGGACATGGCGCTGCCGCGCATGAACAACTGGTCCTTCTGGATCATGCCGTTCGCCTTCACCCTGCTGCTGATGACCCTGTTCCTGCCGGGCGGCGCGCCGGCCGGCGGCTGGACGCTGTATCCGCCGCTGTCGCTGCAGGGCGGCTACAACGTGGCGTTCACCATCTTCGCCATCCACATGATGGGCATCAGCTCGATCATGGGCGCGATCAACATCATCGCCACCGTGCTCAACATGCGTGCCCCGGGCATGGACCTGCTGAAGATGCCGATCTTCTGCTGGACCTGGCTGATCACCGCGTTCCTGCTGATCGCGGTCATGCCGGTGCTGGCGGGCGCGGTCACCATGCTGCTGACCGACAAGTTCTTCGGGACGAGCTTCTTCAATGCCGCCGGTGGCGGCGACCCGGTGATGTTCCAGCACATCTTCTGGTTCTTCGGCCATCCCGAGGTCTACATCATGATCCTGCCCGCCTTCGGCGTGGTCAGCGAGATCATCCCGACCTTCAGCCGCAAGCCGCTGTTCGGCTACCAGGCGAT